>Ga0073934_10000024_pt1 | contig 477157 bp, 471 predicted proteins | sample LarsenN4metaG_FD_76834 | JGI IMG/M metagenome (GOLD analysis project Ga0073934, IMG submission 76834) | Hot spring sediment bacterial and archeal communities from British Columbia, Canada, to study Microbial Dark Matter (Phase II) - Larsen... ... | reverse complement strand
GGCGAGGGGAGTTATCGGCGCTGCGCGAAGGATCGGATGGCCACGCTCGACGGCCTGCTCGCCGATCGCGCGGCGATCGAAGGGCAGTTGCTCGAACTGATGGAGAGCGCGCCGTGAGACGCGTGGCTTACCCTCTCCCCCGCCCCTCTCCCGCTCGCGCGGGCGAGGGGAGTTATCGGCGCTGCGCGAAGGATCGGATGGCCACGCTCGACGGCCTGCTCGCCGATCGCGCGGCGATCGAAGGGCAGTTGCTCGAACTGATGGAGGCGCCGTGAGCAAGGCGACACTCAGCTGGATCAGCGGCCCGGTGTTGCGCGCCAGGGCGCAGGGACCGTTCCGGCTGCGCGAGGCGATTCGCGTCGGACCGCAGGCGCTCCTCGGCGAAGTGATCCGGCTCGGAACGACCGCTGCCGGCGAGCCCGAGATCGTCGCGCAGGTGTACGAGGACACGACCGGGCTGCGTCCCGGCGTCGAGCTCGAAGGCACGGGCGAACTGCTCGGCATCGTCGTCGGCCCGCACCTACTCGGCCGGATGTTCGACGGACTGCTGCGTCCGCTCGCCGATGCCGATGGCCGCGGCGCGCGCCACGTGCTGCCCGGTGCGGGCGGCGCGATGCGGGCGGTGCTGCGCTTTACGCCGACGCTGCGCGCGGGCGATGCGCTGGCGCCCGGCGCGCCGTTCGGCGCGGTGACCCCGCGCACGGGCCGCACGCTGCGCGCAATCGCTGCACCCGACATCGCGGGCGTGATCGAGCGCATCGCGGCCGCCAGCGAGTATGCGCACGATGCGCCGCTGGCGACCGTGAAGCTCGCCGACGGCACGACGCGCGAGATCGCGATGAGCCACTTCTGGCCGGTGCGAACGCCACGGCCCGTGCGCGCGCGGCTGCCGTCGGACGAGCCGCTGGTGACAGGTCAGCGCATTCTCGATTCGCTGTTCCCGGTCGCGCTCGGCGGCAAGGCCGCGATCCCCGGCGGGTTCGGCACCGGCAAGACGATCCTGCTCGAGGCGCTCGCCAAGGGCTGCAGCGCCGACGTGATCGTCTATCTCGGTTGCGGCGAACGCGGCAACGAAATGGCCGGCGTGCTCGAGGAATTTCCGCAGCTCGACGATCCGCGCACCGGCCGCCCGCTGATGGAGCGCACGGTGATCATCGCCAACACGAGCAACATGCCGGTGGCTGCGCGCGAGGCGAGCATCTACTCGGCCGTGACGGTGGCCGAGTACTTCCGCGACCAGGGACTGCACGTCGCGCTGATGGCCGACTCGACCTCGCGCTGGGCCGAAGCGCTGCGCGAAGTCTCCGGCCGCTTCGGCGAGCTGCCGGGCGAAGGCGGCTATCCGACCTATCTGTCGAGCCGGCTCGCGGACTTCTACGAACGCGCGGCGAAAGTCACCACACTCGCCGGCGATACCGGGTCGGTGACGCTGCTCGGTTCGATTTCGCCGCCGTCGGGCGATTTCTCCGAGCCGGTCACTTCGCACACCAAGCGCTACGTGCGCAGCTTCTGGGCGCTCGACGCCAAGCGCGCGCAGGCGCGCTTCTATCCGGCGGTCAACCCGCTGCAGTCGTACTCGGAAGACTCGCTCGACATGGCGGTGTGGTGGCAGTCTGTGTATTCGCAGGTCGCCGCGGCGCGTGCCCGCGCGGCCACCGGCGAGAACGAATGGCTCGAACTGCGCCGCACGCTGCTTACGCTGCTCGACGAGCAGGCGCGGCTCGAACGCATGGCGCGGATCATCGGCAAGGACGCGCTGCCCGCGCGCCAGCGGCTGGCGCTCGCGTGCGCGGAGCTGGCGAACGAGGCCTTTCTGCGGCAGTCGGCGTTTTCTCCGGTCGACCGCTACTGCGGGCCGCAGCGTCAGGCGTGCATGCTGCGGCTGATCGCGCGCTTCATCGAGCTGGCCGAACGCGCGTTGGCCGCCGGGCATACGCCCGAGGCGATCTTCGCGTTGCCCGTGCTGCGGCCGCTGCAGCGGATGGGCGAGGACATCGGCGAAGACGCGCTCGACAGGTTCGCCGAGCTGGAGCGACAGGTCGTTCAGGCATTCGCTGCGCTCGGCGCAAGCGAAGGAGCGGCTCGTGCAGCCTAGAGTCACCGTCCACGACGCAGCCGTCAGGCTCGACGGCCCGCTGCTGTTCCTGCGCCGCACGCTCGATGTCGGGCTCGCCGAGGCGGTCGAGGTCATCAGCCGCGACGGCGCGCCGCGGCTCGGGCGCGTCGCCGCGCTCGACGAGGAATTCGTCACGATCGAGCTGCTGGAGCCGAGCGCCGGGCTCGCCTTGGCGGGCACGGTCGTGCGGTTCCTCGGTGAGCCGATCGAGTTCGGCGTCGGCCCCGGCCTGCTCGGCCGCGTGTTCAACGGCGTGGGCAAGGTGATCGACGGCGGACCGCCGCTCGCGGTGAAGAAGCGCCTGCGCGTCGACGGCCTGCCGCTGAACCCGGTGGCGCGCGCCACGCCGCGCGCGTTCATCGAAACCGGAATCACGGCGGTCGACCTGATGAACTCGCTGGTGCGCGGTCAGAAGCTGCCGATCTTCTCCGGCGGCGGGTTGCCGCACGACCGGATCGCCGTGGAGATCGCCGGACATGCGCGGCTGCTCGGCGACGAGCAGGAGGACTTCGCGATCGTGTTCTGCGGTATCGGCGTGCCGTACACGACCGCCGAGTACTTCCGAAGGTCGCTCGAACAATCCGGCGCGCTCGAACGCGCGGCGCTGTTCCTGAATCTCGCGAGCGACTCGTCGACGCAGCGGCTGCTCGCGCCGCGTTTCGCATTGACGGCGGCCGAGTACCTCGCGTTCGAGCAGGGCAAGCACGTCCTGGTGATCGTCACCGATCTGACCAACTACTGCGAAGCGCTGCGCGAGGTCGCCGGGGCCAAGGGCGAGGTGCCGGGCCGCAAGGGCTATCCCGGTTACATGTATTCGGATCTCGCCACGCTGTACGAACGCGCGGGCTGCGTGCACGGCGAAGGCGGAAAGAAAACGGGAACGCTCACGCAACTGCCGATTCTGACGATGCCGAACGACGACATCGGCCACCCGATCCCCGACCTGTCGGGCTACATCACCGAAGGGCAGATCGTGCTGTCGCGCGAGCTGGACCGCGCCGGCGTGTATCCGCCGGTCAACGTGTTGCCGAGCCTGTCGCGGCTGATGAAGGACGGCACCGGCAAGGGCTATACGCACGCCGATCATCCGGCGCTCGCGAGCCAGCTTTACGCCGCGTACGCGCGCGCCACGCAGGCGCGATTGCTCGCGAGCGTGGTCGGCGAAGAAGGCTTGTCCGAGACGGACCGCCGTTATCTCGCTTTCGGCGCGGACTTCGAGCGCAAGCTCGTGCACCAGACGGCCGCGCGCACGCTCGCGCAGAGCATGGACGTCGGCTGGTCGCTGCTGCGCGCGCTGCCCAGAAGCGAGCTGTCGCGGCTTTCGGACGCGCAAATCGAGGCGCATCTGGGCGGCGCCTTCATCGGCGTTTGACGCGATGGCCGATCTCACCCCCACCCGCAGCCTCGCGATGCAGTTGCAGGACGAGCGGCGCACGATGCGCGAGGGGTACGCGTTCCTCGACGAAAAGTGCCTTCTGCTCGCCGGCGAGATGCTGCGCGAACTGCGCGCGTATCAGGCGCTGGTGCGCGAGTTGGCGCCGCTGCAGCAGGCGGCGCATGCCGCGCTGCAGGGCGCGATCGCGCGTCACGGGCTCGACGGGTTGCAGGTCTATCCGGCCGCGCCGGGCCGCTATGCGCTGCGCATCGAACGGCGCGCGTTGCTCGGAACCGCGATGATCGATGCGAGGCTCGACGGCGAGCCAGGCGCGGCGCCGCCGGCGGTGTTTCCGTCGCCCGAGGCCGAGGCGTGCCGCGCCGCGCACGCGCGCGTGGCCGCGCAGCTCGTGCGGATCGCCGCGCATTCGACCAACCTCGCGCGGCTGTACGCGGAATACCGAAGGACCGTGCGCCGCGTCCGCGCGCTGCAGGACGTTCTGTTGCCGGAAGTCGAAAGCGCGCTGGCGCAGATCGAAACGAGCCTCGAAGAACTGGAGCAGGACGAGTTCGGTTTCCTGCGGCGCGCGCTGCGTGCCGCGCAGTCATCGCTTTGAGCGGCGCGCGACGGGTTCACGACCCTTCTCGCAAGGCGCGGATCGCCTGATGCCCCGGATGAAGGGCGCGCGCCCGAAGCGACCAAAGAAAAAGCCGGCTTGCGCCGGCTTTGTCGTTCAAGCGGTCCTGCGCTTCAGAGCGACAGGATCCACTTGGCGAGCTTCTCGAGATCTTCGTCGTTGGCCTTGACCGCGGGGTGCTCCTTGCCCGCTTTCAGCCTCGCGACGATGGCCGCCTGCGCGTCGGCTTTGCCCTTGTACTTGGCAGCGGTTTCCTTGAAGGCCGGGCCCATTTTCTTCTTGTCGATGGCGTGGCACGCGAGACATCCATCCTTCTTGGCGAGCGCTTCGTCGGCGCTGGCCGCGCCGGTCATCAGGATTCCCGCAGCGGCGATTGCCGCGATCACGAACGATTTCATTGCATCTCCCTCCTCTCGTAGAACCCGGCGGCAGCCCGGGACATTTGCCGTGTCCGGCCTCCGGGGCCGGCCCATGGTGAACACAACGCCCGGTCGGGCCGCGCGTTGACGCGAACATCGTACGACTTGCGATGCCCTCTCATCAGCCCTTGCGCTTCGGATCGAGATTCACCTCGGGCCAGGTGCGCCCGTGGCATGCCGGGTTCGAGCAGAAGCTGCCGCCGTCGCGGCCCCAGTTGATCGGTCCGTGGCACATCGTGCACGTCTTGTCGAGCTTGGTGCGGTGGTCGTGCATGAAGTTGGGCTCCTCATGGCTCGGCGGCGGTTCGAGGTCCGCCGCCACCGTCGAAGGCACCGAGCCCTTGCCGTCTTCGCGAATCACCTGCGGCAGGTCGTGGCACAGCGTGCACTGCAGCCGGATCGCCTCGCCCTTGTCGTTCAGGTGCTTGCCGTCGTGGCAGCGGAAGCAGCCGGCGGTGTCCTTGTGGCCCGCGTGATTCGGGAACGACGCCCAGCTCAACCCGGGCGCCGAGAAGGAGCTGTCGAGCAGGATCTGCCGCATCGTCGCGGCGAACTTCTTCTCGAGTTCCTGTTGCGCCGGCTTCAGCTCACCCTTCGGCGCAGACTCGGCGATCAGCTTGTCGATTTGCGCACCGAGTTCAGCGTGCGGGCCGGTCAGCTTCGAGGTCTTTTCGATCAGCGCGACCGCGCGCGCCTTGGCGTTGGGCAGCGCGCGGTCGATGCGGCCGGTGGCGATCGCGTTGTCGACCAGATCGGCCGGGTTGCGGAACGGATGGCCGACCTGGTTGTGGCAGTCGAAACACTCCATCCGCCGCGGCGGATTCTTCTTCAGGTCCTCTTCGGTGAACTTCGCGGCCGAGTCGACATAGGTCGTCGTCTTGCCGTCCTTGTCGCGTACCTGCACCCAGGGAATCGTACGGCGCTGGATGTCGGGCGAGTAGAACAGCACTTCGTTCTCGATGTGCCAGTGGATGCCCTTGGCCTGCTTCTCGCGCACGATGCCCATCGCCGTGTGCAGCGTGAGCCGGTACGTCGTCTCGCTGCTCTTGGCGTCGGTGTCGTAACGCTTGATCAGCGCGATGCTGTCGTGGTGCTCGACCGAAGGCCAGTGGCAGCTTTCGCAGTTGTCGCGCGCCGGACGCAGAGTCGACGAGGCGAGCGGCCGCTCGTAGCCGACGATCATCCCCCACAGCTCCTTCGCGTGCGTGGGCTTCAGCGCCATCAGGTGCAGCGTCGACAGCCGCCCCATGTGGCACTCGACGCAGTTCACGCGCGCGTGCGACGACATCCCGTGCCAGCGCGTCTCCTCGGGGTGCACCGAATGGCACACGTTCGCGCAGAACGCGTTGCTGTTGCTGTACTCCCACGCCACGATGCCGCCCGCGCCCAGCACAGCGAGCGCGATGCCCGCGACGACCAGCGTCGTCACACCGCCGATGATGCCGCCCCGCTTCCAGTTCAACCGCATGTGCGCCTCCTCCGACACGCTCGATTCTTGGCCCGCATCATGCCGTACGGCCGCGCCCGCTCATCCGACCAACAGCCCGTACAGGATCAGCACGATCGTCACGATCCCGAGCACCAGCGCGGTGCCGCCGATTGCGCGACCGAAAGCGATCGCGCGCGCGCTCGGCGGTGTCGTTTCGATCTGCACGAGCCGGCCCTCGCGCACGAGCCGCGCGTACTCCTCCGGGCGCTCTTCCTTCAGTTCGTGCTCGGCAACGCGGCCGGTGAAGATCACGAGGTCCATCGGGAACTTCTCCGGTCGCACGTGCCCGTTGAAGAAGTGGATCGTGAAAATGAAACCGACCGCGAGCAACGCCTCCTCGCCGTGGACCAGCGTGGCGACGTTGAACATCCAGCCCGGAACATAGTGGCTCAACGGCACTGCGAACCACAGCATCAGTCCCGAGCCGCCGATGATGAACATGCCCCAGAACACCGCCATGTAGTCGAACTTCTCCCAGTACGTGTAGCGGTCGAAGTTCGGCCGCGGGCCGAGCCCGAGGAAGTACTTGACGTGCTGATAGAGGTCGACGATGTCCTTGGGCTGCGGCATCAGCGAGTCTGGCCCCCACAGCACCGACAGGATGTTGCCGCTCGCCAGTCCCCGCCACAGGAACTGGAAGATGTGCGACACGAAAACGATCACCATCACGGTCGCGCTCACGCGATGCACGAGCGCGGCGCCTTCGAATCCGCCCATCAGCGCGGCGAGCGCGCGGCCCCAACCCGTATACGGGAACAGCAGCGGCAGTCCGCTCAAAGCGCAGCCGATGAAGGTGAACATCAGCCCGGCATGCATCAACCGCTCGATGAAGCCGAAGCGGCGGTAGTACCGTCCTGCGTGCGGAGCGGCCGCACTTTGCGGCGCGGTTTCCGGCCTCGCTGCGTCGCTGACGTTGGTCGACATGACTCGGACGCTCCTGTCCCGATTAGCGGTTGCCGCGCTTGCGCGCGAGCGCCGTGCGCAGCGAGCGGTACGCCCACAACACCGTGTGCAGGCCGAAGAAGACGAACACGCCGGCCAGCAGCGCCTGCATGAAGATCCACGTGTAATACAGGATCGCGCTGCGCTCCTTGTTGCGGGGCTGCGGATGCGGATCCCAGCTCGCGAACTTGGGCCCCGCCTCGGCATGGCAGGTGCGGCAGGTAGCGAGGCGGTTCTCGGCCGAGACCTTCGACAGCGGATCAGACGCCGGCCGCACGTCGTGCGCGCCGTGGCAGGCCGCGCAGGTCGCGATGTTGGCGAAGCCCAGATTCGTGACCTTGCCGTGGTAGGTCAGCCGGTAGCTCGAGATGAAATCGTCGTGGCAGTTGCCGCACTGGCCGATCACGGCGAGCTGCCATTGCGGGCGCGTCGTCTCCTGAATCGTGTGCGCGGTGTGGCAGTCGGTGCATACCGGCGCGGCCGCGTTGCCCGCTTGCAGCATCTTGCCGTGCATGCCCTTGTCGAACACGGTCTTCTCGCGCTGGTGGCAGTTTCCGCAGGTCGCCGGAATATTCGCGCGCGCCACCCGGCTCGCTTTCTCCGACTTGGCACGGATGTCGTGCGTGCCGTGGCAGTCGGTGCACTCCGGCGCCATGGCCTGCCGCGAACCCTTCTCGTGCAACAGCCTGCCGTGAATGCTGTCGTGATACATGCCGGCGATGTTGCCGCCGGGAAGGTTGGCCTTCTTGATCAGCGCCTCGTTGCCGTGGCACGCGGCGCAGGTCTGCTCGAGGTTGACGTGGTTCGTTCGCGATGCGGGGTCGCTCGTGCGGAGAATGTCGTGCGCGCCGTGGCAGTCGCGGCAACTCGCCGCGATCGTCCTGCCGTCGGCGCGCGCCTTGCCGTGCACCGTGCCCGCAAAGCGGGCCGCCGCGTCCTCGTGGCAGTTCGCGCATGCCGGCGGTTTCAGTTTCTCCGGATGCGGCAGCTTGTCGGCCGAGACATCGGCGTGGCAGTCGGTGCACTTGAGCTGCATCTCCCCGTGCACCGATCTTGCGAACCCCGCGGCGTCGACCGCGATCGACTTGCCGCCCGCGCCTTTCGCCGACGCGTCGGCGTGACACATCATGCACGTCTCGTTCGGATCGGCCGCGTTCGCGGCTGCCGCCAGACCGATGGTCAGCGACAGCGCGAGGGCCTTGAGCAGTTGCGCGGGTTGCATCGGACGTCTTGGTTGCGTCGAACGAGCGCCGGCTGGCCGCTCACGCGGCGCATGCACTTCGCCGGCGCGCCATCGCGAATCGCGGTGCGGCAAAGTGACATGCGTCACGCTGGCGCAGGTTGACATGGATCAACGGCCTCCGCGCGGCGCGCGGCAGATGCGCAAGGATCTGCGCCATGACAAGCGGCGCGCGCCGCATCGACAAGCCAGCGGCCGGCGTGCCCGCGGATTGCGCGATCGTGCGCTCGGAAAGTGTCACACGACCCGTAACACGCGAAGTCCGGCCGCGGCCGGGCTTCCTGCGTCGCGAGCGCCGGGGTCAGAGCGTCAGCACCCAGCCGACGATCGCCTTCAGGTCTTCGTCGCTCACCGTCGATTTCGGATGTCCCGCGCCTTCCTTCAGCTTGGCGGTCAGCGTCGCCGCCGCGTCCTTGTTGCCCTTGTACTTGGCGGAGATGTCCTTGAACGCCGACCCCATTTTCTTCTTGTCAACGCCGTGGCATTTCAGGCAGCCCGCCGCGTTGGCCTTGGCTTCCGAGGCACTCGCCACGCCGCCCAGCATCAGCCCCGCCATCACGAATCCCGCAATCAGCAATGACCTCATCTCGATCTCTCCACGTTGGCGTTCCGGACACGGCCGCCGACGCCGCTGCGCCCGGATCGCACCCGCGCGCCCGGCAGCCCACCGTTGTCGGCGCGCACGTCGCCGTGCGCACCGACTCGCAATCTAGCGATCGGCAGCAACTGCTTTCTGCGCGGCGTCAAGCTTCGTGCTTGCCCTGGGGTTTGCACGCATCGACGCCGGCTCGCCGCGAGCGTTGACGACGCGACCGACCCGCTCGCGCGGGGCGAGCGTCGGTGCGGAGACGACGGAGCTCGTCGCCGCGACGTTGCACGTTGCACGCTGAGCATTCGTTGCCGTCCGCGATGTCCCTCATGTCGCGACCGCGCTCAGGTGCGTCGGACGTGCGCGCGGCTTCGTGCGGTCGGTGCACCGCCCGGACGATCGTCCTCGAGAACCTCGTCGGTCAGTTCGCGCACCTTGACCTTCAGCTTCTGCAGCGCTCGAGCGCCCTTGGCGGTGCCGCGGTAGTACCGGCGCAGCTTGCCGGCGACGAGCCGCTGCTCGCTGCGCAGGTATCCGGCGCTTTCGAGTGCATGAAGGATCGGGTACAGGGTGCCGGGGCTAAGCGCGTAACCGTGCCGCCGCAATTCGGCGAGCATCTCGGTGCCGAAGATCGGCGCCTTCGCCGCGTGATGCAGCAGGTGCACGCGGACGAAACCGAGGAATGTTTCCCGGAAGATATCTCTCATGATCAGCCGCCACCGGCGCGGTAAGCGGCCGCAGTATCACGCGGGATCGTGCCAGCGCCGGCCACCCGGGAATCGTGACCGCGGTCAATGACGCGCGTAATCGGAGCGAAGTACGCGGTTCCGCCGATGCAGCCAACGGCAAGGCGCATACGCGAACGCGCGGGCGCCCGTGGCGTTCGCGCCGTTATCGGTTTCCGATAACGCCATTTGACTACGACCAGCCGGCTCGCTCGCGCTTTTGCGTGCGCGTGTCGGGTGCGCGTGATCTTGGTCAACCTCCGTTGCGACAGGCAGCGCACGATTCAGGGCACATGGCGCTGCACGGCCCGCCGGCGTCCGGGCAGCGATATCAAAGTCGAGCGGACCCGTTGTCCGCAAAGGAGATCCTCGATGCGTTATGTCGTACCCGTTGCCTTGTCAACGCTCGCGCTTGCGCTCGCTGCGTGCGCGACGCAGGAACAGACCGCCGCGCCGAACGTGCTGGTCGCGGCGAAAGTGACCACGCCGCCCACCCTCGACGGCAATCCCAACGACGCCGCGTGGGCTTCGGCCAAGCCGATCTCGGTCGCGCTTTCGGACGGCGCGAACTTTGCCGGCGGCAAGGGCGAAACGACGGCGACGCTGAAAGCGGTTTACAGCGGCGACACCGTGTATTTCCTGGTCCAGTATGCGGATCCGACCAACTCGATTCGCCGTGGGCCTTACCAGAAGCAGGCCGATGGTTCGTGGAAGAAGCTCAGGGATCCGGCCGACAAGGGCGGCGACGACAACGTCTACTACGAAGACAAGTGGGCGATGATCTGGAACATCAACAACTCGATCGCCGGCTTCGACAAACAGGGCTGCGGCGTCTTCTGCCACGCGGGCGAGCCCGGCAAGCCGTTCGGCAACAAGTACACGGCCAAGGAGGGCGAACTCGGCGACATGTGGCACATGAAGGGCCAGCGTACCGCGCCGCTCGGCCACGTCGACGACCAGTACCTCGACCACACGCGCTACGACCCGCAGAAGAGCCCCGCCGCCGGCCGTAAGAGCGATCCGGGCGGCCCCGAGTACAAGGGCTTCGGCTTGGTCAACGGCAAGCCCGAGTTCATGAACAAGGACGGCAAGCCCGCCAACGCCGGCGGCACGTACTACATCATCGACGGCAACCAGGTGCCCTTCGACGACAGCAAGTTCAAACCCGGTGACGAAGTCGCGTCGTTCCTGATCTTTCCGCTAAAGGGCGACCGCGCCGATATCAAGGTGGCGACCCGCTGGGCGAACGGCGTGCTGACGTCAGAAGTCAGCCGCAAGCTGACCACCGGCAGCAAGTTCGACGTGCAGTTCAGCGACTTGAATGCGTCGTACGGCTTCGGCTTCGCCGCTTTCGACAACGCGCAGGTGCGGCACGCGGTGCATTACGAGCCGCTGTATCTGCGGTTCGCGAAATAGCAGACCTCATCGATACGGATTCACGGGCGGCTGCGGCCGCCCTTTTTTTTGTGTACGTGCAGCGCTTCGCGCGCGGACAACGCCCCTGCGCCGCCGCGAGGGGCTCGCGTGCTGTGTCGCTACTCGCGCGCCGTCGGCAGCCCCGCGAGCCGCCACTCGGGCATCCCGTCCTGCAGGCGCCGCGCCTTCAGCCCTTTCTTGCGCAGCAGCGCCACGGCATCGAACGACATCAGGCAGTACGGGCCGCGGCAATAGGCGACGACCTCCTTGCGCTTCGGCAGCTCGGACAGTCGCTTCTCCAGCTCGTTGATCGGGATATTGATCGCGCCCGGCACGTGGCCGGCGGCGAATTCCTCCGGCGGCCGCACGTCGAGCACGGTGACGAGCCCCTTTTTCGCGCGCTCGAGCACGTCGGCAGCGGGCACCGGCTCAAGTTCGTCCTTTGCCGTGAAGTATTGGCGCACGATGCGGTCGATGTCGGCCAGATACGCGCTCCCGGCGCGGCCGAGCGCGTCGACCAGCGCCACGACCTCGTCGCCGGCGAGCCGATAGCGCACGAACTGCGCCTCCTTACGGCCGACGATCAGCCCGGCCTGCTTGAGCTTCTGCAGGTGCTGCGACGCGTTGGCGACCGTCGTTCCGGTCAGCGTCGCCAGCTCGTCGACGCTGCGTTCGCCTTGCGCGAGCAGCTCAAGCAGCTCGAGCCGCACGCTGCTCGCGAGCGCGGTGCCGATGCGCGCGAGCGCCTCGTAGACCTCGCGCTTGGGATTGACTGCGGTTGACAAGGTCGATCCTCCGGGCCTAGTATTCAAGCGATTGCTTAAATACGCGATTAATTGAGCTAAAGCTTAGCACCGCCCATCGCCGTCGCCGAGGCCCGCATGACCGGATCGCTGACCGAACACGAAGCCGCGCTGCGTTTGGCCGCTTTCGTCGGCGTGTTCGCCGCGGTCGCACTGTGGGAGTGGCTCGCGCCGCGCCGCCGCGCGCGCTTCGCTCGTGCGCGACGCTGGCCGCACAACCTCGCTCTGCTGGTGCTCGACGCGCTCGCCGTGAGGGTGCTCGCGCCCGGCGCGGCGATCGCGATCGCGCTGGCCGGTGAAGCGCATGGCTGGGGGCTGCTCAATGCGGTCGCGCTGCCCGCGTGGGCCGAGGTGCTGATCGCGGTCGTGCTGCTCGACTTGGCGATCTACTTCCAGCACGTCGTGTTCCACGCGGTGCCGGCGCTGTGGCGGCTGCACCGCGTCCACCACGCCGATCCGGACTTCGACGTCACCACCGGAACGCGCTTCCATCCGCTCGAGATCCTGCTGTCGCTCGGCATCAAGTGCGCGGCGGTCACCGCGATCGGCGCGCCGGCCGTCGCCGTGCTGCTGTTCGAGGTGCTGCTCAATGCGACCGCGATGTTCAACCACGCGAACGCACGCCTTCCGGCGGGCGCGGACCGCTGGCTGCGCTGGCTCGTCGTCACGCCCGACATGCACCGCGTGCACCACTCGGCGCTCGCGTCCGAGACGAACAGCAACTTCGGTTTCAACGTGCCGTGGTGGGACCGGCTGTTCGGTACGTACCGGGCGCAGCCGCTGGCGGGCCACGAGGCGATGACGATCGGCGTCGACGCCTTCCGCTCGCCCGAGGATCTGCGGCTCGACCGGCTGTTGGCGCAACCGTTCCGCGGCGCGGCAGGCAACTACGCGATCAATCCGCGGCAGGAGACGACGTGAGTCGCCGCCGCGCGTTCGGTGCGCGCGCGGCATTGGCGGTGCTGCTCGCTGCCGCCACCGCGTGGGCGTGGACGCATCGCGAACTGTTCGACCTGACTGCGATCGAAGTTGCGCTCGGCGGCGTGGGCGCATGGGCGCCGGCCGGATTCGTGTTGCTGTTCGCCTTGGCGACGGTGCTCTTCGTTCCGGGGTCGGTGTTCGGCTTGGCCGGGGGGTTTCTGTTCGGGCCGGTCTTCGGCACGTTGTGGAACCTGCTCGGCGCGACGCTCGGCGCGACGCTCGCATTCCTCGCCGCGCGTTACGTTGCGTCCGACTGGGTTGAGCGCCGCGCAGGCGAGCGGCTGCAGCAGTTGCTCGCCGGCGTGCAGGCCGAGGGATGGCGCTTCGTCGCGCTGATGCGGCTGGTGCCGCTGGCACCCTTCAATCTGCTCAACTACGCACTCGGCTTGACCCGCATTCGCATCGCGGAGTACGTCGTCACCACGTTGGTGTGCATGGTCCCCGGCACGGCCGCTTATGCGTGGCTCGGACATGCCGGACGCGAGGCGGCGGCGGGCGACAGCGCCGCGCTGCACTACGGCGTCGTCGGCCTGGGCCTGCTGGCCGCCGTGCTCATGCTGCCGCGCTTGATCGGCCGACTGAGAGCCAAGCCGGTGAAGTGGATATCGGTCGCCGAATTGCGGCGACGCGTCGACACCGACGGCGATGTGACCGTCGTCGACGTGCGGGATCCGGACGAGTTCACCGGCACGTCGGGTCACATCCCACGCGCGCGCAACATACCGCTGAGAGATCTACCGCTTCTGCGGCAGGAACTCATCGGCATCGAGCCGAACACGATTGTGCTGGTATGCCGAACCGACAGGCGCTCCGCAAAGGCGGCAGACGTCTTACGCGCCGCCGGTTTGCGCGACGTTCTCGTGCTTCGCAACGGCATGGAGGCCTGGAACGGCAATGCCACGGCGCCGGCGAGTCCGGTCGTGTCGCGGCGAGTGGAGAACCGAGGTGAAGACGCTGTTGGTTCTGAATGATCCGCCCTACGGCACCGAACGCTGCTACAACGCGCTGCGGCTGGCGCGATCCCTGCTGGTGATGGGCGGCGCGGAAACGAAGGTGTTTCTGTTGGGCGATGCTGCGGCGTGCGCGGTCGCCGGACAGAAGGTGCCGCACGGCTACTACAACCTCGCCGACATGCTTGGCGCCGTGGTCCGTCACGGCGGCGCGGTCGGCGTGTGCGGCTCGTGCATGGACGCGCGCGGGATCGCCGAAGAACGCCTGGTCGCGGGCGTGCGTCGCAGCAGCATGGATGAGCTGACCGCATGGACGCAGTGGGCGGACAAGGTGTTGGTGTTTTGAGGCATGCGCCGCACGGTACGCGTCCGTATCGCGGGTCGACGGCGACCTGCGCCAGCGCGGTTGCCCTGGTTGGTGTGCATACGGCAACGGCTGCACCCAAGACCGGCCCACTGAGATGGATACGACGCCAGCCGAGCGCTATGACGCGTGGTACCGCACGCCGCGCGGCGCGTGGATCGGCGACGTCGAGTTTGCGCTGCTCGCGCGCCTGCTCGCGGCGCGTTCGGGCGAGCAACTGCTCGACGTCGGCTGTGGCTCCGGCTACTTCACGCGCCGCTGTGCGCGCGAGCTCGGCGTGATCGCGACCGGGGTCGATCCCGACCCGGCGGCGCTGCACGTGGCGTCGGCCCAGGCAGGACCGGGCGAGCGCTATGTCGAGGGCCACGCCGAGCGGCTGCCGTTTGCCGACCGCAGTTTCGACTGCACGATCTGCGTCACCGCGCTGTGCTTCATCGCCGATCGACGGCAGGCGCTGCGCGAGATGGTACGCGTCACGCGCCGGCGGATCGTGCTGGGCTTGCTCAATCGCGCAAGCCTGCTTTACCTGCAGAAAGGCCGCGGCGGCGGTAGCGGTGCATATCGCGGCGCGCACTGGCACACGCGGCGCGAAGCGTTCGATCTGTTCGCCGGGCTGCCGGCGAGCGATCCGGTCATTCGCAGCGCAGTCTTCCTGCCTGGCGGCGGCGCGATCGCGCGCGCGATCGAATCGTTCGTGCCCGGGCGCAGTGCGTTCGGCGCTTTCCTCGCCGTGGCGGCCGACGTGACCGCTTGAGCATGCCCGCGCGTTCGTGCGACGGGCGGATAATGCCGCTTTTACGACGCGCACCGACGCCATGCCCACTGTTCGCAACGGTCCCTTGAGCGACGACGAAGTCGCCGAACTCGATGCAGCGCTCGCGGCGCTGCCCGAGGAAGGCGACCACCTCGACGTCGTGATGCTCGACGGTTTCCTGACCGGCGTGCTGCTGCAACCCGATGTCGTGCTGCCGAGCCAATGGCTGCCGCACGTGCTCGGGACGAGCGACGGCAACGTGTTGCCGGTCGGCGCGGATCAGGCCAAGCGCCTGATCGATCTCGTCATGCGCCGCTACAACGAGCTGGCTGCCTGCATCGCGGCGCGCGAACCGTTCGAGCCGATCGTATTCGAGCTCGAAGACGCGCAGACCCGCGAGCCGCTCGCGGGCGCCGAAGCGATCAAGGCGCTGTGGCCGTGGGCGGCCGGATTCGTCAACGCACTGAACGCTTTTCCTGCGCTGCGCGAGCGGTTCGACGAGGATCCCGATCTGTCCGCGGCGCTGGTCGGCATCCTTCGTCACGTGCCGGTTGACTCCGACGTCCCACCGGAAGTCGCCGACTCGCTGCGCGAACTCAAGGCCGATGCGGATGCCGAGGTGCCGCTCGCTTCGCTCGATGAGGCGATCGCGGACATGCTCGACTGCGTGCTGGACATCGCCGACATCACGCGGCCGCGCCGCCCGCTCGAACGCGCTGCGCCGAAAGTCGGCCGCAACGACCCCTGCCCGTGCGGCAGCGGACGCAAGTTCAAGCTGTGCCACGGCCGCGGCGCCGGCTGAACGCGCGCGGCGCGGACGAAGTCGTTACAGCGTGTTGCGCGAACGCGAGTTCGCAACTCGCGGTTACAAGCGCGCCGCACGGCGGTGCCGGCGACGCCTAGAGTGTCACCGCCTGGAAAATTTCTTGGACGGGAGCACACGATGAGAGCACGTAACGCATTACTGACGATCACCGTGGCCGGCGCACTGGGTGCGATGGCCACTGCAACGCTGGCGCACGGCCCCGGCTGGGGCGGCATGGGCGCGAACGGCCCGGCCGGCGCGAACTACATGATGGCCGGTGCCGGTCCGATGATGGGCATGGGCATGCGCGGCGGACCCAATCCGGAGATCGCGCAGGCGCGGCTCGATCAGTTGAAGTCGGCGCTCAAATTGCAGCCGAACCAGCTCGATGCGTGGAATGCGTTTGAAGCGCGCGCCAAGGCGCAGGCACAGGAAGCCGCGAAGATGCGCGAAGCGATGCGCAATTTCCAGGGTGATTCGCAGGCGTTCGCCGACCAGCGGGTCGCATGGCTGAAACAGCGCGCGCAGGCCGCCGAGGAACTGAACGCGCTGCGCAAGAACCTGTACGCGACGCTCACGCCAGAACAAAAGGCGACCTTCGATCAGTTCCGTCCGGGTCCCGGCGGGATGGCCGGCTACGGTCCTGGTCACCGGCGCGGCTGCCGCGTCTAAACGATCTCCTCCGGCGCCGCATCTGCTGTGCGGCGCTCGCCTCGAAGGGCCGCGCGAGCGGCCCGTTTTTTTCGAATCGGCGGCGCGACCCGTGGCCGCGGCCTGCCGCTGGCGGGTTGGTTCCGGCCGCGCGGCATTCGCGAAACTCACGAACGCTGCCGATCTGGCGAGCCGCCATCCGCACGCGCGGGGAGCGGTTTCCGCACTCGTGCTGACTTCAGGATTGCAGTGGGCCGCGGTTGTCGTTGGCCGCTCTCGACAACGCAAGGCGCCACGTGGCCGCACATAAAGAACGCCCCGTCGCAGCAGTGCCTGCCGACGGGGCGAACGCGCCAGGGGGAGGTGCGCGGGGAGGAGACTCGCTCAAGCTGCGCCGGATTCACATCCGACGGGCTTCGATGTGATCGTGCGCGACGCCGGTTACCAAGGCGTTGCAGCGCGGCCGGTCCGCATTTCAACTGAAATGCGACCGCGTTCGCTCATGCATCGCCGCGCGCAGCGGGCAATGGCGCCCTCGTGGGCATCCTCGCGACGATCGCCTTCGTCGCGCGTGTGCGGTGCGCTGTCGCGCATGTCTGCGCGGGGTGGCTGGTTCGACGCTCGGCAGATCCGCGCCGGCCGCGCGAGGACGCTTCGCGCGGCCGGCGTGGCCCGAGGTCTCGTTCACCTCGAAGCGGCGTCGATGCCGAGCGCGCGCAGACCCGCGAGCCGGATCTGGCGCTCCTGCTCGGGGGTGGCCTGCACCGTGCCCGCTTCACCGTAGTACGAGAGCAGGCCGAGTCTGGCCGCCTCGCGCGTTTCGGCGGCGACCTGCGCACGCGACTTGGTCGACGGCTCGGACGCGAACCTGACGCCCGCTTCGCCGGGCAGGGTTTCGCTCGCCGAAGTGTGGGATCTCGATTCGCTCCGCGTCTGCGCGGACGAGTTTGCACCGCGCATCGCGTCGGACACGTAGCCGTGCGGCGTGAGGTCGATATCTGCCGCGTAGACGGGCGCCACGGCGAGCAGCGCGATGAAGAAGACATTGCGTTTCATTCGGGTTCCTTTCGTTGCGGGTTCGTCGGAGAGACCGTCGCCGTTGGACCGCGAAGGCCAGCGCGTCGACGGTTGTGGCAGTGTCGAAGCGCCGTCTTGCAGCGCGGTTTCGGGTTCGCACGCTCGCGTTTCGCTTGAAACGTCGCGCGCGGCTACGGCTCGACGCGTGCCGCTTTCGCTGCTGCGGCGTCTTCGGCGCGCATGCTCAATCGCGCAGCGATTGCCGCGAAGCGGCGGCGCCAAGCGTCGACCTGCGCGCTGCGATGCGCACCCGTCAGGCACCACTCGACGAAGTGCTCGCAGTTGTTCGTCCAGAAACGGTATCGGTCTTCGCCGAGGCGCGAGCGCGCGCGCTCGACGGCCGCCGTGCCGCCATGCTTCGGCGCGAGATGCGGCTTGATCGCAAAGCCGCGCCGGCGCGCGAACTCGTCGAGCGACACTTCCTCGACCGGTCCGCGGCGCCAAGGGCGCTTGAACCCGGCGTAGTGGATAACGCGACCGTCGCCCGCATAGAGCCCGTGGTGCATGTAGCCGCGGCGCGGCGTCACGAGGTGCGCTCCTGGTTCTAGGTCTTCCACGACGCTTGCTCCGCTGAGGGCGGCCTCTTACTCCGACGGTCCATGGAGCGAAGCGTCCAGCATGACCGTTGGCCGTCAATTTCGTTCGCGTCGCCGACGATGACACCTGAAACGCGCATCGTCCGGCGTCGACATCGCGAATCGATTCAACGATGGCTGCAACGCCACGTGCGCGGCGTGGTTTCCGTAACCGTCGCGGCGGGCGTGCCGCGGAGCGCGTCGCGCTGTAGCGGCGCAACGTTGATTGACGCGGCGGCACGGCGCGCGCCTGCATCGCCAAGATCGGCTCGACTCGAAGATCGAACTTCGGGTACCCTGCGCGGTGTCGTGATGTGGGTCGCCGGACGATTCCAGGGCCGACGACTCGCGCAGCATCTCAGCCGTTCGCGCAACCAACTCGGCCATCAGGAAAGAACAAAGATGCCCAACGTCGCCGCGTTGCTCAAACAAGAAATCACGAGACTCGCCCGCAAGGAGGTTCGCGGCGCGACCGATGCGCTGAAGAAGGCTTCCGCGCAGCATCGCCGGGCCATCGCCGCGTTGAGGCGGCAGATCGCACAACTGCAGCGGCAGATCTCGACGGTCGCCCGCAGGCTTGAACGGGGCGCCGGCGCAGTGCCATCGGCGCCCGAGGAACCCAAGGTGCGGTTCGTCGCCCGCGGGCTGCGCTCGCATCGTGCGCGCCTCGGCCTGTCCGCCGCCGAGTACGGCAAGCTCGTCGGCGTCAGCGCGCAATCGATCTACAACTGGGAACAAGGTGCCGCCCGTCCGCGCGCGGCACAGCTCGCGGCGCTGGTGGCCCTGCGCGGAATCGGCAAACGCGAAGCGCAGGCGCGGCTGCAGCAGCTCGCGCAGTCATCGGGCAGAGGGCGGAAGCGGCGCTCCCGGCGCTGACGCGGCACGCGACCTCCGCTCGTCCCGGCGCCCGCGCGGCGCCCGCTGTCAATGGCGCAGCGCTCGTTGAGCGCCACGTCGCGCGGTGCTACCCTGCGATCCGCTTCAACTCCGCCGCGCCGGACGCACTCACGAGGTGTCGCCCCGGCCGCACGGCAGGCACCACACGGGCCGCCTGCTGCGCTCCCAAGAACACGATTTTTGGAACGAGGTCCGCCGCATGAACGCACCCCTTCCCGAAGCCGTCCGCCGCGCTCTGGCGGAAGTCACCCTCGATGACCGCTGGACCCTTGACCGCGGCCGCGCTTACATGAGCGGGACGCAGGCGCTGGTGCGCCTGATGATGCTGCAGCGACAACGCGACGCGCTCGCGGGGCTGAACACCGCGGGATTCATCACCGGCTATCGCGGCTCGCCGCTCGGCGGTGTCGATCAGACCGCGTGGCGCGCGAAGAGACATCTCGAAAAGCACCACGTGAAGTTCCAGCCCGGGCTCAACGAGGACCTCGCTGCGACGAGCGTCTGGGGCACGCAGCAGGTCAACATGTTCGCCGGAGCGAAGTACGACGGCGTTTTCGCGCTGTGGTACGGCAAGGGTCCGGGTGTGGATCGCTGCAGCGACGTGTTCAAGCACGCGAACGCGGCCGGCACGAGCCCGCACGGCGGCGTGATCGCGGTGGCCGGCGACGATCACGGCGCGAAGAGCTCGACGCTGCCGCACCAGTCGGACCACATCTTCAAGGCCTGCATGATGCCGGTGCTGTTTCCGGCGACGGTGCAGGAATATCTCGACCTCGGCCTGCATGGCTTCGCGATGAGCCGCTACGCGGGCGTCTGGGTCGGCATGAAAGCGGTGACCGAGGTGGTCGAGGCGTCCAGCTCGGTGATCGTCGACCCCGAGCGAATCGACATCCGCATCCCGACCGACTTCGTGCTGCCGGCGGGGGGACTGAACATCCGCTGGCCCGACGCGCCGCTCGACCAGGAGGCGCGGCTTCTCGACTACAAGCTGTACGCGGCGCTCGCGTACTGCCGCGCCAACAGGCTCAACCACACGGTGATCGATTCGCCGCACGCGCGGTTCGGCATCGTCGCCAGCGGCAAGGCGTATCTGGACACGCGGCAGGCGCTGCACGACCTGGGGCTTGACGACGAAACCTGCGCGCGGATCGGCGTGCGGCTGTTCAAGGTCGGCATGGTCTGGCCGCTCGAGGCGCAGACGATCGGCGCGTTCGCCGAAGGGCTCGAAGAGATCCTGGTCGTCGAGGAAAAGCGCCAGATGGTCGAGTACCAGGTGAAGGAGGAACTGTTCAACTGGATCGGCAAGGGCAAGCGCATTCCGCGCGTGATCGGCAAGTTCGACGAGAAGGACGGCGGCGAGTGGGCCGTTCCCCAGGGCAACTGGATCCTGCCCGCGCATTACGAATTCTCTCCGGCGATCGTCGCCAAGGCGATCGCTGCGCGGCTGTCGAAGCTCGAGCTGCCCGCCGACGTGCGCGCCCGCATCCAGGCGCGGCTCGCGATCATCGACGCGAAGGAAAAGGCGCTCGCCAAGCCGCGGCTCGTCGTCGAGCGCAAGCCCTATTTCTGCTCGGGCTGCCCGCACAACACCTCGACGGTGGTGCCCGAAGGTTCGCGCGCGGTCGCCGGCATCGGCTGCCACTACATGGTCGTGTGGATGGATCGCAACACATCGACCTACACGCAGATGGGCGGCGAAGGCGTTCCCTGGATCGGGCAGGCGCCGTTCACCGACGAGAAACACATCTTCGCCAACCTCGGCGACGGCACGTACTTCCACTCGGGTTCGCTCGCCGTGCGCGCGGCCGTCGCTGCGAACGTGCCGATCACCTACAAGATCCTGTTCAACGACGCGGTGGCGATGACCGGCGGGCAACCGACCGACGGGCAGATCACGGTGCCGATGATCACGCAGCAGATGCACGCCGAAGGCGTGCGCAAGATCGTGATCGTCACCGACGAGCCGTCCAAGTACGACCTGCGGCAGCAGGTCGAGGTCGACCACAGAGCGGTGAACGCGCGCGGCGCCACCGGCGACGCGTGGAAGCTCGCGCCGGGCGTCACCGTGCACCACCGCGACGAGCTGGACCGCATCCAGCGCGAGCTGCGCGAGTATCCCGGCGTGTCGGTGCTGATCTACGACCAGACCTGCGCGTCGGAGAAGCGGCGTCGCCGCAAGCGCAACGAGTATCCCGATCCGCCGCGCCGCACGGTCATCAACGAGCTGGTCTGCGAGGGCTGCGGCGACTGCAGCGTGCAGAGCAACTGCCTGTCGGTCGAGCCGCTCGAGACCGAATTCGGCCGCAAGCGCACGATCAACCAGTCGAGCTGTAACAAGGACTTCTCGTGTCTGAAGGGCTTTTGCCCGAGCTTCGTGACCGTCGAAGGCGCGCGGTTGAGGAAGTCGAAGGCGGCCGCCACCGACGCGCCGCTGCCGGCGCTGCCGAGCCCCGAGCTGCCGCAGATCCGCCCCGGCGGCGCGTACGGTGTCGTCATCACCGGCGTGGGCGGGACGGGCGTCGTGACGATCGGCCAGCTTCTCGGCATGGCCGCGCACCTCGAAGGCAAGGGATTGTCGGTGCTCGACATGGCCGGGCTCGCGCAAAAAGGCGGCGCGGTCTTCTCGCACGTGCAGATCGCGGCGCGCCCGCAGGATCTCTTTGCCACGCGCATCGCGATGGGCGAGGCGGATCTGGTGCTCGGCTGCGACCTGATCGTAACCACCGGCAACGAGGCGCTGTCGAAGATGCAGGCCGGAAAGACGCGCGCGGTCGTCAACACCGCGGAGTCGCCGACGGCGGACTTCGTCAGGGATCCCGACTGGCGGTTCGCCGGCGCGACGATGACTCAGCAGGTGCGCGACGCGGTGGGGTCGGAGGCGAACTGCGCGTTCGTCGACGCGACGGGGCTGGCGACGGCGCTGATGGGCGATGCGATCTACACGAACCCCTTCGTGCTGGGCTACGCGTGGCAGAAGGGATGGATCCCGCTCGCGCACGAGACGCTCGTGCGTGCGATCGAGTTGAACGGTGTGGCGATCGAAGCGAACAAGCGCGCCTTCGAGTGGGGCCGCGTCGCTGCGCACGACCTCGATGCGGTGAAGCGGGCCGCCTACCCGGACCAGTACGCGGCCCAGGTGATCGAGTTGAAGCGGACGTCCTCGTCGCTCGAAGAGATCGTCGCCAGACGCGTCGAGTTCCTGACCGGCTACCAGAACGCGGCGTACGCCAGGCGCTACGCGGCGCTGGTCGAGCGCGTGCGGCAAGTCGAGTCCGACCGGCTGGGCAGCGCCAAGCTCGCCGAGGCTGTCGCGCGCAACTACTTCAAGCTGCTCGCCTACAAGGACGAATACGAAGTCGCGCGGCTGCACGCCGACCCGGCGTTTCGCGCGAAGATCGCCGCGCAGTTCGAAGGCATCGACGGCAAGCCGTACAGACTGAACTTCTACCTCGCGCCGCCGCTGCTCGCACGGATCGACCCGGCGACCGGTAAACCGAAGAAGATGCGCTTCGGCCCGTGGGTGATGGGCGCGTTCGGCCTGCTCGCGAAGCTGCGTTTCCTGCGCGGCACCCCGTTCGATGTCTTCGGCCGCACCGAGGAGCGCCGCACGGAGCGTGCGCTGATCGGCGAGTACGAGGCGCTCGTCGACGAGCTGCTCGGCAGGCTGACCGCGGATAACTTCGCAGCGGCGCTGCAGCTCGCGGCTCTGCCGGAGGAGATCCGCGGTTTCGGCCATGTCAAGGCTCGCAATCTCGAGCGCGTGCGCGCGCAGTGGGCCGAGCTGCTCGCGAAGTTCCGCGGCCAGCACAGCGCGCAGGTGATCCGGATGCCCGCCAAGGTCGCGTGAGCCGGGTTTGCGCTGAGTCAAACGCGCGCTTTCGCCGGAATCAAACGTTGTCCAGATCGCGCTAGCCGAGGGCACCGCGTTGCACTAGGTTCGTTCCGTCACTTGGCTCGACGGCACGGGGGGTGCGATGCAGCAGCGGTATCCGGACGAAAGACGGCTCGAAGGGCTCGAGCGGCTCGATCCGCGCGAGCAGGCGAGGCTTCTGAACGCCCTCGCGCACGAAGCGCGCCTGATCGAATTCGCCGTCGACAGCAGCGGGGAGGACGCGCAAGCGGTCGGCGCGGCGCTCGAGCGCGCGCTCGAACTCGCGGTGGACGCCGATTCCGAGAGCGAAGCACAGCAGGCTCAGGCTGCGCTGGCGGACGCGCTGGACGCGGTCAAGCATGCGGGATTCGCGGTGTCGGCCGGCGTGTCGCACGTCGAAGTCGAAGGCGCGCTCGGCCTGACGCAGATGCCGGTGCTCACGGCGGTGCTCGAGGCAAACGGCTGCGGCGCGCGCTGAGGGTCGGCCGCGGGGCGCGGGCGCCGGCCCAAAGGCTTGCGCCAGATCAAACGAATCGCCGCGCGGTCAATGACCCGTCGAATTGCGGTTGCGGCCGCGCCTGCGCTCGTCTACGTTCCGGTGTCAGTCGCCCACGACGGAGGCCACGGTGGAAAGCCGGTACACGCACGAAACGCAGCTCGACGGGTTGAGCGCGCTCCAGCCGCAGCAGCAGGCCCACGTGCTGTCGGCGATGGCGCGCGAAGCGCGATTGCTCGAGCTGGCGCTCGACGGCGCCGGTGGCGAAGCGAACGATGTCGTCGGCCGCGTCGAACGCGCGCTCGAACTGGCGATGGACGCGAGCGGCGAAAGCGAAGCGACTCACGCGCATGAAGCGCTGACCTTGGCGCTCGCGTCGATGAAGGACCTTGGCCTCGCGATTTCGGCCGGCATCGGCCGCATGGAAGTCGACGGCCTGCTCGGCCCGATGCACATGCCCGTTCTGACGGCGATCGTGGCGCCGATATCCGCGCAGCTCCCGCGTCCCTCGTGAAATATCCGAGCTAGAAGATCATCACCCGCGCGTCGGGTTCGGCGCCCGCATCGACCACCGTCGCCGCCCCGGCGATGCCTTCGATCTCGTCGACCAGCGTCTCGTCGCGGGCGTGCTCGTGGCGCGCCATCGCGCACGCGTATAGCTTCACGCCGGCGGCGTGCGCTTCGCGGATGAAGTCGCGGACGGTCTTGCTGCGCGCGCGGTCGGTGTACGCGGCGTCGGCCTCGCCCGCAACCAGCCAGCGCACCGCGCTCGACGTGAAGTGCATCTCGACCTCCTGGTCGAGCGCGCGCGCCGCCAGCGCATAGACGAAGGGCGCCGCCGCGAGCACGGCGCCGCCGGGGCGATCCGGCCCGCACGACCACACGACGATGACGAGTCGGCGCGCCTCGCTCATGTCCAGCGCGAGGGATCGAACACGCTGTCGGGCGTCGCCGCCGGCGGCTCGAATCGGTCCATCCGCGTCGACAGCCATGCGCGGTAAGCAGCCATGTCGATCAGGCGGTCGCGCTCCGCGTCAAGCTGCGTGGGCTGCACGCGGAACAGCCAGCCCTCGCCGTACGGATCGCGCGTGATCAGCGCGACGTCGCGCTCCACCGCCGGGTTGGCGGCGAGAACGCGGCACGACAGCGGCGCGTGGATCGCGACCGCGCTCTTGGCAGTCTCCATCACGCCGAGCGAGCGATCGAATGCGACCTGAGTGCCGACCGGCCGCGGCGTGAACAGCATGAAGTGGCCGTGCATCGCCATCAGGTGCGTCGTCCCGAGCGTGGCCGTGCCGTCGTCTTCGAGCCGCACCCACATGTCCTGCTCGGCCGCGTACAGGCGGTCGGCGGGGAGCCGGTCGAATTCGGCAGCCGGATTCAGATCAGCCATTCGAGCTCTCGCGTTCCTCTCATCCATGCCAGCCGGGGGAGCACGAGGGACCCCGCCGAGGTCCCTCGTTCCTCACCTTGCGGGCCGGCGCGTTGCGCCGGCACCGCCACGAACATCGGCTGCGCCGATGTTCGTGGCGGAAGAGTATGGGAGTCGAACCCACCAGGGATTGCTGGCAACCCCTACCAGATTTGAAGTCTGGCCGGCCCACCGGGACGCGACACTCTTCCGGCAAACTCATTGAACCGCGGCGCGCCACGGATTATCGCGGCGCACGAGGTGATCGTCGCGCACGCGTCGCGTATAGCCGACGCGGTCGAAGAACTCGAGGATCTGGATCGCGACTTTGCGGCCGGTGCCGATGCGGTCGCGGAACTCGGCTGCGCGCGCCGCGCCGTGCGCGGCCGACAAGTCGCCGACGATCTCGGCCATCGCGGCGACCGCGTCGCTCAGAAAGAAATGATCGTGCGCGACCAGCGTGACTTCGCCGACCCGCGCCACGCGCTTGAGCAGTGCGCGCACTTCCGCCTCGGCGATGCCCGTGTCGCGCGCGATATCGCGTACGCGCGGCGGATTGAAGCGGTTCTCCATCAGCAGCGGCTTGATCCGCTCCCAGCGCACGCGTTCGTCGCGCGCCAGCTCGGCCTTGTGCGCCGGGTCGCCGACGAATGCGCCGCGCCGCACCAGCGTTCCTGCGCGCAGCAGTTCGTCGGTGAGTTCGGCGAACGCATCGGCCGATAGTCCGGGCGCGACCATGCGCCGCAAGCGGTTCTGTTCGACACCCGGCATCTCGGGCTCGCGTTCGTGCGTGGCTGCGACCGCGGCCAGCGTCCTTGTGCGCAGTGCCTCCCACGCCTGCGGCGCGAACGCCATGCCGGCGGCCACGCGCGCGCCGGTGCGCGCGAGCAGCGGCTGCAGCTCGTCGTCGCGCAGGTTCCACGCGGAGGCGAGCTGCGCGACGCCTCTGGCCTCGTGCGCCAGCGCGGCGGCGAGCGCTTCGTGCGGACCAGCCTCGGCGAGCGCGCGCAGCACCGCCAGCCGCGCCGGCGCGCGTTTGCCGCGCTTCGGCGGCGCGATGTCGAGCACGACGCCGCCGCCCAGCGTGTGCGCCGCTTGCGCGTCGCGCAGCACGAAGCGGTCGCCGCGGCACGCGACGAGCGGCCGCTCGGTCGCGATCGACACGAGCGCAGTCGAGCCCGGCTCGATGCGCTCGGCGCCGAGCACCGCGACGCGCGCCATCACGTCGTCGGTGCCGTGGTGCAGGTGGACGCTGCCCCAGTTGGCGAGCGCCCTGGCCTGGCGGCGCGACAGCGCGAACACGGCGTCGATGCGTTCGGTCGCGTTGGCGAGCGCGGGCGCCTGGATCCACGCGCCGCGTTCGATGTCCGTTTTTTCGACGCCGACCAGCGCGAGCGCGCAGCGCTCGCCGGCGCGCCCCTGCGGTGCAGGGCGGTCCTGCGCGTGGATCGAGCGCACACGCGCGCCGAGCCCGCGCGGCTGCACGAGCACCGCGTCGCCGACCGCGATCGCGCCGGCATGCGCGGTGCCGGTGACGATCGTGCCTGCGCCGGCCAGCGAGAACACGCGGTCGACCGCCATGCGGAAGTGTCCGCGGTCGGGGCGTTGCGCCCACGCTGCAGCGGTCGCGTAAAGATGCGCCTGCAGCGCGTCGATCCCGGCGCCGGTGAGCGAAGAAACGGGGAACACGGGCCAGTTCGCGGCCGCGCTGCCGGCCGTGCGTTCGGCGAGCTGTACGCCGACCTCGCCGACGCGTTCGGTCGCAACGGCGTCGATCTTGGTTACCACGATCGCGCCGTGTGTCACGCCGAGCAGCTCGAGGATATCGAGGTGCTCGTCGGTCTGCGGCATCACGCCATCGTCGGCGGCCACGACGAGCAGCGCGTAGTCGATCCCCGTCGCGCCGGCGAGCATCGTGTGGACGAACCGCTCGTGGCCCGGCACATCGACGAACCCGAGCACACCGCCGCCGGGAAGCTCGACGTACGCGTAGCCGAGCTCGATCGAGATGCCGCGTTTGATCTCCTCCGGCAGGCGATCGGTGTTGCGACCGGTCAGCCGCTTGATCAGCGACGTCTTGCCGTGATCGATATGGCCTGCGGTGCCGACGATCATCGCGATCCCCGCACTCAACGATCGGCCTGCGGCCCGTCGTTGCCCGAACCCTCCCTCTCCGCTTGCGGGAGAGCGGCGGGGGACAGGGTGCGCAGTCTCCGCAGGTTCTCGACGAAGCGCGGCTCGTCGTCGGGCAGCAGACAACGGCAGTCGAGCCAGAGTGCACTGTCGTGAACGCGGCCGACGACCGGCACCGGCAGAGCGCGCAGCCGTTTCTCGAGGGCTGCGATCACACGTCCCTTCGCCCTCGCAGGCGCGCGCACGACGAGCGCGGCCGACGGCAACCGCTCGACCGGCTGCGCACCTGAACCGATCTGGCTCGCGCAGTCTTCGACCGTTACGGCGAATGAGTCTCCCAGCGCGGCCTGCAGCGCGGGCCGGAGCCGCTCGGCGGTCGCGCGGATGTCAGCGCTCGCGCGCGCGAGCAGTGCGAGCGTGGGCAGGCGCTCGGGCAGCCGATGGCCGCTGGCATAGACGCGCAGCGTCGCTTCGAGCGCGGCGAGCGTGAGTTTGGACACGCGCAGCGCGCGTTTGAGCGGATCGCGCTTGAGCCTGACGATGAGATCCTTGCGGCCGACGACGATGCCGGCCTGCGGGCCGCCGAGCAGCTTGTCGCCGGAGAACAGCACGAGGTCGGCGCCGGCAGCGAGCGCCTCCTGTGGCAGCGGCTCCTTCGGCAGTCCGTAAGCCGACAGATCGATCAGCGCGCCGGAACCGAGGTCGACGACGAACGGGACGCCGTGCGCATGCGCGATGCGTGCGAGCTCGGCTTCGCCGACGCTCGCGGTGAAGCCGGTGACCGCGTAGTTCGACGTGTGCGCCTTCGCGACGAGCCCGGTCCGGGCGCTGAACGCCTGCTCGAAGTCGTGAGCGTGCGTGCGGTTCGTCGTTCCGACCTCGACGAGCTTGCAGCCCGCCGCCTTCATGATGTCGGGCATGCGGAACGAACCGCCGATCTCGATCAGCTCGCCGCGCGAAATCAACACTTCCTTCTTCGCCGCGAGCGCCTTGAGCGCGAGCAGTACCGCGGCCGCGCAGTTGTTGACGACGGTGGCGGCCTCGGCGCCGGTCAGCTCGCGCAGCAGGTCTTCGACGATCGAATCGCGGTCGCCGCGGCCGCCGGTGGCGATGTCGTACTCGAGCGCGGCATAGCCGCGCATCGCGGCGGCCACCGCGTCGACCGCCTCGCCGGCGAGCAGAGCGCGGCCCAGGTTGGTGTGGATCACCGTGCCGGTCAGGTTGAACACCGGCGCCATCCGCGGCGCGGCGAGCGCGCGCGTGCGCACGGCAGCGTCTTCGATCAGCGTGTCGAGCGCGGGCGCTTCGGCCCCGGCGCGGATGCGCCGGCGCGCGGCGTCGAGCGCATCCTGGATCGCGCGCTTGACGAACGCATGCCCGTGGTCGGTCGCGAGCGCGGCGAGCGCCGGCTGCGCGAGCATCCGGTCGACGGAAGGAAGCCGGGCGAGGACTTCTGCGGTCGCCGTTGCCTCACCCGCACGGGGCAGAGTCAAGTCGGACATGGCGGCTGGACCTCAACCGCTGCCGGGATGGAACAGCAGATTGGGGCCCGATCGGGCGAAGCCCTGCTCGTCGACGAGCACGTCGAGCGCAAGCGTGGCCAGGTCGTCGGCAACCGGATCGACGAACGCGTCCTTGTCCTGGTTGAAGATCTTCAGGTACGAGTTGCATTCGCCGCAGGTCTCGGCCTTCGTCACGGCGTCTGCCGCGCTTCGGCCTTCCTGCTCGATGCTCAGATATGCGAGTCCCTTGTCGGCCTCGCACGACGAGCACTTCACGCGAACCATGTTCCACTCGGTTTCGCACAGCGCGCAATGCAGATAGCGCAGCGCGTTCTGCGGGCCAACCCGCAGCACGCTCGCGACCGGGCGCGTGGCGCACACCGGGCAGACCGTGGCGACATCGCACTTTTCGACGTCGCCCGCTTGGAGCGTGGCCGCGAGCCGCGAGAAGTACACCTGCAGCGCGGCGCCGACGAAAGGCACGAAAGCCGCATCGGCGTCGAGCGTCGTGCCGACGATCAGCCGCTCGGCGAGCGTCTCGAGCGCGTCGTCGCCGAGGGCCGCGAGCTGCGCCAGCGTATCGCGCAGTTGGCCGCTCGCCGAACGGCGCACGGTGGCGACGATGTCGCGCAGATCGGCGCGCCACTCGGCGCCGCGCTCGTGCGACTGCGCCGACACCGGCGGCATCCCGTACTGGCGGCTCGACGCGAGCAGGGGCTCGGCGATCGGCGCGGCTGCGCGCGCCTGCAGCGCCACTTGCTGCGCGCGCGCGATCTGCGCCATCGCGCGCAGGTAATCGGCCATCGGATGCCCGTTGGCAAGCGCCTCGAAGCGGTCCGCGCGTTCGGCAAAGCGCTGCGCGTTGGTCGGCAACACGATGCGCGGCGACTGCGGCACGCGGCCAATCGAGCCATCGGTGATGATGGGGGTCGGCATAAGAGCTTGGGTGATCGACAGAAAAAGACGGCGGCCGCAGCCGCCGTCCTTATCGCGAAGATGCGGCTACTTCGCGCCGGTCACGCGACGGTACCACAGCGGATGGTGGTGCTTCGCCCACGCATGGCTCACGGTGCCGCGGGTCATCGCGCGCAGGCTGCCCCGGACCCAGAAGATCGCGGAGTAGATGTGCACGATGATCCCCAAGATCAGCACGAAAGCGGCCAGCATGTGAACCACCGCGGCGATCCGGATCAACGGGATCGGGAAGAAACCGGCGAAGTACGGCCGCCACAGGATGATGCCCGATACGAGCAGCAGCACCATCGTGACGACCATCGTCCAGAAGAGCTGCTTCTGTCCGATGTTGTACTTGTCGATCTCCGGCAGGTTCTCGTCGCGATTGTTGATCACGTCGCGCAGGCGCTTGCGCCACTCCCGGTCGTACGGCTGGATGATGTTGTCCTGCCAGTAACGCATCACCATGAACAGGAAGAACACGAACATCAGCACGCCGAGGAACGGATGCAGGATGCGCGCCCACGCACCGCCACCGAGCAGCCACGCGAGGAAGTAGAACGACGGGTGGAAGAAGGCGAGCCCGGAGGCGGCGAGCAGGATGAACAGGATCGCTACGATCCAGTGGTTCGTCCGCTCGCCCGCGCTGTAGCGCGGCACTTCGCCGCTTTTGATGACGACTTGGCTCATCCCTTATCTCCCTGTTCGACTTCCTTGGGCCCGCGCGTCACGTAGTGGAAGAACGCGCCCAGCACCGCCAGCCCGATCCCGATCGACAGAAGCGGCTTCGCCACCCCTTTCCACAGGCTCACCCACGGGCTGATCTTCGGATCGCTCGGCAATCCGCTGTACAGCTCGGGCGTGTCGCCGTGCTGCAGCACATACATCACGTGCGTGCCGCCGACGCCCCGCGGGTCGTACAACGCCGCTTTCTGCAGACCGCGCTCCTTCAGGTCGTTCACCCGCTTGTTGCCGCGCGCGATCATGTCGTTCTTGGAGCCGAACATGATCGCGCCGGTCGGGCACGTCTTGACGCAAGCGGGCTCCAGACCCACGGCCACGCGATCCGAACAGAGCGTGCACTTGTAGGCCTTGTTGTCCTTCTTGCTGATGCGCGGAATGTTGAACGGGCAGCCGGCGATGCAGTAACCGCAGCCGATGCAGTTCTCGGAGATGAAGTCGACGATGCCGTTGGCGTACTTGACGATCGCACCCGGCGCCGGACAGGCCTTCAGGCAGCCCGGATCCTCGCAGTGCATGCAGCCGTCCTTGCGGATCAGCCAGTCGAGATTGCCGTCGGCGCGCTGAACCTCGGCAAAACGCATCACCGTCCACGACTGATCGGTCAGGTCGACCGGGTTGTCGTAGACGCCGACGGTGGTGCCGATGTCGTCGCGCAGATCGTTCCACTGCATGCACGCGACCTGGCAGGCTTTGCAGCCGATGCACTTGGAGATGTCGATCAGCTTGGCGACCGGTTCGGTCGCGTGCCGCACCGACGGCGGGGTGGTCGTCGTGGCCGAGCGTTTCTGAACATCGAGTGATTGCATGATGTCCTCCTATGCCTTCTCGATGTTGACCAGGAACGCCTTGAACTCCGGCGTCTGCGAGTTCGCGTCACCGACAAACGGCGTCAGCGTGTTCGCGAGGAAGCCGTCCTTGGCCACCCCGACGAAGCCCCAGTGAATCGGGACGCCGACCGTGTGCACCTTCTTGCCGCCGCAATCGAGCGCCTTGATGCGCTTGGTCACGACCGCCGCGGCCTTGATCTCGCCGCGATTGCTGCGCACCTTCACCGTGTCGCCGTTGCGGATGCCCTTTTCCTTGGCCAGCTCTTCGCCGATCTCGACGAAGGGCGCAGGCTGGACGATCGCGCTCGACTCGACGTTCTTGGTCCAGAAGTGGAAGTGCTCCGTCAGCCGGTACGTGGTCGCGGCATAGGGAAATTCGTCGGCCTTGCCGAAGGACTCCATGTCGCCTTTGAACACGCGCGTCGCCGGGTTGCTGAGCGCCTTCTTGTTGCCGGGATGCAGCGGGTTGTCGCCGAGCGGTGTTTCGAACGGCTCGTAGTGCTCCGGGAACGGGCCTTCGGCCATCAGCCCCAGCGCAAAGAGCCGCCCCACACCTTCCGGCGTCATGATGAACGGCCCCGCGCCGCTATCCGGCCCGAGATCCGGGCGAATGTCCGGAACATCGATGCCCACCCACGCAGTGCCGCTCCACCGGATGCCGGGTCGGCTCGGATCCCAGGGCCGACCCGTCTTCGGATCGGTGCCCGCGCGGTTGTACAGCACCCGACGGTTGGCCGGCCACGAGAACCCCCAGTTGAGGTAGTTGCCCATGCCGCCAACGTCGTTCGTGTCGCGCCGCGCGCTGTTGTTGCCCGCCTGGCTCCAGACGCCGCAATAGATCCAGTTGCCGCACGAGGTCGAGCCATCGTCCTGCAGCAGCCCGAAGCCCGGCATCTGCTCGCCGGCTTTCACGAGGATCTTGGTCTTGTCCTTCGGATCGACCACGTCCGCCAAGGCCCGGCCGTTGATCTCGCGCAGCAGTTCCTCGGCGCTCGGATGCGCCGGGTTGGCGTACGCCCAGGTCACCTTCAGCACGGGATCCGGGAACTTGCCGCCGTCCTTCTGATAGGCGGCGCGGATTCGCGTGAAGATGCCGGCGATGATTTCACGGTCGTACTTCGCCTCGCCCGGCGGCTCGGCGGCGCCCCAGTGCCACTGGACCACGCGGCCCGAACTGGTGAACGTGCCCGGATCCTCTGCGAAGCACGATGCCGGCAATCGGATCACCTCAGTCTGGATCTCCTCGGGCTTGACGTTGTTCTTCTCGCCGTAGTTCTTCCAGAACTCCGAGGTTTCCGTGCGCAGCGGATCGATGACCACCATGAACTTCAGCTTGGATAGGGCAACCGAAAGCTTCTTCGAGTTCGGCACGGCCGCAATCGGATTGAAGCCCTGGCAGATGAAGCCGTTCATACGCCCCTGGTGCATGCGCTCGAAGATCGCAAGCACGTCGTAGGCGGCGTCGCGCTTCGGCATCCAGTCGTAGCAGAAGTCGTTTTCCTTGGTGGCCGCGTCACCGTAGTACGCCTTCATCAGGCTCGTATGCCACTTCGGGAAGTTCTGCGGGAAGTTCATCGAGCCCGGACGCAGCGCTTTGGGCGTGCGCGCAGCGAGGTACTTCTCGCGCGTTTCGTCCGCATCGGTCGGCGCTGACAGGTAGCCGGACAGCACTTCCGAGTAAGCGCACATGTCGGTGATGCCCTGCACGTTGGCGTGTCCGCGCAGCGCATTGACGCCGCCGCCGGCCCGACCCATGTTGCCCAACAGCAGCTGGATCATCGCCATCGTTCGGATGTTCTGCGAGCCGACCGTGTGCTGGGTCCAGCCGAGCGCGTACAGGATGGTCATCACGCGGTCCGGCGTGCTCGTCGAGCCGATCATCTCGGCGACCTTCAGGAACTGCTCCTTCGGTGTGCCGCAGATCTTGCTCACCATGTCCGGCGTGTAGCGGCTGTAGTGCTTCTTCATCAGCTGGTACACGCAGCGCGGATGCTCGAGCGTCTCGTCGACCACGGCGTAGCCGTCCTTGCCGATCTCGTACGCCCAGGTGCTGCGGTCGTATGCCCGCTTGGCGTCGTCGTAACCGGAGAACAGTCCGTTCTCGAACCCGAAACCCTCCCGGATCAGGAACGACGCATTGGTGTACGCCTTCACGTAATCCAGGTGGATCTTGTTGTTCGACAGCAGGTAGTTGATGACACCGCCGAGGAAGGCGATGTCGGTCCCGACCCGGATCGGCGCGTAGTAGTCGGCGACCGCGGCCGAGCGCGTGAAGCGCGGGTCGACGACGACGAGCTTCGCCTTGCGATGCTCCATCGCCTCGGTCACCCACTTGAAGCCGCACGGATGCGCTTCAGCGGCGTTGCCGCCCATGATCAGAACGAGGTCGGCATTCTTGATGTCGACCCACTGGTTGGTCATCGCTCCCCGCCCAAACGAAGGGGCCAGACTGGCCACCGTCGGGGCGTGTCAAATGCGCGCCTGGGTATCGAGCGCGACCATCCCCAGCGCGCGCGCTGTCTTGACGGTCAGGTAACCCGACTCGTTGCTCGACGCGCTGGACACCAGCAGTGCCGTCGTGTTCCAGCGATTGACGGTGACGCCCTTGTCGTTCTTCTCGATGAAGTTGGCGTCGCGGTCCGCCTTCATATGCTTGGCGATGCGGTCGAGCGCCTCGTCCCACGAGATGCGCTTCCACTCCTTGCCGCCCGGCTCACGCAGCTCGGGGTACTTCAGCCGATTCGGGCTGTGCACCATGTCGAGCAGACCGGCGCCTTTGGGGCAGAGCGTTCCGCGGTTGACCGGATGATCCGGGTCGCCCTCGATATGGATGATCCGGCTCTTTACGTTCTTCGCCTTGTCACCCAGGCTGTACATGATGACGCCACAACTCACCGAGCAATACGGACACATGCCGCGCGTCTCGGTCGTACGCGCCAGTTTGAAAGCTCGTACCTCCGCCAGCGCCGCCCCGGGCGACATCCCCAGGCCGACGATGGAGGACGAGCCCATTCCCGCAGCGCAGATCCTGAAGAACTGCCTGCGGCTCATGGGTGCATTCATGAAGCCTCCAGTGTGATGACCAACCCCGCCGAACTTCCGGCGGCCCCCGATCAAGCGCTGCGCGTTGGCGCCCGCAGCACTGCCCGCATGCTAGGTTGTGAAATGAAACCTCACAACCCGCATTGCAGCAAATTCGCTTGACAGCAGCCGACGTCCCGACCCGGAGCAGCGCCGACGCCCCTCGTGCAGGCGCAAAAACGGCGCGCCGCGGAGGTCCGTTGCGGCTGCGCGTCGCCGGCCACGCGCCGGTTTGGTACTTTCCCGACCCTAGTGGGCTGCGCCGAGGATGTGCGTCTAACACAACGGCAAGACCCAGCGAACGTCATGCTCATCGACAAGCGACTGAAGTCCCACCGAATCGACCGTCCGGGCAAGGTCGCCCTGAAAGACTTCGACCCGTCCGCCAAACCGCTGTCGGCCGGCGACAAGGCTGCAGACAAGGAGCGCATTGTTGACATCGCGAAGGAACTCGCCCGGTTGCAGGACAATTTCTACGCGTTGCGAAAGGACAGGCTTCTGCTCGTGCTGCAGGGCATGGACACGAGCGGGAAGGACAGCACGATCCGCGCCGTGTTCCAGGCGATCGATCCGCTCGGCGTGCGCGCGGTGAGCTACCGCGCGCCGACCGCGTTCGAAGCGGACCGCGACTTTCTGTGGCGCCATCATCGCGACGTCCCGGGCAAGGGCGAGATCGTCATCTTCAACCGCTCGCACTACGAGGCCGTGCTGATCGAATACGTGCGCGGGTGGATCGACGCCGCCGAGCGCGAGCGCCGCTTCGCGCGCATCGTCGACTTCGAGCGGCTGCTCGCCGACACCGGCACGACGATCGTCAAGTGCTTCCTGCACATCAGCAGCAAGGAGCAGCGCAAGCGCCTGCAGGAGCGCATCGACGATCCGAGCAAGCACTGGAAGTTCAACCCGCAGGACCTCGAGGAACGCAAGCGCTGGCGCAGGTACCAGGACGCCTACGAGGCCGTGCTGCAAAACACCGCGACCGCACACGCACCCTGGTACGTGGTCCCGGCCGACAGCAAGACCCATCGCAACCTGATGGTCGGCACGATCCTGCTCGAAACGCTGCGGCGGCTCGCGCCCCAGGGCCCGCCGGCCAACCCGGCGTACAAGGGCCTGCGGGTCGTGTGAGGAGGTCCCCGGCGCCGCCTGAGGTGGCCGGCGCCGCTTGAGCGCGCCGAAGGGTCGAAATCGGTCGGCCCCCTGCACCTTTTCCGGGGTTCCCGCAGACGGTGCAGCCCTAGCCTTCGAACGGACAGAACCGCAGCAGTCGGCCCCCCTCGCCGGCGTCCGCGCGACCATGGACATCTTCACGATCACGATCTCGGCGATGCCCGCGCATACGACGGCGGCGCTGCGGTCGATGCTGCTGCTGCTCGAGCCCGCGCTCGGCGCGCGCTGGCAGGTCGTGGACAAGCCGCCGGCCGACGTCGTACTGCTGCCCGCCGAAACGCTCGCGCGGCTGAAAGGCGTGGCCGGCGGACCCGACGAGCTGCCGTTGTACCTGGCGCTCGGCAACGACGGCGAACGCCCTTCCAACGCGTACGCGATGCTCAAGCGCCCGATCACGCCGCCGCGGCTGGTCGAAGTGCTGCACCTGGCCGAGGGTCTGATCGAAAAGCTGCGCGCGCCGCAGGACGACCTGCTCACCGTGCCGCTGATCGAAAGCCTGGAAGCCGAGGGGAAGGCGCAACTCGCGCCGGCGACGTTCGACACGCGCGTTCGCACCACCCTGCGCGCCGCGACCTGGAGGCTGCTGCAGGATCCGATCGCCGCGACGCTGATCGACAACGAGCGCCGTTCGATCTTCAGCCACCTGCCGGGCGCCGGCTACCACACGCGACTGACGCTGGCCGAGTTCGCCAACGTGTTCCGCGAGAACCCGCCCGCGGTGCTGGTCGAGCTGTCCGGCGCGGAGCGCGACACGCTGCGGCAGGCGCGCGACTTCAAGCCGCTGCGCGAACTCGAGTGGACGTTCTGGATCTGCAGCCGTTCGCCATGGCTGCGGCCCGAGCTGTCGCCCGAGAAGCGCTACCGCCTGCGGCGCTGGCCCGACTTCGGCCGGCTGCCGCACTACCAGGCCGACATCCGCATGGCTTCGGCGCTGATGGCGCAGGCGATGACGCTGCAGCAACTTCGCAGCCGGGCGGGCGTGCCGCCGGAAACGGTGATGAACTTCCTCAACGCGACGTACGCGGTCGGCGCGTTGATCGAAGTCGACGATGTGACGGTCGACGCGCGCAGCGCGCCGAAGGCGGCGCCTCCCGCGCCGACCGGGCTGCGCGGCCTGATCGCCAATCTTCGGCGCAGGTTCGGGTTGGCCGATCCCAAGCCGGTCGCCAAACCCGCCCTGCGGCAGGCCCAGGACGCCGCCTGAGCGTCCGGTCGAACACCGCGCGATGAACACGTACCGCATCGTGTTCGCCGGGCCGATCGGCGCCGGCAAGACGACCGCGATCGGCGCGCTGTCGGACGTGCCCCCAGTCACGACCGAGGTCGCCAGCGACGAAGCGGTCGCCGCCGGAAAGCAGACGACGACGGTCGCCTTCGACTACGGACAGGTGCTGCTCGACAGCGGCGACGTCGTGCAGCTGTACGGCACGCCGGGGCAGGCGCGCTTCGACTTCATGTGGCCGATCATCGCCGACAACGCGCTCGGCGCGATCATCCTCGCCGACAACTCGCGCGCCGACAGCATCGCGCTGACGCTCGACTACGTGCGCGAGTTCGCGCCGCGCATCGTCGCCGGCAACTGCATCGTCGGCGTCGGCCGCACCGAGACGCACCCGGTGCCCACCGTCGACGACTACGCGGATGCGCTCTCGGCGGCGGGGTTCGACCTGCCCGTGATGGCCATCGACGCGCGCTCGCGCGAACACGCGCTGCTGCTGCTCGACGTGCTGCTCGCCCGCCTGGAGGCCGTTCGCGATGTCCAGTAGACCCAAGTCGCCGGAGCCGCGCACGGTACGCAGCTTCTTCGCCGCGCGGCTGGCCGAGCTGCGCGCGGCGATCCCTTCGGCGAAGCTCGCGGCGATCGCGACGGAGGACGGACTGCTGTCGGCCACCGACACCGACGCCGAGCCCAGCCCGCTCGACCGTCGCGGCGCCGTGCTCGCGTCGCTCGTCGCGGTCGCCCGCACCGGCGGGCGCGAGATGAGCCTCGGCGATGCCGCGTGCATCCTGATCCTGTGTACCGACGGCGCGCTGATCGTACGGCCGTTCGGAACGACGCGCCGCCGGCTGCTGATGCTGCTGCTGGCGGACCCGCGCGAATCGAGCCGAGCGGTCGCCGCCGCGCATCGACTCGCGCTCGACATCGAGGCGCGGCTCGCGCCGGCGACGCCGGCGAGCTGAACTTCAGCGCGCGAGGTGCGCGGCCTTGAGCTGTTGGTCGATCGTCATGCCGCGATCGTCGGCATAACGAACGCGCACCGGCAGCCAGCACAGCGCAGGCGCGAGCCACACCTCGAGCCGGTCGTGCCGGTCGTTGCCCGGCGCATCGGCCGGACGTTCCAGCTTGACGGCGTCGTACCGCCCGGCAGGCAGATCGAGGGTCTCGGTCCCGCGCCGCTCGAAGCGGTACACGCTCGCATGACGCACGCCGGCGACCGGCACCTCGACGAACGACGCGGCGGGACGCAGCTTCAGCAGCCGCCCGAGCTCGAGCAGCAGGCTCAACCGGTCCTGCATCCGCGGGCGCGTCTCGACGGGCTCCGCCACCGCACTGAACCGGACGCGGCGCTCGCGCCAGTCGAACTTCGCCGTCTCCTGCGGACGGCGCCCGCGTTGCTCGGTGTACTCGATCGGCACCAGGGCCCCCGCGGCAATCAGGCCGCGCGAACTCTGCCGTGCGTGATAAAAGCCCGCCGCGTTCGTCTCGGACACGAGCACGTAGCCATCGCCATCGCGCGTCAGCACGAGGTCGCTTTCGCCGGTGATCCAAAGCACCGAGCGCGTCGCGGTCGCCTCGAACACCAGCCGGAACGGCGGCGGCCAGGCGCCGGCGTCGCCGCATTCGGCGCTCGCTGGCGACGCGGGCGGCAGCAGCGCCAGCGCGAACGCGACGAACGCGTTAGCGAGCCGGATCAGACGCAGGTGGCGAGCCATCCTCGATCCGCATCAGCACGTTTTCGGTCGTACGCCCGCGCCGGTCGGTGAAGCGCAGCTTGACCGGCAGCCACTGCAGCGCAGGCGCGAGCCATACCTCGATGCGCGAGTCGGCGCCGCCGACGCTGCGCGGTCGCTCGATCTTGCGCGCGGCGATCGCGCCGAGCTCGGTGGCGATCGTCTCCTCCTCACCCACCACGAAAGCGTAGATGTCGACGCCGTCCGGGCCAGCGACCGGAAACTCGATCGCCGCGCCGGCGTGAAAGCGCTCGGGCAGCCGCTGCGCAAGCACCATCAACTGGAACTGGAACGACAGCCGGTCCTGGATGCCTTCGCGCAGTTCGCGCTCGAACGAGCGCGAGCTGAAGGTGACGCGCCGCGCGCTCCAGTCGAAGTTGGCCGCTTCCTCGGACCGGCGGATGCGCCTCTGCGTGAAGCGCTCGGGCGCGAGCCCGAAGCGACGCACATTGCCGGTGGACTTCAGCTCGAGCGCCGTGATGCCGAGCGCGACGGTCGCGAGCCGCGCCTCATAACGACCGTCGTCGCCGAGCGTCCATGCGACCGACGTTTCCGCCGTCAGCACTTTGTATTCGGAGCCGCTCGTCAGGTACACGTAGGTCGCGCGCGCGGGCAACCCGCCCGGCAGCACGCCGGTTTCGCCGAGCTCGGCGGCGAGGTCGGTGCCATCGATGCGCTCTTTCGGCAGCACCGGATCGTCCGTCACGACAGGAACGCTTTCAGGAGCCGCGGCCGGCGTCTCGCTCGCCGGCTGCGGTGCGGGTTCGACCGGTTGCTCGATCGGCGGCGACTGCGACTGCGACTGCGGCGGCAACTGCGTGGACACCGGTGCCGGCTCCGGCGTCGATGCGACCTCGGGCGCGGGCGCGGTGACCGCCGGCGGCGCAGCGACCCGCGGCGGCCGTTGCACGCTGCGGACCACGGGCGCCGGCGGCGGCGGTGGGGGCGGCGGCGCGAGCAGCACCGCGGTGACCGTGCGCGCGGGCCGTTCGTCCACCGTCGACGCGTCGTCGGCCGCGCGCTGCATGCCGCCAAGCACCCACCAATGCAGCAGCAGCGAAGCGCCGAGCAGCGCGACTGCCCGGCCGACGTGAACGGGCGGATGCGCCGCGCGCGCGCCGCTACGCGGCCAATGAAGGGAGAGAACGAAGGACATGCCTGCGCTTGAACGCGTGCTGCCGTGCCGGCGCCGACCGCCGCACGACGAGCGGGCGCGCGTGCGGGCTAAGATAGCCGCGCCCTGCCAACCTCGACGCAGAATAACCGAATGAAAGTCGCCACTTTGCGCGACGGCTCGCGCGACGGCCAGCTCGTCGTCGTATCGCGTGACCTGCAGCAAGCCCACTTCGCCACCGGCATCGCGGGCCGGATGCAGCACCTGCTCGACGACTGGGCGTTCATCGCGCCGCAGTTGAACGAGCTGTACGTCGCGCTGAACGAAGGGCGAACGCGCCATGCCTTCGCTTTCGATCCCGCGCAATGCATGGCACCGCTGCCGCGCGCCTACCAGTGGGCCGACGGCTCCGCGTACGTCAATCACGTCGAGCTCGTGCGCAAGGCGCGCGGCGCCGACATGCCGCCGTCGTTCTGGACCGATCCGCTGATGTATCAGGGCGGGTCGGACGATCTGCTCGGGCCGTGCGACGACATCGTGTGTCCGAGCGAGAAGTTCGGCATCGATTTCGAGGCCGAGGTCGCGGTCGTCACCGACGACGTGCCGATGGGGACGACGGCCGACGAAGCGCAGCAGCACATCAAGCTCGTCATGCTCGCCAACGACGTGAGCCTGCGCAATCTGATCCCGGACGAACTCGCGAAAGGCTTCGGATTCTTCCAGAGCAAACCGGCGACCGCGTTCTCGCCGGTCGCGATCACGCCCGACGAGCTGGGCGACGACTGGCGCGACGGCAAGGTGCATCGGCCCGTCGTCGTGCACTGGAACGGCGTCAAGGTCGGCGAGCCGAACGCCGGCGAGGACATGACGTTCAACTTCCCGCAGTTGATCGCGCACGCGGCCAAGACGCGCAACCTGCGCGCCGGCTCGATCATCGGCTCGGGCACCGTGTCGAACCTCGACCGCAGCCGGGGCTATGGCTGCATCGCCGAAAAGCGTAGTCTGGAGATGATCGCCGACGGCAAGGCGACCACGCCGTTCATGAAGTACGGCGACACCGTCGCGATCGAGATGTTCGACCGCCAAGGCGCGTCGCTGTTCGGTGCGATCCGGCAGAAGGTCGCGCCGCCACGCAAGCGCTGACCGCGGCGACGAGGAGATGCCGATGCCCGCCAAGAACGCGATGTCGTCGCTGCCTTTCGGCGATACCGTCGGCGAAGGCTTCGAGTTGATGAAGAAGATGTGGAGCATGGCCGGATTCCCCGGCATCCCGAGCCCCGGCAACCTCGCGCAGATGGCCACGCGGCTGCCGCAGACGCTGCCGAACATGATCGCGCCCACGCTCGACGTCGACGAGCTCGACAAACGCATCGCCGATCTGCGCGCGGTCGAACAGTGGCTCCAGCTCAACGCGGGGATGCTGCGGACGACGATCCAGAGCCTCGAGGTCCAGCGCGCGACGATCGTCACGCTCAAGCAGGTCGGCGGCGCGATGCTGTCGCCGGTCATCGGCAAGCCCGAGGCGGCCACGCCTTCGTTCGCCACTGCGCCTGCGCCGGGCACGGCGGCGACGGCATCCGCGCCGCCGCGGCGGTCCGCGAAGAACAGCCGCCGCGGCCCATCGCGGCACGCGCCCAAGGCGGCCGAAGCGGCCTTGAATCCCGTGGCCTGGTGGAACACGCTGCAGGACCAGTTCACCAAGATCGCCGCCGCCGCGACCACCGACGGCGGCGCCGCCGTGACGAAGTCGCCGCCGGCCCGCAAGCGGCGTGCCTCGCCGAAGAAGGCCTGACGCACGATGCGCTTCCGTCACGCTCACGCCGCACACCCCGACTGGTCGGTCGCGGTCGACGAGTGCCTGCTGCATCTGCAGGCGTTCAACGGCGACGAGCGTTACGCGCGCAACGCGAACCTGGGTTTTCTGTACCTGACCGATGCGCTGGCGCCGCACGCCGACGCGATCCTGACGACGCTCAAAGCGCGCACGGGAATCCCCAACTGGGTCGGCTCGGTCGGCGCGGGCATCTGCGCGACCGGGGTCGAGTACACCGACGAACCGGCGCTCGCGGTAATGCTCGCGAGTTTCGCGCCCGGCAGCTTCAACGTGTTCTCGGGGACGCAGCGCCCGCCCGCGCTCGGCCTGGCCACGCCGAGCGGCGCGCCGACGGCGTTCACCGCGCTGGTGCACGCCGACCCCAACACGCCCGATCTGCCCGAGCTGATCGCCGACATGGCCGGCAAGGTCGAAAGCAGCTACCTGTTCGGCGGCCTTTCGAGCGCGCGCGGCCGGACGCTGCAGGTTGCCGATCGCGTGCTGTCCGGCGGCCTCTCGGGTGTGGTGTTCAGCGGCGACGTGCGGCTCGTGTCGCGCGTCTCGCAGGGTTGCCATCCGTTCTCGGCCAAACGCACCGTCACGCGCGCCGACCACAACCTGATCTACGAGCTCGACGGCGAGCGCGCTTTCGAGCTGCTGCTGGAGGACGCCGGCATTCGCAGCCGCGTGCTGTCGGGCGGCGCGCGCGAAGCGCGCGCGGCGCTGGCCACGCTGGCCAGGCGCGGGTTGTTCGTCGGCATCGAGCCACCCTCCGGCGCCGCGTACCGCGAGCGCACGCCGGTGGCGGACTACGTCGTGCGCCACATCGTCGCGCTCGATCCGAACAAGGGGTCGGTCGCAATCGCCGGCGCGATCGAGGACGGCGCGGCGGTGAGCTTCTGCACGCGCGACGAGACGGCCGCGCGCAAGGACCTGATCCGCATCTGCTCGGAAATCCGCGATCATCTGCACGAGCGCTCCGAGTCGGCCGGCGCGCAGGTCGAACCGAGCGGTGCGATCTACGTGTCGTGCCTCGGCCGCGGCTCGCACATGTTCGGCGAGCAGCACGAAGAGCTGCGGCTCATCCGGCACCAGCTCGGCGACGTGCCGCTGGTGGGGTTTTACGCGAACGGCGAGATCGGCGGCCGCAATCTGTACGGTTTCACCGGCGTGCTGACCGTCTTCTACTGAGAAGCTGTGAAGATTTCGTCGCGAGCGGCCCGCTGGCTAGGCGCACGGAGCGCAGGGCCGAGACATATCAAGTGGATAGGCGAGGCCCGAGCACCGCGCAACGACGCCAGCGAGCCGCGCAGTAGAAAGATTCCAGCTTCTGAGCGCTACATCGTGTAGTTGAGCGCCAGCCGGCCGCCGTCGGGATAGACCGTCGAGCCGGTGAGATACGACGCATCGTCGCTGGCGAGAAACACGGCGATTCGCGCGACCTCGCCGGGTTCGCCGAGCCGGCCGAGCGGCGTGCGCGACAGGATGCGGGTGCGGGCCGCTTCGTTGGTCAGCACCGCCGTCTTCAGCAACTCGGTGGCGATCGACCCGGGTCCGATGCCCATCACGCGGATTCCTTTCGGCGCCAGCGCGATCGCCATCACCTTGGTCAACTGGTTCACACCGCCCTTGCTGACCGTGTACGGAACCTGATTGGCGATCGCGACGACCGCGTTCGCGCTCGACATGTTGATCACGACGCCGCGCTCGCTGCCGGCGGGCGCACCCGCGCGAGGCGGTTGCGCGGCCATTTGCCGCGCCGCGGCCTGACCGCACAGAAACGCCCCCTTCAGGTTGACGCGCAGCACGCGGTCGAAGTCCTCTTCGGCGAGTTCGAGGAAGTCGGCCGCATGCACGATGCCGGCGTTGTTGACGAGCACGTCGAGCCGGCCGTAGTGGTCGACCGCGTACTTGACGAGCCGCTCGGCGTCCGCGCGTTCGCCGACATCGGCGCGGCAGAACAGCGCGGTTCCGCCGGCCGCGGCGATGTCCTTGACGAGCGCGGTGCCGCCGACTTCGTTGACGTCGGAGACGACGACCTTGGCACCTTCCGCGGCAAGGGCCTTCGCGCAAGCCGCGCCGATACCCTGCGCGGCGCCGGTGACGACGGCGATTCGATCCAGCAGTTTCATCTCGGGCTCCAGCGAACTCGGCGCGGGAATTGTCCGTCATTTCGAGCGGCCCTCGCGGCAGCGTGTGACTGAGCCGCGGACCACGCAACGATCGTGTCAAAGCGGCGCGCTAGCATCGCGTACTCAGGCCGTTGCCCAGGACAGACCATGGGATTCCGAATCGTCGTTGCGATCCCGGCGCGGGCCCTCGCCTGCGCGATCGCCGCGCCGCTGCTGGCGGCAACGCTTGCGCTCGCGCCGGCGACCTCGTCGGCGCGGGCGGGTTCCGACTGCCCGCCGCTGCTGGCGCACAGCGCGCCGCGGCTGCAGGACGAGGCGCCGCAGCATCTGTGTCAGTACGCGGGGCGCGTGCTGCTGGTCGTCAACACGGCGAGCTACTGCGGCTATACCTCGCAGTACGAGGGGCTGGAGGCGCTGCACGCGCGCTACGCGAAGCGCGGCCTCGTGGTCCTCGGATTCCCGTCGAACGACTTCAACCAGGAGCCGGCGGACAACAAGTCGATCGCGGACTTCTGCTTCAACACCTACGGCGTGAAGTTCCCGATGTTTGCGAAGACCTCCGTAGTCGGGCAGACTGCGCACCCGTTTTTCGCGGCGCTGGCGCGCGCGAGCGGGCAGGCGCCCAAGTGGAACTTCCACAAGTATCTGGTCGATCGCGATGGCAACGTCGTCGCGCACTTCCCGAGCGCCGTCGCGCCGCTGGATCGCAGGCTGACGGAGCGGATCGAGCAGCTCCTCGCGGCCCGACCCGCGGCGAGCCGCTGAATGGACCCGCTGCGCCCGCGGTTGATATTCGCCGTCGCGCCGGAACCTGCGCGGCAGACCGCGACTGCGCGAATCTGACAGCGCGCGCCGGCGTCCGGCGAGTTTGGGCGACAATTCGGACATTGTGATGAACGCTACAGACAGGATGTTCCTTCCCGACGTGCAGTCCGGCGCAGACGGCCGCAACATCGCGATCCAGCGCGTCGGCGTCCGCTCGATGACGCACCCGGTGACGGTGGCCACACCGCGCGGCACGCAGGCTTCGGTGGCGACGGTCGACATGTACGTCGGGCTGCCCGCCGAGAAGAAGGGCACGCATATGTCGCGGTTCATCGAGGTGCTGCAGCAGCACCACGAGCCGCTATCGGTCGCATCGATGGCGCGGCTGATGGAGTCGATGCTCGAACGGCTCGAAGCCGAGCACGGGCACATCGAGATCCGCTTCCCGTACTTCGTGTCGAAGACCGCGCCGGTGTCGGGCGTGCGCAGCCTGATGGACTATCAGGTGACGCTGCGCGCCGAGCAGGACGCCAACGGACTGAGACTGACCCAGACGGTCGTCGTTCCGGTCACGAGTCTGTGTCCGTGCAGCAAGAAGGTCGCCGACTACGGCGCGCACAACCAGCGCTCGCACGTCACGATCAGCGCCGAGGTCGACGGCGACCTCGGCATCGAGGAGCAGATCCGGATCGCCGAGTCCGCCGGATCGTCCGAGATGTGGGCGCTGCTCAAGCGCCCCGACGAGAAGTACGTCACCGAACAGGCGTACGACAACCCGAAGTTCGTCGAGGACATCGTGCGCGATGTCGCGATGGTGCTGGACGCCGACGCACGCGTGCTCGCGTACGCCGTCTCGGCCGAGAATTTCGAGTCGATCCACAACCACTCCGCGTACGCGCTGATCGAGCGCGACAAGCGGAAGGCCTGACGCGCGACAGCGCCGGCACGGCGATCGCGCCGTGCTCCGGCGGTTCAGTGAAACGGCAGGTTCGCCATGACGATGCTCTATCCGGAACTGTTCAAGTCGCTCGAAGCGGTGCGCTGGAACCTCGAGCGCGACATCCCGTGGGACGCGTTCGACGCCTCCAAGCTCAGCGACGAGCAGGCGCATACGGTCAAGATGAACGCGATCACCGAGTGGTCCGCGCTGCCGGCCACCGAGATGTTCCTGCGCGACAACCGGCACGACTCGGACTTCTCGGCGTTCATGTCGGTGTGGTTCTTCGAGGAGCAGAAGCACGCGCTGGTGCTGATGGAATACCTGCGGCGGTTCCGACCGGAGCTGGCGCCCACCGAGCAGGAACTGCACGACGTGCGCTTCGAGTTCGACCCGGCGCCCGCGCTCGAGACGCTGACACTGCACTTCTGCGGCGAGATCCGGCTGAACCACTGGTACCGCCGCGCCTCGGAATGGCACACCGAGCCGGTCATCAAGCACATCTACCGCACGTTGTCGCAGGACGAGGCGCGCCACGGCGGCGCTTATCTGCGCTACATGAAGAAGTACCTCGCCGAACTCGGCGACACCGCGCGCGCGGCGTTTTCCAAGATCGCCGTGCTGATGGCCTCGGCCAAGCGCACCGCCAAGGCGCTGCATCCGACCAACCTGCACGTGAGCCAGGCGCACTATCCGCGCGACACCGTGCAGTCGCGGCTGCCGGATCCGACCTGGCTCGAGCGCTGGCTCGACGAGCAGATCCGCTTCGACGACGCCTGGGAATCCAAGGTCGTCGAGCGCATCCTGCACAACATGGGGCTGCTCTTCGAGCGGACCTTCAATTCCGTTCAGGAGTTGAACCGCTACCGCAAGGAGGTCGCCGCGCGGCTCGCGACACCGGCGGCCACCGGCGCCGCGTGACGAGCGGCACGCACCGTCATCGCCGATGCATCCAACGCCCAAGCACGTCCCGCTCGTCGTCGCCACACGAGGCGGTTTTCCCGAACTGATCCACCCCGGCTCGATCGCGGTCGTCGATCACGCGGGCAAACTCATCGCGGGGGTCGGCGACCCCGACGGTCTGAACTTCACGCGCTCGGCGCTCAAGCCGCTGCAGGCGCTTCCCTTCGTCGAGGACGGCGGCATGGAGCGCTTCGGCTTCACGTCGCACGAACTGGCGCTGATGTGCGCCAGCCACAGCGGCGAGCAGGTGCACGTCGACATCGTCGCGCGCATGCTCGAGCGCATCGGCGCGCGCGAGTCCGACCTGCAGTGCGGCTGCCATCCGCCGACCTACTTCATCGCGACCGCGTCGCAGATGCCGCCCGGCGCCCGCTGGAACCAGCTTCATCACAACTGCTCGGGCAAGCACAGCGGATTTCTCGCGTTCTGCCGCATGCACGGCGCGCCGTTCGCGAACTATCTCGCTCCCGACGCGCCCGGGCAGCGGCGCGTGCGCGAGGCCGTGGAGCGTTTCGCCCCTGGCGTCGATCTGCCCGCGGGCATCGACGGCTGCAGCGCGCCCAATTACGCGCTGCCGCTGGCGCGGCTTGCGCACGTGTTCTGCCAGCTCGCGCTCGGCGCCACGCCCGCGCTCGCCGCGCTCGCGTACGCGATGAAGCGTCATCCCGACCTCGTGTCGGGCACCGCGCGCAGCGACCTCGCGCTGATGCAGACCGGACGCGGCGACTGGGTCAGCAAGATCGGCGCCGACGGCGTGCAGGCGATCGGCGTGGCGAGCCTGGGCATCGGCATCGCGATCCGCGTCGCCGACGGCAACTCGCGCGCGCTGCACGCGGCGACGACAGCGGTCCTGCAGCAGCTCGGATTGCTGGACGCGCCCGAGAAGACGCCGCTCGCGCCCTTCGCCGGCCGAACGCTGCGCAACTACCGCGGCCTCGTCGTCGGCGAAGTCGAGCCGCGTTTCTCGCTGCCCCGGCTGCGCTGAAGGCAGGCGCGCGCGCTCAGCGCGTCTCCTCGATGTGCTTGCGGCGCCGCTCTTCGGCGACGAACTCCTCGAGGTCCGGGTCGAGCGCGTTGCGCGCCGACACGATCCCCACCGTCTTGCCGTTCTCGACGACCGGCAGATGCCGGCAATGATTCTCGTGCATCAGCAGCATCGCGTGGCCGAAGGACTTGTCGGGCGTAATGGTCTTCGGGTCGCGAGTCATGACCTCCGCCAGCGGCGTGGTCGCGGGATCGAGCTTGCGCGCGATCACGCGGAACACCGCGTCGCGCTCGGTGAAGATGCCGACAAGGCGCTCCTCTTCGACGACGAGCACCGCGCCGACGTGCTTCTTCGCCATCATCGCGGCCGCCTGCAGCACGGTCGTCTGCGGCGGCGCAGTGAGCAGCTTGCGCGGCTCGATGATGTTTCTGACCGACTGCGTGAACATTCGAATCTCCTGGCTCGGGGCGGCGCGAGCCCCGCGCGGCACCTCGTCAGCCTGCACCGTAAGGGGCCGGGGGCAAGGCCTCTTTGACTGCGATCAAGCTTCGAGGGCGCGGGCTCACACGTCGCGCAGCTCAACTTCGCCGCGCGGTGTCCGCAGAACTGCGGATAGGGACTTCGGCCCGGGTCTGAGCTGCACCGGGCCCGTGATGCGCAGCTCGCGATACAGCGGCAGCACGCTGGTCGCGGCCGGATGCGACAGGCGCAGTTCGACGAGCGCGCAGCCGCGATCTTCGAGCGCATCGCACGGATGCGCTCCGCCCCACTCGATCGCCGCCGGCAGCACACCGCCGAAAGGCAGCGCGCCGTCTTCGGTCACGGTGAGCCGCCACGCATACGCGTTGCGCGCGAACTCGCGCGGCTCGCCGAGCGCCGGCACGCGTGTGACGGCCTCGACGATGTCGGTCGTCGACGCGACCCAGGTCAGCAGGAACGGCGAACGCGTAGCGCGCGCCTGCACCGCGGGATCGTCGAGCGCAAACCAGCGCGGATGCACGGGCGGCGCGGCTTGCGGATCGATCGCGAGCAGTTCCAGATACACGCGCGGCCCGAGTTTCAGCAGGCGGTTGTGCGTGCCCATCGCCGCGTGTTTTCCGCCGGGCTGCGGCTCGGCGCCGAGCGTTTCGACCGCCCAAGCCGCGCCCTGCTCGAGATCGGCGCAGGCGACGACGAGATGATCGGGTTCGGAGCGCAGCATGAAGGCGGCTTATCGCGCGGGCAGCGAACGGATTTAAGCACGCGGGCGCCACAGCGACGAAGCGTCAGAATGCGGGCATCGTCCCGCGCCCATCCAAGGAGAGACGCGATGCAGGGCTACGACTACGACCTTTTCGTCATCGGCGGCGGCTCCGGCGGCGTGCGCGCCGCGCGCATGAGCGCGGGCTTCGGCGCGCGCGTGGGGCTCGCCGAACGCGACCGGCTCGGCGGCACCTGCGTGATCCGCGGCTGCGTGCCGAAGAAGCTCTTCGTCTACGCCGCGCACGTTCGCGAGGAACTCGAAGACGCCGCAGGCTACGGCTGGACGATCGAAGGCGCGCGCTTTTCGTGGCCGCAGTTGATCGCAAACAAGGACCGCGAGATCGCGCGGCTCGAAGGCGTCTATCGCGGCCTGCTGGAGAAGGCCGGCGTGACGATCCATTCCGCTCATGCACGCCTGCTCGACCCGCACACGGTCGAACTCGGCGCACAACGCGTCAGCGCGAAGCACATCCTGATCGCCACCGGCGGGCGTCCTTTCGTGCCGGCGATTCCGGGGCACGAACTCGGCTTCACCTCGAACGAGGCGTTTCACTTGGCCGAGCTGCCGCGCCGCGTCGCGATCCTCGGTGGCGGCTACATCGCAGTCGAGTTCGCGGGCATCTTCAACGGCCTGGGCTGCGAAGTCACGCTCGCTTATCGCGGGCCTGAGTTCCTGCGCGGCTTCGACGACGACGTACGCCACTTTCTGCACGCCGAGCTGGAGAAGAAAGGCATCCGCATCCTGCTCAACGCGCCGCCGAAGGCGCTGGCGAAGCGCGGCGACGGCGCGATCGAGGTCGCGATCGACAGCGGCGGATCGTTGACCGCCGACGGCGTGATGTTCGCCACCGGGCGCGTGCCGAACACGCAAGGTCTCGGCCTCGAAGCCGCCGGCGTGCAGTCGACGCGCGACGGCGCGATGCAGGTGGACGCGTATTCGCGCACCAACGTGCCGCACATCTTCGCCGTGGGCGACGTCACGCACCGGTTGCAACTGACGCCGGTGGCGATCCGCGAGGGCGCCGCGGTGGCGCAAACGCTCTTCGGCGGCCGGCCGACCCGAGCCGATCACGCCGACGTGCCCACCGCCGTGTTCAGCCAGCCGCCGATCGGAACCGTCGGGCTCACCGAGGCGCAGGCGCTCGACCGATATCGCGAGATCGACGTCTACACGACCGACTTCCGGCCGCTGAAGCACACGCTGTCGGGCCGGCTCGAGCGCACGCTGGTCAAGCTCGTCGTCGACCATGCGAGCCAACGCGTGGTCGGCGCGCACATGGTCGGCGCCGACGCACCCGAGATCATCCAGGGCATCGGCATCGCGGTGAAGGCGAAGCTCACCAAGGCCGACTTCGACGCCACCGTCGGCATCCATCCGACCGCGGCCGAGGAGTTCGTCACGCTTCGGGAAAAGGTCATGCGGCGGGTGGAGGGGTGAGCGGCAAGGTCGATGGACGGTACGACTCGTCGTTGTAGTGGACCAGCACGCTCGGCTTCAGCCCATAGCCGGTGAAGACCGAGAGCAGCGCCACGAAGTCGCGGCTCTGCTCGCTCCGGACCTTGGCCGCGCCCATCGTCAACTCCCAGCCGGCCGGCCAGTCGATCGCTTCAGTCTTCAACTCGCCGGTGACCCGCAGGCTGCGCGCTACCATCAGCTCCCACTCGTCGGCGAAATCGCGCACCGGATCGCCGCTTCCGCGCGCGCTGCGGTACACGCCGTAGATCGCGAACGTGGTGTGGCATCTCCGAAGCCCACCGCCTCGGCGAGCACGTTGCGCGCGCCCGGCGGCGGCGGAAGGTAAAAGCGTCGAACGTTTCGGCCCGCGCTGCCGGAAGTGCTCACAGCGGCGTCAGCAGCGCGAACGCCGCGCCGCGTTTCGCGAGCGCGGTCAGAACGCCCATGTAGTCACCTGCCCGGCGGGCGTGACCTTGCGTATCAGATGGTTGGCGTCGTGCACGAACAGCGTGCCGTCCGGCCCGAAGCAAAGTTCCTTGACGGTGCCGAAGTGCGCGCTTTTCGCCGGCCCGTCGGCGTGCCTCACATCCGTCGGGCGCGGGGCGCCGGCGACGACCTCCGTGCGGCCCGAGTTCTCATCGACGAGCCGCAGGATTTGATAGCCGCCGCCTTGCGACAGCAAACCGGCGCCGAAGTGGACCCTGCCTTTGGCGTCCAGCGCCAGCCCGCTGATGCCGTCGACGCGCGGCGGGGCGCCGACCTTGCGCGCGAGATAGACGCGCCGGACGCTGCCGTCGGCGCGCACGCGCCAGATGGTCGAAAACAGATCGCGCGGCTGCGCGGACAGGATCGAACCGCCCATCACCATCTCGCCGTGCGCCGCATCCCAGACCATGAAGCTGCCGGTAATCCAGTGATCGCGCGTCTTGTCGCGCGGGCAGACGCGATCGGCGTCGAGCAGCGTCGTCACCTTGCCATCGGGCGCCGCCTTCAGCAGGCGGCAACCGTCCGTGGCCCAGAGGTTGCCTTCCGAATCCAACGCGGCCGAAGACAGATCTTCGAACAGCGAGCAGGCGCGTCGAGTTCGCCCGGTTCTTGATGGCCTGCGGGGGCAGCGACCGCACGCCGTCGGCGGCGACCTTCGCGGTGGCCTGCGGCGCGACGAAGGTCTTCTCCTCGTCGTACAGCCCGCGCGGCTTCCAGCCCGGCGGAAGTTCGGCCGGCGGCGCGGCGAGCTGGGCGTGCAACACGCCCGCCGCGGCAAGCAGAACCGCCGCCAGGGGCAGCCGAAATGCGCGCGGTCTCACTTCTTGCCTTCCAGCGAGACAGGTCTGGACGGATCGCAGGCGCCGAGGCGCGTGCCGACGGCCACGACGGTCATCGTGTCGCCGCCCTGCGTCATCGTGTAGCGCCCTTCCACGCGATCGCCCTTGCGGGTGAACCGGCCCTTGAGCTCGCCCGGCTCCGGCGGACCGCAGACGATGCGAAAGCTCGTCGTCGCGCCGCTGACCTTGCGTTCCTTGATTTGGCAGTGCTTGTCCACCGGCGGTGTGTTGCCTTCGTCGGGGCGCGCGCAGACCTTGGTCGCCGGCAGCGGCATTTGCATGCCGGCCATCTGCACGGTGAGCGTGTAGTCCCACTCCTCGCCCTTGGGTTGGGCCCATGCCGGCGCAGCGGCTGCACACGAAAGCGCCGCCAGCGCGATCCACCATCCGTTGCTCGACCTGATCATCGCCTTCCTCCCTCCAGTCGCGCCTCAGAACACGAAGCGGTCGAAGCCGCCACTGGCCGTCGCGCTCGCGCCGGCGTTCCAGCTCCAGGTACCGCCGAGGTTGGTATTGACCTCTGTGCCCGCACCGGCGACGGTGCTGCTCACGCTCGCGCCGATACCGCCTTCGAGCCGCACGTCGGTGATGCCGCCGCGGTCGAACTCGATGCCGACCGTCGCGCTCGCGTCCAGGCCCACTTCGAGCGGCCCGGCCCCGACGCTCGTGCCGACGCCGGCGCCGACCTGCACGCCGCCGCGCGCCAGCCCCTGATCGTCGAACTCGCCGCGGCCGGCGACGGACACGCCCTTGATGCTGACCGCGGCCGAGGCGCTCAAGACGCGGTCCGTGTTCAGGTCCTCGCTCCACTGCGCCTTGAACGGCACCACGATCGGATCGAGTGTCGTGTCCATGCGGTTGCAGCGCACGTCGATGCGGCCGAAGCCGGGCACCGTGAGGCTCACGATGTGCTGGCAGTTCAGCTCGTCGAAGTCGGCCAGCTTGCCGCCGGGCTTGCCGGGTCGATCCGGCTTCAGGCAGCTGTTGCCGAACTGGTGCATCAGGCCCGGTCCGTCATTCAATGCCGAGCCTCGCAGCACGTCGAGGAACTCGACCTTGGCCTGCATCACCGTGTACTCGAAAGAACGCTGCGACTGCATGAACTGCGCGTAGTAAAGGCGCTCGTTGATCGTCTGGCGCTCGTAGTCCAGCAGGCCGCGCCGTGCTTCGTCCAGGCGCTTGCCAGTCGCCTCCAGGTACTGGGTGATGGCTGCGCGGATTTGCGGACAGACGTAGTCGTACTGATAGCCGCCCGGGACGTTGCGGTACTTCTGTTCGCCCTCCGCATGGATCGCGGCCAGGCGGCGCTCGAGCGTCTTGCGCTCCTGCTGCTCAAAACGAATGGCATCCGCGTACGCCCCGTGCGCGGCGTTCCGGCGCCGAGTCCAGTCGTCGCCGCTGAGCTGGCTCATGCGTAAAGCCTTTGCCGTGAGCGGACCGCGCAGCGCCGCATCGGCGAGCCAGGGTGTCTGCTTGGCAAGCGCGACGGCCTGCGCCTTGTACTTGTCGCGCATGGCCTCCACGTCTTCGCGGAACGATTGCCAAGACGGCGGCAGCAGCCATAGGTCGGACAGCTTCATCGCGTACGGCGGCGGCACGAACTTCGACAAGCCGAGCGCGTCCGCCGGCAGCTTCATCGTCCAGCGCAGCTCGCTCGGCGCGAGCCTGCCGCCGAGCTTGTTCAGGCGGCGCTCCTTGCCTTCGCTGTAGCCGTCGGCGATCGCCTTGCGCATCGAGGCCTGCGCCGCCGCCCGGTCGCCGCGCGCTTCTTCGATCAGCGACTGCGTGACGTTGGCCTGCGGGTGGTTGGGCGCGCGGGCGAGCGCCAGCGTCAGCGCACGCTCGGCCTCCTTGAGTTCGCCGAGCTCGAACCACGCTTGGCCCAGGTTGTTGAGGATCGTCGCGTTGTTCGGATAACGCGCGTCGAGCGTGATCAGGATCGGCAGCGCGGCGTGGCCCGCCTTCTGCATCGTCAGCAGGGCAGCGAGGTTGTTCAGGTCCTGCGCCGAGCCGCTCGTCCGCGCCGCCTTGCCCATCAGATAGGTTGCCTCGGGCCACGCGCCCCAGGCGGCCAGGCCGCTGGCGGTGGCGGCGAGCTTGGCGGCGACGTCGCCGCCCTGCTGCTGGAGCGCGCGTTCGATCGCCTGTGCGCGCTGGCGCGCGGCGGCCGACAGCGCCTGCGCGAGCTTGGGCTGCAACGCCTCGACGTGCGCCTTGAGCTGAGCGCCGGCGAGCGGCGCGCGGGGCACCTTGGCGATGCGCGCGGTGTCGCGCCGGGGCACGCCAGCGTCTTCGTCGGAACCGGCGGCCGCCCGCGTCGCGAGCTGGCCCTGCGCCTGCTCGAGCATCTTGCGCTGCTCGGGCGTGAGCTTTTGCATCTGCTCGCGCATCGTGCGCATCGCCTCTTCCATCTCCTTGGGTGAAGGCATCTGCGCCGCGGCGGGCGGCGCAATGCAGATGGCCGCCGCGAGCAGCGCGGCATGCAGGGGCGGCAGGACAGGCAAGGGCAGGATCGACTTCGGCACGATCGATCCGGCGGCGTCAGCGGCCGAACAGACTGCGCAGCTTGTTGGCGGCTTCCTTTGCCTTTTCGGCAGCCATCTGCGCGGCATCGGGCGCGGCGGGAGTCGGTGCCGGCGTCGCATTGGCCGGCGCACCGGCCGGCGGCGGAGCCGCCGCGGGCGTTGGCGTGGGCGCGGACCCCGCCGCAGGCCCGGCGGCCACGGGTGCGGGACCGACGCGCCAGGCCGCGGGCGGCGGCTCCTGCGGCAGCGGCTGGTCGATCAGGGCTTGCAGCCGCGCGCGGTCGAAGGCGGCGAGCAGCGCATTGCGCTGCGCGTCAGCGCCGCGCGGCCCGGCGACGATCGCGTGTACGCCGTGCACCTTGAAGCGGAAGCCCTGCGGCGGCGGCAGCGCGCCCAGGCGCAGTTCGGCCTCTTGATTGCGCGCGGCCGCGCCCGAGCCGTTCGCTTCGAGCTTGACGTGCAGGTCACCCGACGTCGGCGGCAGATCGAGCCGGCGCGCCTCCAGTTCTTCGAGCTGCGGCTTGACCGCATCGAGGTGACGCTTGCGCACCGCGCGGCCCTGCTCCTCGAACGCGCTCGCCTCCTTGTACTTCTGCGAGGCGAGCGCCTTGTCGCCGGCCTTTTCCGCGCGCCGCGCATCGCGGAAGGCCTCCTGCCGCTGCGCCTCGATCGCGTCGAACTCCGGCTTCAGCGGCGGCGGCAGCGCCTGCAGCGACTTGATCTGCGCCTCGAGCTGGGCGCGCTCGCGCGCGATGCGGTCGGCCTCCGCCTGCGGCAGCGCGTAGCGGTAGGTTGCGAGTGCCGATGCGCGCACCTCGCCCTCGGCAGTGTCCTCGCACAGCGAACCGACGTGCGCTCTGGGCGAGGCGGTGAGCGCCATGTGCGCCGGCGCGGCCGGCAATGCCGCCAGCAGCGAAGCCTGCAGCCGCGCGATGTAGTCGCGCTCCTTCGGCGTGGCCTGCCGCAACACGCAGTCGGCGAACGCGGGTTGCGCGAGCAGCAACACGCCGGCGGCGAGCCAGCGCCAGAGCCCCGGCCGCCTGCGGGCGCGAGCGATATGGATGCTGTCCTTCATGCCACCTCCTGCACCGGGTTCGTTGTGATGCGTCCCTGCGGCGCCGCGCAGGTGCGTCACTTCTGCTTGGCCCGGCTGCGCTGGACCTCGAGATCTTCGAGATCGTCGTCGCCGCCGCGCGCGCCGGGCTTGCGGCGCAGGCTCTCCTTGCTCGCCTGCGCCTTGGCCTTGGCGCCGATGTACAGGTCATCCTCGGTCTGCGTCCCCGGCCCGCGTGCGGAGGGCTTGGCGGCCCGCGCCGCCGAGGCGGCCGGCTTGGTCTGGGCGGTGTCGGTGGCATTCGCCGCGCCGACCGTAGCGAGCAGCAAGGCGAGAAACACTGCGGCGTGTCGCTTCATGGATGTCCCTCTCGAAGCGGGGCGCCCGTCCAGGCTCAGCTGCTGTCGACGGACGACTGGATCGCAATGCGTGCTTTGTAAGGGCCGCGCCGTCACAGGGGCGTTACGCGAACGCGGCCGCGGTCACCCAAAAAAGGCACGCGTGCGAATCCCGGCGCTTGGGCAGCAGCGGCCGGCAATGCAGGTACGCGGCTACTTCAGCCGCGTGGCGAGTGTCAGCAACTCCCGGTTGACGGGATTGCGATGCAGGAAGCTGTCACGGAACTCGGCCGGCACGTACATGTCCTCGGCCCGCCGCACCCAGTTCACGGCCTCTTTCAGCGCGTGCGCAGCCAGCTCCTCGCGTCCGAGCTGCCTTTCGAGTCGGAACAGCCACAGCAGCAGTTGGGGGCGGTAGCCGTCGGAATCGAAGCTCGCCAGTGCCTGTGCGGCAGAGGCGCACGCCGCCCGTGCGCCTGCAGCATCCCCCTCGCGCAGCTGCAGATCGGCCCGCGCCAGCCACAGCGCGGCCAAGTAGGCATTCAGTCCGAGGGCTTGCGCCTGCTCGAGCATCTCCGCGAGCAGCGCGGGCGCGCGCTCACGGTCGCCGACGCGCGCGAGTTCGAGCGCGAACGCACAGCGACGAGCCGGTGCGCGTACTTGCGCCATGTCGATCTGCAGAGCGAGCGCCGCTTGGGCCGCGTGGCCAGTCGCCATGCGCAAGCGGAGTAATCGCGCCAGCTCGGCATCCTCGGGGCCGACCCCCGCGCGGCGCTCGAATTCGGCCATCAACGCTAGTGCCCGATCGGTGCGCCCGAGGTCGAGGAACAGCGGCACCGCTTCAAGCCCAAGGCCGTAGCAATCGAAAGACGCCTCGTCGTCGAACTCGGCGCGCGCTTGCGTGTACACGTCGATCGCCTCGCGGAAGCGGCCCAGGCGGCGCAGCGCTTCGACCTGCCGCTGCCGCGTCACCGCGCGCGGCCCAGCTTCAGACTCGCCCGCGGCCGCCAGGGCGCGGCACTGCTCCGCGAGTTCGAGCGCTCGACGTGCGTCGCCGGCCGCGAGCGCGTTGGCCGCGCGCGTGTTGTAGCCGGCGATCAGGTACGCGTAGTTCTTCTCCTCCACCAACGCCGGCACGGCCAGTTCGAGCTGCCGGTTGGCCTCGTCGAAGCGACCGAGCCGCGACAGGATCGCACCAAGGTTGGTGCGCGACGCCGCCTCCTCCTCGCGCGCGCCGATTTCGCGAAACAAGTCAGCGGCGGCGGCGAGCTGATGCAGCGCCTTCTCGTGCTGTGCGCGCAGCGCAAGCACGCTGCCAAGAGCCATGCGGCTGATGCCTTCTAGCAGTGGGTCACCGGCGCGCACCGCCGAGGTCAGCGCGCGCTCGATCGCGCTCGCGTAGGCATCGAAGTCGCCTTCGCGTTCGGCGCGGTGGCCCGCCGCCAGCCAATAGCGCGCCAGCTCGCTATCAGTGCGCGCCCAGCGCCGCATCGGTTCGATCAGCGCGTTGAACTCGGCGGTCGTCGCGGTCAGCCAAAAAGCGTTGGCGGCCTCGTAGTACAGGCCGAAGATGCGGCTGGCGTCCACGCGGTTCGTCGCCGCGATCTCGGCCGCTTGCCGCAGGTGCCGGCCGCCTTCGATGATGCGGCCGGCATCGATGCACAGACGAGCTGCCTCTTGCAGTGCGTCGATCGCGAGCAAGTCTTCGCCCGCCGCCAGCCGATGCGCGGCGACCCGCGCCGGCGCGCCTCCACGATCCGACAGGATCTGCGCCAGTTCGCGATGCAACTGTCGCGCGATCGGTGGCGGCACCGAGGCGAGCGCCGATTCGTAGATCAGGTCGTGCGCAAACGCGCCATCGCGAAACACCTGCGCGGCCTCCAGCTCCGTCCAGGCATCGGCCAGATCGATCGGTCGCACACCCAGCACGTGCGCGGCGAGCTCGACCGAGAAATCCTGCCCGGCGATCGCCGCGCAGCGCGCCAGGCGTATCGCCTCCGGCGACAGTCGCCCGATGCGGCGCTCGATCAGCGCCCCGACACTGGAGGGCGCCGGCAGACGCGCCTCGGGGGTCGCGCCCTGCGTAAGCCAGGACTTCAGCGTCTCCAGCAGGAACAGCGGATTGCCGCCCGTCTGGCGCAGCAATTGCGGCGCGACGCGTTCAGCGTCGATGCCGGGCAGCGCCAGCGATTCGACCAGTTCCGCGATCGCCGCTTCCGTCAGCGGGGCGAGCTCGACCGCAGCGGCGCGTTCGCGCACGAACTCGAGCAACGCCCTGGCGGCAGACTCCAACTCCGCCGGCCGCGCCGCGAACACCCAGCGCAGTTCGACCGCGCCCAGCAGGTATTGGATCAGCTCGACGCTGGCGTCGTCGGCGTAGTGCAGGTCGTCGACGATCACTCCGTGCAAGGTCTCGCGCTGCGCGGCGAGCGCCGCCGCCACCGCGTTGTAGAAGCGCGCCCGCTCGGCGTCGGAGCGGATCGGCTCGGCCTCGCCCAGCTCGGGTAAAAGACGTGCGAGTTCCTTGCGCACGCCCGCCTCCAGCGCCGCCAGACGCTCGCGCGCAATCTGCCGCAGCGCCCGCGCGATCACCGCGTACACGACGCGTTCGTCGCCCGGGCGCGCACCGATCAGCAGCACCGGCTGGCGCACGCGGGCGAGATCGGTCACGAGCCGGGTCTTGCCCATGCCGGCCTCGCCGAGCACGAAGGCGGGTAGCCCCTGCTCCCAGGCGCTTTGCAGCGCCTCCCATTCGGCGTCGCGGCCGACGAGCCGCGGCGGCCGCAACACCGACATCGGCACCGCCCGCGCGGTGGGCAGCCGCGCGGGCGCCTCGGCGGCGAGCAGCGCGCGCAAGGCCTCGGTCTCCGCCGATGGCCGCGCCTTCAATTCGCGCCTCAGGGTCTCGCGGCACCGCTCGTAGGCGGCGAGCGCAGCCGCCGTGTCGCCGCGCAGGTAATGCAACTTGATCACGCGGCGATGCGCGTGCTCGGATAGCGGATCGAGCGTCACCAACGCATGGGCATGCTCGAGCGCAGCCGCCAGGTCGCCCTCGGCTTCGGCCTGCGTACAAGCGGCATCGAGCCAATCGCCGCGCGCACGCCGGCGCTTCTCGCGGCTCGCCTCGAGCCATTCGGCCAGCCCGGCCGCCTGAGACACATCGAGCGTCGACAGCAGATCGGCGGAGTCGTGCAGATCGTGCGCAACGCCGTCGGCGAGCCGCGCCACCGGCTGACCGACCACGAGTTCGACCCCGGAGGCGCGCCGCAGCCGCAGCAGCCGCTGCCGCAGGTTGCCGCGCGCGCGCTCTTCATCGACGTCGGGCCACAGCAGCGTCGCCAGACGCGCCCGCGACGTCGGCCCCTCCAGTGCCAGGTATGCCAGCAGCAGCGCATCCTTGGGCTCGAGCTCGAAGCTCTCCTGCCCGTCCCGCAAGATGCAACCCGACTTGCGCAATTGCAGCCGCACGCAAACACCCCTGGCCTCGACGGCCGAATCCCACCCCGAATGCGGCGCCAAGACGGAGCGCATTGTGCGCGATGGAGTGCGCTTCCAGAAGCCCGCTGCGGGCATTCGGAAGCGCGGCCTGCCCTCCTAGTTCGCCGGCAGCGCCGCCTCGACGAACGGCTGCGGCGTGTGCACCACCCGCAACGTCGTGTTCTCGCTCATGCCGCCCGCGGTGCGCTGCCACTGCTTGAGCGCGATCACGTCGTCGCCGTTGAGCGGCAGCTCGGCGCCGCTCAACCGCAGGTCGATGCCGCGCTCGATGCCCGCTATCTCGAACGACTCCGCCTGGTGCAGCGACAGGAACGCATCGGTCCACAGTGGCTTCGGCCCGTAGCGCACGCTGCCGAGGCCGCAGCCGGTCACGGTCCAGCTCTCGGCCGTGTCGCCCAGGCGCAGCTTCAGGCGCGCGTTCTGCGGCCGCACGCTCCTGATCGGTCCGAAGAAGAAGTCGAGGCGCAGCGAGCCGCCGCCGCGGGTGACGTTGCTGACGGTGCCGCAGGACGGGCCGGTGATCGCAAGGTCCGTGTTCGACAGTGCCGCGGCGGTGGTCGGAATGCCGTCGTCACCCGCAGCGCCGCGATTGGCATAGGCGAACGCGTCGGCGAGACCACCGGGGAAGATCCGATGGTCGATCCGGCTGCTGACCGTAGTCATGGCTTCGAGCGCGCCCGGCGTGCCGAAGAGCGTCACGGCGGAGTCGAACTCGATACGCACGCGATAGCAGGCATCGAGGCGCTGGTCGAACTTGAGGTAGGTCGACTCGAAGCCGACGTCGTCGTCGATGCCGAACAGGGCCTTCTGCCGTTCCCATCCGATCGCCGTCTCGAGGAGGTCGAACAGATGGCTCGTCGTGCAGCGCTTGGTCGAGTCCTTCGCGCACTGGAAGATCGCCGCACGCGACAAGTTGCCGCCGAACGGGACATTGGCACGCATCCAGGCACCGCTGCCGGGGATACCCCAGAAGTCCGCGCCAGGGGCGTCGCTCAGTGGCGCAACACCGTCGCCATCGAGGCCCAGCAGTTGGCGTTGGCGCTCGACGGACAGCACGGCGGCGATCACGGCTTTCCAGTCCTGGCAGGTGCTCGCGGCGGTGATGCGGGGTTTCAGGACATACTCCCACCACTGCCGCCACGCGCCACCGAGCACATTCTGCAGCGCGCCATCACCGGGGCTGTCATCGGTCACGCCCAGCAGCGCGCGCTGGCGCAGATTGTTCAGCACAGCGCCAACTTCATTCTCGATCTGCAGTTCCGCCGCGGTCGGGCTGCGCTGCCGCTGGGCGTCGAGTTGCTCGGGCGTCATGTCGGCGCCCCAGTAGTCGGTGAAGTGCAGCACCTTGATGCGCAGCGCACGGCTTGCGACGTCGGGCGTGGCGATGAACAGCTCGCCGTCGGCGCTTGCCCCCATCATCACCTGGCGATCGAGCGGAATCTCGCTCGGGGGCTCGATCACGAGCGTGGCGAACTGGAAGAACTGCAGGCCGGCCGGCGCGAAGCGTGCGCCGGCCGCGCGGGTCCACGGCGCGCCGGTGGTCGAGGCGATCGGCGTCATGCTGATCTCGACGTCGTCTGCCAGCGCGCCGGCCGGCACGACGAACGTGTACTTGGTTCCGTCCGCGCCAGTGGCGCTGAGCGTGCCGCCGGCGCGGCCGATCGTGCCGCGCACGGTGCGTTCGTCGTCGACGGTGCTCGTCACCAGGGCCGGGCTGGGCGGGCGGGCGAAGAAGTCGGCCGGCGTCGCAGCGAGCGGGGGTGGCGGGGTGATCGGCACAGGCGCGGGCGCAGGGGCAGGTGCAGGGACCGGCGTCTCCGACGAGCCGCCGCAGGCGGCCAGGACGCTGGTCGCGGCGCAAATGCCGAGCAACAGTCGTGCAGTCGAGTTCATGATTCGGTTCCTTCGCGGCAGGTCAGTTGCCAATGCGCGGGCCGATGCCGGTGCTCTGGCGCTGCGCACTCGGGCTGAACTTGGCGACGAACGTGTCCAGGCCCCCAAACGCCGCCGGCAGACCGTCGCCCAGAACGCCGCTCGTGCTGCCCGCGACAAAGACATTGCCGAGCGGATCGAGTCCCACCACCAGCGGTCGATCGTCGCTAGCGCTGCCGAACTGCCGGCCCCAGCGCAGCGTGCCGTCCGGACCCAAGCGCATGAGCGCGACGTCGCGCTGGCCGGCGTTCGGTGCGAACACGGCGCCCAGCGTGCTGAAGGCGACATAGAGGTCGCCGCCGGTGTCGCGCACGATGCCGCGCGGCGCCAGCGATTCGCCCTGCGGCGAGCCGAACATGCGCGCCCACTGCGTGTTGCCGAGGTTGTCGAGCTGCAGCAGCAGCAGGTTGCGGCCGCCGAGGTTGGCGGCGCCGCCGAAGCTGCCGTCGGTACCGCCGCCCAGGATCAGGTTGCCGTTGCCGTCGACCAAGCTTGCGGCGAGGGCGATGTCGCGCTTGCCTTCGACCGGATCGTCGATCTTCAGCGTTTTCAGCGGTCCGCCGTTGCCGTCGAAGTCGAAACGCCACACGCCGGTCATCTGCCGCACGCGGTTGACGCCGTTGACCAAGCCTTCGTTGGCCACGCAGCTCGCCGGGCCGGTCTCGATCTCGCAGAACGTGAGCGCGCTCACGTACACCGACCCGTTGGCGCTTACGGCGATGTTGGGTCCGAACTGCCAGCCGGCGCGGGCATCGACGATGCGCCAAAGCTGCGTGCCGTCCGGCGCGAACTTGGTCACGGCGATGTTGCCGCAGTCGCCGGATCCAACGGCCTTCGCGTCGGAGCAGGTCGTCGAGAACGCGTCGCCGCCGGTGGCGCCCGGGTTGGCCACGCTCGATCCTATGTAGATCGATCCGTCGGGGCCGAAGTCGATGCCGGTGGCGCTTTCGTAGGCGTCGCCGATCTGGCGGGTCCAGACCACCGCCATGCGCTGCAGGTCGACCTTCGAGACGAAACCGGAGAAGAACTGCGACGCGGGCCCACCGGTCAGGTTGCTGTTGGCAGCGTTGCCCACGACGTAGAGGTATCCGTCGGGCCCAAGGCGCGCCTGCGTCGGGTTCTCGTCGCCAGCGCCGCCGAACAGCAAGGCATCGGTGGCCGCGCCGAAGGGGTTGTGCTTGACGACCAGCGCGTCCGCGCCGCCCGGCTTGGGCAGCGGCACCGAGCCGCCCTGCCCGTCGGGACGCGACACACCGCCGAACGTGTAGCCGATCGTGTAGATGCGGCCGTCGCTGTCGAACACGATGCCGCGATTGGCTTCGTCGTTCGCGCTTCCCGTCTGCCGGATGCCGGTCCAGCCCAGCGTTTCCGACAGCAGCAGCGGGAAGCTGTCGCCCACCACCGGCACCACGAGCGCGTAGAGGCGGCCAACGGTCGTGTTGCTCTCGTCGGCGGTCCAGCCGAAGCGGAAGCGCGTCTGTCCGCTGCTGGCGTCCTGCGACGCGAGCCGCTGCGCGCCGCCGCCGTCGAGCTTGCGCCAGACCTCGACGCGCTTGACGTTGTAGGGCAGCACGTCGCGGTCGAGGAAGCGTGCCGACAGCGTGGCCGGGTCCATCTCGATCAGGAACTCGACGCGATCGCCCGCGACGTAGCGCGTCAGGTACGAGCGGCCCTGGCCGGTCGGCGAACGGAACAGCGTCGGCTCCCAGCGCACCTCGGGCGCGACGAATTGCGTGGCGCCGGCCGCTTGCCCGATGAGTTTTAGCGCGTCGTTGACGGCATCGCCGGGCTGCAGTTGTGCGAGGAAGTTGACGTTGTAGAGCGACGGCTGCGATGGCGCGGCGAGCTGTCCGCCGACGGGCGCCAGTCGGGCCACCGCGCGGAAACCGGCGAAGCCTTCCACCAGCGTGAGGTTGGGATCGAAGTCGCCGAGCAGCGATGCCAGCTTGACCAGCGGATTGGTGATCGCCACGTCGGCCTGCAGCCCGGCGCGGGCGCCCGCGTCGAAGTTGAACGCGGCGTTGGTGCTGTCCGCGCTCAGGTTCCAGTCGAACGTGGTGTTGAGCTGCGTGGTGTCGAGCTTCGACAGGTTGGTGAACGTGCCATCGGGCAATATCTCGAAGCCGGCGGCGATCGGCTGCCGCACCTCGCTGGCGACCGTGAGGTCCAGCGCCGGCGAGTTCAGACGGCCGTCGATGCCGAAACGCGCGCCGATCGGAATCACCGGGGTCACGACCACCGCGACCGCCGGCGGCAGCGGAATCGGAATCGACACCAGCGCCGCGCTGCACTTGAACGACCCCTGCAGCTGTCCCTTGAGCTTGATGGGTCCGGCGAGCGACAGGCCGACGTCGCCGTGCGCGAGGATCTTGGCGTAGGTCGTGCCGTTGTCGACGACGAACGTCGCGTCGACGACGCGCATCGTGTTCACGACGGTCGCCTGCAGTTCGGAGGCCGCGAGCTGCGGTTCGGCATCCGCGTCGACCTTGCAGCGGAACGGTCCGGCGCGGAAGCTGCGCTTGATCAGCCCCTGCGCGGTCACGCGGCCGTCGCCGGCGGACATGGTGCGCACCGGCGCCGCCACCGACGCAGGAATGCCGAGAGAGAAGCGGTACTCGACGCTGCCGTCGGCGCGCGTCGTGCTGGCGGTGGGCGCGCCGTTGGGAAATTCGACCGGCAGCCGAGTCAGGTCGAAGCGCTCGGAGATGCGCGCCTGCGTGAACATCTCGGCCAAGCCCACGGTCTCGAACACGACCTCGTTGCCGCCGGCCACCGGCGTGCTCGACACAACCCGCCCGGCCACCGGCTTGGCCCCGCTGCCGATCACAACCTGGCCCACGGTCGGCGCCGCGCCAGCCAGCGTAAAGCGGAAGCGCGAGCCGGGAAGGCCGGACTGCTGCGCATCGACCGGCTGCGGATCGGCCACCACCTCGGCATCGGTCACCACGCGGGCGCCGGGGGCGACGGCGGCCACCATCACGGTCGCAGGCGCCGAAGTGATCGCGCCGACCTCGGCGATGACCTGCGCCGAGCCGATGGCGGTGCCTGCCGTGACCTTGCCGGTGGCATCGACGCTCACGTCTGCCTTGTTGCTGCGCCAGCGCACCGCGACGTTGGTCATCGGATTGCCGTTCTGGTCGAGCACGCGGGCTGAGAACTGTGCCGACGCCCCCGGCGCGACGATCGCGCCGACGGGCGTGACTTCGATGCGCGTGGCCACGGGCACGGTCGGCGCAGGCGCCGGTGCGGGGGCAGGCGCCGGCGCGGGTGCGGGGGAATCGCTGCCGCCACAGGCGGCAAGTGCAATCGCCAGCAGGGCGACGGCGGTACCGCGAAACAGGTTGTGGTTGCCAATCATGAGCAGGCTCCAGGCGTGGCTACGTCGGGCTCGGCGCGATTTGTGTCGCTGCGAGGCGGTCCTTGTCGGGAAGCCGATGCCGGCGGTCACTGAAGGCGCCGTGCGGTCATCAGGCGGAACCGCGTCGGATCGGCAACGTCTGTCTCGCGCCAGACCACGTTCGGACCGAAGGAGCCGACGAAGCTGTTGCCAGGGACGCTCAGTTGCATTTCGGCGAAGCGCCCTTCGTTGGTGCGATCGCGCTGCACGACGGCTGGCTCGCTCCAAGTGCCGTTCTTGAAGATCGCCGCGTGCACCTGGAACCGGCCCTCGCTGTTGAGCATCTGGAACAGCGCCGTCGCATCGCCGTTGGCGAGCATGCTGATGCGCGGATACCGCGTGTCCACGCCCGCGGGCGAGATCGCCAACGGGCTGCTCCACGCTCCGGTCGATGCCGTGCGCCGCGCGGCATAAAGACGCGTCGGTCCTGTTTCGTCCGCGGAGGTTCGCCACACCACGATGGCGTTGCCGCTGGCGTCGAAGGCCGCGTGCGGCAAGGCCTCCCGCGCCGAGGCGGCGAGCGGCTGGATGTCCCACGCACCACTGGCCGCGCTCCGGTAGGCCGCGGTCAACCGAAAGTCCGGCGGGCTGAACGACAGTCCGCGGTTGCACACGACCAGCGCGTTGCCGTTGCCGTCGATCGCGGTGGTCAAGTCGTTGCAGCTCTCGTCGAACAACGGCTGCGCCGTGCTCCACTGGGGCGTGCCGGTTCCGTCCACGGTGAGCACCGACGTGCAGACCTTGTTGGTGCCGTGTGCGTTGATGGCTAGCACGGCCTCGGTCGGCGCGCCGAGACTCCAGGTTTGACGCACGCCCATCAGGCCCTGGGTGGCCACCGTTACCGTCCCGCTGCACTGCGCAGCCCGCGGCAGCACTGACGTGTTGATCGGCGGGATCACCCAGGCGCCGGCGAACGGGTTCGAAGACGTGACGTTGAAATACACGCCGGCGATGCCCACACGGACCTCGCTGGCCAGGCCCACGTCGGTCACCGCAAATACAAGGCCCGCGCTGACGCGTCCCGCCTGGAAGCTGCCGATGCAGCCGGTGCTCTGGTACAGGGTGAAGCGATCGGAGCGTGGAATGGACTCGCCCTCGGTTCCGCTCGACACCGCGACCGCGCTCAGGCGGTTGCCGTTCGAGACTCCGCAGTTGCCGGTGCCGTCGTCGTCGACGAACACGATGTAGCTGAGCCGCTGGTTCGGCCCGCTGACCACTTCGACTTGCGTCCTCCGCGTCGGCAGATCGAGGGTGTCTACGGGCGGGAACGAGCCGGCGTATGCCAGCCCCGCGCCGCGCAGCCGCGCGCCGTCGGACCAGACGGCGAACTCCGGCCCGGTGCCACCGCCGATCTTCGGAAAGTAGCCGATGTTGCCGATGGGCACGGCGAACGGCGCGATCTCGCGTGCATCGGACCACAGCGGCGGCCGCGGCGGGCCAACGCTGAGCACCGCCTCGGCACTGATGACCGAGCCATACGCATTGCGCACGAGCACGCTGAAGCGGGCGCCGTTGTCCGCGGCCGAGACGGCCGCGATCACGTATTGCGAACCTGTCGCGCCCGGGATGTCGGTGCCGTTGCGGCGCCATTGATAGGTCAGCGCCGGGCCGCTGGCGACCACGCTGAAAGACGCGGGCTCGCCCGCGGGCACCGTGACGCTCGCCGGCTGCTGGACAATGCTCGGCAGCACGGCCGGCACCGGCTGCGCTGCGCCGACCGATGTCGTGCCGAGCGGCCCGCCAGGAACCTGCTGGGTCTCGCAGAGCAGGATGAACCCGTTGCCGTCGGTCATCGGGACAAAGGTATTGGGCCCACCTTGGCAGCGCACGACGCCGGTGGTGTTCGGCGTCGCGTCAGCCCGGACTACGCGCCCATTGGATGCGATGCGCACGACCGGCGAGGCCGGAGCCGTCTGGGCAGCGGCGCGCAGCGTGAGCCTGACCGGCGTGTTCGGGACCAGCCCCGGCCCTTCGTGAACGATCTCGTACGCGGTGTTGGGTATCAGCGCGTACTCGGCGGGCAGGCCGGCCAGCGAAGCCAGCGGCGTGAAGCGGAAACGCGTGGGCCCGAGCAGAACGCCGGCGGGTACCTCGAGCCGGATGTTGTCGTTGTCGCCGCTGACGATGCCGCCGCTGGGAAGCAGCACGGCCGCATCGGGCGTGACCGTGATCTGCGCCGCGTCGCTCGTCACCGACTGGCCGGTGGCATTGCTCACGATCACGCGGTAGCGCACGCCGCTGTCGGCGCGGGTCAGCGGCGGCGTCGTGTAGCGGTCGAGGGTGGCCCCGGCGATGTCGGTGTACGCCACCCCGTCCGCACTGCGCTGCCACTGATAGGCGAACGGTGGCGTGCCGTCCACAGTGACCGCGAGCGTCACGTTGTTCAGTTCCGCGATGGTCACGCTCGCCGGTTGCGCCGTGATCGTCGGCGGCCGCAGCCGCGCGTTCACGCGCAGTACGGCGGCCGCGCTGGTGACGCTGCCCGCGCTGTTGCTGACCGTGACGGTGAAGACCGCACCGTCGTCGCTCAAGGTGGTGGTCGTCAGCGTGTACGTGCTGGCGGTTGCACCGGCGATGTCAACCCCGCCCCGCTTCCACTGGTAGGCAAGCGGCGCGCTGCCGCTGGCGCCCACGGTGAACACCGCGCCGTCGCCCTCGGTAACGGTGAGCGCAGCCGGCTGCGCTGTGATGGTCGGCGCGACCGCGGCAGGCACGGGCGTCGGGTCGTCGCTGCCGCCGCATGCGCTCAGCACGCTGAGAGCGAGGGCCGCGGCGGCCAGCAGGCCACCATGACGCATTGCGCCGCCGAGTGTCCACTTGAACGAGTTGCCAAACATGCCTCTCCCTCCTTGCCCCATCCCCGCCCCTTGGGCAGGTCATGCAGCGGTTTGTAGGAGGTCGAGCGTCACAACACCGTCACACAGATGGACTCGGGGGGCGCTGCGAGCGGGCTTTGCAGCCCGTTTGAGTCTGGCTGCGCATACCTGCTGAGGGTGTCGTCCCGATGCCGGCCGAGCCGACGATTTGCAAGGAAAACAGCGACTTGCGGCGCGGGATTGAAGCCTGCTGACGGGTGGCACGTCGAGACGCAGTCCGACACGGATGGGTGCGCTTCCGTCGCGCCGGTCCGTCGTCCAAGCCAGCGAGTTGCGCTTGGCTGCGGCGCATTTCGAGGCGCATGGGGCTTGCGCGCTGTGCAAGTTGTATCGGCGCGGCATCGAGTTGTTCGGCGCCAGCGCCGCTGCGAAGGACAACCGCGCGGGCATGGCGCAGACCAATGACTGCCTGTCGATTACACGGTTGCGCCTGATACCGGTGGGCACCCAACCGAGCTTCCGTATCGCGCTTCACTGCTCCATCGCGTTTCGGCGCCGCAAGGGCATTGCGCGCGCGCTGCGCCGCGTGCATCGCTGGACTGGGTCAAGCCCGTGCAGCGGTGTCGCACGCATGGCCCGGTAGAATTTCGCGCTTTCACCGCCGCGGGCGGAGTTCATGCTTCCACAGCAAAAGCAGCAACTCGAAGCGCTGATCGAACAGGCGCTGGCGGGCATCGGCGTCGCCGGTGTGAAGCCGACGCTGGAGCGGCCGAAGGTCGAGTCCCACGGCGACTTGGCGTGCAACGTCGCGCTGCAGGTCGCCAAGGCCCTGAAGAAGAACCCGCGCGAGGTGGCGAACGCGATCGCCGATGCGCTTCGCGTGAATCCGGCCGCGGATGGGCTGATCGAATCGGTCGAGGTGGCCGGCCCAGGCTTCATCAACCTGCGCATCGCCGCCGCCGCCAAGCAGGAGGTCGTTCGCGCCGTGCTGCGCGAGCGCGGCTGCTTCGGCACGAGCTCGGCGCACGCCGGCGAGCGCGTGATGGTCGAGTTCGTCTCGGCCAATCCCACCGGTCCGCTGCACGTCGGTCATGCGCGGCAGGCCGCGCTCGGCGATGCGCTCGCCAACGTGCTCGCCGCGCAGGGCTGGGAGGTGACGCGCGAGTTCTATTACAACGACGCGGGCGTGCAGATCGAAAACCTCGCGCGCTCGGTGCAGGCTCGCGCGAAGGAACTGCTGGGAGAGAAGGTCGAGTTCCCCGAAGCGGGCTACCGCGGCGCCTACATCGTCGACATCGCGCGTGAGTTTCTGGAGAAGAAGACCGAGACCGCGCGCGACGGCTCGCCGGTCGTCGCCTCGGGCGACGTGAACGATCTGGACAACATCCGCCGCTTCGCGGTCGCTTATCTGCGGCACGAGCAGGATGTCGATCTCGCGGCGTTCGGCGTGCAGTTCGACAACTTCTATCTCGAGTCTTCGCTGTACGCCGACGGCAAGGTCGACGCCGCGGTCAAGGCGATGATCGATTCGGGGATGACCTTCGAGGCCGAAGGCGCGCTGTGGCTGAAGACGACCGAAATCGGCGACGTCGGGCCGCCGGGTCAGAGGATGGTCGACGACAAGGACCGCGTGATGCGCAAGTCCGACGGCACCTACACCTATTTCGTGCCCGACGTCGCATATCACATCGTCAAGTTCCAGCGCGGCTTCCGCAAGGTCATCAACGTGCAGGGTTCGGACCACCACGGCACGGTCGCGCGCGTGCGCGCCGGGCTGCAGGCCGCGGCCCGCTCGCTCGGACTCGCGATCCCGAAGGGCTACCCGGATTATCTGCTGCACAAGATGGTGCGGGTGATGCGCGGTGGCGAGGAAGTGAAGATGAGCAAGCGCGCAGGCAGCTACGTGACGCTGCGCGACCTGCTCGACTGGGTCGGCCGCGACGCGGCGCGGTTCTTCCTCGTCTCGCGCAAGGCCGACACCGAGTTCGTGTTCGACGTCGATCTGGCGCTCGCGCAGAGCGAAGAGAACCCCGTGTATTACGTGCAATACGCGCACGCGCGCATCTGCTCGGTGCTGCAGCAGGCCGAATCGTCGGGCGTGGCGCTCGGCGAAGACGATGCGCTGCACGTGAATCTGGCGCCGCTCGTCAACCCGCGCGAACAGGCGCTGCTCGCGCGGATCGCGGCGTTTCCGGATGCGGTGCGCGAGGCGGCCGATGAACTCGCGCCGCATCAGATCGCGTTCTACCTGAAGGACTTCGCGGCCGAATTCCATGGCTACTACAATGCCGAGCGCGTTCTGGTCGACGACGGATCGACGCGCAAGGCGCGGCTCGCGTTGCTGCTCGCCGCGCGCCAGGTGCTGCGCAACGGCTTGCGGCTGATCGGCGTCTCCGCACCCGAGCGGATGTAGCCGCGCACGGTTCGATGCAACGAAAGGGACTGCGCTTGTCGTCCTCCTCCGCCTCAACCCAACACGGCAATACGTTGATCGGGCTGATCGTCGGCCTGTGCATCGGGCTCGCGATCGCCGCGATCGCCGCCGTCTACATCACCAACGCGCCGGTGCCTTTCGTCAACAAGGTGCAGCGGCCGACCGAGAACATCCAGCCGGGCGCCGACGGCAAGCTGCCCGATCCGAACAAGCCGCTGTACGCGCCGCCGCCCGCGCCGCCGAAGCCGGTGGAAAGCGTGAAGGCGGAACCGCCGCCGACCGTTGCGCCCGCGCCGGCCAAGGAGGCGCAGGCGCCGGTCGCGGCCGTCGACGAAGGCACGCGCTTCCAGCTCCAGGCGGGCGCGTTCCGAACGCCCGAGGACGCCGACGCGATGCGCGCGCGGCTGGCGCTGATGGGCCTGGACGCGCGTGTCTTCCCGATCGAACAGGCCGGGACAACGCTGTACCGGGTGCGGCTCGGCCCGTACGGACAGATCGACGACGTCAACCGCACGCGCAAGATGCTCGCCGAGAACGGCATCGAGGCGCAGGTCATCCGGCTGAGGTGACCTGCCCCGCGGGCGGGAGGTCCGTCAGCGCAGCCGCTGCCGATCGCGTTAGGCACAGGTCTTCATCGAGGAAGGGTCGCCCATGACACATCACTTCGACCGCCGCAGGTTCATCGCGGCCGCCGCACTGATCCCGACATTCGCCGCCGCGCAGCCGCGCGAGCCGCGCGAGGGCCGCGACTGGCGGCGGGTGAGCCCGCCGCAGCCGGTGGAAACCGGCGCCAAGATCGAAGTGCTCGAGTTCTTCTGGTATGGCTGCCCGCACTGCCAGTCGTTCGAACCCGACCTCGAGGCGTTCCGCAAGCGGCTGCCGGCCGACGTCGAATACCGCCGCAATCCGGTCGCGTTCGACGAGGCGCGGACGCCGCACAGCCGCATCTACTACGCGCTTGAAGCGCTCGGCAAGACCGCCGACCTTCACAGCAAGGTCTTCGTCGCGATCGTCACCAACCGGCGGCCGATGCTCAAACCCGACGAGATCGCGGACTTCATGGCAGCCAACGGCATCGACCGCAAGCAGTGGCTCGATGCGTACAACTCGTTCACGGTCGCCACGCGCGCCAACCGCGCCGCGCAGGTGTGGCGCGCGTACAAGATCGACGGCACGCCGACGGTCGCGGTCGATGGCAAGTTCGTCACCGCGCCTTCGATGGTCGGATCGCGCGAAGGCGCCGTCGCCGTGCTCGACCACCTGATCCAACGCGCACGGGCGGAACGGAAGAAGTAAGGGATCGGATTGCGGATCGCGGACTGCGGATCGCGCGAGCAAGCGATGGCGATGCGGCGAACTCGCACCTCCCTTTGAAAAAAGGGGGCTGGGGGGATTTCTCGGGTTCCCCGGGTTGGCGAAACCGCAAAGTCCCCCTTCTTCCCCCTTTACGAAAGGGGGAAGAAGGGCCACCCTGCGCGGAGTCGACAACGGTCTGCAGTCGGCAATCCGAGCAGCGCGATCCGCGATTCGCGATCCGAACAAATGAACGTCTTCATCACCGGCGCCTCGAGCGGGATCGGCGCGGCGCTGGCGCGTGAGTTCGCGGGCCGCGGCGCGACCCTGGGACTCGTCGCGCGGCGGCAGGCTGTGCTCGACGAGCTGGCCGACCGGCTTCCCGGCGTGCATCGGACGTACGCCGTCGACGTCACCGACAAGGACGCGATCGTCGCCGCGGGACGCGACTTCGACGCCGCCAGCGGCGGCGCCGACCTCGTGATCGCCAATGCCGGCATCTCGGTCGGCGTGCTGACCGAGCACTTCGAGGATCTCGACGCCTTTCGCCAAGTGCTGGAAACGAACGTGCTGGCGATGGCCTACACCTTCCATCCGTTCATCGCGCCGATGCGCCACCGCAGGCACGGCACGCTCGCCGGCATCGCGAGCGTGGCCGGAATCCGCGGGTTGCCCGGCTCGGAGGCCTACTGCGCGTCGAAGGCGGCGGCGATCAGCTACCTCGAGAGCCTGCGCGTCGAACTGCGGCGCTTCGGCGTGCGGGTGGTGACGATCGCGCCGGGCTTCGTGCGCACGCCGCTTACGGCGCGCAACCCGTATCGGATGCCGTTTCTGATGGCGCCCGAGGCGTTCGCGCGCGCGGCAGCCAACGCGATGCTCGCGGGAACGAGTTATCGCGTGATCCCGTGGCAGATGGCGTTCGTCGCCAAATTGCTGCGCGCGCTGCCGAACTGGGCGTTCGACCGGCTGATGGCCAACCGGCCATACAAGCCGCGCAAGACCGAACCGTCGCCGTGAGCTGGACCGATGCGATCGGGCAGGCGCACCCCCGCGCGGCGCCCGACGCGCGCATCGTCTCGCTGGTGCCGTCGATCACCGAGCTGCTGTTCGACCTCGACCTCGGCGAACGCGTGGTCGGCCGAACGGGCTTCTGCATCCATCCGCGCGACCGCGTCGCGAACGTTCCGAAGGTCGGCGGCACGAAGGACGTGAAACTCGATGCGCTGCGCCGCCTTGCGCCGACGCACGTGATCGTCAACATCGACGAGAACGAGGCGCCGATGGTCGACGCGATCCGCGCGTTCGTGCCGCACGTGATCGTCACGCATCCGAATGCGCCCGAGGACAACCTCGCGCTGTACCGGCTGCTCGGCGGCATCTTCGATCGCGAGGCGCAGGCCGAGGCGCTCTGCGCGCGGCTGCAAACCGAGCTCGACGCCTGCGCGGCGATCGACTGGCCGCGCGAGAAGGTGCTCTACCTGATCTGGAAGAAGCCGTGGATGACGGTCGCGGCCGACACCTACATCGCGCGCACCCTCGCGCTGATCGGCTGGATCGTCGCCACGCCGGCGGGCGGCGCGCGCGGCGCGGCGCGCTATCCGGTGATCGACGATCTCGACGCCGAGGTCGCGCGAGTCGACCGCGTGCTGCTGTCCACCGAACCGTTCATGTTCCGCGAGAGGCACGTGGCCGAGCTGCATTCGCGCTATCCGAACAAACCGATAGATCTGATCGACGGCGAGGCGACGAGCTGGTACGGCAGCCGCGCCATCCGCGGGCTCGCGCATCTGCGCGCGTTCCGCGCCGCACGCCTGCGCTGATCACGCGGCGTCGCGTTCGAGTTCGCGCTGCAGTTCCTCGACGCCGTCGATCAGCTTGGTGAACTTCTGCCCGAACGGGGTGAGCCGGTATTCGACGCGCGGAGGCACCTCGGCGTACGCGTGGCGAACGAGGATGCCGTAGCGAACGAGCTTGCGCAGCCGCTCGTTCAGCACCTTGGTCGAAAGCCCCGGCAGCGCGTGTTCCATCGCGCCCGGCCGCACCACGCCCTGCCGGATCTGCGCGAGCACCGCGAGCGACCACTTGCAGCCGACGATGTCCTCGACCATGCCGGCGACATCGGGTGTCGCGGAAATTTTCTTTCGTCCGGAAATCATCGATCAGCACCGAAAGGTAACCGGGGCACCGTTCGGTGCCCGCTTTATTCGCGCTTCGTGCGCGCAAACAATACCCGCCCGTCCGCCTGCAAGGAAAGGAGAGGCCATATGAACCGACTGCTCGCTGCACTCGCGCTCGTCACGCTGCCCGCACTCGCCGCCGATCCGCCACAGGTGCCTTATCCGAAGGGCTACCGCGACTGGACGCACGTGAAGAGCATGGTGATCCAGCAGGGGCATCCGCTGTACGACGCGTTCGGCGGCATCCACCACCTCTATGCCAACGGCAAGGCGCTCGAAGGCTATCGCAAGGGAACGTTTCCGGACGGCGCGGTGATCGTCTTCGATCTGCTCGAAGCCAAGGGCGGCGGCAACGCGATCGAAGAGGGGCCGCGCAAGGTCGTCGGCGTGATGATGAAGGACGCGAAGAAGTGGAAGGACACGGGAGGCTGGGGCTTCGAAGGCTTCAAGGGCGATTCGACGACCGAACGCGCCGTCGGCGCGAACGCCAAGACCGCGTGCTTCGACTGCCACGCGTCGCAGAAATCGCGCGACTACGTGTTCAGCAGCTTCCGCAAGTAAGCGGCGCGTGATCCCGCACGACCTGCCGGTGCTCGGTCCGGCGCCGCCGCTCGAGGCCGCGGCGTGGCTGAACACCGATACGCCGATCGCACTCGATGCGCTGCGCGGCCGGGTCGTGCTGCTGCACGCGTTCCAGATGCTCTGCCCCGGCTGCGTGTTGCACGGCGTTCCGCAGGCGCAGCGCGCCGCGCAGCTCGCGCGCGACGACCTCGTCGTGCTCGGGCTTCACAGCGTCTTCGAGCATCACGACGCGATGACACCGGCCGCGCTCGCCGCGTTCGCGCACGAGTTCCGGCTGCGTTTTCCGATCGCGATCGACGCGCATCGCGGCGGCGATCCGGTGCCTGCGACGATGCGCGCGTACGCGCTGCAGGGAACGCCGACCACGCTGCTCGTCGACCGCGCGGGGCGCGTGCGGCTGCACCGCTTCGGCGCGCTCGACGATCTCGAGCTCGGCGTGGCGCTCGGCGTGCTGCTCGCTGAGCGTCACTGAGCGCGCAGCCGTTCGAAGCCCTGCTTCAGATCCTCGATCAGGTCGTCCGCGTCCTCGAGCCCCGCGCCGATGCGAAACAGCGGCCCCTTGAACGGAAGCGGCGCGACCGTGCGTTCGGGATTCGCGGGGATGATCAGGCTTTCGTAACCGCCCCACGAGGCGCCCAGCCCGAACAGCTGCAGCCCGTCGATGAACGCGTTGAAAGCGGCTTCGCTCACGGTCGGCCGCAGCGCGACACCGAACAGGCCGCTCGCACCGCTCATGTCGCGCTTCCACAGCGCGTAGCCGGGATCGTCGGGAGCGGCCGGGTACAGGATGCGCTCGACCTCGGGCTGCGCGCGCAGCCATTCGATCAGGCGCTCTGCGTTGGCGCGGTGCTGCACGAGCCGCGCGCTCATCGAGCGCAGCCCGCGCAGCGCGAGCCAGCAGTCGTCGGGGCTCGTCGTCACGCCGTACTGGTGGATCGCCTCGCGCAGCCGCGGCCAAGCGCCTTCGTTGGCGGTCAGCGTGCCCATCACCAGATCCGAGTGCCCGCCGATGTACTTGGTCGCCGCATGGATCGACACGTCCACACCGTGCTCAAGCGGGCGGAAGTAAAGCGGTGTGGCCCAAGTGTTGTCGATCAGGCTCACCGCGCCGCGCTCGCGTGCGACCTGCGCGAGCAGCGGCACGTCCTGCATCTCGAAGGTCAGCGAGCCGGGCGACTCGAGAAACAGCACGCGCGTGGCAGGCGTGAAGAGCCGCTCGACCGCCGCGCGGCCCGCTTCGCCGACGCGTGGATCGTAGAAGCCCGCGGTCACGCCGAAGCGCGGCAGCACCTCGCGGCAGAAGCGTCGCGTCGGCCAGTACACGGAGTCGGGAACGAGCACGTGGTCGCCCTGCTGCACGAAGGCGAGGATCGCCGTCGTGATCGCCGCCAGCCCCGACGGCGCGGCCCAGCTCGCGTGCCCGCTTTCGAGTGCGGTGAGCGCGTCGTAGAAGGCGTGATGCGTCGGCGTGCCGTAGATGCCGTAGGTCACCGGACGGTCGGCCCCCTCGCGGCGTGCGCGCACGCGCTCCTTCATCTGCGCCACACTGTCGTGCAGGACGGTCGAGCCACGCACCAGCGGCGGATTGACGAAACCGAAGCTCGACGTCGGCTCGCGTCCGAGCGTTGTCAGTTGCGTCGCGGGTTTTTGTTTCGGCGGACGGGTCATGGCCGGGAGCACTCCGGTCGATCGCTGCGGCTCATGCCTGCGTGAAGCGCCAGACGCCGCCGTCGTCGATGCGCGCGAGCCGCCCCTCGTACCACAGCGCGTGCAGGTGCGCGAGCGACTCGCCGAGCGCGAACGTCGTCTGGTGCAGGTCCAGTTCGCGGTTGAACAGCACCGGCACGATCTCGGCGGCGGACTTCGGCGTGGCACAGGCCGCGTAGACCTCCTCGAGCCGCGCCTGGTGATGCGCGTGCTGCTGCGCCACGCGGCGGTGCAGGCCGATGAAGGGCTTGCCGTGCGAAGGCAGCACCAGCGTATCGGCCGGCAGCATCAGGTAATGGTCGAGCGAGCGCAGGTAACGCGGCAGCGGGTTGCCCTCGGGCTCGACGTCGAAGACGCTGACGTTGGTCGAGATGCGCGGCAGCACCATGTCGCCGGACACGAGCAGCTTGTCTTCGGCGCAATACAGCGATACGTGCTCGGGCGAGTGGCCGTAGCCGACGATCGCGCGAAAGATGCGGCGCGAACCGGCACGGCCGATCGCGATCTCGTCGCCGTCACTGATCCGGTGAAAAGACCGCGGCACGGCGGGCACGAGCTTCGGGTAGTAGCCGCTGCCGCGCGCGCGCACCTTGGCCAGCGCCTCCGGGTCGGACAGGCCGTGCCTGCGGAAGTGCGCTGCCGCGTCTTCGCCGGCGGTCTCGTTGGTGCCCGCCGACAGGAAGCGGCCGAACGCGTACTCGGCCGCGCTCATCCACAACCGAACGCGCCAGCGTTCGCGTTCGCCGCCGCGCGTGAGCCAGTGCGCAAGCCCTAGATGGTCGGGATGGAAGTGCGTCGCGATCAGGCGCAGCAGCGGCCTGCCTTCGAACGCGGTGTCGAACAGCTTCTCCCATGCGGCCTTCGTCTCGTCGCTCGTGATCCCGCAGTCGATCACGGTCCAACCGCGCCGCAGGCTGCCGTCGACCTCGATCTCGTCGTCGAGCAGCCACAGGTTGATGTGATCGAGCGCGAACGGCAGGCGCATTCGCAGCCAGTGCACGCCGGGCCGCAGCGTGATGATCGTTCCGGGAGCGGGCGTTTCGGCCCACGGGTAAGTGAGTTCGTGTTCTTGCGGATTCATTGCGGCAGTTTAAGCGGCGCGTCGCCTGCGCCGGTACCGCCGCGATTCGCCGGAGCGAGACGCAGGCGCGGGGATCAGGCCGCGACGGCTTCGAACCGGTACGCCTGGAGCGTTCCGCCGTCGGCGTGGAACAGACGCGTCGCGCGCAGCCGCGGCGTCATGCTGGGATCGGAGACGATCAGCAGCGAGCCGAGCTGCGACGACACCAGCACGCCGGCGCGGTCGGCGCTGCGGGCGAGCCCGCGCGCCTGCGCGACGCTGCGTTCGCTCGCTCGCGTGCGCGCGCCGGGCACGGCCGGGCGCTCCTTGACGCCGGAGGCGATTCCGAAGCGCAGCCCCGCGCGTCCGTGTTCGCGCGCCAGTTCGGCGGCGCTCCAAAGCACGTCGTAATCGAGCGCATCGAACCGCACCAAGGTGGCTTCGTCGTCGCTCGCTTCGATCAGGTCCGCACCGCCGGCGCGCAACCGTTCGGTTGCCAGACCGAGCGCGATCGCGCCGTCTTCGCGCGCAGCGTCCGCGTGGACCGAAATCACGAAGTTGATGGGCGCCTGCATGATGCCTTCACCTCCGGCGCGAGCCGCACGGCCAGCCCGGGGGCATCCGGTCGCCGTGTTCGCCGCTAGCTTGTCGCGGACGGGACCGCCGCAATCGCAGTGTATGCGGCGGCGCCCGGTCCTACTTCCGAGGCTCGGACGTGGCCCCCGCGGCGGGCGCCGGGCCGGACGTTGCGCGAAGTTGACGCGCACGTAAACTCGCGCCGTCGCCCCTCCGAGGCCCGCATGCCGAAACGCCCGACCGCCGGTGCCGACAACCCGGCGCCGCCCGCGACCGAGTTCACGATCACCGACCTTGCGCGCGAGTTCGACATCACGCCGCGCGCGATCCGCTTCTACGAGGACCAGGGCATCCTGGCGCCGACCCGCGCCGGCCGCGGCGGGTTCAAGCGCGTGTATTCGCCGCGCGATCGCACACGGCTCAAACTCACGCTGCGCGGCAAGCGGCTCGGGCTGACGCTCACGCAGATCCGCGAGCTCATCGACATGTACGAGAGTCCCAAGGACGCGGTTGCGCAGGCGCGCAAGTTCCTGGCGATCCTCGAGCAGCATCGCGCGAACCTCGAGCAGCAGCGCGAGGACATCGAAGTCACGCTCGCCGAGATCGGGCAGCACGAAGCCGAGTGCCGCCGCATCCTGGCCGGCCGCAGGTAGGGGGAGCCGGCTGGGTGCTAAAGGCGATCCGCGAGTTCTTCGACCGCAACGTGGCCGCGCCCGACGCCGGTAGCCACAGCATCGAGCTGGCCACCGCGGCGCTGCTCGTCGAAGTCGTCCGCATCGACCGCGAGACGAGCCCCGCCGAGCGCGAAGCGGTGCTGCGAGCCGTTCACGAGAAATTCGGCCTGAGCGGCGCCGAGGCCGACGAACTGCTGCGGCTGGCCGAGGAGGAAGTGCGGCACGCGACCGACTACTACCAGTTCACGTCGCTGATCAACCGGCGCTTCACGCAGGAACAGAAGCAGCGCGTCATCGAGCTGATGTGGCGCGTCGCCTACGCCGACGCCGAGCTGTCGGCACACGAGCTGCACCTGATGCGCAAGATCGCCGGGCTGCTGCACGTGCCCGACGATGCCTACATCGCGGCGAAGCTGCGGTCCAAGGAGCACGCACAAGGCTGATGCGCGATGGCCGCGCCGGTCGGGTTTCGGCGCAGGCCGGGTCAGGACGCGACGATCCCGATCAGCGCTTCGCCGTAGCTCGCGAGCTTGCGTTCGCCAACGCCCGAGATGCCGCGCAGCGCGTCGACCGACTGCGGGCGCGCCTGCGCGATCGCGCGCAGCGTCGCGTCGTGGAACACGACGTAGGCGGGAACGCCGTGTTCCTTCGCCACTTGCGCGCGCCATTCGCGCAGCCGTTCGAACAGCGCCTCGTCGGCCGAAGCGAGCGGCGTCGCGGCCGGCGCCCTGCCCTTCTTCGCCTTGCGGCCGGCGCCTGCGACGTGGCGCCGGACTTCGATCCGGCGTTCGCCGCGCAGCACCGGCCGGCTCGCTTCGGTGAGCCGCAGTACGTTGAAGCGTTCGTAGTCGACCTCGACCAGATGTTGCGCGACGAGCTGCCGCAGCAGCAGACGCCACTCGGCTTCGGCCACGTCCGCGCCGATGCCAAAGGTGCTGAGCTTGTCGTGGCCGAACTTGCTCGTCTTGTCGGTGTGCTTGCCTCGCAGCACGTCGATGACGTGGGTCGCTGCGAAGCCGAAGCCGCTCGCCTGCTCGCAGCGGTAGATGCACGAAAGGAGCTTGCGCGCCGACTCGGTCGCATCCCACAGTTCGGGCGGCTCGAGGCAGTTGTCGCAGTTGCCGCAGGGCTGTGACGCTTCGCCGAAGTACGCGAGCAGCCGCACGCGCCGGCAGTCGCCGGCCTCGGCCAGCCCGAGCATCGCATCGAGCTTGGCGCTGGAAAGGCGCTTGTAGGTCGCGTCGGCCTCCGACAGCTCGATCAGCCGGCGCTGCTGCACGACGTCCGCCAGGCCGTAGGTCATCCACGCGTCGGCGGGCAGCCCGTCGCGGCCGGCGCGGCCGGTTTCCTGAAAGTAGCCTTCGATGCTCTTGGGCATGTCCAGGTGCGCGACGAAGCGCACGTCGGGCTTGTCGATGCCCATCCCGAACGCGATCGTCGCGACCATCACGCGGGCGTCTTCGTCGATGAAGCTGCGCTGGTTCTCGGCGCGCACCGCGCCGTCGAGCCCCGCGTGATAAGGCAGCGCGTCGATGCCGTGATCGACCAGGAACTGCGCGACCTCCTCGACCGTGTTACGTGCGAGGCAGTAGACGATGCCCGCTTCGCCCGGATGCTCGTCGCGGATGAAGCGCAGCAGCTGCTCGCGCGGCTCGCGCTTCTCGACGATGCGGTAGCGGATGTTGGGGCGATCGAAACGGGCGACGAACTCGCGCGCATCGACCAGCAGCTTGGCGACGATCTCGCGCCGCGTCGGCACATCGGCGGTCGCCGTCAGCGCTACGCGCGGCACGTGCGGCCAGCGCTCGCGCAGGATCGAAAGCTGGCCATACTCGGGCCGGAAGTCGTGCCCCCATTGCGACACGCAATGCGCTTCGTCGATCGCGAACAGCGCGAGCGCGCACTCGGCGAGCAGCCGCTGGCAGCGCTCGGTGAGCAGCCTCTCGGGCGCGACGTAGACGAGGTCGAGTTCGCCGGCGCGCATGCGCGCCTCGACCGCGGCGGCCGCGGCGGCCGACAGCGTCGAATTCAGGAACGCGGCGCGCACGCCGGCTTCTTGGAGCGCGGCGACCTGGTCCTGCATCAGCGCGATCAGCGGCGAGACGACGATGCCCACGCCGTCGCGCAGCAGCGCGGGGATCTGGTAGGTCAGCGACTTGCCGCCGCCGGTGGGCATCAGCACGAGCGCATCGCCGCCGGCGACGACGTGGTCGATCACGTCGCGTTGAAAGCCGCGGAAGCTCGAATAGCCGAAGACGTCCTTGAGGATCGACGAAGCGTCGCGCGTGCGCATCGGCGCAAGCGTACCGAAGCCGCCGCCGACGGCGTTACGATGCCCGCATCGTCCGGAGCCATCGATGAACGCGTACGACCCGGGAACCGTCGATGCCGTGCCGCCGACGCGCGAGTTCACCGCGCTGTGGATCGCTTACGGCCTGCATGCGATCGGTTTCGTTTCGATGCTGATCTGGCCGGCGATCATCGGTCTGGTGATCAACTACGCCAAGCGCGGCGACTCGGCGTCGTTCCTGGATTCGCATCACCGCTGGCTGATCCGCACCTTCTGGCTCGCCCTGCTGGGCTACGCACTGTCCATCGGCCTCGTCGTCGCATCGGCCTGGCCCGTGGTCGCAGCCGCGATCCGCAGCGCGACCACGCCGGCAGGCACGCTGTCGATCGACTGGGAAACGCTGTTCGCGACGATCGGCGGCGCGACGGTCGGCGCGATTGGCATCGTCGCGGTCTGGGCCTGGGTGATCTACCGGCTGATCCGCGGCGGGCTGCGACTGCAGGAGGCGCGGCCGGTGCCATAGGCGGTACGCGCCGGGCGGCGCCCGCGCGACGGCGGCCGGATTCAGGCCGTGCGCGTCAGCCTCAGCCTGAGCTCGTAGCGGCTGTCTTCGTCGTCGCTTTCGTACGCGCGCGTCTCCAGATAGGTCTGCGGCGACTTCGACTGGTCCTTGACGACGACGCGGATCTCGCGCTCGGTGGTGCGCTCGGGCACCGGCTCGACCGGTACGACGAGGCTCGTCAGCAGCGCCAGGTCGACTGCGGACAGGCCGATCGCGTCGTCCATCAGCAGGTCGGCCGGCGCCCACAGCGAGTAGAAGAAGTCGATCGCCAGCGCGATCACGGCGGCGATCGCGAGCGCGATGTAGACCTTCAGGCCCAGACCCTTCAGCGCCGAGAAGCCGCCGGCGGCGGCGATCAGCCCCTTGATCTTGTCCCACTGCGACTTGACCGTGTCGATGAACACGTCGGTCCAGTCGTCGATCTGCTTCTCGAACGCCTCCTCGCTGTCGATCTCGTAGCCGGCGATGGTCAGCGCGACACCGGCGATCGGCTGCGCATGGCTGAACAGCACGCGATCGATGGTGCGGGTCTCGCCGGTATCGACGTCGCTGAAGCGCAGCGTGTGCGACTGCGGCGAGCCGGTCGAGCCGTCGGGCGCGAGCGGCAGCGCCACCACGCGGATGCCGACCTCGTCGGAGCCGAACGACTCCGGCGACGTCTCCTCGCGCGCGAACAGCTTCTCCGCGCTGAGCTGGAAGCGCGCCGTCGAAGGCGGCACGACCGTGATGTACTCGGCGTTCGAGCGCAGCTCGGGGTCGAGCTGCGGGAAGCCGGTCAGGTTCGGCACCGCCACCTGGAACTCGTAGACGCCGGGCGGCAGGTCGTCGGGCACGCGGAAAGTGAGGCGGTCCTTCACGCGGCAGTCGAGGATCACCACGGTCTTGCCGTTGACCGGCTCGTTCACCGGCGTCACGAGATCGCCGACCACGTGCGCGTCGACGCGGCGCGTCGGCAAGCCGCCGCCCTTGGGCGTCAGCAGCACCGTGGCATCGACGCTGAAGAAGTTCACGCCTTCGAGCAGCACCGCCGAGCCGGCTTCGATCTCGGGCACGCGCAGACAGGCGCTGTCGAACTGGTTGCCGGTGCACGGCGGCGTCTGCACCGCGCAGTTCGGCACCACCTGGCCGCCTTGATCGACGAGCTGGCAGTCGAACTGCAGCTCGGCCGGCTGAAATTCGGCGAGCGCGAGCGTTGGTTTGAAGCTCGCGGTGCGCAGCCCGTTGATGCGGCAGATGCGAACGAACGGCTCGAAGATCTCGCCGGTCGGCTCGAACACGCGCACGCGGCCCGGGCGTTCCTGCTCGATCGCGGTCGTCTCACCGAAGACGAGCAGGCCGACCCGCCGCGTGATCTCGTTGCTGATGGCCTCGGCGAGCTGCTGCTCGCCGATCGGCTGCGCCGGGTCGCCGAGCAGTCCGGCATCGACGAGGCGGTCCCGCTCGCCGGCGCCGAGGCTGTCGAACGAATCGACCGTGCACTCGAGCACGCGGCGCAGCTCGGGAGAGAGCCGACTGAACCGCTCGAAAGCGAGCGCTTCGAGCGCGTTACCGGCGCTGCGGCCGCTGCGGAAACGCCGCGCGGTGTGAAAGAACGCGGCGGCCAGCGCGCTCGGCACCGGCGTACGCGCCAGCAGGCGATCGAGCTTGCGGCGCCGGCTCTGCTTCGGCTTGGCGCCAAGCGCCAGCGGTACGCAGGCGCCGGTCGCGGTCGGGCATTTGTCGTCCCGCCGCCCGTCGCAAGACGGTTTGCCGGGGGGCGGCGCGCTGCAGTTGTAGATGTTCAGATCGCCGCGGTTGTCGATGCGGATCTCGATCTGACAGCCGTGGGCCGGCTGCGACGGCCTGCTTGGCCGTCCTGCGTCTCGACTGCTCGAATCCTCGAACTCCGTGCTCATCGCGATCTCCCTGCGTGACCGGCGGGCGCCGGCCATCGTCGGGTCAATCGCAATGCGGGGCGCGAAAGCGACACCGCGCCTGAAGATTCACGCGTCCGTCGCCTGAAGGTCAGGCGGCCGCGGGCACGCCGCTGTCGGCCGCCCAGGCGTGCGTTGCGGCGCGACCGATCAAATCGGCTTGATCTGCACCTTGCGCCACTTGATCACGCCCGTGCCATGCTGCAGGGCGATCGGCCCGCTGGCGAGCTTGGCGTCGTGGATGTCGATCGTCTTCTCGCCGTTGAGCACCACGACGAGTTGCGTGCCTTTCATCGTGACTTCGTAGGTGTTCCACTTGCCGCCGGCCTTGGGCATCGGCTGCCGCACCGCGGCGACCTTGACGATCGCGCCGGTGCCATAGGTGGGATCCGGCCGCTGGTCGAAGATGTTGGCTTCGTAGCACGATTCGTCGGTGATCTTCTTCGGGTCCGCGCAGCGGCAGAAGATGCCGCTGTTCGCGTCATCGCTGGCCCAGAACTCGGCTCGGATCACGAAGTCCTTGTACGCATTGCGCGTCACCAGATAACTGGGGGTCTTGTCCGGGTTCTTGTCGGCAACGATCGCCCCGTCTTCCGCGCGCCAGTTCGAATTGCCGATACGGTCGAAGTTCTCCAGCCCGCGCGTGCCGTCGATCAGCGTGATCCAGCCCGCATCGGATACACCCATCGAAGAACAGCCGGCGAGAACCGCGGCCAGCGCGAACACGAGCAACGTGCGTCTATTCATGGCCTCCCCCGGCGCGGTTGACGTGCCGCGCAGCATGGCGGCCGCGTCGCGGCACGTCAAGATCGCGCCGCCGCTCAGCGCCCGCCCCGGCTCGCGGGATCGACGCCGGCGAAGGTCAGGAAGTCCACCATCGTGAAGTTGCCGGTCCCGGTCGCCGTCGGCAGCGTCGGCATCCAGTGCGGTGCGGCCGACAGATACGAGTCGCGATCGGCCTGCAGCAGCCCGATGATCACTTCGCCGACGATGCGACCGCTCACCGGCCCGAGGATCTCGCCGCCTCCGATCAGCGCCGCTTCCCTGAGCACGTAGTACCACAGCGGCGTGTTCCGCTCGAGCCCCAGCCCGTAGCCGGCCAACTCGGAGAAGTCGCGCGACGACAACACGGGCGCGCGCATCGCCTCGGCCACGCGCTGCCCGGACGGCAGCTGCCATGTCAAGTGACGCAGCAGATTGCGCTGTGGCAGCGAGGTAGGCGCCGAGCCGTCGGCGATCGCGCCGAGCGGCAGGTCGAACAGCGGCGTGGAGATGCGCGTGTCGATCTTCTTGCGCGGCTTGACTTCGCCGTCGCGGAAGTCGAAGAACGTCTGCCAGCCGATGAAGCGCCTTGGGGCACGCGCCCCGCCGCGCAGATCGGCGGGATCGGACTGACCCTGAGCGGCAGAATCGAAGACGAAGCCGAAGAACGCCACGCCGTTGTCGCCGCGCAGGTTGGCGCGATACGAAGGCCGCACCAGCGAGTGACCGAAGCGGTACGCCGCGCCCTGAAACTCGACCGGTACCGCGGCGGCCGCTTCGTCCTCGACCCGATAGAAGCGCCGGCCGCGCACGAGGATGTCGTCGACCAGCGCCCGGCCGACGAACGAAGGCAGGATCTCGTTCGTCACGATCCACTGGTAGTGCCAGGTCGTCAGCCGGCGCGCCTGCGCGAAGGCGGCAGCGGGATCGGCCGCTCCGCGCGCGCGCACGAAGTCCACCGCGTGGTTGTGGAACTTCAGGAATGCGGCCTGCAGCCCGGCGATCACGAGGTTCTCGTCGTTGCGCGGATCGGCGACGACCGCCGCGCCGTCGGGCAAGCGCGGCAGGTCTTCGAACAGCCCGCCCGACTCGATCCTGAATTTCGCGCGGTCGCGCGGGTCGTACAGCAACGGATCGGCGACCGGCCCGGCGCCGTAGACCGAGTCCAGATCGAGCGCGGGCACGCGCGCGTTCGGCGACTGTCGCGGCGCCGTGGGCACGCCGAGCCGCGAAGTCGTGTCGAACGTGATGTCGTGGTCGATGAATTGACCCATGAAGGTCGTGCCGGCCGTGCCTGCGGGGCTGTTCGCGTTCGGGTTGTTGACGTTCAGCGCGGGGTCGACGATCAGCGCGACCGGACCCGCGGCAAGGTTGTCCCTCGCGTCCATCAATCCGCCGGGCCTGCCGATGTCGGCCAGCGCGGCGGCCATCTGCGGTGTCGCGTCGGCAAACGGCGGCAGGTGCGGGAACAGCCGCGTGAAGCGGTTGGCCGCCGGCTGGCCTGCGACCGCCGACGGCGCGACGAGAGCGCCCGTCGCGCCGAGGCTCGCGATCGACGCGACGCCGCGCAGGAAGCGACGACGGGACGCGCGGCAAGAAAACGTGTCGAGTTGCATCGATGTCCTCCTTGACGGCCGCCCGGGCGGCGGCCTTCGCGGGGAACATCGCAAGGCTGTGGTGAAACCCGACACGCGTCGGCTCATTGACCGCGCGGATCGTCCTTCGGATTGACGTACTTCACGTCGAACGGCCCGATGCCGTTGATCTGCACGACGGTTTCCACCTCGGCCCGCGCGTAGTGCGGCGTGCCGGCGGGCAGATGGATGAAGCTGCCCGGCGGCAACGCCTTGAGCGAGGCGGCGTCGATCTGCTCGCCGACGCTGAGCGCGAACCGCCCCGAGATCACGGTGACGAACTCGTCCTTCGAGTGCCGGTGCGGCGGTACCGTGAAACCGGCCGGGAACTTCAACCGCAGGACAAAGGGCCCTTCCTTGCCCGGACTGCCGTACAAGGCGGCGGCCTGCGCACCGGGGGGCAGCGACGGCGGCGCCGGTCCCCACTTGACCGCGTCGGCGGAGACGATGGCGGGATGCGAGTCGCCGGGATGCACCGCCTGGACGGCGATCGGTGCGGCGAGCGAAAGCGCAAGGGCGAGCAGTCGGATCAGATGAGTGGCGCGTTTCATGATGAGCTCCTGGTGAACGCCGCGAACGGTGCGCGGCAACTGGCGGCGCGTCAGCGCCGGTCAATGACGACCTCGAGGTATTCGCTCGGCACGACCATCGAGCCGTCTCCCGAGCGGTTGAACTGGCGCGCGAGCGCCAACAGGTCGCTCGCCAGCGCCGATTGCGCGGCGGCATCGAGCGCGGCGAAGGCCTTGAGCATCGGCCCGTAGTACGTCCTGAACACCTCGAGCCAATGCTCGGGCGACCGATAGCGGAACGTGAAGTGGCGCGACTCCGCCTTGATCGAAGACGCCTGCGGCTCGAACAGCTCGGCGATGCGCGCACGCGTGCCCCACAGCGCGGGCGACTTGACCCCCGCCGGCGGCGGAAGGTGCTTGCCGATGGTCTTGAACAACTGGCCGATGAAACCTTCGGGCGTCCAGTTGGCCAGTCCGATCTTGCCGCCCGGTTTGCATACCCGCGCGAGTTCTGCCGCCGCCCGCTCCTGGTCCGGCGTGAACATCACGCCGAAGGTCGAAACGACGACATCGAAGCTGCCGGTCGCGAACGGAAGCGCCTCGGCGTCGGCTTCGCGGAATTCGATGTCGAGCCGATCGGCGGCCGCGCGCTCGCGCCCGCGCTCGAGCAAAGCCGGAACGTAGTCGGTCGACGTCACTTCGCACCCGCGGCGCGCCGCCGCAAGCGACGCGTTGCCGTTGCCGGCGGCGACATCGAGCACCTTCTGTCCCGAACGGACGTCGACGGCTTCGCACAGGCTCTCGCCGACGATCTGCAGCGTGGTGCCGATGACGGCATAGTCGCCGGACGACCATGCGCCATGTTGTCGGGCTTTCACCGCTGCCAGGGATACCGGGATCGGCTCGGCCGTCGTGCCGAGCGCGGCTGTGGCTGTCGTCATAAGCGCGTTCCTTGCATTGAAGTGTTGCGGTTGTCGGGTACGGGCAGAGAGGCACCGGAGGCATGCGGCGCTCGCCGGTCTGGCGGACGCCGGCGGTCGCGCACCGGACCCCCGCCCGTTGCACCCAGAAGGCGCGGCACGTCCGCGCCGACTGAAGCCGGTTTCAGCCGGCTCGAGCGGAAGATCGGAATCCGGGAAGAAAAGCCGACACGGCTGACGGCGCGCCCGATGGCTCAGCGCGCGGCGAACGCCTGCGCGGCGCGCGTCAGCGGATGTTCGCTACCGAGCCCCCCGGTCAACGCGCCGGCTGCACGCTCGGCGGCCCGAAGCGCCCCCGCCGCATCGCCGCTCGCCCGCTGTGCCTGCGCCTCGATCAACAACGCTTCGCCGACGTCGGCGCTGCGGGCCGGATCGCGCGCGGCGCGCTGCGACTCGGCCACGGCGGCCCGTGCGCGTTCGAGCGCACCGCCGGCGTCGCCGAGCGCCAGCCTCACCCGTGCGCCGGTGCGTAGCGCCGCGGCCCGCGCGACCGGGTCCTTGAACGTGGAGGCGTCGAGCCGCGCCAGTTCGCGCTCGACGATCTCGGCGGCATCCGCCGGCCGTCCCTGCGCGAGCCGCAAACGCGCGCGCAACGTCGCCGGTGTGACGCGCCGGTACACGCGCGCGTTCGGCGGCAGCGCCGCCTCGGTGGCGGCGAGCAGCGGCTCCGCTTCGTCGAAGCGCGCCAATTCGATCAGCGCCTGCGCCAAGGCAAATTCCGTCGCGAGCGCGTCGCGCACGTGGCCGCGCGCACGCGCCCGCTCGGCGGCGCCCGCCAGCAACTGCCGCGCCGCGCCCGCATCGCCCATGTGCAGCGCGAGCAGACCGCGGGTGTACTCGAACCAGTGCGGCAGCTCGTCGACACCGTTCGCGCCGCGCCAGCGCGCCACGACCGCTGCGACCGAGTCGCTCGCCGCGCGATACTCGCCCCACGCCATCAGGATCATCGCCTGCCCGCGTTGGACCGTCAGATGGTCGAGCGTGCCGGTGCGGCCGGCGTCTTCAGCGAGGCGCTCGAGCCGCTGCAGGGTTTCGAAACTGCGCATCAGATCGCCGCGTTCGCTGTACACCACGCTGAGCAGCGAGAGCAGCCTCGGATACATGTTGCCGCGCGTTTGGCCTGCGCGTTCGCTGCGTGCCAGTGCGGTCTGGATGCGTTCGGTCGCGTGCTCCAGTTCGCCTTGCGCACGCGCCAATTGCGCTTCCGCGATCAGGCACGTGACTTCCGTCTGCAGATCCGGTGTCGGCGCGCTCTGCAGCGCCGCCTGCGCGTTGCGCAGGTGCTCCCGCGCCAAGTCGAGTCGCCTGCGGCTGATCTCGGTCTCGACCGTATCGCAGGCCACGCCGGCGATCAGGCTCGGTTCGCCGGACGCCTGCGCCAGCGCAGCGGCGCGCTGCATCACCGCCAACTCCTGCGCGGCGTCACCGAGCGTGGCGAACTGCCCCGCGATCGGCAGCAGCAAGTCGATCGCGATGCGCGGATCGCGCGCGAACTGCTTCTCGATCAGTTGCACGCTGCGTTCGAGGAGCTCGCGCTGCGTCAAAGGCCGGTCGGCGTCGCCGAGCGAGCCGATGATCAGATTGGCGAGGTTGCCTTTGGCCAGCGCGCGCTCGGCCTGGAACAGCGCGGCATCGCGCTCGCGGCGCGCCTCGCGTGCCTGCCACGCCGTGCCCGCGACCCCGGCGATCAGCACCGCCAGCACGGCCGCGCCGGCGGCCACGCCGAAGCGGTGCCGGCGCACGAACTTGCCGGCGCGATAGGCCAGCGAGTCCGAGCGCGCGCCCACCGGCTCGTGCTTCAGGTACCGCAGCAGATCGGCGGCGAACGCGTCGACCGTGGCATAGCGCTCGCCGGGCGACTTCTTCAACGCCTTGGCGACGATGTTGTCGAGATCGCCGCGCAGCGCGCGCGCAAGCTTTTCCGGCGTCGTCGCGCGTGCGGCAGCCACTTGGCGCGGCGCGTGCGCCGCGGTGCCGGACAGCCGCGCGGGCTGTGCTTCGAGTAGCGCGTGCAGCCGCTCGACCGGCGCTTGGTCGGCGCGCGCGGTCGGATGGCTGCCGCAGAGCAATTCGTACAGCACCACGCCCAGCGCATAGACGTCGGTCGCGGTGGTCACGTCGCCGCCCTGCACCTGCTCGGGCGCGGCGTACTCCGGCGTGAAAGCGCGCCCGGCGAGCTGCGTCAGCTCGGTCGCCGCGGCCGGTCCGTCGCCCTCGCCGATCAGCTTGGCGATGCCGAAGTCGAGCAGCTTCACGCGGCCGTCGCTGGTGACCAGGATGTTCGACGGCTTGAGATCCCGGTGCAGGATCAGATTGTTGTGCGCGTGTGCGACTGCGGCGAGCACGTCGAGGAACAGGCGCACGCGCGCCTCGATGTCGAGCGAACGCGCGTCGCACCAGCGGTCGATCGGCTCGCCTTCGACGTACTCGAGAACGAGGTACGGCTGGCCGTCGGCGACGCCGGCATCGAGCAGCCGCGCGATGTTCGGGTGCGCGAGCCGGGCGAGCGCGCTGCCCTCGCGCGCGAAGCGCTCGGCGCCGCCGCGCGCCAGCCACGCGAGGTTCAGGAACTTGACCGCCGCCTTGCCTTCGAAGCGGCCGTCGCTGCGGCGTGCCAGCCAGACGCTGCCCATGCCGCCGTGGCCGATCGGGCGTTCGAGCGTGTAGGTGCCGATCGTGCGGCCGGCGAGCGTTATCGCGTCGGCCGCGTCGAGCGCCGATCCCGCGAGGAACTGCGCCGTTTCGACAGCGGCTTCGCGCGCCAGCAGCGCGGCGACTTCGTCGGCGAGCGACACATCCGTGCTGCGCAGCTGCGCCAGGCGCGCCGCGCGCCGTGCCGCATCCGCTTCCAGCAGCTCGTCGAGCAGGGGGCTGATGCGGCGCCAGCGGTCAGGGTCGATGCCCGCCATCCTTCGCCTCGTCCTGCGTATAGATCGGATCGCCGGCGGCGAACCCGCCACGGATCAATCGCCGCGCAACGCGTCGTGCAGGTACAGGCGCGCCTTGGCCCAGTCGCGCTGCACGGTGCGTTCGGATACGCCGCGCATCGCGGCGATCTCGGCGAACGTGAAGCCGCAGAAGAATTTCAGCTCGACGAGTTCGGCCAGCGGCGCGTCGGCGCGCGCCAGCTCGTCGAGCGCATCGCCCAGCCGCGGCAGCTCGTCGGTCTGCTGAGCGGCCGACTCGGCGATCCCGGTATCGAGCTGCGTCAGATGGAACTCGCCGCCGCGCTTGAGCGCCCGCCGCTCGCGCACGTAGTCGATGATCAACCCGCGCATCGCACGCGCCGCGTACGCGAAAAAGCGCGCGCGATCCGGAAACGCCGCATCGCGCCGGCTGATGTCGAGGTACGCCTCGTGCAGCAGCGTGGTGGCCGACAGCGTCGATCCGGCCCCGTGCGCGTTCAACTGGCGCTTCGCCACCCGGTGCAGCTCGCGGTACAGCGTCGCGAACAGCTCCGCGGTCGCCGCGGCGTCGCCGCGCTCCGCCGCGGTAAGGTTCGCGGCGAGCACCCTTGCGTCGGCAGCAGCTTCGCTCATCTTTGCGCTCCGCCCTCGAGTCGCCGATCACGATAGCCCCGCCGACGCCGCATCACAATCGAATAGCCACGACGGTCTCGCGGGCGCGGCCGAGTTGACGTTAACGTCAAGGACACCTAGATTGCCGGCTGCTGCCCCCGATCGGCCATGCCCATGGCGTTCACACCCCTCGACCCGGACTTCGAGCGCCGCGTGCGCACCTCCTTCGCGCGCCAGGCTGCGATGGGCCTGATCGGCGCGACGATGACCGCGGTCGAGCCCGGCCGTTGCATCATCGAGCTGCCGGTACGCGGCGACCTGACGCAGCAGCACGGGTTCGTGCACGGCGGTATCGTCGGCATGATCGCCGACAGCGCGGGCGGCTATGCGGCGTATACGCTGATGCCCGCCGACGCGTCGGTGCTGACCGTCGAATACAAGATCAACATGCTGGCGCCGGCCAAAGGCGAACGCCTGGTGGCGCGCGGTGAGGTGCTGAAGCCGGGGCGCACGCTGTCGATCGTCCGCGCCGACGTGTTCGCGATCGATGCCGGTGGTGAAAAGCTCATCGCAGCGATGCAGCAGACGCTGATGGTGATGCACGGCGTGAGCGACGAGCCGCGCGTCTGACACGGAGAGCCGCATGAACCTGCCTGGACTGAACTTCGAACTCGGCGCCGACATCGACGCGCTGCGCGACGCGGTGCGCGCGTTCGCGGACAAGGAGATCGCGCCGCGCGCCGCCGAGATCGACCGCACCGACCAGTTCCCGATGGACCTGTGGCGCAAGCTGGGCGAGCTGGGCGTGCTCGGCATCACGGTCGAAGAGGAATACGGCGGCGCGGCGATGGGCTACCTCGCGCACATGATCGCGATGGAGGAGATCAGCCGCGCCAGCGCCTCGGTCGGGCTGTCGTACGGCGCGCACTCGAACCTGTGCGTCAACCAGATCCGCCGCAACGGCACGGAGCAGCAGAAAAGAAAGTACCTGCCGAAGCTGATCTCGGGCGAGCACGTGGGCGCGCTGGCGATGAGCGAGCCGGGCGCGGGCAGCGACGTGGTGAGCATGAAGCTGCGCGCCGAAGACAAGGGCGGCTACTACCTGCTGAATGGCACGAAGATGTGGATCACCAACGGGCCGGATGCGGACACGCTGGTCGTCTACGGCAAGACCGAGCCGGAACTGGGCGCTTCGGGCATCACCGCGTTCCTGATCGAGAAGGGGATGAAGGGCTTTTCGGTCGCGCAGAAGCTCGACAAGCTCGGCATGCGCGGCTCGCACACCGGCGAACTCGTGTTCGAGAACGTCGAAGTGCCGTACGAAAACGTGCTCGGCGAAGTCAACAAGGGCGTTCGCGTGCTGATGAGCGGGCTCGACTACGAGCGCGCCGTGCTCGCCGCCGGTCCGATCGGCATCATGCAGGCGTGCATGGACGTGGTCGTGCCGTACATCCACGACCGAAAACAGTTCGGTCAGAGCATCGGCGAGTTCCAGCTCATCCAGGGCAAGGTCGCCGACATGTACACGACGCTCGCGGCCTGCCGCGCGTACTGTTACACGGTCGGCAAGAACCTCGACGCGCTCGGCGCGCAGCACGTGCGCCAGGTGCGCAAGGACTGCGCCGGCGTGATCCTGTACACCGCCGAGAAGGCGACCTGGATGGCGGGCGAAGCGATCCAGATCCTCGGCGGCAACGGCTACATCAACGACTATCCGACCGGCCGCCTGTGGCGCGACGCCAAGCTCTACGAGATCGGCGCCGGCACGAGCGAGATCCGCCGCATGCTGATCGGCCGCGAGCTGTTCAGCGAAACGATGTAGCGTCGCGCGCCGCGCCGACGGCGCATGACCCAAAAGAGTATCTGGGCGCCAGCCCGCGGCCTGCGCTACGGTACGAGGCCATGCGCCCCGCCCAGCTCGCCGTTGTCCTCGATCGCGAATTCGAAAGCGCCGCAGCGGGCCACCACACGCCGGTGATGCTGTGGGGCCCGCCGGGCGTGGGCAAGTCGCAGCTCGTCGCGCAGGCCGCGGCGCGCCACGGCGTTCCGGTCATCGACATCCGGCTGTCGCAGATGGAACCGTCCGATCTGCGCGGCATTCCGTTTCGAGTCGACAACCGCGTGGAGTGGGCGGTGCCGGCGCTGCTTCCCGATGCCGACCGGCACGCGCCTGCCGGCATCCTGTTCCTCGACGAGATCACCTCGGCACCGCCGGCGGTTTCCGCGGCGGCGTACCAGTTGATCCTGGACCGCCGCCTCGGCGACTACCGCGTTCCGCCCGGCTGGGCGATCTTCGCCGCGGGCAACCGCCAGGGCGATCGCGGCGTCACCTACGCGATGCCCGCACCGTTGGCCAACCGCTTCGCGCACTTCGAGGTCGAAGTCCATCTCGACGACTGGGTCGCCTGGGCCTACGCCAACGGCATCGACGAGCGCATCGTCGCATTCCTGCGCTTCAAGCCCGAGTTGCTGTTCGATTTCGATCCGGCGAAGAACGCCGGCGGCGAGATGGCCTTCCCGAGCCCGCGCGCGTGGGAGTTCGCGCACCGCGCGTTGCGCAAGTTCGGCGACCGGCCGGACCTGCTCGCCGGGGCGCTGGTGGCCTGCGTCGGCCAGGCCGCCGGCGTCGAATGCGCGGCGTTTACCGAGAGCCTCGATCGATTGCCCGACGTCGACGCGATCTGCGCGGGCGCGGACGTACCGGTGCCGCAGGAACTCGACCTGCAGTACGCGGTCGCAGCGGCGCTCGCGGCACGCGCCCTGCGGGCGCGCGGCACACCCGATGCGCCGCGCACGTGGGGGCGCATTCTCGACTACGCGCAGCGGTTCCCGCAGCGCGAGATGGGCGTGATGCTCGTCGCCGACATGCAGCGCGGCATCGGTCAGCCGCTGTTCGCCGTGCCGCAGTTCTCCGGCTGGGCCCGTGCGGTGGCCGATCTGTTGCTCTATGACTGAAGCGGATGCCCGGCTCGCCGCGGCGCGCACGCGGCTGATCGTGGACAAGCCGTTTCTCGGCGCACTCGTGCTGCGGCTGCCGGTGAAGCCCGCACCCTGGTGCGACACGACCGCCACCGACGCGCGGGCGCTCTACTACAACCCGCGCTGGATCGAGACGCTGAACGGCGCGCAACTGCAGTTCGCGCTCGCGCACGAGGCGCTGCATTGCGCGCTCGGTCACTTCGGTCGCCGCGGCCATCGCAGCAAACGACGGTGGGATCTCGCCTGCGACCTCGCGATCAATCCGATTCTCGTCGACGAAGGTCTCGTGCCGCCGCCGGAGGCGATCGTGCTCGACGTCTATCGCGGCATGACGGCCGAGGAGATCTATCCGTGCCTGCACGGCGAACAGGAGGATCGCGACAGCTTCGACCGGCATCTGTGGGACGACGACGCGGGCACCGACGGCGCGGAAGGCGCGTCGCCCGAATCGGCCGGACGCGGCGCGGCGCAACGCGGCGCGAGCGGCGTCGGCCGGTCGATCGCCGCGGGCGACGGAAGCGAACCGCAGCCGCTCGCCCCGCAGGAACGCGAGCGACTGCGCCAGCAATGGCAGCATCATCTGGCCGCGGCTGCGCAGCGCGCACGCGAGGCGGGCAAGCTCTCCGGACAACTGAGTCGACTCGCGGAGGCGGCGCTCGCGGCGCGCGTTTCCTGGCGCGCGTTGCTCGCGCAGTACCTGTCGCAGACGGCGCGCGACGATTTCACCTGGCAGCGGCCGTCGCGACGCGAGGGCGAGGCGATCCTGCCCGCCCTGCGCAGCCATTGCGGCGACATCCATGTGGCGCTGGACGTCTCGGGATCGGTCGGCGATGCCGATCTCGCGGACTTTCTGGCCGAACTGAACGCGATCAAGGGCACGCTGCCGGTGCGCATCACGCTGTACGCGTGCGACAGCGCGCTCGCCCCCGGCGCACCGTGGGTGTTCGAACCGTGGGAAGCGCTGCGGTTGCCGTGCCGCCTCGCGGGCGGCGGCGGCACGGCTTTCGCGCCGGTATTCGACTGGATCGACGATCGGGGCCTGCGCCCCGACGCGCTCGTCTATTTCACCGATGCGTGCGGCGCGTTCCCGCGTCAGGCGCCCGCTTACCCGGTGCTGTGGCTCGTCAAGGGCAATGCACCGGTGCCGTTCGGCCGGCGCATCCAGTTGAACGAATGAAGGAAGAACTCGCCGCGGAAGACGCGCTGCGCCTGCACGTGCTGCTGGCCGAGGAAGTGCACGCGGTGCGCATCGACGAAGGCGCGCGCGTACTGCACGCGCTGACGCCGAAAGGCGAGGCGCGCATCGCGCTCAACCCGCGCGGCAACGCGCAGCGCTACGTGCAGCGCGTGCGCGAGCTGCTCGGCGGCCACGCCTTCGGCGTGCCCGGCGGCTATCCGATCCATCTGCGCCGCTGGACGCGGCTGGGGCGGGCGAGCGCGCAGACGTTGGAGGCGCTGCTGAAGCTCGGCGAACCGGACGCGCTCGCGGCCGTCGCGCAGTCCGACGCGTTGACCGACGAGCTGGCGCGCCGCCTGTGGTGGGCGGCGCAGCCGTCGCCGCCCGCGGAGATCGCGCGCGCGATGCTGCAACAGCCGGCCGTTCGCAATGGGACGATGGGCGCGGTGCTCGTCGAGCACCTCGTCGAATCGCTGCCGTTCGAAGCCGATCCGAACGCAGCGTTACAGACCTTGCGCGGCTTGTTGGCTTGTCGCTTGTTGTCGCCCGAGGCGCGACGCAAGCTCTGGCAGCGCGGCGCGCACCGGCCGCACGACCGGATCGCCTTTCTCGAGCACTGCCCGGACGATCTGCCGCCGGACCCGCCGCGCCCGCTGCCGGAGGGCTTGCCGTCGAACCCGGCGGCGCGGCTGCTGACGCGCTGCTACGCCGGCAGCGGGCAGGCGTATCTGCGGGCCGCCGAGGCGGCGCTGGAAAGGCCTGCGACGCACGAGGCCGCGTACCTGCTGTTCGATGTCCTGGGCGCGTACTTCGCCGACGGACGCGACGCGGGCGGATTGCCTGTGCCGGCGCGGGAACGCAGCGCGCTCGAGGCGCTTGCCCGCGTCTCGCAGGACGACGCGGCGCCGATCCTCACCCGCACGACCGCGGTCGGCGCGCTGATGCGGCGTCACCTGGAGCCCGTGGTCGCGCCGCTGGTCGGGCATCTGCGCGCGCTGCGCGGCCTGCCATGAAGGGCGGCGTGTATCTCGACGCGGAAGCGTCGCACCTCGTGCAGCGCCGCTTCGCCCTCGTTCGAGCGCGGCGCGGCAGGCGGCAACGCTTTCCCGAGGGCGTCGTCGAACCCGTGGAATCGGCCGAAGCGGCGCTGGCGCGGCAGGATCCGAGCAACGATCTGCACGCCGCCGAAGTGGTCGGGCCGTCGCGCTCCTCCGAAGGGTTTCGCCTGTACTACCTGGTGCGCTGGCTGAGCGACTGAGGCGGGGCGCGGGCGCGAGCTCGCCCGCGAGCGCGTCCGGCGGCTTGCGGGCAAAATCGAGCCGACGCGCACGCCGCCCAGCCTTCGTTTCAGTCCATGAACCTCTTCGGCCTAGGCCCCGACAAACTCGCCCTGTTCGCCGTGGCGGCTTTCCTGCTGGCGCTGACGCCCGGTCCGGTGTGGCTGTACCTGATCTCGCGCACCCTCGCGCAGGGCCGGCGCGCGGGCTACTTCTCGATGTTCGGCGTGGCCGCGGGACTGGCGGTGCACGTGCTGCTCGCCGCTTTCGGGCTGACCGTGGTGCTGCTGGCGATCCCGTTCGCGTTCGACGCGATCCGCATCGCGGGTGCCGCGTACCTGCTGTGGCTGGCGATCACCACGGTGCGCAGCGGCGGCGTGTTCGAGACGAGCCCGTTGCCGCCCGCGCCGCCGCGCGTGCTGCTGCGGCAGGCTTTCGTCGCCGCGATGCTCAATCCCAAGGTCGCGGTGTTCTACCTGTCGCTTTTCCCGCAGTTCATCGACCCGGCGCACGGGTCGGTACTGGCGCAGAGCCTCGCGCTGGGCGCGATCCAGCTCGCGACCGCGGCCATCGTTGATCTATCTCTGGTCACGGTGGCGGGCTTTCTGGCAGCGTGGTTCGCCGGCCGGCCGCTGTGGCTGCGTGTTCAGCGCTGGTTCCTCGGATCGGCGTTCGGCGTGCTGGCCGTGTGGCTGGCGCTGACGCCGCGGCAGGCTGCCTCTACGAGTTGAGCGTCGAGTCGGCGCACATGAGCGGTAGACCCAACCCCCGCTTCCCCGCCCGTCTCCCTTCAGGGGAGAGGGGGGGTTCGCGCGGCAAACGCTCAAGAAGCATTTGCCGAGGTGACGAGTGAGCGCCGTCCTGGAAAAACGCTTCGACCGGTCGATGCCGCAGCCGGCGAAGATCGCGCGCGCGATCCTGGACGGATTCGACCGGCACTATCGACTGTTCCGCTACGTCGCGCAGCAGGCCAAGCAGCGCTTCGAAAACGGCGACTGGCACGGCATGCGCCGCTCGGCGCGCGAGCGGATCGACTTCTACGATCAGCGCGTGCTCGAAGCGGTGGCGCGAATCGAGCGCGAGTTCGACCTCGCTTCGCTCGCCGACGACGAGCGCGACGCGCTGTGGCAGGCGGTCAAGGCCAACTATGTCGGCCTGCTCGCCGATCACCGTCAGCCCGAGTGCGCCGAGACCTTCTTCAACTCGGTCTGCACCAAGCTGCTGCACCGGGACTACTTCCACAACGCGTTCATCTTCGTGCGCCCCGGCGTGTCGACCGAATACATGGACGCCGACCCGCCGTCGTATCGCAGCTACTACCCGGCGACCGACGGCTGGCGCAGAACCTTCAGGCGGATCCTTATCGACTTCGGGCTCGCCTGCCCTTTCGTCGACGTCGAACGCGACCTGCGCTGGGCGATGCGCGCGGTGTGCGAGGCGCACCGCGAAGGGCGCGCGCCGCATGCGCTGACGCGGCCGTTCCATGCCGAGCCCGATCTTCAGATCCAGGTGCTGTCGAGCCTTTTCTTCCGCAACAAGGGCGCGTACATCATCGGCCGCGTGATCAACGGCACGCGGGTGACGCCGTTCGCGGTGCCGATCCTGCGCAACGAGCGCGGGCAGATCTACATCGACACGGTGCTGACGTCGGTCGACCACATCGCGACGCTGTTCTCGTTCACGCGCGCGTATTTCCTGGTCGACATGGAGGCGCCGAGCGCGTACGTCGAGTTCCTGCGCTCGATCATGCCGCACAAGCAGGCCTCCGAGCTGTACACGATGGTCGGGCTGCAGAAGCAGGGCAAGACGCTCTTTTACCGGGACTTCCTGCACCACCTGCGGCACTCGAGCGACAAGTTCGTGACCGCCCCCGGCATCAAGGGCCTGGTGATGGTCGTGTTCACGCTGCCGTCGTACCCGTACGTCTTCAAGATGATCAAGGACGTGATCCCGTACCCGAAGGAGACGGACGCCGAGCAGATCATGGCGAAGTACCGGCTCGTCAAGATGCACGATCGCGTCGGCCGCATGGCCGACACCTGGGAGTACTCGCTCGTCACGCTGCCGCGCGCGCGGTTCTCCCCGGAGCTGCTGCGCGAATTGCTCGCGGACTGCCCGAGCCAGATCGAACTGAGCGACGACACGGTGCTGATCAAGCACGTCTACATCGAGCGGCGCATGACGCCGCTGAACATCTATCTGCAGCACGCGACCGACGCCGAGGTCGATCACGCGATCCGCGAGTACGGACAGGCGATCAAGGATCTCGCCGCGGCGAACATCTTCCCGGGCGACATGCTGTACAAGAACTTCGGCGTCACCCGGCTCGAACGCGTGGTCTTCTACGACTACGACGAGATCGAATACATGACCGACTGCAACTTCCGCCGCATTCCGCCGCCACGAACGGAGGAGGACGAACTGTCGGGCGAGCCGTGGTATCACGTCGGCAAGCACGATGTCTTCCCCGAGCAGTTCGGCCCGTTCCTGCTCGGCGATCCGCGCATCCGCGCGGCGTTCCTCAAGCACCATGCCGACCTGCTGACACCCGAGTTCTGGCAGAGCCGCAAGGAGCGGATCCAGCAGGGCTATCTGGAGGACGTTTTCCCGTACCCGGAGTCCAAGCGTTTCGTGAACCGCTACGGCCCGCGCGCCCGCATGGCGCAGGCCTGAGACGCGGCACCGGGACCCGATCCATCCGCTTTATCGACGCAGGAGAGCCACCATGAACGACCCCATCGTCATCGTTTCCGCGGCCCGCACACCGATCGGCGGCTTGCTCGGCGACTTCGCATCGCTGCAGGCCTATCAGCTCGGCGCGGTCGCGATCAAGGCCGCCGTCGAGCGCGCCGGGATCAAGGGCGACGCCGTCGACGAAGTGTTGTTCGGCAACTGCCTGATGGCCGGCCAGGGGCAGGCGCCCGCGCGGCAGGCCACGCTCCTTGCGGGGCTGCCGCACTCGGCCGGCGCGGTGACGCTGTCCAAGATGTGCGGCTCGGGCATGCGAACGATGATGTTCGCGCACGACATGCTCGCCGCGGGTTCCGCCAACGTGATCGTCGCCGGCGGCATGGAGAGCATGACCAACGCGCCGCACCTGCTCGTCGGCGCGCGCAAGGGCTACCGCTACGGCGCCGTCACGACGTACGACCACATGGCGCTCGACGGCCTGGAAGACGCGTACGAGCGCGGCAAGGCGATGGGCGTGTTCGCCGAGCAGTGCGTGGCCAAGTACCAGTTCTCGCGCGAAGAGCAGGACCGCTTCGCGATCGCGTCGACCGAGCGGGCGCTGAAAGCCAACACCGACGGCAGCTTCGCGTGGGAGATCGCGCCGGTCGCCGTCGCGGGCAAGGGCGGCGAAGTGAAGATCGACAAGGACGAGCAACCGTTCAAGGCCAAGATCGACAAGATCCCGCAGCTCAAACCCGCGTTCAAGAAGGACGGAACGATCACCGCGGCCAACGCCTCGTCGATCTCCGACGGCGCCGCCGCGCTGGTCATGATGCGCGCGTCGACCGCCGACAAGCTCGGCTGCAAGCCGATCGCGAAGATCCTCGCGCACGCGGTCCACGCGCAGGCGCCGGAGTGGTTCACGACCGCACCGGTCGGCGCGATCGACAAGGTGCTGAAGAAGACCGGCTGGGCCGGCACGCAGGTCGACCTGTGGGAAGTCAACGAAGCCTTCGCGGCGGTGACGATGGCCGCGATGCGCGAGCACAAGATCCCGCACGAGAAGATCAACATCCACGGCGGGGCATGCGCGCTCGGCCATCCGATCGGCGCCTCGGGCGCGCGGATCGTCGTTACGCTGCTCGGCGCGCTGAAGAAGACCGGCGGCAAGCGCGGCGTCGCCGCGCTGTGCATCGGCGGTGGCGAGGCGACCGCGCTCGCGCTGGAGATGATGTAAACGGCGCAAGGCCGCCCCGGCCCCGCGCCGGGGCGCGCCGCGACGCGCGTCTTTCGCCAGCCCGCATTCCGAACATGTCGACCGTCCTGGTCGTCGGCGCGTCGCGCGGGATCGGCCACGAGTTCGCGCGGCAGTACGCGGCCGACGGCGCGCGCGTGATCGCCACGTATCGCAGGCCGCAGGACGCGGAACGCCTGCGCGCGCTCGGCGCCCGACCGATCGCGCTCGACGTCCTCGACACGGCCGCGCTCGCGGACTTCGGCGCGCGGCTCGCGACCGAGCGCATCGACGTGGCGGTCCTCGCGGCCGGCATCTACGGGCCGCGCACGAGCGGGCTCGAGCCGCCCACGCCGGCCGACTTCGACGCGGTGATGCACACGAACGTGCGAGCGCCGATGCTGCTGATCCCGATGCTCGCGCCGCCGCTCGTGGCCGCGCGCGGCAAGCTCGTGGTGCTGTCCAGCCGCATGGGCGCGACCGGTACGATGACGCGCGCAACCGGCTGGCTGTACCGCGCGAGCAAGGCCGCGCTGAACAACGTGCTGAAGGCCGCGAGTCTCGAGCTGGGGCCGCGCGAGGTGATCTGCATGGCGTTTCACCCGGGCTGGGTTCGCACCGACATGGGCGGCGCGGGCGCCGAACTCGACGTGACCGAGAGCGTGACCCGCATGCGGTACGTGATCGCCGCCGCGAACGACTCGCACAACGGTAAATTCCTCAACTACAACGGCGAACAACTGTCCTGGTAGCGCAGACGTGCCGGTGGCCAAACGCCTGATCTCGTCCGGTTCGACCTTCGAGGCCGTCGCCGGGTACAGCCGCGCGGTCGTCGACGGCGATTACGTGCACGTCGCCGGAACGACCGGCTTCGACTACGCGCAGATGCGCATCGACGACGACCCGGTCGCGCAGTGCCGGCAGTGCTTCCGCAACATCGCCGCGGCGCTCGCCGAGGCCGGTTGCACGCTCGACGACGTGGTGCGCGTTCGCTACTACCTGACCGACGCCGCGCTGTTCGAACCGCTCGCGCCGGTTTTCGGCGAATATCTGGGGCGCGCACGGCCCGCGGCGACCGCGATCGTCTGCGGGCTTGTCGATCCACGGATGAAGATCGAGATCGAAGTCACGGCCAGGCTTGCCCGATGAACCGACGGTACGACGACGGGCTGGACGAGGAAGACGAACGGCCCCGGCGCGCGCCCGCCACACGCATCGAGACCGCGCCGGAGGAGCCGTCCGAAGGGCTCATCTCGCGGCTGGTGTCGTCGGTGCAATGGATCACCATCCCGCTGTTCGCCGCGCTCGTCTTCGGCATCTGCGCGATGCTCGCCGCGAGCACGGTCGGCTGGGCGATGCGCCGCTTCGCCGAGGAAAGCGGCGTCAATCCGCTGATCTTCGTCGCGGTGCCGGGACTGTTCGCGGTGATGTTCGCGCTGATCGTGTACCAGAACGCCGACAAGCGCATCACGCGCATCAGCCAGTCGATTTCGCGCGGCATCCTGGTCGCGCTGCTGACCTGGATTTCGTTCTCGGCGCTCGCAACGTGGGCGTGGGGACCGACCGACTTCATGCCGTACTTCTCCAACGTGCTGCTGCTGTCGGGGATCATTGGCGGCGGCCCGATGCTCGCGGCTGCGCTCGTCGCCGGCTGGCTGGTCGGCTGGCTGATCAAGCAGCGCAAGCTCGGCTGGATCATGCAGGACTGACGACGTGCTGAAGGAAGAACACCGTCTGCTGCGCGAGTCGCTGCGCGAGTTCGCGCAGGCGCGGCTCGCGCCTTTCGCCGCCGAATGGGACCGCAGACACCTGTTCCCCCAGGACACCCTGCACGAACTGGCGCAGTTGGGCGCTTTCGGCATCGCGGTGCCGCAGGAGTGGGGCGGCGCCGGCATGGACTACACGGCGCTCGCGATCGCGCTCGAGGAGATCGCCGCCGGCGACGGCGGCGTCTCCACGATCATCAGCGTCAACAACTGTCCGGTATGCGCGATCCTGATGGGCTTCGCGTCGCCGGAGCAGAAGGAGCGCTTCCTCAAGCCGCTCGCTTCCGGCCGCGCGCTCGGCGCCTTCTGTCTCACCGAGCCGCACGTCGGCAGCGATGCGGCGGCGCTGAAGACGACCGCCACGCGCGACGGCGACGACTACGTGCTCAACGGCGTCAAGCAGTTCATCACCTCGGGCAAGAACGCCGACTACGCGATGGTCGTCGCGGTCACCGACCGCGACGCCGGCAAGCGCGGCATGAGCATGTTCGTCGTTCCGACCGACACGCCCGGCTACGTGGTCGCGCGGCTCGAGGAGAAGATGGGGCAGCGCTCGTCGGATACCGCGCAGATCGTTTTCGAGAACTGCCGCGTTCCGGCCGCCAACCTGATCGGCGAAGAAGGCGAGGGCTACAAGATCGCGCTGTCGAGCCTCGAAGGCGGGCGTATCGGCATCGCCGCGCAATCGATCGGCATGGCGCGCGCGGCGTTCGAAGCCGCGCTGAAATACGCCAAGGAGCGCACCGCCTTCGGCAAGCCGATCTTCGAGCACCAGGCGGTGAACTTCCGGCTCGCGGACATGGCCACTCAGATCGAAGCCGCGCGCAGTCTCGTGCTGCACGCGGCCGAACTGCGCGACGCGGGGCAACCGTGCCTGAAGGAAGCCGCGATGGCGAAGCTCTTCGCCTCCGAAATGGCCGAACGCGTGTGTTCGGACGCGATCCAGATCCACGGCGGCTACGGCTATGTCGCCGACTTCCCGGTCGAACGCATCTACCGCGACGTGCGCGTGACCCAGATCTACGAAGGCACGAGCGACATCCAGCGCATGCTGATCGGGCGGGCGCTGGCTTAGCGAGACATGGTTCCCGTGCGTGAAGCCGAGAAATCCCCCCGCGCACTCCGTGCGCGGCCCCCTTTGCGAAAGGGGGGTGAAGCATGAGCCTGCGGGTGATCGTCGCAGGCGCGACGGGGTGGGCGGGTTCGGCGCTGGCGCGAGGGATCGCGCGGTGCGACGACCTCAAGCTCGTCGCCGCGGTTTCGCGCAGCCATGCGGGATTGAACCTCGGCGACGTGCTGGGCGAGCCCAAGCTCGATGCGCCGATCGAATCGAGCGCGGCGGCGGCGCTCGCCGCCGGCTGCGACGTCTTCGTCGAATACACGAAGCCCGATGTCGCCAAGGGCAACGTGCTGGCCGCGCTCGCCGCCGGCGCGCATGTGGTCGTCGGCACGTCCGGACTGACCGACGAGGATTACGCGCAGATCGACGCCGCCGCGCGCGAGCGCAGGCGCGGCGTGCTCGCGTGCGGCAATTTCGCCATCACCGCGGTGCTGGCGATGAAGTTCGCGGAAATCGCCGCGCGCTATGTCGATCGCTTCGAGGTGATCGACTATGCGCACGCCGGCAAGGTCGACGCGCCGAGCGGCACCGCGCGCGAGCTGGCGTTCAGGCTCGGCCGCGTCAAACCGCCCAGGCTCGACGTACCGCTCGACGCCGTGCGCGGTCCGCGCGAGACGCGCGGCGCCACGCTCGGCGGCGTGCAGGTTCACTCGGTTCGCGCGCCCGGCTACGTGCTGTCGGTCGAGGCGATCTTCGGCGCACCGGGCCAGCGGCTGCACATCCGGCACGACTCCGGCGAGAGCGCCGAGCCCTACGTCGACGGCGCGCTGCTCGCGATCCGCGAGGTCGGCAAGGTCGTCGGCGTGCATCGCGGCCTCGATTCGGTGATGACATGGTGATCGCCGGTCCCGCGCCGACCGAACGTTTCACCGACCGCGCCGCGAGCTACGCGCGCGCAAGGCCCGGTTACCCGGACGCGATCGCGCCGATGCTCGCGCGCGAGCTCGCGCTGCCCGCCGGCGCCGCCGTCGCCGATCTGGGCAGCGGCACGGGGCTGTCGTGCGAACCGTTCCTGCGCGCGGGCTTCGAGGTGATCGGTGTGGAGCCCAACGACGCGATGCGAGCGGCCGGTGACCGGCAACTCGCCGCGTATCCGCGCTTTCGCAGCGTCGCCGGCACCGCGGAGGCAACGACGCTGCCGGATGCGAGCGTCGATCTCGTGATCGCCGCCCAGGCCTTCCACTGGTTCGACGTGCCGCGCGCCCGCGCCGAGGCGCTGCGGATCCTCAAACGTCCCGCGCACGCGGCATTGATCTGGAACGACCGCATCAGCACCGGCTCGCCCTTCGCCGAAGGCTACGAGCAATTGCTGCTCGACTTCGGCATCGACTACGCGAAGATCAGGCACCGCCACGCGCACGAGGAATCGGTGACCGAGTTCTTCGGCGGCCCGGTCTGGCGCGAGCAGCGCTTCGCGAACCCGACCGAACTCGACTGGGAGACGCTGGTCGAGCGGCTGAACTCCGCCTCCTACGTGCCGAAGCCCGACGCGCCGACATACGCGCCGATGCTCGCGCGGCTGCGCGAACTGTTCGACGCGGGGCAACGCGACGGGCGGATCGTGATGGCGTACGACACGCGGGTGTTCTACGGTGCGATGAACGCGCGGGCACCATGAGGCCGCAGCGGCCGTGGGTCCGTGACCGATCGCGGCAGTGCCGAACACGACACGTGCTGTAGCGCCCTCGTACTACGGTGCCCTTCGCAGCGCAACGGACACTCGCCATGTCCACGACCACGATCCGCCTTCCCGACGACCTCAAGGCCCGCGTTGCCGCGGCCGCCAAGCGTGCGGGCACGACCGCGCATAGCTTCATTCTGGCCGCGATCGCCGAGAAGACGGATGAAGAAGAGCGGCGCAACGAATTCCATGAGGTTGCCGAGAAGCGCTACGTCGCCATCGTCGCTACGGGCAAGACGGTTCCGTGGAGCGAGATGCGCGCCTACCTCGCGGGTCGCGTCGCCGGCAAGAAGGCGCGGCGGCCCGCCGCGAGAAAGCTCGCGCGGTAGGTTCGGCTGAATGGCCCGAATCGAACTCGCCCCGGAGCTCGCGGACGACTTAGATCGCATCTTCGACCATCCTGCCCAGCACGACCTCGAGCATGCGGCCGCGCGGATCGCGGAGATCGTTCAGGCGTCCGACGTGCTGGAGACGAACCCCTCATCGGGCGGCCAGCGTCGAACAACATGCGCGAACTGATCATCGGGCGTCGGTCGCGGGGCTACGTGGCGCTGTACCGCTACGTGCCGGAGATCGATACCGTCTTCATCCTCGCACTGCGCAGCTGGCGGGAGGCGGGCTACCAGCGCGGTTGACCGGCGCGCAAGCGCGGTCGTCGCCGATGTCTGGCAAGCCCTGTAACTCGGGCTCCGCGTGGTGCTTCAACCGCGCACCGACGCACGCACCTACCACCCGCTCCCCCCACCGCCGCCTCCGCCTCCCCCGCTCGACCCGCCTCCACCCGATCCGGAGTCCGACCCGGGCGGCGATGCGGCCGCGCTGGCGGTCGCGCCGAGGTCGCCGAGGCTGCTCGCGAGCGAGCCGACATCGGCGAGCGAGTCGGTGCCGCTGCCGAGGTAGTAGTGCGACACCGCCTGCGCGATTGCGGCGGTGCCGAGCACTGCGGCGAAGCGGTCGGCCCACGTCTTCTCCACACCGAGCGCGAGCGCGTACGGCAGCTTGCCTGCGAACTCCTCGGGAGTGAGCCGCGGGTTCTGCAGCCGCGCGAGGGCATCGCCCTCGGCCACGCCGAGATACAGGCGCAGCCCGTCGATCTCGTCCTTGAGCCTGCGACCCTGCTGCGTGTACGCGGACAGCAGATACGCGAACAGCAGCAGCGACGCGCCGAGCACGATTGCGGTGGCGATCACCACCGGCACGGACGAGCGCAGCACGATCGCGCCGGCGACCGTGGCCATCGCGCCGAACCCCGCCAGCACCAGCGGCGTGCGATTGCGCTTGAACAGCACGTCGGCGTAGTGATGCTCGAGCGCGTCGCTCAGCTCTTTCTGCGCGGCGGCCACCGACGGGTCGTACTGCTTCTGCAGCGACGCGACATCGCTGCCGCCGAAGAGCTTGTCCGCCATCGCCTTTTCGCCGGTGCCGAACGCCACGTCGCGGCCGGTGCGTTCGAGCGTGAAGCCGTCGCCGTTCTGATGGATCTTCAGATAGCCGCGCGCGCCGAGCCCGAGCAGCGCCGCGGCGAAGCAGCGGCTGTCGAAAGACATCTTGTCGACGAATCGCACCGCCGCCGCGCTCATCGATGACGGCGGGTCGTAGCGCGGAAAGCGCGGCCCCGGTTTCGGATCGCGGCCGATGCGGTCCCAGCGCCAGTACAGGAACGCCCACACCGCGAGCACGCCGGCGAGCGCCACGCCTGCGCCGACGTTGTCCCGCACGAACCAGCCCGCGCGCTCGAGCGTGGAAGGCGCGGCGACGACGCCCTTGGGAAACGCCAGCACGACGGTGAGACCGTGATGCGGCGGCAGACGGCGTGTCGTCTCGTACTCGGCGCCGCCGTCGACCACGCGCGCGGTGTAGTCGGCGCCGCGCGCGCCGGAAGGGCCGGTGTACGCCTCCGCGGACAACCGCGCGGCAGGCACCGGCTGCGGCAGCCTCACACGCGCGCTCGCGCGGTCGATCGCGAAGGTCCAGCCGTTGCCGGTGACGTTCCAGTACAGCTCGTCGTGCGCGGCGAAGAAGCCGAGCTGGCGCGCGGTGCGGTACTCGATCTCGTAGCGGTGCTCGCCGCGGTCGAGCAGCAAATCGGCGCGGCCGATGCGGATGCGCACGCCGTTGGCGAGCGCTTCGAGCGCGTACGGCTCGGCCGCGCCGTCGCGGCGCACCGCGATCACTTCGAACGGCACGCGCACCGCGTTGCCGGCGCGATCGGTGTACGCGGTCGGAAAGTCGCGCAGGATGCCGCGCTTGATGTTCGCACCCTCTGCCTGCACGACGATCGTCTCGGTGACAGTAAGCGCGCCGTCGCCGCTGATGGCGATATCGGCGGCGAAGTCGACGATCTTCTCCTCGCCCACGGCGGCAAGGGAGGCGAGCGCGAGCAGCGCGCCGAGCATCTGACGCGACACGCGGCGCATCACAGCCGCACCTCGACCGCGCCGCGCTCTTCGGTCTCGAAGAAAGCCGCGGGTTTGAACGCGAACAGCTTGGCGACGATCAGGTCGGGGAAGGTCTGCAGCCTTGTCACGTACTGCTTGACCGCGCCGTTGTAGAAGCGGCGCGCGAACTGCAGATGGTCCTCGATCTCGACCAGCTTGTCGGCGAGGTCGCGAAAGTTGGCGTCGGCCTTCAATCGCGGATAGTTTTCCTGCAGCAGAAGCAGACGGGCGAGCGCGCCGCCGAGTTGCGCCTCGGTCTGCAGCCGCTCGGCGTGCGCGCCGCGCTTGGTTTCGCGCGCGGCGTGCTGCGCGGCCTGCGCGCGCAGCGCGGTCACGGCCTCGAGCGTGGCGCGCTCGTACGCCGCGTAGGCGCGCACGACTTCGACCAGACGCGGCACCAGGTCGGCGCGGCGCTTCAGTTGCACGTCGATGTCGGCGTAGCCCTGCGCGACCAGGTTGCGGTCCGTGATCAGCCGGTTGAAGATCCAGACGCCGTAGGAGACGAGCGCCGCGGGCAGCAGCCACCACCAGATCACGTTTCCTCCCCATTGCCGCGCGCGGCATCGTACGCACGCGGCGGCTGCGGCACAATGAGGCACCCCAACGTACGACCCCTCTCCCCTGGTCCCTCTCCCGCAAGGGGAGAGGGGAACGACTGATGAAACCGATCGAGTTCTATTTCGACTTCTCTTCGCCTTACGCCTACCTCGCCTCCGAGCAGATCGAGGCGCTCGCTGCGAAGTACGGGCGCAGCGTCGCGTTCAAGCCGATCCTGCTCGGCGCGATCTTCAAGGTCACCGGCGGCGCGCCGCTGACCGAAACGCACCCCGCGAAGGCGAACTACTCGAAGCACGACTTCGAGCGCAGCGCGCGCTTCGCGGGCGTGAAGTTCAAGTACCCCAGCCAGTTCCCGATCTCCACGGTCACCGCGGCGCGCGCGGTGCTGTGGCTGCAGTCGCAGGGCTCGGCCAAGGCGCCGCTGTTCGTGCACAAGGTCTTCCGCGCGTACTTCGCCGACGACCGCAACATCAACGATCCGGCGGTGCTCGCCGAGATCGCCGACGAACTGGGCATCGACAAGGCGGCGCTGGCGGCCGGCGTTCAGGAGCCGGCGATCAAGGACAAGCTCAAGGCGCTGGTCGACGAGGCGATCGCGCGCGGCGTCTTCGGCGCACCGACGATCTTCGTCGACGGCGAGATGTTCTGGGGCAACGACCGGCTGCCGCAGGTCGAACGCTGGCTCGCGTACGGACCGTTTTGAACGCGCCGGCACCGCCATCGGCCCGAGACGTTCGACACAGCGCTCCTTGAACGCGATCCCTTACGTCTACCTCGCCGTGGCGATCGTCGCCGAAGTGATCGGCACGTCCGCACTGAAGGCCGCCGCCGGATTCACCCGGCCACTACCGTCGCTGGTGGTCGTCGTCGGCTACGGCATCGCGTTCTACTTTCTGTCGCTCGCGCTGAAGTTCATACCGGTCGGCGTCGCCTACGCCATCTGGTCGGGCGTCGGCGTCGCGCTGATCACGCTGATCGGCTGGCTCGTGTTCAGGCAGCGGCTCGACGCGGCGGCGCTCGCCGGCATCGCGCTGATCGTGGCGGGCGTGATCGTGATCCAGGTCTTTTCGACGGCGCACGCATGACCGTTGCAGCGATGAAACGACGCGCAGCGGCGCGGCAAAGCGACTGACATGGCGGACAGCGAACCCGATCCCCGTCGGGTGCGGCTGGGCGATGTCTTCGACGTCGCGCCCGGAGCCCACGAGCCGATCGCCGATCTGGCCGCCGCTGCGGGCGCGCAACTGCATCCGCGGCCGCACGTGCGCCGCCGATGGGCCGCGTGGCTCGCGCTGTTTGCGGCGATCGCCGCCGGGGCCAGCGGCACGGCGGCGCTCTCGGCGAGCCACGGCCTGACGAGAGTCGGCCCCGTCTTGGCGATGGCGGTGTGCTATCTGGTCTGCTTTCTGGCGCTCACTCGCGCGTTGAAGATCATCCCGATCGGCATGGCCTACGCGGTCTGGTCCGGCGTGGGCATCGCGCTCGTCACGACGATCGGGTGGAGCGTTTTCGGCCAACGCTTGACCGCGGGCCAGCTCGTCGGGGTCGCGCTGATCCTGGCGGGCGTCGTTCTGATTCAACTGTTCTCCCGCGCCGTCGTCCCGGTTGACCGAGGCTCGCCATGAGAACCCAGTTCGCCCACCTCGCGCCGTTTCGCGTCTACGGCACCGCCACCAGCGGCAACTGCCACAAGGTCAGGCTCGCGCTCGATCTGCTGCGCGTTGCGTACCGCTGGCACGAAGTCGACATCATGAAAGGCGAGACGCGCACGCCGCAGTACCTGGCGATGAATCCGAACGGCAAAGTGCCGCTGCTGCAGATCGACGATCACACGTGGCTCGCGGAGTCCAACGCGATCCTTTGTTATCTGGCCGACGGCACCGAGCTGTGGCCCGGCGACCGGCTGGCGCGCGCACAGGCGCTGCAGTGGATGTTCTTCGAGCAGTACAGCCACGAGCCTTACATCGCGGTCGCGCGCTTCGTCCGCTTGTTCCTGAAGAAGCCCGACGATCCGCGCCTGCCCGAGCTGGAAAGGCGCGGCCATCACGCGCTCGGCGTGATGGAACGCCACCTCGCCCGTAACGATTTCTTCGTCGCCGGCAAGCTGACGATCGCCGACATCGCGCTGTTCGCATACACGCACTGCGCCGAAGACGCCGGCTTCGATCTCGGCAGCTACCCGGCGGTGCGCGCGTGGATCGACCGCTGTCTCGCACAGCCGGGCATGACGGCGATGCCTTCGCCGCAGTGACGGCCCGGCCGCGAGAATCCGCGAATGAGCGCACTGCTCGAACACTTCCGCAACCTCGCTCGCGCCAACCGGCTCGCGAACCGGCGCCTGCACGTTGCCTGCCTGCAACTGACCGATGCGGAGTTCAAGGCGCCGCGCACGAGCTTTTTTCCGAGCCTGTGGGCCACGCTCAATCACATCCTGATCGTCGACTGGTACTACGTCGCCGCGCTGTATCGCGAGGCGGACATGCGCGACGCCTTCGCTTCCGACACGCCTTTCGACCGGATGACCGATCTGGCCGAAGCGCAGCGCATGTCGGACGAGCGGCTGATCGCGTGGTGCGACGGCGCCGACGAGGCGCGGCTCGACGCGCAGGTCGAGATGGACCGCGGCGACCACGTGCAGCGCGACCTTGCGCGCCACGTGCTGATGCACCTGCTGACGCACCAGATCCATCATCGCGGCCAGGCGCACGCGATGCTCGCCGGCACGCGCATCAAGCCGCCGCAGCTCGACGAGTTCGCGATGCCGTCCGACGCGAAATTCCGCGTCGCCGATCTCGCCTCGCTCGGCTGGAGCGAAGCGGATCTGTTCCGCGGTTGAAGCGGCCGCGCGAGCGATCGCCCCGCGCTACGGACCTTCCAGCAAATGGCTCACAGCCATTTGCTGCGCGAACCCCCCTCTCCGCTGGCGGGAGAGGGGCGGGGGTGAGGGGGCTGAGCGTTCAATCTGCCATCGACGATCTGAACGCTCAGTTACCCCGCGCTCGCGGCAGGCCGATCACCGTGCCTTCGCGCCGCTGATCGGCGCCGCCATACTGCTTGCCGGTCTGCAGATCGACGACCACGCCCTGCACCGAACCGATCGTCGCCGCGCAGCCGTTCGCTCCGGCCGCGCCGAGGCCGAGATGGCCGAGCGCGCGCAGGCGGTCCTGCGTCGCGATCGAGAAGCGCGGCTGCATGAACGGTTCGGTTCCTTCGCACGACACGGTGCCCGCGGCGCTCGTCACCGACAGTCGCGGCGCGTCGATGGCCTGCTGGATCGTCATGCCGTGATCGATCAGGTTCAGCGTCACGTTCAGCACCGAGTTGATGATCGTCGCGCCGCCGGGGGAACCGAACGCGGCGAAAGGTTCATCGCCCTTGAACAGGATCGTCGGCGACATGCTCGAGCGCGGCCGCTTGAACGGCGCCACGTCGTTCGCGCCCGGGTTGCCGGTCGCCGGGTTGAACGCCGGGACGAAGTTGAAGTCCGTGAGCTCGTTGTTCAGCAGGAACCCGTAGCCCGGCACGGTGATGCCGGTGCCCCAGGTGTTCTCGATCGTCGTCGTGTAGGAAACGACGTTGCCGTGCTTGTCGACGATCGAGAAGTGGGTCGTGTGCACGCCCTTTTCCGGCTCGAACGGAATCGCCGCGAGCCGCACGCGCGTGTCGAGGCCCGCGACGTCGTAAGGCAACGGGTTGCCCGCGGCCGGCGTGGTCATGCGACTTCCCAGATTGATCAGGCCCGCGCGGGTCGCGACGTAAGCCGGGCTCAACAGGCCTTTCTTCGGCACGTGCACGAAATCCTCGTCGCCCATCCAGACGGCGCGATCGGCGAACGCGAGCCGCATCGCCTCGATCATCACATGCAGCGTGTTCGGCCCGCCGAAGCCGAAGCCCAGTCCGCTCGACGAGATCGGGAATCCTTCGAGCATCTTCAGAATCTGGATCACCGTCAGCCCGCCCGAAGACGGCGGCGGCATGCCGGCGACCGTCCAGCCGCGGTAGCTGCCGACGATCGGCTGCCGGATCGCGACGCGGTACGCGTCGAGGTCCGCGAGCGTCATGCGGCCGACGCCGACCGCCGCCGGTGCAGTGCGCGAGCGCTTCTGCGCCTCGACGATCGCCGCGGCGATCTCGCCGCGATAGAAAACGTCCGGCCCATGCGCGGCGATCAGCTTGAACGTCCTGGCGAGATCGGGCTGCACGAGGAGCGCGCCTTCGGCGAGCGGCACGCCGCCGGGGCGGAAGATCGCCGCGGTTTCGGGTTGCAGCGACGTGCGGCCGCCGTCGGCGGCGATGTTGGCGGCGAGGAAGCGGTTGATGCGGAAACCCTTCTCCGCCAGTTCGATCGCCGGCGCGAGCGTCTGCGCGGGCGACATCGTTCCCCAGTTGCGTAGCGCGGTGTCCACGCCGAGCAGCGTGCCCGGCACACCGACCGAAAGCCCGCTGGTCGAAGCGATCGCGAACGAAAGCGCCGTGCCGCCCGGCGAGAACATGTCGGGCGTCGCCGCCGCCGGCGCGCGCTCGCGCGAGTCGACGACGAAGGTCTCGCCGGTCTTGGCGAGGTGGATCATCATGAAGCCGCCACCGCCGATGCCCGAGAACTGCGGTTCGACGACGTTGAGCGCGAACTGGATCGCCGCCGCGGCGTCGATCGCGTTGCCGCCCGCCTCGAGCATCCTCGCGCCCGCCTCAGCGGCGAGCGGATGCGACACCGCCACGACGCCCTGCCGCGCCGCCTTGCCGGTCCACGGCGGCGGGCCGTTGCCTTGCGCCTGCGGTGGCAGCGTGTTGCCCGGCGGCACGCCGGGGGTTTCGAGCGCTTCGTCGGCCGACAGTGCCGGCGCAAACAGCAGCCCGGCGGCAAGCGCCAACGGGCCGAGCGAACTGTGCAACGCGCGATGCATCGTTATCCCCCAAGTGTCGTGTCCGATACTCCCCGGCCGCATCCGCGCACAGCCAGGCCCGGGTGACGTATACGCTGCGGACGCGCGACCGACAATCGCGCGGGCTTGGCCCGCGTCTTCCCGCAGCGTCCCGCCGCGCACGACTTGGCTCTACCATTCGCTCTGCTTGACGCAAACGTCAACTTCGCGCCGCGCCCGCCGATGACCGTCCTCGACACCAAGCTCAACACGCGTTCGCCCGAATTCCGCGCCTCCGAAGAGGCGATGCGCGGGCTGGTCGCCGACCTCAAGGACAAGATCGCCAAGATCGCGGCCGGCGGCGGAGAGGAGGCACGCGCCAAGCATCTGGCGCGCGGCAAGCTCCTGCCGCGCGACCGCGTGACGCTGCTGCTCGACCCGGGAACGCCGTTCCTCGAGTTGTCGCAGCTCGCCGCTTACGGCATGTACAAGGACGAAGCGCCGAGCGCGGGGATCATCACAGGCGTGGGCCGCGTCTCGGGCCGCGAGTGCGTGATCGTGTGCAACGACGCGACGGTCAAGGGCGGCACGTACTTCCCGATGACCGTCAAGAAGCACCTGCGCGCGCAGGAGATCGCGCGCGAAAACCGGCTGCCGTGCATCTATCTCGTCGACTCCGGCGGCGCGAATCTGCCGAACCAGGACGAGGTGTTCCCGGACCGCGAGCACTTCGGCCGCATCTTCTACAACCAGGCGACGCTGTCGGCCGCGGGAATCCCGCAGATCGCGGTCGTGATGGGCTCGTGCACCGCAGGCGGCGCCTACGTGCCGGCGATGAGCGACGAGTCGATCATCGTGAAGAACCAGGGAACGATCTTCCTCGGCGGCCCGCCGCTGGTCAAAGCCGCGATCGGCGAAGTCGTCAGCGCCGAGGAACTGGGCGGCGGCGACGTGCACACGCGGCTGTCGGGCGTGGCCGACCATCTCGCGATCAACGATGCGCACGCGCTCGCGCTCGCGCGCCGCATCGTCGCGACGACCAACTACGTGAAGCCCGCGCCGCTGCAGTTGCGCGAGCCGCGCGAGCCGAAGTACGACCCCGCCGAGCTGTACGGCATCGTCCCGACCGACGTGCGCAAGCCCTACGACGTGCACGAGGTGATCGCGCGCATCGTCGACGCCTCCGAGTTCGACGAGTGGAAGGCCCGGTACGGCACGACGCTCGTCACCGGCTTCGCGTGGATCCACGGCATCCCCGTCGGCATCGTCGCCAACAACGGGATCCTGTTCTCCGAGAGCGCGCAGAAGGGCGCGCACTTCATCGAGCTGTGCTGCCAGCGCAAGGTGCCGCTCGTGTTCCTGCAGAACATCAGCGGCTTCATGGTCGGCAAGAAGTACGAGAACGAAGGCATCGCGCGCCACGGCGCCAAGATGGTCACCGCGGTCGCGTGCGCGAACGTGCCGAAGTTCACGCTGATCATCGGCGGCAGCTTCGGCGCCGGCAACTACGGCATGTGCGGGCGCGCGTATTCGCCGCGCTTCCTGTGGATGTGGCCGAACGCGCGCATCAGCGTGATGGGCGGCGAGCAGGCGGCCAGCGTGCTCGCGCAGGTCAGGCGCGACGCGATCGAAGCCAAGGGCGGCACCTGGAGCGCCGAGGAGGAAGCCAAGTTCAAGGCGCCGATCCTCGCGCAGTACGAACACCAGGGCCACCCGTACTACGCGAGCGCGCGGCTGTGGGACGACGGCGTGATCGACCCGCTCGACACGCGGATGACGCTCGCGCTCGGCCTGTCGGCGGCGCTGAACGCACCGATTCCGGACACGAAGTTCGGCGTGTTCAGGATGTAGGTCGATCGTGATCGACACCGTCTACACGACCCCCGAACACGCCGAACTGCGCCGCCAGGTCGCGCGCTTCGTCGAGCGCGAGGTCGAGCCGAACGCGCTCGCATGGGACGAGGCGGGTTTCGTTCCGCGCGAGGTGCTGCGCAAGATGGGCGCGCTCGGCTGGCTCGGTTTGACCGTGCCGGCGGCCGACGGCGGGGCGGGTGCGGATCGCGTGACCAACGTCGTCTTCCAGGAAGCGCTCGCACGCTGCACGTCGGGCGGTTTCGTCGTCACCGTGCTCGTGCACACCGACATGGCGGGGCCGCATCTGGTGCATGCCGGAAACGAAGCGCAGAAGCGGCGCTGGCTGCCGGGCATGCTGTCGGGCGAGCTCGTCACCGCGATCGCGGTAACCGAAGCCGACGCCGGCTCCGACGTCGCGTCGATCCGCACGCGCGCGGTACGAGACGGCGAGCACTACGTGCTCGACGGCACGAAGATGTTCATCACCAATGGCGTGCACGCGGATCTCGTGTTCGTCGCCGCGCGCACGGATCCGCAAGCCAAGGGCTCGCGCGGGATCTCGATCCTCGCGGTCGAGCGCGGAACACCGGGTTTGCGCGTCGGCCGTGCGCTGAAGAAGCAGGGCTGGCTCGCTTCGGACACCGCCGAGCTGGTGTTCGAGAACTGCCGCGTTCCGGTCGCGAACCGGCTCGGCGAGGAGAACGCGGGCTTCTGCGCGATCATGCGCAACTTCCAGACCGAGCGCATCGCGCTCGCGGCGATGGCGGTCGGGCACTGCGCAACCGCGCTGGATCTCACGCTGCGCTACGTGCAGGCGCGCAAGGCCTTCGGCTCGACGCTGTGGGACAAGCAGGCGATCCGCCAGCGGCTTGCGCTGCTCGCCGCGAAGACGGCCGCGGCGCGGACCTTTCTGTACCACTGCGCGTGGCTCGCCGATCAGGGGCACGATGCGGTGCGCGAAGTGTCGATGCTGAAAGCCTTGACCGGAGAGCTCGCCAACGAAGTCGTGTATACGTGCCAGCAGTTTCACGGCGGCTTCGGCTACATGCGCGACGCCGCGATCGAGCGGCTCGTGCGCGACGCGCGCATCCTGGCGATCGGCGGCGGCGCGACCGAGGTAATGCTCGAAGAAGTCGCGAAACGGATGGGCGGGGCGGATTGAACGCCGTCCCGCAATCAACACGCAGGGGAAGTCATGGACTACGAAACACTCGAACTCAGCATCAATCACCGCGTCGCGGTGCTCTGGCTCGCCCGCGAGAAGGTGCGCAACGCATTCAACGAAACGATGATCGCGGAGCTCACGCGCGCGTTCTCGACGCTCGGCGCAGACGCCGGCGTGCGCGCGATCGTGCTCGCGGCGAAGGGCCCCGCCTTCTGCGCGGGCGCGGACCTGGACTGGATGCGGCGGATGGCCGGCTACTCGCACGAGGACAACCGGCGCGACGCGCTCGCGCTCGCCAACATGCTGCGCACGATCGACGCGTGTCCGAAGCCGGTGATCGCCCGAGTGCACGGCGACGCGTACGCCGGCGGCATGGGGCTCGTCGCGGTGGCCGATGTCGCGATCGCCGCGCTGCCGGCGAACTTCTGCCTGAGCGAAACGAAGCTTGGGCTGATTCCCGCGACGATCGGCCCGTACGTGATCCGCGCGATCGGCGCGCGCGCCGCGCGGCGTTACTTCCTCACTGCCGAGCGATTCGATTCGGGCGAGGCGTTCCGTCTCGGCCTGGTCCACAACATCACGCCGCCCGATCAGCTCGACATCACGATCAACGAGCTCCTCGGCGCGCTGATGCATACGAGCATCCACGCGGTCGGCGAGGCGAAAAAGCTCGTTCGCGACCTGGCGGGCCGACCGATCGACGACGCACTGGTGGCCGACACGGCGGAACGCATCGCCGCGATCCGCGCCTCGGACGACGGGCGCGAAGGGGTGCGCGCCTTCCTCGACAAGCGCAAGCCGCGCTGGCTCGCCGAGTACGAGGCCGAGATGGCCGCCGAGCAGGGCGACGACGAGGAAATGTGAACGGCGAGTACGCGCGGCCCGACGCAATGCACCCGACCGAACTGCGCGCCGACGAGCGCGCCGAAGCCGAAGCGGCACCCGCGCCGCGGCGCGCCGGGTTGGCGCGCGAGCTGCTGACGCTGACGCACACGATCGGCGTGGCGGGCTGGCACGTTTGGCACGAAGGCGACGGCCGCGCCTTCGTGCTCGCTGCCCTCGGCCGCTGCTTCATCGAGCGGCGGATCTCGTTCAACCTGCCGCTGCTATGGCGGCTGCGCAAGCTGTGGCGCGAGGGGGCGACCGCGCTCGATCCGCGCGCGCTGCGGCTCGCGCTGTGGCTCGACGAGCGCGTCGTGTTGCGCGGCGCTCGCATCGACGTGCATCTGGCGCCGCCGGCCGCGCAACCGAAGGCGTTCGGCCTGGGCCTGCGCACCTTGCGCGAGCGCGGCCCTGAAGCGGAAGCGCCGGCGCGCGTGTTCGGGCTCGCGTCGGACAGCCACGAACGCTTTCGGCTGATGGCGCGCGATCTCGGGGCCGTGCCGAAGGGCAGCGCGCTCAAACTGCTGGTCGAAGCGAGGCACCAGGGCGTGCCGCCTTCGTTGCGCACGCGGTTCCCGCTGCGCGTCGATCTGCGGCTGCATGCAGAGGAGGACTACGTGACGCTGATTCACGCGCGCACGGTCGAGGCTCGCCTGCCGGCTTCCGAGCGTTGAGCCGGGGGCGATACGTGGAACGCTCGGCCCCTTACCCCGGACCTCTCCCCGTGTCCGTGGAAGAGGGAGATGAATCGAGGCGCGCCTCGCGGGAGCGGAGGCAGATGTTCAGCAAGATCCTCATTGCCAACCGCGGCGACAATCGGCCACCGGCCGATTGCGGCGCAGGCTCAACGCGCGCAGCGCGTTTGCCGGAGCCAAATCGCCGTGCGCGCGCAGCGCGCGGCGATTGAGCCGCGGAGATAACCATGTTCAGCAAGATCCTCATTGCCAACCGCGGCGACAATCGGCCACTGGCCGATTGCGGCGCAGGCTTAACGCGCGCAGCGCGTTTGCCGGAGCCAAATCGCCGGGCGCGCGCAGCGCGCGGCGATTGAGCCGCGGAGATAACCATGTTCAGCAAGATCCTCATTGCCAACCGCGGCGAAATCGCCTGCCGGGTCGCCGCCACCGCGCGCAGGATGGGCATCCGGACCGTCGCGGTGTATTCGGACGCGGACGCGGCGGCCAAACACGTCGCCGCGTGCGACGAAGCGGTCCGGCTCGGGCCCGCGCCTGCGCGCGAGAGCTATCTGCGCGGCGAGCGAATCATTGCCGCCGCGAAGGCGACTGGCGCGCAGGCGATCCATCCGGGCTACGGCTTCCTGTCGGAGAACGAGGACTTCGCGCAGGCCTGCGCCGACGCGGGGCTCGTGTTCATCGGCCCGCCGCCTTCGGCGATCCGCGCAATGGGCAGCAAGAGCGAAGCGAAGGCGCTGATGGAGCAGGCGCACGTGCCGCTCGTCCCCGGCTATCACGGCGCGGACCAGTCGACCGCGCTGCTGAAGGCGCACGCCGACCGCATCGGCTACCCGGTGCTGATCAAGGCGAGCGCAGGCGGCGGCGGCAAGGGCATGCGGATCGTCGCGCGCGCCGAGGACTTCGACGCCGCGCTCGCGTCGTGCCAGCGCGAGGCCGCGGCTTCGTTCGGCGACGACCGCGTGCTGGTCGAAAAGTATCTGCAGCGGCCGCGCCACATCGAGATCCAGGTCTTCGCCGACACTCACGGCAACTGCGTATTTCTGTTCGAGCGCGACTGCTCGGTGCAGCGGCGCCACCAGAAAGTCATCGAGGAGGCGCCGGCGCCCGGCATGACCGCGGCGCGGCGGCGCGCGATGGGGGAGGCCGCGGTCGCGGCGGCGAAGGCGGTGGGGTACGTCGGCGCGGGCACGGTCGAGTTCATCGCCGAAGCCGACGAGCACGGCAACGCCGGCACCTTCTACTTCATGGAGATGAACACGCGGCTGCAGGTCGAGCATCCGGTCACCGAGATGATCACCGGATTCGACCTCGTCGAATGGCAGCTCCGCGTCGCCAGCGGCGAGCGGCTCCCGGCGCTGCAGAACGACCTGACGATCCACGGCCACGCGATCGAGGTGCGCGTGTACGCGGAGAATCCGGACAAGGGTTTCCTGCCGGCGATCGGGACGCTTTCGCACCTTGCACTGCCCGAACACGTCGCCTTCATGCGCAACGCTGACGGCGTGCGCGCGCACGATCCCGCGCCGGTTCGAATCGACAGCGGCGTGCGGCAGGGCGACGCGATCTCGCCGCACTACGACCCGATGATCGCCAAGCTGATCGTCTGGGGCGAGGACCGCGCGCAGGCGCTCGCGCGGCTCGCGGCCGCGCTGGCGGACGTGCACATCGTCGGGGTCGCGAACAACGTCGATTTCCTGACGCGGCTCGTCGAGAACCCGCGCTTCGCGCAGGCGCAGCTCGACACGGGGCTGATCGAGCACGAGCGCGCGCGACTGTTCATGACCGAGGCCGCCGTGCCCGACGACGTGCTCGCGCTCGCCTGCGCGCGGCTGGTCGTCGACGAGACGGCCGCGGAAACGGGCGATCCGTGGTCGCTCGCACGCGGCTGGCGGCTGAACACGACCTATACACGCGACATCGTCTTCAAGTCCGAACGCGGCGTTCACGACGTCGACCTCGAATACACGCGCGACGGCTACGTCTTCCATCACGGCGCGCTGCGCGCGCCGCTGGCGATCGTCGGCGCGCGGGGCACGCGGCTGGAAGTGCGCTTCGCCGACCGCGCGTTCGCCGCCGATGTCGTCCGCGACGGCGACGACCTGCACGTGTTCGCCAACGGCCGCCATCGCGTCGTCACGCTCGTCGACGTGATCGCGCACGCCGGCGACAGCGAACTGGAAAACGGCGGCCTCGCCGCGCCGATGCCCGGCCGCGTGATCGCGATCCACGTCGCGGCGGGCTCGCGCGTGACCAAGGGCGCGCCGCTTCTGGTGATGGAGGCGATGAAGATGGAACACACGATCATCGCGCCGGCCGACGGCATCGTCGACGAGTTCTTCTACGGCGTCGGCGAGCAGGTCGCCGAGGGCGCGGCGCTGGTGGCGTTCACGCGCTCGTAGCGGCCATGCCGACGCGAATCGTGCTCTGCGCGCGCGGAATGCACGCGCCGGCGTGGCTCGACGCGCTGCGTGCCGCGCTGCCCGATGCCGATCTGTGGTTGCGCGACGCGGCCAAGACCGACGCCGATCCGCTCGCACCGCAGGCCGACATCGCGATCGTCTGGCGGCCGCCGTCGGCGTTCTTCGAGGAGCAGCGGCGGCTGCGCGCGGTGTTCAACCTCGGCGCGGGCGTCGACGCGCTGCTGGCGATGCCGGCGTTTCCGCGCGATGCGCTGCTGGTGCGGCTCGAGGACGCCGGCATGGCCGACGCGCTCGCCGAGTACGCGCTCGCCGCGGTGCTGCGCGTCTATCGCGGCTTCGACCGGTACGCGATCCGGCAGCGCGAGGCGCGCTGGCAGGCCGAGCTGCTGCGGCCGAAGGCGAACTTCGCGGTCGGCGTGCTCGGTCTCGGCGTGATCGGCGCCGCGATCGCGCGCTCGATCGCCGCGCACGGTTTCGCGGTGCGCGGTTTCGCGCGGACGCGGCATGCGATCGAAGGTGTGGACTGCCGCGCGGGCGAAGCGGAGTTCGCGAGCTTTCTCGACGGGCTCGACGTGCTGGTCAGCGTGCTGCCGCTCACGCCGGACAATCGCGGCATCCTCAATCGCGCGAACCTCGCGCGGCTGGCCGACGGCGCGCACGCCATCAACGTCGGCCGCGGCGCGCACCTGGTCGAAGCCGATCTGCTCGCGCTGCTCGACGAGGGCAAGCTCGGCGGTGCGACGCTCGATGTCTTCGAGACCGAACCGCTGCCCGCCGCGCATCCGTTCTGGGATCGACCCGAGATCCTGGTCACGCCGCACATCTCGGCGGTGACCGAGCTCGAACCGAGCGTGGCGCAGATCGCCGAGAAGATCGCGCGGCTGGAGCGGGGTGAAGCGATTACCGGGGTCGTGGACTTGCGGCGAGGGTATTGAGCGTTGGTGGCGCTCTGAAGATCGCGCCCCCTTCGCGGAAAGGGGTGCGGTGCCGTTCCTGGTTCCGTGGAATGGGCGACGCTGAAATGAGACGCCGCGGCGCGTTGCCGGGCCGCGGCGTCTCGGCGAAGGTGTCTCGCGTTCAGCGCAGGAACTTCACGCTACTTGCCTTGACCGTGCCTGCGTCGAGCACACCGATGACACGCACGAACCTCCCATTGGCGAGGTCCGCTTCGGCGCCGTTCTCGAAGGTCGCCGCGCTCGCGTCGACCGCGACACCCTGCACCTTGAAGTCGGCCTTCGATACGAAATCGGTGATCGGGCCCATCAGCCGCGCAGTCGCGCCGGGCATCTGGACCTCGACGCGGTCAGCGACGACCTCGCCCCCGACCCAGTGCGCCACGACCTCGACGCGCTGACCGTTGGCGAGCGGGCCGTTGACGATCTGCGTCGTCGATGTGACCTTGAAGGTGGCGCCGTTCAACTCGAAGCCGGTCGCGGTTACGCCGGAGATCACCCCTTCGGCATAGATCACCGGCGGCATCCCGCTCCTGAACCGGACTTCGGTGACGGCGAATGCGGTGCCGTCGAACGCGCCCCTGACCTCGACCAGATCGCCATTGCCGAAGTCGGCGAGCGTGCCGCCTTCGAACGTCGCGGTGTCGGCGAGCTTCATCGGAATGCCGAGCAGCATGAAGGTCTTGGCCGCCGGATCGAAGTCCTTGACCACGCCGAGCAGACGGAAAGGAACGTCCTTCGGCGGCACCCCGAAGATCACTTCGTCGGCACGGACGACATCGCCATCGATGCGGCCCTTGACCAGCACGAATGCACCGTCCTTCAGGTCATCCTTGGCGCCGTTCTTGAAGGTCGCCATGTCCGCGTCGACCGGCGTGCCGCGTACCTTGAAGCTCGCGGCCGAAACGAAATCGGTGACCTGCCCGGCGAGCACGATGCGCCGGCTCTCGGACGCCGGAACGATCCACACGCGCGTGGCCTTGAGAACGACCGCACCGCCGGTTCCCGACAGCGTGCCTTCGACGCGAACGAGCGCCATGTTCCTGATGTCGGCGAAGGTCGGGTTCTGGCCGCCCTTCAGCTCGGCATTGCTCGCGTCGATCGCGATGCCGTTGACCTTGAAGGTCTTGCCGTCGGCGCTGGCGTCCGTCACGAGGCCGCCGACGATGAAGCGGCGACCTTCGAGCGACGGCGTGGCGACCCGCACGGCCTTCGCGGTCAGCGTGTTGCCGGCCGGAAGCCGGTCGCTGAAGACGAACACGAGCGCGTCGTTCTCGATCTTCGCGCCGTCGGGCTTGAGCACCGCGTTCTTGTAGTCGACCGTGAGATCGCCGAGCTTGAAGGTCTTGGCGGAGTCGTCGACATCGGTCGCGATGCCGCCGGCGCGCACCTTGATCTCGCCGGTCGGCAGCTTGACCTCGACGCGCGTGGCGACGACGTTCTTGTCGGCGTCGATCGTGCCGTGCACCTCGACCCAGTCGTCGACCTTCAGGTCGGCGAGCCCCGAGGCGCCCTCGAACATGGTCCTGCCGTCGCCGGTCGCGATCACCTTCACCGTCTGCCCGACGACCTTGAAGCTGCTCGCGGCGAGATCGATCGACTGCACGGGACCGATCACCGTCGCGCGGACGAAGACTTTCGTCAACTTGCCTTCGCGGACGGATCCCTCGACCTGCATACCGACTTTCAGGTCGGCGATCGTCGCCGGCGCCTCAGCGCGCGGATCGACATCGAACGCGACGACCGCCTGGCTGTCGTCGTAGGTCACGCCGTCGATCGCGGCCGTCCCGAGGCCCGTGACCGTCCCGCTGACGGTCACCTGATCGGCCGCCGGCAACTGGGTCGTATCGCTGCCGCCACCGCACGCGGCCACCAGCGCAGCGAGCGCAGCCGCGAAAAGAATTCGTGAGCGTTTGAGCATGGTCTTATCCCCCTGAAACGAACGCCGCGGCCTGCCGCAGTCGGGCTGTCGGCGTCGCCACCCACTATGGCCAATTGCGGGGTCGAATGAAAGGGAAGCTTTCCCGACAATTGGGTAGACCGTTTCGCCCGCTCGTGCGGCACCCGAAAAGTCAGCGTGCGCCAGCTTCCGAGCTCAGTCCGCTTGTCGCGAAGCACGAAGCCGGTGCGCGGGTAACATTCGCAGCGTACGCGCCGTTCGGGCGCGTCTACAGCCTCCCATGACCCCATTGCCTCGCAGAGTCACGCTCGTCGACGTCGGCCCGCGCGACGGGCTGCAGAACGAAAAACAGACGATCCCCACCGAGGTGAAGGTCGAGTTGGTGGACCGGCTGACCGATGCGGGCTTTGCCGCGATCGAGGTCACCTCGTTCGTCTCGCCGAAGTGGGTCCCGCAGATGGCCGACGGCGCCGAGGTCATGGCGCGTATCAGGCGCAAGCCCGGCGTCGTGTATTCGGTGCTCGTGCCGAACATGAAAGGCTTCGAGGGCGCGCTCGCGGCGAAGGCCGACGAGGTCGTCGTCTTCGGCGCAGCGAGCGAGGCGTTCTCGCAGAAGAACATCAACTGCTCGATCGCGGAATCGATCGAGCGGTTCCGCCCGGTCGCGCAGGCCGCGCGCGAGCACGGCATGCACGTGCGTGGCGCGATCTCGTGCGCGCTCGGCTGCCCGTACCAGGGCGAGGTCAAGCCCGAGGCGGTCGCGTACGTCGCGCGGCTGATGAGGGACATCGGCGTGCAGCACATCGGCGTGGCCGACACGATCGGCGTGGGCACGCCGCGCGCCACGCAGGCAGCGATGGAGGCCGCGCTCGGCGTCTACGACCTCGCCGACGTGTCGGGCCACTTTCACGACACCTACGGCCAGGCGCTCGCCAACATCTACGCCTGCCTGGAAATGGGCATCGCGACGTTCGACACGAGCGTGGCCGGCCTCGGTGGGTGTCCCTACGCGAAGGGTGCGACCGGCAACGTCGCCACCGAGGATGTGCTGTACATGCTGCACGGGCTCGGCATCGAAACCGGCATCGATCTCGCGAAAGTCGTCGCCACCGGCCAGTGGATCAGCGGTGTGCTCGGCCGCAAGCCCTTCGCGCGCGCCGGCAACGCGATCGCCGCGAAGATGGCGGCGTAACCCGGCCGTCGGAAGCACCGCGGCCGGCGTGTGGCCGGTCCCGATCAGGCCGCGCGCCGCCCCGCTCGCGCCGCGGCGCGGCTGCCCCAGATCCAGACGTACTGCGCGCCGGAGCCCGCCACGGTCGCGAGCACGACCCACATCAACGCCGGCAGCCAGGGTTCGCCGTCAACGTAACCGGCACCGGTGGCGAGCAGCGTGGCGAGCAGCGCGAACTCGAGCACGGTGTTGAACTTCGACAGCCAGGTCGGCGCGATCTCGAGCTGCCCGACGAGCACGTGATACGCGAGCGCGCCGCCGACGATCACCACATCGCGCGCAACGATCGCGGCGGCGAGCCACCACGGCAGCCAACCCTGCCAGGCGAGCAACAGCGTCACCGTGAGCATCGCCATCTTGTCGGCAAGCGGATCGGCGATCGCGCCGAAGCGGGTGCGCAGGTTGAAACGCCGCGCGATCAGCCCGTCGACCAGATCGCTCGCCGCGGCCGCCATGAACAGCCACAGCGCCGATCCGTACTCGCGCTCGTGCGTGAACCACGCGATCCAGGGCACCAGCAGGATGCGCGCGACCGTGATGACGTTCGGAACGTTCAGCATGTCCCAATGATGCCGTGCGCGCGGATCGGCGCAAGCGCGCGGATCCGGACGCAACACGCGCCGGGGCGCGATGCGCCGCGCTGCCGGCGCTGTCCGAACGGCGGCCGGTCAGGCGCGCTCGACGTGCTCCAGCATTCGCCGGCGCATCCCGGCGTCGGGTAGCCGGCCGCGCAACGCGCCCATGTTCTCGGCCATGTGCGCGGGGTTCGTCGTCGCGGGAATCGCGCAGGTGACGGCCGGGTGCGCGACGATCCATTTCAGGCAGAACTGCGCCCAGTTGTCGCAGTCGATCTCGCGCGCCCATGGCGGAAGCGTTTTGCCCTGCAGGCGGTCGAGCAGCGCGCCGCCGTCGAACGGGCGGTTGGCGATCACCGCGATACCGCGCTCGGCCGCGAGCGGCAGCAGCCGCTGTTCGACGCTGCGGTCGGCGAGGCTGTAGGTGAACTGCACGAAGTCGAACGGCTCGCGCTTCAGGATGTCTTCCAGTTCGTCGTGCGCGCGACCGTGCGAGGTGGTGATGCCGATGTAGCGAACGCGCCCCTGCTCTTTCCATTCGCGCAGCGATCTGATGTGGCCGCGCCAGTTCAGCAGATTGTGGATCTGTTGCAGGTCGAAGCGCGCGAGCCCCCAGAGCTTCAGCGACTCGTCCATCTGCGCGCGGCCGACGCGGTCGAACGCGGTCCAGATTTTCGTCGCCGCGAAGAGCTTGCCCGCATGCGGCACCTGCTTCAGCAGGTCGCCGACGACCTTCTCGGCGCGGCCGTACATCGGCGACGAGTCGATCACCCCGCCGCCTGCCGCGAAAAACTCCTCGAGCACGCGCCGGCGCTGCGCGCGTTCGGCCGGCGCCGCGCCGACATCGAAGGTCAGCCACGTCCCCATGCCGACCGCGGGCAGCAGCTCGCCGCTGCGCGGAATCGGTCGCCGCAGGATTGCGGGTTGCGCGCGCAGCGCCGGTGCTTTCAGCAGCGCAGCGGCAGCAGCGACGAACGATCGGCGATCCATGGCGGTTCGAACGCTATGCGCGCCGCAGGTTCACGAGCGCGATGCCCGCGCCGACCAGCAGCGCCGCGACCGCGAACGACGAGCTGAGCCGCTCGCCGAGGATCAGCACGCCGAAGGCCACGCCGAACAGCGGCGCGAGGAAGGAGAACACCGCGAGCCGCGCGGCCAGATAGCGCGTCAGCAGCCAGAACCACGCGAGGTAACTGGCGAAGGCGACGACCACGCTCTGGAACACGAGGCTCGCGACCGTGATGCCGTCGAGCACGACCACACCCGGCTCGCGCAGTGCAACCGATGCGAACGGCAGCAGCAACGCCGATACCGCGAGTTGATAGAACAGCGTCTTCGTCGCCGCGGCGTGCGCGAGTTTCGTCGAGCGGATCAGCACGGTCGTCGCCGCCCACAGCGCGGCCGCGATCACGCCGCACGCGTCGCCGAGCAGCGTGGCGCGCCCCGGCGCGGAAAAGCCGTCCGCGAAGGCCGTGGCCAGCCCGGCGAAGGCGAGCAGCACACCGGCCCATTGCACGGGGGCCAGCCGCTCGCCGGGAACGAACCATGCGAGTCCGAGCGCGGTCAGCACCGGCGCGAGGTAGATGAAGACGACCATGCGCGACGCCGCGGTGTGCCCGAGCCCGAAGTAGATGAAAAAGAACTCGCCAGCGAAAAGCGCCCCCGCCGCGAGCCCTGCCGCGAGCGTGCCGTCGCTTCGCGCGAGCGCGATACCGCGCCAGCGCGCCCAGCCGACGAGCAGCGCGGTCGCGACGATCGAGCGGATCGCTCCCTGCATCACCGGCGACACCCCGTGCGCGGCGAGCTTGATGGCGACCTGCTGCATGCCCCACAACATCGTCAGCACGATCATCAGGGCGTAGGCGTTGAAGTCGAGCGGCTGGCGGGCGGACATCGAGCGGACGGGCGCAGACAGAGCTGCCGCGATGATTCCATAGAATCCGCAGCCACCTGCGAGCGAGCGGCGCAACCCGATGAGCCCAGACCTGAAACCCGGCATCCGTTACCGGTTCCAGTACACGGTCCCCGACGACAAGACCGTGCCGAACCTGTACCCGGAGTTCGCCGAATTCCGCGAGATGCCCGAGGTCTTCGCGACCGGATTCATGGTCGGGCTGATCGAAGGCGCGTGCCAATTGGCCATCAAACCGTACCTGGACTGGCCGCGCGAACAGTCGCTCGGCACGCACGTGAACTTCTCGCACCTGGCGGCCACGCCGCCCGGGCTGACGGTGACGGTCGACTGCGAAGTGATAGCGGTCGACGGCCGCCGCGTGACCTTTCGCGCGACCGCGCACGACGGCCACGACCTGATCTCGGAAGGCACGCACGAGCGCGTGGTTATCGATGTCGCGCGCTTCTCCGAACGCGTCGCCCGAAAAAGAACGCCGCCGGCGAAGCCCGCGCAGTAACATCGCCTCCCCGCGGCGAGGATGGCCATGAGCTACCTGCTGGACGAGGACAACGCCGCATTCATCCAGAGCGGCCTGTCGATCTCGATCGCGTCGCGAGACGCGAACAACATGCCTTCGGTGGCCAAAGCGCTGGCCTGCCGCGTGTCGCCCGACCGCCGCCGCGTCACCGTCTACGCGTCGACGACCAAGGCGGCGCAGGTGCTGCGCGACATCGAAACGAGCGGCGTGCTCGCGGCGATCTTCACGCGCCCCAGCACGCACCGCGCGCTGCAACTGAAGGGCCACGACCCGGTGATCGAACCGATCAGGCCGGAGGAAGCTGCCCATGTCGATGCCGACGTCGGCGGCTTCGTTGCGGACATCGTGTCGATCGGTTACACGGAGGACGAAGGGCGCGCGTACGTCGGGTACAGGCAGGGCGATACGGTCGCGATCCGCTTCACGCCGACGGCGGGGTTCGTGCAAACGCCGGGGCCGAGAGCGGGCGCGCGGCTCGAACCGGCGCAGCAGCCATGAGCGAGGCGCTGACGGTCGATTCGATCCGGCCGTGCCTCGAAGGCTCGGTCCCGGCGATGGTCGCGACCTGCGCGCCCGACGGCACGCCCAACGTGACCTATGCGTCGGAGGTGCACTACGTCGACCAGCGGCACGTCGCGCTGTCGTTCCAGTTCTTCAACAAGACGCGCGAGAACATCCTCGCGCACCCGTACGCGACCGTGCTGGTCGCGCACCCGGACACCGCCGCGCAGTACCTGCTGCGGCTGCGCTATCTGCGAACCGAACAGTCCGGACCGCTGTTCGAGAGCATGAAGGCCAAGCTCGCGGGAATCGCTTCGCACACGGGCATGGCCGGCGTGTTCAAGTTGCGCGGCGCGGACGTCTACGAGGTGCGGTCGATCGAGCGGGTGCCCGGCGCCGAGCTGCCGGCACGGCCGCGCCGCTGCAGTCCGCTCGCCGCGCTGCGCGGCGTCATGCAGACGATGGCCGCGCAGACCGAGCTCGCTGCGCTGCTCGACGCCACGCTCGCCGCGCTGCAGACGCACTTCGGCATCGACCATGCGATGGTGCTGTTGCTCGATGCGCGGCGCGACCGGCTGTTCACGGTCGCCTCGCGCGGGTACGCGGACTCAGGCATCGGCTCCGAGATCCCGGTCGGCCAGGGCGTGATCGGCGTAGCCGCGCAGCACAACGTACCGATCCGCATCATGCACATGACCTCCGACATCGCGTACAGCCGCGCGGCGCGCAGCGCGGCGATGTCCGGCGGCTTGGCCGACCAGATCGAAACGGAGATTCCGCTGCCGGGTCTTCCCGAATCGCGCAGCCAGCTCGCCGTGCCCATCGTGCTGAACGCAGCCGTCGCCGGCGTGCTGTACGTCGAAAGCCCGGAGGATTCGCGCTTCGGCTATGACGACGAGGACGCGCTCGTGGCGGTCGCGACCCAGCTCGGCGCGGCGATCGCGCTGCTGCAGCAGACGCATGCGAGCGCGGAAGCCGAGGAAGTCGCAGCGCGCACCGATGCCGCAGCGGGCGCTGCGCCGGTCGGCGAACCTGTCGTCGTGCGGCGCTATCGCGTCAACGACAGCGTGTTCATCGGCGACGACTACCTGATCAAGGGCGTCGCCGGTTCGATCTTCTGGAAGCTCATGCGCGACTTCACCGGCAGCGGCCGCACCGACTTCAGCAACCGCGAGCTTCGAGTCGACCCGTCGATCCGCCTGCCGGACATCGCCGACAACCTGGAAGCGCGGCTCATCCTGCTGCAACGCCGGCTCGCCGAGCGCTGCGACTTTCTGCGCATCGAGAAGACCGGGCGCGGCCGCTTTCGCCTGAAGGTCGGGCGACCGCTGAAGCTGATCGAAGTGACCTAGGGCGCGCGCGCTGCGTCGACGACCGCACGGCCGGGCGAGTCGGTCCCCGCGCCACACCGCGCGTCGCCAGATGTGCCGCCGAACGAACCCGAGAATTCCCGAGTCCGGCATGGGTGCACGCGATGCGACAATGGCGCCCCGCTTCGCATCCGTGCACCATGAGTTCCGGACCCACGCTGCTCGCCGCGCCCGATCCGGCCGCTACGCCGGTGCCCTCGCCGTGCGTCTCGGTGTGCCGGATGGACGCGCGGACGGGACTGTGCGAAGGCTGCTATCGCACGATCGACGAAATCGCACGCTGGAGCGCGTTGTCCGATGCCGAGCGGCGCGCCGTGTGGCGCGCGATCGCGGCTCGTCGCGCGGCAGGTCCTCCGTCCTCACCGTAGCCGAAATGGGACGCTTCGCAAAAGTCGGCGAAAGCTACTCGCGCAGCGTCACGCTCGACGCGGCGGCGATCCGCGCGTTCGCGACGGCGTGCGGCGACTTCAACCCGCTGCATCACGACGAGGCGGCGGCCGCGCGATCGCGTTTCGGCCGGCTGATCGCGAGCGGCCCGCACACCGCGTCGCTGCTGCTCGGCCTGTCGGCGACCTGGTTCGCGCAGCGGGGAACGCCGCTCGGCCTCGACTACACGATCAGGTTCCGCAAGGCCGTGTGCGCCGGCGACACGCTGACGCTGCGCTGGACCGTCGTCGCCGTGCACTGGAAGGAATCGCTGCGCGGCGAGCTGGTGACGCTCGACGGCGAGATCCGCAACCAGCACGAAGAATGCGTATTGACCTCGAACGGGCTGCTGCTCGTCACCGACACGCCGTGAAAGCGCCCGTGCCCGCGCCCGTCTCCGGCCCCGCGTACTCCGTCGCGGTACGGCTCGGCGCGAGCGCGTTGACGCTCGCGATCTTCGTCGCCGGCGCAGGTGCGCTCGACGCGATCGCGCAGCAGCCGCCGCGCGCGTGGCTGCTGCCAGGCGCGGGCCTTGCGGTGCTCGCCGGCTCGTACTACGTCCTGATGCGTTCGGTCACGACGATCGACGAGCGCGGTATCCGCCAGTCGGGCCTGATCGAGAAGCGTGTCGAGTGGTCGGAACTGCGCAGCGCGCGTGTTGCCGGCTTCGGCGCCGCGCGCCGCCTGCTCGTGCGAACCGAGAGCGGGCAGTTCCGGGTCTTCTTTGGCGGCACACCCGAGCTGGCGCGCGCGTTCGCGCTCATCGCGGCGCGCGCAGCGGCCGGGACGGACTCGCGATGAGCCGCGAAGCGATGCTGCCGCCCACCATGCGCGTGTTCGAGCGCGGCTGGCTGTCGTCGAACAGCGTGCTGTTCTTCGACGACCGCGCAACCGCGACGATCGTCGATACCGGCTACGCGACGCACGCCGAACAGACGGTCGCGCTCGTCGCGAGCACACTGAATGGACGCCGGCTCGCGCGCACCGTCAACACGCACCTGCACTCGGATCATTGCGGCGGCAATGCCGCGCTCAAACGCCGCTTCGGCGCGCAGATCCTGATCCCGCCCGGAATGGCCGCCGCGGTGGCGGCCTGGGACGAGGAGGCGCTGACCTTCGCCGCGACGGGCCAGATGTGCGAGCCTTTCGCGTTCGACGCGCTGCTCGCGCCGGGCGAGCGCATTCGGCTCGGCGGCGACGATTGGCAGATCATCGCCGCGCCGGGCCACGACCCGCACTCGGTGATGCTGTGGAGCGAGGAGCATCGCATCCTGATCTCCGCCGACGTGCTGTGGCAGCACGGCTTCGGCGCGATCTTTCCGGAGATCGAAGGCGCCTCGGGCTTCGCCGAGCAGCGCGCGATGCTGGAGACGATCGCCGCTCTGCAGCCGCGGCTGGTGATCCCCGGCCACGGCGCGCCGTTCACCGATGTAAGCGACGCGCTCGCCCGCGCGCGGGCGCGGCTGGACGCGCTTTCGGAAAGCCCCGAGCGCAACGCGCGGCATGTGGCGCGCGTGCTGATCAAGTTCCATCTGCTACAGGTGCGCTCGATCGCGCGCGACGCGCTGCTCGAGCACTTTTCCAAGGCGCGCTACTTCCGCCTCATCCACGAGCGGTACTTCGCCGGGCAGCCGTTCGAGGCGATGATCGCGCGCGCGCTGCAGGAACTCGCGGCAACCCGGGCGGCCGAAGTGGTCGACGACGTCGTGCGGAACATCGATTGAAATGGGCCCCACTCCGCTGACCGCGCTGCGCACGGCCATGCTCGCGGCCGCACTGGTTGCGGGCGGCTGTGCCACCCCCGTCGTCGAGGACAGGCCCGGCGCGCCGGACGAACCGGCCACCCCGCGCTTGGGCTTCTTCAGCCGCATCAAGACACCGGACACCGTTCAGCCCGTGCTTCGGCTGGCGGCCTCCGGTACGCAGATCTTCCGGTGCGAGAAGCGCGACGACGGTTTCGTGTGGGTGTTCCGGCAGCCCGAAGCCGACCTCGCGGATGCGACCGGTCGCGTTGTCGCGCGGCACGGAACGAACTTCTCGTTCGAGCACATCGACGGCAGCCGTCTGGTCGGCACCGTGATCGGCTTCGACGAGCCCCCGCAGCCGGGCAATCTGCGCTGGCTGTTGCTCGCGACGCGCAGTTTCGGCGAAGGCGCATTCGCGGGCGTCACGCACGTGCAGCGGGTCAACACCGCCGGCGGCATGCCGCCGCCGCGTTGCGAAGCAGCGCAGTCGAATCGCCTTCTGCGGGCTCAATTCACGGCCGATTTCGTCTTTTATCGCCCCCGCTAGACGCTAAGCTCGTGCGCATGAACGCCAATCCGCTCCGTTCGATCGCATTCGCGCTGGGCATCGCGCTGTCTTGCGCAGCGTCGGTGGCGCACGGCGGCGAGTCGTATGTCGGCCGTCCGATCTACAGCGAACCGGGCTCCGGGCTGCAGCTTCCGCCGGGCTGCGTGATCGAGCCGACGTGGCGCGCGCGGATCGGCACGAGCGACCTCGAAGTGTGGGTCGTCGAGTGCGGCGGAATCGCGCGCAGCTGGTTCCTGCGTCGCTCGCTGATCGAAATGGTCGCGGGCAACCAGGCGCGGTTGCGCTTCCAGGTCCTCGACGAGCGGCAGTGGCCGGGCGAGACCGCGGGAGACACGCTGAGCGTGCAGTGCATCGGCAAGAGCGGCCCCGAAGCCGGCTACGTCGTGCTCGGTGCGAAGTGGCGCGCGGTCGGCAACGAGTTGCGGCTGACCGGCGCGCAGTCGGTGATCCGCGCCGATCCGAACTCGCAGAAGTTCGTCGCCGCGTCGCTCGCGCAGGTCGAGTGCACGCGCCATCCCGACCGCGAAGCGATGCTGCGGCGACTGCAGCAGGCGCCGCGCTGAGCCGGACCGCGCGCCGATCCGGGCGACGCGCGCTTCGGCGCGCAGTGCGTGACCCGAATCACAGACGCGTTGCCGCGCGCGGTCGCTGCGCGGTGGCGCCCGGCACAATCGCGCCTCGTTCTGCAACGGAACCCCGGAGGGCGAGATGAAGCGAGTGCTGTTCGTCGTCATTGCGGCGCTGCTCGCGGCGAGCGGCGCTGCGGCACAGACCATCGTCGATCTCGAGTTCGTCAAACAGGCGGTCGCGCGCGGCGCGCTTCTGTGGGACGCACGCGACGAAGCGACGTTCGCGAAGGGGCACATTCCGGGCGCGGTCAATATCGGCGATCCGACCGTGGAGCTGCGCGATGCGCAGACCGAGGACTATCGCCCGCTTGCCGAGCTCGAGAAGATCCTCGGCGGCGCGGGTCTCGACCCCACGCGCGAGATCGTCGTCTATGCGCAGCGCGGCGCATCGGCCGCGTACTTCGCGCAGCTGACGCTGCGCTACTTCGGCGCGCGCAAGGCCTACGTGTTCCACGACGGCATCGACGGCTGGCGTGCCGCCGGACAGCCGGTCGAGACGCAGGCCGTCAAGCCGCAACCGGTCGCGCTGAAACTCGTCGCCGTGCCCGGCGTCACCGTAACGACGAAGGAAGTGCTGGCTGCCGCGAACCGACCCGGCGTTCAGTTCGTCGACACGCGCACAGCGAAGGAATTCCGCGGCGAGGACATCCGCGCGATTCGCGGCGGCCACATCCCCGGCGCGCTCAACATCCCGTTCGAGGCGAACTGGATCGACCCCGAGGCGCGCAACAAGATGCGCAAGGGACTGGTCAAGGACACCGCGGGCTTCGCGCTGAAGCCGCGCGAGGAGCTGCGCAAGTTGTACGCGGCGCTCGACCCCGACAAGGAGACGATCGTCTACTGTCAGAGCGGCAACCGCGCCGCCGAGACGGCCGCCGTGCTTGCCGACCTCGGCTTCAAGAACGTCAAGGTCTACGACTCGTCATGGCTCGGCTACGCGAGCGTCCTGACCGCGCCGGCCGACGATGAAGCCTGGCTGAACGTCGGCGCGCTGCACTCGACGGTGCAGTCGCTCGAGGCCCGCGTGGAAGAACTCGAGCGCAAGCTCGCGCAGCGTCGCCCTTGAGATCGGCCAGCCAACGCCCGCGCTGGCTGACGCTGGAGGGTCTGCGCCGCGCGAACCGTCGTCGCGACGGCAGCGGCCGTTTGCATCGGCGCTGTACGCAAATCCTCTGTCCGATTGCAGACATTCCGGTGCAGCGGATGCGGAGGGCTTGCTGCGCACAAGGTGAGGCGGAGCCGGGCGCCACGCTCGGGTACGCGCTTGCGCGCGTTGAGCGAACGCCTTGCGGCTAAGCGAGTAGCCGCTTTCCGGTAAAATGGCGCGCTCGTCGGAGCCAGCCCGGAGGCGGAAGAATGAGTACGAGTGCGAGTGCCATGACGGTGGGCGCCTACTTGCGGGATCTCCCTCCCGATCGGCGCGTCGCCATGGCCCGCGTCTGCAGCATGATCCGGCGCTCCGCCCGCGGCGTGCGCGAGAGCATGCGGTACGGACTGGCTTTCTATGAGCTCGACGGCCCGCTGTTCGCGCTCGAGTCCGGCCGCCGCCACATGTCGCTGTACGTCGCCGAGCAGGAAGTCGTCCTGAAGCACAAGGACGCGTTGCCCGGGGTAAACGCGGCTCGCAGCTTCATCAAGTTTTCTGACTTGAACAGACTGCCGCTGGACATCGTCGAGAAGATCGTGCGCGACTCGGTCGCGGCCCGACGCCAGCGGGTCGCACAGGGCACGGTACCGACTCAGGCCGAGTTGCTGAAGCTCTGGGGAATCAAAGAGGAGGCCGCGCTGCCGCCGGCGGCCGTCGCCAAGGTGGCTGCCGCCCCGTCGGCCAAGGCCGCGGCGAAACCTGCGGCCAAGAAGTCCGCCGCGGCCAAAGCCAGCGCGAAACCGGCAGCCAAAGGCGCGAAAAAGGCGCCCGCGAAGAAAGGCTGACGCGGCATTGCGTCGCGCGCCCGGAACGCCGCCTCACGCGCGGCGTTCTCACCGATACGTGCGCGTGTCTTCGATGACCTTGCCGTCGTTCGGCAACGTTCCCGGAGCAACCAGTTCGACAGCGCCGCCGAGCTTGGTGATTGCGCGCAGGCTCTCGCCGACGGCCGTGACCAAGGCGTCGGACCGATGCGCGGCTTCGGCCTTGAGGGTCATCGCGTCGGTTTCGCCGGCGCGCGTAACGACGAGCCGGATCCTGCCGAGCTCCGGATGACGCTTGGCGACCTCCGCGATCTGCTCTGGCCGCACGAACATTCCCTTCACCTTCGTCGTCTGGTCGGCGCGGCCCAACCAGCCTTTGATGCGGACGTTGGTTCGCCCGCACGCGGAAGTGCCGGGCAGCACGGCCGTCAGATCGCCGAGCGCGAGGCGGATCCACGGATGGTGGTGGTCGAAAGACGTGACGACGACCTCGCCGACTTCGCCCGGTGCGACCGGGTCGCCGGTGCCCGGCCGCACGACTTCGAGCAGCACGTCCTCGTTGACGACCAGCCCGTCGCGCGCGGCCGTTTCGTAAGCGATCAGCCCGAGATCCGCGGTCGCGTACAACTGGTACGCGTCGATGCCGCGCGCCTTGATTTCCGCCTGCAGGCTCGGCGGAAAGGCCGCGCCGGACACGACCGCCTTGCGCATCGACGACACATCGCGTCCCGACGCCGCCGCCGCGTCGAGCAGGATCTTCAGGAAGTCGGGGGTGCCGGCATACCCTGAAGGTCGAAGCTGCCCGACGATGTCGAGTTGCTGCTCGGTGTTGCCGGGGCCGGCGGGGATCACCGCGCAGCCGAGCGCGCGGGCACCCGAATCGAGGATGAAGCCGCCGGGCGTCAGGTGATAGGAAAAGGTGTTCAGCAGGATGTCGCCGCGGCGGAACCCGGCGGCGAATAGGCCGCGCGCCGACCGCCACGCGTCGTCGTGCCGACCTTCCGGCTCGTAGATCGGTCCCGGCGAAGTGAACAGCCGGCCGAACGACCCCGGCGCATCGTGTACGAGCCCGGCGAACGGCGGCGTCTGCTTCTGCAGCTCGATGAGGTCGCCCTTGCGCAGCACCGGCAGGCGCGCCAGCGCGGCGCGCGAGTCGATCGCGCGCGGGTCGACGTCGCCCAGGTGGCGGCGCCAGCCCGGCGCGCGCAGCGCGGCGGACACGAGCGCTGGCAGCCGTGCGGCGAGATCGCGCTCGCGCTCTTGCGGATCGCGCGTCTCGAGCACGTCGAAATACTCGTTCACGTCAGGCCAGCCAGCGCTTGCGGCGCCGGTAGAACTTCGCTTCACGGAAGCTCTTCCGCCCCTCGCGCGAGATGCCGAGGTAGAACTCCTTGACGTCCTCGTTCTCGGCGAGCTCCTTCGCTTCGCCGTCCATCACCACGCGCCCGTTCTCGAGGATGTAGCCGTAGTGCGCGTACTTCAGCGCGATGTTGGTGTTCTGCTCGGCGAGCAGGAACGAGACCCTCTCCTTGGCATTGAGGTTGCGCACGATGCCGAAGATCTCCTCGACGACCTGCGGCGCGAGTCCCATCGACGGCTCGTCGAGCAGGATCATGTGCGGCCGCGTCATCAGCGCGCGGCCGATCGCCGTCATCTGCTGCTCGCCGCCGGAGGTGTAGCCCGACAGGCTCGTGCGCCGCTGCTTCAGCCGCGGAAAGTAGGCGTAGATCATCTCGAGGTCGCGCGCGGTCTCGGCGCGCGGTGCGCCTCGGCTGTACGCGCCCGTGAGCAGGTTCTCCTCGACCGTCAGGTGCGCGAAGCAGCGGCGCCCCTCCATCACCTGCACGACGCCGCGTTTGACCAGATCGTAGGCGGTCAGGTTGTGGATGGGCTCGCCGCGCAGCTCGATCGCGCCTTTGGTGACTTCGCCACGTTCGCCTTTCAACAGATTCGAGATCGCGCGCAGCGTCGTGGTCTTGCCCGCGCCATTGGCGCCGAGCAGGGCGACGATTCCGCCCTCGGGAACGGTGAGCGAAACGCCCTTCAACACGAGGATCACGTGGTTGTAGATGACCTCGATTCCGTTGACGTTGAGCAGCGGTGCAGTCACGTCGTCCTCCGGGCCATCAGCCCCTCACCCCGGCCCTCTCCCCTTGCCAGGGGCGAGGGTGAGTACGCCGCGGCGCAATGCGCCGCGAAAAACGCAGGAGTGCCGTTGACGTTGAGCAGCGGTGCGGACACGTTTGTGCCTCGTTTCGGTAGCGCCTTTGCGATGCGGCCGCTTGGCCGCATCGCAAAGGCCGCCCGCGCGAACGGCGCGGGCGGGACTTTCGGTCAACCGCCGGCCGAAAGCTCCTTGGCGCAGTCGCGCCGCTGCAGCTTCTTCTCGGCCAGGTAGGCGTTCGCCGAACGCTGGATCATCGGGCGGATGATCTGCTGGTCGGCTTCGTACCAGTCAGAAGTGAAGTTCCACTTCGTCCCGTCCCAGGTGTGGACGCGCGCGTAGTGCGCACCCGCATGCTCGCGGCAGCTCGTCGAGATCGGCCGCATCACGCCGGCGAAGCCGAGCGCGTCGAGCCGTTTCTGGTCGAGCGCGAGGTTCTCCAGACCCCAGCGAACCTGCTCTCCCGTCAGCGGCTTCTTGCCATAGCGCTCCTGCGCGCGCCGCACGCCTTCGACGCCCAGCATCGCGCTGATCAGGCCGCGGTTGTAAAGCACGGTGCCGACTTCTTCACGCGGACCGGTGCCCTGTCCTCTGTCGTGCAGGAACTTGAGCACGTCCTCGTGCACCTTGGCGCGGCCCGCGCCGTGCTGCAGCGCCAGCCCGTTGTAGCCCTTGGCGTCGGCGCCGACCGGCACCACGTCGGGCTCGGCCGCCGCCCACCACACGCCGTACATCTTGTCGCGCGGGTAGCCGGTGGCGACCGCCTCCTTGATCGCGGTCGAGTTCATCACGCCCCAGCCCCACAGGAAGACATAGTCGGGGCGCTGCTGGCGGATCTGCAGCCAGGTCGCCTTCTGCTCCACGCCCGGATGGGTGACCGGCAGCAACAGCAGCTCGTAGCCGTGCATCTTGGCGCGCTCCTGCAGCAGCGCGATGGGCTCCTTGCCGTACGGCGAGTCGTGATAGACGAGCGCGATCTTCTTGCCCTTGAGCTTGTCGAGCCCGCCATTGAGTTTGCCGACATGCTGCACCAGGATGTCGGCGGCGTCCCAGTACGTGCCCATCAGCGGGAAGTTGTACGGGAAGGCCTCGCCCTCGACCGAGTCGGCGCGTCCGTAGCCTGCGGTGATCAGCGGGATCTTGTCGGTCGCCGTCTTGTCGGTCAGCGCGAATGTGATGCCGGTCGACAGCGGCTGGAACAGCGCAGCGCCGGTCGGGCCCTTGCCCTTGAGCCGTTCGTAACACTCGACGCCGCGGTCGGTTGCGTACCCGGTCTCGCACTCCTCGAACGTGATCTTCACGCCGTTGATGCCGCCATCGCGCGCGTTGACGAGCTTCAGATAGTCCGCATAACCGTTGGCGAACGGAACGCCGTTCGGTGCGTAGGCGCCGGTGCGGTAGACGAGCGCCGGGAAGAACTGCTCGCCGCTGCCCGCGGCCGCCTTCGCCGGTGCCTTCGCCGCAGCCTTGCCCTTGTCCTGCGCGAGCGCGGTGCCGCTGCTCAGTGCAGCAACGACGCCCACCGCGGCCGCGATGGCCTTCAATGTCGCGAGTCTCATGTTGCCTGTCTCCTTTCGTTGGTCGTTGCTTGGGACAAACCGCCCGAGCGCCGGGGAATCAATGCGGGAACGGCCACAACCGCAGCTTCTCCTTGCCGATCGCCCACAGCCGCGCCAACCCGTGCGGTTCGGCGATCAGGAAAAACACGATCAGCGCACCGAAGATCATGAACTCGAGGTGCGAGATCATCGCCGTCGACAGCGGAATGCCGAACCAGATCGGGATCTGGTTCAGCAGCAGCGGCAGCACGACGATGAAAAACGCGCCGAAGTAGCTGCCGAGCATCGAACCCATGCCGCCGATGATGATCATGAACAGCAGGTTGAAACTCAGATTGATGTTGAACGCCAGCGGTTCCCAGGCGCCGAGGTGGACAAAACCCCAGAGCGCGCCGGCCACCCCGGCGAAGAACGCGCTGACCGCAAACGCCGTGAGCTTCGCGTGCATCGGACGGATGCCGATCACGCTGGCCGCGACGTCCATGTCGCGGATCGCCATCCACGAGCGGCCGATGTGCGACCGCACCAGATTCTTGCCGAGCAGCGTGACGACCACGAGCACGCCCAGCACGAACCAGTACTTCTCGACCGGCTGATCGATGACCCAGCCGAACAGCGTCACGTCGGCCGGCGAAACCGACCCCGACGGCGAATAGTTGGTGAACCACTTGACGCGAGCGAACATCCAGTCGATGAAAAACTGCGCAGCCAGCGTCGCCACCGCCAGATACAGGCCCTTGATCCGCAGGCTCGGAACGCCGAAAACGACGCCGACGGCCGCGGCGACGAGCCCCGCGAGCACCAGCACGACCAGGAAGTTCAGCCCCGGCACGCGGATCGCGATGTTGTACGCCGCGTACGCGCCCACCGCCATGAAGGCGGCGTGCCCGAGCGAGATCTGCCCGCAGTAACCGACGAGGATGTTCAGTCCGATCGCCGCGATCGTCAGGATCAGGAACGGGATGACCAGCGCCCGGAAGATGTAGTCGCTCGCGATCAGCGGCACCACGAGAAACGCGAGCGCGACGAGCCCCCAGACGAAATAGCGGTCCTGCGCGATCGGCAGCAGTTGCTGATCCGCCCTGTAGCTGGTCTTGAACTGGCCGTTTTCGCGGTAGAGCATCGCTGTCAGATCAATCGATGTGCTTCTGTTTCCGGCCGCTCGCTTCGCGCGCTTGACTTGCCTCGCAAGTTAGCCTCAACCGAAACCACATCGATCGCTACACGCGATCGATGTGTTTTTGGCTCCGGCCGCTCGCTTCGCTCGCTTAACGTTCGCTTCGCTCACGTTAGCCCCGCCGAAAGCATATTGATCGCTACACGCGATCAATATGCTTTTCTCCGAAAAGGCCCTCGGGCCGCACCAGCAGGAACGCGAGCGCGAGCACGTAGGCGAACCAGTTCTCGATGCCGCCACCGGCCAGGTCGAAGGCCTTGACGAGCACCGGGCCGAGGAAGACCTCGGCGAACTTCTCGCCGACGCCGATGATCAGCCCGCCCAGGATCGCGCCTGGCACCGACGTCAATCCGCCCAGGATCACCACCGGCAGCGCCTTCAGCGCCACCAGCGACAGCGAAAACTGCACGCCGAGCTTCGACCCCCAGATCATTCCGGCCACCAGCGCGACGATGCCGGCCACCGCCCAGACGATGACCCAGATCGTGTTCAGCGGAATGCCGATCGACTGCGCGGCTTGGTGATCGTCGGCGACGGCACGCAGCGCGCGCCCGGTGGCGGTTCTCTGGAAGAACAGCGCCAGCACGATCACCAGCAGCGCAGCGACCAGCGCGAACACGAGGTCCTCCTGGTTGATCAGGATGCCGCCCTGGAAAAGGCCGTCGGCGATCAGCGTCGGCGTTTTCGGCAGGCCGAGGTTGATCTCGTAGATGTCGCTGCCCCAGATCGTCTGGCCGACGCCATCGATGAAGTACGTGATACCCAGCGTGGCCATCAGCAGCACGACGGCTTCCTGGTTGACCAGGTGGCGCAGCACCAGGCGCTCGACCAGCCAAGCGAAGCCCACCATCAGCGCCATCGCGATCACGAAGGCGATCGAGTTGCCGAGCAGGCGGTTCTCGATGCCCAGCAGCGGCGGGATCCATTCCGCCAGCCGCGCCATCGCCAGCGCGGCGAACAGCACCATCGCCCCCTGCGCGAAATTGAACACGCCCGATGCCTTGAAGATCAGCACGAAGCCGAGCGCGACCAGCGAATACAGAACGCCGGACATCAGCCCGCCGAGCAGCACCTCGATGTAGAAGCCCGGCGCGCTCAAGCCGAGCGCGAGCGGCGCGGCCATGCCGATGAGGATCGCCGCGATCAGTGTGACGATCGGCCAGTTGCGTGCGAGGTCGAACTTCATCGATCGCTTTCAGTGCGCCACGCCGAGGTAGGCGTCGATCACGTCCTGGTTGTTGCGCACCTCGTCGGGCGTGCCGTCGCCGATCTTGCGGCCGTAATCCAGCACGACGACGCGGTCCGAGATGTCCATCACCACGCCCATGTCGTGCTCGATCAGCACGATCGTGGTGCCGAACTCGTCGTTGACGTCGAGGATGAACCGGCACATGTCCTCTTTTTCCTCGAGGTTCATGCCGGCCATCGGTTCGTCGAGCAGCAGCATGCGCGGCTCCATCGCGAGCGCGCGGCCGAGGTCCACGCGCTTCTGCAGGCCGTACGGCAGGCGCCCGACCGGCGTCTTGCGGTAGGCCTGGATCTCGAGGAAGTCGATGATGTGCTCGACGAACTCGCGGTGCCGCAGCTCCTCGTCGAGCGCCGGACCGATGCGCACGGCCTGCAGCAGGATATTGCTGCGCATCTTCAGGTTGCGCCCGGTCATGATGTTGTCCAGCACGCTCATGCCCTTGAACAGCGCCAGCGACTGGAACGTGCGCGCGATCCCCATCTCGGCAGCACGGCGCGGATTCATCTTCTCGAACGCGCGCAGCTCGCCGTCGGCGGTGCGGAAGGCGATGCGGCCGTGCTGCGGCGTGTACACGCCGTTGATGACGTTCAGCATCGAACTCTTGCCGGCGCCGTTCGGACCGATGATCGCGCGCACTTCGTGTTCGCGGACGTCGAACGAGACGTCCGTGAGCGCCTTGACGCCGCCGAAGGCGAGCGAAATGTCCTCCACCTTGAGCAGCACGTCGCCGATGTGTCGATCCGCCATGGTCCCGGCTCCGGCCTCACTTCGGCGGCGCGCCCGGCGGCGGCTCGTCCTTCATGCGCCATGCGGCGTCCGCCGCCGGCACGATCGGCCGCTGCGGCTTGTCCGCGCCAGCGATCCACTGACCGAACAGGGCAACGGCGGCGAGCACCAGTGCCAGCCCGGCGAGCGCCATCAGCGACGCGCCGCCCGCGAGTCCGTATGCAGCCAGCGGCACGCCCGCGATCAGACACAGCACGGCGACCCAGTTCTTGGCGGTCACGTTGCGCGCCTCGCTCGCCGTTCGCCGTCAGGCCGCACGCGCCATCGGCGCGAACTTGCGGGCATTGCGGATCTTCAGCGTCGCGCTGATCGTTCCCGTGCGCCCGTCCTCGAACTTGACCTGGGTTTCGACGTACTGCTCGGTCTTGTCCGAGTACAGCGCGTCGACGAGCACCGCGTACTTGTCCTGGATGAAGCGACGCCGCACCTTGCGCGTGCGGGTGAGCTCGTCGTCGTCCGGGTCGAGTTCCTTGTGCAGCACGAGGAAGCGGTGGATCTGCGAATTGGCGAGCTTGTCGTCTGCGGCGAGGTCGGCATTGACCTTCTCGACGCATTCGGCGACGAGGTCGAGCACCTCGGGCTTGCCCGCCAGATCGATGTAGCCCGCGTAGGGCAGCCCGCGCCGCTCGGCCCAATTGCCGACTGCCTCGTAGTCGATGTTGATGAACGCGGTCGCGTAGTCGCGGCCGTGGCCGAAGGCCACCGCCTCCTTGATGAACGGGAAGAACTTCAGCTTGTTCTCGATGTACTTCGGCGCGAACAGCGTGCCGTCGTTGAGCCGGCCGACGTCGTTGGCACGGTCGATGATCTTCAGGTGGCCGTCGCCGTCGAGGTAGCCGGCGTCGCCGGTGTGGTACCAGCCCTCGGCGTCCTTGACCTCGGCCGTGGCCTGCGGATTCTTGTAGTACTCCTTCAGCAGCCCCGGGCTCTTCAGCAGGATCTCGCCGTTGTCCTTGATCTTCACTTCGACGCCCGGCACCGGCGGGCCTACGGTGTCGGGCTTGACCTGTCCGTTCGGCTGCACGCAAACGAAAACCGAAGTCTCGGTCGAGCCGTACAGTTGCTTCAGGTTGATGCCGATCGAGCGGTAGAAGGTGAACAGATCCGGTCCGATCGCCTCGCCCGCGGTGTACGCGACCTTGACGCGGCTCATCCCGAGCACATTGCGCAACGGCCCGTAGACGAGCACGTCGCCGATCCAGTACAGCACGCGATCCAGCAGCGGCACCGGCTTGCGGTCGAGGATCCGGCCGCCGACGCGGCGGGCGACGTCCATGAAGTAATGGAACATCCGCCGCTTGAGCGCACCGGCATCCTCCATGCGGATCATCACCTGCGTGAGCAGCGCCTCGAACACGCGCGGCGGAGCGAAGTAGTACGTCGGTCCGATCTCGCGCATGTCGGTCGTCACGGTCGCCGGCGACTCGGGGCAGTTGACCGTGTAGCCGGTCACGAGCGCCTGCGCGTACGAGAAGATGTTCTGCCCGATCCACGCCATCGGCAGATAGGCGAGCACGTCCTCGTAGACCGTCAGGCCCTCCATTTCCGCGGACACGCGCGCACGGTCGATCAGCGCGCGATGCGTCTGAACGACGCCCTTCGGCTTGCCGGTCGTGCCCGACGTGTAGAACAGTGCCGCGGTGTCGTCGGGCGAGCCTTTTTCGATTTCCTCGTCGACGAACTTGGGCTGCACCGACAGCAGTGCCTCGCCGAGCCGGACCAGCTCCTCGTACGGCAGCAGCCCGGGGTGCGTGTAGTGGCGCAGCCCGCGCGGGTCGTCGTAATAGATGTGCGCGAGTTGCGGGTGCTGCTCGCGCACTTCGAGCATCTTGTCGACCTGTTCCTGGTCCTCGACGATCGCGTACGCGATCTCGGCGTTGTGGAACACGTAGACCATCTCGGCGGCGATCGCATCCTGGTACAGCGGCACCGGAACGCCGCCCAGGCACTGCGCGGCCATCATCGCGAAGTACAGCCGCGGCCGGTTCTCGCCGACGATCGCGAGGTGATCGCCGCGCTTGAAGCCCTGCACGTGCAGACCCGCGGCCAGCTTCCTGACCTCGTCGGCGACCTGCGCCCAAGTCCACGTCTGCCAGATGCCGAGGTCCTTTTCGCGGATCGCCGGATGCTTGTCGCGCCAGTGGGCGTGATGCAGCAGCAGCCGCGGAAAGGTATCGGGCATCGAGGCGGGGGCCGATGCCATGGCCGTGTCTCCTTGAGTGCGTCTCGTGAGGTGCGGCGCTGCAGCGCCGCCCTGGCGACCTTCTGCTCGGCAAAATCTACACCATGCCTGTTGGCGCAGCGCATGAGGTGCGACCCTGGCGAACGCTCGGCGGACAAGGTAGCGGCCGCCCGGCCACCGCGCTGTCATCTGGGCGACAATCGCCGGCATGCTCGCGGAGACCCTCGAACAGGCCCTGAGCGCCACCCGCTGGGGGGCGGCGCTCGCCCCCGATCAGCTCGCTCGCGTGGCGGCCGAGTCGATCGAAGTCGTCGTTCCGGCCGGCGGCTATGTCTGCCGCATCGGCGAGCCGGTCGACGCCTGGCTGGGCGTCCTCGACGGGCTGGTCAAGATGATGATCTCCACGCCGAGCGGGCGTGCGTCGACCTTTACGGGCATCCCGGCCGGCGGCTGGTTCGGCGAAGGCAGCCTGCTGAAGACCGAAGCACGCCGCTACGACGTCGTCGCGCTGCGCGAGTCGCGCATCGTGCGTGTTCCGCGGCGCACCTTCGAGTGGCTGCTGAACACGAGCATTCCGTTCAACCGCTTTCTGCTCGTGCAATTGAACGAACGGCTCGGCCAGTTCATCGGCATGCTCGAAGCGCAGCGCCTGCACGACCCCGACGCGCGCGTTGCGCGCTGCGTGGCCGGGCTGTTCAATCCGATCCTGTACCCGGGTATCGGCAAGAAGCTCGAGGTGTCGCAGGAGGAGATCGGCTATCTGGCGGGCATCTCGCGCCAGCGCGTCAACCAGGCGCTGCAGACGCTGCAGCAGGCCGGGCTGATCAAGGTCGAGTACGGCGCGATCGTCATCGAGGACCTCGCCGGCCTGCGCCGCTACGGCGCCTGAATCCACGTCCGGGGACGCGCCGCCCATGTTCGATCGCGACTTCTGGGAACTCGCCAGCTTCGTCGTCACCGTGATCGGTCTGCCGGCCGCGATCGCGATCTTCATCATCGAGCAGCGCAAGGAGCGCGCCAACGAGGAGGACGAGGTCTATCAGCTTCTCGCCAACGCGTACAACGACTTCCTGAAAGTCGTGATCGACAACCCCGACCTGCGCTTGCGATCGAAGGAAACCACGCCCGACCTGACGCCCGAACAGCGAGAAAGAATGCTGGCGATCTTCGACATGCTGATCGCGTTGTTCGAGCGGGCGTATCTGACGGCCTGGTCGCCGGACATGACGCCTGCGCAAGCGCGGCGCTGGAACTCGTGGGAGGACTTCATGCGCGAATGGATCCGGCGCGACGATTTCTACTACCGGCTGCCCGAGCTGCTCAAAGGCGAGGATCCCGAGTTCGCCGAGTACCTGCGCCGGCTCGCCGCAGAAGAGCGCGGCCGTCCGATCGCCTCGCACTGAGCGTGCGCGATGCGCAGCGTTCGCCTTCCCGACGGCACCGCGGTTCCCGCGCTCGGGCTCGGCACCTGGCGCATGGGCGAGTCCGCGCGCACGCGGCGCGCGGAAATCGCCGCCGTGCGTCAGGCGCTGGCGATCGGCTACCGATTGATCGACACCGCCGAGATGTACGGCGAAGGCGGCGCCGAGGAAGTGGTCGGCGCGGCGCTCGCCGACGCGATCGCCGCTGGCGACGTGCGACGCGAAGAGGTGTTCATCGTCAGCAAGGTCTATCCGCACAACGCGAGCCGCACCGGCGTGCCGGCTGCGTGCGAACGCAGTCTGCGGCGGCTCGGGCTCGATCACATCGACCTGTACCTGCTGCACTGGCGCGGCAGCGTCCCGCTGTCGCAGACCGTCGCCGCGTTCGAAGCGTTGAAGCAGCGCGGACTGATCCGCCACTGGGGTGTGAGCAACTTCGACGTCGACGACCTCGAGGCGCTCGTGCGCGTGACGAATGGGTCGCACTGCGCGGCGAACCAGATCTACTACTCGGTCTCGCAGCGCGGCGCGGAGTTCGAGCTGCTGCCGTGGCAGCGCGAGCACCGCATCCCGGCGATGGCGTACAGCCCGATCGACCAGGGCGCGGCCGCACGCGACAAAACGTTGAAAGCCATCGGCGCGCGACACGGCGCGAGCGCAGCGCAGATCGCGCTCGCCTGGGTTCTTCGGCAGCCCGACGTGATCGCGATTCCGAAGGCCGTGCGGGAGGCGCATCTGCGCGAGAACTGGGCCGCAGCATCGATCGCACTGACGCCGCAGGACCTCGCGGACATCGATCGGCGCTTTCCACCGCCGGCGCGCAAGACACCGCTCGCGATGACCTGAGCGCGTTGCGTCGATCAACCCCGATGCCCTCGATGGTCCCTGCGGCTTAGCCAGCTCGCGGTAAGCCGGGTCCGCATCGCCGGCGTTGACTGCGGCAGCATTGCAGTCATCGATTCACGCACGGAGAAGCACGATGCAGGACACGACGAATCCGACCCCGGCGCCGGCGCGACGCACGCCGCATCCGATGTTCCTGATCGCCGCCGCGGCGGTCGCCGCGGTTTCGCTGATCGCCGCCGCGCAGTGGCTCGCGCCGAAGGACGCGCAATCGCAGGGCGCTCAACAAGCCGCGCAGCAGCCTGCGGCCAAACCCGCCGCGAAACCCGCGCCCGCCACGCGGGTCGCCGCGACCTGCCCCGATTGCGGCGTGATCACCGCGATCCACGAGGTCAAGCAGGCGGGCGAAGGCACAGGCGCCGGCGCGGTTGCCGGCGGCGTGGTCGGCGGCGTGGTCGGCCATCAGTTCGGCGGAGGCCGCGGCAAGGACGCGATGACCGTCGTCGGCGCGGTCGGCGGTGCAGTCGCGGGCCATCAGATCGAAAAGCAGATGCGGGCGAAGACCGTCTATCGCATCGACGTGAAGATGGAAGACGGCAGCGTGCGCAGCATCACGCAGTCGACCCCGCCGGCGCTGACGGTCGGCGCGAAGGTGCGCGTCAACGGCAACCAGCTCGTCGCGCGCGGCTGATCATCGTCCCCGGCGCCGGCCGAAAGCCCGCGCGCTTCATTACCGCAACGCGGGCCGGTCGGGCGCCAGCTCGCGCGCGTCGACGCCGAGCGCCTGCACGTCCGCCGGCAGCGGCTCTCCGCGCGCGAGCGCAGCGGCGACGCGGCCCGCCGCAGGCGCGGTCTGGATGCCGTAGCCACCCTGGCCGGCGAGCCAGAAGAAGCCGCGCTGCCGCGGATCGAAGCCGGCGACGATCGTCTTGTCGGCGACGAACGACCGCAGCCCCGCCCACTTGGCGTGGATGCGCGGGATCGCGAGCGTCGTCGCCGTGCTGATGCGCTCGACGAGCACGGCGATGTCGTACTCGTCGGGCTGCGCGTCGCACGGGGCCGATGGCGTTTCGTCGGCGGGCGAAGCGAGGATTCGGCCGGCGTCGGGCTTGAAGTACCACTGCTCGTCGACATCGATCACGGCGGGCCAGCGCTCGATCGAAACGCGGCGCGGCGGGTCGAAGGTGATCGCGGTGCGGCGCTTCGGCACCAGCCCGATCGGTGCGGCACCCGCGAGCCGGCCGATCTCGTCGGCCCACGCGCCGGCCGCGTTGACGACGATCGGCGCGGCGTAACGCCCACTGCGCGTCTCGACGACCCAGTCTGCACCGACACGCTCGAGCGCGATCGCCTCCGCGTTGCAGACGACTTCGCCGCCGCGCGCACGCACGCCGCGAAGGAAGCCCTGATGCAACGCATGCACGTCGATGTCCATCGCGTCGGGTTCCCATAACCCGCCGCCGATCTGCGTTTCGGCGAACACCGGGACGCGTTCGCGCACTTGCGCACCCGTCCACAGTTCGAGGTTGCCGACCAGCGCCGAGCATTCGGCGAACGTGCGCTCGAGCGCTGCGCGCTGATCGGCGTGCGCCGCGAGCAGCGTCCCGCGCGGCGTCAACAGCGGCGCCGAGGCGAACCCGGCTGGCGGCGCAGTCAGGAAGGCCTTGCTCGCGCGCGTCAGCGCGCGCATCGTCGCGTTGCCGTAGGTCTCGGTGAACAGCGCGGCCGAGCGCCCGGTCGTGTGATAACCGGGCTGCGACTCGCGTTCGAGCACGACCACGCGACCGCAGGCCGCCAGCTCGTACGCTGCCGAGGCGCCGGCAATGCCGGCGCCGATGACGACGAAGTCACTGCGCGAACTCACAGCGCTTCACGCATCGGACCGATCAGGCGGGAACCGCGCGCCGCTCGATCTTCGCTTCGCGGATCGGCAAATTGACGAGCGCGGCCGCGGCGGCGAGCAGCGCGTCCGCGTACCACATCCACAGGTAACTGCCGCTCGCCTCCATCGCGATGCCGCCGAGCCAGGCGCCGAAGAAACCGCCGATCTGGTGGGTCAGGATCGTCAGCCCGAACAGCGTCGCAAGATAGCGCGTGCCGAACAGCTTTCCGACCACGCCTGCGGTCGGCGGCACCGTTGCGAGCCACGTGAAGCCCAGCCCGATCGCGAAGAGATAAAAGGTCAGCTCGGTCTTCGGTGCGGCCAGATACAGCAGCACGAGCACCGCGCGCGAGCCGTACATCCAGAACAGCACGTATTTGCTGCGGTAGCGGTTCACCCACCAGCCGGCGGCGAGACTGCCTGCGATGTTGGCGAGTCCGATCAGCGCGAGCGACCAGCTCGCCACCGACGCCGGCAACCCGCAAAGGTCGACCTCGCCCGGAAGGTGGGTGACGAGAAAAGCGATGTGAAAGCCGCAAGTGAAGAAGCCCGCGTGCAGCAGCAGATAGCTGCGATCGGCGAATGCGTCGCGGACCGCTTTGCGCAGCCCGCCGTCGCTCGCGTGCGCGGCGGCGGCCGCGGCGGCCGCCTGCGGCGAGCGCCGCATCATTCGCGCGATCGGCAGCGCGGCGAGTGTGGCCACCGCGAGCGCCCACAGCGCGCCCATCCAGCCGATCGTCGAGATCAGCTTCTGCAGGATCGGCGCGAAGACGAACTGCCCGAACGAGCCGCCGGCGTTGATCACGCCCGTCGCGGTGCCACGGTGCTCGACCGATACGCGCTGCGCGGCCGCGCCGATCAGCACCGAAAAGCTGCCCGCACCCGCGCCGATCGCCGACAGCAGTCCGATCGAGAACACGAGCCCGAAACCCGTCGTCATGAACGGCGTCAGCGCACTGCCGGCGGCGAGGATCACGAGCCCCGCCGCGAGCACACGCCCCGGCCCGTAGCGGTCGGCGATCGCGCCCGCGATCGGCTGCGCCGCGCCCCACACGAACTGGCCGACCGCCATCGCGAAGCTGATCGTCACCAGTCCCAGCCCGGTTGACGTGTTCAGCGGCGAGACGAACAGGCCGAGCGACTGGCGCGCGCCCATCGTCACCATCAGCATCGCCGCCGCGGCGAGCGTGACGAACCACCAGCTCCTAGCCTTGTCCTGGCGAACCATAACTCCCGCTCCGTCCGGATCGCCGCGCATCGCCGCGCGGCTCGCGGATCGGCATTAGATACGCCGCCGCGCCGCGCGACAAATGAATTGCGCGCAGGCGTCGAATGCGTGCGACGCAGGCAAGCGAGCGCTGGCAAAATGCGCGGCCTTGCCCCGGAGTCACTATGCCTGCGCTACACCCGTTTCATCTCGCTTTTCCCGTGAAATCGCTCGAGCACGCGCGTGCCTTCTACGGCGACCTGCTCGGCTGCCCCGAAGGCCGTTCGTCGGACGACTGGGTCGACTTCAACCTGTACGGCCATCAGATCGTCGCGCATCTGGCGCCTGAAGAAGCGGGCCACCGCAGAACGAGCGCCGTCGACGGTGACCAAGTGCCAGTGCGCCATTTCGGCGTCGTGCTGCCGATGGCCGAATGGGAGGCGCTGGCCGAACGGCTGCGGTCCAGGGGCGTTCAGTTCGTGATCGAGCCGCATATCCGTTTCAAGGGTCAGGTCGGCGAACAGGCGACGATGTTCTTCCTTGACCCGTGCGGAAACGCCCTCGAGTTCAAGGCCTTTGCCGATCCGGGTCGACTGTTTGCACGATAAGAATCGCCCGTCCCTGCCTTGCGACACGCGCGGGTGACCCCGACGGGCGCTGGGCGCCTTCCGTCTCGCCACATGCGTTCGAGGTGCCCACAACTCTCGCGTCGGCAGTGCGCGGGCGTGACGCCGGCGGGCGCTCGCGTCGCCTCGGCATAGCGCCGGCTCGGCAAGCCACATGAGCCCCGACACGCAGGTCCCGCGCCGCGTGCTGCCGACGATCGTGCTCGCGCAGTTCGCGGGCACCTCGCTGTGGTTCGCGGTCAACGCGGTGATGCCCGACCTGCAGCGCGACTGGGGCCTGCCGGCCTCGGCGGTCGGCACGCTGACCTCGGCCGTGCAACTGGGCTTCATCGCCGGAACGCTGATCTTTGCGCTGTTGACGATCGCCGACCGGCATTCGCCGCGGCTCGTATTCCTGCTGTGCGCTGCCGCCGGCGCGGCGTGCAACGCAGCCGCCGTGGGCCTGGACCGCGACTTCAATGCGCTGCTTGCGCTGCGCTTTGCCACCGGCTTTTTCCTCGCCGGCATCTATCCGGTCGGCATGAAGATCGCTGCGGCGTGGTACTCGCGCGGGCTGGGCGGCGCTCTGGGGCTGCTGATCGGCGCGCTGGTGCTCGGCACGGCCGCGCCGCACGGGCTGCGAGCGCTCGACGCTGAGTGGCCGTGGCAGTCGGTGATGCTCGGCGTCTCGGCGTTGGCGCTCGCTGGCGGCGTACTGCTCTATCTGCTGGTGCCCGACAGCCCGCATCTTCCGCGCGCTGCGCGCATCCGCCCGCAGGCGCTCGCGGTGATCTGGACCGATCGCCGCGTGCGCGCTTCGGCCTTCGGCTACTTCGGCCACATGTGGGAGCTGTACGCGATGTGGGTGCTCGTGCCCGCGATCCTCGCGGCGCGCCTGCCCGCGTCGCAGGTGCCGGCGGGGGCGTTCGCGGTGATCGGCGCGGGCGCGATCGGCTGCGCGGTCGGGGGATTCGCCGCCGCCCGCTACGGCAGCGCGCGCGTTGCCGCAGTTCAGCTCGCGGCGAGCGGGCTGTGCTGCGCGACCGCCCCGTTGCTGTTGGCCGCGCCGCTTCCGGTCTTTGCGCTTTGGCTCGCGATGTGGGGCATCACGGTGGCCGGCGATTCGCCGCAGTTCTCGACACTCACCGCGCAGAACGCGCCGCGCGACAGCGTGGGCTCGGTGCTGACCTTCGTCAACTGCATCGGCTTCGCGATTTCGATCGTGACGATCCAGCTCTTCGCATGGCTCGCGCAGCGCTGGCCATTGTGGGTCGTGCTGCCGTGGCTGGCGATCGGCCCGGCGCTCGGACTGCGAATGCTGCGCCCCTTGCTGGCTGGCGACGGCGCGCCAGCGTCGCGCTGAGGCGACCGTTCACCGGTCGCGCCGTACGGGCGCGGCGTTCGAGGTTCGGTCCGCGTCGGCGCCGGTCGCGTCGCGCGTCAGTGCCGGCTCCAACCGCGCGCACCAGTCTTCGATCGCGTGCCTGACCTCGACCGGCCGCTCGGTCAGCGGCCAATGATGGCAATCGATCCGCTGCACCTCGACGCGCGGCAGCCGCCGCAGGCAGCGCTGCATCGCGTCCGGATCGGCGAACGTTCCGCCGGCGGAAAGCAGCACGAGGACGGGGACCGCGATCGCCTCCAGCGGTACGGGCCGGAACATCTCGACGAGTTCCTGAAGGTAGTGCGCGGTGCGAAACGTCCGCAGGTCGGCGCGCGTGGAGCTGTACCTTCGGATGAACTCGGCTTCGGCTTCCTTCGAGCCGAGCGCACGCCGCGCCATCTCGTCGAGCGCGCGCAGGTCCAGCCGGGGAAGCTGCCGCCGGCGCAGCCCGATCGCGTTGAGTGCGCGAACGACCACGGCGGCGGCCCACAACGCCGGACCGGCCGCGGCGAGCAACCGCCATTTGCCGCGCAAGGCCTCGCGAAAGACCGGATCGATCAGGCCCAGCGCCGCTGCGCGCGCCGCGTGCCGGACCGCGAAGTGCAGCGCCACCTGCGCGCCGAGGCTGTGGCCGACCAGTACCGCGCGCGGGTGACCTTCGGCATCGAGGATCGCGGCGAGGTCGTCGCACCAGAGCTCGTGACCGATCGCACCGCGCGTCGGCGAGTCGCCGTGTCCGCGCAGATCGACGCGCAGGACGTCCCAGCGGTCGGCGAGCGTGGTCTGCTCGACGAATTCGGACCAGCGCGTCATGTTGCTCGCCAGCCCGTGCACCAGAACGACGATGCGCCCCGGCGCGCGTTCGCGCGCGGGCATGAGGCGGTAGGCGACGGCCGTGCCGTCGTCGCGGATGATCGTGCGGGCGTATTCCATCGGCGCGCGGAAGGCGCATCATCGCATCGGGGGCCCTGGCGCCAACCCTTACGTGAATGCCACGATGCAGCCGCGTTTCGATCGGTCGAAACTGTCGGGACGCGAAGCCGCCATCGCCTCGGCAAGGAGGCAACCATGAGAAACAGACCCACGACGTGCGCGATCTGCCGGCAACCCAGCGAGCCTGCGCGCATCGAGGAAGTCACCGGCGCGGAGAAGGAGCTGAAGGTCACGCTGCGCGGCATGCCCGTGCTCGTCTGCGCCAACGGTCACCGGCACTTCGTGAATCCGGACTTCCCCTTGCTGCTGCTCGACCACCTGACGGAGCTCGACGAGCCGAAACTGCCCGCCGGTGCCGAAAAGGGGCTCATCGTCAGACACTTCGTCTGCTCGGACTGCGGCGGAGAGCTGCAAGCACAGCCCGATCACGAGCACACGTTCAGCTTCGATGTCGGACTTCCGCAGATCGACGCGTTCGCGGTCGGTCTGACGACCCCCGTGTACCGCTGCAGCCAGTGCGGCCGCGAGCAGGTTCACTCGCTGCGGTCGCTGCGCAAGCTCACGCCCGCCGCGCTCGCGCACGCGTTCAAGGCGGCGCAGATTCCGCACGGCTGAAAATCCGTCCGCAGTAAGCTCGCGCCGCCGCGAGCGGAGGCGGCCCCGGACGGCCCGGCTTCGATCGTCGGCGTCGCGCGCGGCTGGCCGCGGACGCGATCGCATCGGCCGATCCGCGCGTGCCACGCCCGAGCGGACGAACCCCTCCCGAAAGGACCGCGATGGACCATCCGCTGCAACGGCTGCTCGACAACAACCGGCGTTGGGCACGCGCCGAAGTCGAACGCGATCCCGCGTTCTTCGAGAAACTGCTGCGCCAGCAGACGCCCGAATACCTGTGGATCGGCTGCTCGGACAGCCGCGTTCCGGCCAACCAGATCACGGGACTCGCGCCGGGCGAAGTGTTCGTCCACCGCAACGTCGGCAATCTCGTCGTCCACACGGATCTGAACTGCCTGTCGGTGATCGACTTCGCGGTCGACCTGCTGAAGGTCAAGCACGTGATCGTCGTCGGACATCACGGATGCAGCGGCGTGCGGCTCGCGCTGCAGCGCGCGGCGGCCGGACTCGCCGAGAACTGGCTGCGCCACATCCAGGACGTTCATCGCGCGCACGCCGGGCTCGTCGACCCGATCGCCGACGAGGAGCGCCGCGTCAACCTGCTCGCCGAGCTCAACGTCGTCGAGCAGGCGGTCCATGTGTGCCAATCGACGATCGTGCAGTCGGCGTGGCGCCGCGGCGCGGGGCTCACCGTGCACGGCTGGATCTACTCGTTGCACAACGGGCTGCTCGTGGACCTGGGCTTTGCGGCGGCCGGCTCGCAGCAGGTCGCTGCCGCACGCAACGCGGCGATGGACCGGATCGCCGAGCGCTATCGCGCGTCCTGAACGATCGCCGCGCCGCGCTCGGCGAGCAGTTCGCGCAGGACCGAGCGGTGGCAGCGCGCCTCGTTCTCGCAGTAGCAGCCGACCGAAAAATCGGCGCTGTGCGAAAGCGCAGCCAGCACGTCGAGCACGCGGCTCGCTTCGGGCCGCTTCATCTCGGCGCGATAGCGCGCCACGAAGCCGCGCCAGGCGCGTTCGTCGGACGCGGCCTGTCCGCGCTTGAGCAGTTCTTCGCTCGGCGCCAGATTCGGCAGCCAGACGTCGTATAGATCCCGCTTCGCGTATTCGTCCTTCGGCACGCCTCGCGGCGGGCGCCGTACGGTGCCGATGCGAACGCCTTCGCCGTCGGCGCGCGGGCTGCCGAGCCGGACCACGCGGATCGCCATGTCGCCTCCCTGCCCCACGGGCGCAGACAACGGTGCGCATTGTGCCGCGCCGCGTGCTCTACGATGTCGCGCGATGAGCACGCTCGAAGCGGATGGCCCGCCGGTGCCGCGCGACGCGGCGCGCGCGCTGACGGCGCTGGAGCGCAGCAAGGACGCGTTCGGCGGCCGCTTCGCCGCATCCAAGCTGCGTTGGCTGCGACTTCTGGCGCATGCGACGCTGCGCAGCGCCCGCCAGGTCGAACGCTTGCACGAACTGCTGTGCTTCATGCGCGCGTATCCGGACGATGCGCGCGTGCTCGCGCAGGTCGAAGCGATGCTCGCCCGCTTTGCGCGCCGCGCCGATCTGCGATCGAACCGCGCCGCGCTCGCGCACACGGGCATCGCGGGCACCGACACCGGTTATCCGTTCTTCTATCCGACGGCCGAGTGGCTGGCGCGGCGCTGGCCCGCGCTGCTGCGCCTCGACCGCAGCGACGCCGCGGCCGCAGACAACATCGCGCGCGCGCTGCCGCTGCTGGTGACCGCGGTCGAAGCTGCGGCCTTGAAGGAACTCGCGCTGCCCGGCTACGCGGCGCTCGACCGGGTGCGCGGGCGCACGTCCGACGCGGTCTTCCTGATCGAACGCATTGCCGCGCTGCCGGGCGACTCGTTCACGCGCGAAGCCTTCTACGACGGCATCAATCCGAGTTGCACGCTCGCCTCCGGCGACGACACGCCGGCGCGCACGCGCGAGAAGCTCGACGGCTCACGCATCGCGTGGCAGACCGGCCCGCTCCGGCGCGCGCGCCCCGACCTGCGCCGAGAGATCGCACGCGCGCCGCGCGCGCTGCGCCGCCTGCCGGCACGGAAGGGGCGGGAAGCGATCGATCTCGCGCGCGGTGCGATGGTCGCGCGGCAGCGCGATCTGGACGCCTTCGCGTACGGCGACGCTCGCGACGTCTGGCTCGTCGACGACGGCGACGGCTACGCCTTCGTGGTCAACGGCGTCGAGCCGCAGCGGCGCGCGCCGCTCGCCGCGATCTACGGCGGACTGATGCTGCGCAACGGCGTGCCGGTCGGGTACCTGCAGGCGGACCTGTTCGGCCGCTCCGCGGCGCTGTCGTTCAACACGTTCGAAACCTTCCGCGGCGGCGAGTCCGCCTACGTCTTCGCTCGCATGCTGGCGATGCTGCATCACGCGTTCGGCGCGACGTCCTTCACGGTCGAGCCGTATCAGCTCGGGCAGGACAACGACGAAGGCATCGCGTCGGGCGCGTGGTGGTTCTACTTCAAGCTGGGGTTCCGCCCGCGCGCGGCCGACGCGCGGCGCATCGCGCGCGAGGAACTCGCGCGCATCGGGCGCGACCCGCGCCATCGGTCGAGCGAAGCGACGCTGCGCGCGCTCGCGCGCAGGCACCTGTTCTTCGAGGTCGACCCCGCCCGGCCGCTGCCGCTGCCGCCGGCGGCGCAGATCGGGCTCGCGGCCGCGCGACTGCTCGATCGCATCGGCGGCGCCGACCGCGAGGCGACTGTGCGCGAGTGCGGCCGCGTCGCGTTGCGCCGCTGCGGCGGTTCGCTGCGCGGGGCGAGCGCGGACGAACGACGCGCGTGGGAGCGCTGCGCGCCGGTCGTGCTGCTGCTGCCCGGGATCGAACGCTGGCACGTCGACGAGCGCCGTGCGCTCGTCGACGTGTTTCGCGCGAAGGGCGGCCGCAGCGAGCGCGCGTTCGTTTCGCGACTCGTCGCGCACGCGCGCCTGCACGACGCGCTGTTCGCGCTGCGGCGGGTCACAGCCGGGTGACGCCGGGCAACCAGCCGACCAGCCTGCCCTCTTCGTACAGCGCGCCGCCAGTCTGTCCGCCGATACGCAGCTTCGCGAACTCGACCGTGCGCGCCGATTTCACGGCCTGCGCGGACTCGAGCCTCGCGGCCAGCCTGGTCAGCGCAGCGCCCGCGGCAAACAGCGCCGCCGCGGCGAGCCGGCGGTGCGGTGCCGGCGGCGAGCCGGCGGCGGTCCATCTGATCGTTCGTGCCATGGCCTCTTCCTTTCGTGCGCCGGCGACGCAGTGTCCCGGCGCCTCGCTTCACGGTCCTTCTTTCAGGGAGTCGACTTCCTTGCGCAGCGCAGCGCTGGCGGCCCGCCGGTCGACTGCACGGCGGCCGCGATGCGCCCCCGCCCGCTTGAAGCGGGCGATCGCGACGAGCGGGTTGCGCGGTTTGGGTGCGGTGTCACGTGCTTTCATGGCGTTCTCCTTTGCGAAGACGTTGTGCTGCAAACGGGCCGCGCAGCCGCGCGGCCGGGAAAAAGCGGATGGACAATTCGGCCCCGGGGCGGCGGTGCCGGCCCGGGCTGTAACGCTGTGGGAAGCGTCGAGGCGGCGGCGCTAGTGCGCTCGCGGCGCCCGGGTGCGGAAGGCCGGCATTACGCCGGTCGTGGCCGAGCCGATGCCCGTGCGAACGAGGTTTTGCTCGAACATCGTGCGGCTCCTTGTCGGTTGGCGGCGGATGGGCGCTACGGATCGATCGACGACGCGGACCGAACGCAGCAACGGCGCAGATGATAAACAGTCGTTTATCAATAGCGCAAGCTGAATTTCCACGGCGGCGCGCCTGATCAGCGCTTGCGTTTCAACGGCGCAACACCGAGTTGGGAACGTCGCCAGAGTTCCGCGTCGCGTTCGCCCGCTGCCCGGCGCGTCGCCCCAGCATCCCCGGCGCGCGCATCGTTCGGCGAGGTTGTGGGCACCAGCACCTCGCCGAGCAGTTCGAGCAGGCGCGTCCGCGCGCGCTCGGGGTGACGCCGGTAGTAACTCAGTACGAGGCTGACGATGAAGCGCTCGTCGTCGTCGCGCGGCGCCCCGCCTTCGTCTTCAGTCGCCGGCGCCGCAGTCGCGGCGACCGGTGCCCGCGCGGCGAGGGCGGTCTCGGGTCCATGCGGTTGATCCATCCAGCCGAACGGCTTGTGCATGCGCTGCTCGAACTGCCGTGCAAGCCGCTCGCCGATCTGGCGTGAGCGGCTCTTGATCTGACTCCAGTAGCTCGGCTGGATCTGCAGCCGCTCGGCGAAGCGACCTTCGAGGCCACGCAGCGTGCCTGCGTCCGGATTGCGCGCCGCCTGCCGGACGAACTCGTCGAACAGCAGCAGCGCGTTGTCGAGCCGTATCCGGGCAAGGTCGCGGGGCGGTGTCATTGCCCCGATGATAAAGGTCGATCTCGTCGGTCGCCCGGCGGACTTTGGGGTGGCCGCGCGACGCAGAAAGTGCGCTGCACGGCGGGCGGAGAACAACCGATGCAGCCGTCGCAGCCCGCGGAGCAACTGCGTTGCTCGGTGCGCGCCGGTGTCGTTGCGGCGCGCCGCAGCCGGGCGAACGCATAGCCTGCCGCGGCGGCGACTGCAAGCGCGGTCGCCGCCGTCTCGAACAGTTCGTACGCGGTCATACGAGTGCCGACGCGACGCGATAGGTGACGAAGGCCGCCACATACGCGAGCAGCGTGAGATAGCCGGCGGCGACGGCCATCATGCGCCACGAGTTCGTCTCGCGGCGGATCACCGCGAGCGTCGCGATGCACTGCGGCGCGAACACGTACCACGCGAGCAGCGCGAACGCGGTCGCTGGCAGCCATTGCGCCGCGAGCACCGGCGCGAGTTGCGCGGCGGCCTCCTCGGCGGTTGCCGACAGTGCGTAGACGGTCGCAAGCGCGCCGACCACGACTTCGCGCGCGGCAAGCCCCGGCACGAGCGCGATCGCGATCTGCCAATTGAAGCCGACCGGCGCGAAGACGACTTCGAGCGCGCGGCCGATCTGCCCGGCGAAGCTGTAGTGAATCGCCGGCAGCGCCGCGTCCGCCGGCGGCGCGGGAAAGCTCGCCAACGCCCAGAGCGGCACCGTCAGCGCGAGGATGATCGTGCCGACCCGCCGCACGAAGATGCGCGCGCGCTCGAGCAGCCCGAGCGCGAGGTCGCGCGGACTCGGCAGCCGGTACGAAGGCAGTTCGAGCAGCAGCGGGTGCTCGCCGGTCCCTGGGGCCAAGCGCTTGATCGCATAAGCGACGGCGGCCGCGGCGGCGATGCCCGCTGCGTACAGCCCGAATAGCACGAGCCCCTGCAGGTTCAGCACGCCCGCCACGTCGCGCGCCGGAACGAAGGCGCCAATCAGCAGCGCGTAGACCGGCAGCCGCGCCGAGCAGGTCATCAGCGGTGCGACCAGGATCGTGACGAGCCTGTCGCGCGGGTGCTGGATCGAGCGCGTTGCCATGATGCCTGGCACCGCACACGCGAAGCTCGACAGCAGCGGAATGAACGAGCGTCCCGACAGCCCCGACCCGACCATCAGCCGGTCCAGCAGAAAGGCCGCGCGCGGAAGGTAGCCCGATTCCTCGAGCGACAGGATGAACAGAAAGAGGATCAGCACCTGCGGCAGAAACACGAGCACGCTGCCGGCGCCGGCGACAACGCCGTCAACCAGCAGACTGCGCAGCGGTCCCGCGGGCAAACGCGCATGCACCCACGCACCGGCCGCGGCCGTCGCCGCCTCGATGCTCTCCTGCAGCGGCGCGGCCCACGCGTAGACCGCCTGGAACATCAGAAAGAGCAGCAAGGCGAGCAGCGCGAGCCCGGCGACCGGATGCAGCACGACGCGGTCGATCGCATCGTCGATTGCGGCAGTCGCGCGCGGCATCGTCACGGCCGCAGCGAGCAGTCGCGCGGTTTCCACGTGCGGATCGGCGACCGCCTTGCGTACGGGCGGCGGGATCGGCGCGCGGTCGAGCAGTTCGACCAGTGCGCGTGCGCCGTCGCGTTCGACCGCGACCGTCGTGACGACCGGCGCGCCGAATTCGGCGGCGAGACGCTCGACGTCGATGGCGATGCCGCGGCGGCGCGCGGCGTCCATCATGTTCAACACGAGCACGAGCGGCCGGCCGAGCGCGCGCACCTCGAGCGCGAAGCGCAGGTGCAGTCGCAGGTTGGTCGCATCGGCGACGCAGACGAGCACGTCGGGGCGCGGCTCGTCGGTGCGTTCGCCGAGGCAAACCGCGCGTGTCACCGCTTCGTCGGGGCTCTTCGGATCGAGGCTGTAGGCGCCGGGCAGATCGAGCACGCGAACGATGCGGCCCGACGGCGCGCGATAGCGGCCCTCACGCCGCTCGACGGTGACGCCGGGGTAATTCGCGACTTTCTGTCGCGCGCCGGTCAGCCGGTTGAACAGCGCCGTCTTGCCGCAGTTCGGACTGCCGACCAACGCGATGCGCAGCGCCGCTGCTTCGCTCATCGCGCGCTCTCGCCTTCAGGTTCGACATGCACCCGCTGCGCCTCAGCCCGCCGCAGCGCAAAGCGCGTGAAGCCAACCTGGACGACGACCGGTTCGCGCCCGAACGGGCCGTGCGCGACCAGTCGCACCGCCTCGCCCGGAACAAAGCCAAGTTCGCCGAGCCGGCGCCCGATCGAGTCGCCGGGGTCGCGCAGCATCACCGCGCGCACGCGGGCGCGCTGACCGCGGGGAAGTTCGTCGAGGGTCATTTGCGTACTCCTGCACGGCCTGGTTTCGCCCAGTGGCCGCCGGTCAATTCGGCGCGCCCTTACGCTTGCGAATGATAAGCATTCTCATTAAGATTGCCTTGACCGAAATCAGGGAGCGGCGCGGATCCGCCATCCCGGGGCCCGAATCGACCATGTACGTCTGCATCTGCCATGCGGTCACGGAACGCGACATCCGCGCCGCGGTGGCACGCGGCGCTACCCGCCTCGAAGACCTCGCGATGACGCTCGGGGTCGGCGCCGGCTGCGGCTGCTGCCGCGAGGCCGCGACCGCGCTGCTGGACGAATGCCTCGCGCAGGTCGACGAACGCGAGGCGAGTAGCATCGCCGCGTGAGGATCGTCCCGTCGAAGGAGGCGAGACCATGCAAGGCGACAAGCAGGCGATCGCACACCTGAATGCGCAACTGAAGAACGAACTCACCGCGATCAACCAGTACTTCCTGCACGCGCGGATGCTCGACAACTGGGGCTTCGGGCGCCTCGGCAAGCGCGAGTACGACGAGTCGGTCGGCGAGATGAAGCACGCTGACCGTCTCGTCCAGCGGATCCTGATGCTCGAAGGGCTGCCGAACCTGCAGGACCTCGGCAAGCTGGCGATCGGACAGGACGTCGAGGAAGTCCTCAAGGCCGACCTCGCGCTCGAGCGCACCGCGCAGGCGACATTGAAGGCCGGCATCGCCTACTGCGAACGCGCGCAGGACTACGTGTCGCGCGAGATCTTCGTCGACATCCTCGACGACACCGAGGGACACATCGACTGGCTCGAGACGCAGCTCGAGCTGATCGGCAAGGTGGGGCTGCAGAACTACCAGCAGTCGCAGATGGACGGTTCGTCGAACTAAAAGCGCTTGCGAAGTCGCGCGACGAGTTTCCGTCCGCGCTTCGAAGGGCCTGTCCTGAGCCGGGCGAAGGGTTCAGCGCGAACAGCTTGCTCGCGTGCACGCTACCGGTACACCAGCACCGGCACCTTCGAGTGCGTCAGCACCTTCTGCGTTTCGCTGCCGAGGATCAGCGCCGACAGTCCGCGCCGCCCGTGCGAGGCCATGAAGATCAGGTCGCACTTGTGGCGGCGCGCGGCCTCGAGGATCGCATCGGCGGGAAAGTCGCTCGTCACGTGCTCGCAGGTGCACGGCACGCCCGCGGCCCGTGCGGCTTTCTCGATCACGCCAAGGTACTTCGCCGCCGCGCGCTCGATCAGCTTCGCGTGCTCGTCCGGCGGAAGGTAGCTCACCGGCAACAGATTCTCGTAGACGAGCGGCGTAGCGGCGGGCGCGGCAAAAAAGCCCGTCACCCGCGCGCCGAGCACGCGCGCGAGTTCGACGCCTGCGATGGCGGCCTTTTCCGAGAGCTTCGAGCCGTCGGTCGGAATCAGGATGTGCTTGAACATGGCGTGCTTCCTCGACATCGGTCTCATCGTGCGTACGGCAGCACCCAGATCAGCATGCCGAACGCGTAGCACACGCCGGCGGCGACCAGCGTGAAGGGAACGCTCCACGAGAGGAACTCGCGCAGCGAGATCTTGCGCTTTTCCTCGCGCTCGCAGATGTTCAGCGCGGCGAACAGCGCCGGCGCGCCGGCCACGGTGAGATTGCTGCCGAGCGTTCCCGCCCACACGAGCATCCACCACAGCGGCCAGGTCGCCACGCCGCTCGACTGCATGTCCTTGATCGTGTACAGGAACGTCAGGATGTACGCGTCGTGCTCGACGATGCCGACGATCGGCACGGTGACCCAGTACAACAGGGTGGCGCCGAGCGCGAGGTTCTCGGCGAACAGCGGCCGCAGCGCGTGCGCGAGCTGGTCGATGATCTTCATCTTTTCCAGCCCGCCGACCAGCGCGAACAGCGCGATGTAGAAAAGGATCGCTCGCCAATCCAGCTCGCCCAGGATCTCCTCGAAGGTCGGCGCCTTGACGCGTTCACCCAGCGCTTCGAGCGCGAGCACCAGCGTCACCGCGCCGGTCAGTGCGATGAAACCGAGCTTGACGCCGAGCATTTCGCGCAGCGCCATGCCGACGACGGTCGCGAGGAACCAGCCGACGACGACCACGGCGAACGTGCGGTTCGGGATGCGCGTTTCGATGCCGAGGCTGGCGATGTCGATCGCCTCGCGCCCGCGCGAACGAAAGCCGTACGCGTACATCGCCGCCAGCGTAAGCGCGAAGGTCATCATCAGGATCGGAAACGACGACGGGCGCCCGTACTGCCAGATGAAGTCGCGGAACTCCGCTCCCGACACGCTGTGCAGCATCTGCGGCGGCAGGTCGCCGAGCAGCAGCGCGGTGCCCATGAAGTTCGCCGCGAAACCGATCATCAGCACGACCGGTGTGACCGGCAGCTTCATCGCGCGAGCGAGCGGCAGCGCGACCGGCGCCATCATCAAAATCACGACGACGTTGTCGACGAACATCGAGATCACGCCGGCGAGCACCGACAGGATCATCACCAGCAGCCCGGGGCGGCCGCCCGACAGCCGCAGCGCCTGCACCGACAGCCAGCTCGGCACGCCGGTCTTGCCGAAGTAGCCGGCGATGATCCAGATGCTGACCAGGATCGCCATCACGTTCCAGTCGACGAGCTGGAAGGCCTCGACCTCGGTCATCACACCGACCCAGATCATCGCCGCCACGCCGATCAGCGCGGCGACCGCGCCGTCGATGACGTTGGTGATCACCGCGAGGATCGTGACCGCGAAAATCGCGAGCGCGATCCATGCCATCGTGTCCATCAAAGCCTCCTGCTGCACGCCGTCGTGCGACCCTGGGGCAGACGATAGGGGTGGCGGGTCGGTGCGGCTTTGCGCTCGATCAGCCGCGAAGCACGGGCAATCTCCCCGTTCGCGGTGCTAGAGTCGGCGTGCACTGCCCGCGGGGGAGGCATGCGCGATCGAAAGGCCTGGTTTTCGGTCCATCGCTGGCTCGGCATCGGGCTGGGTCTGTGGTTCGCCCTGGTCGGGCTGACCGGCAGCGTGCTCGTCTTCGAGGATCCGATCGACGCGTGGCTGAACCCGGGCTTGTTGACGGCCTCCGACCGCGGGCCGTGGCTCGCCCCGGACGCGATCGTCGCGCGCGCGACCGACGAGTACGCGCTCGGAAAGGTCGAGCGGATCCGGCTGCCGCTCGCGCAGGGTGACGTGTACCGGCTGTTCATCCGCACGTCGCCGAACCGCCGGGTCGGCTCCGAACGCATCGAGGCCTTCTTCAACCCGGTCACCGGCGCCCTGCTCGGCACGCGCGGCGCCGAGACGCTCGGTCTGTCGGCACCTTACCTGCTGAAGACCGCCTACGAATTTCATCGCAACGTGCTGCTCGGCAACGCGGGTTCGAATATCGTCGGCATCGCCGGTTTCCTGCTGCTCGCCAACGCGATCGCCGGCTTCGTCGTGGCGTGGCCGCGCAAGCGCGAAGGACTGCGGCGGCTCGTCTGGATCAACTGGCGTGGCAATGCCACGCGAATCTTCTTCGACGTGCACCGTTCGGCCGGCGCGATCTTCTTCGCGCTGCTCGTGCTGGCCACCGTCACCGGCAGCACGCTCGTTTACCTGAACTACGTGCGCGACCTGGTCAACGCGTTCTCGAAAGTGGCGTCGTTTCCGACGATCCCCTGGGTGCCCGGAGCGCGCGACGAGCCCAAGCCTTTCGGCGAGATCGTCGCAGCGGTGCACAGCGCATACCCGGACCGCGCGATCACCGAGATCCACGGACCGCCGGGACGCGCGAGCGGGTTTCTGTTCTATCTGAAGCGCGCCGGCGACGAACACCGGCTCGGCGACACGATCGTCTGGGTCCACCCGGTCACGGCCGAAATCCTGGTCGAGCGCAGCGACCGCACGCGCACTGCGGGCGAAACGCTGATGCACTGGCTGTTCCCGCTGCACAGCGGAACCGCGTTCGGCACCGCAGGAATGGTCGCGATGAGCGCGACCGGCGCGATGCCGATCCTGCTCGTTCTGACGGGCTTGTGGGTCTGGCTACGCAAGAAGCGCGGCGAACGCATCGGCCGCGAGCGCCGCGCAGCACGCGCGCGCGGGACGGTCGCGACGTCGACCGCCGCCGAATAGGGCTCGCTTGCCCCTTCGACACGAGGGCGCCTCGCGCCGCTTTCGCCATCCCGCGCGCACGCGCGGCGAACCGGCGCGCGCGTTCGGGCGCGAAGTCGGCGCAGCGCCGGGACGCCGCCGCGCGGGTACGATGCGCCCGCGAAAGGAGACGCACGATGATTCTCGAAGTGGCCGACATCCGCATCCGTCCCGGCGAGCAGTCCGCGTTCGACGCAGCGATCCGCCGCGGCGTCGAGACCGTGATCGCCAAGGCCAAGGGCTTTCGCGGCTACAAGATCAACAAGGGCGTCGAGTCGCCCGAGCGCTACCTGCTGATGATCTTCTGGGACACGCTCGAGGATCACACGGTCGGTTTCCGCGGATCGCCGGCATTTGCCGAATGGCGCGCGATCGTCGGGCCATTCTTCGCGCAGCCCCCGCAGGTCGAGCACTACACGCTGCTCGCGAAGTCGGACTGAGTTCCCGCCCGCGCGCGGAAGCCATTCGAACGCAGGCTTCCGCGCAGCCGCTGCAGGTCAGGGTGCCGGCGTAGCCGCCACGGCCATGTCGGCTTGGATCACACCCGCGCCGACCGCATCGCACATGACAGCGCCGCACATCGTGTCCCACGCGATCGTCGCCGGGTGATCGAAGTCGAAGATCGCGCGCGATCCGGTCGGTGGCAGCGCGAGCGCGGTCGACTTCAGCAGGTGCTCGACCTGCGCCTGGGTGAGCGTCGGGTTCTTCTGCAGCATCAGCGCCGCGACCGACGCGACGTGCGGGGTCGCCATCGAAGTCCCGCCGACGAAGAAGAAATTCGTTCCGACGCCGCCGCGCAGGTCGCCGATGCCGCGCGAATGCCACGGCAGGTGGTTGTAGCCGGGGTCGCCCGGGAACGGTCCGCGCACCCACGATCCGGGCGCGAGGACGTCGAGCTGTTGGCCGGGCAGCGCGCGGCTGCTGAAGTCGGAGACGTAGATGTCGCCGGCCTGCGTGGCGTCGTCGACTTCGCCGGAGCCGGGCAGCAGCGGCGGATTCGGATACTTGAGCCACCACATCCGGTAACGCGGCAGGCCATCGGTGGGCCTGAGCCATTCGCCGGTCCAACCCACCGAGCCTGCCGAAATCACCGGCGGGTAGGCGCCCGGAAAACTCATCCCCGCTTCGCCCTCGTTGCCGGCTGCAGCAACGACGATGACACCGGCAGCGATCGCATCGTCCAGCGCGGCTCTCTCCTGCGGCTCCAGCGCGCCGCCGCCCAGACTCATGTTGATCACCATCGGGCTGTAGCCGGCGCGCTTGAGCTCGGTCGCGTAGCGAATCCCGGCGACGACCATGTCGGTGGTGCCGAACACGGCGTTGAAGCCGGCCCGCTGGTTCGGGTCCGGACACTGCGGTCGCGCGGGAATTCGGTAGTCGGACAACACCTGCACCGGAATGACGGTCACGTCGGGCGCGATCCCGCGCACCATGATCGGCGGCAGCGGAAAACCGGCTGCATCGTCGAAGTTCGAGTCGTAGAAATAGCCGAGGACCGTGCTCGCGACGTGCGTGCCGTGCGTGGAGCCGCGCGAGCCGACCCAGGTCGACTGCGCGAGCTTGCCGACCTCGATGTCGAAGCCGCATGGATCGACGTTGTGCGCCTTGAACGTCACCGGTTGATGAAAGCCGACACCCAGGTGCGTCGCGACGCGCGCGCCCGGGAAGTAGTCGCGCCAGTTCGGCACGAGCCCCGTGTCGAGCACGGCGACGTAAACGCCCTTGCCCGTCTGCGCCACGCTTTCGACGTTGATCAGGTCCGAGTCCCACGTGGGATAGCCGCCTGCGGTCGTCGTCTGGTCGCTGAACGGATTGCCCGCGAAAGCCGCGGTCGCGACGAACCCCAACGAAGCGCACAGCCATGTCGTTGAACGCCGGTTGCTCATCGGATCTCCTCCCTGTGTTCGGTACGGATCGTGCCGGGCCCGATGCGCCAGACAACGGCGGCGGCCAGACGACCCATCGTAGTCCGGTCCGCATCACAAGGCATGCGCTGCGCCGACGGACGGCGATGCCGCGGATGCGCTATTCGCCGGCGAGATGCAGCACGACCTCTCGCGCGTGCCCGCGCCGCCGGTGCTCGTAGACGTAGATCCCCTGCCAGGTGCCGAGCGCGAGCGCACCGTCGATCACTGGAACCGAGGTCTGCGTTTGCGTCAGCGCTGCGCGCACGTGTGCCGGCATATCGTCGGCGCCTTCTGCGGTGTGCTCGAACAACGGGTCGCCGTCCGGGACGAGCCTCGCGAAGAAGCGCTCCAGATCGCGCCGCACTTCGGGATCGGCGTTCTCCTGGACCACCAGGCTCGCCGACGTATGCCGGATGAACAGCGTCAGCAGGCCGGTGCGCACATCGGACTCGCGCACCCAGTCGGCGACGCGGCGCGTGATGTCGATCAAGCCGCGGCCGGGAGTCCGAACGGTCAGCGTCGTGTGGGCCTGTTTCATCGCCAGCCTTCGCGGAGTCGCAGTTGAAATCGTAGGTCAGGCTCCGGAACGGCGCATGGTCCACAGTCGGCCGCTGAGGCGAATCCGCAAGGTGTCGATACTTCGCGTTTCGGTCGCGTCGGGCGTTCGCGGCGCGCAAGCGTCGCCGCGGCAAGCGCACGGCGTCGAGGCTTCCTGTTGATCTGCGACACAGCTTGCTCGCGCTCGATGCGCGCGGGTCGCGCGCGCTCCGTTAGCCTGTATCCGCCCGCGATCGATCCAGCGAGAGAGGCGTGGCTCGGAGCGCGGCGAACGGAGGCTGCACGTGACGACCGAGATCGTGATCCTCGGCGACGGTACCGGCGGGTTGGTCGTCGCCAATCTTCTGGCAAAGCAGGCGCGGCGCGAGCGCCTGGACCTGCGCATCAAGCTGATCGGCAACTCACCGAAGCACACCTACCAGCCCGGCATGCTGTTCCTGCCGTTCCGGATGCGCGGCTACCGCACGCTCGCCGATATCCAGCGCGACAACACGGATTTCATCGGCGCCGGGATCGAATACGTCTGCGAGCGCATCAGGGCGATCGACACGGCCGCGCGCCGGGTATCCACCGAGCACAGCGACCATGCGTACGACTGGTTGGTGCTCGCGCTCGGCTGCCGCACCGTCGTCGATGCGATCGAAGGGCTGCCCGAGCGCTGGGGCAAACGCGCGCACGGCTTCTACACGCCCAAAAGCGCGCTCGCGCTCGCCCGGGCGCTCGAAGACTTCCGCGGCGGCGATCTCGTCGTCGACATCGCCGAGGTGCCGATCAAGTGCCCGGTCGCGCCGCTCGAATTCATCTGCCTCGCGGACGACTACCTGACAAAGCGCGGGCTGCGCAGCCGCACGCAGCTCACGCTGGTGACCCCGCTCGCCGGCGCGTTCACCAAGCCGATCTGCAACGAGATGCTGACGGGCATGCTCACCGGCAAGGGCGTCAAGGTCGTGCCGAACGCGTCGCTCGCGAAGGTGACCGACACGCACATCGCCTGCCCGGACGGGCAGACGGTGCCCTATGACCTGCTGGTGACGATTCCGCCGCACGAGGGTTCGGAGCTGATCGACGACGCCGGGCTCGGCGACGGACTGGGCTTCGGGCTGACCGACAAGCAGACGCTGAAGGCGAAGAAGGCCGAGCGCGTTTTCCTGCTCGGCGACAACGCCAACGTGCCGACGTCAAAGGCGGGTTCGGTCGCGCACTTCCAGGCCGAGATCGTCGTGCACAACCTGCTGCGCGAAATCGCCGGCAAGGACGCGCAGCCGCTCGCCGACGGGCACGCCAACTGCTTCATCGAGACCGGCCGCGGCAAGGCGATCCTGATCGACTTCAACTACGACATCCAGCCGGTGCCCGGCAAGTTCCCGCTGCCGGTGATCGGCCCGCTGTCACTGCTCGAGGAAACGCGGCTCAATCACCTGGGCAAGCTCGCGTTCAAGCCGATCTACTGGAACCTGCTGCTGCCCGGCCGCCGGATCCCGCTGGTCGGCTCGCGCATGAGCACGCTCGGCAAACGGATGGGCGTGCTCGATCGGCGGCATTGACCCGCGTCGGCAGCGCCTGCGCGTGACTGGGCGGACGTCATTCGACGCGGAGAGGGCTCCGGGTCTTCTCTCGGTGCTCTCCGTGTCTCGGTGGTGAAGTCATGGCTCTTCGAAGGCCGCGAATTCGACCACCGAGACACGGAGAGCACCGAGCAATTTCAACTGCTGTGCTCCAGAGTTGTCGGCGGCCACTACGCCGCGCTGGATTCGGCCTCGGCCATCCGCGACAGGTGACCGTCGTCGAGGTGATACACGGTATCGAAGCCTTCGATCATCCGGTGATCGTGCGTCACCGTGATCACCGCCGAACGGCGCTCGCGCGCGATCTTGCGCAGCAGCGCCATCACCTTGGTGCCGCGTTCGGTGTCGAGCGCGGCGGTCGGCTCGTCGGCGAGGATCAGCGGCGGCTCGTTGGCGAGCGCGCGGCCGATCGCCACGCGCTGCTGTTCGCCGCCGGACAGGTTCGCCGGCAGCGAATCGGCGCGGTGCGCGATCTCCAGATAGCCGAGCAGCTCCTTCGCGCGCCGCGCCGCTTCGCGCCGGCCGACGCCGTTCAACTGCAGCGCGAGCGCGACGTTTTCCTGCGCGGTGAGAAACGGGATCAGGTTGTGCTGCTGGAAGATGAAGCCGATGTTCTTTCTGCGGAACGCGCGCTCGTCGACCCCGGTCCAGCCGTTGTCGTAGACGGTCTGCCCGTTGATCACGATGCGCCCGGCCGTCGGCTCCAGGATCAGGCTGATCGACAGCAGCAGCGTGCTCTTGCCCGATCCGCTGGGCCCCAGCAGCGCGACGAGTTCGCCCGCCTCGACGCTAAAGGTCGCGGGCTTCAGCGCCTGCACCGCCAGCTCGCCGCTGCCGAAGGTCTTGCTGACGCCGACGACTTCGAGCACCGGCATCGTCAGCCCCCCAAGGCGAGCTGCGGCGGCGTGCGCAGCGCGTGCCAGATCGCCATGAAGCTCGCGACCACGCCGCCGACGAGCATCACGAGAAACGTCGCCGCCGTCTCCTCCGGCAGGAACGCCAGCGTGCGCGGAAAGCGCGGCGCGATCAGCTCGCGCAGCGCGTACGCCAGCGCGAAGCTGGCGAAGGTCAGCGCCAGCGACTGCTCCAGGATCAGCCGCACGATGACGAAGTTCGGCGCGCCGATCAGCTTCAGCGTGGCGATCGACTTGATCTTCTCGATCGTCAGCACGTAGACGATCAGCGCGATGATCACGATCGACACGATCACCAGCAGCGCGCGGAACAGCGCGAGCACGGCCGACATCCGGCGCAGCCGCCCTTCGAGCATCAGCGCGCGCTCCTCGTCGGCCGTGTAGACGTTGAAGTACAGCCAGTCGGCGATGTGGCTGCGCACCGCTTCGGTGTCCGCGCCGGGGGCCAGCCGCACCAGCACCGCGTTGATCGTGTTGGTCGGCGCGGCGAGCAGCGGCAGGAGCTTGGCCGCCTGCTCGGGCGTGTAGCCGGCGCGCTCGAGCCGTTGCAGGTTCGCCGCGCGCGCGGCGACCAGCGCGCGCTTGTCCTGTTCGTACTGCACTTCCTGCGCGTCGGGCAGCGACAGGTACACGAGCGGGTTGCCGGCCGAGTCGACCGCACCGCGCGTCAGCCCGACCACCGTGTACACGCGCTCGCCGAGCGGCACGCGCTCGCCCAGGGCCACGCCGAGCTTGGCGTCGGCGACCATCTCGTAGTGCGGCGCTTCGATCGCGCGGCCGCGCACGATGCGGCCCGGCCCGCCGAGGCCGCCGAACACGTCGTAGCCGACGATCGTGAACTGCTTGTCGGAGCCGCCGATCGCGCGCTGTGCGGTGTAGATGACGTAGGGGCTCGCCTGCGCCACGCCGGGCGTGGCCGCCACGCTCTTGTACGCATCGGCCGGCAACCGCGACGGTTCGTTGAACGGCCCGCCGCGCCCGCGCTCGACGACCCACAGGTCGGTCGCGGTGTTCTCGATCAGCCACACGCCGTCGGCGATGTTGCCCTGGTAGATGCCGTTCATCACCAGCACGATCGCCAGCAGCATCGCCACGCCGGCGATCGTCGCGACGAACTTGCCGAGATGGCGGCGGATGTCCTTGAACGCGAGATCCATCGGGCGGATCGGCTCTAACTGGAGGCCGCGCGCACGCGCAGGTTGGCGCGCACGCCCTGCGCCTGCGCGACGATGCGCTCGCCGGCCGCGAGCCCTTTGCGGATCAGCACGCGCTCGCCGTCGGCGCCGCCCGTCTCGACGGGGCGGAAACGCGTGCGCCCGTCGGCGACGACCAGCACGCCGCGCACGCCTTCGGCGTTGCGCGTCAGCGCCGCGAGCGGAACGACGACGCCCTGTTCGCCGCCGGCGTCGATCGTCACTTCCGCCTCCTGGTCGATCGCGAAGCGCGCCGGCGGCGCATCGAACGCGACGTTGACCTCGAGTTCGCGCGTCGCGGCGTCGGACTGCCGCGCGATGCGCGCGACCTTGCCCGTCAGCGTCTCGCCGGTGCGCAGCCGGATCGTCGCCGGCTGGCCGACGCGCACGCGGCCGACGACCGATTCGTCCACCCGCGTGGCGATCCACAGCGTCGCCGGGTCGACCATGCGCAAGATCGGTGTGCCCGGTACGACGGTCGCGCCGGCCTCGGCGAGCCGCGCGATGATCACGCCGTCCATCGGCGCGACGATGCGCGTGAACGACAGCACGGTGTCCGCGTAGCGCAGCTCCTGCGCGAGCGCCTGCGCTTCGGCCTCGCGCGCCGCGAGCGCCGCGCGCGCGTTGTCGAGGTTCGCTTCGGCGGCGCGCAGCGCGGCCTCCGAGGCGTCGAGCACCGATTGCGAGACGAATCCGGTGCGCAGCAGCTCGGCGTCGCGGCGCTGCTTGCTGCGCGCCAGCTCCAGTTCCGCCTGCGCTTTGGCGACCGCCGCCTGCGCCGCGCGCACGTTGCGCGCGACCGCCTCCTGCTGGCCGCCGACGACGCCGCGCCGTGCGGCCAGATCGCGTTCGTCGAGCACGGCGAGCACCTGCCCGCGCTTGACCGCGTCGCCGACATCGGCGTCGACCTGCCGCACGGTCGCGGTGATGCGCGCGGCGAGCGTCACCGGCACGCGCGCCTGCACCGTGCCCGGTCCGACCACGCGCGCCGCGACCGTTCCCGGCTCCGCTTCGACGATCGGCACCTCGACCGCGCGCACGAAGCGCGCCCACGCGAACGCGCCCGCTGCGGCGACGGCGAGCGCCGCCACGGCCACGCCGACGATGCGACCCCGGTTCATGCGCGCCTCAGGCCTGCGCGGCGCGCTCGCCGCCGGCGAACACTTCCGCGCCGCTCGCATCCACGACGCGCACGCCGACCGGGATGCCATGCCGCACGCTTTCGGTGACCACGCAGAAGTCCTCGAACTGCGCCAGGCAGCGGTCGAAGTGCGCGATCGCGGCCGCCGGCTCGGCGAGCCGGATCGTCACGTCGAAGCGGCCGATGCGCAGCCGTCCGCGCTCGTTGCGCTTCAGTTCCCCGCGCACTTCGGCGCGCAGCGTGCCCGGCGTCTGCTTGAACTTGCGCATGCAGAACAGCAGGCTCGACGACAGGCAGTTGGCCACCGCGGCGGCGATCAGCCGCGCCGCGTTCGGCCCCGACGAGCGCCCGAGCGGCGCCGGTTCGTCGAGCTTCAGCTCCGGCACGTTCGGCCAATCGAACTTGACGCGGAATTCGTAGTCCTGGAGCTGTTCGAGCTCGAGCGTAAAGCTCATCGATTCGTCCATCGTGGCTCCTCGATTCAAGGGGGTGGGTTGAGTCCAGCGCACACGCGGCCGTGCTGCGCGACGACGATCTCGCCCGCCGCCAGCGGCGTCCACGCCTCGTCCGTCAGCGGCACGCTCGCCAGCAGCACGACCACCTGTTCGCCGTCGTGCGCGCGGATGCGCAATCCGTCGGCCGCCAGTTGGCCGCCGGCCGGGCAGTGCCGCGCCAGTCGCCACAGGCCGGGCGGCGCGATGCGTCCGTCGTTCTGGCGGCGCCGATCGGCGTGCGCGAACAGCGCATCGCCGTCGCAATAGATGAAGTTCGCCGGCCCCAGCGTGCGCAGTTCGGCGGCGAACGCCTCGACGATCCGCAGCCGGTCCGCCAGCGCGGGCGTGCGCCCGTCGTGCCACAGCGGGCGCAGCCGCTCCAGCAGCGCGCAGAACGCGCGTTCGGAGTCGGTCTCGCCGATCGGGCGATACGACTGCGCGCGGAAGCGCGCGTCGCGTTCGATCGCGGGCAGGTCGCCGTTGTGCGCGAAGACGTGCCACGCGCCGCCGAGCTCGCGGATGAAGGGCTGGCTGTTGCGCAGCGCGACTTCGCCGCGCGTGGCCTTGCGGATGTGACTGACCACGAACGGGCTGGCGAAAGGATGCGCTTCGATGAAGCGCACGCACGCGCTGTCGGCCGCGGGAAACGTCTCCTTGACGAGCCGCACGTCGCGCGCGTCGTACCAGGCGATGCCCCAGCCGTCCTTGTGCGGTCCGGCCAGCCCGCCGTGGCGCGAGAACGCCTCCAGCGACATCTCGACCGTCGCCGGATAGCGCGCACACATCGCGAACAGTTCGCACATCCCCTCTTCCTCCGCGTCGCGGTCAGGGTTCGGCCGGCGCCCTTTGTCGTTGATCGGGATCGGCGAGGCGCAAGGTTAACGAAGGAAAACTCGCGCGTCCGTGACCTGGGTTGCGGCCCGTGGCGCGGACGGGCGCGATTGATCCGCTCGATCGCGACGAACGGAACAAACGATTGGCCGTCGCACTCGCATCTGCGCACAATCGTCGCGAACCGATTTCGTCGCTTGCGATCCGATGACAACCCTGCGCACCCGACCGGTGGCGGCTTCGTTCCTCGCCGCCGTCGCGCTCAGCGCGCTGGCGGCCGGCTATCTGTGGCTCGGCCCCCCGCTGCGTGCGGCCGCCGATGCGGCAGCGGCGCCGCCGTTGCGCGCGCTGGCGCTCGGTGCGCTCGCCGCCGCCGCGACGGCCGGCGGCGCACTGGCCGCGTTTGCGCTGCGTGGTGCCACGATGCGCTTTGCCGACGCCCTGCTCGGCTTCGGCGCCGGCGTGATGCTGGCGGCGACCGCCTTCTCGTTGGTCCTGCCGGCGCTCGACGCCGCGGGTGCGCTGGGCGCGACGCCGCTGGCCGCGGCGCTGTTGGTCGGGCTGGGCATCGCGCTCGGCGCGGCCGCGGTGCACGGGCTGGACCGCGTCCTTCCTCATGAACACTTCGTCAAGGGTGTCGAAGGCGCGGCGCTTGCCCGGCGCGTGCGCCGCGTCTGGTTGTTCGTCGCGGCGATCGCGATCCACAACATCCCCGAAGGGATGGCGATCGGCGTGGGCGCGGCCGGGCTCGGTCCTGCCGAGGCGACCGCGCTCGCCGCCGGCATCGCGATCCAGGACATTCCCGAGGGCCTGGTTCCGGTGGTCGCGCTCGCGGCGATCGGCTACCGGATGCCGGTCGCCGCGCTGATCGGTGCCGCCAGCGGCCTGGTCGAGCCGCTGGCGGCCGTTGCTGCGGCAGTCATCGTCGGGCTGTCCAGTGCGCTGCTGCCGCTGGCGCTCGGTATGGCCGGCGGCGCGATGCTGTTCGTGGTCAGCCACGAGGTCATTCCCGAGTCGCACCGCAACGATCGCGGCGGCCACGCCACGGCGGCGCTGATCGCCGGCTTCGTGCTGATGATGATCCTGGACACCGCCCTCGGTCGTTGACGCCGATGCGCGCGCTGCTGCTGGTGGCCGAGGGCTTGCTCGCCGAAGGCGGCGGCTTCCTGTGCGAGTGCGCGGCGCGCGACCACGGCGGTTCGGAGCCGAGCGTGCGGCTCGGGCGGCGCCTGACGCTGCTGAGCTTCACGCTGCGCTCGCTCGCCGCATGCCTCGAGCGCCGGCGCGGTCGCGCCGGCGCGCGCGCGGTCGAGCGCTGTCTGGTGCACGTCCGCCACGACCTGGCGCTGGTCGGCCGGCTGCTGCCGGCGCTGACGACTGCGGAGATGCCGCTGCGGCTCGTCGCGCAACGCGGCGCCGCGCCGCCCAGGTCGCTCGCGGCGGCCTGCCGGCGCGTCCACGCCGAAATGCGCACCGTCGCGGCGCTGGCGCGCAGCGCCGATCAGGGCGCGTTTGCGCTGTGGGCGCAGCGCCGCGCGCAGTACTACCTGCGCCGCGGCGAGCCCGATGCGGACGGCTCGATCACCCGCACCAGGTCGCGCGGCACTTCTTCGCGCACCAGATCCGCCAGCGCCGTCAGCGCCGCCATGCGCGGGTAGGTGGCGCGAAACGCCAGCACGACGCGGCGATGTGCGCCGGCCACCTGCAGCGGACGCAGGTCCATGCGCGAGGAGCGCGCCCATGGACCGCGCGTGGCGAGCGCCGGGATCAGCGTGCAGCCGATGCCGGCGGCGACCAGCTCGAGCAGCGTGTCGAGGCTGGAGGCGCGCAGATCGGGCACGCTCGGCAGCGGCACCTTCTTGCGATGGCGGCACACCTCCAGCGTCTGCTGCTTCAGGCAGTGCTCGTCGGACAGCAGCAGCAGTTCCGCCTCGGACAGCTCCTTGCGGGTGACTTCGGGACAGCGCGCCAGCGCATGCCCGCGCGGCGCGGCGAGCCAGAACGGCTCCTCGAACAGCGGGATCGCCTGCAGGCCGGGCTCGTCGTCCACCGGCGTGGCGAGGAACGCGGCGTCGATCTCGTGCCGGTTCAGGCGCTCGATCAGATGTTCGGTCGTCTCCTCGGTCAGCGCCAGTTGCAGCTTCGGAAAGCGGCTGCGCACCGGGCGCAGCAGCCACGGCATCAGAAACGGCGCCAGCGTCGGCAGCACGCCCAGCCGCAGCGTGCCGGCGAGCGGGTCGCGGCTCTCGCGCGCGATCTCGACCACCTCGCGCGCGTTTTCCAGCGCCAGGCGCGCGGCGGCGGCGATGCGCTCGCCGACCGGGGTGACCTGCACCGCGCGGTTGGTGCGCTCGAACAGCTTGACGCCCAGGTATTCCTCGAGCTTGGCCAACTGCGTGCTCAGCGTCGGCTGGCTGACGTGGCAGGCCTCGGCGGCGCGGCCGAAATGGCGGTGGTCGGCCACCGCGACCAGGTATTGCAGATCGCGCAGGTTCATCGTTCGGGGCTCGGTTGGTCGATCGACAGGGTCAATCGTAACGCTCGAAACAATCGATTTCCAATCGGGAGCGCCGGCGCCTACAGTGCCACCATCGCAGTCGCCGACGGAGGATCGAATGACGCGCCAGATCGTACGCAGCGCGACGCGCACGCCGGCCGGCCGCTTGCAGTTCGTCGCCGGCGCGGCGGTCAACCTCGCCGGTGCCGCGCTGCTGCTTTGGCAGGCGGCCGAGTACGCGCGTGCGCTCGCGCTCTGACCGACGCCCGACCCATTTCAACCGAAGGAGAACCGATGCCCGACGAAACGAAGTGTCCGTTTCACCACACCGCAGCGACCGGCGAGGTCAAGTCCAACCGCGACTGGTGGCCGAACCGGCTCGACCTCGCCATCCTGCGCCAGAACTCGCCGAAGTCCGACCCGATGGACAAGGACTTCGACTACGCGAAGGAATTCAAGAGCCTCGACCTGGCGGCGGTGAAGAAAGACCTGCGCGCGCTGATGACCGACTCGCAGGACTGGTGGCCGGCCGACTACGGCCACTACGGCCCGCTGTTCATCCGCATGGCCTGGCACGCGGCCGGCACCTATCGCATCGGCGACGGCCGCGGCGGCGCCGGCACCGGCCAGCAGCGCTTCGCGCCGACCAACAGTTGGCCCGACAACGTCAACCTGGACAAGGCGCGTCGGCTGCTGTGGCCGATCAAGAAGAAGTACGGCCGCAAGCTCTCTTGGGGCGATCTGCTGATCCTGGCCGGCAACGTCGCGCTGGAGTCAATGGGCTTCAAGACCTTTGGCTTCGCCGGCGGCCGCGCCGACGTGTGGGAGCCCGACGAGTCGGTGTACTGGGGCTCGGAGGGCAAGTGGCTGGAGGACAAGCGCCAAGGCACGCAGGCGGAGCGTTTCGAGAATCCGCTGGCCGCCGTGCAGATGGGGCTCATCTACGTCAACCCAGAGGGCCCCGGCGGCAAACCCGACCCGCTCGCCTCCGCACGCATGGTGCGCGAGACCTTCGCGCGCATGGCGATGAACGACTACGAGACCGTGGCGCTGACCTGCGGCGGCCACACGTTCGGCAAATGCCACGGCGCCGGGCCGGCCACCCACGTGGGGCCCGAGCCTGAGGCCGCGCCGCTCGAGCAGATGGGGCTGGGCTGGATCAGCAGCTACAAGTCCGGCAAAGGCGGCGACCAGATCGGCAGCGGCCTCGAAGGTTCTTGGACGCCGACGCCGACGAAGTGGGACATGACCTATCTGGACATGCTGTTCGGCAACGAGTGGGAGCTGACCAAGAGCCCGGCCGGCGCATGGCAATGGACGCCGAAGCAGGCGACCGACAAGAACATGGCGCCGGCCGCGCACGACGCCTCGAAGAAGGTGCCGATCATCATGACCGACGCCGACATGGCGATGCGCATGGATCCGGCCTACGAGAAGATCGCGCGCCACTTCTGGAAGAACCCGCAGGAGTTCGCCGACGCGTTCGCCCGCGCCTGGTTCAAGCTCACCCACCGCGACATGGGGCCGCGCGCGCGCTATCTGGGACCGGAAGTGCCGAAAGAAGAACTCATCTGGCAAGACCCGATCCCGGCGGTCGATCATCCGCTGATCGACGACAAGGACATCGCGTCGTTGAAAGCCAAGGTGCTCGCCTCCGGCCTGACGGTGCCGCAGCTCGTCTACACCGCGTGGTCGGCCGCTTCCACCTTCCGCGGCTCGGACAAGCGCGGCGGCGCGAACGGCGCGCGCATCCGGCTCGCGCCGCAGAAGGATTGGGAGGTCAACCAACCCGAGCAATTGTCCAAGGTGCTCGCTGCGCTGGAGAAGATCCAGCGCGAGTTCAACGCGCAGGCCGCGGGCGGCAAGAAGGTGTCGCTGGCGGATCTGATCGTTCTGGCCGGCTGCGCGGCGGTCGAGAAGGCGGCGAAGGACGCCGGCTTCGCGGTGGCGGTGCCGTTCGCGCCCGGCCGCATGGACGCGCGCCAGGACCAGACCGACGTGGAGTCCTTCGCGGTGCTGCAGCCGGCGGCCGACGGCTTCCGCAATTACGCCAAGCCCAACCTGGGCGTGCCGACCGAGGCGCTGCTGGTGGATAAAGCGCAGTTGCTGACGCTGACGCCGCCGGAGATGACGGTGCTGGTCGGCGGCCTGCGCGCGCTGAACGCGAACTACCAGCAGTCGCGGCACGGTGTCTTCACCCAGCGGCCGGGCGCGCTGACGAACGACTTCTTCGTCAACCTGCTCGACATGGGCACGCAGTGGGCGCCGGTCGCGGGCAAGGACGGCGTCTACGAAGGGCGCGACCGCAAGACCGGGCAGGTGAAGTGGACCGCGACGCGCGTCGATCTGGTGTTCGGTTCCAACTCCGAGTTGCGCGCGCTCGCCGAGGTCTACGCCTGCGACGACGCGAAAGAGAAGTTCGTGCGCGACTTCGTCGCCGCGTGGAACAAGGTGATGAACCTGGACCGCTTCGACTTGCGGGCGTAACGAGTCCTCGCGGCGCCATCGGCCGCCGCCCGGCACCAGCCGGGCGGCGGCTTTTTCATGCGCCGACGATCAGATAGACCAAACCAGCGGTCATCAGGGACAAGGCGAGGTGCGGACTCAGCGCCATGCGCAGCCACGGCTGCCTCGGCACGAAGCCCACGCCGGAAACGAACCCGCCGGCGATCCCCCACAGCAGCAGCATCAGCGCGCCGTGCACGGCGCGCCCGCTCGTACCGGTCGCCAGCGGCGGATACACCGTCAGCGCCAGCGACAACGCGATCGCCAGCAGCAACGCCAGACGGCGCCATGCGCTGCGCTCAGTGCGAGCCGCCTGCATTGCGCTCCTCTTCCATCTCGCCCCACATGGCGTTCAGGATCGCCAGCAGGACGGCGAAGCCCACCCCGAGCACCCAAGCGAAGTACCACATCGGAACTTTCCCTTTCAGTACGCGCTGCGCCGGTTCTCGCGGATATACGCGGCGGTCACCTTGCCCGCCATCACGCCGTAGGCCCAGCGCGTGTAGAAGATCACCAGCGGCATGAAGATCACGACCGCCCAGAACATCAGCGCCAGCGTCAGGTGGCTGGAGGTCGAATCCCAGACGGTGAGGCTGGAGCGCGGATCGGAACTGGACGGCATCACGAACGGGAACATCGACACCGCGGCGGTGCCGATCACGCCGGCCATCGCGACCGACGAGGCGACGAACGCCGCCAGCGTCCAGCCGCGCCAGGCGAAGAACATCCCCGCCAGCGCGCCGACGAAACCGGCCGCCGGAACCGCGAGCGTCAGCGGATAGCGCGCGTAGTTGGCGAGCCAGGCGCCGGGCGCCACCTCGACCGTCTTGGCGAGTGGATTGGACACCGCGGCCGGGTCCGCCCCGGCGGCAATCGCGTAGCCGCCGATGCCCGAGGCGACCCACACACCCGCCGCCGCGAAGCTCGCGACGAGCAGCGCACCGAAGACGAGCGACGCCCGCCGCGCGCGCGCATAGATCGCGCCGTCGGTCCGGTGCATCAGGTAGTTCGCGCCGTGAAAGACGATCATCGACAGGCTGACCACGCCGGCGAGCAGCGCGAACGGATTCAGCAGTTGCCAGAAGCTGCCGGTGTAATGCGGCAAGAGGTTGTCGTCGAAGTGAAACGGCACGCCCTGCAGCAGGTTGCCGAAGGCCACGCCGAAGATCACCGGCGGCACCGCGCTGCCGACGAACAGGCCCCAGTCCCAGCCGTTGCGCCAGGCCGGCGCATCGAGCTTGCTGCGAAAGTCGAAACCCACCGGACGGAAGAACAGCGCCCACAGCACCGCGAGCATCGCCCAGTAAAAGCCCGAGAACGCCGCCGCGTACACCAGCGGCCAGGCCGCGAACAGCGCGCCGCCGGCGGTGATGAACCACACCTGGTTGCCGTCCCAGTGCGGGCCGATCGTGTTGATGATCACGCGCCGCTCGACGTCGTCGCGGCCGACAAACGGCAGCAGCGTGCCCACGCCCATGTCGTGGCCGTCCATCACCGCGAAGCCGACCAGCAGCACGCCGACCAGCAGCCACCAGATGAACTTCAGCGTCGGATAGTCGAGCATCGTGCGCTCCTCAAGGCTTCGCCGGCGCGGCGGGGGCGGCTTCGAGCGCGCCGCCGCGCGGTTCGTTGTGATAGCGGCCGGTGCCGAGCGATCCCGGCCCCTGGCGCGCGAAGCGCACCATCAGGTACACGTCGGCGATCGCCAGCAGCGTGTAGAAGCCGATGAACCCGGCGAGCGATCCGTACAGGCTCCCGACCGATACCGACGACACCGACAGATGCGTCGGCAGCACGCCGTAGATCGTCCACGGCTGGCGGCCGTACTCGGCGACGAACCAGCCGAGTTCGGCGGCGATCCACGGCGCCGGCAGGAACCACAGCGCCCAGCGCAGCAGCCAGCGCTTCTCGCCGCAGCTTCCCTTCAGCGTGTAGTAGGTCGCGAGGGCGAACAGCACGAGCATCGCGAAGCCCAACGCCACCATGATGCGGAAGGCCCAGAACAGCGGCGCCACGCGCGGGATCGTGTCGGCCACCGCGCGCTCGATCATCTCCGGCGTGGCTTGGCGCACGTCGGTCGTGTACTTGCGCAGCAGCAGGCCGAAGCCCAGATCCGCTTTGTGCCGCTCGAAGACCTCACGCGCCTGCGCATCGTTGCGGTCCTTGCGCAGCGCTTCCAGCGCCGCGACCGCCTCGATGCCGGAGACGATGCGCGCGCGGTTCTTGGCCATGATCTCCTTGATGCCCGGGATCTCCTTGCTGACGCTGCGCGTGCCGATCAACCCCATCACGTACGGGATGTGGATCGCGTAGTCGTTGCGCATCTCGCGCTGGTTCGGCAGCGCGAACGCGGTGAAAGACGCCGGCGCCGGCTCGGTCTCCCACATCGCCTCGATCGCCGCGAGCTTCGTCTGTTGCGCCTCGGTGACCGTGTAGCCCGATTCGTCGCCGAGCACGATCACCGAGGCGGCCGACGCCAACCCGAACGCGGCGGCGATGCGAAACGAGCGCTTCGCGAACTCGACGTCGCGTCCCTTCAGCAGATACCAGGACGAAATCGCCAGAACGAAGATCGCCCCGGTGACGTAGCCGGCGCTCACGGTGTGGACGAACTTGGCCTGCGCGGTGGGGTTGAACAGCACCGCCCAGAAGTTCGTCAGCTCCATGCGCATCGTCTCGTAGTTGAACGTCGCGCCGACCGGGTCCTGCATCCAGCCGTTGGCGATCAGGATCCACAGCGCCGACAGGTTGCTGCCGACCGCGAGCAGGATCGTCACCATCAGGTGCTGCACCTTCGACAGCCGGTCCCAGCCGAAGAAAAACAGCCCGATGAAGGTCGACTCGAGGAAGAACGCCATCAGGCCTTCGATCGCCAGCGGCGCGCCGAAAATGTCGCCGACGTAGTGCGAGTAGTAGGCCCAGTTGGTGCCGAACTGGAATTCGAGCGTGATGCCGGTGGTCACGCCCATCGCGAAGTTGATGCCGAACAGCTTGCCCCAGAACTTGGTCATGTCCTTGTAGACCTGCTTGCCGGTCATCACGTACACGCTTTCCATGATGACCAGCAGCCAGACCATGCCGAGCGTCAGCGGCACGAACAGAAAGTGATACATCGCGGTCGCGGCGAACTGCAGCCGCGACAGGTCGACCAGTTGTTCGGAGATCATCGGTTGTCCTTCGCTGTGGCGTCGGTGGGCGCGACCAGCGCGCGCGCGACCGCGTCGGCATCGGCACCGGCCGGGGCGGAGAAAAACGCCGCCCACAGCGCGACGAGGGCGGCGAGCTTCAGCACCAGGATCGCCGCCAGGTGGCGGCCGAGCCAGCTACGCAGGAACTCGCGCATCGCGCGCGCCCTTCGCGCGTCAGTCGCCGAAACGACCGACCGCGCAACTGACGAACGACTTGGCGGCGGCCGCTGCCGAGCGCAAGCCTTCGACCGAACCCTTTTCCGGGTAGCCGAGCCGGGCCAGCGCCGCGGCGACCTCGCCGCGCACGTCCTCGGTGGCCTCGACGACGACCGTGCCGGCGGCCGGATCGACCGCGACGCGCGCGATGCGCGCGTCGGCGGTGAGCGTGCGCTCGATCGTGCGCGCGCAGCCGCCGCACTTGACGTTTTCGACTTCGAAACGCAGTTCCATCGCTACCTCGCCTTCAGCTTGGTGATGCCGAGCGCCTGCATCACGTACTTCTCGTAAATGGGCTCGGAGGTGCCCTTCTTCAGTTTGCGGATGAAGTACTTCTCGAACGCCACCTTGGCCAGGTGCACCCACTTGCCCTCGGAGAACCAGTTGACGTTGCGCGGCGGGATCTGCGGCAGCGCGACGAACGCGATGCCGGTATCGCCCATGTCCGCCAGACACACCGCGTTCCATGTCGCCTTGTGCGTCGGCTCCTTGCCGTCCATCTGCTCGCGGATGTTGTGCGCGGTGGCGGTGACCATCGACTCGATCATGAAGCCGGTCTTCGGGACGCCGGTCGGCACCGGGGTCTGTTCGATCGGCGGAATCGCCACGCACACGCCGACCGCATAGATGTTCTTGTACGTGGGGTTGCGCTGGTGTTCGTCGATCACGATGAAGCCGCGCGGGTTCGTGAGCCCCTCGATGCCGAACACCGCGTCCACGCCCTTGAACGCCGGCAGCATCATCGAGTACTTGAACGGCAGCACGTGCTCCTTCTTCTGCTTGCCTTCCTCGTCGTGCTCGGTCACGTACATCTTGCCCGGCTCGACCTTCGTGACCTTGGCGTTGGTGATCCACTTGATGTGCCGGTCGCGCATCATCGACTCCAGCATGCCCTTGGAGTCGCCCACACCGCCGAGCCCCAGATGGCCGATGTACGGTTCGCTGGTCACGAAAGTCATCGGCACCTTGTCGCGGATCTTGCGGCGCCGCAGGTCCGTTTCCATGATGAACGCGAACTCGTAAGCGGGACCGAAGCACGAAGCGCCCTGCACGGCACCGACCACGATCGGCCCCGGATCCTTGACGAACGCATCCCACGCGGCAGCGCCCGCTTCGGCGTGATCGACGTGGCACACCGACTGCGTGTTGCCGTTCGGGCCCAGCCCTTCGATCTCGTCGAACGCGAGCTTCGGCCCGGTGGCGATCACCAGGTAGTCGTAGGAGAGGCTGGAACCGTCGTTCAGTTCGAGCCGGTTTTCCTTCGGGTGCACGCGCTTCACCCCGCGCCCGTCGTAGGCGATTCCCTTCTTCGCCAGATACGGCGCGATCGGAAACTCGATGTCCTTGCGCTTGCGCCAGTGCACCGCGACCCACGGGTTGGACGGCACGAAGTGATACGTGTCGCCCAGCCCGACGACCGTGACGCGGTCGTCCTTGCCCAGCAGTTCCTTCATCTCGTAGGCCATCGGCAGTCCGCCGAGGCCGGCACCCATCACGACGATATGCGCCATCGCGTTGTCTCCCTGTGTTGTCGATCGAATCAGGCGTGCGAACGCACCCATGCCATGAACGGCGCCGGCATCATCGCACCGGACGTGCGCGCCACCTCAGCGCCGTCCTTGAAGATCGCAAACGTCGGAATCCCGTAGATGCCGTGGCGGGCAGCCAGTTGCTGCTCCTCGTCGGTATTGACCTTGACGAAGCGGAACTGCGGCTCGAGCTCGCGCGCCGCCGCTTCGAAGACCGGCGCCATCATCCGGCAGGGGGCACACCATGGCGCCCAGAAGTCCACGACGACGGGCAGGTCGGAGCTGCCGACATGCCGCTCGAACTCGGCCGCGCCGACGGCGACCGGATGGCCTTCGAACAACGGCTTGCCGCATTGGCCGCACTGCGCCCCGCGGAGCCGATCGGCGGAGACCCGCCCGCCGACATGGCAATGCGGGCAAACGACATTGAGCGTGCCTGCTTCGACCTTCGTATCCATACAATCCTCTTCGTTGCGGACGGTTCCGATGGCCCGCAAGGATCGCCGGCGCAGCGGGGCCGGTCTGTGACCTGAGTTCCGCGCGCCGGCTACGTAAACCGCGCGCGTCGAAGGGGAAGAGGTGCGGATGGACACCGGCACGGAAGGCGACATCGCGGCGCTGCGCGCACTGGTGCTGGCCCGCTTTCCGATCTTTGCGCAGCTTCCCGCGGCGCGGCTCGATGCGCTGCTCGCGCAGTCTCCGCTGCGCCGTGTTCCCGCCGGCAGCGTGCTGTTCGAGCCGAACATGCCGTGCACGGGTTTCCCGCTGGTACTGGAAGGCAGCGTGCGGGTCTCCAAGCCGGCACCGAACGGGCGCGAGCTCGTGCTGTACCGCGTGAGCCCAGGTGAGGGCTGCATCCTCTCCGGCGCGTGCCTGCTCGGCCAGACCGAGTACTCGGCGCGCGGCGTCGCCGAGAGCGACGTCATGCTGCTCGGGATCCCGTCGGAGCAGTTTCACGAACTGATCCTGCAGCACGAACCCTTCCGGCGTTTCGTATTCGACATGTACGGCGCGCGGCTCGCGGAAGTGATGGAGGCCGTCGAGGAGATCGCGTTCCGCCGGCTCGACCAGCGGCTCGCGCAACTGCTGATCCAGCGCGGGCCGGTCGTCAACGCCACGCACCAGAACCTTGCCGACGAACTGGGCAGCGTGCGCGAGGTCGTCAGCCGCCTGCTGCGCGGCTTCGAGGAGCGCGGCTGGGTGAAGCTCGAACGCGAGCGCGTGACCGTCGTCGACCCGAAGTCGCTCGCGGCGTTCGCGCGCGGTTGACGCCGGCCGGGCCGCCATCCCCGCTGTGAGTTCGGTCACGCGCCGCACCGGCCAACCGGTGCAGAATCGCGGCCCGCACACGACTCCGCTCACGGACCGGACATGACAGCGATCGAACACGAAGCCGCACGCGCCGCCCCGGCATCGCGACTGCGGCACTTTCCGATTTCGTTTTTTGCCGTCGTGATGGGACTGGCGGGCTTCGCCATCGCCGTTCAGCGCGCCGAGGCGACGCTCGGGCTGCCCGCCGGCGCCGGCGGCGCGCTCGCCTGGATCGCCGCGGCCGTCTTCTGCGCGCTGGCGCTCATCTACGCGGCCAAGCTCGTGCGCTATCGCGATGAAGTCGCCGCCGAGCTGGCGCATCCGATCAAGCTGAGCTTTTTCCCGACGATTTCGATCGGGCTGATCCTGCTTTCGGTCGCGTTGCATCCGGTCGGCGCAGGCCTGTCGCTCGCGCTGCTGGCCGCGGGCGCGGCGCTGCAGCTTGCGCTGACGCTGTTCGTGCTCGCGCGCTGGATCGGCCAGACAGCCTTCGAGATCCAGCACTCGAATCCGTCCTGGTTCATTCCCGTCGTCGGCAACGTGCTCGTGCCCGTCGCCGCGGTCGATCACGGCTACGTCGAAGCGGCGTGGTTCTTCTTCAGCATCGGCCTCGTCTTCTGGCTCGTGCTGCAGACGATCGTTTTCAACCGCATGATCTTCCATCACCCGCTGCCGGCAAAGCTCGTGCCGACGCTGTTCATCCTGATGGCGCCGCCCGCAGTGGGCTTCATCGCTTACGTCAAGCTCACGGGCACGCTCGACGGCTTCGCCCGCGTGCTGTTCTACAGCGCGCTGTTCACGGGCCTGCTGCTGCTGGCGCTGTACCGCCGCTTTTTCGGCCTGAAGTTCTTCCTGTCGTGGTCGGCGTATTCGTTTCCTCTGGCCGCGTTGACGATCGCGTCGACGCTGGCGTACCGCCTCACGGCGATCGGCTTTTTCGCGGTTCTCGCGTGGTCGCTGCTCGTGCTGCTGACCGCGGTCGTGGCGGTGCTCGTCGTGCGCACCGTCAAGGCCATTGCCGAACGCGCGATCTGCGTGGAAGACTAGAAGCGACCCCCGACTCCCCGACCGCCGCAGATCGTGGGATAGGTCTGAATGGCAGTCGCGCGCTTCCGGGCGACACCCGAAAGCGCGCGAGCTGTCAGCACGGCTGCAGTTCTAGCGCGGCCGATCTACTTGCCTCCACCGCCCGCGCCACCGCCGGCACCACCGCCACCGGCGCCGCCGCCACCGCCCGCGCCACCGCCGGCACCACCGCCACCGCCGGCACCACCGCCGCCACCACTGGCGCTACTGCCACCGGGCGCGCCCGGGCCTTGGCTGGACTGTGTCGCCGTGTGCGACTGCTGCTGCGTTTGCTGCTGCGTCTGTTGCTGCGTTTGCTGTTGCAGCTTGCCGGGCGTGGTCGCCGGTTTGCCACGCTGCGGCGACTGCAGTTGCGACCGATCGCGTGACCGGTCGCGATCGCGCGTCTGGTCCCGCGTCTGATCGCGCGTCTGATCGCGCGTCTGGTCGCGGGTCTGGTCGCGGGTCTGATCACGCGTCTGGTCCCGCGTCTGATCGCGGGTCTGGTCGCGGGTCTGATCCCTGCTTTGGTCCTGCGCGACGGCGACTCCGCCGGCGGCCATCGTTGCGACGACCGAGGCAACCAGGGCCGTCAAAAGTTTGCTGCGCGTTGTCATGGCTTCACTCCTGTGTGTAAAAAGAGACTTCCTCCACGCGGGGCGCCCGAGTCATTGCATCGCCCGGAAGCGGCCCCTTCCTTCGTTGCTGCGCACGGCGAACGTCGATTCGCCCGCACTTAACGACCCTTACCGCCGCCGCCCGGCCCCGGGCGCGGTCCGGCACCCATGCCGGGCGCATCGCCGTAGCGCGGACCCATGCCCCGTCCCTGCGCCGGCGGTTCATCCGGCAGCGTGATGCCGCGCTCCTTCGCGCGCGCCTGCATCTTCTCGTGATGCTCCTTGCGGAACTGCTCGCGCTCTTCCTGCGTCTTGAGCTCGCGCATCCGGCGCACGTACTCGTTGCGCTCCTGCGGCGTCATCAGATCCGAGCCGTAGATGCGTTCACGCGCCTGCGTCTGCGTCTGCGCCTGCGCCTTGGTCTGCGCTTCGTTCTGCGTCTGCGCCAGCGCGGTGCCGGCTCCGACCGCGAAGGCAGCGGCGAGCGCCGCGATCAAAAGGGGATTGCGTTTCATCGTTCACTCCTGTTTCATGGGTTGATTGAAAGAATCCCGGCAGGCGTCGCGCCGCCGGATGTCCATTCGGTCTTCTTGCGTACCGTCGTCGTTCTCCTCGCTGCTGCCTTCGCGCCGCCTGCCGCGGCCGCGCAGGCGTCTTCGCTCAACCGTCCGCGAGAAGCGCAGCGGTCCAGCCTTGCGCGCACTCGCGAAGGCATTGAAATCGCGCCGACGGGCCACACCGGCGCTGCTGCGGCGCCGATCGAGGTCGGTGTGGGCGCCGCGAGCGAAGCGACCCGACCCGCCACTACCCGTCTGTCGTTGCTCGTCATCGCGTGCTCTAAAGAAGACCCATCGCACTGGCTTGCACGATCAGCGACCGCCGCCACCACCACCGGCACCACCACCGCCACCGCCGCCGCCGCCGCCGCCACCGCCACCGGCACCACCGCCGCCCGCGCCACCGCCGCTACCACCGCCGCCTGCACCACCCGCGCTGCCCGCACCGGCTCCGCCGCCAGAGCCAGGGCCATGGCCGGCGCCCGCCGTCGCCGCAGGCGCGCCCGGCAGCGCAACGCCGCGCGCCTGCGCGCGCGCCTGCATGGCAGCGCGGTGCTCGGCGATGAAGCGCTCGCGCTCCTCGACGGTTCGCAGTTCGCGCAGCCGCTCGCGGTACTCGTCGCGCTCGCGCCGCGTCATCAGCTGCCAGCCATAGATCTGGCGATCCAGCGCGCGCGCCTGCTCGCGGGTGAGAAGGTGTTCGTCATCGCTCGCCCGTGCCGGCGCGCCGGCGAGTGCCAACGCGCTGACCGCGATCAACGCGGCCCGTCGCAACTTTGTGTTCATTACTCGCATGTTCGTCGTCGACTCGTTCGGCAGCGGCGTTACCCGCGGCCTTGATTGCAAGGTACGCCGCCGCACTGAAGACGCGCTGAAGACGAACTGAAGACAGGCTGAAGATCGCGATGCGACTGCTGCTGGTGGAAGACGATCTGACGCTGGGCGACGCGGTGCGCTCGTACCTGCAGTCGCTGGGCCACGTCGTCGACTGGGTGACGCGCGTCACCGAGGCGCGCGCCGCCGCGCTCGAGCCGTTCGATGCGATCCTGCTCGACTGGAAGCTGCCCGACGGCTCCGGCGTCGACTGGCTGCGCGAGCTGCGCGCCAAGCCCGCGACCAATCAGCGCGCGCCGGTGCTGCTGCTGACCGCGCGCGACCGGCTCGACGACCGCGTCGAAGGACTCGACGCCGGCGCCGACGACTATCTGGTCAAACCGTTCGAGCTGGCCGAGCTCGCCGCGCGTGTGCGCGCCGTCGCGCGCCGTGCGAGCGGCGCGCCGCAGTCGCTGCTCGTCGCCGGCCGCGTCGCGCTCGACCCGGCGGCGCGGCGCGTGACGGTCGATGGCAGGCCGGTCGATCTGACCGCGCGCGAATACGCGCTGCTCGAAGCGCTGCTGCGGCGCGCGGGCCGCATCGTCTCGCGCGCCGACCTCGAGCAGCTTCTGTACGGCTACGACGGCGAGATCGCGAGCAACGCGATCGAGGTCCACCTGTCGAGCCTGCGCCGCAAACTGGGCCGCGACGCGATCGAAACCGTGCGCGGCATGGGCTACCGGATGCCCGCGTGAAGGCGCGCGCCGCACCGTCGATCCGCGCGCGGCTCGTGCGCAGCACGACGCTGTACGTGCTCGCGGGCACGCTCGCCAGCGCCGCGGCAGCGGCGTTTGCGGTCAGCGTGGTGGTCAAGGCGTTGATGGACTCCGCGCTCGAGGAGACCGCCCAGGTGCTGGTCGTCTTGGCCGAGCACGAGAAGGACGTCGCGTCGCTCGCGCAGGGCGCGGCGCTGCCGGCGCCGCCGCATCGCGAGACGCTGATGTGGCAGTTGCGCGCGGCCGACGGCGGGCTGATCGCGCGATCGCACGATGCGCCGCGCGAGCCGTGGCCGGTGCCGCTGTTCGAGGGACACCGGCAATCGATGGGGCTGGCCGTCTACACGCTCGCGGGCCGCAACGTGTGGTTGCAGGTCGCGCAGCCGCTCGCGGAGCTGCAACGCGCACAGCGTGCCGCTGCGTTGCAGGCCGGCAGCGCGGTGCTGCTGCTCGGGTTGCTGGCCGCGGGCGCGGTGGCTTGGCGCGCGGATCGCGAGCTCGCGCCGGTCGCGCAGATGGCCCGCGATGTCGAATCGATCAACCCCGGCCCGGTCGCGCCCGCGCTGCCGCGTTCACCGCGCCGCGAACTGGAACCCGTGTACGCCGCGCTCGAGGGTCTGCTGCAGCGGCTCGAGCGCAAGTTGCGCAGCGAGCGGGCGTTTGCCGCGCACGCCGCGCACTCGCTGCGAACGCCATTGGCCGGGCTCGCCGCGCAACTCGAACTCGCGCGCACGCAGGCGCCCGACGCGCTGCAGCCGCGGCTTGCACTCGCGCTGGACGCCGCGCGACGCTTGAGCGGCGTGATCGAAGCGCTGCTCGCGATGGCGCGCACGACCGAGGCGGTCCGTTGGCGTCGTTTCGCCGCCGACACGCTCGGGACCGTCGCGCTCGGCCGCCACATCGATGTCGACCTCTCGGGGCTGGGCGCGGCACCGGCGTTGCACGGCGATCCCGACCTTCTCTCCGTCGCGGTCGCCAACCTCGTCGACAACGCCGCGCGTCATGGCGCTACACGCGTGCGGCTCGGCGCCGTGGTCGACGGCGCGACGCAGCGCATCGAGGTCGCCGACGACGGCCCCGGCGTGCCGCCGCAACGGCTGGCCGAGTTGCGCGCGGCGCTCGCGCGCTTCGATCGGGACGGCGAGCTCGATGCCGCGCTGGGCCTCGGCCTCACGCTCGCCGCCACCGTCGCGCGCGCGCACGGCGGCCGGCTCGACCTCGACTGCGAACCGCCCCCGAAGCGCGGTTTCTGCGCGCGGCTGTCGTGGCCGGTCGCGCCGACGCCGTGAAGCGCGCCGCGCCTACGCGAGATTGCGCAGTTCGCGCAGCGCGACCGACGCGGTGGCCAGATCCATCGTGCGGGCCTCGGCCAGTTCATCGATGAGCCGGCGCGCGCGCGCGAGCGCATGCGCGTTCGCGCCCTCCCACGCGGCGACCGCATCCGCGCTGCCGCCCGTGCCCTGCCACGCGATCGCCTGCGCCGCGAACTCGCGCTGCAGGTCGGCGAGGTCGTCGCCGAGCGCGGCCTTCGCGCGCGCCTGCCAGTAACCGTCGGCCGGCAGCGCGGCGATCTGCGCGCGCAGCCGGTCCAGCCCGAGCCGGTCGCCGAGCGCGAAGAACACGCCGGCGACCTCGTCGACGCTGCGGTGCGCGTGCTCGGCGATCTCGGCCACGTCGAGGGCGCCGAACTGCGCCTCGCTCGAAGCCACCTGCGCCGCCAACTCCGCGGGCACGCCGGCGGCCACCCAACGATCGCGAAGCTGCGCGTTGACGCGCGGCGTTGCGGGCTCCGCCGCGATGAACGCGGCGAACGCCGCGGCCGCCTGCGCCATCCGCGCGATGGTCCGGTCCATCGGATCGGTCAGCCGGCGCGAGCGCAGGAACCAGGTCGTCGCGCGTTCGGTCAGCCGCGCGATCTCGAACAGCATCTCGGCCTGCACCGCGTCGGCGACCCGGTTGTCGAGCGCCTCGATCGCGCGCCACACGGCGACGACGCCGAAGCTCTCGCGCGCGAGCAGGTACGCGCGAACGACCTGCGCCGGTGTGGCGCCGGTGTTCTCGGCGAGCCGGTGCACGAAGCTGCTGCCGACCCGGTTGACCATGCTGTTCAGCACGTAGGTCGCGACGATCTCGCGCTTGAGCGGGTGCCGGGCGATGTACGACGCGTAGCGGCTGCGCAGCAGCGCAGGAAAGTAGCGCTCGAGCGCGGTCGCCACCCACGGATCCTCGGGCAGATCGGAGGCGAGCAGCTCGTCAAACAGCCACATCTTCGAGTACGCCAGCAGCACCGCGTTCTCCGGCGCAGTGAGACCGATGCCGCGGCGCTTGCGCTCGGCGATCTCGTCGTCGCTCGGCAGGAATTCGAGCGCGCGGTTCAGCCGGCCGGCCTTCTCGAGGAAGCGCATGAAGCGTGCCTGCTGCTCGAGAAGCTGCGGCGCGGCGCGAACCGCCAGGCTGATCGCCTGCGTCTGGAAGTAGTTGTCGCGCAGGACCAGCGCGGCGACCTCGTCGGTCATGTCGGCGAGCAGCTTGTTGCGCTGTTTCTCGGTCAGCTCGCCCTCGGCGATCGCGAGCCCGAGCAGGATCTTGATGTTGACCTCGTGGTCGGACGTGTCCACGCCCGCGGAGTTGTCGATCGCGTCGGTGTAGATGCGCCCGCCGTTCAGCGCGTACTCGATTCGGCCGCGCTGCGTGCAGCCGAGGTTGCCGCCTTCGGCGACGACCTTGCAGCGCAGGTCGCGGCCATCGACACGGACCGCGTCGTTGGCGCGGTCGCCGACTTCGGCGTGCGTTTCAGTCGACGCCTTCACGTAGGTGCCGATGCCGCCGTTGTAGAGCAGGTCGACGGGCGCTTTGAGGATCGCGCTGATCAGCTCGTTCGGCGTCAGCGGCTTCGCTTCGATGCCGAGTGCGCGCGCCGCCTCGGGCGAAATCGGGATCGACTTGGCCGAGCGGCTCCACACGCCGCCGCCCGCGGAGATCAGTTGCGCGTCGTAATCGGCCCACGACGAACGCGGCAGATCGAACAGCCGCTTGCGCTCGTCCCAGCTTCGCGCCGGATCGGGATCCGGGTCGACGAACACGTGCCGGTGGTCGAACGCCGCGACGAGCTTGATGTGCTTCGACAGCAGCATGCCGTTGCCGAAGACGTCGCCCGACATGTCGCCGATGCCGACGACCGTGAAGTCGGTCGTCTGCGTGTCGACCCCGATCTCGCGGAAGTGGCGCTTGACGCTCTCCCACGCGCCGCGCGCGGTGATGCCCATCTTCTTGTGGTCGTAGCCGGCGGACCCGCCCGACGCGAACGCGTCGCCGAGCCAGAACCCGTACTCCTTGCTGATCGCGTTCGCGTAGTCGGAAAACGTCGCCGTGCCTTTGTCGGCGGCGACGACCAGATACGGATCGTCGTCGTCGTGGCGTACGACCTGCGGCGGCGGCACCACCTTGCCAGCGACCAGGTTGTCGGTGAGATCGAGCAGCCCGCGCGGATAGTCCTGGTAGCAGGCCACACCCTCCTTCATGTACGCGTCGCGATCGGTCTGCGGCGGCGCCTTCTTCAACACGAAGCCGCCCTTGCTGCCGACCGGAACGATCACCGTGTTCTTGACCATCTGCGCCTTGAGCAGCCCGAGCACCTCGGTGCGGAAGTCCTCGTGCCGGTCGGACCAGCGCAGCCCGCCGCGCGCGATCTTGCCGCCGCGCAGATGCACGCCCTCGAAGCGCGCCGAGTACACGAAGATCTCGAACATCGGCTTGGGCTCGGGCAGCCCGGGCACCTTCGACGGATCGAACTTGAACGACAGAAACTCGCGCCGCGCGCCGCGCGCCGTGCCGGGAACGTCGCGCAGCGACTCTTGAAACTCGCCTCGCCCGCCGTGCGGGAGAGGGGCGGGGGAGAGGGCGACGGGCATGACTTTCACGCCTTGCGGCGCCTTCTCGAGGTCATGCCCGTTGGTGCGCCAGAAGTTCGTGCGCGTGGTCGCCTGGATCAGCGCGAGGTACTGCCGCAGCACGCGGTCCTCGTTCAGGTTGGCCACCTTGTCCAGCGCCTGTTCGATCGCGCGGACCTGTCGCGCAACCGCTTCGGCGCGCGGCGCTCCGCCGCACGCGGCGGCCTCGTCCGGATCGAAGCGCACGCGGAAGAGCTGAATCAGCAGCCGAGCGATGCGCGGATGGGCGTTGAAGGTCGCCTCGACGAAGGCCGGCGTCAGCGCAAAGCCGATCTGCCTCAGGTACTTCGCGTACGCGCGCAGCACGACGACGTCGTCCGCGGCCAGCGCCGCGCGCAGCACGAGCCGGTTGAAGTCGTCGTTCTCGATGCGGCCGTCGAACACGCGCAGGAAGGCGTCCTCGAACAGCGGCTTGACGGCGTCGACCTCGAACTCGTCGGTCGACAGCGCGAGCAGCTCGAAGTCGTGGATCCACATCGGTCCGCCGTCGGCGGGGCGGACCTGCGCCGGATGCTCGGTCAGCACGCGAACGCCCATGTGCTCGAGCATCGGCAGGCTGTCTGACAGCGCGACCGGATCGCCGGCGCGGTAGATCTTGAAACCGAGCGCGCCGGCGCGCGCACCGAGCGGCCGGTAGAGCTTGACGGCGATCTGCCCCGCGCCGAGCCCTTCGATCTTGCGGATGTCGGCGACCGCCGCGCGCGCCGCGGTGCGCTCGCGATACGCGCCCGGAAACGCACGCTGCCAGCGCTTGTAGAGCTGCATGCCGCGCCCTTCGCCTTCGGACTCGACGAGCGCGTCGGCGAGCTCGTCCTCCCAGCGTCGCGCGGCGGCGGCGAGCTTCGCCTCGAGCTCGCGCCGATCGACCGCCGGCACCTGCCCGGGTGTCGTTCGCACCGTGAACAGGATGCGGGCGAGCACGTCGTCGGTCAGCAGCACGTCGAACTCGTTGCTCGTTCCGGCGAATGCGTTCATCAGGATGTCCTGGAACTTGATCCGCAGGTCGGTGCTGTACTTGTCGCGCGGCACGTACACCATGCAGGTGACGAAGCGCTCGAACGGATCGCGCCGGATGAACAGCCGCAGTCGCTGCCGTTCGCCGAGTTGCAGGATGCCCTGCGTGATCTCGTACAGCTCGTCGACGCCGATCTGGAACAGCTCGTCGCGCGGATACGTCTCGAGGATGTGCACGAGCGCCTTGCCGAGATGGCTGTCGGGTGCCAGCCCGGCGCGCGCGATGACCGCCGCGACCTTGCCGCGCAGCAGCGGGATGTCGACGACGCGCGCGCTGTAAGCGGTCGACGTGAGCAGCCCCAGGAAGCGGTGCTCTCCGATCACCTTGCCGTCGCGCGAGAAGCGCTTGACGCCGATGTAGTCGACGTAGCCGGGCCGGTGCACGGTCGCGCGCGCGTTGGCCTTGGTGACGATCACCAGCGGTGTGGGCGCGCGCGCGAGCACGCGCGCCTGCTTGGGCAGGGCGGCGAAGCTGCCGGAGACCTGCTCGGCGCCGGTCTCGCGCAGGATCCCGAGCCCGCTGCCGGCGACGAGCTTGAGCGCGTCTTCGCCGCCTTCGACGACGAGATCGTGGCAGCGGTAGCCGAGCAACAGGAAGTTGCCGTCGGCGAGCCATTCGAGGAAGGCGCGGCTTTCGGCGAGCTCTTCGGCCGCCGCGGCGGGCGCGGTCGCGGCGAGTTCGGCGGCGGCCTCGCGCAGCCTCGCCAGCATCGGCTTCCAGTCTTCCGTGGTCGCGCGCACGTCGCCCAGCACGCGCTCGATGCCTGCGGCGAGCCGGGCGCGCGCTTCCGGATCGACCAGCCGATCGACTTCGATGTGCATCCAAGACTCGAGCTTGGCGTCGGGCGCTTCGCGCCGCGGCCGCACCCAGACAAGCCGGCCGCCGTCGTCGCGTTCGACCGCGAACACCGGATGGATCCGCAGATGCAGCGTGAGTCCCTGCCGGTTCGCCTCCATCGTCGCCGAGTCGACCAGGAACGGCATGTCGTCGTTGACGACCTCGATCACCGTATGCCGAACCGCCCAGCCGTGCTCGGCCGCGCTCGGGCTGTACACGCGCACTTTGGGTTTGCCCGGCGCACGCACGCGGCCGAGTTCCCAGTGCGAAAGCGCCGCGCCGGCCAGATCCTCGGGGCGGCGCGTGGCGATGTCCTCCGGATCGACCTGCCGGTAGTACTCGCGAATGAACACCTCGATCAACGCGCGCTCCGCCGCGGCGACCTTCTGCTGCGCGTGCGCCACGGCGGCATCGATCAGCTCTTCGTGGGGCGTTGCCGGCTTGTTCATCGGCGTCTCCCGAATCGTTCTTGTGGGCGATCGGGCGAGTATGCCGTCGCGACCATCGGCTTGGGAAATGGCCCCGCGCAGCGCGCTCTGCGCGCGGCCCCGCCGCGTACGTCACAGATCAGCGGCCTCGGTCGATCGGTGAGGACCGGCGCGGCGCAGACGGCGCTGGTGCTGTCCGTGTTCGGCGGACGCGACCGCACACCGAGCGATTACGGTCGACGTGCGATCTGCGCGCTCGCTTCGGCGATCGCGCGCGCTTCGCTACGTGACGCGGAGGAGTGCCAGCGAACGGCGTATCCAGCGGCAGCGTGCGCCGAGGCCTACCAACCGCACAGTGCCTCCCCCTTCAAACCCGGAGGGAAGTCGGCTCTACGCAACGAAGTGGGAAGTTTTTCTTTCCCAACTCGATCAACTGTTTACAAGCGATTTTCGATAAGTTACTTTAGCCGCCGTGTCGACCCTCGCGATCTCCGTCACATGAGCGCGGCGCGCCTGGTGGGGCCATGTCTCAACCAGCCGCGTTGATCGAGCGGCGCCAGGGCGCCTCCCCGAACTCATCCCAACGACCGCGCGCAGTCGACCGCGCCGCGGATTCGGCCAACCAGTCGACGGTGCCCAACCATGCGTCGTTCGTTGCGCCGGCGCCCTTTTTCGAGCGGCTGCAGCAGGCGACGACGCAGCTGCCGCCCGCGCTTGCGCTGCTCGTCATCGACATCGACGGCTTTCACGACGTCAACGAGATCTACGGCTACGCCGCGGGCGACCGGCTGCTCGAAGCGCTCGGCCAGCGGCTCGCGATGCAGCTTCGCGTCGAGGACCTGGTCACGCGCATCGGCGGCGACGAGTTCGCGGTGTTCGCGTGCGACGTCGCCGATCCGGGCAACGTCACGGTCATCGCGCGCCGCCTGCTCGCGGGGCTGCGCCGGCCGTTCATGCTCGGCGGGCGCCCCTGCTCGCTGACCGCGCGCGCGGGCATTGCGCTCGCGCCCGAGCACGGCCGCGACCCGCGCGCGCTGATGCGCGCAGCACGCAGCGCGGCGCGCCACGCGAAGGACGCCGACCTCGACGTGGCGATGGTGCCTTCGCGTGCGCACGCGATCGCCGAAGAGCACGACGCGCAGGTCGGCCGCGAGCTTCGCGCCGGCATGCTGCGCGGCGAGTTCAAGGTGCACTACCAGCCGATCCTTAACTTCGCCAGCGGCCGCGTCGACACGGTCGAGGCGCTGGTGCGCTGGCGGCATCCGACGCGCGGGCTGCTCGCACCCGACGAGTTCCTCCCGATCGCCGAGCGCTGCGGCGTGGCGCGCGCGATCGGCGCGCGCGTCCTCGACTACGCGTGCGCCAACCTGCGCGGCTGGCGAGCGGCCGGCCACACCGAACTGCGCGTCGCCGTGAACCTGTCCGCGCGCGACTTCCATCAGCCGGACTTCATCGACACGGTCGCCTCGACGCTCGCGCGGCACGCGCTGCCGCCGAGCGCGCTCGAACTGGAGCTGACCGAACACGATCTGCTCGACGGCGCGGCCGCGGTCGAGCAGGCAGCGGAGCTGGCGCGCCGCGGCGTGCAGCTTTCGATCGACGACTTCGGAACGAAGTATTCGTCGCTCGGCTATCTGCACAGGCTGCCGGTGCGCGCGATCAAGGTCGATCGCAGTTTCGTTCGCGACGTGGGCCAGTCGCCCGCGAGCGACTCGATCGTCTCCGCGGTCATCGGCATCGCCGGCAAGATGGGGCTGCGCCTGATCGCCGAAGGCGTCGAGGAAGTGCGCCAGCTCAACGAGCTGCGCCGCCGCGGTTGCCACATCATGCAGGGCTTTCTCTTCAGCCCGCCGCTGCCCGGCACTGCGGTCGACGCCTATCTCGCGAAAGCCGCTCGCGCGAACTGACCGCCGTTCCCTCGTGACGGGAAGGGCCGGACGAGCGCAAGCGCGGCATCGTCAGGCACGAGCGGCTTGAGTAAAGTCGCCGCCTCCGATCCCGGACCGCCTCGATGGCACATCCCGATGCCCGCGACGACGGCGAAGGCGTCGTCTTCCCCGTCGGGCGCGACGGCCGGCACAGCACGAGTGCGACCGGCCGCGCGATCTTCGCCGACGCGCTGCGCGCAGCGGACCCCGACGCGGCAGTCCAGGTCGAACGCGAACGCAACTGGCGAGCGCGCTACCTGGTGCATGCGCGCCGGATCGTCGAGAAGGCCGCGACTTCATCCGACGCCGCGAACGCGATCGCGGCTGCCGGCCTGCGGTCGGCGCAGCGCCGGCTGCAGTTCTTGCGCGACGGCGAGACGCGAACGCTCGAGGCCGCCGTCGCGGATGCGCGCGGCCGGCTGCACACGCATGCGGTCGCCGGCATCAGCAAGGCCGGCCCCGCGCCGGTCGCCGTGCCTTATCGCGGCCAAGTGTTGAGCGGCGATGCGCTGCGGCGGCAGATCGACCGCTGGGAGGCCGACGGCGTCGTCGAACCTTCGTTCGCGCAAGCGCTGTGGCGCGTGCAGGCGCATCCGGAATGGCTCGATCTTTCGGACCGGCGCTTCGCGCTGCTCGGCGCGCACGCCGAGATGGGGCCGCTGCCGTACCTGCTGCGCTGGCGTGCGACGGTCTACGCGGTCGATCTGCCGCGCCCCGAGATCTGGCAGCGGATGCTGCGACTCGCGCATGCGGGCAACGGAGCGCTGTGCGCGCCATGCGCGGCACCGCCGCGCGCGAGCGGCGAGACCGACCTCGCGCAGCGCGCCGGCGCCGATCTCGTACGCGATACGCCCGAGATCGCGGCGTGGCTCGCCGAAGCGGATGCGCCGCTGGTCGTCGGCGCGTACGCATACCTGGACGGGGCGCAGCACGTTCGCGTTGCGGCGGCGATGGATGCGATCCAGGCCGCGCTCGCCGCGCGGCGCGGCGACACGACGCTCGCGATGCTCGCCACACCGACCGACGCGTACGCCGTGCCGGACACCGCGCTGCGTGCAGCGCACGCGCGTTTCGCGAACCGCGGGCCCGCCGCGCGCGCAGCGCGGATCGCCACGTTCGGCCGCGCTTTCGCGCGCAACGGCGTGCCGCTCGCGACGATGCGGGAGGCGAGCGAACCCGCCGAACTCGCGGGCATCGTCGATGCGCTCGTCGCGCAGCAGGGGCCGAACTACATACTGGCCAAGCGGCTGCAGCAGTGGCGCGCGCTCGTCGCGCGACGCGCCGGCATCCGCGTGTCGATTCACGTCGCGCCACCCGCGATGACGCGCTCGGTGACGAAGAATCGCGTGCTCGCCGCGGCGTATCGCGCCGCGCACCGCTTCGGCGTCGAGGCTTTCGAGCCGCCGACCGCCGCGGCGCTGATGGCCGCACTGCTGGTGCACGACCTGCGCCATCCGCAAGCGGCGGCAAATCCGAACGTCGAGCTCGCGCACCCGCTGCAACTGCTCGCCGATGCGGCTTGCCACGGCGGCCTGTGGCGCATGCCGTACGCCGCGCGCTCCGCGCTGCCGATGGCGGGACTGATCGGACTGCTGAATGGCTGAGACCGCCCTCGGGCGCACCCGCGGACCTCGGGTTCCGCGCACCCGTCGATTACGGGCGACCTGAATCGACTACTCGGTGCCCACTCACGACGGAGCACGCAATGAAATGCCTCTGCCTGGCCTATTACGACGAAAAGGCGTTCGACGCCGTGTCGGCCACGGAACTGGAGGCGATCGGCCGCGCCTGCCGCCCGCGCGACGAGGCGCCGCGCGCGACCGCGCGGCTGGTCGCGCAGGCTCATCGCGTCGACGCATCCCGCCACGCCGCTGAACGAGCAGCTCGGCTGGGGCGTCGAAGTGCGTCCGCTCGAATCGTTTGACGCGCGGCAGCGACCGGAACCGTGTTGATGCGCGAAGACACCGCCGAACGCGTACACGCGACGGTCGAATCGATCTACCGCGCCGAGTCGCGCCGCGTGTTCGCCACGCTGGTGCGGCTGCTCGGCGACTTCGACCTCGCCGAAGAAGCGCTCGCCGAAGCGTTTCGCGCCGCGCTCGAGCAATGGCCGCGCGAAGGCGTGCCCGCCAATGCGCGCGCGTGGCTCGTCTCCGCCGGGCGCTTCAAGGCGATCGATGCGATCCGGCGCCGGCGCCGTTTCGACTCGCTCGAGGATCACGCCGAGTTCGCCGAATCGCTCGCCGACGAAAGCGCCGCGCCCGGCGACGCGGACGAGATCGTCGACGACCGCCTGCGCCTGATCTTCACCTGCTGCCACCCGGCGCTCGCGCCCGACGCGCAGGTGGCGCTGACGCTGCGCGAGGTGTGCGGGCTGACGACCGAGGCCATCGCGCGCGCATTCCTAACGCCGACGCCGACGCTCGCGCAGCGCATCGTGCGCGCGAAGGCGAAGATCCGCGACGCGCGCATCCCGTATCGGGTGCCCGCGCCGGACGAACTGCCGCAGCGGCTCGACAGCGTGCTGCGCGTGATCTACCTCGTGTTCAACGAAGGCTACGCCGCCTCGGCGGGCGAGGCGCTGACGCGCCCGGACCTGTCGGCGGAAGCGATCCGCCTCGGCCGGCTGCTGGTCGAACTGCTGCCGGAGCCGGAGGCGGTCGGGCTGCTCGCGCTGATGCTGCTGACCGAGGCGCGGCGCGCCGCGCGTACCACGCCCGAGGGCGACCTCGTGCTGCTCGCCGACCAGGATCGGTCGTTGTGGGACCGCGCGTTGATCGACGACGGGCTGGCGCTCGTCGAGCGCGCGCTGGCGTCGCGCCGCTTCGGCCCCTACACGCTGCAGGCGGCGATCGCCGCAGTTCACTCGGAGGCGCCGTCGGCCGAGGCGACCGATTGGGCGCAGATCGTCGGCCTGTACGACGTGCTCGCGCGCGTGGAGCCGTCGCCGATCGTGGCGCTGAACCGCGCGGTCGCGGTGGCGATGCGCGACGGTCCCGCGGCGGGGCTGGCGCTGGTCGACGTGCTCCTCGCGCGCGGCGAACTGACCGAGTATCACCTCGCCTATTCGGCACGCGCGGAGCTCAACCGCCGGCTCGGGCGCACCGAGCAGGCACGCGCGGCCTACGAGCGGGCGCTGGCGCTGGCGAAGACCGAGCCGGAGCGGCGCTTCCTGCGCAAGCGTCTCGCCGAACTTCCCTCTCGCCTCGCGGGAGAGGGGTAGGGAAGCGGGCGTGAGATGTCGAAACGCCGTCCGTACGTTCGACTAACGGGGCCAAACCACCCGAGGAAGGACCTCCATCGATGAAATACCTGTGCCTGGTGTATCTGGACGAGAAGCGCCTGCCCGAGCTGCCGGACGAAGACTGCGTCGCCTACGACACGGCGATCCGCGCGAGCGGCCACTGCATCGCCTCGGAGGCGCTGGAGCCGGTGGCGACCGCGACCACCGTGCGCGTGCGCAACGGCAAGGTGTCGATCACCGACGGGCCGTTCGCGGAGACGAAGGAGCAGCTCGCCGGCTTCTACATGATCGAGGCAGCCGATCTGGACGAAGCGATCAAGCTCGCCGCCGGCATTCCGCCGGCGCGCGTCGGCTCGATCGAGGTGCGGCCGATCCGCCCGATTCGAGAGGCGGTCGCCGCCGCGGCGAAGGAGCGCGCGCGGTGACTGAGTGTCGTCCCGATGTGGGCTGGACCCCGTGACGGCGATCGATCCGAACGTGAAAGCCGTCTGAGTGCCGATTGGGCCGACGCCGGCGACCTGTCGATTCGCGGTCCGCCCGTTCGACCAGCAACCGTAGCCCCGAGCAACCGCAACCCGACAGGAGGAAACGCACATGCCCCGCATCGCCCCGTGTCTCTGGTTCGACAACGACGCCGAGCAGGCCGCCGATTTCTACGTCGGCATCTTTCCGAACTCGCGCATCGTGCAGGTCCTGCGCTTCGGCGAGGCCGGACACGAGATCCACGGCCGGCCCGCCGGGTCCGTGATGACGGTGGACTTCGAACTCGACGGCCAGCCGTTCACCGCGTTGAACGGCGGTCCGATGTTCAAGATCAACGAAGCGATTTCGTTGCAGGTCGACTGCGCCACCCAGGCGGAGGTCGACCACTACTGGGACAAGCTGTCGGCCGGCGGTGACCCGCAGGCGCAGCAGTGCGGCTGGCTGAAGGATAAGTTCGGCGTGTCGTGGCAGATCGTGCCGACGGTGCTGCGGCGGCTGCTTGCCGGCGACGCAGCTCGATTCGAGCGCGTGATGCAGGCGCTGCTGGAGATGAAGAAGCTGGACATCGCCGCGCTCGAGCGCGCGTACGCCGGATAGTGCCGCTTCGCTTGCGCGCCGACGAGAAGCCGCATGAAAACGCAGTACTACACCGCATCGACGCTGGACGGCTTCATCGCCACAGAGGACGACTCCCTCGAGTGGCTGTTTCCGCTCGGCGATATCAACGAAACGAGTTACCCGAGTTTCATCACGGAGGTCGGCGCGCTGGCGATGGGATCGGCGACCTACGAGTGGATGCTGCGACATGTCGTGAAGCCGAGCACCGACGCCGCCGCGCCGTGGCCTTACTCGCAGCCGACCTGGGTGTTCTCCGCTCGCCCGCGCGAGCCGGTGGCCGGTGCGGACATCCGCGTCGTGCAAGGAGACGTGCGGCCCGTGCATGCGGCGATGAAGGCGGCGGCCGCGGGCAAGAACGTGTGGCTCGTCGGCGGTGGCGAGCTGGTCGGCCAGTTCTACGACGCGGGCCTGTTGGACGAGATCATCGTGCAGATCGGTTCGGTCACGCTGGGGCGGGGCAAGCCGTTGCTGCCCCGGCGCATCGCACACCCGGCGTTGAGGCTGGTATCCGCGCAGAGGATCGGGCCGGGGTTCGCGGAGCTGCGATACGAAGTTGTGCGGCGACCTACTGAGCGTTCAGACAGCGGATGACAGATTGAACGCTCAGCTCCCCTCGCCCCACCCGTCCCCCTCCAGGGGCGAGGGGAGCGCCGCTCACGTCGTGCCCGCCCAGATCGTCGAGATCGGCCGGTGCCGGGCGCCGCTTCGGGTAGGCGCGGGCGTGGTCTTCGGCGGCCGGCCCGATTTGTCCGCCGGCGCGAGGCGGCGCCGCTTCGAGCGTTCGGCCGCGCTCGCGCTCACTCGTCGGCGCGCTCGCGGGGTGCTCGGATCGCGCGCATCGTGGCCGCGTCCTCGGCGATCGGCCGCACTTCGACGCAGCCGATTTTCGCGCCCGGGATGCGGGCCGCGATGCGGATCGCTTCGTTGAGGTCCCTCGCTTCGATCACGTAGTAGCCACCGAGATGCTCTTTCGTTTCGGCGAACGGCCCGTCGGTCGTCGAGACCCTGCCGTTGCGCACGCGCACGGTCACCGCGGCGTCCGGCGGCAGCAGGCGATTGCCGCTGACGAGCTGCCCGCTGGCGCGGATCGCTTCGGTGAACGCGCGGTATTCGTCGTAATGCTGCGCTTGCACGGGCTCGGGCATCCACTCCATCAGCGTTTCGGCGCAGATCAGACACAGGAACTTCATCGTTCTTCTCCTCGGCGCGCAGCGCGCCGTTCCTTGGTCGATTGGCCGCGACCGACTTCGACAGCCCGCTTATCATGCGGCGCTGTCGATCCGCGATGGAGACCACGATGCGTATTCGCCTCGTCCTTGCCGTGGCCGCATGCGCCGCGGCGACCACCGCCGTCGCGCACCACGGCTGGAGCGCCTACGACGCCGAAAAGACGCTGACGCTCACCGGCACGATCGAAGCCTCGGGTTACGAGCACCCGCACGGTTTCATCCGCCTGCAGACGCGCGGCAAGACCTGGCTCGCGGTGCTCGCGCCGCCGTATCGCATGGAGAACCGCGGGCTGCCGCGCGAGTGGCTGAAACCCGGTACGCAGATCACGGTCGTCGGCTACCCGCACCGCACGGATGCGCAGGAAATGCGCGCCGAGCGCATCGTCGTCAACGGCAAGACGATCGAACTGCGCTGATGCACGCGCCCGCCGGCCCGGCGCTGCTCGCCTGGTTGGAGTCGACCGCGTTCGCCGCCGCGATGCGGCAGTGGCTGTGGCTGTATCCGATCGTCGAGATCGCGCACATCACGGGCATCGCGCTGCTGGTGGGTTCGATCGCGATGTTCGATCTGCGCGTGCTCGGGCTGTCGCGCACGCTGCCGGTGCGCGCGCTGGCGCGCCATCTGCTGCCGTGGACGTGGGCCGGATTCGCGATCGTCGCCGCAACCGGCGCGATGATGTTCACCGCGCATGCGACCGAGTTCTGGTCCAACCCGGCGTTCGCGGTCAAACTGGCGCTGATCGGACTGGCCGGCGCCAACGCGCTGTGGTTTCACGTCGGTGTCTACGGCGGCGCGCGGCGCTGGGATACCGGCACGGTGGCCCCCGTGCCGGCCAAGGCCGCGGCGGCGCTATCGCTCGCGCTCTGGGTCGGCGTGATCAGTTGCGGCCGGCTGCTGGCGTATCTGTGAGCAGGCGTGTCGAATCGGACCGACCCCGTTCGACCATTCGAGATCAACCCGGAGGAGGAGACGATGGCGCGCGCAGCGAAGCAAGCAGTGAAAGCGAAGGCGAAACGGATCGCGGTGTTCGTCGCCACCCGCAAGGGCGCGTGGCTGTTTCACGGCGACACCGCACGCAAGACGTGGCGCACCGACGGCCCGCACTTTCTCGGCCACATCGTCAATCACGTGGTGCTCGATCCCCGCGACGGCCGCACGCTGCTGGCCGCGGCCAAGACCGGCCACCTCGGGCCGACCGTGTTTCGCTCGACCAATTTCGGCCGCACGTGGAAGGAAGCGGCGCAGCCGCCCGCGTTCGCGAAGAAAGCCGACGGCAGCGGCCGCGCGGTCGATCACACGTTCTGGCTGACGCCGTCGGTGGCCGCCGAGCCGAACGTCTGGTACGCGGGCACGTCGCCGCAGGGCCTGTTCCGGTCGGAGGACGGCGGCGTCACCTGGAAGCCGTTTTCGTGCATCAACGACGACCCGCAGTATCTGGAGTGGTTCGGCACCGTGCAGGACGGCACGCCCGACGGGCCGAAGCTGCATTCGATCATCGTCGATCCGCGCGATCCCAAACACATGGTGTTCGGCATGTCGGGCGGCGGCGTGCACGAAACGACCGACGGCGGCAAGACGTTTCGCACGCTGATCGACGGGCTGGAAGTCGTCGAAGGCTTCGATGCCAAGACGCCGACCTTCCACGACCCGCATTGCATCCGCGTCTGTCCGAGCAACCCGGATCGGCTGTATCAGCAGAACCACTGCGGCATCTATCGGCTCGATCGCCCGGGCGACCGCTGGGAGCGCATCGGCCGCAAGATGCCGAAGAAAGTCGGCGACATCGGCTTTCCGATGGTCGTGCATCCGCGCGACGACGACACCGCGTGGGTGTTCCCGATGGACGGCCAGACCGTGTGGCCGCGCACGAGCCCCGACGGCAAGCCGGCCGCCTACGTTACGCGCAACGGCGGCAAGACCTGGCAGCGGCTGGATGACGGGCTGCCCGCCGAGCAGGGCTGGTGGACCGTGAAGCGGCAGGCGATGTGCGCGGATGCCGCCGATCCGGTCGGGCTTTACTTCGGCACCACGAGCGGCGAGCTGTGGGCGAGCCGCGACGAGGGTGCGACGTGGAAGAACATCGCGCGCCATCTGCCGGAGATCTACGCGGTCGAAGCCGCCACGCTCGAATGAGGGTGCTGATTCCCAGCCCGTTGCGCGACTACACGCGCGCGGCGTGGGTCGAGGCCAGCGGCGCCACGCTCGGCGAAGTGCTGGCCGACCTCGATCGCCGCTATCCCGGCATCCGCTTCCGCATGGTCGACGAGCAGGACCGGCTGCGGCGGCACGTGCGCTTCTTCGTGCGCGGTGCGCCGGTCTTCGAGCTGACCACACCGCTCGCGCCCGGTGACGAACTGCTGATCGTGCAGGCGCTCTCGGGCGGTTGACGCGAGTCAACCCCGTTGCGCCGTGCCGCCGCCGGCCAGTATCCGGCCGGCCGCCAGCTCGTTCAGAAAGATCGACCATGGGAGCACGCGCACCGGACCGTCGGCCTGCGCCGTGTCGCCCAGGTACACACCGTAGCAAGCGGTCAAGGTCTTGGCCTCGTACAGTTCGCGCAGGGCGCGTCCGTGTTCCGAGCGCCAGCGCGCGCTCGCCTTCACCTCGATGCCGATGTGCAGCTTGCCGCGGGACCAGACGAAGTCCACCTCGGTTCCCGATGGTGTACGAAAGTACGACAGCTCGCCGCCGCAGTTGCCGTATGCGATCTGCGCGCGCAATTCATGGAACACCAGCGTCTCGAGCAGCGTGCCGCGCTCGGTGCTTTCAAGCGGCTCGCGCAGGCGCCGCGCCAGGGCCCGCGCCACCCCGCAGTCGAACAGATAGAACTTCGGATGCGCCACCTCCTTGACTTTGACCCGCGGCCGCCACGCCGGAAGCCAAGCGCCGATCAGCGTGTCGGTCAGCACTTCGAAGTAGCCCTGCACGGTCGGGCGCGCGACCGCCGCGTCGCGTGCGAGCGATGCGACGTTGGTGATCTGGCCGTTGGCGAGCGCCGCCACTTCGAGGAAGCGGGTGAAAGACTCCAGGCTGCGAACCAGCGCCTCGGCGCGGATCTCCTGCGTCAGATATGTCTCGACGTACGCCTCCAGAAGATCGATGCGCGCCGACCCCGCACGTTCGGCGCGCACCAGCGGCAGCCCGCCGAAGCGCAGCAGATCGTCCGGCGCGGGCACCGCGGGCAACTCGGCCAGGGTCAGCGGCAACATGCGGCGCCCGATCGCGCGTCCGGCCAGCAGGTTCGCGTCGCCCCGGCGCAGCCGGCGCGCCGACGATCCGGTCAGCGCAAACCGCAACCGCCGCGGCGCGGCGGTGAGCGCATCATGGACTTCGTTGAGCAGCGCCGGCAGCTTTTGCACCTCATCGACGACCACCCACGCGCCCGCCGGCAGCGCTTCGATCTCGCGGCGAAAGAGCCCCGGATCGCGCATCAGGCGCAGCAGCTCGCGATCGGCCAGTAGGTTGTACCAGTGCGCGCGCGGCAGCACCTGCCGCAACCAGGTCGTCTTGCCGGTGCCGCGCGGGCCGAGCAGCAGGAACGAACGCGCGGGAAGCGTCAAGCGGCGTGTAAACATCGCCGGCATTATGACGGCAAAATTGCCGGCGATGTATACACAGTTCGCGGCGAGCACGGTGCGCCGATCGGCCGCCCCGCGCGATCGCGCCGCAGCCCGCGCAGACGAAGGCGTACGCTGTCGTGTCGAAATCGCCGCGCTCCGTGCGACAAGCCAGGGCAACACCGCGACCCCGCAACCGGCAAAGGAGGCAGCAAATGTGCGTGATGGTGATCGTCAAGGCCACGAAGGATTCGGAAGCCGGCCAGATGCCGAGCGAAGAGATGCTCGCGGCGATGGGCAGGTTCAACGAGGAACTGGTGCAGGCCGGCGTCATGCTCGCCGGCGAAGGGCTGGCTCCGAGCGCGAAAGGCAAGCGCGTGCAGTTTTCCGGCGCGCAGCGCACCGTCACCGACGGGCCGTTCGCCGAAACGAAGGAGCTGATCGCCGGCTTCTGGCTGTGGCAGGTGAAGTCGATGGACGAGGCGGTCGAATGGGTCAAACGTTGCCCGAACCCGATGCCCGGCGATTCCGAGATCGAAATCCGCCCGGTGCTCGAGGCGGAGGACTTCGGCGCAGAATTCACGCCGGAGCTGCGCGCGCAGGAGCAACGCCTGCGCGAGCAGATCGAGCGCAGCAACCGGACCGGCAAGTAGCCCGGCACACCGCCCACCGAAGGAGATAGACGCGATGAGAGTCGAACCGTATCTGTTCTTCGCCGGCAACTGCGAGCAGGCGCTCGAGTTCTACCGCCGGGCGCTCGGCGCCGAACTGGAGATGCTGATGCGATACAAGGAAGCGCCCGGGGCGCCGCCGCCCGGCATGGTGCCGCCCGGCTGGGACGACAAGGTGATGCACGCGAGCCTGCGCATCGGCGACACGCGCGTGATGGCATCCGACGACGGAACGCTCGAATCACGGCCGGGCGGCTTCTCGCTGTCGATCGTCGCGTCCGACGTCGCGCAGGGCGAGCGCCTGTTCAGGGCGCTCGCCGACGGCGGCAACGTGACGATGCCGTTCGGCAAGACGTTCTGGTCGCCGGGCTTCGGCATGGTGACCGATCGTTTTGGCGTCGGCTGGATGGTCAACTCGGAAGCCTGAGGCGGGGCAGTGCGATCCGCCCCCCTTTGTAAGATGGGGACCGAGAGGGATTTCACGGCGGCGCCATGCACACGATCGAGAAGTCCCCTTTCGTCCCTACTCAAAGGGGCGTTCATGTGCTCGCGTCGTCGAGCGCGCACGCCTGTCGACCGCGCGTCGCTCGCGCGAGACGAACCACGGCATCAACGCTCGCATTGCGTCTCGCTCGTCTGTGCGACGGGTTGCGCCGGCTGCGCTGCGGTGAAGGTCAGCGTTCCCGGCGATGCGACGATTCCGGCGACGACGATCCCGCCGACGAACACGGCGATGAACGGGTGTTTCACGGCATCACTCCTTTCGAGGTTGCGCGCTCGGCGGCGCGGGATGCGGTGCTGGCAGGCGTCGCAAGCCGCGGGGCGAAAGGCCGCGCAGCGGAAGTCGGCTCGCGCGCCTCGCTCAAGAGGCGGCGGATCGCGCCCTGGATCAGCCGCTGAGTGCGTTGCTGCACGCTGGCAGGACTCAAAGTTTGGGAATGCATGGACATCGCGGGCTCCGTCGATCGCGGGCGGGACAGCCGCACCGCAGGCTCGCCAGTGTCGCGAGCGGCGGCCATGCGCGCATCGGCCAAAGGAGCCATCCGCCGCGTGAGGGAGAGCCATTGCGTGGGGAGGGCATGCGCCCGTCGCCGCCCGTATGCGACGCGGAGCGTTCGCGCTCTCGCGCACCGCGCGTGCGTCTTCGGTTGCCCTGCCCGCGGGGGCGACGCGCGTGAACCTAGCGGCGCTTGCCGCCGTTGACCTGCGCGGCGACCTGGTCGCGCAGCCAGTCGGTGAAGACTTTCACCTCCGCGCGGCGCGCGGCCGGTGCCGGAACGATCAGCCAGTAGGCACGCGTGGCCTGCGTCGCGTACTGCCGGCCTTTCAACGGCAGCACGAGCCGGCCATCGGCGAGGAACGGATCGACCAGCGGAAAGCGCCCGAGCGCCACGCCCTGGCCCGCGATCGCGGCGTGGATCATCTGGTCGTAATGGCTGAAGGCGAGCCCGCGGTTTTCGCGCGGGCGCTTGAGCTTCATCGCCTCGCACCACACCTTCCATGACAGCCACGGTGCGCTGAGCGCGGGATCGTCGAGCTCGAGCAGCGGCAGCCGCAGCAGATCCTCTGGCGTGCGTACACCGCGGCCCTTCAGCAGCGCGGGGCTCGCCACCGGCGCGACGTGTTCGCCGAACAATCGCTCCGCGCCCGCGCCGGCCGCCGCCTCGGGCGAGTAGCGGATCGCGAGGTCGAGCGCGTTGCGTTCGAGGTCGCGCATCGTGTTGTCGGCCACCACGTGCACCGAGATGTCGGCATGCCTGGCCTGGAACTGCGCGAGCCGCGGCACCAGCCACAGCGAAGCGAAGGTCACCGTCGTCGTCACGCGCACGACCGGCGTAGTGCTCGCGCGCACCGCGGCGGTCGCTTCGCGCAGCGCGTTCAGGGCTTTCGTGACTTCGCGCGCGTACAGCTCGCCCGCGTCGGTCAGCACCAGCGCGCGTGTGCGCCGCTCGAAGAGCTTCACGCCGAGCTGCTCTTCGAGCTGCTGCACCTGACGGCTCACCGCCGACTGCGTGACGAAGAGTTCCGAAGCCGCCGCCGTGAAAGAGAGCAGCCGCGCCGCCGCCTCGAACCCGCGCAGCAGGTCGAGCGACGCGGGCAGATCGCGCTGTCTAGTCATGCCTGCCGCGAATGCGCCGCATTTTGAAATGTCGTTTGTCTCGCTGCAGCGACCGCGCGACAGTGCGCCATGCCCATCTTCCTCCCGGAGGACGACGCGATGAACCCGAACGCCGAAGATCTCGCCAGCACGTTCATCAGGGTCGATGCTAACCCGCGGCGACTGCAATTGCCGGTCGGCGCCGCGGTGTTCGTGATCCGCGGCGAAGTGTGGCTGACGCAGGACGGCCGTATCGAAGACTTCATCCTCGCCGCGGGCCGGCGCTTCGACGTGAAAAGCGACGAGCTGATTCTGGTCAGCGCGACCAGGGGCGACGCTCAGCTCTACATCGCACGCCCGGCGATCGCGGCAGCCACACAGCCCGCGATTCCCGACTACCTGCGCGGTGCACGCGGCGCGATCCGATCTCGCTCGACATCGCCCGCCGGCGATGCCACACGGCGCCGCGCGCCGTCGCTGATCGAGCGCGTACGGGCACTCTTCGCTCAGCGCATGCGCGTGGCGGCGAGTTGAAGGCGCCTTCGTCCGGGCTTCCGCCCAACGCAAGCCGAACGATGCGCCCGCGCACCGATCAGCGTTCCTCTCGTTCGGAGGTCTACGCCTTCCGCACCGCCGACGCCGGCCGCGCGAGCACTTTCGCGAGCAGCGACTCGTCTATCGTGTTTCCCTGCAGCCGCCACAGCAGCGCGTCGATGCGGTCTTCTCCCCAGAAGATCTCGCCATCGATGCGATAGGTCGGCACGCCGAAGATGCCGGCGGCGACCGCGGCGCCGGTAGCGTCGATCAGTCGCTGCTTAACGTCGGCGTCGCCGGCGCGGGCGAGCAACGCGCGGCCGTCGAGGCCGCACTCCTGCGCAAGCGCCGCGAGCACGGCGTCGTCGGCGAGATCGAGCCCGCGCGCCCAGGCGGCGTCGAGCAGCGCCTCCCCGAAGCGGCGACGCTCGCCGGCATCGCCGATCGCGATACACATGCGCAGCGCGCGCAGCGGGTTGAACGGGTGCGTCGGCGGACCCTGCACCGGCAAGCCGAGGCGAGCGGCGAGGCGCAGCACGTCGCGCATCGTGTACGCGCGCTTGGCGGCCGTCTCGGCAGGACCCTTGGTGCCGTGCGCGGCCAGCAACCCGCCGAGCAGGACCGGGCGGAAGTCGAGCCGCGCACCGGCGGCTTCGACGCGTTCGCTCTGCCGCGCAGCGAGCCACGCGTAGGGGCTGATGGGATCGAAGTAGAACGCGACGGTCGTTTTCATCGGCACGATTCCCCTACCACGGCAGCTCGTAGGCGACGGTGCGTTCGCGCGCACGTGCCAGCACCTCGGCGGGCAGCGGACAGGACTTGCGGGTCGTCGTGTCGATGTGTACGCCGGTCAGCATCGTGACCGCGGCGACCTGCTGCGTTTCCGCGTTGCGCATCTCGTGCACGAAGCGGATCACCTTGTCGCGCACCTCGAGCGTGCCGGTGCGCACGCGCACCGTGTCACCTGCATGCAGCTCGCGCAGGTAGGCGATGCGCTGGTCGACCGCGACCATGCCGCGGCCGTTGCCGCGCAGATACGAGGGCGTGGCGCCGAGCAGCGCGAAGAAGTTCCACGTCGCCTCGTCGAACTTGCCCACGTACCACATGACGTTCATATGGTTCATGTGGTCGCAGTGCCAGGGGTATACGGTGCCGCGGTAGGTTTCGACGAGATCGGACATCGTTCGTCCATTTGACCGCCATCGGGCGGAATGCCTGCGCGAGCCGGCGCCGCCGCGGCTCGCAAAGCCGAACCGCCGTGACCTCCGCCGCTGAAGCGGAAGGGGCGCGCAGCTACATGTTTCGCCGGTACTGCCCGCCGACTTCGAACAGCGCGTTCGTGATCTGGCCGAGCGAACAGCAGCGCACGGCTTCCATCAGCACTGCGAAGACGTTCTGGTTGTTGATGACAGCCTGCTTGAGCCGCTCGAGCATCGCGGGCGCTTCGTGCTTGTGCCGCTCGTGGAAGTCGCGCAGGCGCGCGAGCTGGCTCCGCTTTTCTTCCTCGGTCGAGCGCGCCAGCTCCAGCTTCTCCGGAATCGGATCGCCGTGCGGGTTGCGGAACGTGTTGACGCCGACGATCGGGTACTCGCCGGTGTGTTTCAGGTGCTCGTAGTGCAGCGATTCCTCCTGGATCTTGCCGCGCTGGTAGCCGAGTTCCATCGCGCCGAGCACGCCACCGCGCTCGCTGATCGACTCGAATTCCTTCAGCACCGCCTCTTCGACCAGATCGGTCAGCTCCTCGATCACGAAGCTGCCCTGATTCGGGTTCTCGTTCTTCGCCACGCCCCACTCGCGGTTGATGATGAGCTGAATCGCCATCGCGCGCCGCACGCTTTCCTCGGTCGGCGTCGTGATCGCTTCGTCGTAGGCGTTGGTGTGCAGGCTGTTGGCGTTGTCGTACGTGGCGATCAGGGCCTGCAACGTGGTGCGGATGTCGTTGAACGCGATCTCCTGCGCGTGCAAGCTACGGCCGCTGGTCTGGCAGTGGTACTTGAGCTTCTGCGAGCGCTCGTTGGCGCCGTACTTGTCGCGCATCGCCACCGCCCAGATGCGGCGCGCGACGCGCCCGAGGACCGCGTACTCCGGGTCCATGCCGTTGGAAAAGAAGAACGACAGGTTCGGCGCGAAGTCGTCGATGTGCATGCCGCGCGCCAGATACGCCTCCACATACGTGAACCCGTTGGCGAGCGTGAACGCGAGCTGGCTGATCGGGTTCGCGCCCGCCTCGGCGATGTGGTAGCCGGAAATCGACACCGAGTAGAAGTTGCGCACGTTGTGATGGACGAAGTACTCCTGGATGTCGCCCATCACCTTCAGCGAGAACTCGGTGGAGAAGATGCAGGTGTTCTGCCCCTGGTCTTCCTTCAGGATGTCGGCCTGCACGGTGCCGCGCACGTTCTCCAGCACCCAGGCCTTGATCTTGGCCGCCTCGTCGTCAGTCGGTTCGCGCCCGTTGTCGGCGCGGAACTTGTCCAGTTGCTGGTCGATCGCGGTGTTGAAGAACATCGCCAGGATCGTCGGCGCCGGGCCGTTGATCGTCATGCTGACGCTGGTGTTCGGCGCGCACAGGTCGAAGCCCGAATACAGCACCTTCATGTCGTCCAGCGTGGCGATCGACACGCCCGAGTTGCCGACCTTGCCGTAGATGTCGGGCCGCAGATCCGGGTCGTGGCCGTACAGCGTCACGCTGTCGAACGCGGTCGACAGCCGCTTGGCCGGCATGCCTTCCGAAAGCAGCTTGAAGCGGCGGTTGGTGCGGAACGGGTCGCCCTCGCCGGCGAACATGCGCGTCGGATCTTCGTTCTCGCGCTTGAACGCGAACACGCCGGCGGTGTACGGGAACGACCCGGGGACGTTTTCCAGCAGCAGCCACTTCAGCAGCTCGCCGTGGTCCTCGAACTTCGGCAGCACGACCTTGCGGATCTTGTTGCCGGACAGCGTGGTATGCGTGAGCTTGGTGCGCACTTCGCGGTCGCGGATCTTCACCACGTACTCGTCGCCCGCGTACGCCTGCTGCATCTGCGGCCACATCGCGAGCAGCTTGTGGCTGCGAGCGTCGAGCTTGGCGTCTCGATCGGCGATCAGGGGGTCGAGGGCAGACGAGACCGTTGTCGCGGCATCACCGGCCCCCTTTTCCAAAGCGGGCTGAGTAGCGAGCGCCGCGCTGGCTCCCCCGTTCTGCGAAGGCGGGCAGGAAGGGATTTCGGCGAGCATGCGCTTCGTCTCGACGAGCGCCTGCCGCTCGCGCGCGATGCGGGCCTGCTCGAGCGCGCGGCGCTTGTAGTTGCGCACCGTCTCGGCGATCTCGGCGAGGTAGCGGATGCGCTGCGGCGGGACGATCGGGGTCTGGTGCGTCGAATGGCGCGTGAAGGCAAGCGGAAGCCGCGACTTGCCTAGCTTCAGCCCGAGGTCCTTGAGCTTGGGCAGCAGGGCGTGGTACAGCGCGGTGACGCCGTCGTCGTTGAAGCGCGCGGCGATCGTGCCGAACACGGGCATCTCGTCGGGTTTCTGGCCGAAGACGCCGCGGTTGCGCTGGACCTGCTTGCTCACGTCGCGCAGCGCGTCGAGCGCACCCTTGCGGTCGAACTTGTTGATCGCGACGAAGTCCGCGAAGTCGAGCATGTCGATCTTCTCGAGCTGGCTCGCGGCGCCGTACTCGGGCGTCATCACATATAGCGTCGCGTCGACGTGCGGAACGATCGCCGCGTCGCCCTGCCCGATGCCCGAGGTCTCGACGATCACCAGATCGAAGCCCGCGGCCTTGCACGCGGCGATCGCGTCGGGCAGTGCTTGGGAGATTTCGGTCCCCGCTTCGCGCGTGGCGAGCGAGCGCATGTAAACGCGCGGGCCGGGGTTGCGTGAACCAGGCCACGGGCCGATCGCGTTCATGCGGATGCGGTCGCCGAGCAGCGCGCCGCCGCTCTTGCGGCGCGACGGGTCGATCGAGATCACCGCGATCTGCAGCGCGTCGTCCTGATCGAGCCGGAAGCGGCGCACGAGTTCGTCGGTCAGCGAACTCTTGCCTGCCCCGCCGGTGCCGGTGATGCCGAGCGTGGGCGCCTTCGCGGTGTCGGCCGCCTTGTGCAGCGCCTCGCGCGTGCGCGAGTCGATTTGGCCGTTTTCCAGCGCGGTGATCAGTTGCGCGAGCGCGCGCCAGCGCTTGACGATGTCCTTGTCGCGGAGCGCGTCGAGCGATTTCGGTGCGTGCGGCGAGAGGTCGACGTCGCACTCGGCGACCATCAGCCCGATCATCCCGTTGAGTCCCATCTTCTGGCCGTCCTCGGGCGAGAAGATGCGCGCGACACCGTACTCGTGCAGCTCCTTGATTTCCGACGGCACGATCACGCCGCCGCCGCCGCCGTAGACCTTGATGTGCGCGCCGCCGCGTTCGCGCAGCAGGTCGATCATGTACTTGAAGAACTCGACGTGCCCGCCCTGGTAGCTGCTCACCGCGATCCCTTGCACGTCCTCCTGCAGCGCCGCCGTGACGATCTCCTCGACCGAGCGGTTGTGCCCGAGGTGGATCACCTCGCAGCCCATGCTTTGCAGGATGCGCCGCATGATGTTGATCGACGCGTCGTGGCCGTCGAACAGGCTCGCCGCGGTGACGAAGCGCACCTTGTGCGTCGGGCGATAGCTGGCGAGCTTCTTGATCTCGGAGAGGTCGGTCATGAGGCAAGACTCCGGCATCTGCGGCGTGCGGCAACGGGGAGCGCACCGGGTCGGGCGATTGTGGCACCCGGTCGCCGTCGCGGACAGGCGCGGCACAGCGGAAACGCTTGCGGCGACTCTAGTTGCCGTTGACGTTAACGTCAAGAATAGCCTCCATTCATGGCGGACCCTATCGGCGGCGGTGACCGGTGCCGACTCGATGCGTTGGACTGTCCAGTCGGGCGAGTTGACCCGCATCAGCCGCCGCCCGAATTTCTTTTTGCCATGCGTCAAGTGAGATGCGAAACCGGATTCGAATGGTTCGCCTAATTACATGAATCCACGGCTTTTTCTCACTTGAACTGCGTCGGTCTGCGCTAATGTGCATTGCAGCAATCAACCTCGAAACGAGGTGAAAGGAAGCACCATGCGAGTACTGACGCCGATCTACGAAGGCGATGGGCTCTTCCACGAAGCGCCGCGGTCCGTCGAAGCGACGGCCGTTCGCTCAGGGCTGCCTGACGCCACCGCCCGCGCTGTCGCGGCTCGCCGCGCCGAAGCGATGCGCCGCTTCTTCCCGAAACTGTTCAGCTGGTTCGCCGACCAGTTCGACAACGCGCGCATGCGCGAGGTCGAGCGCTATCTGTCGCAAGCGACCGATCTGTGCGACCTCGAGGAGCGGATCCGCCGGCTCGAACGCACATCCGGCTCGTCGATCTTCTTGAACTGAGCTTTGCGCGGCGCGCCGGCGCGGTTCATGCGCCGGCGGCCGCACCGTAAGTTTCGCGAGCGCGCGACACGGCTGCGCGGCAACGCTGCGCAGTCCGTTCCTTCTGCGCCCGCGCACGGGCCGTCCCTGGCCCGGCCGCTCCAACGACTCCCGCGTTTGCGTGCGGCACGGCCACTCGCACGCCCTCACACTTCGTCCCTTTCCGACTGCGCTCGGCGAGCGCTCGATTGCATTTGCAATACAGCGTCGCGGGTTCGACACGCATTTGCAACAGAGCGGGCGCACAAACGCGCCTTTGCCCGGTAGAGCCTGGCGCTGCAAGCCGCGTCGAATCCCGCCTCGCGCGATCGACTAGCCACGATGAAGACGATGACGACAACGACACCCCACCCCAAGGCGCCCGGCGCGAAAGCGCGCTTCAAAGGGTCGGCCGCGCTCTTCGCCTCGGTTCTCGCCACGCTGCTCGCCGGCTGCAGCGGCGGCAGCCAGCACGGCGGCTTCAACGGATTCCCGCCAGCGCCGGTGACGCTGCTGCAGGTGAAACCGGCAACCGTGCCGGTGCGCTTCGAGTACGTCGGCCAGACGGCCGGTTCGAAAGAAGCCGAGGTGCGCGCGCGCGTGCAAGGCATCCTCGAACGCCGCGCGTATCAGGAAGGCGGCGCGGTGAAGGCGGGACAGACGATGTTCGTCATCGATCCGAAACCGTATGCCGCGCAGGTCCAGCAGGCCGAAGCCGCGCTCGCGCAAGCCGAAGCGCAGCTCGCGCAGGCCAGGCGTCTGGTCGAGCGCCTCAAGCCGCTGGTCGGCGACAAGGCCGTCAGCCAGCGCGAGTACGACGATGCGGTGTCAGCGCAGGAAACCGCGGCCGCGGGCGTGAAGCTCGCGCAGGCGCGGCTGACCGAAGCGAGGCTGAATCTCTCGTACACGACGGTCACCGCGCCGGTCAGCGGCTTTGCGAGCCGCGCGCAGAAGTCCGAAGGCAGCCTCGTGTCCCCGGGCGCGGACAGCCTGCTGACGACCGTGTCGCAGATCGATCCGCTGCACGTGAACTTCAGCGTGTCGGAGAACGAGAAGCTGCGCTTCGACAAGCTCGTCGCCGAAGGCAAGCTGGTGCTGCCCGATCCGAAGAAGGGCGCGATCGAGGTGACGCTGCGGCTGGCCGACGGCGCGGCGTTTCCGCGCAAGGGCAAGCTGTCGTTCATCGACGCGCGCATCAATCCGTCGACCGGGTCGTTCGACGCGCGCGCGGAGATCGCGAATCCGGACGGCGCGCTGCATCCGGGGCAGTTCGTGCGCGTGCAGTTGAACGGCGCCGCGCGGCCGAACGCGATCGTCGTCCCGCAGCGCGCCGTGATGGACGGCCCGCAGGGCAAGTTCGTCTACGTCGCAGCCAAGTCGCCCGAAGGCAAGGACATCGCGCTGCCGCGGCCGGTCACGGTCGGCGACTGGGTCGAGATCGACGGCACCAACCAGTGGATCGTCGAGTCGGGGCTCGCGCCCGGCGATCAGGTGGTCGTCGAAGGCATGGCGAAGATCTTCCCGATCCCGTCCGGCGCGCCGATCGTGGTCGGCGCGCCGCCCGGGGTGGATGCCGCGAAGGGCGGCCCCGCCAAAGGTGAAGTGAAGAAGTAACCCGAGATTCCCTGTCCCCCGCTGGTCGGGGAGAGGGCGCGCCCTCCACACAGACTCCGACTTCCGACTCCGATCCCATGTTCTCCCGCTTCTTCATCGACCGCCCGATCTTTGCCGCGGTGTTGTCGATCTTCATCGTGCTGGCGGGGCTGGCGGCGATGCGCTCTCTGCCGATCGCGCAGTACCCGGAGATCGCGCCGCCGGTGGTCACGGTGCAGGCAATCTATCCGGGCGCCTCCGCCGACGTGATCGAAAAAACCGTCGCCGCGCCGCTCGAAAACGCGATCAACGGCGTCGAGGGCATGCTCTACATGAGCTCGAACTCGTCGTCGAATGGCGTCGTTCAGATCCAGGTGACCTTCGAGATCGGCGCCGATGTCGACCAGGCGGCGCTGAACGTCAACAACCGCGTCAAGCAGGCCGAGTCGCGGCTGCCGCAGGAGGTCAGGCGGCAGGGCGTCACCGTCGAGAAAGGCTCGTCGAGCTTCCTGCAGGTCATCGCGTTCTACTCGCCCGACGGCCGCTTCGGCGACCTGTACACGTCGAACTACGTGACGCTGAACGTGCTCGACGAACTGAAGCGCATCCCCGGCACGACCAACGTCCAGATCTTCGGCGCGAAGGATTACGCGATGCGGATCTGGGTGCGACCCGACCGCCTCGCGCAACTGAAGCTGACGACCGGCGACCTCGCACGCGCCATCAACGAGCAGAACGCACAGTTCGCCGCGGGCAAGGTGGGACAGGCGCCCTACGGCGGGCCGCAGGACCTCGTCTACACGATCACGACGCAGGGACGGCTCGCGGACCCGAGGGAGTTCGAGGAGATCATCGTCCGTGGCAGCCCCGGCGGCGCGGCGGTCCGGCTGAAGGACGTCGCTCGCGTGGAGCTCGGCAGCAGGGACTACGAGTTCAACGGCACGTACAACGGCCGCAGCGCCACGCTGGTCGGCATCTTCCTGCAGCCGGGGGCGAACGCGCTCGAGGTCGCGGGCGAGGTCAAGCGCACGGTCGCGCGGCTGGCGGAGCGTTTCCCGCAGGGGCTGTCGTACGCGATCGCCTACGACACGACTCGCTTCGTCGAGGTGTCGATCCGCGAGGTCGTCAAGACGCTCGGCGAGGCGATGCTGCTGGTGATCGCGGTCGTGTTCCTGTTCCTGCAGAACTGGCGCGCGACGCTGATCCCGATCGTCGCGGTGCCGGTGTCGCTGATCGGCACCTTCGCCGGGCTGTACGTACTCGGCTACTCGATCAACACGCTGACGCTGTTCGGCATGGTGCTGTCGATCGGCATCGTCGTCGACGACGCGATCGTCGTGCTGGAGAACGTCGAGCGCATCATGCACGAGGAAAAGTTCGGTGCGCGCGAAGCGGCGATCGAGGCGATGCGCGAGGTGAGCGGCCCGGTCGTCGCGATCGTTCTGGTGCTCGTGTCGGTGTTCGTGCCGATCGCCTTCCTCGGCGGGCTGACGGGCGAGTTGTACCGCCAGTTCGCGATCACGATCTCGATTTCGGTCGTGATCTCTGGGATCGTCGCGCTGACGCTCACCCCCGCGCTGTGCGTGATGATCCTGAGAAACGAGCACAAGGCGCCGTGGGGCTTCTTCCGCTGGTTCAACCGCTGGTTCGGCCGCGTCACCGGCCGCTACGTGTCGGGGGTGACCTGGATGATCCGGCGCGGCGCGCTCGGCGCCGTGCTGTTCGGCGGCATGGTCTTGATCACCGCCGGGTTGTGGCGCGCCACACCGGGTTCGCTGGTGCCCGACGAGGACCAGGGCTTCTACATCGCCGCGGTGATCCTGCCCGACGGCGCCTCGCTGCAGCGGACCGATGTCGTTACGCGCCAGGTCACCGACATCCTGCAGAAGAACCCGGTCAACCAGGACGTGGTCGCCTTCACCGGCTTCGACTTCCTCGGCGGCAGCTTCCGCAACAACGCGGCGACGATCTTCGTCACGCAGAAGCACTGGGACGAGCGCGACGTGACGACGCCGCAACTGGTCGGCCAGTTCTTCATGCAGACCGCCCACATCAAGGAAGCGCTGGTGCTCGCATTCGCGCCGCCGCCGATCTTCGGCATCGGCACCGCCGGCGGCTACGAGCTGTATCTGCAAAACCGCGGCGACGGCGGACCCGCGAAGACGCAGGAAGTGCTGCAGCAGTTCCTCGGCCGGCTGAACGCCGACCCGATGCTCGGCGGTGCGCAGACGCTGTGGCGCGCGAACGTGCCGCAGCTTCGCGTCGACGTCGACCGCGAAAAGGCCAAGTCGCTCGGCGTGCCGATCGACGAGGTGTTCAACACGCTCGCCTCGACGCTCGGCTACTACTACGTCAACGACTTCAACCGCTACGGCCGCACCTGGCAGGTGCTGATGAGCGCCGAGCCGCAGTACCGCAGCCGGCCCGACGACATCGGCGCGGTGTGGGTGCGCTCGGAGCGCGGCGAGATGGTGCCGCTGCGCTCGCTCGCGAACGTCCGCTATTCGTCGGGGCCGGACTCGCTCGACCGCTTCAACAATCTGCCCGCGGTCAAGATCTTCGGCCAGGGCGCGCCGGGTGTGAGCACCGGGCAGGCGATCGCACGCGTCGAGGCGATCGCCGCCGAAACGCTGCCCGCCGACTTCAGCTTCGACTGGGGCGGCGCGTCGTTCCAGGAAAAGCGCTCGGGCGGCGCCGGCGGGCTGGCGCTCGCGATGGCGGCGATCATGGTGTTCCTAATCCTCGCCGCGCTGTACGAGCGCTGGTCGCTGCCGATCTCGGTGCTGCTCGCGCTGCCGTTCGGCACCTTCGGCGCGCTCGCCGCCGTGTGGATCGGCGGCTACGTCAACATGTTCCTGGGCCGCGCGCCGCTCGCCAACGACGTGTACTTCCAGATCGGACTCGTCACGCTGCTGGGGCTCGCCGCCAAGAACGCGATCCTGATCGTCGAGTTCGCGGTGCTGAAGGTCCGCGAAGGCTATTCGGCCGCGGCCGCCGCGATCGAAGCGGCGCGGTTGCGCTTCCGGCCGATCCTGATGACATCGCTCGCGTTCATCCTCGGCGTGCTGCCGCTGGTGATCTCCACCGGCGCGGGCGCCGGCGCGCGGCATTCGGTCGGCACCGGCGTGATGGGCGGCATGATGGCGGCGACTTTCCTCGCGATCTTCTTCATCCCGCTGTTCTTCAAGATCCTGACCGACCGCAGGCTGCGCGAGACGCGTTCGGCTTCGGACCTGTACGCCGAAGTCGCCGAAGGCGAGCGCCGCAGCGCCGAGATGCACGCGACCGCGATCGCGGTGATGGAGGGCAAACGATGAGACCGGTCCGCACGCTTGCCGCGCTCGCCGTCGCCGCGCTGCTGGCCGCCTGCGCGACGCCCGAGACGAACAAGCCCGCGCTCGATCTGCCCGCCGCGACGGCGCAGGCGCCTGCGGGGCTCGACCGCTGGTGGACGCTTTTCAACGACGCGCAGCTCACGGCGCTGATCGAAGAGGCGCTCGCCAACAACCTCGACTTGCGCACGGCGGTGGCGCGCATCGACGAAGCGCGCGCGAATCTACAGCTCGCGCGCTCGACGCTGTTTCCTTCGCTCGACGTCACGGCGAGCTCGAACCGCGCCAAGCGCAGCGAAGCGACCGCGCTGCGGCAGGGACCGCCGTTCACGTCGACCACGCACGACCTTGGCCTCGCGGCTGCGTACGAAGTCGACCTGTGGGGCAAACTGCGTTCGGGCCGCAATGCCGCCGACGCGAGCCTGCTCGCGACGCGCTACGACGTGCAGACCGTGCGCATCGCGCTCGCCGCGCAGGTCGCGACGACCTACTTCTCGCTGCGCGCGTTCGACGCCGAGCTGGCCTTGACGAAAGCCACGCTCGCCACGCGCGACGAGAACGTCAAGCTGCAGCAGCGCCGGCGCGAAGCGGGCGTGGCGAGCGAATACGAGTTCGCGCAGGCCGAGGCCGAACGCGCCGCGGTCGCGGCCGCAGTGCCGCCGCTCGAACGCGCGGTCGCGCAGACCGAAGCGGCGCTCGCGGTGCTCGCCGGACGCAGCGCGCGCGCGGTGTACGCGCCACAGGTCGCGCGCGGCGTCGACCTCGAGAAGTTCGATCCTGGCCCCGAAGTGCCGGCCGGCCTGCCGTCGGACCTGCTCGCGCGCCGCCCCGACGTGCGCCGCGCCGAAGCCGCGCTCGTCGCGGCCGATGCGCGCATTGCCGAGGCGCGCGCGCAGTACTTTCCGTCGTTGACGCTGACCGCGTCGCTCGGCGGCGAAAGCGCGGAGTTGTCCGACCTGCTGACGAGCTCCGCACGCGTGTGGTCGATCGCCGCCGGACTCGTGCAGCCGATCATCGGCGCCAAGCGCATCGGCGCGCAGGTCGACGCCGCGACCGCGCGGCGCGAGCAGGCCGCGCTCGGCTACCAGCAGGCGGTGCAGGCGGCGTTCCGCGACGTGCACGACGCGCTGGTCGCGCAGCGCAGCGCGCGCGCCGCGCTCACTGCGCAGGAGGAGCGCCGCGCCAAGCTCGCCGAGGCGCTGCGGCTGGCGGAGCTGCGCTACCGCGGCGGCTACTCGAGCTATCTCGAAGTGCTCGACGCGCAGCGCGGACTGCTCGCCGCCGAGCGCGAACGCATCGCCGCGCTGCGCGACCGCCAGGCCGCGCTCGTCGATCTGTACAAGGCGCTCGGCGGCGGCTGGTCGGCGGACGGCATCGCTTCGCGCTGACCGCCGGCGCGCTCAATCGTCGAGCGTGAAGCCGACCTTCAGCGTGACCTGCCAGCTCGACACCGCGCCGCCGTCGATGTTGCCGCGGATTTCGGTGACCTGGAACCAGCGCAGGTTGTGCACCGTCTTCGACGCCTTGGCGATCGCTTTCTTCACCGCGTCGTCGCTGCTCGTCTTCGACGAACCGGTCAGCTCGAGCGTCTTGTAAACGTGATCGGTCATGATGCGTCCTCCGTGCGTTGAGCGGCGCGCCGAACGCGGGCGCCGCCGGTGCAAGTGTGCTCCCGCTCGGCCGATGCGGAGCGCTTCGCTACTTCGGCTGCGACTGCAACTGCGCCAGCTCGGACTGCAGCCGCAGCGACTCGCTTTCAAGCTGCTGCTGCCGCACCCGCAACCGGTCGATCGCCGCCTGCAGGTCGCGCAGCTCGCGGTCGATGCGCGCGCGCTCCTGCGCATTGCGCGCCAGTTCCGCCTGCACGCGCGCGATCTGCGCTGCGACCGTCGCCGGCTCCGGCGCGCCAGGCGCGCGCTGAGCGACGCCGACCGCCGGTAGGGCCAGCGCGAGCAGCACGGCGGCGCGAACGCTCATCGCGATCGGCTCACTGCGCGCGCTGCCAGACGAGCTGCGCGAGCGCGACATCCACCAGCCCCACGCCGACCGATTTGTAGACCACGATGTCGTTCGCCTTGCGTTCGTACTTGGCGCCGTGAACGAGCAGCTTGCCCAGCTCGACCACACGCGCCGGGTCGATCACGCCGGGCGCGGCGCGCACGAACTCGCCGGCCTCGGCCTGCGCAGCCGGCAGCCATTCGACGACGATCAGATCGGCGCGAGCGAGCAGCGCGTCGTCGAGCTCGCGCGCCTGCGGCTTGCTCGAACCGATCGCGGCGACGAACGCGCCGCAGCGCACGAGCGCACCGTCGAACAGCGGCTCGACCGCGCGTGTGCAGGTCGCGATGACGTCGGCCTCGTGCGCGGCGCTCGCGGCGTCGACCGCGTTCGCGGCCACGCCGAATTCGGTCCCGATCCAGTGCGCGAGGTCGGGCGCACCCGCGCGGCCGGAGACCAGCACACGCTCGAACGGATGCGACAGCAGGAAGGCTTCGGCGTGCGCGCGCGCCTGCACGCCGGTGCCGAAGATCGCGAGCGTCTGCGCGTCGCGCCGCGCCAACGCACGCATCGCAACGGCGCTGGCGGCGGCGGTTCGAAAGCGCGTGATCTCGTTGGCTTCGATCGCGGCGAGCGGCTCGCCGGTCACCGCGGAGAACAGCACGATCACGAAGTTGAAGCGGCCCTGCACGGTCGAATAGACCTTGGCGCCGGCCACGCCGCTCGCCGGCAGCGACGCGCCCATCGTCGAGATCGTCGCCGTCTGCTGATTGTGTTCGGCCGTGGCGCGCACGCGCGGCGCGATCGCGCCGGCACCGTTGCCGAACTGTTCGAACGCCGCCGTCATCGCGAAGATCGCTTCGCGCATGGTGACGAGCGCGGCGACCTCTTCGTCCGTGATCAGGCGCATCGGGAATCCTCCGGTGCCGCAGGATAGCGCGCGTTCGCCCGCGCCAAGACGGCCGCTATGCGGCGGCCGGCGCCGCTTCGCGCCGCATGCGCAGCCCTTGCATCCACCAGATCAGCGCTGCGAACAGCAGTCCCGGGATATAGAACCAGTGCGCGCTGACGCGGTCGGTCGGCACCTTGACGCCGACGATCTCGAACCCCGGTTCGATGCGCGCCTTGGCCGCCGTGCTGCCGAAGCGAACGTTGGTGACCTGCAGCATCTCGCCCATGCCCGAGACGGTCACGCCCGCTTCGGCGAGCCGCTTGCGCGCGGCCGCGAGCGGGTTCGGATCGTCGACGCGCGGACCCATGCGCAACGCGACGGTCTTGTTGCGCTCTTCGCCCTCGAGCGTCTGCCCGGCGATCACGAACACCAGCCGGTCGCCCTCGTCGAGCTGCGCTGCGACCTCGTAGAACTTCGAGGCCGGCGCATCGGTGTACTCGGGCGCGATGCGGTCGGCGAACCAGTCCGGGCGGAACAGCGCGAAGGTCGCCGCCAGCAGCAGCAGCACCTCCCACCAGCGGCAGCGGATGCGGAACCAGCGCATCGTCGCCGCGGCGAACAGCAGCGACGCCACGGTGGACGCGAACGCCACCAGCAGCGCCTCCAACCAGCCGTGCACGTCGATCAGCAGCAGCGCGGGATTGAAGATCCAGATGAACGGCAGCACGACGGTGCGCAGCGCGTAGACCGATCCCTGGATGCCGACGGCGATCGGGTCTTCTTTCGCGATCGCCGCGCCGGCGAAGCTCGCCAGCCCCACCGGCGGCGTGATGTCGCCCATGATCCCGTAGTAGAAGACGAACAGGTGCACGCCGATCAGCGGGATCACGATGCCCGATTGCGCGCCGAGCTCGACGATCACCGGCGCCATCAGCGTGGCCACGAGGATGTAGTTGGCGGTGGTCGGTACGCCCAGCCCGAGCACCAGGCAGACGAACGCTGTGAACAGCAGCATCGCGAGCACGTTGCCCTGCGAGACGAACTCGACGAAGTCGGTCATCCGCAGCCCGAGCCCGGTCAGCGTGATCGCGCCGACGATGATGCCGGCGCAGCCGGTGGCCACCGCGATGCCGATCATGTTGCGAGCGCCCTCGTTGCAGCCCTGGACGATGTCGCGCAGCCCGACCGCGAATTGCGCGCCCGCGTCGCCGCTGCGGCGGAACGCGGCGATCATCGGCCGCTGCGTCGCCATCATCAGCAACTGCGCCAGCACGCCGTAAAAAGCCGACAGCCCCGGCGACAGCTCCTCGACCATCAGGCACCAGATCAGCACGCCGATGGGAATCAGGAAGTGCAGCCCGGCCTTGACCGTCGGCCACGTGGGCGGGAGCACCGGGTTCTTGACGTCGATCTCGGCGGGCAGATCGGGCTGCCTGGCCGCGACCCGTACGCTGTAGACGTACAGCAGCGTCAACAGCACGCCGAGCACGTAGGGCGCGGCGCCGCCGAAGGCGAGCTTCGCCCCCGACGCGACGTAGTAGATGACGGCGCAGGCGATCAGCGTGCCGGAGATGCCCAGCCCCCAGGAGACCAGGCGGTCGCGCATCGTGCGGTCGCGCTCGCGCGCGGCGGGCTGGATGCCGAGCTTCACCGCCTCCAGGTGCACGATGTAGAAGAGCGCGATGTAGCTGATCACCGCCGGGATGAACGCGTGCTTGACGATGTCCGAATACGGAATGCCCACGTATTCGACCATCAGGAACGCGGCCGCGCCCATCACCGGCGGCATGATCTGGCCGTTGACCGAAGACGAGGTTTCGATCGCCGCCGCCTTGACGCCGCCGTAGCCGGCGCGCTTCATCAGCGGGATCGTGAAGATGCCGCCCGAGACGACGTTGCTCACCGACGAGCCGGAGATCAGTCCGTTGAGCGCCGACGACACGACCGCGACCTTGGCCGGCCCGCCGCGCAGGTGGCCGAGCAGCGCGAAGCTGACCTGCATCATGTAGTTGCCGCCGCCCGCGCGGTCGAGCAGCGTGCCGAACAGCACGAAAACGAAGATGAAGCTCACGGACACGCCGAGCGCGATGCCGAACACGCCCTCGGTCACCATCCACATGTGCGACACCACGCGCGGGATCGACGCGCCTTTGTGCGCGATCACGTCGGGCAGGTACGGCCCGGCCATCACGTAGGCGAGGAAGACCATCGCCAGGATCGCCATCGGCAGGCCGACCGCGCGCCGCGTGGCCTCGAGCAGCAGCAGGATGCCGACGATTCCGACCGCCACGTCGAGCGCCGTCGGATTGCCCGGCCGCAGCGACAGCTCGCGGTAGAAGATGATCAGGTACAGCGCGGTGAAGGCGCCGGCGATCGCGAAGATCCAGTCGAGCACCGGAACCCGGTCGCGCGGCGAACTGCGCAGCGCCGGAAAGGCGAGAAAGGCGAGCAGCAACGCGGTCGCCAGATGGATCGAGCGCGCCTCGGTGTCGTTGAACACGCCCCAGCCCAGCGCGAACGGCAGCGGCGACGCGTACCAGAGCTGGAACGCGACCCACGCCAGCCCGATGGCCATCATCACCGCGCCGATCGCGCCCTCGGTGGTTCGGCCGCCCAGGTCCGCGTCCTTGGCGATCTGCAACACCTCCGGCCGCTCGGAAAGCTGCAGTTCGGCGGTCGGCCCCAGGTCTTCTTCGATCTTGTCGTGCACGGCGCCCTCGAAAAGAAAGACGGGCGGCTCGCTGGCCGCCCGTCGACTTTAAACCGCTCGACGCGCCGGGCGATGCCCGGCGCCGCGCAGCCCTACTTGACCCAGCCCTTTTCGCGGTAGTAGCGCAGCGCGCCGTCGTGCAGCGGGGCCGACAGGCCGTTCTTGATCATCTCCTCGGGCTTCAGATTCGCGAGCGCGGGGTGCAGCTTCTTGAACTCGTCGAGGTTGTCGAACACCGTCTTGACGACCGTGTAGACGATTTCGGCGGGCACCTTGGCGGAGCTCACGACGGTCGCCTGAACGCCATAGGTCGTCGTCGGCTGCGGGTTGTTCGGGTACATGCCGCCCGGGATCGTCGCCACCGCGTAGTACGGCTTCTCCTTGACCAGCTTGTCGATCGCCGGACCGGTCAGCGAGATCAGCTTGGCGCCGCAGATCGTCGTCGGGTCCTGGATGTTGGCCGACGGGTGGCCGACCGCGTAGAAAAAGCCGTCGATCTTGCCGTCGCACAGCGCCGGGCCGTGCTCGTCCGGGCGCAGCTCGGAAGCGAGGCCGAAATCGCTCATCTTCCAGCCCATCGCCGCCAGCAGCTCGTTCATCGACGCGAGCGTGCCCGAACCCGGGTTGCCGACGTTGAAGCGCTTGCCCTTGAAGTCCTCGAACTTGGTGATATTCGCTTCCTTGCGCGCAACCACGGTGAACGGCTCGGGGTGCAGCGCGAACACGGCGCGCAGATCGCCGTAGGCGCCGTCCTTCTGGAACTGGCCGAGCCCCTTCGTCGCGTTGTACTGCACGTCGGACTGCGCCACGCCGAACTCGATCTCGCCCGACTTCAGCAGGTTGACGTTCGCCACCGAGCCGCCGGTGGACTCGACCGAGCAGCGCAGCCCGTGCTTGGCGCGGTCGCGATTGACCAGACGGCAGATCGCGCCGCCGGCCGGGTAGTAAACGCCGGTCACGCCGCCCGTGCCGATCGTGATGAAGCGCTGCTGCTGCGCGGAGGCCGCGTGCGGCAGCGAAGCGGCCGCGAAGAAAACCGACGCGAGCGCGGCGCCGGCAAGCGAGAGTCTGAATCGCATGATTTCTCCTTGTTTCGGTTGTTGGAGCGATGGCCGACCTTACCGCTCGCGCCAGCCGCGCGCAAGCGACGGGCAGCGTCGAAACGCCTGTCAGCCCGCCGCGCGCTCGACCGCGATGTCGACCGCCTCGACGAGCCGCTCGGTCAGCAGGTCGAGTTCCTCGTCGGTCACGATGAACGGCGGGGCGAGCAGCACGTGGTCGCCACGCGCGCCGTCGATCGTTCCGCCCATCGGATAGCACATCAGCCCGAGCGCCATCGCCTCCTGCTTGATCCGCGCGGCGAGCTTGAGTTTCGGATCGAAGGGTTCCTTGCTCGCGCGGTCGCGCACCAGCTCGATCGCCCAGAACAGCCCGCGACCGCGGATGTCGCCGACGTGTTCGTGCTCCCCGAAAGCGTCGTCGAGCCGGTCGCGCAGCTTTTCCCCCTGGCGCGCGCAGCGCTCGACGAGCCGGTCGCGCTTGAGCACCTTCTGTACCGCGAGCGCCGCCGCGCATGCGACCGGATGGCCGATGTACGTGTGCCCGTGCTGGAAAAAACCCGAGCCCCGCGCGATCGCGTCGATCACGCGCCCGCCGACGAGCACTGCGCCGACCGGCTGATAGCCGCCGCCCAGCCCCTTCGCGATCGCCATCAGGTCGGGCGCGATGCCTTCCTGCTCGCACGCGTGCAACGTGCCCGTGCGGCCCATCCCGCACATCACTTCGTCGAGGATCAGCAGGATGCCGTGCCGGTCGCAGATCTCGCGCACGCGCTTGAAGTAGCCCGGCGGCGGCGTGAGGCACCCGCTGGTGGCGCCGCCCACGGTCTCCGCGACGAACGCGATGACGTTGTCGCCGCCGACGCGCGCGATCGTCTGCTCCAGCTCGCGCGCGAGCCGCTCGCCGTACTGCTCGGGCGATTCGCCTTCGCGCTGGTCGCGGTACGCGTACGTGGGGCTCACGTGCTCGACGTCGATCAGCAGCGGAGCGAACTGCCTGCGCCGCCACGCGTTGCCGCCGACCGCGAGCGCGCCGAGCGTGTTGCCGTGGTACGAGTTGCGGCGCGCGATGAACTTCGCGCGCTGCGGCTGCCCGATCTCGACGAAGTACTGCCGCGCGAGCTTCAGCGCAGCCTCCATCGCCTCCGATCCGCCGGACACCAGATACACGTGCGACATGCCCGACGGCGCGTCGGCGATCAGCGTATCGGCGAGCCGCTCGGCGACCTCGGTCGAGAAGAAACTCGTATGCGCGTACGCGATCCGTTCGATCTGCGCGTGCATCGCCTCGAGCACGTCGGGGTGCCCGTGCCCGAGGCAAGACACCGCGGCGCCGCCCGAGGCGTCGAGATAACGCTTGCCGGCCGCGTCGGTGATGAAGCAGCCCTGCGCGGAGACGGCGAGCGGATAGCCGCCGCGGAGCTGGCGATGCAGGATGTGCGATTCGTGGTGCATGCGGGCTCTCAGTCGTAGGCGAACGGTCGTGGGTCGATTGTAGGCTCGCCCCTCGCGAGCGCGTCCGCGACCAGCCGCGCGCTGCCCGCGGCGAGCGTCCAGCCGAGCGTGCCGTGGCCGACGTTTAGGTACAGGCCTTCGATCGGTGTCGCGCCGATGATCGGCAGCCCCGAAGGCGTGGCGGGCCGAAAACCGCACCATGGCTGCAATTCGGTGCGCAGGTCCGCCCTCAGCCCGATCACTTCGCGCGCCGCGGCCGCCAGCGCATCGATGCGCGCCTGCGGGATGCGCGGATCGTGCCCCGCCATCTCGACGAAACCGGCGACGCGAACGCGCGCGCCGAGCGGCGCGAAGACGACCTTGCGGCGGATGTCGGTGATCGAGCAGCCTGGCGGCCGCGCGCCGCGCGGCACCGGCAGCGTGATCGCGTACCCCTTCAGCGGATAGATCGGAAGGCGCAATCCGGCGCTGCGCGCGAGCCGCGGGGCGTGGCTGCCCGCGGCGAGCACGCACGCCTCCGCGGCGAGCGGATCGCCGTCGGTGTCGGCACCGTCGAACCGACCGTCGCGAACGCGCAGCGACTTCACCTCGCGGCCCAGCTCGAAGCGAACGCCGCGGCCGCGCAGCCGGTCGGCGAGCTGCTCGCAGAAAGCGGCGCAGTCGGCCGCCGCGTCGCTCGGGGTCCATACGCCGCCGACGATGCGCTCCGCGTAGCCCGCCAGCGCCGGCTCGCGGCCGACGCACATCGCGCGCGACAGCAGCATCTGCTCGCAGCCGAGCGTGGCCTGGTACTCGACCTGCGCGCGTGCGGCGGCAAAGGACGCCTCGTCGGGGTAGACGACGAGCTTGCCGCCGCGCCTGAAGTCGCACGCGATCGACTCGTCGGCGATCAACGGCTCGATCAGGTCGCGCGACAGGAACGCGAGCTCGAGCAGCGCTGCGGTCGTCGACCGCGCCCGTTCGCGCGTGGCCGCCGCGAGGAAGCGCAGCCCCCACAGCCACTGCGCGGGATCGAGTCGCGGGCGGAAAACGAGCGGCGAATCGTGCGCGAGGAGCAGCGACGGCAGCTTGGCGAGGACCGAAGGCTCCGCGAGCGGCGCGACGTACGAGTAGGAAAGCTGCGCGCCGTTGCCGCCGCTCGCGCCGCGTCCGACGCCGTCTTCGCGATCGATGACGGTGACTTCGAAACCGTCGCGCTGCAGGAAGTACGCCGTCGTGAGTCCGATCACGCCGGCGCCGATGACGAGAACGCGCATGGGGCGCGAAGTCTACCGACCCGCCGCATCGGCGCGCGCCCGTCGGCCGCTGCCGCGACGGACGGCCGATCACCCGCCTCAAGCCGCCCGCGCGCGTGCCGATATCGGTTGAACGGCGCAGACCGCGGCGCTCGCGCGCCCGCGACACCGTTGGCGCCAGCCCGACAGGCGCAGCGCAGTGTTCGCGCCCCCGCCGGAACGCGCGGAGGTTCGGAAGGAACCATGCATACGCCGTACCGCCATCTGACGATCGAACGGCACGCGTCGCGCGGACTGACGCTCGTCGAGAGCGCGATCGCGATCGCGGTGCTCGCGTTGTTCGCGGCGTTCGCCGTTCCGAGCTACATGGACTACGTCGAGCGTGCGCGGGTGGCGCAGGCGCGTGCCGACATCGAGGACATCGACACCAAGATCGCGCAGTTCGAGATCGCGAACAACGGTGCGCTGCCGGACAACCTCGCGCAGATCGGCGCCGCCGCACTGCTCGATCCGTGGGGCGGCCCGTACCGGTATCTGAACCTGCGCAACCCGGCCAACCTGAACGATGCGCGGAAGGATCGCAATCTGCATCCGATCAACAGCGACTACGACTTGTACAGCGCGGGCCGCGACGGCCGTACCGTCAAGCCGCTGACCGCACAGTCGAGCCAGGACGACGTCATCCGCGCGCGCAACGGCCGCTTCGTCGGACTGGTGCGGGACTACTACTGATGCGCTCGGCGCTGTCGTTGCTGCACAGCCGGATCGGCCGGCGCATCTTCGCGCTGTTCTTCGTCGCCGCTTCGGTGCCGATCGTCGCGATGGGCGTGATCTCGCTCGGGAAGGTCGAGTCGGTGCTGCGCGAAGAGCGCGACGCCGAGCTCGCGCAGGCCGGTAAAGCCTACGGGATGGCGGTGCTCGACCGGCTCGTCTGGCTCGAGGACCTGATCGCGCAGTACCGGGACGGGTCGGGCACGCTGAAGCCGACCCAGCTCGCCACGCGCATCGGCAGGGAGCTCGCCGGCCTCGAGTTGCGCGATGCCAGCGGCGCGACGCTCCTGCGCGCAGGGACGATGCCCGATGTGGCGCTGACGCCCGAAGCGCTCGCGCGCATCGCGGACGGTCGCGCGGCGCTCGCGCTCACCGACGGCGATCCGCCGCGGATCGTCTACGCCGCGCGCATGCGCAGCGAAGCCGCCGCGTACGGCCTGCTGCTCGCGAACATCGACCCCGGCTATCTGTGGGGCAGCGCCGACCTGAATCCGGCGATGACCGACTTCTGCGTCACGACGCAGACGGGACGGTCGATCCATTGCGCGCGCCCTGCCCTCGGCGCGGCCGCCGCCGAGCTCGTGACGAAGCCGAGCGGCTCGGGCGCCCGCTCGGTCGTGCTCGTCGACGGCGGCGAAGCGCAGCGCGCCGTGGCTTGGCCGCTGCCGATGCAGGTGCGCTTCGGCACGGCCGACTGGATCGTGACCGCCAGCCAGCCCGAATCGCACGCGATGCGGGCCGTGCAGTCGTTCCGTTCGGCCTTCATCCCGATCGTCGCGCTGTCGCTTGCGATCGTCGTCGCGCTCAGCTTCGAGCAGATCCGGCGCGTGCTCGTCCCGCTGCAGCGGCTGCTCGCCGGAACGCGGGCGATCGCCGCGCAGGACTTCTCGGCCAAGGTCGAAGTGCGCACACGCGACGAATTCGGCCAACTCGCCGGCTCGTTCAACGCGATGGTCGCGACGCTCGGGCTGCACTTCCGTACATTGAAGGCGCTGTCCGAGATCGACCGAATGATCCTGACCGATCTGGACCTGCGAAGCGTCGCCGCCAGCGCGCTACGCTGCGTGCGCCGGATCAGTTCGGCCGATGTCGTGAGCTTCGGTCTGTTCGATGCCGAATCGCCCGACACGATGCGCGTGTACTTCCTGCACCGCGACGATCAGGGCGGCATCCGCCACGCCGACCTCCGCTGGAGCGGGGCCGCGCTGCCGTTCGGCGGCGACGAGGCGCGCGACTGGACGCGCGCGCCGCCGCTGTCGCAGTCCTACCGGTCGCGCATCGGCGCCGCGGACGGCAGCGCGTACTGGGTCCGGCCGATCGCGCGCGGCGACCGCCTGCGCGGCGTGTTCGCGCTCGCGACGCGGAATCCCAGGCCGCTCGCGCGCGAGCAGGTCGCGCTGCTGATGAGCATCGTCGATCGGCTATCCGTGGCCGTGGCGAGCGCCGAACGCGACCGCAAGCTGTACCTGCAGGCGCACCTGGACGTGCTGACGGGACTGCCGAACCGCCACTACCTGCTCGCGCTGCTCGACCAGGCGCTCGCGCACGCGCGCCGCGAGAAGCACCGCGTCGCGCTGCTGTTCCTCGACCTCGATCGCTTCAAGCAGACCAACGACACGTTGGGACACGCGGCCGGCGACGAGCTGCTGCGCCGCGCGGCCGACCGGATCAAGAAGGCGGTTCGCGAGTCCGACACCGTCGCGCGGCTGGGCGGCGACGAGTTCACGATCGTGCTGAATGGGCTCGCCTCCGCGCGCGACGCCGGCGCGATCGCACGCGAGCTGCTCAAGGCGCTCGCCGATCCGTTCGACGTCGAAGGCCAGAAGATCCACGCCGGCGCGAGCATCGGCATCGCGCTGTTCCCAGACCACGGCACGAGCTCGACCGACCTGCTGAAGAAGGCCGACACCGCGATGTACCGCGCCAAGGATCAGGGCCGCGGCGGCTTCGTCTTCTTCGAGGAGAGCATGAACGTCGACGCCAACCGCCGCGCCACGCTCGACCGCGAGTTGCGGCGCGCACTGGATCGCGGCGAGCTGGCGCTGCACTACCAGCCGCAGGTCGATCTGCGAACCGGCCAGGTCTGCTCGGTCGAGGCGCTGGTGCGCTGGCAGCACCCGGAGCGCGGGCTGCTCGCGCCGGCCGATTTCATCCAGTTCGCCGAAGAGAGCGGCCTGATCGATCCGATCGGCACGTGGGTGATCGAGGAAGCGTGCGCGCAACACGCGCGCTGGCGCAGCGAAGGCGTGGCGGTGCCGCGCGTCGCGGTCAACGTGTCGAACCGTCAGCTTCGCCGCAAGGACTTCCTGCACAGCGTCGACTCGGCGCTGGTCAATTCGGCAACGCCGCCCGACGCGCTCGAGGTCGAGGTCACCGAGTCGCTGTTCCTCGAAGGCGGCGAGACCGCGGTCGAGGCGCTGCGCCGGCTGGAGCAGGCCGGCGTGCGCGTGGCGATCGACGATTTCGGCACCGGCTACTCGTCGCTCGGATACCTGAAGACGCTGCCCGCGTCGATCCTCAAGCTCGACCGCTCCTTCATCGTCGGCGCCGATGCCGATCGCGACGCCGGCGCGATCGTCGCGGCGATCGTGAGCATGGCGCAGACGCTGCGCAAGGAGATCGTCGCCGAAGGCGTCGAGTGCCCCGAGCAGGCCGAATTCCTCCGCCGGCTCGGCTGTCACCGCATCCAGGGCTACCTGGTCAGCACACCGCTGCCGGCCGATGCGCTCGCGGCGTTCGTGCAGCGGCGCGCGCTCGCGCCGTGGTCGGCCGCCATCGCGAACGAAGACGTCGCCGTCGTGCACGGGTGAACCGACGGCGGTACGCCCCCGTTCGGCTGGCCACCGTCGGCGTCAAGCGCCGCGCTCGTCATCCGCGCGGCGTGCCGGCCGTGCTCGCCGAGCCGGGTTCCGGCGGCGGGCCGCTCTTGCGTTTCTGCGGCGAGGCGCCGCGCGCCGCGGTCCGCCGCCGTCGAACGGGTGGATCGACCGCGATCGGATCGCTCGCGGGAAACGTCATCTCCAGCGCGGCATCGAGCAGCTCGTCGCGCTTGCGCGTGGTGTTCATCGTGACTCCCGCATGAGGGCGTCGGTAATCGCTTCGACCGCCGCGCCCGGTGGGCGGTTCATCGTTCGCCGTACAAACGGGAGGCGGATGCCGCGGGGCGCCTGTTCGGGTCGACGGCCACGCCGTTGGCCCACGATGCGACGAGCGGGTCGTGGCCGAAATAGCAGGCCAGGTCGCGCGGGTGATCGATCGCCCAGAGCGCCAGATCCGCGCGCAAGCCGACTGCGAGCCGGCCGGTTTCGCCGTGCAGCGCGAGCGCGCGCGCGGCGTGGCGCGTCGCGCCGGCGAGCGCCTCGTCGGGGCGCAAGCCGAAGAAGATGCAGGCCATGTGAAGCATCAGCAGCAGCGACGTGCACGGGCTCGTTCCCGGGTTGCAGTCGGTCGACACCGCCATCGGCACGCCGTGCGAGCGAAAGGCCGCGACCGGGGGCACCTTCGTTTCGCGCAGGCAGTAGAACGCGCCGGGCAGCAGCACCGCGACGGTTCCCGCGCGCGCCATCGCCGCGACCGACGCCTCGGACGCGTATTCGACGTGATCGGCCGACAGCGCGCCGTATTCGGCCGCGAGCGCCGCGCCGCCGAGGTCCGAAAACTGGTCGGCATGCAGCTTGACGGGCAGTCCGTGCGCGCGCGCCGCGTCGAACACGCGTCGCGTCTGCGCGGGCGTGAAGCCGATGTTTTCGCACAACGCATCGACCGCATCGGCAAGGCCCGCTGCGCGCACGGCAGGCAGTATCGCGTCGCATACGTGGTCGATGTAGTCGTCGGGGCGGCCGGCGTATTCCGGCGGCAGCGCGTGCGCGCCGAGAAAGGTCGTCTTCACGTCGATGCCGAACTCCGCGCCGAGCTGCCGCGCCGCCTGAAGCTGCCGCAGCTCGGTGGCCGTCTCGAGCCCGTAGCCGGACTTGATCTCGATCGTCGTCACGCCCTCGCGCAGCAGCGCTCGCAGCCGCGGCCGCGCGGACTCGACGAGCTGCTCGAGCGTGGCCGCGCGCGTCGCCTTGACCGTCGAGACGATTCCGCCGCCGGCGCGAGCGATCTGCTCGTACGTCGTGCCGGCGAGCCGTTGCTCGAACTCGCGCGTGCGGCTGCCGGCCCAGACGAGATGCGTGTGGCAGTCGATCAGCCCGGGCGTAAGCCACCCGCCTGCGCCGTCGATTTCGACCGCGACGTCGAGCCCCGCCGGCAGCGCGTCTTCCGCGCCGAGCCAGGCGATGCGGCCGTCGCGCACGAGCAGCGCGGCGTCGCGCAGCTCGCCGTAGCCCGACGCGTCGGCGAGTGTGGCGACATCGACGTTGCGGATCAGCAGGTCGGCGTGCATCGCGGTCTCAGCGTGGCGCGTCGAGGTGCGACCGTACGATCCGCCATGCGATGCGCGCAGCCGCACGCGTGGTGCGCTGGTCGATGTCGTGCGGCGGAGACAGCTCGGCGATGTCGGCGAGCAGCAGCTTGCCGCTGCCGGCGGCGAGCGCGATCAGCGGTTCGAGAACTTCGAGCGAAACCCCGCGCGCGGCGGGCGCGCTGACGCCGGGTGCGACCGCGGCGGGCAGCACGTCGAGGCAGACCGTCAGATACAGGTGGTCGATCGTTCGCAGCCAGTCGGCGAGTTCCGCCTCGCGCGCTTCGAGCGCGACGATCGTCAACTCGTCGTCGCGCCGGAACAGCACGTCGCGTTCGCGCGCGCGATCGAACAGCGCGCGCGTGTTCGACGATTCGCTGATGCCGAGGCAGCGGTATTCGACGGTCAGCGCGTTCGCCGCCGCGTGGTCGAGCGCCTGCAGGAGGGCCGTGCCCGAGGTCGAACGCTCGTCCTTGCGCAGATCGAAGTGCGCGTCGAAGTTCAGGATGCCCAATCTCGCGTTTGCGCTTCGCACCGATCGGCTGCGCACCAGCGCGAGATAGCTGGCCCACGCGATCTCGTGACCGCCGCCCAGGCCGAGCACGAGATGGCCTTCGTCGAGCAGCGCGGCCGCGCGCGCGGCGTACGCGTCCTGTGCCGCTTCGAGCGAACCGTCTTCGCACGCGACATCGCCCGCGTCGTACAGCGCAAAGCGCGAATGCACCGGTAAATTGGCCAGCATCCGCCGCAGCGCCTGCGGCCCCTGCGCGGCGCCGACGCGGCCCTGGTTGCGGCGAACGCCTTCATCGGACGCCAAGCCGAGCAGCGCCACGCCGCGCGCTGCGCCCGGCTGCCACGGCACGATGATCTGATGCCAGCGCAGCCCCGCGTCGCCGTCGGCCGTGTCGACTCGGCCTTGCCAGGCGGCGCGCCAGTCCGGGTTCACCGCGGACTCCACGAAGGCAGCACGCTGCGCGCGTACGCGGTGAAGGCGTCGGCGTCGATCAACTGCTCGACCGCGCGGATGTCGGCCGCGAACGCGCGGTCCTGCGCGTAGTGCGGCACGCGCGCGCGGATCGCGGCGTGCACCTCCTCGAGCGAAGTGGAGCTTCGCAGCGGCCGATGAAAGTCGATGCCCTGCGCCGCGGCGAGCAGCTCGATCGCGATGATGTGCCGGACGTTCAGCGCCAGATCGGCGAGCTTGCGCGCGGCGAAGGTCGCCATGCTGACGTGGTCCTCCTGGTTCGCCGAAGTCGGCAGCGAATCGACGCTCGCCGGATGCGCGAGCGTCTTGTTCTCGCTCGCCAGCGCCGCCGCGGTGACGTGCGCGATCATGAAGCCGGAGTTCACACCCGCCTCCTTCACGAGGAAAGGCGGCAGGCCGGACAGCGTGGCGTCGATCAGCAGCGCGATGCGCCGCTCGCTCAATGCGCCGACCTCGGCGATCGCGAGCGCGAGCGTGTCGGCGGCGAACGCGACCGGCTCGGCGTGAAAGTTGCCGCCGGACAGTACGGCACCGTCGGCGGCGAACACGAGCGGGTTGTCCGACACCGCGTTCGCCTCGGTGTGCAGCGTCGCCGCCGCGTTGCGGATGAGTTCCAGGCACGCGCCCATCACTTGCGGCTGGCAGCGCAGCGAATACGGGTCCTGCACGCGGTCGTCGCCGTAGCGGTGCGAGGCGCGGATCGCGCTGCCCGCGAGCAGCTCGCGATACAGCCGCGCGACCTCGATCTGCCCGGCGTGGCCGCGCACCCGCTGGATGCGCTCGTCGAACGGATCGTCCGAGCCCTTCGCCGCGTCGACCGACAGCGCGCCGGCGACCACCGCCGCGGCGAACACCTGCTCGGCGCGCAGCAGCCCGCGCAGCGCGATCGCGGTCGACACCTGCGTGCCGTTGAGCAGCGCGAGCCCCTCCTTCGCTTCGAGCGCGAGCGGCGCGATGCCCGCGTCGCGCAGCGCGGCCGCCGCCGGCAGCACGCGGCCGTCGACGCGCACCTCGCCTTCGCCGATCAGCGGCAGCGCCAGATGCGCGAGCGGCGCGAGATCGCCGGAGGCGCCGACCGAGCCCTGCGAAGGAATGCACGGCAGGATCTGCGCGTTGTAGAGCTGCACGAGCGCACCGATCACCGCGGGCCGCACGCCCGAGTGGCCGCGCGCGAGCGAGGCGATCTTCAGCAGCAGCACGAGCCGCACCGTGTCGTCGTCGAGCAGCGGTCCCACGCCCACCGCGTGCGAACGGACGAGGTTGATCTGTAGTTGCGCGAGCCGGTCGTCGGCGATGCGAACGCGCGCGAGCTTGCCGAATCCCGTGTTGATCCCGTACGCCGGATCGCCGCGCGCGACGATGCGCGCGACGGCTTGCGCGCTCGCTTCGACGCCCGCGCGGCAGGCGGGATCGAGCGCGACCGGCTCGAACCGGCCGGCCAGCGTGCGCAGGTCGGCGAGCGTCAAGTGGCCGGGGTGGAGAGTGAGCATCGGTTCAATGAACGATCAATCCGCGCGCCTCACGGCCCCTGTCCCCAACCCGCTCCCCGCAAGCGGGGAGAGGGGAAAATGCCCCGCACGCTGCGCGCGCCGCCCCCTTTGGACGAGGGGGCCGCCCGAAGGCCGCGGGGCCTCCGGTCGCAGCAGCAGAGAACGCTTCGCGCTAGCCAAGCTCGATCCCCGGCATCTTCAATCCGAACTTGCGCGCGGTTTCGATCGCGCGCTCGTAGCCTGCGTCGGCATGCCGGACGACGCCGAGCGCGGGGTCGTTCCACAGCACGCACTCGAGCCGCGCGTCGGCTTCCTTCGAACCGTCGCAGACGATCACGACCCCGGCGTGCTGCGAATAACCCATGCCCACGCCGCCGCCGTGATGGAAGCTGACCCAGGTCGCGCCGCCGGCCGTCGACACGAGCGCGTTGAGCAGCGGCCAGTCGGACACGGCGTCGGAGCCGTCGCGCATCGCCTCGGTCTCGCGGTTGGGGCTCGCGACCGAACCGCTGTCCAGGTGATCGCGGCCGATCACGATCGGCGCCTTCAACTCGCCGCTGCGGACCATCGCGTTGAACGCAAGCCCCGCCCGATGCCGCTCGCCGAGCCCGAGCCAGCAGATTCGCGCGGGCAAACCCTGGAACGCGATGCGTTCGCGCGCCTGGTCGAGCCAGCGGTGCAGATGGCGGTCTTCCGGGAACAGCGCCTTGATCTTCGCGTCGGTGCGGTAGATGTCCTCCGGGTCGCCCGACAGCGCGACCCAGCGGAACGGCCCTTTGCCCTCGCAGAACAGCGGCCGGATGCACGCGGGAACGAAACCGGGGAAGTCGAACGCGTTGCGAACGCCTTCGTCGAGCGCGACCTGGCGGATGTTGTTGCCGTAGTCGATCGTCGGCACGCCCATCGCGTGGAAGTCGAGCATCGCGCGAACGTGGACCGCGCAGGATTGCGCGGCGGCGCGCACGAGCGCCTTGCGCTCTTCTTCGGAGCCCGCGCGCGCGGCAATCCAGCGCTCGACGGTCCAGCCGATCGGCAGGTAACCGTTGACCAGGTCGTGCGCCGAGGTCTGGTCGGTCACCGCATGCGGGCGCGGCCCGCCGGCGCGTGCGATCTCGACGAAACGCGGCATCAGCTCGGCGGCGTTGCCGAGCAGCGCGATCGAGGTCGGCTGCTTCGCCCGCTCGAGGATCGCGAGCGCCTCGTCGATCGTGCGCGCCTTGCGATCGACGTAGCGCGTGCGCAGCCGGAAGTCGATGCGCGACTCCTGGCACTCGACGACGACGCAGTGCGCGCCGGCGAGCACCGCGGCGAGCGGCTGCGCGCCGCCCATGCCGCCGAGCCCGGCGGTGAGAATCCACTTGCCCGACCAGTCGCCGCCGTAGTGCTGGCGGCCCAGCTCGACGAAGGTCTCGTGCGTTCCCTGCACGATGCCCTGCGAGCCGATGTAGATCCACGAGCCCGCGGTCATCTGGCCGAACATCATCAGGCCCTTGCGGTCGAGTTCGTGGAAGTGCTCCCAGGTCGCCCAGCGCGGAACGAGATTCGAGTTGGCGATCAGCACGCGCGGCGCGTCCGCATGCGTGCGGAACACCGCGACCGGCTTGCCCGACTGCACGAGCAGCGACTCGTCGGGGGCGAGTTCGCGCAGCGCCTTGAGGATCGCGTCGAAGCACGCCCAGTTGCGCGCCGCCTTGCCGATGCCGCCGTAGACGACGAGATCCTGGGGCCGCTCGGCCACGTCGGGATCGAGGTTGTTCTGGATCATCCGGTACGCGGCTTCGATCTGCCAGTTGCGGCAGGCGAGCTGCGTGCCGGTGGGCGCGCGCACGAGGCGCGGAGTCGAAAGGTCGGTCATCGCGGTCCTCCTCGTGGAAGTTCCTGCGGTCGCACGGCAGCCTGCGCGCGGTTGCATGCAGTGTAGAGACTCCCGCACGTCGCGGGCGCGAGACGGCACCGCAGCAATCGGCAGGTACGATCGCGGCGAGTCGACAAGGCGAACGCAATGACCCTCATCCAGACTCGCCGCATGGTCTTCGGCCTCGCGCTGGCGAGCTTCGTACTGTCGTTCGTGCATCGCACCGCGCCGGCGGCGATCGCGGGCGAGCTGACGCAGGCGTTCGCGATCAGCGGCGCGGTGCTGGGCACGCTGGCGGCGACCTACTTCTACGTGTACACGCTGCTGCAGGTGCCGGTGGGCGTGCTTGCGGACACGCTCGGTCCGCGCAAGATCCTCGCGGCCGGTTCCGCGATCGCCGCGGTCGGCTCCTTGCTGTTCGCGCTCGCACCGGTCTGGGAGATCGCAGCGGTCGGCCGCACGCTGGTGGGCATCGGCGTGTCGGTCGCGTTCATCGCGATCCTGAAGGTGTCGGCGGTGTGGTTTCCGGCGGAGCGCTTTGCCACGCTCGCCGGCGTGACGATGTTCGCGGGCAACCTCGGCGCGGTCGCCGCCGGCGCGCCGCTCGCATGGATCGTCACGTTCGCGTCGTGGCGCACGGTGTTCGTCGCGCTGGCGCTGCTGTCGGCGCTGCTGGCGATCGCGACCTGGCTGCGCGTGCGCGATCGGCCGGAGGAACTCGGGTTCCCGCCGGTGCACGCGGCGCCGCCGGCCACCGCCAGGCTGCCGTGGCTGCGCGCGCTGGCGCACGTTGCCGCCAATCCGGCGACTTGGCCGTCGTTCTTCGTCAACGTGGGTGTGGGCGGCAGCTTTCTCGCATTCGCGGGGCTATGGGCCGTGCCTTATCTGCAGCAGACCTACGGCATGTCGCGCGTCGCCGCCGCCCAGCACGCGAGCCTGCTGCTGCTCGGCGTGGCGGTGGGGTCGGTCGCGATCGGCGTGATCTCCGACCGGCTGAAGAGCCGGCAGGGCGTGATGCGCGTCTTCGTCCTCGCGTACACGCTGTCGTGGCTGCCGTGGTTGCTGCATGCGCAGTGGCCGCAGTGGGCCACGCTCGCGTGGTTCCTGCTGATGGGGCTGCTGATCCCGGGCTTCACACTGTCGTGGACGATCGCGAAGGAAGCCAATCCGCCCGCGTACTCGGGCATCGCGACGTCGGTGGTCAACGTCGGCATCTTTCTCGGCACCGGCATCCTGCAGCCCTGGGTCGGCTGGGTGCTCGACCGCGGCCGCGCCGCCGGCGACCTGGCCGGCGCATGGGACCGGGGGATCGCGCTGCTCGCGAGCGCGGCCGCGTTCGGTCTGGTGATGACGTTCTTCGTCCGCGCCAGGGCGCGGGAGTAGAGTTTCCTCGAAGCAGGAGACCCGTCATGCAGATCACCCGCGACAACTCGCTGCTGCTGGTCGTCGACATCCAGAGCAAGCTCGCCCCGCACATCGTCGGCAACGAGACCCTCACGCGCCGCACCGAAACGCTGCTCGCCGCGGCAAGACTCTTCGGCGTGCCGAAACTGCTGACCGAACACTGCCCGAACCAGATCGGCCGCGCGATCGAGCCGCTGCGCTCGCAGTTCGGCGCCGACGAGATCTTCGAGAAGTCCGCATTCGGCGCGACCGGCCATCCCGAATTCATCGACCGCGTGCGGCGCACCGGCCGCCGCCTGATCGTGATGACGGGCATGGAGGCGCACGTGTGCGTGCTGCAGACCGCGCTCGGGCTGCGCGCTCACGGCCTCGACGTGTGCATCGTCGCCGATGCGGTCGGCTCGCGAACCGGCCGGCTGGTCGACCGCGAACACGCGCTGCAACGGATGGCGCAGGCGGGCTGCCTGCTCGCGGGCACCGAGACGGTCGTTTACGAGTGGACCGCCGCGGCCACCGATCCGCGGTTCCGCGAGGTGCTGTCGTTGGTCAAGGCGCTCTGACCGGCGCAACGGCGGTCGCCGCGTGCGCCTGCCTGCGTCGAGAATCGACCGGTCTCCGCGCTCTCGCCGTGCGATGTCCGACCTCGAATCCCGCCTCCGCCGCCATGTCGTCGCGCTTGCGCTCGGCATCGGCGAACGGCATGTCGGCCGGCCGACCGCGCTGCATGCGGCCGAGTCGTACATCGCCGGCGAACTCGCGGGGATCGGCTACGAAGTCGCGCGGCAGACCTACGTCGCCGAGGGCGTCGCTTCGTCGAATCTCGAAGTGACGCTGCCGGGCGGCGCACGCCAGAGCGAGATCGTGCTCGTCGGCGCGCATTACGACACGGTGCCCGGTTCGCCTGGCGCCGACGACAACGCGAGCGGTGTGGCGGCGCTCATCGAGATCGCGCGCGCTCTGCGCGACGCGCGCTGCGAGCGCACCGTGAAACTCGTCGCGTTCGTCAACGAGGAGCCGCCTTATTTCTACTGGGGCGAGATGGGAAGCCGGATCTACGCGCGCGCGGCGCGCGCCCGCGGCGACGACATTCGAGTGATGCTTTCGCTCGAAATGCTCGGCTGCTACAGCGACGCGCCGGGCAGCCAGCGCTATCCGCCGCCGCTCGGTCTGTTCTATCCGCCTGCGGGCAACTTCATCGGATTCGTCTCGAACGTGCGCTCGCGCCGCGCGCTGCGCGAGGTCGTTGGCGCGTTCAAGGCGGCGTCGGCCTTTCCGGCCGAGTCACTCGCCAGCCCCGCGATCGTTCCCGGCGTGTCGTGGAGCGACCAGCTGTCGTTCTGGCGCGAGGGCTATCGCGCCGTGATGGTCACCGACACCGCCTTCTACCGCTACCCGCACTACCATCGCGCGACCGACACGCCCGAGAAGCTCGACTATGCGCGGATGGCGCGCGTCGTCGAAGGGCTCGCAGGCGCGATACGGTTGCTCGCCGGCGTAGCCGCAGCCGGCTTGCGGTGACCCTCCGCACGCAGGCGTCTCACCGATGCGCCTCATACCGAAATGCTCCAGCGTGGTACGCGGATTTGTTTCGCAGCTATCGCTTGATGTGGGTAGCGTGGCCTTGGCGCGGGTGACCTTGGCGAGGGTCCGACTCCCGCGGACGGTCCAGACAAACGACTTGGGGGTGCTGGTTGTGATGTTCGATAAATTTGGCGATCGCCTGTTCGAGAGCGGCCACGCCGGTGAAACTGTTACGCTTGAGGCGGCCGATCGGGCGGGTTTCGGAAGTAGCGGTCTGAAGTTGCCCCGGTTTCACGGACACCTTACCCTGCAAAGGCAAGAAGGAGTCCGAGATGCCCAAGACCCGACCGCCGTACCCGGCGGAGTTCAGACAACAGGTGCTGGAGCTGGTGGGCTCTGGCCGCACGCCTGCGGAGCTGTCGCGTGAGTTCGGTTGCTCCGCGCAGACCATTGCCAACTGGATCGCTGCCGCCGGCGTCAAGCCGAGCAGCGCGAAGGCTGCACCGGTGGCCCTGAGCAATGCCGAGCGTGAGGAGCTCGCCCGGCTGCGCCGCGAGAACCGCCGGCTGCAGATGGAGCGCGACATCCTGGCAAAGGCTACGGCCTGGTTCGCCGCCAAGAGCGACAAAACGTTCACGCCGTCGACGAGCTCATGAACGCGAACCAGGCCGGCTTCCCTGTGCGAGCGATGTGCCGCGTGCTGAACGTATCGGCCAGCGGCTTCTACGACTGGCTCGAACGCGCGCCGTCCCGACATGCGATGGACGATGCGGTGCTGCTGGAGCGCATCCGCACCATTCACGCCGAGTCCGACGGCACCTACGGTGCGCCGCGCATCCACGCCGAACGGGCCGAGCAGGGCCGGCGCGTCGGACGCAAGCGCGTGGCGCGGCTGATGCGGCAAGGCGTCATCGCCGGCGTCAGTCGCCGCCGCGGCTTCGTCGTGACGACACAGCGCGACGAGCGGCGGCGCCCCGCACCGGACCTCGTGCAGCGCCAGTTCGCTGCCTGTGGCCCGAACCGGCTGTGGGTGGCCGACATCACCTACGTGCCGACCTGGGCCGGCTTCGTCTACCTGGCCGTCGTGCTGGACGTCGGGAGCCGGCGCGTGGTGGGCTGGCGCATCGGCGAGACGCTGCACGCGGATCTGGTGCTGGCCGCGCTGAACATGGCACTGGAGCAGCGGCGGGCGCACGGCGTCATCCACCACAGCGACCAGGGCAGCCAGTACACGAGCCTGGAGTTCGGTCGGCGCTGTCGGGAGATGAACGTGCGTCCCTCGATGGGCAGCGTGGGCAACGCGTACGACAACGCGATGGCCGAGAGCTTCTTCGCCAGCCTCGAGTGCGAGTTGCTCAACCGCCGCAGCTTCAGGAGCAAGGCCGAGGCGCGCACGGCGTTGTTCACCTACATCGAGGGCTGGTACAACCCGCGCCGGCGGCACTCGGCGCTGGGCTACCGCTCGCCGGCGCAATTCGAGCGGCTGCATCACGACAACGCCCGTATGCCGCCGCCGAGCGTCGAACACGGGTTACCCACCAACGCTCGCGTCGCAGGCGCCGCGCCGCCGGTGGATAACCCTGCCGAGGAGCTCACCCGAGCCCTAAGTCCGGCTTGAGACTCAAGCCGATAACCGTCCGTGGAAATGGGGCAAGACCAAGACCAATGAGCTGCGCGCCTGGCTCATTTTGCAGCGCCAGCGGGTGCCAAAGGGCTCGGCCACCGCAAGATCGATCGCCTACTACAGCCTGAATCGCTGGGCGGCGCTGACGCACTACCTCGGCGACAATAACTGGATCGAGAACGGCAGCCGGCCGACCGCCGGGGCGGAACAGCTGGCTCTTCGCCGGCCGCCTGCGCGCCGGTCAGCGCGCGGCGGCGGTCTGGGCCTGATCGCCTCGGCGCAGATGAACGTCCTCGATCCGTACGCCTACCTCAGCGACGCTCTCGCGCATCCGCCCACCCATCCGGCACGCCGCGTCGCCGGCCTGCTGCCGCATCGCTGGCAATCAGCACCAGTCCACTGATCCTTCGCGCCGGTCAAGATGGGTTGGCCGGGCGCATACGAGTGGTCGACCGTCTTTGCCGACGCGAAGATGACCACCGCGCTGCTGGGCCGCCTCGCGCATTACTGCCATATCGTGGAAACCAGCAACGAGTCGCATCGCATCCGCCTTAGCAGCGCCTCCGCGACGAAGCGCATCAAGGTGCGCAAGCAGACGCGCAAAGGCGGCAAGTCCGCCGATCACGACTGAGCTGAGCAGCGCCGCGCGGCGGCAATCGACCTACGGCTACACACCGCGCGGACTGTCACCGCGCAAGAGCTGACCCATCGATTACAGGACGATCAACGCCAAAGCAACCCGTACACTCAACCACGGCCAGCCATTACGAGACCGACGCCATCGTCGGATCAAAATTCAGTTGGCAGGGTGGGTGAAATTTGGATCGGCGCTGACAGTCTGGATGATCGTGGGCGACACTCAGATGCTATACGACTCGTAAGTCGCGGGGTGGAAGATCTCATCGACCGACAGCAACCGCTCCGACAGCCCTTGCGCGTGATGGTGGCGGACGAACGCTTCGAGTGCGCGGCGGTTCGGCGCGACACCATAGGACCAGTAGTCCTCGCCCATCGTTTCGCGCGCAGCTTTGAGCTGCTCTTCGACGAACGGCAGCGTGACCTTGGTCGCCGAGGTGTCGGCCAGCAACTCAATCGCTGCTGCCTTCGCCTGCGTGAACGCCTTGAGCACCGCGCCGGGCAGCCAGCGGTGCTTCTCGACGAGCTCCGTGCGGATGCCGACGACGTGCATGATTGGAAAGATCTGGGTGCGGCGGTAGTAGTCCTTGGCCACCTCGGTCGGATCGTCGAATAGCCACCCCACCTTCGGGTTGCGCGCCGCCGCGCCGCTCGGCGGCCGCGGCGCGATGAAGCCGTCGATCTCGCCACGGTCGAGCAGCTCGGAGATCGTCGTCCCCTCGGGCGCGGCTTCCAGCTTCACCTCCGGCGGCAACTGCAGCTTGATCTTCTCAGGCCGGCCAGGCGTGTCGATGCCGCCGCGCACCCAGGTGATGTCCTGCGGTCGCACGCCATAGTCGTCGGCAAGGATTGATCGCGCCCAGACGATCGCGGTGAGCTGATATTCGGGGATGCCAACGCGCTTGCCTTTTAAGTCGTCGGGCCGCTTGATGCGGTCCTTGCGGACATAGATCGACGTGTGCCGAAATGCGCGGGACAGGAAAACCGGCACCGCGATATACGGGCTGTCGCCGCGCGCGGTGCGCACCAGATAGCTGGAAAACGACAGCTCGCTGATGTCGAAGTCGACGCTGCGCATCGCGCGGAAGAACATCTCCTCCGGATTCAGCGTGATGTAGATCGGATCGACGCCGTCGATGAGCACGCGGCCGTCGAGCAATGCGCGGGTACGATCATAGTCGCCCATCGCGACCGAAAGCTGCAATTTGGACATGGCGCGAGCCTTCAGCGTTGCGTGACCGGATAGGAGGGCTCGGGCGCGGGCTCGCCCGCCTCCCAACCATAGTGCGCCTGGTGCGAGCGCCAGTCGGCGGTCTTCATGAGGATGGCCTGGAACGGATAAACGGTGGGCGGGATCCACACATCGCCGCCGCCGATCACCTGGCCAGCGCACTGGAAAGTCAGCACCGCATCGAGCATTTCACGCCGGAACTCGACGATCGCCAGGTTACTGGTGCCGAGCCGCTCGTGCGTGTGGTCGGCGATCGGACCCTTCGTCACCCACATCGTGATGTCCTGGTTCGGAGACCCGCCGATGCGGGCAACGTCGCCGGATCTCATCTTCCGCCGATCATGCAAGAAGTGGTTGTCGGCAATGCGCGGCGGGCGATACTGCTCATCCCGACCGACGCCCACGTTCTGACGTAGGAACTTGCGCCAAGTCTCCGTCCCGGGCGTCCGCGACCGGTGGCCCCATGTAATGAAGCAAACGCCATCGAAGTGTTGTCGTACGGTACGTTGACGTTGACGATGTCGTACGAATCGTTGGGCGGAATCAGAGCGGCGGCGGGTGCGACGAACGACGTCGTGCGCACGTAGTCGTGCGTGATCGCGTTCCTGAAAGGCCGGCGCAGCGCACCGTAGCAAACGCCATAGGGTGCACTCGACCTGCAGCCGGGGCGCCCCGTCGGTGGGCGGCCACAGCCAGAACTCGTCGGTGACCTTGGCGCCCCCGATGCGAGCCGGCACCATGTCCGAGGAGGGCAGGTTCGAGCTGTGCGCGGAATCGGTCGCGCCTTCGAGAATCTGCGCCCAGTCGCACCGGGGAATCGCTTTGGCGATCGACACGCACGCCTCCTCGGCTTGGGCCCACGGCGGCCGGGCGAACCCCGGTGCCGTCTCGCGCGGCCGCAAGTACGCCCACATGACCCCGCCCCACTTCTTGAATCGATAGACGGTGTGCTTGGTCTTGCCCACCAGTCCGACGGCCACGGCCTCGGAGGCCATCTTCAGCACGTTGCCCTCAACGTCGAACTTCCAGCCGTGATACAGGCAGCGCATTCCACCCTTCTCGTTGCGGCCGAACGTCAGCGACTCGCGCCATTGCGCGCAGGCCTCACTGCGCACCCCCACGCGCCTGTCGCCGTCGCGACACACCACCAAGTCTTCGCCGAACAAGCGCGCCTTGACCGGCGTGCCGTTGGCCTCCGACACGTCATCGGCTTTGGACACCGGCGTCCGGTGCCGCTGCATCCACTGGCTCATCGGGGCGTCGCCCTCGACACGGCGAAGCAATAAATTCTCTTCTAAAGTCAGCACACGTGATCTCCGAAAACTGTGCTCAACATCTTGCCCGTCGTCGCACGGATGCAAAGAGACCGCGTTGCTGTCCGACGCTGCTTCTTGATCCTCGACAACCGCTGTGCGGCGCCATCGCGTGAGCAATCACGCCTTGGCCCATCTGGGCCAATCAATGTCAATGCACCACTATGTCGAGGCACACGGCCTACCAAAGGAGCGCTCCTCGCTGCAGCTTGTCCAGCATCTCGAGTTGGAACTCTCGCGGTCCGAAGCCGAAGCGCTCGCCGTTGCACTCGTAAAAGAAAGGGCATGCGGTACGCGCACTGAAATCGCGCACCCATGCGAGCAGCGGCGCATCGGGATCGCGCCCAGCGGACTTCAGGATATAGGCGCGGCAATCGCGCCAGCGCGTCGGGATGATGATCACGCCGAGGCGATCGGGACGGAACTCGTCCGGAAACGGACTACCTGTCGCAAGCCAGCCACAGACGAAGGTGCGGCATGGGCTGTGCGGTCGCCGTTCGTAAATCGCGCAGCTGCCGGTGCCGCGAAAATGGCACGGCTGACCGGGCTTCATTTCGTAGCCGTAAATCGTGCCTGGCAACCACCCATCGCAGCAGGCGGTGCAGCCGCCGCACACCCGCCCTCCCTGCTCAGCTTCACTCGGGGGCGTCGCCGCGACCGGCTGCAACGGTACGACCGCGCCGCAGCACCTTTTGAACTTGCGCCCGCTGCCGCAGGGACACGGATCGTTGCGTCCAACGCGCATACGGACAATCTACGCCATGCCAGAGCGCGTTACACGCACGTAAGCTAGACTGCGGACTGCGAAGGAACGCGGTTCTCTATAACGGAACAAATGGGTGACCCGCGAGCAGCGGCCAGCAGGCGCGCCGTTTACCTCGTCGTGCTGCTGTCGGTGCTGTCGAGCATCGGCCATCGTGGCAGCAAGGTGCTGGTGCCGCTCAACGCGCTGCAGCTCGGCGCCAGCACTGCGATGGTCGGCGTTCTCGCGGCGCTGTATGCCGTGTTTCCGCTGCTTTTCGCGGTCTTTGCCGGCAAGATTTCCGATCGTTGCGGCGTGCGCGGGCCAATTCTTCTCGGCGCTCTCGGAATGACGCTCGGCTTGCTGGCGCCCGCGCTGCGCGATGGCCTGCCGGTGCTGCTGCTGTGCCCGACGTTGATCGGGCTCGGCCACATCTTTCTTCACGTCTCGATCCACAACGCGGTTGGCTCGCTCGGACTTCCAGCTGACCGCGCGCGCAACTTCAGCATTTTTTCCCTTGGCGCATCGATCGCCGCTTTCATCGGCCCCGCGCTGGCCGGCGTTGCGATCGATACCATCGACTATCGCGCCAGCTATGTTCTTCTGGCCGCGCTCAGCGCGCTGGTGGCGCTGCTCGTCGTCGTCTTCCCGCGCATCGTTCCCTCGCGCGGCGAGCAACGCGAGCAGCATCACGGCGCACGCGCTCTCGACCTCCTGCGCAGCGCGCCGCTGCGGCGCACGCTGCTGATGAGCGGCGTGACCTTGACCGGCATCGAGTTGTTTTTGTTGTACATGCCGATTTATGGCAAGTCGGTCAGCCTGTCTCCTACCTGGATCGGCGTCGTGCTGAGTGCTTACGCTGCCGCCGCTTTCGTCGTGCGGCTGCTGATGCACCGGCTTGCCGCGCACCTCACTGAAGCGGGGGTGCTGACGGCGTCGCTGTTCATCGCGACCACGACCTATGCGTTGATTCCGGCCTTCAACAGCGGCACTGCGCTGGCCGTGCTCGCCTTCGCCCTCGGCCTGGGGCTGGGATCGGCGCAGCCCCTGACAATCATGCTGACGTACAACCACGCGCCGCAAGGGCGCTCCGGCGAGGCGCTCGGTCTGCGTCTGACTGTCAACAAGATCACTCAGATCGCTGTGCCGCTCGCATTCGGTGCGATCGGATCGGCGTTCGGCCTGGCACCGGTGTTCTGGGCAAATGCGGCCTTCCTGCTGACCGGAGGCATCACATCGGTGCGCGACCTGGTAGCTCGGGACGGCACGTATCGCGCTGCAGATGTTCACGATAACTCGCGAGCGGACGAGAAATTCAGATGAAACAAGACCTACTTGTGCTGCGAGGACGCCGCCCTCTCCCAGGAAGACCGCGGCTTTTGAAAGCGGCTTGACAGGGCCATTAGCTGTCCTGCTCGATGCAGACGTTGCCGTCGATGATCTTTACCGGGTAGGTCCGCACTGGAGCCATGCAGGGCGGCGCTTCGACGCGTCCGGTCGGAATATGGAACGCGCCGTTGTGGAAGTTGCATACCACGACTTCGCCTTCGATATCTCCTTCGGATAGCGATCCCGGGCCATGTGTGCATGCGTCGTCGGTGACGAAGTACATCCCGCCCAGATTGAACACGGCAAAAGCGTGGTTGCCGTGCTCAACCTTGATCGCGCCACCTTCGGGCACATCGGAAGTCGGGCAGAGTGTCAAGAGCGATGGGGTCGAAGTCATTGGAATCGATCGAGGCCGGATAACGAAGAGACGGTGCGGTCGACAGGCACCCCGGATTGCTAAAGTTTACGCTTAATGTTAGCTTTATGCACTATGGAGGAACGAAGTTCTATATATCGGAACGAGCTCGCTCCAGCTCGGTCGGCATATTTGACGATGGAGATTCGACTTCATGAAAGCTGAACAGAATGAACTGCTGGTGCGCACAGGGCCTGGGACAGCGATGGGCGAGTTGTTCCGTCGCTACTGGATCCCCGCCCTATTGGCGAGTGAGCTGCCGGAGCCTGACTGCCCACCAGTCCGCGTCAAGCTGCTTGGCGAACGCATGGTAGCGTTCCGTGACTCGGAGGGGCGGCTCGGACTAATTGACGAGTTCTGCGCCCACAGGGGCGTCTCTCTCTGGTTCGGCCGCAACGAGGAAAAAGGACTGCGCTGTCCGTATCACGGGTGGAAGTTCGACGTGAGCGGTCAGTGCGTCGAAGTGCCGTCGGAGCCCGAGGAGAGCGGCTTCTGCAAAAAGATCAAGTTGAAATCTTATCCGCTGGTCGAACGCGGCGACATCCTATGGACCTACATGGGTCCGGCCGACCAGCAACCGCCGCTGCCCGAGTGGGAATTCTGCATGGTCCCTCCCGAGCAAACCTATACGTCGAAACGCCTGCAGGAATGCAACTACTTGCAGGCGATGGAAGGCGGCATCGACTCGAGCCACGTGTCCTTCCTGCACAGCGGCAGTTTGCAGCACGATCCGCTGTTCAAGGGCGCCAAGGGAAATCTGTACAACCTGGCCGACCGCCGTCCGGTGTTCGAGGTCGTTGAGAGCGAGGGCGGCCTTTATATCGGTGCGCGCCGGAATGCGGAGGACGACAAGTACTACTGGCGCATCACGCCGTGGGTGATGCCAACCTTCACGATGGTTCCACCGCGCGGAGACCACCCGGTGCACGGTCACTTCTGGATTCCGATCGACGACGAGAACTGCTGGGCGTGGAGCTATGACTACCATCCGACACGGCCGCTGACGAGGGAAGAACGCCGGGCGATGGAGGACGGCAAAGGTATACACGTCAAGGTCGACAAGAACTTCCGCCCGCTCGCCAACAAGGACAACGACTATCTGATGGATCGCGAGTCGCAGCGCTCGGGCCGCAACTACAGCGGCATCGAGGGCATCGGGATGCAGGACGCGTCGTTGCAAGAGAGCATGGGTCCGATACAAGACCGTACCAAGGAGAACCTAGTGTCGACGGACAACGGTGTGATTATGGCGCGCCATCGCCTCATGAAAGCAGCGATGGAACTGATGCGCAATGGGACGCTGCCGCCGGGCCGTGACCCGGCGCACCAGCGTGTGCGCTCGGCCGCTGTGCTGCTGCCGAGAAACGTTCCGTTCACGGAAGGCGCCAAGGAAGCATTGGAGGTGCGTGAAGGCGTGCCGCAGGCGTCGGTCTAGTTGTGAACTGTCAAGCGGTTATTTCTGGATGCCGCGAGTCTGGCCATAGGTGCGAGACCTCCGATGCCTTGGTAGGGACGATGCCGGTTGCACTGGTGGATCCAGGAGTCGAGAGTTGCGGCGCGTTGCTGAGAGTGTCGGTAGGTGAAGCCGTAACCCCACTCGGCCAGGGTCGATTGGATGAAGCATTCAGCCTTGCCGTTGGTCTGCGGCCGATAGGGACGGGTCAAGCGCTGTGCGATGTCCAGGCTGCGGCAGGCAGCCCTGAACTGTCGCTAACGGACGGTCGCACCGTTGTCGGTCCGTGCGGGCCGGATCCTCACGCCGGGCGAGCAATGGTAGGCAACCGTGTGGTGCAGGCACTGCACCGCACTTGGTGTCCGTTCATCCGGGTGCAGATCGGTGCAGCAGATGCGTGTTTGATTATCGACGGCGACGACCAAAAACTCCCGGCCGACAGGGTGGCCGCGCTGCTGCCGGGCGCCGCTGACGCGGTGGCCGTGCCGGGCGATGCGGCCGAGCCTTTTGATGTCGACATACAGCAGATCGCCAGCGGGTGCGCGGTCGTCACCTGAGAGAAGCGGATCGGCTCGCAGCTTCCAGTCTCCCAGACTCGGTCCGACTGAACAGAGACAACCTGTTGGGACATCAAATCTGGATACCGCGCGGCGGTCATACGTCGCTGGCAGGCCACGTCGGCCGCCTTCGCCGAGCGGATTAGGAAAGGGGAGGGACGCAGTTGTGAAAACGGTAATGGCAGCGGTAAGGGTTGGTCCTGGCAGGATCGAGCTGCGCGACTTTCCGATGCCGGAGGTGCCGGAGGACGGCGCGCTGATGAAGATGGAGGTGGCCGGCATCTGCGGCACGGACGTGAAGCTGTACCTGAATCCGCCGTCCGATGCACCGGTAATCATGGGGCACGAAAACATCGGCGTCATCGCCAAGGCCGGACGCGAGTTCACGCGCCGCAAGGGTTTTAGAGAGGGTGACTTGGTCTTCGTCGAGCACTATGTCTCCTGTGGCAAGTGCGGGTGGTGCCACCTAGGCCAGTACCGCCACTGCGAGAACACCGACTGGCGCAGCAATCCGGACGCGATCCGCTACGGCTACACGTCGGCCTCTAAAGCACCGCACCTGTGGGGCGGTTTTGCGCAGTACGTCTACCTGCCGTGGAATGCAGTCGTGCACCGCGTGCCGCAGGGTGTCACGCCCGAGCTGGCGGGCTTGGTTACGCCGATGGCCAACGGCGTCGAGTGGTCGCTGTTCGACGCCGGTGTAGGTTACGACTCGACTGTGCTGATTCAGGGGCCTGGCCAGCAGGGCCTGTCGCAGACGGTGATCTGCAAGCAGGCGGGCGCGTCGCTAATCATCGTCACCGGAACGTCAAAGGATGCCGCACGTCTGAAAGTGGCGAAGGAACTCGGTGCCGACTACGTGATCGACGTGCAGAAGGAGGACCCGCTGGCGCGGATCCGGGAGATCACCGGCGGACGTGGCGTCGACGTTGTGCTCGACTGCACCGCTGGTGCGGGAACGTTTCCGGTGCTGCTCGGCATCGAGGCGCTCAAACGCAAGGGTGGAACGATGGTCGTGCAGGGCGAGATGGCCGAGTTTCCAAACTTCCCGATCGGCCGCGTCACCGTCAAGGCGATCACGATCAAAAGCGCGCGCGGCCACAGTTACAGGGCCTGCGAGCTGGCGCTGCAGCAGCTGGCTTCGAAGCGCTTTGCGCTGGAGAAGGTCACGACGCATCGCTTTGGCCTGAAGGACGTCGACCTGGCGATCCGTTCGGTCGGCGGCCATGGCGTGCCGGACGTGATCCACGCTTCGCTGATGCCCTGGATGTGATCGTAACGCGAGCCAGCGTTGCCCAAACCGCAGACGATCAATAATGCTGGGACGACGCCGCAAAGGACAAGGACACCTGCAGGCGGTCGAGCGCGTGCGGCAGTGGACTCGCGCGCGCTTCTCGTTGCCGCCAGAGGCGATGGTTCTCGTTGCGGAACTCGAGTGCAGGCGCCCGGGCTGTCCGCCGCTTGAAACTGTCGTGGTGTTCTGGAGTGCCGCCGGCGCACAGCACCGCTTCAAAGTGTTCAAGCGCACCATTGCAGTGGCCGAAGACGACATCCCGTTCGCCTGGTTGCGCGAGGCGCTGGTCGTGGACGCCGAGATCGACCTCTCTTGCTGCTGAACCCGCCGAGCCTCCTGAAAAAAATTCATGGCCGCATTGAAGCTGAAGACGGTTACTCGAACGCAAGGCAACAACGCAGCGCTGAAGACTGGCGCCGTCAGCCCGCGGGGCTTCGAGTTCGACTTCGTCGAAGTCGATCCGCTGATCGCAGCATTTCGCCGCATGGTGCGCGCTCTGGAATTTGATGTCTGCGAGATGGCGATCACCACCTATATCTGCGCGCGCGCGCACGGCAAGCGCTTCACCGCGCTGCCGATCTTCCTCGTGCGTGCGTTCCATCATGGCGCCATTCTGATCAATGACAAGGCCGGGATCGACAGCCCGAAAGATCTCGAAGGCAAGCGCGTTGGCGTCAATCGCGGCTACACCGTCACTACCGGTGTGTGGGCGCGCGCGATTCTGCAGCACGAGTACGGGGTCGACCTAAACAGGATCACCTGGGTGCTTTCGGGCGACGAACACGTCGCCGAGTACCGTCCACCGGGGAACGTGGTACCGATCGAGCCCGGCAAAAGGTTGGCCGAGATGGTCGCCTCGGGCGAGTTGGTCGCCGCGATCGGGGCCGAGGTGGACCACCCGGACGTTCGGCCGTTGATACCGAACGCGCTCGAGGCCGGCCTCGAAGCGTTGCGCACGCGCGGCCACTACCCGATCAACCACCTAGTCGTGGCTCGCGAAGATCTGCTCGCCGAGCACCCGCAACTGGGACCAGCGATTTTCGACGCGTTTGTGCACGCCAAGCGCCTGTATGTCGAGCGCTTGAAGAACGGCCAGATAGAAAAGCCGAGCGCCGCCGACGACGTCCATAAGCGCGTGATGCAGATCACTGGAGCGGATCCGCTGCCATACGGCGTGTGGCCGAACCAGCGCACGATCGAGGAACTGATCCACTATGCGCTCGAACAGGGCATCATCACGCGGCCGGTTCGTCTCGAGGATCTATTCGCGCGCAACACGCTCGATCTGGCCGGATAAGGCGAGGAGTGTCGCGATGCAAGCCAACGAATCCGCCGTCACGATCCCGCGGCTTCACCAGATGAAGCGCGACGGACGCAAGATCGTCGGTGTCGTCGCGTGGGATTACCAGATCGCGCAGATTGTCGACCGCGCCGATGTCGACATCGTGTCGGTTGGCGACACGGTCGGCGTCAACCTGTGGGGCCACGCCAGTCCGCTGGAGATCACGATGGACGAGATGGTGGTGGTTTGCAAGGCGGTGCGGCGCGGGGTGAAACGCGCGTTGGTGAGCTGCGATTTCCCGTACGGACCGCTGCAGCAAGGCGCCAGCGAAGCGCTGCGCGCCGCGATTCGTTTGGTCAAGGAAGCTGGCGCTGACCTGATCAAGCTCGACGGCGCCGCCGACTTTCCCGAGTCGGTGCGCGCGATCGCGCGCGCCGGCATTCCGGTGTTCGCGCAGATGGGCATCACACCGCAGACCGCACTGCACTACGGCGTTGACTACAACGCGATGCTGAAAGGGAGCGTGCAGGTTCCCTCGCAGATGACGCAGCGCTTCATTGAGGAGGCAAAGCGGCTCGAAGACGCGGGTGCGTCGCTGATCGACTTTACCAACTCGGGGCCGATCGTCGGCCCCGAGGTTGTCGCCGCTGTATCGATTCCGGTGATTGGCGGACTCGGCGGCGGACCATGGCTCGACGGCCGGATGCGCATGGCCCACGCGGCGATCGGCTATGCGGCAAGCTGGATCGATTCAAAGGCCGAGAGCTACGCCAACGTCGCGCGGATAACCTTGGAGGCGATCACCGCCTTCGTCGACGATGTTCGCAGCGGTCGCCAGATCAAGGGCGGAATCGCCGTCAAGCCGGGAAAGTGATTATGCCCACTGCCATCGTCGACGGGATCGCAACCCGCTACGAAGTACTCGGCGACGGGCCGCCGCTGTTGCTGTTCTCGCCCGGCGGCTTCGACGCGACGGTCGAGAAGTGGTCGTCGCTCGGCGTCTATGCGAAAGCCAAGCCGCTGGACGCGCTGGCGCGGCACTACCGCTGCATCGTGTTCGACCGCCGTGAATGCGGCGCTTCCGGCGGGCGCGTCGAGCGTGTGACCTGGGGCCATTTTGCCGCGCAGGGGCGCGGACTGCTCGACCATCTTGGCATCGAACGCGCGCATCTGATCGGCGGCTGCATGGGCTGCTCTCCGGCGCTCGCGTTCGCGGTCACGCAGCGCGAGCGCGTGGCCAGTATGGTGCTGTTTTGGCCGGTGGGCGGAGTCAGGTACCGATTGAGCAGCCACCAGCGTTTCGCCGAACATCTGGCGTTCGTGCAGCAATATGGCCTCGCCGCAGTAGTCGCACTGGTCGGCAAGGACGGCAAGGCTTTTGGGGCCGATCCGCGCGGAGGTCCGTGGGCTTCGGTGATCCGGCGCGATGCGGAATTCGCGGCCGCGTACGCACAGCTCGACGTCGAGCAGTACAAGCTGATTGTCGCCAGCATGGGCCGCACGCTGTTTGACCGCGACACGGCGCCGGGAGCCGAGCCCGAGGACCTGATGCGGCTGGACATTCCTGCCTTGGTGGTGCCGGGAAGAGACGCTTCGCATGCCACCTCGGCGGCGCGTTATCTGCAGGAGTGCCTACCGCGGGCGCAGTACTGGGATGTGCCGCCCGAGCTCCAGACCGCGGAGACCGTGCCGGCGCGGCTCCTCGAATTTCTGTCGCAGGTCGCCCGATGATCATCGACATCGACGCCATCACACGACCGAGCCTGCCGCGCTGCCCACGTGTCGCGACAAGCAGCTCGCAGGGCTCGCCGATCCGGCACGCGAGCCGGCGGCCAGGTCGTTCGCCGATCTCGGTATCGGAGACGAGTAAATCATCCGGAGCGTGCAGCCGCCGCAAAACCGGCGCATCAGAAGGCGCGCCGCAGCGACCTTGCGGTGTTATCGCCGAGCGGAGCCGGCATGGCGCAACACGTCAGCACCGAGGAAACCAGCCACATCTGGTCGTGCATTTCCAATGACCTCATCCGCGGGCTGTGCGCCTTGCTGACCGACGACTCCGTTGGCGTCGTCGAACCCGAACTTTCAGCACGCAATGGCCCAATACCTGCACACGAAAACGACCGCGTTCGTGCAGTGGCTGCCAGAGAATCTATTCACCGGCTTTCCGAGGCGTGGATTCGCGATCGCGCACGGCGGCGGCGCGGTGACGTTTCACCAGAGTCGGTTTCTCGGTTGTGGCGTCGACCCAATCCGTCCAGGCCCGGTCGAGAAGCTGCTCGGCAACGGCTCATCGACACGTGCGTGCATCACCTGCCGGGAATCTGGCTGCTGATGCGCATCGCGCCGATCGGCAACATCGTGCTCGCTTCCTAGATGACCGGCGCGATCAAGGGCATCGACCCGCACACTCGGCGCCATTTCGAATGAAACCAAACGCTATGTCGACCAGGTCAAGGGTCCGTCGGAGGCCGACCGCTGCAAGATCTTCGAAGGGCAACGCGCGCCGCGTCTATCCGCGGCTCGACGTACTGCTCGCCCGCCGCGGCCACGCACCGCCAAAACTGCACTGACCGGAGAGGCCGATGATGAGCAAATCCGCTGAACTTTCGGACATCCGCCGCGACTTCGAGCGCGTCGCGCCCGACATCGTGCAGCGCGCGGCGCGCTACGCCGCATCGATCCTCGCCGATGTCGCAGGCCGCCGCGGCACGATGGACGGCCGAATCGCCCCGCTGGCGAAGTCGATGCGCATCGCCGGTCCGGCCTTCACGATTGAGGTACGTCCCGGCGACAACCTGATGATCCATGCGGCGATAGCGATGGCCTGCCCCGGGGATGTGTTGGTGATCGACGGCAAGGCCGATCGTACGTGCGCGCTTATGGGGGCGATCATGATGAACGCCTGCCGCAAACTCCGCCTGGGCGGCGTGATCGTCGATGCCGCGGTACGCGACAGCGAGGAGTTGATCGCGCTCGGCTTCCCGGTATTCGCGGTCGGAACGAATCCCAACGGCCCGACCAAGAACGTGTCCGGTCGCATTAATTGGCCGATCTCGTGCGGTGGCGCCGTGGTGCGCCCGGGCGATCTCGTGGTCGGTGATGGCGACGGTGTGGTCGTGATCGAACGTGAGAAGGCGGAGTCGCTGCTCGCGCTTGCCGAGCAGAAGGTAGCGGACGAGCGAAAGCGCATAGGCGATATCGTCGCCGGTCGCAATCTGCGGCCGAAATGGCTGGAGGACTCCCTGCGCGCTGCGGGCGCGCTGAAGAAAGGAGAAGTGCTATGAGCCATGCAGCCTTCGAACCTGAAGCACACAGCGAAGCGCCAACCGCAATGTACCGCTTCGGCCTGCCCGGCCGCATCCAGACGCCGAACTCGCGTCCGCGCGCAATCGCGCTGCTGGCGTTGGGTGCCCGCGGTGCAGCGATCCTAGGGCGGGTGAACAGCGACGACTTTCGCATCTTGTCTATGCACGACAGCGAAGGCGGTGCACTGGCCGGCGACATCGAGGCGATCCGCGCGCACGCCGACAAACTGCACAAAACACTGGCCGGTGCAGACATGCTGTTCATGGTCGCGGGGCTCGGCGATGACGTATCGCTCGCGCCAGCAATCAAGCGCGTCGGCGACAGCATGAATGTGCCGGTCACCGGCTTGTTTATCGCTCCTGCGGACGCACCCGCCGCGGAGGCGCTCTCCACGCTGCGCAGTTCGGTCGAGATGCTGGTAATCGCCGCCGACGAAGAGTATGTGTCGACGATGCTGACGATGCTCGGCCGCTGACGCGTGGCAACCGATGAACCGGCGCACGCTGACTTGTTGGCGGCATCGGCGGCATGGGCGCTGCCCGGGTGCCCGCGCGGCCATCGCGACCGGCGCATTTGCGCAGGGTCCTAGTCCTATCCGGTCAGCCGCGTCAGGCGGGTAGCCAATTCGACCCCGCGGCAGCGACGTGTTTCTGCGCGCGATGGCCATGCATCTCGCCCCGATTGTGGGCGCGGACTCCGTGGTCGGAAACGTCAGCGGCGGAAGCAGTGCAAAGGCGATGGCCTATGGGGCCAAAGGCAAGTTCGACGGCAGCATCTCCTACGCGACCACGCGGACCGATATCCAGATAGCGCTGGTATCGAAGCCCGAGGTTGGCTACGACGCGCTGGAGCCGGTGGCGGTTCTGTTCAAGGATCTGCAGAGCGTGTTCCCGCATGACGATGCACCGTTCAAGACGCTCGCTGAAGTGTTCGACTACACGCGCCAGTTGGCCGGGCCGAAGGAAATTCCCGAGGAGATCGCGCACCGCCGGGAACTGAGCGCTGAAGCGCGCCTAGGGTCACCAAACAAGGGCGACTACACGAAGAACAGCCTGCCCCGGCGCGTTGGCGATCATCGAGAACTGACCCACTTCGGCGGGGTGTGATCATTCAACTCTGACCGACGACGCAACACACTGCTCTTCTCAGGCGATGAGCAGGGGAAACCGGAGCGAACAGGAGGGGCATGTTAGGCAAGATCAGGCGATTGCGTTCTTCTTGCTGGAGGAGATGTCGATCCGCCATTCGGGGTCCGAGCTCCTTTCCGTTTGCTTCGTCTATTTGGCACCTTGGTTCCTTTATAAGGAACCATGTTCCAAAAGTTGCGCGGCCAGCGCCGTTAGACATAGAATGCGCGCTCGGTCGATCTTTCGGGCGACACCGCGTTCGAAGGAGCGGTCGCACACGAATAGGAAGCGCGAATGCACTCAATCGCTCCGTTCGTCCAGATGCGGCGCAGCGCCGCAGACGCTGCGGTCGCGGTCGCCCTGCCGGTGATCGCAGCACTACTCGCGGCGCAGACGAGCGCGAAGAACGACGAGGTGTTCCGCTACGGCGGTGCCGATCGCGAGGTGCGTCTGCTCGAGCGAGCGAGGAAGGAAAGCGCATCGACCGTCTACACATTGCTCGCGCCGACCGAACCGCAGCCCTTGGTCGAACTCTTCGAGAAGAGCTATGGCCTCAAGGTCGGACCGTGGCACGCGCTGTCCGACAAGGGCGTGCAGCGTGAGATCACAGAAGCAAACGGCCGCCCGCAAGCGGTCGAGGCCAACGGTCCCGGGACGCAAATGATCGCGCGCGAGAAGCTGCTCGCCGAGTTCCATTTGCCGTCCATCGCGGACGTGCTGCAGCATGCGATTGGCCGCATTGGCCGTGGATCCCCAACCGCATGAACTTCCTCGTCGTCGCGCCCAACACGGCGAAAGCGCAAAGCTCCGAGCCGCCCGCCACGAGCGAAGGTATTCTCGACTCGACGTGGCGCGGGCGCAACGGGCTCAAGGCGACCGATGCAAAGTGGATGGCGACGACGATCAAGAACTGGGGCCACAAAAAGGGCATGGCCTCCCTCATCTGGCTTGCGGAGCTGAAGCCCGATTTGCGAAAGGGGCACGCGCTGATCGCCGCTGGGGAGATTCACGTCGGCCTGACTGTGTGCGACGCCAAACCTGAGAGCCCGAAGCGCAAGAGCGGGCCGGTCGACTGGGCGAAAGCGCAGACGATCGCGCCGCGCGGCTGCAAGGTATCGGTATCGGCGTGACGAAGAACGCGCCAAATGCGGATGCCGCGATGTCGTCCGTCGACTCAATGCTGTCGTTCGAGGGCCAGAGGCTGCTCGCCTCGCTCGTACGCGTGCCCGCGGGCACCAGCGTGAACAGTCCGCCGAACGACTTTTCGTACACGCTGACTGAGCCGCCGACGGTGCTCGACGAGAAATACGAGTGGTCCAAGCCTTGCGATGGCTTGTTCATCTGCAGGTAGCGCCGACCGGCTTCGCTCTCCTCTCATCTCAGGATCGCACTCAATGACGGAAAGCCTTCCCTCCGACGTCTTTGCCCTGGCCACGGTCGTATTCCTCCTCGGCCTTAGGCACGGGTTCGATCCCGACCACCTCGCTGTCATCGACGGTCTGACGCGCTTCAATTCAGGCTCGCGGCCGCGCGTATCGCGCTGGTCCGGCTTGCTGTTTTCCGCAGGTCATGGGTTGGTCGTGACGGTGGTCGCCGTCGCCGTGGCCACCATGGCGTCGACTTGGCGGGTTCCTGGCTGGATCGAGCCGATCGGTGCCTGGCTTTCGATCGCCTTCCTCGCTGCACTCGGCGGCGCCAATCTGATGGCCGTGCTGCGCACACCGCACGACGAGATCGTGCGCATCTCGGGCTTGCGCACGCGCGCGTTCGGCAGGCTGACACGCGTCAGTCATCCGGTGATCATCGCCGCAGTGGGCGCAGCGTTCGCAATCTCGTTCGACACGCTGAGCCAAGCAGTGCTGTTCTCTTTGGCCGGGGCGAACGTCGCCGGGTGGATCTTCGCGGCGGCTCTGGGCCTGATCTTCACTGCCGGCATGATGGCTACCGATGCGATCAACGGCCTGTGGGTCAGCGGACTTCTCCTTCGCGCCGACCGCCGAGCGGCGATCGCCTCGCGCGTTCTGAGCAGCGCGATCGGCGGACTGGCGCTGGCGATCGCGGCGCTCGGCGCCGCAAGACAGCTGCATCCGGGCATCGACGTACAGATCGAGCTAGTGGGTCCGACGCTTGGTCTCGGTGTGATGGTCTTTGTCGCGCTATCGTGGGCACTCGGGCTGGTACTGGCCGCGCGCGCGCGGTGAGCGGGCATGCACCGCGTCCTGAGCCGGGGCAGCGAATGCGAAGGGGGTCGGCCGCACTCTACCGAGTGGTACATTAGCGTTCCATATACAGAGACGGAGCTTCAAGTAATGGAACGCCCAAAAAAGACCAGCGGCCGCAAGGCGCGACTGTCATCGGTAGCCAATTCGATCCGCATGATCAAGGTGTTCTCCGACAGCGAATACGAGATGGGCATCAGCGCGCTTGCGGCTCGGCTCGGTCTGGCCAAGAGCACTGCACATCGCCTCGCGACGACGTTGGTCCAGTACGACATCCTCGAGCAAAACAAGGAGACCGGGCGCTATCGACTCGGCCTGGCTCTGTTCGAACTCGGGACCTTGGTGCGTCGAAAGATGGATCTCGCCAACGAGGCGCGGCCGCAATTGCTCGCGCTGATGGAGTCGACCGGAGAGACCGTGCAGTTGGCGCTGCTTGATCACCAGAGCATCCTGTACATCAACAACATGGAAAGCCCAAAGGCGGTGCGCTCATCGGCGCGTGTCGGGTCGCGGGCGCCCCTGCACTGCACCAGCCTTGGCAAGGCGCTGCTCGCGTTCCAGTCTCCCGAAGTCGTGCAGCAGGTCATCGACGCCGGCCTGCGCCGCTACACCGACACCACGATCACGACGGCCCATGAGCTGCGCGCCGCGTTGGGGATCGTGCGCAGCAAGGGTTATGCCGTCGATGACGAGGAGTACGAGGCCGGTATGCGCGCCATCGCTGCGCCGGTACGCAATCACAGCGGCGATGTCATCGCCGCGGTCGGCATCACGGCGCCGATGCAGCGCATGACCAAACGCAACTTGCAGATGGTGGCGCCGACCGTGGTTGCCGCGGCCGAGGCGATCTCGCGGCGGCTCGGTTACCGCGTTTCTCAAAACCAAAGCGGCAGGCAGGTCATCGACTAGATGTTCCAGATCAGAATCGACGGTAGCCCCGCCTACGAATGCGCTGCGGACGACACGCTGCTGCGCGCGGGACTGCGTTCCGGCCTCGGGTTGCCGTACGAATGCAACTCCGGCTCGTGCGGCGCCTGCAAGGTAGAACTGCTTGCCGGGCGGGTCGAGTCGAACTGGCCGCAGGCGCCCGGGCTTACCGAGCGCGACCGCGCCAAGAAACGCATTCTGGCCTGCCAGTCTCGACCGGTCGCCGATTGCGTACTGAATGTGCGACTACGCGACGACTATCGGCCGCATCATCGCCCGCGTCGTTTCCATGCAACGCTCATATCGTCGCGCGATCTGACATACGACATGCGCGAATTCGCCTTCCGCACCGAAGGTGCGCCAGGCTTCCTGCCTGGACAGTATGCGCTGTTTACGCTGCCTGGCGTGGCCGGCCTGCGCGCCTACTCGATGTCGAACGTCGACGATGGCAGCGGGATATGGGAGTTTCAGGTGCGGCGCGTGCCCGGTGGCGCGGGGACGGCGGTACTTTTCGATCGCTTAGCGGCCGGTTCGCGAGTTGAACTCGACGGCCCCTACGGCCTGGCCTATCTGCGCACCGACAGCCCACGCGACCTTCTATGCATCGGCGGCGGATCGGGGCTGTCGGCCGTGCTGTCCGTGGTACGCGGTGCGGTGCGCGAGCCGGCGCTGACGCAGCGGCAGATCCATTTCTTCTACGGCGTGCGCGGTCCGCGCGATCTGTGCGGCGAGGACCTGCTGGCGGCGCTGCCAGGCTACGGCGCGCGCATTCACTTCACGCCGGCGATCTCGATGCCCGAGCTCGACACCGATGGCTCATGGCGGGGCAAGATCGGCTTCGTGCACGACGTCGTGCACGAAGCGTTCGGCGATCGCCTCAGCGAGTTCGAGATCTATTTCGCCGGACCCCCCGCCATGGCGCGGGCTGTGCAGGCGATGCTTGCCGAGAAGAGGGTCCCGCAGCGGCAGATTCATTTCGACAGCTTCTACTGAACCGACCTTGCGCCGACGACGCAGCTACGCCTTCAGTCAGGACTGCGCCGGTCACTTGCCAGGAAGAACCGATGGCCGAACCGAGCGGCAAGAAACAGCACCAACTTGAAGACCATCTGTTGGGTGTTGATGCATCGCACTCCCACGATGAGATCAACGCGGATCACGATCACGACCATGACGACTTCGGTCCAACTTCCGGTACGACCGACAATGCGCTGTGGCTGCAGGACAACCTGACGCTGGTCAGCGTCGGCATCGACATCGGCTCGGCCGGCACCCAAGTGATCTTCTCGCGCGTACACATGCGCCGGCTATCGGAGGACCTGACCAGTCGCTATTTCGTGGTCGGACGCGAGACGCTTTACCAGTCGCCGGTGGCGCTGACACCGTACCTGAGCGGAGAGCGCATTGACGACCAGGGGATCGGACGCATCGTCGATGACGCCTACCAGGCCGCCGGACTCCATCCGGACAACATCGACACCGGCGCGGTGATCCTGACGGGCGAGGCGTTGCGGCGCGAGAACGCGCAGGCGATCGCCGACGTGCTGGCCGACATCGGCGGCGAGTTCGTCTGCGCGACCGCAGGCCACCACATGGAGTCGCTGCTCGCGGCCTATGGCTCCGGCGCCGCCAAGGCCTCGCACGATCTCGGCAAGACGCTGCTGAACATCGACATCGGTGGCGGCACCACCAAACTCGCGCTGGTTGAAGATGGAAAAGTGCTGCACACGGCGGCAATCCACATCGGCGGCAGGCTGGCGGTGGTCGACGACAGGGGGCGGCTCACCCGGCTCGATCCGGCGGGCCGGCACCTGGCTTTACAGGCCGGGTTCGACTGGTCGCTCGGCCGCCTGATTACGAGCGACGAACTCGACCGAGTTGCCGAGTGGATGGCCGAAGCGCTCGTCGCCGCATTGACGCAACATGAGCCGCCGGCCGCCGTGCGCAGCCTATGGCTGACCGAAGAGCTGGGCGTGCTCGACGGCATCGACGCGATGATGTTCTCCGGCGGAGTCGCCGAGTACGTCTACGGGCGCGAGGAGCGCGATTTCAACGACCTCGGCCGCCGTCTCGGGCGCGCGTTGCGCGCACGGATCGACCGCGGTGCGCTGCCGTGGACGCTGTTGCCTGCGGGCGAGTGCATCCGCGCCACCGCGACCGGTGCCTCCGAATACACGGTTCAGCTCTCGGGCAACACTGTCTACATCTCCAGCCCGGGCGCGTTGCTGCCGCGCAAGAACTTGCAGGTACTGCAGCCGCACCTGACACTCGGCGAGCGCATCGACGCCAACGAAGTGGCGGCAGCTATCCGGCGTCACTTCCAGGCTTTCGATTTGACCGATGGCGAAGCCGACGTCGCGCTGGCGTTGCGCTGGAGCGGTTCGCCGAGCTGGGAGCGGCTCTCTGCGTTTGCGCGCGGCATCACCGCTGCGGTGCCGCGGACGATCGCTGGCGCGCGTCCGCTGTACCTGATCTTCGACGGCGACATCGCGCAGACGATTGGCGCGCTGCTGAAGGAAGAGTGGAAGGTGCCATCCGAAGTGCTTGCGATCGACGGCGTGTCGCTGTGGGACTTCGACTACATCGACCTCGGTCGCGTGCGCATGCCGTCGTTCACCGTGCCCGTGACGATCAAGTCGCTCGTGTTCAGTGCGGACCCGCGGCTGCCGCATGGGCATCCGCATCACCGCAGGCGCGAGCAGGCGCACGACCATGCGCACGGCCCTGGCCATCATCACCGTCGTCATGACGACGGCCACGGTCACGGCCATCCGCATTGACGCGCCGGCAAGGAGTACCACATGGAGGAGCGCGCACAACTGAAGCAGATGCTGGCCGACGCGATCCGAATGCTGGAGCGCGCCGGAGTGATCGACTTCAACGGGCACTTTAGCTGCCGCCTGCCCGGCACACCGCACGTGTTGATCAACTCCGGCGCGTCGGTGCGCAGCGCCTTGACGCCCGCGGACATCGTCACGATCGATCTCGACGGCAACCTCATCGAGGGCCATGCAATGCCGCCGATGGAATTCCACATTCATACCGAGATCTACCGGCGCCGGCCCGATGTCAACGCGGTCGTGCACACCCATCCGCTGTGGTCGACACTTTTTTCGATAGCCGGCCAGCGGGTCGAGCCAGTGACCATGCAGGCGGCCGTGATTGGGCCGATCCAATTCTTTCCCAAGACTGCGTCGATCAACCGAAAGCCGCTCGCCGAGGAGATGGCCGCCGCGCTCGGCAACCACCGCGTCGTGATGCTGAAGTCGCACGGCGCGGTTGCCGTCGGCGCCGACATCGTCGAGGCCTTCGTGCTCGGCATTTACCTCGAGGACACGGCGCGGCGCCAGTATCTGGCGCGCGCACTCGGTCCGCCCGCGGTTCTCGACGCGCAGGAACTTGAGCCGATCGGCGCCAACTTGCGCAAGCCACAGCTGCTGCGCAAGGTATGGGACTACCACCACGCTAAGTTAACGCGATTGCGTGACTGAGTGCCCCCGAAGCCTAGGGAAGCGCTGATTAAGTCCTGCGCATCGTAGTTGGAGTCCAAAGGCCACTGCCGAGCCTTGGCGCTCATCGTCGTGTACCTGCACGAAGCCCATGCGGCTGTGGCCTCATTTCAAGTTGGTCTTGAAGTTGCCCCGCTTTCGCGGACACCTTACCCGGCCATGGGACAGAGGAGTCCGAGATGCCCAAGACCCGACCGCCGTAGCCGGCGGAGTTCAGACAACAGATCGTGGAGTTGGTGGCCACCGGCCGCACGCCGGCGGAACTGTCGAGTGTCAACGCCGAAGTAAATCTGACCCACTTTGCCGGGAAGTTTGGAGTGAACCCCTGAGGCTGGACAGCGAAGGGAAGGCGGACTGATACGCTGGCTGGGTCTTGATCAGGAGAAGGTCCATGTCCCGAGCACCCTACCGGCGCCACGCGCCGCAGTTCAAGCTTCAGGTTTGTCAGCAGATCCGTTCCGGGCAGATAACCCGGCGCGAGGCCCAGCGCCAGTACACCCTGTCGGCCAACCTGGTCCAGTTCTGGCTGACGCAGTACGACCGAGGCGAGCTCGACGTCGACGAGGTCGAGGCGTCGGTGCTCGCGCAGTACGAGGCGAAGATTGCTGCCCTGGAGCGCAAAGTCGGACAACTGACCATGGAGCTGGACTTTCTAAAAAGAGCGCCCCGGCTGCGACTCGTGAGCAGCAACGAGAACTCCTCCATCATCAGCGGCCCGAAGGCAGCTCCATCCGACGGAGCTGCCAAGTGATCGACCTGCCGCGCAGCACCTTCTACTACCGCCCCACGGCGCACGCGGCGCCGATCAGCGACAGCGACCTGGTCGACCTCATCGGCGACATCCAGGACGACTTTCCGGGCTATGGCTATCGACGCGTGACGCTCGAGCTGGCCAGGCGCGGCGTGGCCGTCAACCACAAGCGCGTCAGCCGCGTGATGCGGGCACACGGTCTGGGCGTCAAGCCGCGCCGGCGGTTCGTGCGTACGACCGACAGCGATCACGACCTGCCGATCCTCCCGAACCTGTACCGCAACGTCATCCCGACACGGCCCGACTTGGTCTGGGTGGGCGACATCACGTACATCCGCCTTGCCGGTGGCTTCTGCTACCTGGCGGCGCTCCTAGACGCCTGCAGCCGCAAGGTCGTCGGCTATGCGATCTCCCGCGAGATCGACTCGCAACTCACGGTGGCGGCTCTGGAGGCAGCGGTGCGCAGCCGACGCCCGCCGCCAGGGTGCATCTGCCATACGGACCGCGGCAGCCAGTACGCCAGCGCCGAGTACCGGCGTGCCTTGAAGCGCCACGGGCTGGTCGGCTCGATGATCGGCGTGGCCAACCCGTACCACAACGCCCAGGCCGAGAGCTTCATGAAGACGCTGAAGGTCGAGGAGGTCTACATCGCTGGCTACGAGACGTTCGAGGACGTTGCGGCCCGGCTGCCCAGGTTCATCGACGAGATCTACAACACCCGGCGCCTGCACTCGGCGCTCGGATATCGTTCACCCGCGGAGTTCGAAGCGCAACTCGCCCAGCAGGCGGCTTAGATCCGACGACCCCTTTGGTCCAGCCTCAGGGGTTCACTCCAGTTGACACTGATGCTCAAACGCCCACCAGTAACGCGGTCCCGCTCACGCCGAGCAATGCCGCGATCGCAACCTTCGGGCTCAGGCGTTCGCGAAGAATGATCACCGTCAACAGGATCGTGATGAACACCTCCATCGAGGCCAACAGCGCCACGCGCGACATCGCGCTGACGTTCAGCGCGGCGAAATACAGGATCTGCCCGAACGAACTCATGACGCCGCCGGCGAGCAACCAAGCATTCGGGCGCTGAAAGGTCGCGCGCACCGCGCGAAGATACGATGGGCTAAAGGCTCCCGCGACGACGAAGATCGCCGCACCGGTCGCCGTGCCGATCATCGTGCCGAAGAACGGATCGGGCGTAACGTTCAACCCCATCTTACGCAGCAAGTAGCCGATCGCATAACCCAGCGCGGAAAGCGGTCCGTACAGATAGCCGAGGTTCAGCAGGCGGCGGCCCAGCGACTCGCGCGGCTCCGGCCCGCTGCGCCACGCGTCTGCGATGAGTACGATGAAACTGGCGATGATCATCGCCATGCCCCAGGCCATGACGCCGGAGATCGCCTCCCCCAGCACCAACACGCCGAGCAGCACCGCGAAGAAGGGGTTCAGGCGCTTAACCGCGGAGGCGCGCATCGATCCGAGGCACTGGATCGATGCATACAGGAACACGCGGCCGATGAACGCGGTGAACACGCCAGCGCCTGCGAGCCATAGCAACGATTCCGGGGTGACTGGAGCGAACCTGTGCGCGAGGCCCAGTGCGAGCCACAGCGCTCCCGAGATCGCAAAGCTCAGCAGAAGCGACAGAAAGGCGCCGTTGTCCTCGGCGCCGGGCGGCGCGCCGCGCGCGACCGCAGCGTTGGCCACCGCGAAGCACGCCGCCGAGGCCAGCGCCAGCGACTCGCCGCGCATCAATAGATGCCGGGCAGCCAGCGCTTCACGCGCGCTTGGTACCTGCGATATTCAGCGCCGAAAAGCTCGGCCAGGCGCGCCTCATCGTCGCGGACGCGGCGGTCGAACCACCACGTATGCCACGCGAGGACGACTCCAGCAAGCCATGAGCCGAGCAGCAGCGCGAGACCGAGAAGGAAGATCAGGTGGCCGAGGTACATCGGATTGCGTGTGACCCGATACGGGCCGTCGACGACGAGCCGCTCCGGTGGCACTGCGATCCCCGGTCCTCCACGACCCTTGCGCAGGCGCAGATTGCCCGTCAACCGGTACTGCAGATAGCCCCACGCGAGCAACGGCAGCGCCCACACATTCAGATTCGGCCAGCCACCCTGCAGCAGCGTTTCTGCCGCGGCTAGTGCGAGCGGCCAGACGATGAAAGTGCGGTTCGACGTGCTGCCAAACCAGCGGCTCCACGGTGACCAGTTGCTCACGCTGCGGCCTGCTCCTTGCTATACGGCATGAAGAAGATCAGCACGTTGGCGATCACGATCGTTGCTGCGAGGAAATAGAACGTCGCACCCAGACCATAGCGGTCGGCGACAAAGCCCGCGAGCAGTGGCGCGGCAGACGAGCCAAGCGCCTGCGTGCCGAACAGCACGCCGATGCTGGTACCTCCCATGTTCCTCGGCGTCGCCTCGAGCAGCCACGCTTGCATCACCGGGCGAATCGCGTACAGGAAGAATCCGAGGACCGCGACGAACGCGACGAACGCGAACGATTTTCCAGCCAGCACCATCATCAGCAACACAACCGCGGTCATCGCCATGCTGGTCATCATCACGCCGCGCCGACCCATCCGGTCTGACAGATGACCAGCGAGCGGGGAGGCAACAAAGCCCGCCGCCTGCAGCGCAAACAGGGACGCACCGACCCAGAACGGCGAGTAACCCATCTCGTACGCGAGATACACCGGCAGGAAAGTGAGCAGCGCGTTTTGCGTCATCGAGCGAAATGCGGAACTGGTCGACAGCATGATCAGAGCACGGTTGCGGAACAGCGGCACCAGTGCGAGCAGGTAGTCGCCGAAAGACTGCACGTGACCGTCGTCGTGACCGGCGGCCGTCTTCCCGCCGCCGATCCGCAGCGTGCCGAGAAAGACGAGCAGTGCGAGCGCGACCACGACGCCGGGAATCACGTTGAGCATCACGACTTCGCGCCAGGTCAGGACCGCCAGCAATGCACCAACCACCGGCGGCGCCAGCGCATCGCCGACATTGCCACCCATGCCGTGCAGCGACAGCACGAGGCCCTTGCGCTGGGGAAAGCTCCGGGCCAGGGTCGGGATCGCCGTTGGGTGCCACAGGCTGTTGCCGAAGCCGACCAGCGCAACACACGCGAGCAGCATCACGTAACTATGAGTAAAGCCCATCAGCAGGTACGGAAAGCCGACCCAGAACAGCGACAGTGCCATCAGCAGCCCCTTGCGGCCGACGGTGTCGACCAGCGCGCCGCCCGGCACATTGGCCACCGCGCCAGCGATGTACTGGCAAGTCATGATCAAGCCGATATGGCTGTAACTCAGCCCGAGTTCCTTGCCGATGATCGGCAGCAGCAGGTAGAACGTGGCTGGATACCAGTGCGTCAGCACATGGCCGAGCGCGATGAACCAAACTTCGCGGAAGGGGCGTACGGGTGCACTGGCCTCGGCACTGGTGACTGCATTCATGCTTGTTCCCGTCTCAGCGCTCGACGCGCTTGATCACGATCTCGTCGAAGAGCTTCTTCCACTTTTCGGCCTCGTCGAGCGAGCGGACCGGGTCGGTCTGCACGATCTTCACACCTTTCAGTGGCGACGGCACCTTGGTGTTGGTCGGCACGTAGTCCATCTCTACTAGGTACCGCTGCGCGTCGGTCAGCATGTATTCATAGAACAGCAGCGCGGCGGCCGGATGCGGCGCGCGCCCCGCAATGCCGACGGCGTTCGAACGCGCGATCGCCGGCTCGAGTACGAACCAGTCGATCGGTGCGCCCTTGCGCTTGGCCTGCTCAGGCATGTAGTTATAGACGGTCAGCGCCAGCGGCACTTCACCAGCGATCACCATGTTGTTCAGCAGCGAGTGGCCGAATCGCACCGAGATGCCATTGGTTGCTACCAAATCGCGGAAGAATTTCAGCCCCTTTTCGCCGCCTCCCATCGCGTCGGCGACTGCCGCGAACCAGTCCTCGTTTTTGCCCTCGATGCCGAGCCTGCCTTTCCATTTCGAGTCAAGTAAATCAGCGTAGCTCTTCGGCAGTTGATCCGGCTTGATCGCGTTCGTGTTGTACGCCTGCACCCACACCGACAGCAGCGTGGCTGCCCATCGCCTGTGCGCCGGTACCGAGCCGGGCAACAGGTCCTTGTGTGCGGGCGAATTGACCTCCTGCAGGATATTCTCGCGCGACAGCGCTTCCATCTCGGGCGAGCCGAAGTGCACTACGTCGACGTCGTACTTCCTAGCGGCCGCCTCGGTCAGCGTCCGCTGCAGCACCTTGTCGGTGCCAGCGCGCCAGACATTGACCTTGATCCCATACTTGGTCTCGAACGGTTTGATGACCGTCGGCAAGTCCTTCTCGGCGATCGTGGTGTACAGCGTCAGCGTGCCCTCCTTTTTGGCCGCTGCGATGATGCGCTCCATGCGGTCGGCACCTACGTAGGTGAAAAGCGGCGATTGCGCGCTCGCTGCGCCTGCCACCAGAACACCGATCGCCGCCAAAAGTTGCCTTGCACAACTCGGAATCTTCATCGTCCAGCCTCAGTTTCGAATGTCCTGCAGGAACCACTCGGTCGGCACTTCGCGCCCGAGCCCTACGCGCTTCGCAACCTCGTAGACCGCCGCGGCAACCGCGTAGAACTGCGCGCCCTGGACGTTGCCGCGCTCCGAGTAGGTGATTTGCTGCGGCGACGTGCGAGCGCGCGCTCGGCCGGCGAGCAGATCACCGTAGCTGACTTCGCGCCCGTCGGCCGTGCCAGTTACGCGCGGCGCTGCACGATCAGCGCGCAGCTTCGGCCAGCGCGGATCGCTCGGCCGTGCGACGTAGCCGAGGTACTCGTCAGAGGTGCCGTACTCGGGACGTCCGACCGGCGCCGGCGCGTTGCCCAGACGTAGCCGGCAGTCGAAGCGCTCGCGCGCCGCGCCGTCGGGACGGCCGCCAATCGAGATCACGTGCATGCCCGGCTCGAGCCAGTCGCCGCGGATAACCGGCTCCGCCGAGTCGGTGCACGCCGCGAGGATGTCGGCGCCGCGATACACGTCGCGCGGATCGTCGAGCGATTCGCTGTCTAGGTCGTGACGCTCTCGCATCTCCGCCGCAAAGCGCTCGCGGTGCGCTCGCGTCGGGCTGAAGACACGCAGGCGCTCGATCTTGCGCACTTCCAGCAGCGCCGCGACATGCGCGCTCGCCATCCCGCCGGAACCGAGCATGCCCAGCGTGCGGCAATCGGCGCGCGCCATGCAGTCGGTCCCGATTGCGCTGTCGGCCGCCACCCGCATGTGCTGCAGCACGCCATCGTTGATGATCGCCAGTGGCGTTCCGGTCTCGACCTCCGTGAGGATCACCAGACCGCAGTACAACCCAGGTCGAGAGCAGTGCTTCTCCCGCGTGCGCACACCTGCGTAGTCGCTCTGGTAGAGGACGTCGGACTTCAGGCGGATCGCGAAGTAGCCGCGCGTGCTTCCACCCTCCATCGTCCCGAACTGATAGTAACGGTCGGGCGCCCGGGTCGGGATGCGGATGTCGATGCGCGGCCGACATACGGCTTCGCCGGCGGCGAGATCACGATAGGCGGACTCGAGCGCGCGGCGGGTGAGCGCCGGCGTCAGCACGCGACGCACGACCTCATTGTCGATCAGCAACATCGGCGCAGCACTATGCGTCTTCGTACTCGCCGTAGTTGTAGTCCTGCTCGAAGTGGCGCGGGACGAAGCCTGCGCCTTCCGGCGTTGGCTCGGTCGGACGCGGGATTACCTGCTTCTGGAACAGCAAGTTCATGAACATGATCATCGGTTTGGGCTTGAGCACTAGCGCGCGCGCCGGTTTGACCGGGTCGGCGTTGAAGTGCTGGTGCACGCAGTTCATGTGCACGATGGCCACATCGCCGGCTGACCAGTCGTAGCGGATGCCGTCGTGGATCTCGTAACCCTTGCCGTCGAGGATGTAGAAGGCCGCCTCGTTGACGTGGCCGTGCTTCTGCGTCCGACCGCCAGGTCCGTACTCCTCAAGGTGCACATGCAGCGTCTGTGTCAGGCCGTCGACCGGCTCGATGAAGTGCTTGCTGAACGACTGCGGCCCGTCGTTGAACAGCAGATCGCGGCCCTTGATCACGCGCGGCATCGAGCGCAGCCGGGCTAGTTCCTCCTTCAGGCTGTACTGCCCCTGGATGCCGCGCACGAACACGCGGTCCTTCTCGCTGCTGTAGTGCGAATCCTTGCCCATTGAATTTCTCCGTAGCGACTGCCCCGATTACCGGCCTGACCTTACAAAGATCTCCTCGTAGAGCTTGCTCCACTTGGCGTCCTCGTCGAGGATCAGGCGCGGATCGACGATCTTGATCGGCAGCTTGGCGAGCGGGTTGTCGATCTTCTGGTTGGTCGTGACAAAGTCGCGCTTGGCAAGCAGATGCTGTCCTTCTTCGCCGAGGATGAAGTCGTGGAACAGCGCAGCCGCATGTGGACTCGGCGCGCGCCGCAGCACGCCGATCCCGTTCGGCCGCGCGATCGCGTTGCCGACCGAGAACCATTCGATTGGCGCCCCCTTGTCCTTCAGCTGCTGGGCCTTGTAGTTGTAGACGGTGAACGCGAGGGGCACTTCGCCGGAGGCCACGAGTTGCGTCAGCAGCGTATGCCCCTTGCGCACCGAGATGCCGTTGGCCGCCACGATGTCCCTGAAGAGCCTGACACCGCGCGCCTCACCGAGCTCACCGACGATGCCGGCGAACCAATCGTGGTCTTCCGCCTCGATGCCGAGCTTTCCCTTCCATTTCGAATCCAGGAAGCCCTCCCAGCTCTTCGGAATGTCCTCCTTCTTGACCGCCTTCGTGTTGTACGCCTGCACAAAAACGTTCATCCGCGTGGCAACCCATTCACCGTGCGGTCGTATCGCCGCGGGCATCAAATCCGCCAGCACTGGCGACTTGATCTGCTGCAGCAGCTTCTCGCGATGCAGCGCCTCGAGCTCGGGACCGTTGGTCTCGACCACGTCGAGCACGTACCGCCCGGCCCTGGCTTCCGTCACCGCGCGCTGCAGCACTTTCTCCGAGCTAGAACGCCACATGTTGACCTTGATGCCGTACTTCTTCTCGTACGCAGAGACGACCGGTCCGATGTCGTCCGACTGCGCCGACGTGTAGATGCTGAGGTTGCCTTCCTTCTTTGCCCCGTCGACGAGCTTCCGCGCGCGGTCGTCACCCTCGTACAGCCCGACATCGGCCGCGGTGGCACCGGCCTTGATTTGCGCGAAGGCGGCCCTCGGCAGTACGGCGCCAGCCACCAGCAGGCCGGCGAACCTAGAAAACTGACGCTTGTTCATGCTTGCTTTCCTGTTCAGATGTTGCGGCGGGACGCGCTGCGTCACTCGTCCTTTTGCACCTTTGCTCCCTTGAGGAACAGCTCGGACCACAGCTTCGACCACTTCTCGTCTTCGTCGAGCGTGATCACCGGATCGATCATTTCAAATGGAAACTTGTTCAGATGCGTGTCAACCGCGAGGCTGGCCGGCACCCGGTTGCGCTCCTTAATGATCACCTGCCCTTCATGGGACAGCATGAAGTCGGCAAACAGCAGCGCGGCGTGCGGATGCGGCGCGTTGCGCGCCACACCGATCGCGTTGGGCCGGCCGAAGGTCGGGTTCAGCGCCTTCCATTTGATGGGCGCCCCTTTGACGGTCAAGCGCTCGGCGTTGTGGTTGTAGACAGTAAGCGCCAACGGAATCTCGCCGGAGGCGACCAGTTCGGCAATTAGCGTATGCCCGGAGCGGATCTGCGGGCCCGCCTGCGCCAGCTTGCGAAAATAGGTCAGCCCCTTGGCTTCACCCATGTGCTTGACCATCGCTCCAAACCAGTCGACATCGCCAGCCTCGATGCCGATCTTGCCGGCGAAGCGCGGGTGCAGCAGGTCTTCGTACGAATTCGGCACCTCGTCAGGCTTCACCAGCCTCGTGTTGTAGGCGATCGTGAAGAAGTTGAAGCGGTCAGCGACGTAGTGACGGTGCCTCGGGAAGGCCGCAGGCGGGAGGTCCTTGAAATGAGGGCTGAAGAACGTCTCCAGCAGCTTCTCGCGGTACAGCGCCTCCATCTCCGGACCGTTGGTTTCGAGCACATCGCACGCAAAGCGGCCAGCCCGGGCTTCCGTGGCCGCGCGCTGCAGGACTTTCTCCGAGCTCGAGCGCCAAAGCTGCACCTTGACACCAGTTTTCTTCTCGAACGTTTCCGTAATCGGCACCGAGTCCTTCAGGTTCAGCGACGTGTAGATCACGACTTCGCCTTCTTTCCTGGCCCCTTCGAGCAGGCGGCTGTCGCGGTCCGCGCCGCGGTACACGTAGAGTTCACGGTTGCGCGCGACGCGGTCTTGCGCCCGCACCAAGGGAAAAGCCGTGAAGCCAAGCGCAGCCGCCATCAGCCGCCGCCTGCGCACATCGATTCGCTGCGTCGTCATTCGCTGTCTCCTCTGGTACGGACCTCTGCCGGGTCTTGTTGATCGGCAGGTGGCGGACCGTCGTGATCCGCCACACCTGATCGCTCAACGCCTCAAACGCGCCTTGCGCGCAAACGCCACGGTCAGAAGCTGTGGGCGATGCCGAGCGCGACGTGAGTGATGTCCTCACCCGGGTTCGGCGTGCTGAATTCGGCGTTGTTGTAACGCGCAGCCTTGCCGTTGTTGATGCGTCCGACCGCGCCGAATCCGTAGGTGCGGCGGCTGAAGTAATAGGCCGCGCCGACCGCGTACTTGCTCCCCTCCAGACCGTCGGTGAAGCAGGCCGTGCCGACCAGCGCGCACGACCCCTTTTCCGATTTGACGTACTGCAACGCGGTGCGCCACTTCTCGGTCCAGCGATTCTCCATCGCGAACAGATACGCGTTGTTCCTGTACTCGCGGAAGCGCCCGGTGACGGTGGCGTTCTCGTCGTATTTCTTCCGGATGTAATCGAACTCGAACTTGTGGTTCTTGCCGAGCCGGTATTCGATCGTCGCCTGGGTGGCTGTGTCCTCCGAGCGTACCGCCTGGTCGCTGGTGTTACGGCGCGCCGCAGGCGCATTCTGCGAGCCGCCGAACAGGTCGTCGTGGATTTCGTGCGCGATCGCAAAATAGAAGGGGCCCTCGTCGTACTTGATGCCGAACGACAACACCTTCGGGTCGCGCGTGGCGGTCTTGGCTTCGTTGCTCGACCACTGCACGCCGGCCTGGAAGCCCGCGATTTCCGGCGTTTCATACACCACCGAATTGGCGCGCCGCAAGTGAAAGCTGGAAGCGCTGCTGACGCCGAATCCGACCTTGCGCAGCACGTCGCTGGTCGACAGCCACGTGCCGCTGCTTACCCCGAGAAAGCCCAGCGTGTCTCCGTAGTTCTTGAAGATGGTGTCCATGTTGCCGAGCCGGACCGTCCCGAACCCGCCCTGCAGACCGACGAACGTGTCGCGGCCAGCGATCTGCCCGCTGCCCTGGTCAACCGACACGGGCGACTCGATTTGCCAGATCGCCTTCAGTCCGCTGCCGAGATCCTCCTGGCCGCGGAAGCCGAAGCGCGAGTTGCCCGAGACCATGCCGATCGTGCTGCCGAGCGCATTGGTTCCGCTGGCTGTGCCGTTGGTGATCGGCGAAACCACTGTGCCGGTGGGCGAGGCGCCCGAGCCTTTCTCGTACAGCATAGACGGGTACAGCTTGCCGTAGATCTGCACGTTGGCCGATTGCGCCCAGGCTGCTTGCGCCGCCAGCGCTGCGCCCACAGCGAGCGCCACGGAAGTTTTCTTCATTAATCTCCTCCTTGTTAGGGTGTTACGTGATCTGCGGCGGTTTGCCGCGGATTGCGATACGCAAAGCTGCTCTGTCGGTCGAGGCCCGGTCGTGCCCGGTATGCGTCCTCCTGCTAGGCGCTGCGCGCGAGCTTCGGCGGCAGGGCGGCGAGTTCGGCCGCGTAGGCATCATCCATGCGCGGCTTCAGCCCCTTTTTCGCCAGCGCTTCCGCGAACCACTGGCGCACCTGCGGTTTCTCGTCCGCATAGTCGATCTGGTCGCCGCCGAGCCGCTTGCTGATCCACGCCTTGGGCACGCCCTGCGCGTTGCGGATCGACACCCCTTCGGCCTTGAACGCCAGGTAGCGCGCTGGGGTCGTGCCGGTGTTGAAGTGCTGGTGGTTCCACATGTTCGGCGGCACGATCAGCGTGCCTTCACGCCACTCGAAGCGCTGCGGCTCTTCGCCTTCGGGCCACATTAGGCTGTAGCCCTCGCCACTCATGATGATTACGTGCGCGCCGGGACCGTGCGCATGGGCCTTCTTGTAGGTGCCCACCGGAAACTGCGAGATGTGGCTGTTCATGCTGCCCCGGGCCATGCTGAAGCGAATGTGGCCGCCGCCGGCACCGCGCTCCTTGGCAGCGATCAGCGGCAGGTTGATCGCATCGGCGACGAAGTTGGTGTCGAGCAGCAGGCCCTTCTGCTCGCCCTTGCTGGAGAAGTAGTCGGGCTCGCCGGCGAAGCGGTCCTTGAAGTCGTACCGCGTGTTGAACACGAAGTTGACGTCGCCGAACGAGTTGATGATGACGGGCGCGTTGGTCACCGCTACGTAGCGCGCCGGGTCCTTGCCCGAGCCGTTGAAGTGCTGGTGCCAGGCGTTTAGTGGAATCGCGAAGATCGCACCCGCCTTCCACTCGAACGTGACCTTCTGCCCGGCGTCGTTCCACACGCTCGTCGAGCCGCGACCGTCCAGGACGTAGATCATTTCCTCGAACAGCTGGCGCTGCGGCGCGAGCTGCTTGCCCGGCGGGATCTCGCACACGTAGCAGTCGTTCGACGTGCGCGAGGCGTCGTGATTAAGGTATACGCCACGCCCGCCGCGCCGCAGCCACGGCTTCAGGTCGACGGTGTGTAAATTGGGCACGTACATCGCGTTGATGATGTCCAGCCCTTCATCGCGCACCCAGCGCGTGTAAGGCGTTTCCTTCTCAGTGGCGAACTTGCTCGCCATCTCCTCGGAAACGAGCGCTTCCTTTCTCGTGGTCGCCGCTTCTGTCATGTCGGTCCCATCACTGCCGTGTAGCCCTCAGGCCTTTGCGGCGACTTTGGCGCGCAGGTATTGCGCGACCAGCTCGGCCGTCAGCACCACACCGGGTCGGTACTCGGGCGCATCCTCGAGCTGCTCCAGATCGTTCAGCCCGCTAGCCTTGTAAATGCGGTTGATCGCGGAGATCAGTCGCGCCGGTCGGTCCGGGTCCGCGTTGAAATGCTGGTGAATCGTGTTCGGCGGGATGTAGATCACGTCGCCCGCTTCCCATTCGTAACGCTTAACCTCGGTCTGCGGCACCCAGTGATACGTGTCAGTGATCTCCACGTCGCAGTCCTGGTGCAGGTCGTAACCGCGCCCTTCGACCACGTACAAGCATTCCTCGGCCAGATGCCGGTGCCGGCCAGAGCGGCTGCCCGGCGGAATGATCTGCATGTACGCATCGACCGTTTCCATCCGCGTGTTCATCGCTTCGTTCAGCAGATGCTTGAGCAGACCCTGTCGGCTCATCTCCCAAGGCATCTCTTCCGGATGCACGATCTTCTTGCGCTTGGCATTGCGCACCGGCGCCGCCGCCGCATCGTCCAGCAGCGCCTGATATAGCGCCTGCTGCGCCTCGCCCTTAAGCCATGCCCTCGATTCACCCCATGCCATCATCGTGCTCCTTTCGCTGCAACGGTCGGCACTGTGCCGCTCGTCAGTAATCACCGTAGTTGAAGTTCTCTTCCGCCTCTCGCACCTCGAAGCCCTCGGCGCCTGGCGCCGGCTCCGCCGGGCGCGGAGTGACCTGCTTCTGGAACAACATGTTCATGAACATGAACATCGGCTTGGTCTTGATCACGAGTGCCCGCGCCGGCTTGGTGTTGCTGGCGTTGAAGTGCTGGTGCACGCAGTTGTTGTGTACGATCGCGACGTCGCCTGCTTTCCAGTCGTAGCGGATTCCGTCGTGAATCTCGTAGCCGTCGCCGTCTAAGATGTAGAAAGCCGCCTCGTTGACGTGGCCGTGCTTCTGCGATCTCCCGCCCGGGCTGTACTCCTCCAGATGCAAATGGAAGGTCTGCGTGATCCCGTCCTTCGGCTCGACATAATGGCGGCTGAAGGTCTGCGGCCCGTCGGTGAAGCGAATCTTTGACCCCTTACGTACCCGCGGCATCGCACGCAGCCGCGCGAGTTCCTCCTTCAGGCTGTACTGTCCTTGGATGCCGCGGACGAACAAGCGGTCCTTCTTGCTGTGATAGTGCGACTCGTTGCCGACGACGTCGTCGGTGGGATCGGCCTTGCTGAATTGCTTGTCGCTGTCCATACGTCCTCTTGTGCCGTGTTCAGCGGCCATACAACTCCAGCTTGTAGCGCTTCGGTTTCAGCGCCCGGCAGATCTCACGATTGACACCTGCCTGCGGGAGAGCGATTCCCGCCTCGGCCGCCATCTCGGCGACGATCGCCATGTCGTCCTCGGCCCAGGCCATCGTTTGCGTACCCCACTTCTCGAGCGGCCCGTTGGTGCAGCTCGAAATCAACAGCGATTTGCGCAGCGCCTCGACGTCGACACCGTAGTGCTGCGCAAGCGCTAGGCCTTCGTGGTCGGCCACGAGGCACGCCCACAGAATCAAGTTATTGACTGCCTTGGCCACCTGCGCGGTGCCCACGTCGCCGGTGTGCACGACATCGGCCGAATACGCGCGCAGCACGGGCGTCAGCCGCGCCACGACGTCGCCGCTGCCGCCGACGAACGACAGCAGCGTGCCCTGATCGGCCGCTTCGCCACCGCGGCATACGGTCGAGTCGACGACATGCAGCCCGGCGGGCTTGGCCTCCGCGGCGAGCCGCTGCACGGTGAGCGGATGAATCGTGCTGAGGATCGCGATAATTGTCCCGCCCTTGGCCTGGCGCAACGCGCCATCCGCGGCCAGCAGCTCCTGCACTTCTCGATCAAAGCCGACGCACACTAGGATCACGTCGCACGCCGCCGCGAGCGCCGCCGGGGTTCCGGCCCACTGCGCGCCCTGCGCGATCGCGCCAGCGCGCTTGCCGGCGTTCGCGTCGAACGCATAGGTGCTGAACCCCTTGCGCACCAGATGGCCGATGATGGGTGTGCCCATCCTTCCCGCGCCGATCACTCCGACTACCGGATTCATCGCGTTCTCAGCGCTTCTGGGTGATCGTGTCAAGCAGCGCCGGCTGCCCTTGCTTGACCTTCGCGATCGCGCGCGCGAGCGCCGGCGCGACATCGCCCGGCTGGTCGATCGGGCCTTCCGCATACCAGCCCATCGAGCGTGCAAGCGTGGCGAAATCCGGCGCGGGGTCGTCTAGATCCATGCCTATGTATGCACGGTCGACCGGCGTGCCGCGCAGCTTCGCCATCCGGATCTGGTGCTCCCAGTCGTTGAAGTAGGCGCGGTTGTTGTACATGACGACGAGCATCGGGATCCGGTGCTTGGCAGCGACCCATAGCGCACCGGCATCGAACATCAGGTCACCGTCAGGCTGCAGGTCGACGACCAGCCGGCCCGCGTCGCGGTGGGCCAGCGCCACGCCAATCGAGATGCCGATCTGGGTTGCGGTCCCTAGTGACTTGCCGGCGTGTCGGTAGGGACGGTCGAAATCCCACAGTTTGCGGGTCCAGTCTTCGAGCGTGCCGGCGGTCAGCACCCAGTCTTCACCCTTGATCGCTTCCCACACCTCGGAGGCTAGTCGAGGCAGCGTCATCGGGCTGGCGTTCCAGTCGACCTTGGCCTGATCGGCCCATTTCGCGCGCAGCGCCGCGTGCCTCCTGCCGATCGCCTCGGCGCGCTCGCCGATGCGGCGGCTTAGCGCCGCGTCATTGCGAACGCGTTCTCGCAGCAGGCCGGTCAACTGCGCGATCGCGACCGTTGTGTCCGCGAGGATTCGCTGCTCGGCGTACAGCAGGCGCTGGTAGTCCATCGCCCAGGCGGAGAGGTTCAGGTCGCCGAACCCGATATCGATGAAGCGGCATTCTTTCGGGGTCAGGCTCACCAACTCCCGCGTGGCGCTGACCAGCTCGGTCGTCGGCCGCTCCCAGTCGCGCACGTCGAGGCACAGCACGACGTCGGCCGATCGGAACACGTCCTTCGCGAGCGACAGGTTCAGCGGATGCCGGCTGGGGAAATTCAGCCGCATATTCAGGTCGTAGACCGGCGCGCCGAGCGTCTCGGCGAGTTCGACCAGCGCATCGAAGCCGCGCGGGTCACGGCCGACATACTCGGCCAGGATCACCGGGTTGCTCGCGGCCGCAAGTGTTTCAGCGGCTTTCGCCAGTGCGGCAGGATCGGGCGCGATCGGCGTCGGCACCGCCTGGAACGAGGGCGGCGGCAGCTGCACATCGTGCTCGAGCTTTTGTTCCTGAAGCCAGGCGTCGAAACACAGGTAAATCGGTCCGCGCGGTTCGGTCATCATGACCGAATACGCGCGCGCGAACGCTTCCGGAACACCATCGACCGTCGTCGGTTGGTAGTCCCACTTGGTGTAGTCGCGAACCGCCGCGCCCTGCGACTGCGCTGAGTGGATCCAGTCGATCTTCGGCCGACGCTTGGTTTCGTCCATCGGGCCGGTGGCGCCGATAATGAACACTGGCGCACGGTCGATGTAGGCGTAGTACACAGCCATGTTCGCGTGCAGCAAGCCAACCAGGTTGTGCAGAATCGCCGCCATCGGCCGACCCGAGGCCTTAGCGAAGCCGTGCGCGATCTGCACCGCGGTTTCCTCGTGCTGGCAGAGCATCATCACCGGCACGTTGTTGCCATAGTTGACGATCGAATCGTGCAGCCCGCGGAAGCTCGCGCCGGGATTCAGTGCCGCGTACGGCAACTCGTAGCGTCGAAGCAGATCGGCGATGACGTCGGAGGCCCAGCGCTCGCTCGTCCTGACCGCCGCCGGCGTGTGCGCTGGACGCACGACCTTCCCGAAGTTCTCGTCCTTGCCCGACATCATCGCGACTCCACGAAACTCATGCGACTGCGTTCAGTTCGGCCACTTGGCGCACGACGACGCTTTTTTCCGGCCGCACCGTGGCCCAGATCGGTTCGCCGATCGGCGTGCGCAACGACGGATGCGCGCGCGACTGGAGCACGCGCGAACCGAACTTGACCTGGAACTCAACGCTGTCGCCGAGGAACACCTTCTGATCGACCTTGCCGTGCAGTACGTTGATGCCATCGGGCTTGTGATCCGACAGTTCGAGATCCTCCGGCCGGATCGACAGGATGACGGGGTCACCGACGCGCAGCGCGTCGATCGCGTACGAATGCAGCGTGCCGATCTCCGTATGCACGACGTACGCGTGATCGTCGGCGTCCTTGGCGGTGACCGTGCCTTCGACGAAATTGGTCATGCCCACGAAATCGGCGACGAACTGGTTGATCGGTCGCTCGTAGATTTCGCGCGGCGTGCCGATCTGCTGGATGCGCCCCTCGCTCATCACCGCGACCTGGTGCGACAGCGCCAGCGCTTCGGTCTGGTCGTGCGTGACGTACACGGTCGTGATACCGAGCTCGCGCTGCAACCGCTTCAGTTCGAAGCGCATCGCGTCGCGCAGCTTGGCATCGAGGTTCGAAAGCGGCTCGTCAAGCAGGAGCAGCTTCGGCTCCATCACCAACGCGCGCGCCAGTGCCAGCCGTTGCTGCTGGCCGCCCGAGAGCTTGGTCGCCTCGCGGTCTCGCAGGTGGTCAAGCCGCACCGCCTTGAGCACGCGCATTACCTTTGTTTCGATCTCGTCGCGCGACAGGCGTTGCTTTCCGACCCGCAACGGAAAAGCGGCGTTCGAAAACACGTCCATGTGCGGCCAGATCGCGTAGGACTGGAACACCATGCCGAAGCCGCGCCGGTTCGGTGGCACGAACACGTTGCGGGCTGAGGAATAGGCGACAGTCCCGTTGAGGCTGATCTCGCCCGACTTCGGTCGCTCCAGCCCCGCGATTGAGCGCAGCGTGGTAGTCTTGCCGCAGCCGCTAGGGCCGAGCAGCGTAAAGAAATGCCCGGTCGGCACCTCGAAGGTGACGTCCTGAGCCGCTTTGACCGCCTGCCCCAGCTCGTTCGTGTACTCCGTATAAAGCGCGTTGACCTTCAGCACGATGCGCTCCTGCCGCTTATTGCTTGATGCCGAACTTGCTCCCGACCCATTGAGCCACCATAACGAGCAGGAACAGCATTAGGATGAACAGTACCCCGAGCGCCGACAGCTCGACGTATTGGCCGTTCTCCCACAGTTCCCAGATCATGATCGATATGACCTCGGTGCCCGGGCTGTAGAGCAGGATCGACGCCGACAGCTCGCGTATCGAGACGATCATCACGTAGATCCATCCGGCCAGCAGGCCGGGCTTGAGCAACGGCAGGACGATGCGGCGGAAGGTCGCGCCCCAGGAGGCGCCGCTCATCGCGGCCGATTCCTCCAGTTCCTTGTGGATCTGCAGCATCGACGTCGTGTTGTAGCGCAGCCCGTACGGCATGAAGCGCGTCACGTAGGCGATGAACATGATCCACATCGTTCCGTAGACGCCGATATCAAAGTACAGGTAGAAAATCATTATCGACAGGCCGAGCACGAGCCCGGGGAACACCATCGGCAGCGACGCGATGTTGTCGAGCAGCCAGCGGCCTGGCAACTTGGTCTTGACGACGATCCAGCAGATCACCGAGGTCACCAACATCACCACGGTCGCGGTGCCGAACGCCAGCAACAGGCTGTTCCAGAGGGCGCGCGTCAGATTCGGATACGTCAGCACGAAGCGGTATGGATCAAGCGTCAGGTTGCCCAGCGCCGCCAGCGACGGCACCGAGTAAAACTTCTGGAACGAGGACCACAGCAGCACCAGGAACGGCAGCACCACGATCAGCAGGAAGTAGACGATGAAAACGGCTGCCGCGAGCCAGCGCCACGGCCCGAGGTCGATCTGGCGCGGCCGAAAGCCCTTGCCAGTCATCGTCGCGTACTTGGATCCGCTCGACGACAGCTTCGAGATAAAGTAGATGCCGACCGTGGTGATAGCCAGTAGGGTCACCGCGTACGACGAGGCGAGTCCGATCTGGCTCGGGTAGCGATGCATCGCCTCATAAATCGACGACGTAAACACCGGGATGCCAACCGGAAGACCAAGCAGCGCCGGCACCTCGAACGACTCGATCGCGCGCACAAACAGGATCAGCAACGTAGCGAAGATCGCCGGCCAGACCAGCTTCAGCGTGACGTTCCACAGCACTTGGAATACGTTGGCGCCGCTCATCGTCGCCGACTCCTCGAGCGACGGATCCATCGCCCGGAATGCCGCCGTCATCAGCAGGAAGGCCATCGGCGAGTAGTGCAGGCCGTCGACCCAGATCATTCCCGCCATTGAGTAGATGTTGAATGGCGGCGATTCCAGCCCAAACCAGCTCTGCAAGACGAGGTTGATGATGCCGATCTTCGGGCTCGCCAGCAGGATCCACGCCACCGTGAACAAAATGCCGGGGATTACCAGCGGGATCAGCGACAGCGCGAAGAACAGTTTCTTCAGCGGCGTGTTGGTACGTTCGTTCATCCATGCCAGCGTGGCGCCGATCAGAAACGCGACGGCCGCGGTGCCGGCGGCGAACTGCAGCGAGTTAGCAAACAACCGCAGCGTCTCGGGGCTGCCATAGGCAGTGGCGTAGTTGTCGAAGGTGAATTCGGCCGCCTTGTTCACCGTCTGCGGCGTGGAGAAGCTTTGCCACAGCAGGAAGATGAGCGGCATCACCGCGATGTAGACCGTAAAGGCGACGCATACGCCGATCACGATCCACTTCCATTCGAAATGCCAGCGCGACGCCGGCCCAGCGGTGGCGAGGGCGGGGTAACCCGCTGTTCGTTGCATCGACCAGTCTCCTGACACCCGTTTCGGCGCTGGCAGCGCCGCCATGCTGACCCAGTTGGTTCTTCTATATGGAACCTCGGTCTGCATAGTGATACGCAATCTAACAACGACTTCGGGGTGTGTCAATGAGGATCCCTGCTGGCGTAAACCCGCAGCACGCGCAGAGCGTCGCTCGCCCGCATAACTCATCAAGGAGGTACGCGCGTCCGTGCAAGGCCGGGTTGAATCAAGCGCCTGTACAAGATTCAGCGGAGGGTGCGCTGATGGCAATTTGTACTACGGCGTTCGCGCGCAGCGGGCGGCGCGAGATCGAAGGTAATTTCAATGGCGGCGACGTTTCGAGCGACTGCGAGCTGCCGTTGTCGCATGAGGTCGATCGGCAGTTGCTTCTGACGGAGCACATCGCACTGACGTTGCCTCACGCACGGCATGCAGCTCGGGTGCGCCACTCAGTGCACGACGTGATGCGCCAGCGCGTGTACGCGATCGCGCAGGGCACGAAGATCTGAATGACCACGACACCTTGCGGCGCGACTTATCGCTGCAAACCGCAGAGGAAGGTGCCGGCAGCCTCGCCATAGCCGAGGAAGTTCAGCGACTCTTGACAGCGGGGTGCGGTTCAGCGTCTGGATCCGCCTTTTCTCGTCGCAGCTCATCACAAGGGGGGGCTCCGACGGATTCCGGTACAGCCCCACGACATGGACCAGCTTGTTCTCGAAGCGTGGGTCGCGCAACGGCTTGAAGGCGCTGCAAGCGCGGCTTCGGTCCGTTGCGCCGCCACGCGCGGCGGCACTCAGCCCCAGCTGCGCAGCCCGCGCGCGCGTGCTCCAGTGCGTGGCCGCGACCGGCATTTAATGCAGCGTCGAGTGCACGATGCGCGACTCCTTCTGTGGCGTCGCGCTCAGTGTGCGCCCCACGCGTGCGACGTCCCGCCGCAGGGCTGCGATGCCGCTCTCGAGGAAGTACCGGCGCCACAGCGCCGCCTGCCGCCGATCAAGCCTGACCTCGGCGGCCATGGCAATGTTCTGCCAGCCCTTCACCCCAGCAGAATCGCGCGGACGCGCTGCTTCACGCACACCCGCATACGTCGGCGTTGGGACAGGATGCGCAACTCGCACTCGGCGCGCGCACCCAGTTCGATCTTCGCCGCAAGTCGCATCGCTCCAGCCTCCCAGATCACACGCGCGTTCACGAAAATAAGCTCAGCTAACTTCGACGCACTACACTAGCAGGCAGTCGCGCGATCAGATTGCCAGCACGGCACGGCTGACCAAGAATGCCGCAGAGTCGTCGTCCACGGCGGCCGGCACAATGGCGCGTCGCAGGTACGGCGCGCGTATCGAGTCCGCGCGACAGCGGCGTCAACCCAGAAGGAGACACCAGGATGAATCGGACACTGAACGGTGCGCGCCGGCGCGCGCTGTGCGGGATCGCCGCGACGGCGGCATGTTGCGCGCTGCCTGCCGCCGCGTTCGCGCAGGAGGCGTTCAAGGTCGGGCTGATCCTGCCGATGACGGGACCGTTCGCGTCGACCGGCCGGCAGATCGAGGCGGCCGTCCGCCTCTACATGGCCCAGCACGGCGACACCGTCGCGGGCCGCAAGGTCCAGGTGATCGTCAAGGACGACACGGGCCTGGCTCCCGAGACGACGAAGCGAATCGCGCAGGAACTCGTCGTGCAGGAAAAGGTGGGGGCGCTGGCGGGCTTTGGCCTGACGCCGCTCGCGCTCGCCGCGGCACCGGTCGCCACCGAAGCGAAGGTGCCGATGATCGTGATGGCGGCGGCCACGGGGATGATCCCGACCCGCTCGCCCTTCATCGTGCGGCCGAACTTCACGCTGCCGCAGGTCACCGCGCCGATCGCCGAGTGGGCGGTGAAGAACCGGATCAAACGCGTGTTCACGATGGTCACCGACTACGGCCCGGGACTGGATGCCGAGAAGACCTTCCACGCGGTGTTCAAGGCCGCCGGCGGCGAGATCGTCGCGTCCGTGCGAACGCCGCTGCGCAATCCGGATTACGCCCCGTTCCTGCAGCGCGCGAAGGACGCGAAGCCGGACGCGCTGTTCGTGTTCGTGCCGTCGGGCGAAGGACTCGCCGTGATGAAACAGTTCGAAGAGCGCGGCCTGAAGCAGGCGGGAATCCGCCTGATCGGAACCGGCGACGTCACCGACGACGACCTGCTCGAGAGCATGGGACCGGCGGCGGTCGGCGTGATCACGTCGTTCCACTACTCGGCCGCGCACGATTCGCCCGAGAACAAGGCCTACGTCGACGCCTTCATGAAGGCGAACAAGGGCATGCGCCCCAACTTCCACTCGGTCGGCGGCTACGACGGCATGCACCTGATCTACGAAGCGCTGAAGAAGACCGGCGGCAAGGGCACCGGCGAGCAGCTCGTCGAAGCGATGAAGGGGATGAAGTGGGTCAGCCCGCGCGGGCCGATCTCGATCGACCCGGCGACGCGCCAGCCGATCCAGACCGTCTATCTGCGCGAAGTGAAGATGGTCGACGGCAAGCCGTGGAACATCGAGTTCGACAAGTTCGAGAACGTCAAGGATCCGGGCAACTGACCTTCGCTCGGGCAGCCGGCAGTTGAACTTCCTGCCATGCTGGGCAACCTGATCGGGGTCCTGTTCGACGGCGTCGCCTACGGCAGCCTGCTGTTCGTGATCAGCATCGGCCTGTCGGTCACGATGGGGCTGATGAACTTCGTGAACCTCGCCCACGGCGCGTTCGCGATGCTGGGCGGCTATGCCTGCGTGCTGCTGATGACGCGCGCCGGCGTGCCGTTCCTCGCGACGCTGCCTGCGGCCTTCGTCGTCGCCGCCGCGGCCGGCTTCGCGCTCGAGCGCACCTTGTACCAGCGCCTGTACCGGGCCACCCACCTCGAACAGGTGATGTTCACGATCGGCATCGTGTTCATGGCGGTCGCGGTGACGACGTACTTCTTCGGTCCGTCGCAGCAGCCGGTGCGGCTGCCGGAGTTCCTGCGCGGCCAGGTGCAGGTCTTCGGCCTGGGGCTGGGCGCCTACCGGATCTTCCTGATCGCGGTGGTCGCGGTCGTGACGGTCGCGCTGCATTGGATGCTCACGCGAACGCGCTTCGGCGCCCAGGTGCGCGCGTCGGTCGACAACGCGGTCGCGTCGGCGGGCCTGGGCATCAACGTCAACCGCGTCTTCGGCGCGACCTTCGCGCTCGGCTCCGGCCTCGCGGGGCTCGGCGGCGGGCTGGGCATCGACGTACTCGGCCTCGATCCCACGTTCCCGCTGAAGTACATCGTGTACTTCCTGCTCGTCGTCGCCGTCGGCGGCGCAGGCACGATCAAAGGCGGGCTGGTCGCCGCGATGGTCCTCGACATCTGCGACGTCGCCGGCAAGTACTACGTGCCGGAGATCGGCTCGTTCATCATCTACTTCCTGATGGTCGCGCTGATGATCGCCTTTCCGGCCGGGCTGTACGGCAGGCGGGCATGAGCGACGCGCAAACCGCCGCCGGTCGCGCGATGTCCGCGAATCGCCGCGCTGCGGCCGCCGCGCCGAAGCTGCCGGCCGACCGCTGGCACCCGCTCGAAATCGCGTTCTGGGCCGCGACGGTCGCGGCGTTCTTCGCCTTTCCGGACCATCGCGTGCTGGGCAGCCAGATCCTGATCACCGGGCTGTTCGCGGTGACGCTGGACCTGATCCTCGGCTACGCGGGCATCGTCTCGCTGGGACACGCGGCGTACTTCGGCATCGGCGCCTATGCCGCCGGGCTGCTCGCCGTGCACGGCTGGGGCGAGCCGGTCAGCGGACTCGCCGTCGCAGGCGCCGCGGGCGGGATCGTCGGCTTCGCGACCAGCTTCCTCGTGGTGCGCGGGTCCGACCTCGCCCGGCTGATGGTCACACTCGGCATCGGCCTGATGCTGTTCGAGGCGGCGAACCAGTTGCCGTCGATCACGGGCGGCGCCGACGGCCTGACCGGCGTGACGATGTGGAAGCTCGCGGGCCTGTTTGCGTTCGATCTGCGCGGCAGCACCGCGTACCTGTACAGCCTCGCGGTGCTGTTCGCGCTGTTCGCCGTCGCGCGCCGCATCGTGAATTCGCCGTTCGGCCTGTCGCTGCGCGGAATCCGCGAGAACGCACGCCGGATGCCAGCGATCGGCGCGCCGGTCGCGCGCCGGCTGGTGGCCGTTTACACGATCAGCGCGGCGATGGCCGGCGTGGCCGGCGGCCTGCTCGCGCAGACCACCCAGTTCGTGGGCCTCGACGTGTTCGGCTTTCCGCGTTCCGCCGACTTGATGATCCTGCTGGTGCTCGGCGGCACCGGGCGCCTGTACGGCGGACTCGTGGGCGCCGCGATCTTCATGGTCGCGCACCACTTCCTCTCGGACCTGAACCCGATCTACTGGCAGTTCTGGATCGGGCTGCTGCTGGTCGTCGTCGTGCTGTTCGCGCGCGGCGGCATCCTCGGCGCGCTCGAATCCGTCTGGTCGCGCATGCACGGAGCGCGTCGATGAGCATCGCGCTGCGGACCGAGCGCCTGTCGAAGCACTTCGGCGCGTTCAAGGCGGCGAGCCAGGTGTCGCTCACGGTGCCGCAGGGCGCGCGGCACGCGCTGATCGGACCGAACGGCGCCGGCAAGACCACGCTGATCAACTTGCTGACGGGCGTGTTCGCGCCCACCGAAGGCGATGTCTTCCTCGGCGACGAGCGCATCACCGCGCTGCCGCAGCACCTGCGCGTCAAGCGCGGAATGACGCGCACCTTCCAGATCAACACGCTGTTCGCTGGTCTGACGGTGCTCGAATCGGTCACGCTCGCCGTGTGCGAACGCAAGGGGCGCGCCGGCCTGTGGCACCAGACGGTCGCCGCACAGCGCGCAGAAGCCGACGAGGCGCTGGCGCTGCTGCGGTCGCTTCAGCTCGGCGACGACGCGGACACGCTGACGCGCAACCTGCCCTACGGCAAGCAGCGGCTGGTCGAGATCGCGCTGGCGCTCGCCACGAAGCCGCGCATCCTGCTGCTCGACGAGCCCGCAGCCGGCATCCCGGCGGGCGAGAGCGCCGAACTGTTCGCCGTGATCGCGGCGCTGCCGCGCGACGTGACGGTGCTGTTCATCGAGCACGACATGGATCTGGTGTTCCGGTTCGCGGAGCGGATCACGGTGCTCGTCGGCGGCCGGGTGCTGACCGAAGGCACGCCGGCCGAGATCGCCGCCGATCCGCGCGTGCGCGAGGTCTACCTGGGCGAGGCGCAACATGCCTGAGCTGCTCGCCGTCGAAGGACTGTGCGCCGGCTACGGCGATTCGGTCGTGATCGACGACGTGTCGTTCGCGCTCGAAGAAGGCGACAGCCTGGCGCTGCTGGGCCGCAACGGCATGGGCAAGACGACGCTGCTCACGACGCTGATGGGTCTGACGCAGCGGCACCGCGGCTCGCTGCGCTGGCGCGGCACGGACCTCGCGGCGCTTCCCACGCACCGGCGCTGCCATGCGGGGCTCGGCTGGGTTCCGCAGGAGCGCTTCGTGTTCCCGTCGCTGACGGTCGAAGAGCACCTGACCGCCGTCGCGCGGCCGGGCCCCTGGACCGTGCCGAAGGTCTACGAGATCTTCCCGCGGCTCGGGCAGCGGCGCGCCAATTTCGGCAACCAGTTGTCGGGCGGCGAACAGCAGATGCTGGCGATCGCCCGCGCGCTGATGGTCAACCCGCGGCTGCTGCTGCTGGACGAGCCGATGGAGGGTCTGGCGCCGATCATCGTGCAGGAGCTGATGGGCGTGATCCGCGAGCTGGTCGAGGAAACCGGGATGACGGTGATCGTGGTCGAGCAGCACGCCAAACTCGCGCTGTCGCTGACGCACAAGGCGATCGTCCTCGAACGCGGCCGCGTCGTGCACGCCGGCGACAGCGAGTCGCTGCTACGCGACCCCGACACGCTGCACCGGCTCGTCGCGGTCGCGTGAAGGACCTCCGGTGGAGCGCATGCCGATGAAAGCGATCCGGATCATCGAAGACGAACACCGCTCGATCACCGCGGTACTCGAAGGACTTCGCCAACTGGTCGCCGAAGCCGATGCGGGCGCGACGGCGCCGGACTTCGAACTGATGGCGGCGATGCTCCGCTACATCGAAGCCTTCCCCGAGCGACTGCATCACCCGAAGGAAGACGACTTCCTGTTCGCTCGACTGCGCGCGAGGCGGCCCGACGCGGCGCCGCTGCTCGATCGGTTGAGTCGCGAACACGAGCAGGGGCGCGCGCACTTCGCCGAGCTGAAAGCCGCGTTCGAGCGCTACCGGCAAGATCCCGCCGCGCGGCGCGACTTCGCCGACCGGATCGAGCGCTATGCCGAGCTTCACTGGCGGCACATGCGCCGCGAGGAAGACGAAGTGCTGCCGCTGGCGCTGCAGGCGCTCGCGCCCGGCGACTGGGAAGCGATCGACGCGGCGTTCGCTTCGAACGATGATCCCGTCGTCGGCATCGGGGCGACGCGCGAGTTCCGCCGGCTGTTCCGGCAGATCGCGTTGCGCGCGCCGCCGCCGCTCGGCGTCGGGCCGCCGGCGCCCGACGCAAAATAGGCGCAGCCGAGAACCCAGGCGCCGGCGAGCTGCCGGGTTGCGCGAAAGGGAGGCCATGAGCAAGACCCAAGTGGCGATCATCGGCGGCGGCCCGGCCGGGCTGCTGTTGTCCGAAATCCTGCACCGCGCGGGTGTGGACAGCGTCGTGCTCGAAAGGCACACGCGCTCGCACGTGCTGTCGCGAATCCGCGCCGGCGTACTCGAGCAGACGACCGTCGAGGTGCTGCGCGCCAACGGGCTGGCCGAGCGAATGGACCGCGAGGGGCACCCGCACGACGGCATCCGCATCGCCTGGGCCGGCCGCGAGACCTTCTATCTCGACACGTTCAAGCACGCCGGCAAGCGCTTCATGGCGTATGGCCAGGCCAGCATCCAGGAGGACTTGTACGCCGCGCTCGACCGGCGCGGCGGGCGTCTGCTGACCGAGGCCGAGGACGTGCAGTTGCACGACATCGCCGGCGAACGGCCGTACGTAACGTGCCGGCACGCAGGCGAGCGCCTGCGCATCGATTGCGACTTCATCGCCGGCTGCGACGGATTTCACGGCGCCTCGCGCGCGTCGATCCCGCGCGAGGCGCGAACCGAGTACGAGAAGGTCTATCCGTTCGGCTGGCTCGGCATCCTGTCGCGCACGCCGCCGCTGCCGGACGTCACCTACGTCAACCACCCGCGCGGGTTCGCGCTCGGGTCGATGCGCAGCCCGACGCTCAGCCGTTACTACATTCAGGTTCCGCTGGACACCAGAATCGAGGACTGGCCCGATGAGCGTTTCTGGGCCGAGCTGAAGACGCGCTTCCCGCACGAGCTCGCAGCGCGGATCGTCGAGGGGCCGTCGATCGAGAAGTCGATCGCGCCGCTGCGCAGCTTCGTCTGCGAGCCGATGCGCCACGGACGCCTGTTCCTGTGCGGCGACGCCGCGCACATCGTCCCGCCCACCGGCGCCAAAGGGCTCAACCTCGCCGTGTCCGACGCCTTTTATCTCGGGCGCGCGCTCGCCGCGTACTACCGCGACGGCACGCCGCGGCTGATCGACGAATACAGCGCGACGGCGCTGCGCCGCGTCTGGAGCTCGACGCGAACGTCGTGGTACCTGACCAACCTGCTGCACCGCTACCCGGACGCCAGCAACTTCGATCAGCGCGCGCAGGAGGCCGAACTCGAGTTCCTGATGTCGTCGCCGCACGCGCTCGCCGCGCTCGCGGAGATGTACGCCGGCAGAGCCCTGGAAGACGCCTGACGGCTTCTCACGCGTCGCGCCGCCAGAGCGCGTGCAGCGTCTCGACGATTAGGTCCGCGCCGAGCTCGAGCAGCCGGCCGCGCGGACGCTGCGTCGAAGTCGCCAGCCATAGTTGCGTGGCGAGCTGTCCGCTCTGCGCGTGGATCGGCTGCGCGATCAGCGCGCGCTCGTGGCCGCTGCCGCGCAGCGCGTTGAGCGCGAGCACGGCGGACAGCGGCGCGCGCTCGACCAGATCGAGGATCGCCGGAACGCTCTCGATCTCCAGGCCGACGCGCGGCTCGAGCCCGATGCCAGCGAGCGCGGTCTCGACCAGCATCCGGATCGAGTGCGGGCGGCTCGGGATGACGAGCTCCCGCTCGGCGAGTTCGCCGAGCGAGACCGCCGGGCCGATCAGGCCCTTGCGGCGCCGGCGTCCGCGCGCGGAGATCAGATACAGCGGCTCCTCGACGATCAGCTTCAGGTCGACCGCGCCGCTCGCGGCGACCGGATGAACGACCGCGCAGTCGATCCGCCCCTGCGCGAGCCACTCGAGAATGTAGATCGACAACCCTTCGACGACGGTCAGCGTGGCGTTCGGAAAGCGCTCGCGAAACGCCGCGACGAGCGGCCCCGTCAGCGTGCGGCTGACGCTCGGCGGCAGGCCGAGCGCGAGCCGGCCGGCCGGCACGCCGCGATGGTCTTCGAGATCCAGCCGCGCGCGGGCGACCTGCTGCAGGATCCCGCGCCCGTGCGCGAGCAGCCGTTTGCCGGCCTCGGTCAGCGTCACCCCGCGGCCGTTGCGATGGAACAGCGTCTGGCGAAGTTCGAGCTCGAGCGTGCGGATCTGCCGGCTCATCGCCGGTTGCGCGACGCGCATGACCTGCGAGGCCCGGGTGAAGCTGCCCAACTCCGCCACCTGAACGAAATACTCGATCTGCTTCAGGTCCACGCAACGATGCTCATAGCGAATTGCTCTAGCAGCTAGTGTAGCGATCGCGTTGCAGAATGACCGGCGCTGGCGAAGAATCCGGCCATGCTCAACAGCGCGATTCGCGGCATCTCGTCGATGGCCACGCGCCAGATCGTCGCCGAGCTCGCCGAGGCGTACCGGCGCCGCTGCGGCGTGGACGTCGCCTTCGAGTCGGTCGGCGGCGTCGACGCGGCCCGGCGCGTGCAGGCCGGCGAGCCCTTCGACGTGACGGTGCTCGCCTCCGATGCGATCGACCGGCTGGTCGCGTCGGGACACGTGCTCGCGGGCAGCCGCGTCGACCTCGTGCGCTCGGGCGTGGCGATCGCCGTGCGCGCCGACGCCGCGCGGCCCGACGTCGCGACCGAAGACGCGCTGCGGCGCGCGGTCCTCGCGGCGCGCACCGTCGGCTACTCGACCGGGCCGAGCGGCGTTGCGCTGCTCGCGCTGTTCGACCGCTGGGGGATCGCCGAAGCGATCCGCGATCGGCTGGTCCAGGCGCCGGCCGGCGTCCCGGTCGGCACGCTGGTGGCGCGCGGCGATGTCGAGCTCGGTTTCCAGCAGTTGAGCGAGCTGCTGCACCTGCCGGGAGTCGCGCTGCTCGGACCGATGCCGCCGGGCGCCGAGATCGTCACGACCTTCAGCGGCGGCGTGTGCGCGACCTCGACGCGATCCGCCGACGTGCGCGCGCTGCTCGACTTCATGCGCTCGCCCGCGGCCGCCGAAGCCAAGCGGCGCCACGGCATGGATCCCGCCTGACTGCCGCGCGCCCAACGAATGGAGTCCCCATGATCATCGACTGCCATGGCCACTACACGACCGCCCCCAAGGCGTTGGAGGAGTGGCGCAACCGCCAGATCGCCGGCATCGGGAACCCGGCGGCGAAGCCGAAGGTCGCCGACCTCGCGATCAGCGACGACGAGCTGCGTCACTCGATCGAGACGAACCAGCTCAAGTTCATGCGCGAGCGCGGCCACGACGTGACGATCTTCAGCCCGCGCGCGAGCTTCATGGCGCACCACATCGGCGACTTCGGCGTCAGCTCGGACTGGGCGTCGATCTGCAACGAGCTGATCTTCCGCGTGTGCAGGCTCTTCCCGGACAACTTCGTCGGCTGCGCGATGCTGCCGCAGTCGCCGGGCGTGGACCCGAGAACCTGCATCGCCGAACTCGACCGCTGCGTGAAGGACTACGGATTCGTCGCGATCAACCTGAACCCCGACCCGTCGGGCGGGCACTGGAAGGAGCCGCCGCTCACGGACCGATGGTGGTACCCGGTCTACGAGAAGATGGTCGAGTACGACATCCCGGCGATGATCCACGTGAGCACCTCGTGCAACGCCTGCTTTCACACGACCGGCGCGCACTACATCAACGCCGACACGACGGCGTTCATGCAGCTCGTGCAGGGCGACCTGTTCAGGGACTTCCCGACGCTGCGCTTCGTCATCCCGCACGGCGGCGGCGCGGTGCCTTACCACTGGGGCCGCTACCGCGGGCTCGCGCAGGAACTGAAGAAGCCGCTGCTGACGGACCACCTGTTGAACAACGTCTTCTTCGACACCTGCGTGTATCACCAGCCGGGCATCGACCTGCTGACCCGGGTGATCCCGGTCGACAACATCCTGTTCGCCAGCGAGATGATCGGCGCGGTGCGCGGCATCGACCCGCAGACGGGACACCACTTCGACGACACCCGGCGTTATGTCGATGCGGCCGGCATCGACCCGCAGGCGCGCTACAAGATCTACGAGGGCAACGCGCGCCGCGTCTATCCGCGCCTGGACGCCGCGCTCAAGATGCGGGGCAAGTGAGGGACGCCATGTACCAACTGGGCATCGTCAAACGCAACGTCGCGCGGGCCGACCGCGCCGCGGTCGACCGGCTCGCCGGCTTCGGCGTGGCGACGATCCACGAGGCGATGGGCCGCGTCGGCCTGATGAAGCCGTACCTGCGGCCGATCTATCCGGGCGCCCGCGTCTGCGGGACGGCCGTCACCGTGCTGATGCACCCGGGCGACAACTGGATGATGCACGTGGCCGCCGAGCAGATCCGCGACGGCGACGTCGTCGTCGCCGCCGTCACCGCCGACTGCACCGACGGCTTTTTCGGCGAACTGCTCGCGACGAGTTTCCGCGCGCGCGGCGCCCGCGGGCTCGTCATCGATGCCGGCGTGCGCGACGTGCGCGATCTGACCGCGATGCAGTTTCCGGTGTGGAGCAAGGCGATCAGCGCCAAGGGAACGATCAAGGCCACGCTCGGCTCGGTCAACGTGCCGGTCGTGTGCGCGGGCGCGCTCGTCAATCCCGGCGACGTCATCGTCGCCGACGACGACGGTGTGGCTGTCGTTCCGTCGGCCGATGCCGCGCGGACCGCGGACGCCGCCGCGGCGCGCGAGGCCAACGAGGCCGACAAGCGCGCCAAGCTCGCCGCCGGCGTGCTCGGGCTCGACATGTACAACATGCGCGAGCCGCTCGCGAAGGCCGGCTTGAAGTACGTCGACTGATCGCGATGAACCAGGATCCGAAGCGCTGGCGCATTGGGCTCGTCGGTTACGGCGAAGTCGGCCGCATCCTGGCCGAAGACCTGCGCGCGCAGGGCGTGGCGGACGTGGGCGCGTATGACATCAAGCTCGGCGGCCCCGCCGAGCCGCCGCTGCGGGAGCACGCGGCCCGGTTCGGCGTTCATCTGCACCCATCGCACGCTGCGCTCGCCTCCGCGAGCGATCTCGTGGTGTCGGCGGTCACCGCCAGCCAGACCGTTCAGGCGGCGCAGGCGTGCGCGCCCACGATCGCCCGCGGCGCCTGGTTTCTCGACTTCAACTCGGCATCGCCCGGCGCGAAGGCGCGAGCGGCGGAGCCGATCGAACGCGCCGGCGCCAACTACGTCGAGGCGGCGGTGATGACTTCGGTGCCGCCTTACCGGATCAAGGTGCCGATGCTGCTCGGCGGCGCGCGCGCGGCCGAGCTCGTTGCGCTGATCAATGCGCTCGGCTTTGCCGCGCGTTTCGTCAGCGACCGGCTGGGCGTGGCGTCGGCGACGAAGATGTGCCGCAGCGTGATGATCAAGGGGCTCGAAGCGATGGTGATCGAGAGCTTCACGGCAGCCCGCCACTACGGCGTCGAAGACGCCGTGATCGCGTCGCTGAAGGAGACCTTTCCCGGAATCGACTGGGAACGCCAGGGCGCTTACTTCTTCCAGCGCGTCATCGAACACGGCCGGCGCCGCGCCGAGGAGATGCGCGAAGTCGCGCAGACCGTGCGCGAAGCCGGTCTGCAGCCCTGGTCGTCCGCGGGAACGGCCGAGCGGCAGGCATGGATGGCCGACCTCGCCGACGCGGGCGTGTTCGGCGCGCGCGGCGAAGCCGGTTTCGCGCGCAGCGCGGACTGGCGCGCGGAAGCCGATCGCATCCTGGCGTCGCTCGGGAAAAAGGTTTGACATGGGGTTCGACAAGACGCCGGGCTGGCTCGACTGGTGCGCGAACCCGTCGAAGCCCCGTTTTCGCGTGCCGGCCGGCAGCGTCGACGCGCATTGCCACGTGTTCGGTCCGGGAAGCGAGTTCCCGTACGCGCCCGAGCGCAAGTACACGCCCTGCGATGCGTCCAAGCAGCAACTGTTCGCGCTGCGCGACCACCTGGGCTTCGCGCGCAACGTGATCGTGCAGGCGACCTGCCACGGCGCCGACAACCGCGCGATGCTCGACGCGTGCGTCGCCTCCCGGGGCAAGGCGCGCGGTGTGGCCACCGTCCGCCGCAGCGTGACCGACCGCGAACTCGTCGAGATGCACGTGGCCGGCGTGCGCGGCGTTCGCTTCAACTTCCTGAAGCGGCTCGTGGACTTCACGCCCAAGGACGAACTGCTGGAGATCGCCCGGCGGATCGCGCCGCTCGGCTGGCACGTCGTCGTCTACTTCGAGGCGCAGGACCTGCCCGAGCTTTGGGATTTCTTCACCGCGCTGCCGACGACGGTCGTCGTCGATCACATGGGCCGGCCCGACGTGCGCAAGCCGGTCGACGGGCCCGAGTTCGAACTGTTCGTCAGGCTGCTGCGGGAGCACCCGAACGTGTGGTCGAAGGTCAGTTGCCCCGAACGTCTGACCGTCTCGGGCCCGCCCGCGCTCAACGGCGAACGCATCGCCTATCGCGACGTCGTTCCGTTCGCGCGCCGCATCGTCGAGACCTTTCCGGACCGCGTGCTGTGGGGCACCGACTGGCCGCATCCGAATCTGAAGGACCACATGCCGGACGACGGCCTGCTGGTCGACTTCATCCCGCACATCGCACCGACGGCCGAACTGCAGCGCAAGCTGCTGGTCGACAATCCGATGCGGCTTTACTGGCCCGAAGAGGCGAGAACCTGGCCCGAGTAGGAGGCCGTGATGGCACTGGACAAGCCGTACAAGGACATTCCCGGAACGATCATTTTCGACGCCGAACAGGCGCGCAAGGGCTACTGGCTCAACCAGTTCTGCATGAGCCTGATGAAGGCCGAGAACCGCGCGCGCTTCAAGGCGAACGAGCGCGCCTACCTCGACGAGTGGCCGATGACCGAGGAGCAGAAGCAGGCGGTGATGGCGCGCGACCTGAACCGCTGCATGGCGCTCGGCGGGAACATCTACTTCCTCGCCAAGATCGGCGCCACCGACGGCAAGAGCTTTCAGCAGATGGCCGGCAGCATGACCGGAATGACCGAACAGGAGTATCGCGACATGATGCTGGCCGGAGGCCGCTCGATCGAAGGCAACCGCTACCTCGGCGAAGACGGCGACGCGCAGCCGCACCGTCAGCCCCAGGGCCGGGCCGGCCGCAAGGAAGCCTGACCATGGCGCGCATCACCGCTTCCGTTTACACGTCTCACGTGCCGGCGATCGGCGCCGCGCTCGACCTCGGCAAGACGCACGAGCCGTACTGGCAGAAGGTCTTCTCCGGCTACGAAGCGTCGAAACAGTGGATCAGGGAGAACACGCCCGACGTGATCTTCCTCGTCTACAACGACCACGCGAACGCGTTCAGCCTCGAGCTGATTCCGACCTTCGCGATCGGCTGCGCGGCCGAGTTTCCGGTCGCCGACGAAGGCTGGGGACCGCGCCCGGTACCCAAGGTCGTCGGCCACCCCGAACTGGCGTCGCACATCGCGCAGAGCGTGATCCAGGACGACTTCGACCTGACCATCGTCAACAGGATGGAGGTCGACCACGGCCTGACGGTGCCATTGTCGCTGCTGTTCGGCCAGCCCGAGGCTTGGCCGTGCCGGGTCATTCCGTTCGCGGTCAATGTCGTGCAGTACCCGGTGCCTTCGGGCCGGCGCTGCTTTGCACTCGGCCAGTCGATCCGCAGAGCGATCGAGCGCTACGACGAGCCGTTGAACGTGCAGATCTGGGGCACCGGCGGCATGAGCCATCAGTTGCAGGGCGCGCGCGCCGGCCTGATCAACAAGGAGTGGGACAACCGCTTCCTCGACCGGCTGATCGACGATCCGGCCGGGCTCGCCGAGATGCCGCACATCGAGTACGTCCGCGAGGCGGGCTCCGAAGGCATCGAACTGGTGATGTGGCTGATTGCGCGCGGCGCGATGGCCGACGTGGCCGGCGGCCCCAAGCCCAAGGTCAGGCACCGCTTCTATCACGTGCCCGCCAGCAATACCGCCGTCGGGCATCTGGTCCTGGAGAACGCATGAGCAAGACGATCGGTGTTGCGCTGGCCGGTGCCGGCGCGTTCGGCATCAAGCATCTGGAGGCGATGCAGAAGATCGAAGGCGTGCGCGTGGTCTCGCTGGTCGGCCGCGAGCTCGCCAAGACGCGGGAGGTCGCGGACAGGTTCGGCATCGATCACGTGACCACCGATCTGGCCGAGACGCTCGCGCGCAGCGACGTCGACGCGGTGATCCTCGCGACGCCGACGCAGCTTCACGCGGCGCAGGGCATCGCCTGCCTGAAGGCCGGCAAGCACGTGCAGATCGAGATCCCGCTGTGCGACCGGCTCGCCGACGGCGAAGCGGTCGTCGCGCTGCAGAAGCAGACCGGGCTCGTGGCGATGTGCGGCCACACGCGCCGCTTCAATCCGAGCCACCAGTGGGTGCACCGGCGGATCCAGGCGGGCGAACTGTCGATCCAGCAGATGGACGTGCAGACGTACTTCTTCCGCCGCACCAACATCAACGCGCTGGGCCAGCCCCGCTCATGGACCGACCACCTGCTGTGGCACCACGCGGCGCACACGGTCGATCTGTTCGCCTATCAGACCGGCGGCGAGATCGTCGCCGCCAACGCGCTGCAGGGTCCGATCCATCCGACGCTGGGCATCGCGATGGACATGTCGATCCAGCTCAAGTCGAGCACCGGCGCGATCTGCACGCTATCGCTGTCGTTCAACAACGACGGCCCGCTCGGCACGTTCTTCCGCTACATCTGCGACAACGGCACCTACATCGCGCGTTACGACGATCTGTACGACGGCAAGGACAACAAGATCGACGTGTCCAAGGTCGATGTGTCGATGAACGGCATCGAACTGCAGGACCGCGAGTTCTTCGCCGCGATCCGCGAAGGGCGGGAACCGAACGCGAGCGTGGCGCAGGTGCTGCCGTGCTATCGCACGCTGCACAGACTGGAACAGCAGTTGGCTGCCGGCTGAAACGGACTCCGCGGACCACAACCATGCACACGCGGCGGATCGGCCCGTTCGAGGTCTCGGCCATCGGATTGGGCTGCATGAATCTCAGCCACGCGTATGGCACGCCGCCTGCGCCGGATGCCGGCGCGCGGCTGCTGCTGCGCGCGCTGGAGCTCGGCGTGAACCACTTCGACACCGCGGCGCTGTACGGCTTCGGCGCGAACGAGGAGCTGGTCGGGCGCGTGCTCAAGCCGCACCGCGCGCGAATCGTTCTGGCGAGCAAGTGCGGAATGACCGGCGTCGACGGCAAGCGCGTGATCGACGGCCGGCCGCAGACGTTGCAGCGCACCTGTGAGGAGAGTCTGCGGCGCCTGCAGACCGACGTGATCGACCTGTACTACCTGCATCGCTGGGACAAGAAGGTGCCGATCGAGGACAGCGTCGGCGCGCTCGCGGACCTCGTCCGCGCCGGCAAGGTACGGGCGATCGGCCTGTCCGAAGTCTCGGCCGCGACGCTCAGGAAGGCGCACGCCGTGCATCCGATCGCAGCGCTGCAGAACGAATACTCGGTGTGGACCCGCAACCCCGAGATCGCCGGCCTCGACGCGTGCCGGGCGCTCGGCGTCGCGCTCGTCGCGTTCAGCCCGCTCGCGCGCGGATTCCTGACCGGCACGTTGCGCGACGTGACAGCGTTCGAAGAAAAGGACATCCGCCGCCAGATGCCGCGCTTCGCGCCGGACAACTACGCGGCGAACCTGCGCCTGCTCGACGGCTTCGGCGCGCTCGCGCGCGAGGCCGGCTGCACACCGGCGCAGCTCGCGCTTGCGTGGCTGCTGGCGCGCGGCGACCATGTCGTGCCGATTCCCGGCACGCGCAGCACCGCGCACCTCAAAGAAAACGTCGCCGCTGCCGACATCGAGCTTCCCGCCGAGGTGGTTACGCGGATCGACGCGCTGATCAATCGGCAAACGGTCGCCGGCGCGCGCTACAACGCGGCGACGCAGGCCGAAATCGACACCGAGGAGTTCTGAGCCGCGAGAAGGCTGCAGCGCGAGCAGCCCGCGGCCTAGCTCGAACATTTCACGAGGTCGCCGCCGAATGCGAGGTTGCGGCAGCTTCGGCCACGACTTACAGCGACCGAGATGCGCAGCACCTTGGATCGTCGGGGCTACGCGGGGCTGCGCGGCGCCTGCGGGCGGAGGCGGGGCTGCGCGGCGCCTGCGGGCGGAGGCGGGGTTTCGCGAAGCATTGCTTCGCGCCGCCGGAGCCGGTCGCGGCTGCAAGCGCGACCGTGGAACGCGGGCTTGCGCACAATTCTTGCGCGTGTCTCGGGGAACGCGACGGCGGCCGTCTCGCGCAATCCGCATCCCGCATGCATCCGCGCAATTCCCGCGCCGCCCGTGAAATATCCAGCTAGCCCCACACTTCGGCAGCCGTCTCGACGACGAGCCGCAGCTTGGCGCGCTGGTCCTCGAACGCGATCCGGTTGCCCTCGACCGTGCTCGAAAAGCCGCATTGCGGGCTTAGACACAGCGACTCGAGCGGCGCAAAACGCGCCGCTTCGTCGATGCGGCGCTTCAGCTCGTCCTTGCTCTCGAGCCGGCCGACTTTCGTGGTCACCAGGCCGAGGACGACGATCTTGCCCTTGGGCAGAAAGCGCAGCGGGCCGAAACCGCCCGAGCGCTCGTCGTCGTACTCCATGAAGTAGCCGTCGAGGTGCATCTCCGACAGCAGCGCCTCCGCGACCGGTTCGTAGTTGCCCGTCGCCGCCCACGTGCTCTTGAAGTTGCCGCGGCAAAGGTGCATGCACAGCGTCATGCCGGCGGGCTTGTACGCGACGACCTTGTTGATGAACGCGGCGTAGCGGTGCGGCAGCTCGTCCGGATCGTCGCCGCGGCTGCGCGCCGCCTCGCGCATCTTCGCGTCGCAAAGGTATGCCATGTTCGTGTCGTCCATCTGCACGTAGCGGCAGCCGGCGTCGTACAGCGACTTCAGTTCCTCGCCGTAGGCGCGTGCGACATCGTCGTAGAACGCCGGGTCGAGCTCCGGATAGGCGTCCTTGCTGATGCCCGCCCGGCCGCCGCGGAAGTGCAGCATCGTCGGCGAGGGGATCGTGACCTTGGGAACGCAGCCGGCCACGCCCGAAGCGTCGACGCACGACTTCAGGTACTCGAAGTCGGCACGCTGGATGTCCTTGACATGCCTGACCTTGTCGACGACGCGCATCACCGGCGGCGCCAGCTCCTCGGTGCCGTCCGGCCGCCTGATGGTGACCGGAAGGTCGGTCTTCACGCCGCCCAACTGCTCCAGGAAGTCGATGTGGAAGTAGGTGCGGCGAAACTCTCCGTCGGTGATCGACTTGAGGCCCACGTCCTGCTGGAACCGGACGATCTCTGCGATCGCACGATCCTCGACCTCGCGCAGTTGCGCCGCGGTGATCTCGCCGCGCGCCTTCTTCTCGCGCGCCTCGAGCAGATATGGGGGGCGCAGGAAACTGCCGACGTGATCGGCCCGAAACGGTGGGATGGTGCGTTCGCTCATGCTGCTGTCTCCTGGGTCGTGCGTTTGCGCTGATCGGCTGCCGACCGCGCCGCCGCGGTACGGGGCGCGGATTGTTGCGCATCGACGCCCGTCCGTCACGCGGCTGGCGCCTACCGAGCGTTCAGATCGTGGATGACACCGAACGTCAACCCGCTCACCGCCGCACCTGTCCCTCCAGCGCAAAGGGGTGGTTCGCGCAGCGACGGGTGGTCAGCCACTTGCTGGAAGGTCTGTCATGCACTGGCTATCCTGCGCCGATGGTCACCGACACGCGTTCTGTCGCTGACCGCGGTGCCGCCGTGCGAGCGACGCGTCCGAGTAACCCCGCGCCGAGCAGCCCGTGAACGAAACCGCACCGCCGCTGCGATGTCGGCTGTGAGCCGCGCCCGTATCCGCGTCGGCTGCTGCGGCTTCGCGCTTGCGCAGTCGCGCTACTTCCGCGCGTTTCGCCTGCTCGAGGTGCAGCAGACCTTTTATCAGCCGCCGCGGCTTGCCACGCTGCAACGCTGGCGCCAGCAGGCGCCCGCGGACTTCGAGTTCACGTTGAAGGCCTGGCAGCTCATCACCCACGAGCCGTCGAGCCCGACGTATCGGCGGCTCGCCATGCCGATCCCGCCGTCGAAGCACGCGCGCTATGGGAGCTTCCGCGCGACCGACGAAGTGTTCGCCGCATGGCAGACCACGCTCGCCGCGGCACGCGCGCTCGACGCGAGCGCGATCGTGTTCCAGTGCCCGGCGTCGTTCGCGCCCACCCCCGCTCACGTGCGCAACCTGCGCGGGTTCTTCCGCGCGATCCGCGCCGATGCGAAGCCGTTCCTGCTGTGCTGGGAGCCGCGCGGCGATTGGGACAGGCCGACGGTGCTCGCCCTGTGCGACGAGCTCGGACTCGTGCTCACGGTCGATCCCTTCTCCGCCGAGCCGCCGCCCGCGGGCGTGCGCTACTTCCGCCTGCACGGCATCGGCGGCTATCGCTACACGTACACCGACGACGACCTCGAGCGCCTGCGCGAAGCGTGCGTCGGGGACACGTACTGCCTGTTCAACAACGTGTCGATGGCGAGCGATGCGCAGCGCTTCCAGGCGCTGCTCGCGCGCCGGCGCCAGAGCGAGTCCCCGCGATCGCAACGCGCCCGCGCCGCGCGTGGGGATCGCTAACCGTGCCCGCGCGCACCGACCGGAACGATGTAGACGGGCGCCTCGCCGCGGCCGAACCTCAGCAGCCGGCCGACGCGCTCGTCGTCGAACGCGCCCACGGGGTACGCGGCCAGCCCGAGCGCCGCCGCGGCGAGCAGCGCGTTCTGCGCGGCGTGCCCCGCCTCCATGTACACGTAGCGGACGCCACGCTCGCCGTACTTGCGCGTCGTGCGCGCGGCCACGGCGGCGATCACGAGCACGCACGGCGCCCGCGCGATCTCGTACTGGCCCAGCGCGGCCGCGGCGAGTTCGCCGCGCAGGTCGTCGCTGCAGATGCGATCGAGCGCATGCGCCCCGACCGCGTACCGAAACAGCCCTTGCTCGATCGCCGCGTAGATGACGAGCGGATAGAGCGCGCCAGCCGAAGGACACGTGCGCAGGCCTTCGTCGGGGTCGTTCACGCCCTGCGCAGCCCACAGCAGTTGCCCCAGCTCGGCGAGCGTCAGTGCCCGCGGCGCGAACGCCCGCACCGAACGCCGGCGGGCGAGCGCCGCAGCCAGCGGCATGCCGCTTGCGCGCTCGGGTGCGGGGAGTCCGATACGCTCGGTCGACATGGGTGATACGACGCTTCAGCCGTCGCTCCTGCGATAGATCGCGCGCGTGCCGCCCCACGCATCGAAGCCGGTCATGCCTTGCGGCAGGGCTTCGTGGACGCCGAGCACCAGCGCACCGCCCGGCCGCATGCGCTCCGCGATGCGGGCGAAGAGCGCGCGCTGCACGTCCTGTGCATAGTAGGTCGCGACGACGTTGCGGCATAGCACGAGGTCGAAGGGGCCGGCGGGCATCGACTCGCGCAGGTCCTGGCACATGAACTCGACCGCGCGGTACTCGGCGCGCACGCAGAAGCGCCCGTCGCGTTCTTCGAAGGCGGCAGCGCGCAGGTCGGGCGGCAGGTCCTTCAGGCTGCTCGCCGAATAGCATCCCCGGCGCGCGCGCTCGATGAGCCGCGCGTCGCTGTCGGTGGCCACGATGCGCAGTTCGATCGCCGGACACGCGCGCTGCAGCCGCTCGCGCCACAGGATCGCGAGCGTGTAGGGCTCCTCGCCCGACGCGCAGCCGGCGCTCCACGCGTCGAGCGTCGTTCGACCGGCCGCGCGCGCCGCGTCCGCGAGCGCGGGCAGCACGTCGCGCTCGATCGACTCGAACACCGCGCGGTCGCGCCAGAAGCGCGAAATCGGGATGCCGAGCAGCGCATCGAGCTCGGCCCACTCCTCGGGGTGCGTCTGGAGCCAGCCGCGGTACGCGTCGAGATCCGCGAGCCCGAGCGCGCGCAGACGCCGGCCGAGGCGCTTGGCGACGAGCCGGCGCACCTTGCGGAACCCCGCCCAGCGTCGCCCGAGCCGAGGCAGCGCCCACTGCAGGAACGCGGTGCATTCGGCGTCGGTCATGCCGCGGTCTTCGCCAGTTGCGCGGCGTAGATCGCGCGCACGGTGTCGATGGTGTCGGCGTCTTCGGCGCGCTTGTCGGCGCGATAGCGCTTCACACGCGCGAAGCGCAACGCGAGTCCGCCAGGGTATTGCGGACTCGCCTGCACGTCGTTGAAGGCGACCTCGACGACCAGCTCGGGCCGCACGTACACCGTGTGGTCGTCGCGGCCGATCTCGCGCGCGAGCAACTCGCGCGTCTGCCACTCGAGCAGCTCGTCGGTCAGCCCCTTGAACGTCTTGCTGAGCATCACGAAACCGCCGGCCGGATCGCGCGCCCCGAGATGCAGGTTCGACAGCCAGCCGCGCCTTCGCCCGTGGCCCCATTCGGCGGCGAGCACGACGAGGTCGAGCGTGTGCGCGCGCTTGACCTTGAGCCAGGCCGCGCCGCGGCTGCCGGCTTCGTACGGCGCGTCGAGCGCTTTCGCCATCACGCCCTCGTGGCCGCGCGCGAGCGCCTCCGCATAGAACGCCTGCGCAGCGGCCGCATCGCGGGTGACGAGCCGCGGCACGATGAGCCCGCTCGGCAGCGCGCCCGCCAGCGCGGCGAAGCGTTCGCGCGCCGGCCGCTCGACGAGCGATTCGCCGTCGAGCCGCAGCACGTCGAAGAAGAACACAGACAGCGGCAGCTCGGCGCGCAGCGCATCGACGTCGAGCTTGCGGCCGAAGCGCCGCATCGTCACCTGAAACGGCTGCGGCGCGCCGCCGGGCGCGAGTGCGATCGCTTCGCCGTCGAGCACGAGTTCGCGCGCGGGCAGCCCGCGCACCGCGTCGATGATCTCCGGCACGGCGGCGGTGACGTCGTTGCCGTTGCGCGTGAACACGCGCACATCGCCGCCCGCCTTGTGGACCTGCACTCGCGCGCCGTCGAGCTTCCACTCGAGCGCGGCGGTGCCGAGCCGCGCGAGCGCGTCCGCCACGTCCTCGGCCGGCTACGCCAGCATCGGCAGCACCGGGCGCAGCGGCTCGATCGAGAAGCGCGCCAGCCCCGCCGCACCCTCCGCGAGCGCCGCGCGCGCGACGGCGCCGAGATCGCCGGCCAGCATCGCCGCGCGCCGCACGTCCGCCACCGCGACACCGGCCGCGGCGGCGATCGCCTCGATCATCACCCCTTCGAGCGCGCCCTGCCGCAATTCGCCGACCAGCAGCCGCACGAGGAAGTCCTGCTCGGCGCGCGTGGCGCGCGCGAACAGCGCGGCGAGCTTGGCGCTGCGCTCGGCGGCAGCGCCCTTGCCCCGGGTCGCGGCGATGCGCGCGAGCGCGGCGTCGACTTCGGAGAGCGTGAGCGTCGGCGCCGCGGCGGCCGCTCCGCCGCGCAGCGCGGCGAGCGTCGCAATGCCGATGCCGAGCCGACCCTGCCGCGTTTCGCCCGCGAGATACGCGACCGCGATCTCGACCTCGTCGGGCGCCACCGCGCGCAGGAACGCCGCGATCGCGTCGCGCTTGCCGATCCGGCTTGCGGTCCGCGCGGCGTGAGTCGAGGCTTCGACGAGGTCGGCGAGCAGGGTCATCGCGGCTGCGGAAGCGGTCGTCGGTCTCGGACCCGATCGCAGCTCGTGCGGGCTGCGCCGCCGCGGAGCATACGGCGCTGCGCCGGGCGCCGTGCAGTCATGGCTCCTTTCGGCCGATGCGGCAGCGCGGCCCGCCGCGCATCGTGCGCTCCAAGCCACCCCGACTCAGAGCGCTTGCGCCGACCGCTTTGGCTCCGACACGCCGCCCGCTCGCCACCGTCGAGAGGCAGAATGAACGTCCGATGAGTGGACAACATACAAGCTTCGCGCACGCCAAGATCCAGCCGCCGTTGCCGCGCCAGGGGCAACTGCTGGCGCGGCCCGCACTGGAGTCGCGGCTGCGCGACGCGCTGCCGGCGCACCGCGCGGTGCTCGTCTGCGCGCCGGCCGGCTACGGCAAGACGGCGCTGCTGGTGCGCGCGCTGGTGCCGCCGCCGTCGGGCCACGGGCTGGCGTGGGTCTCGCTCGATCCGGGCGACGATCTGCTGCGGCTGCTCGAGTGCCTGTTCGCCGCGCTCGAAGCGTTCGATCCGCCGTGGCGCGTGTCGCCGGAAGGCCTCGTCGCCACCGCGCAGCGCGGCGACGCGCGCGGGCGGCAACAGGCGGTCGACGATCTGGTCAACGCGCTCGATGCGTGCGAACTGGAGCGCGGCGTCATCGTGCTCGACGACCTGCACCACCTGGACGACGAAGCGGCGTCGCACTTTCTGGCGCGCCTGATCGAGCGGCTCGGGCCGCGCTGGACGCTGGTGCTCGCCACGCGCGAAGAGCCCTGCGCGCTGCTCGCACGCGTGGCCGCCGCGGGCGAACTGGCGCAGATCCGCGAGTCCGATCTGCAGTTCACCGCCGACGAAGTGCAGGCGTGGTTCGCCGCGCACGGACTGGACGCCGCGACCGCGCGCACGCTGCACGCGCGCACGGCCGGGTGGGCGGCCGGGCTGCGGCTGGCGCTGAGCGGCGCGCGCGGCGGCGGCGCGGCGATCGATCGCGCCGCGTTCGACTTCCTCGCCACCGAAGTGCTCGCGCATCTGGACGCGGACCTGCGCGCGTTCCTGCTCGACACCAGCGTGCTGCACGAGCTCGACGCCACGCGCTGCGCGGCGCTCACCGGCGATGCGCGCGCGCCGCGCTGGCTGCACGAGATCGAGCGCCGCGGCCTGTTCGCGAGCCTCGTCGACGAGGCCACCGGCACGCTGCGCCTGCACGACCTGTTCCGCGAAGCGCTGCAGCACCGGCTGCAGGTCGAGCGACCCGACGACCGGCGCGCGCTGCTGCAGCGCGCGGCGCGGCTGGAGGACGATCCGCTGCGCCGCCAGTCGCTGCTGCTGGCGGCGTCGTGCTTCGAGGAGGCGGCCGCCTCGCTGCTGGCGATCGGCACGCAACTGAACGTGCGCGGGGCCGCGCCGGCGACGCTGCGCCTGGTCGAGGCGTATCCGCCCGCCTTCGCGGCGGCGAGCGCCGAGGTGCAGCACACCGCGGGCGTGGCCAAGCTCTCGCTGTGGCGGATGCACGAGGCCGAGCGCCACTTCGTGCAGGCCGAGTCGCTGTACGCGGCGCGCGGCAACGTCGCCGCCGCGCAGACGATGGCAGCGCGCCGCGCGCAGATCATGGTGCCGCTGGGACGCCTGCAGGAGTGCGCCGCGATCCTCGAGTCGTTGGGCACCGCCCCGCTGATCGAAATCGAGGCGCGGCTGATCGCCGCCACCGCGCGCATGTGGCTGCATCTCGATCGCGGCGAAACGCGCGCGGTCGCGCCCGCGTTCGAGGCATTGCTGCAGCAGATGCAGTCGTGCCGGACGGTCGGCGAGTGGAGCATCATTCCGCCGCCGCGCCAGACCGCCTGCCCCGGCATGGCGGCGCCGCTGCTGCGCTGGGCCACCGGCGCGATCGCGGTCACCGGCGACGAACCGGCTCCGCTGCGCGCGCTGGCGCAGGTCGCGCTCGCATGGCGCGCCGTCTGGCTGGGCCAGCCGCAGCGCGCCGCCGAACTGCTGGAAGCCGCCGCCGGCGATGCGCGCTGGGGCGGTCACGAGGTGATCCTGCACAGCCATGCGATCGCGCTGCGCGCGGTGCTCGCGGTGCTGCGCGGCGACGCCGCCGAGGCGGTGCGGCAGGCGCGCGTCCGCATCGAAGAGCATCCGGCCGGCTACGGCGATTGGGGTCTGTGGCACGTGCTGTATTTCGCCGCGCGCATCGCGGCCGCCGCCGGCGATGCGCCGACGTTGCGCGGCTGGTTGCAGCGATTGCTCGCGCTGCAGGCGACGCTGCCCGAAGCGTCGCCGCAGCGGCTGCGGCCCGTCGCCGGATTGCAGGGCGCATTGGCCGATCTCGAAGGCCGCCGCGACGATGCGGCTGCCCACTGGCGCGACGTGCTCGCGCACGAGGAGGCCGCCGATCTGTACGGCCAGTCGGGCGAGGTGCGCGTGCGGCTGGCGGCGATGCAGTTGCGCGCGGACGCGCGCGACGAGGCCGCCGCGCTGCTGCGCCCGTTGCTCCAGCGCGCCGCCGACGGCCCGCGCGGCGCGGTGTTCGCCGGCGAGACGCTGGCGACGCTGGCGCGCGCGGACTGGTCGGGCCGGCTCGACGACGCCGAGCAGACCGTGTTGCGCGATTGGGCCGCCGCGCTCGCGCGGCCGCAAGTGCCAGCGGTCGCGCCGGCGGCGGCGACTGCGCCGCCGGCGACCGCAACCGAGCGGCTGACCGCGCGCGAGCTCGAGGTGCTGGCGTTGATCGCGCGCGGCCAGAGCAACAAGCTGATCGCCCGCGCGCTGGACCTGAGCCTGCACACCGTCAAGCGCCACGTCGCCAACACGCTCGGCAAGCTCGGCGTCGCCTCGCGCGGCCAGGCGGCGGCGTGGTACCACGCGCAGCAGCCGCCGACGCCGCATTGAGCCGGCGCGCCGCGGCGCGTGGCTCCTTTCGGTCGATGCGCCGCGACGCGGCGGTGCGCACACTGCGGTCAGGCGCTGCAGCCGCGGCGCTGCGAACCCACCGCAACGAGGAAACTCCGTCATGAGCAAACCCTTGATCACGATCTTCGGCGCCACCGGCGCGCAGGGCGGCGGCCTGGCGCGCGCGCTGCTGCAGTCCGGCACGCAACCGTTCCGCGTGCGCGCGATCACGCGCAAACCCGGCGGCGATGCCGCGCGCGCCTTGTCCGAGCTGGGCGCCGAAGTGATGGCCGCGGATCTCGACGATGCCGCGAGCGTGCAGCGCGCGCTCGCCGGCGCGCACGGCGCGTTCTGCGTCACCAACTTCTGGGAGCACTTTTCGCCCGAGCGCGAGATCGCGCAGGCCGACACGATGGCCGAAGCCGCGCGCCGCGCCGGCGTGCGCCACGTGATCTGGTCCACGCTGGAGGACACGCGCCGCTTCGTCGCGCCCGACGGCCGCCGGATGCCGGTGCTGATGGGCCGCTACAACGTGCCGCACTTCGACGGCAAGGGCGAAGCCGACCGGTTGTTCCTGCAGCGCGGCCTGCCGGTCACGCTGCTGCTGACGTCGTTCTACTGGGAGAACCTGATCTACTTCGGCATGCACCCGCAGCGCGGCGCCGACGGCGCGCTGTCGTTCGTGCTGCCGATGGACGATGCGCCGCTGCCGGGCATCGCCGCCGCCGACATCGGCGCGTGCGCCGCGGCGCTGTTCCGCCAGGGCGAGCCCGCGATCGGCCGCACGGTCGGCATCGCCGGCCAACACCTGAGCGGCGCGCAGATGGCGAGCGCCCTTTCGCGCGCGCTCGGCGAACCGGTGCGGCACGTGGCGATGCCGCCCGCACACTACGCGCGGCTCGGCTTCCCCGGCGCCGAGGATCTGGCGAACATGTTCCAGTTCAAGCGCGACTTCAACGCCGATTTCTGCGCCGCGCGCAACGTCGCCGACGCGCGCGCGCTGCACCCGGGCCTGTCCAGCTTCGACGACTGGTTGCGCGCCAACGCCGCCCGCCTGCCGATCGCGCAGCGCGCGGCTGCCTGATGGGTTCGAGAAGTCGCCCCGGCGCGCAGCGACCGCGGGCTTGACATCCCCTCGGCCGCACCAGGTGGCGAGGTGCCAAGGGCGATGCAGAGAGGTTCGGCAGGCTCGGGCCCGCCGCGCCGAGACCGCGGCACGCGGTCTTGGCGTCGTCAACCGCAGCCGAGTCGGTCCGCCAACGCGATCAGGCTCGGAACCGATACGTCGACCGGCACGCTCGCGCGCTGCTCGCCCTTGCCCGGACCGTGTTCGTCGCGACGCGCGACGAACGCGGTGCGCAGGCCGGCGGCCGAAGCGGCGGCGAGGTCGGACGAATGCGCGGCGACCATCATCGCCTGTTCGGGCGCGCAATCGAACGCTCCGGCGGACGCGAGGTAGACGACGGGCTTTGGCTTGTAGTCGCGTGCGAATTCGGCGCCGAGGATCGCGTCCCATGCAAAGCCGTTGCGGCGCGCGAGGTCAACCATCAGCGAGACGTTGCCGTTCGAGCACGGAGCGATGCGGAACTTCGTCCGCAGCCGCGCGAGCCCCTGCGCCACGTCGGGCCAGGCATCGAGCCGATGCCAGGCGAGGTTGAGTTCCGCGCGCGCGGCTTCGTCGAGCCGATCCAGACCGAATCGAGGCAGGATCGCATCGAGGTTGCGCCGGTGCAATACGTCGAGCTTGCTGAACGGCAGCCGCCCGCTGCGCACCTCCTCCATCGCCGGCTGGTACTCGGCGCGCCATGCGTCGGCGAAAGCCTCCCAGTCGATCGCCACGCCGCGCGGCGCGAGCAGCGCGCGGGCCTCGCGCGCGATCGAGCCGCGCCAGTCGACGAGCGTGCCGAAGACATCAAAAAGCAGCGCTTTGACTTCCTGCATGGTGCGATCTCCAGGAACTGCACGGCCCGCAGTGTGCGCGAATGCGCGTTCGACGCGGTCGCGTGGTATGCGCCGAGAGTGGGTTTCGACAAAAAAGTCGCGCGGCTTGTGTCTTCGGCCGGCGGCTCTGCCGCCTTAACTTGCCTTCGGCAAGTTAGCCTTCGACGTAAACCAAGGAACCTGGGTGGGACTCACTCCACTGTGACGCTCTTAGCCAGGTTCCTTGGTTTATGTCTCCGGCCAGTGGCGTCGCACCTTAACTTCGGCTGCGCCGAAGTTAGCCTACGACGCAAGCCGCGCGCGAAGAGCGCCACCGTCATTCGACGGTGACGCTCTTCGCAAGATTGCGCGGCTTGTCCACATCCGTGCCGCGGGCGACGGCGGTGTGATACGCGAGAAGCTGCAGCGGAACGACGTGCAGGATCGGCGACAGGTCGCCGTAGTGTTCCGGCAGCCGGATCACGTGCAGGCCATCGCCGGAATCGATCTGAGTGTCGGCGTCGGCGAACACGTAGAGCTGACCGCCGCGCGCGCGCACTTCCTGCATGTTGCTCTTGAGCTTTTCGAGCAGCGCGTCGTTCGGCGCGACCGTGACCACCGGCATCGCCTCGGTCACGAGTGCGAGCGGTCCGTGCTTCAGTTCGCCCGCCGGATACGCCTCGGCGTGGATGTAGCTGATCTCCTTGAGCTTGAGCGCGCCTTCGAGCGCGATCGGATAGTGCAGCCCGCGGCCGAGGAAGAGTGCGTTTTCCTTGCGCGCGAAGGTCTCGCTCCAAGCGATCACATGCGGCTCGAGCGCGAGCACGCTCTGCACCGCCGCGGGCAGATGGCGCAGGCGCTTGACCGCGTTGTTTTCACGCTCGGCCGAGAGGCGCCCCTGCGCCTTGGCAAGCGCGTTGGCGAGCAGATACAGCGCGACGAGCTGGGTCGTGAACGCCTTGGTCGAGGCCACGCCGATCTCGGCGCCTGCGCGCGTGAGGAACTGCATCGCGGTCTCGCGCACCATCGCGCTGGTGGCGACGTTGCACACCGCGAGCGTGGCGTGCATGCCGAGCGACTTGGCGTGCTTCAGCGCCGCGAGAGTGTCGGCGGTTTCGCCCGACTGCGAGACGACGACGACCAGCGTGTTCGGATGCGCGACCGACGTGCGGTAGCGGTACTCGCTGGCGATCTCGACCGTCACGGGGACCTGCGCGATCGCCTCGATCCAGTAGCGCGCGACGCTGCCCGCGTAGAAGCTCGTACCGCACGCGAGCACGAGCACGCGGTCCACCCGCGGCAGCACCTCGGCGGCGGCTTCGCCGAAGATCAACGGGTCGATCGCGACGACCGGGTCGAGGGTGTCGGCGATCGCCTTCGGCTGCTCGAAGATCTCCTTCTGCATGTAGTGCCGGTACGGGCCCAGTTCGACATTGCCGAGCCCCGCCTGCACGGTCTTGGCCTCGCGCACCGCCGGCCGGCCATCGCGGTCGACGATCCACACGCGACCGAGCTGAAGGTCGACGACGTCGCCTTCTTCGAGGTAGATGACCCTGTCGGTCGTGCCGGCGAGCGCGAGCGCATCGGACGCGAGAAAGTTCTCGCCGTCGCCCAGCCCGACGACGAGCGGCGAGCCGGCGCGCGCGCCGACCACGCGGTGCGGCTCCTCGCGGCAGAACGCCGCGATCGCGTAGGCGCCGTGAAGTTCGCGCACCGCGCGCTGAACGGCCTCGAAGAGGTCGCCTTCGTAGAGGCTGTCGATCAGGTGTGCGATGACTTCGGTGTCGGTCTGACTTTCGAACACGTAGCCGGCCGCCTTCAGCTTCGCGCGCAACGCTTCGTAGTTCTCGATGATCCCGTTGTGCACGAGCGCGATGCGCGGCGCGCCAGCGCGCCCCGAGAAATGCGGGTGCGCGTTGGCCGTGGACGGCGCGCCATGCGTGGCCCAGCGCGTGTGCGCGATGCCGGTGAAGCCCGGCATCGAACGCGTGTGCGCCTCGAGCTCGGCCACGCGCGCCACACTGCGCGCGCGCTTCAACTCGCCATCGGCGTGGACCGCGATGCCGCACGAGTCGTAGCCGCGGTACTCGAGGCGCCGCAGCCCCTCGACGAGGATCGGAACGATGTTGCGCTGGGCGACCGCACCGACGATTCCGCACATGGTCCAGGGCTCCAAAAGGAAAGGGCAGGCGGATGGTACAGACCGCGATGCGAAATTAATTTGCAGATTCCGCCGGACAACGCCGTAAGATTCCGGCCGTTCACTTCAATGCATTTTCGTTTCTTGAGAGCCCGCACTGATGGCAGATTCAGTCACATCCAAGAGGATCCAGCTGGATGCAATCGATCGACGGCTGCTGAATCTGCTTCAGCAAGATAACTGGCTCACCAACCAGGCGCTCGCCGAGAAAGCGCACATCTCGCCGCCGACTTGTCTGCGGCGTGTCAAGCGGCTCGTCGATGCGGGCGTGATCGAGCGACACGTCGCGATCGTTTCACCGCAGGCGGTCGGGCCGGGCGTGACCGCGATCGTGGAAATCACATTGGAACACCAGGCTGCGGAGCGACAGGCCGAGTTCGAGCGGCGCGTGGCCGATGAACCAGCGGTTCAGCAGTGCTACCGCGTGTCACCCGGGCCCGACTTCGTGCTGATCGTCTACGTTGCCGACATGCCCGCTTATCACGCGCTGGTGCATCGTCTGTTCACCGCGGAGGCGAACGTTCGCAACATCCGCACGTTCTTCTCGATCCATCGCAGCAAGTTCGAACCGAAGGTGCCGGTGTGAGCGGCGCGTTCACTTCTTCTGCTTGGTCGGTCGCTTCCAGTGCTCGATCGTCTGCTGGCGCGCGCGCGCGACGGTGAGCTTGCCCGCGGGGACTTCCTTGCTGACGGTGGAGCCGGCGCCCACGGTCGCACCCGCGCCGACGGTGATCGGCGCCACCAGCACGCTGTTGGAGCCCGTGTGCACGTCGTCTTCGATCACGGTCCTGTGCTTGTTGGCGCCGTCGTAGTTGGCGACGATCGTGCCGGCGCCGATGTTGCAGCGGGCGCCGACCTCGGCGTCGCCGACGTAGGCGAGGTGGTTCGCCTTCGAGCCGCGGCCGAGCGTCGAGTTCTTGACCTCGACGAAGTTGCCGATGTGCACCTCGTCCGCGAGCACCACGTCGGGCCGAGTGCGTGCAAAAGGGCCGATGCGCGCGTGCGCGCCGATCTTCGCGGACTCGAGGTAGCAGAAGCCGAGCACCTCCGTGCCGGGCCCGACTGTCACGTCGCGCAGCACGTTGTGCGGCCCGATGCGAACGCCGTCGGCCAAGTCGACCTTGCCCTCGAACACGCAGCCGACGTCGATGAACACGTCGGCGCCGACGGTCAGATCGCCGCGCACGTCGATGCGCGCGGGATCCGCGAGCGTGGCGCCCGCCTCCATCAGGCGTTCGGCAGTCCTGCGCTGTGCAATGCGCTCCAGCTCGGCGAGCTGCGCCTTGCTGTTGACGCCGAGCGTCTCCTCGGCGTCTTCCGCGACAACCGCGTTGACCGTCACGCCTTCGCGCACGGCCTGCGCGATCACGTCGGTCAGGTAGTACTCGCGCTGCGCGTTGTCGTTCGACAGCGCGGCCAGCCAGCGCTTCAGCCGCGCGGTCGGGGCAACCAGAATGCCCGTGTTGACCTCGTCGATGCGCCGCTCCTCGTCGCTCGCGTCCTTCTGCTCGACGATCTTGAGCACGTTGCCATGCCAGTCGCGGACGACGCGCCCGTAGCCCTCGGGATCGGCGAGCTTCACCGTCAGCAGCCCCACGTGCTCGCCGGCGGTGCGCATCAGCCGCGCGAGCGTAGTCGGCCGCACGAGCGGCACGTCGCCGTACAGCACGAGCGTCGGCACGGCATCGTCGAGCCAGTCGGCAGCCTGCTGCACGGCGTGCCCCGTGCCGAGCTGCCGTTCCTGCAGAACCCAGTGCAGATCGGCGTGGTCCGCGAACGCTTGGCGCACCCGATCGGCACCGTGGCCGACGACGACCGCAATTCGCGCCACGGCGCCGCAGGCCCGGTCCGCTGCCTGTGCCGCGGCGATCACGTGCGCTAGCATGGGCTTGCCCGCGAGCGGATGCAGCACCTTCGGCAGACTCGAGCGCATGCGCTTGCCCTGGCCGGCGGCCAGGATGACGACGTTCATCGCGGCAAAGTGGAGGTCGGATGAAGGCGGGGAATCGTAGCACCGGGTTCGCCGCGAACCGGCTCGGCGCGCTCGTCCGGAGCGCGCGGGCTTTCTTCGCGGCGAGCGCGGCGGTTGTCCTGACCGCGTGCTCGTCGATCCAGTTCGGCTACAACCACGCCGATACGCTGCTGCTGTACTCGCTCGACAGCTACTTCGATCTCGACGATGCACAGGAGGATCTGGCGCGTGCCCGCATGCGCGCACTGCTCGACTGGCATCGCGCGACGCAGTTGCGCGGGTATGCGGCGCTGATCGAGGCCGCGCAGGCGAAGCTCGCCGGGCCGGTCAGCACGGACGACGTGCTCGCCTTCCAGGAGGACATCTACGCGCGACTCGCCGTGGTCGGCGTGCGCGCAGCGCCGGACCTCGCTGCGCTCGCGCTGACACTCGCGCCGGCGCAGCTCGAGCGCTTCGGCGCCAGGCTCGCGCAGGACACTTCGAAGGCAAGGCGCGAGCTGGTGCGCTTCGCCGGGCGCGAGTCGCTCGACGACCGCGTCAAGCGTTACATCGAGCGCGCAGAGTCGTGGCTCGGCCGGATCGATCCGGCGCAGCGCGAGCTGATCCGCGGCGCGCTCGCGGCGCGGCCCGACCATCAGGAATTCTGGATGGACGAACGCGAACGGCGGCAGCAGGACCTGATCGCGGTACTCGCACGGATCCAGCGCGAGCGGCCCGATCAGGCGACCGCCGCGCAATGGCTGCGCGAGTATTTCGCGCGGCTCGCCATGCCGGCCGAGCGCGGGCGCGCCGAGCGCGTGATCGAGTACCGCCGGGCCAATGCGGCGTTGATCGCGCAAGTGGTCAACAGCGCCTCGGCCGAGCAGCGCGCGACGCTGCTGCGCAAGCTGCGCCGCTATGCGGAGGACTTCACGGTGCTCGCCGCCTCGGGCGAGCGCGGATAAGACGCGCTCCGGCGGTCAGGCGCCGTGCGCGTGGGGCGCGTGGCCCGCCCGGTGCGCACGGTTGCCCGCGGTCGGCACGAGCGACCCGACGACCATTCCCACCGCCGCGAGCAGAAAGCCGCCAAGCACCGACGGGAAGACCTCGCCTAGGGGGGTGAAGTCGAGCAGCGCCCACGTCGACATGCCCAGCACGATCGACCAGATCGCGCCCTGCTTGGTCGCTCCTTTCCAGTACAGCCCGCACACGAGCGGCCAGAACGCGCCGACGACGGGAAACTGGTAGGCCTTGGCGACCAGCTCGTAGATCGGCGTGCCTTCCATCCGGATGCTGTAGGCGAGCACGACGCAGGTGAAGACGAACACGGTCACGCGCATGTAGCGCAACTCGCCCCTGTCGCTCATCTTCACGAAGTTCTTCAGCACGTTCTCGACGAAGGTCGTCGACGGCGCGAGCAGCGTCGCCGACGCGGTCGACATGATCGCCGACAGCAGCGCGCCGAAGAAGAACACCTGCAGCCAGATCGGCATGTGCTCCATCACGAGCGTGGGCAGCACCTTCTGCGAATCGTCCTTCAGCAGCGTCGACGCCGCCTCCGGCATGATGACGAAGGCCGACAAGCCGATGAACATCGGCACGCCGGCGAACAACAGATAGCCGATGCCGCCGATGATCGGTCCCTTGACCGCGGTGTCGGCGTCCTTCGCCGACATCACGCGCTGGAAGACGTCCTGCTGCGGGATCGAACCGATCATGATCGTGATCGCCGAACCGAGCCAGAACAGCCATGCGTTCGCGTTCGCCTCGGGGAAGAACCTGAACATGTCGCGCTCCGCCGCGTAGGCGACGACCTTGCCCGCGCCGCCGGCCAGATCCGCGGCGAAGATCGCTATCAGCGCGAGCCCGATCACGATGATGATCATCTGGAAAAAGTCGGTCAGCGCGACCGACCACATGCCGCCGAACAGCGTGTAGACGAGCACGACGAGCGTGCCGATCACCATGCCCTGCGCCACGCTGATCGCGCCGCCCGACAGCAGATTGAACACGACGCCGAGCGCGGTGATCTGCGCGGCGACCCAGCCGAGATACGAGATCAGGATCACGACCGCGCTGAAGATCTCGACACCCTTGCCGAAGCGCCGGCGGTAGAAGTCGCCGATCGTCAGCAGGTCCATCTTGTACAGCCGCCGTGCGAAGAACATGCCGACGAGCACCAGACACAGACCCGCACCGAACGGATCCTCGACCGTCTTCGACAGTCCGCCCTCGACGAACTTGGACGGGATACCGAGCACAGTTTCGGAGCCGAACCACGTCGCAAAGGTCGTCGCGACGATGATGTACAGGGGAAGCGAACGGCCCGCGATCGCGTAATCCGCGGTGTTCCTCACGCGTGACGCCGCGTACAGCCCGATCGCGATCGACGCCAGCAGGTAAAGGACCACGAATAGGATCAGCGTCATGGCGTCGGCCCGCGGGGAAAGTGGCGGCGATTATAGGAACGTCATCGGGCCGGCGAGCCGTCGCGCGGGCGTGCGGCGCTCGGACCGTGCCGCGCGCGCAACGGCGCGCTCAATCGCGCCGGCGCCAGACCATCCAGCGCTCGCGGCCGGCGAATACGGCGATCGACTCGCCCGACGGAATCGGTTCGTCTTCGGCGCACTCGAACGCGGGCGCGAGCAACGCATCGAGTTCGGCGCGCGTCATCGCGAAAGGCGGCCCGCGGCGCGGCTCGGGCGGCGCGGGATCGACGAAAAAGAACCCGGCGAGCGGCGCTTCGGGTTTCAGCAGCGCCGCGCAGCGCGCGGCGTAGCCCGGCCACAGGCGCGGCGGCAGCGCGCACAGGAACGCGCGCTCGTAGATCGCATCGAACGGCGCGGCGGCAAAGGCGAAGAAGTCGGCCCGGCGCAGAACGCGGTCGGCGACATCGGGTGGCAGCGCTGCGCGTGCCCGCGCGAGCGCGGCCTCGGCGATGTCGATCGACAGCACATCGAGACCCGCGGCGTCCAGAAACGCCGCCTCGTACGCGCTGCCGCAGCCCGGGATCAGCACACGCGCGCCCGGTGCGAGCGGCGCCCGCGCGAGCCAGCGCACGAGCGCCGGCGGCACCGCGCCCTGATCCCACGGCGTGAAGTTCGCCGCGAAGCGCTCGTCCCAGAACGCCGCCTGCGCAGGATCGCGGGTCGTGAACTCGGGCATCGCTGGCCTACATGCTGCGAAACAGGTGCGCGAAGCTGCGACTGACTTCGATCCGTTCGGGCCGGTGCTTCAGCGCGAGCGACAGCCGGTCGTCCTCGCGCACGACGTGCGCGATTGCGGTCGAGTTGACGATCGTTGCTCGATGCACTTGCCAGAAGACCTCGGGTTCGAGCTCGTCGAGCAACTCCTTCAGCGGTTTGCGGATCAGCGATTCGGCCTCGCGCGTGACGACCCGCGTGTACTTCAGGTCCGACTGGAAGTACAGCACGTCGGTGACCGGAATCAACCGGATCTGGTTGCCGATCGACGCCTGGATCCACTTCAATCGGGCCGGGTTCGGCTTGCCGAGCGCGGCGGCGACCTGCGCCAGCACGCGCGCCATGTCGTCTGCCGACGGCGCCGCCTCCCGCACGCGCGCCTTCAGCCGTTCGACCGTCTCGCGCAGACGCGCGCTGGTTGCGGGCTTGAGCACGTAGTCGAGTGCGCCGCGCTCGAAGGCCTCGACCGCGTACCGGTCGTACGCGGTTACGAAGACGATGTGCGCGAGCCCCTTGATCTGCGCGGCCGCCTGCAGCCCGGTCATGCCCGGCATCTCGATGTCGAGGAAGACGATGTCGGGCCGATCGCGCGCGACGAGCCGCACCGCTTCTTCGCCGTGCGCCGCCGCGCCGACGATCGCGAGCTCGGGCCACAGTGCGGCGAGCGCTTCGGCGAGCTGCGCGCGCAGCAGCGGCTCGTCGTCGGCGATGATCGCGGTCGTTCTTCTTTCGTTCATGTTGCGGGCCTTTCGTCGGTCGGCGGCAGAGCACCCCGCACGCGTGCCCATTCCTCGCTCGACATCACGAGCACGCGCGGTTCGCGCTCGGCCGGCGCTGCGGCGGGCTCGCGCGGAATCCGCAGTTTCGCCACCGTGCCGCGCGGCGCGTTCGCGGCGACGGTCAGTTCCGCGGCATCGCCGTAGGTGAGCCACAGGCGGCCGCGCGCGTTGGCCAGCCCGGCGCCGGTCGACGCCTCGGTGACCGGCGGCTCTTTCGCCGCGGCGATGCCGGCGCCAGTGTCCGAGACTTCGATGACGAGGTCGTCGCCTGCGTCGCGAGCGAGAACTTCGACCCGGCCGCCTTCGACGAGCGGCGCGATGCCGTGCTTGATGGCGTTCTCGACCAGCGTCAGCAACACCAGCGGCGGCAACTCGACCGCGCGCAGCGGCTCCGGCACGTCGACGGCGAATTCGAGTCGTCCGCCGAGCCGCATCCGCATGATGTCGAGGTAGTGCCGCACGTGGTCGGCCTCGCGGCCGAGCGTCACGCGCCGGGCGCGCATATCGGGGACGGAGGTGCGCAGGTATTCGATCAGCGCATCGGTCATCGCGAGCGCATCGGGCGAGTTCTTCTGGATGAGATAGCGCAGGTTGGCGAGCGTGTTGTACAGGAAGTGCGGCTCGACCTGCGCCTGCAGCAGGCGCAATTCGCTTTCGGCGCTCTGCCGCGCGAGACGTTCGGACGCCGCCTCGGCCCTCAGCGCGCGCGTGATCGACGCGCGTTCGCGCCGGCGCAGCCGCGCGACGAGATCCGGAACGACGAACGCGACCACGACGTAGCCCCCGAGCAGCCAGCCGATCGAGCCGAAGGTGTCGCGCGCCCAATCGCCGAACGCGCCATGCCAGTCCGGATCGGCGCTCAGGAAGTGCCAGACGAGCAGCAGCGCGGCGACGCCCGCCGTCGCCTGGATCGCCGGACCGATCGACGCGGCGAAGTACCCGACGCGGAACCCGACCCAGCAGCCCGCGGCCGTCGTCGCGATCGCGTACAGCAGGAAGTGCGTGGCAGCCAGCGCGATCACGCGGTACGGCAGCGGCCGATCCACCGCGAACGCGGGCCAGACCATCAGCCACAACGCGACCGCGTACGCCAGCGCGAGCCAGATCGCGTTTCGGCGCGCCCACGCGAGCGCCGCGTCGATGTCGGCGGCTTCGGTCGGCAGCGGCCACCGCCCGAGCAGAAGCAACGCAAAGATCCGATGGCGCAAGCGCATGCCGCGCATGCTGCAGCCGGATCGCGCGCGCCGCAAGCACGACGGCGACGGGCTGCGTCCGTCGCGGCACGAGCCGCGGCGGATGCGGCGCGAAGCGAGGAGCCGCTAGCCCGGCACCCTCGGAATCCCGCCGCGGCCGCGGCGCTGCGCGCGCTCCAGAAGATAGGCGTCGTCGGCATTCGACGCCGGCGTACGCACCGACGCCGGGCCGACGCCGCCCGGCGCCGCGGGCAGCACGAGGTTGGCGTTCCAGCTTTCGCCCGCGCGCATCGCGAGCGGCGCGGGAAACGCGTCGACCGCGTTCGCATCGATCCACGGCGCGACGCTGCCGACGGCGAGCTTCACGCGCGGGCGGATCGCTACCTCGGCGACGCGACCGCGCTGGCCCCAGCGAACGATCAACGTGTTGCCGGTGGTCGTCGGCCCGATCTTGTCGGTGATCGCCACATCGCGTCGCACGCCGTGGTTGCGAAACATCATGAACTCCTCGAACAGCATCGCGATGTCCTCGCGTGTCGTCGAGTAGTTGTATTCGTCGGTCGAGCGGTCGGCCGAGAAGAATCCGCCGACCTGCTGCGGCGTGTAGGCGCGCTGCGCTGGCGTGGCGATCTCACCATGGAACTTCACCTGCGCGAGCCCGCGCATTTCGGCCGACTGCAGCGGAGACTGGCGCGCCAGCTCGTCGGAAGGCAGCTGCGCATTCGCAAAACGCGGCCCGAGGTTGTCCCACACGGTCGCGGCGCTGTTCAGTGCGCCACGCGCCGACGGCGGCAGGAAGTCGCCGGCGTGCGCCAGCTCGTGGTACATCAGCCAGCCCGCTTCGTACAGCAGGTAGTCGACCGTGCGCGGCAGCCGCGACGTCGGCGGCCACGGCAGGAAGATGTTGTTGTTGGCGAGCGTGTAGCGCCACACGCCCGAGTAGGCGAGGTCGCGGTCGAAGTCGGAGCGGAAATCGGGCGCCTCGTTGATCACGTCGCGCTGCTCGGGCGTCAGCCAGAAGTTGTCGGCGTCCAGATAGATCGCGCCGGTCAGCGCGTAGTAGAAGGACGGGCGCACTTGCGCGCCGATGATGATCGCGGTCACGCCGTTGAGCAGCCTGCGGATGTCGGCCTTGTCGGCGCCGGCGATGAATCGCTCGAACGCCGCGCCCATCCAGTCGTGCGACACGAGCACGCGGTCCATGATCTGCGCGACCGTCGGCTCGGCACCGCCCGTGGTCTGGTGCAGGAAAGGCAGTGTGGCGAGCGTGCACGCGTTCTTTCCCGGGTCGGTCCAGCGCAGCGCCGCGTCATAGGTGCAGCGGACCAGATCGGCCGCGAACGGGCTCGTCGCCTTGTACGGATACACGCGCGAGACGTGCATCCCGCTGAAGACGTGCGAATTGCTGTTGTCGGGCGCCTGCGCGTAGTTCTCGACGAGCACGAGCGCGTCGTCGCTGTCGGTCGCGCCCGCCACCGTGCGGCGAGTAACCCGAAAGCGCAGCAGGGTGTCGACGCTCACGTCTGGGGCGGTGAAGAGCACGCGGTTCGGGTCGGCGGTATCGAGCGCGACGGCCGGCCCATCAATCTGTGTCCACGTCTGCGTGTCACCCGCGGACAGCGCCGGCCATGCGCGCAACGAAACCTTGCCGCCCTTGCGGACGGACTGATCGACGCGCAGCACGACGTCGCTCGCCCCCGTGGCGGCTGCCGCGTTCACGCTGACGGTGGCCGAGCGCGCGTCCCCACCGGCGTCGGTGAAGTCGACGCGAAACGTGTAGGTGCCCGCCGCAGGCGGCTCGAAACTGATCGTCTGCGTCCGGTCCGACAGCAACGCGACGGTCGGTCCGCCGATCTGGGTCCATCGCACGCTGCTCAACGGGCCCGTGCATCCGGCGACGGTGGCGCCCGCCGCTTTGCCGACCGTGACGGAGGCGTCCGCATAGGTCGAGAACGACGCGCTTCCCGGCCCGCAGACGGGCGGCACAGGCGCCGGTGCGCCTCCTCCGCCTCCGCACGCTGCGAGCGTAAGCGCGACGAACAGTGCCGCGGCCGATCGCATGATCCGATCTGATGTCTGCATCGTTGCTCCGGGGCGGCGCGCGCCGCGTGCGGGGATCGTCCGGGGCACGGACGCCGTCGTCAAGACGCGCGATGGATGACGCGCAGCGCTACCGGCCCGGCAGCGGCATCCCGATGAACATCCATGCGAGCATGACCGCGATCGCGCCCAGGCAGGTCACGCCGACGAGCAGCAACCGGTTGCGGCGCTGCGTCTCCTGCCGCAGCCGGCGCATCTCGGCGAGCAGGCGCTCGTCGCGACCGGTGTCGGTCAGCGCCTGGTGCAGCAGTCGCGGAAGCTGCGGCAGAAGCTGGGACCACTGCCCTGCCTCGTGCCTGAGCTTCTCCTCGAGCCCCTGCCAGCCCATCTGCGCCTGCATCCAGCGCTCGAGGATCGGCTTCGCGGTCTTCCAGAGGTCCAGTTCCGGATCGAGCTGGCGACCCAGTCCCTCGATCTGCAGCAGCGTCTTCTGCAGCAGCACGAGCTGCGGCTGCACCTCGACGTTGAAGCGGCGCGAGGTCTCGAACAGCCGCAGCAGCACCTGCGCGAACGAGATGTCCTTCAGCGGCCGATCGAAGATGGGCTCGCACACCGCGCGGATCGCGCTCTCCAGCTCGTCGACCCGCGTCGCGGCGGGCACCCAGCCGCTTTCGACGTGCAGTTCGGCCACGCGCTTGTAGTCGCGCCGGAAGAACGCGAGGAAGTTCTGCGCGAGGTAGTTCTTGTCGCTCTCCGACAGCGTGCCGACGATGCCGAAGTCCAGCGCGATCCAGCGGCCGAAGTCCTCGCCCGAGTCGCCGACGTAGATGTTGCCCGGGTGCATGTCGGCGTGGAAAAAGCCGTCGCGCAGCGCCTGCGTGAAGAAGATCTCGACCGCATCGCGCGACAACTTCTTGATGTCGATGCCGGCAGACCGCAAGCGATCGATCTGGCTCACCGGGATGCCGCGCATGCGCTCCATCACCAGCACGTTGGCGCGGCAGCCGTCCCAGTACATCTCGGGCACGCGCAGCAACTTCGACTCGGCAAAGTTGCGGCGCAGTTGCGAGGCGTTGGCCGCCTCGCGCATCAGGTCCAGCTCGTCGTGCAGCAGCCGGTCGAACTCGGCAACGACCTCGCGCGGGCGCAGGCGCCTGCCGTCGCGCCACAGTCGCTCGACCAGGCCCGCGCCAACGTCCATCAGCCCGAGGTCCCTTTCGATCGCCGGCAGCATGCCCGGCCGCAGTACCTTGACGGCGACCTCGCGCCCCGCCCAGGCGCCGAGCGCAGCGTCGTTCCTGAGCACCGCCAGGTGCACCTGCGCGATCGACGCGCTCGCCACCGGCGTGCGCTCGAAGGTTGCGAACACCTCGTCGATGCTGCGGCCGAGCCCGCGTTCGATCTCGCGCACGGCGACGTCGGGATCGAACGGCGGGACGCGGTCCTGGAGTTTCGCCAGCTCGTCGGCCACGTCCTCGGGCAGCAGGTCGCGCCGCGTGGACAGCGCCTGCCCGAACTTGACGAAAATCGGGCCGAGATCCTCGAGTGCGCGCCGCAGCCGCACGCCGCGCGGCTCGCGGAACGACCGGCCGACCGGCACGGCGCGCACCAGCCGCACGAGCCATGCGCTCTTCAGGCTGGCAGCGACGATCTCGTCCAGCCCGAAGCGGTAGACGGTCAGAACGATGCGGGCGAGCCGGAGCAGGCGCAGCATCGCGACGGATCAGCCTCGCTCGAGCAGTTCGATGCGCTTGGCCAGGCGCTCGACGTCGTCGCGCAGCCTGGCGACCTCGCGCGAAAAGTCCTCGGCTTCGCCGCGCGCAACGAGCATCGGATTTTCGGCGACGAAGTAATCCGCGGCGGTGCGCGCGAGCCGCTCGGCGTTGCCCTGCGCCTGGGTCAACGCAGCGCGCAGCCGGCCGACGATGCGCACCGCGGCGGCGTCGCCGACGAAGCGCGCCAGCTCCTCCTCGGGTTCGGGCCGCAGGTTCTGCAGCACCTGCGACAGGGCCTGCGCGAACTCGGCGTCGCCGGAAAGGCGCACGTTGCGCAGCACGGCCTGCGGCTCGACGAGCGCCTGCGGCAGCGAGGCGCTGTCCACGGTCACGGTGACGCTCGGCTCGCCCTGCGCGGCGGTGAACGTCCCGCCTTCGGCGACCGCCAGGCTCAGTACAAAGGGCAGCGCTTCGATGCGGGCGATGCGGCCGGCGTAGGGCGCGAGCTTCTCGCGCGCCCAGGTCTCGCGCGCGAGCAGGCGGTTGAGCAGCGCGACAGCGGCGCCGGACGCGAGCTGGTCGATCATCGAAAAGAAAAGGGCACCCGAAGGTGCCCCGGATTGTCGCAGATCGCCGCTAACTCAACTGCTGGATGCCCGCGAGCAGCCAGCCGGTCTTGCCGTCGACCGGCTTGACGAGGTTCCACACTTCGTCGACCTGCTCGATCTCGCCGTCGACGCGCAGCGTGCCGGTGAAGCGCACGCTCGCCAGATGGTCGGTCGCCGAGGTTTCGACGCCGAGCAGCGTCGCGTCGAGCGTGACGATCTCGGTCCGGCTCGTGCCGCCGCCGCGCGCCCGCAGTTCGTGCGTCAGCGCGGTGAACATCTCGTGGGTGGTGAACTCGGCCAGCTCGTCGAGATCGCCTTTGTCCCACGCGGCCTGCAGGCGGCCGTAGTAGGACTTCGCGTTGGCGAGGAAGCCGTCGGTGTCGAAGCCCGACGGAACGCCCCAGGGCCGCGGCGCAGCGGGCGCGCCGCGCATGAACTCGTCCATCGCCGAGCCGGGCCGTGCGGCGGCGGCCGCCGGCTCGATCGAGGTGCGCGCGACCGGTGCGGGCTGAGCGTCGTAGCCGATCGGCTGCTCGCGCGACGGCACGCCGGCGGTGCCGTACGCCGGTTGCGGCCCGCGCAAACGGCGCAGCACGAAGCCGATGACGAGCGCAATCGCGAGGCCAAGCAGCACTACGGTCAGGATCGCCGCGAGCGTCTCGCCGAAACCGAGCCACGAAGCGAGCGCGGCCAGCCCCAGCCCGGCGGCCAAGCCCATCAGCGCGCCGCGCCACGGGCTGGCGGCCTTGGTCGTGGCCGCGCCGGCAGCGGCGGCCGGATTGGCTGCCTGCTGCGCGGGCGCCGCCTGTTGCGGCGACTGCTGCGGCGGCGTCATCTGCCGCTGCTGCTGGAGCTGCTGCGACTGGCGGCCAAAGGTCTTGCCGCCCCCGAGGCGCCGTTGCGCCTCCGCATCGAACGCGAACGACGCTGCGACCAGCCCGATCATCGCGCCCACCAACCACTTCTTCATGCTTTCTCCTCGTTGGGCGGGCACGTTGCCGACCCGCGATTCAAACCTTCACGCCGACGTGCAGCGCGCAGACCCCTGCCGTCAGGTTGAACCATTCGACCCGCTCGAAACCGGCCCGTTCCATCATCGCCGCCAGTTCCTGCTGCGACGGATGCACGCGGATCGACTCGGCGAGGTAGCGATAGCTTTCAGCATCGCCCGCGATCCTTCGTCCGAGCCACGGCAGCACGTTGAACGAGTACGCATCGTAGAGAGGCGCGAGCGGCCGCCATATGCGGGAAAACTCCAGTACGAGCAGCTTGCCGCCCGGCCGCAACACGCGCCGCATCTCCGCGAGCGCGCGGTCCTTGTGAGTCATGTTGCGCAGGCCGAAGGCCACCGACACGACGTCGAAGCGCCCGTCGGGAAAGGGCAGTTGCTCGGCGTCGCATTGCGCAACCGGCAGCAGCAACCCGGCGTCGAGCATGCGGTTGCGGCCCTCGGCGAGCATCGCCCCGTTGATGTCGGTGAGCCACACTTCGCCGGTGGGGCCGGCTTCGCGCGCGAATTTCAGCGCCAGGTCGCCGGTGCCGCCAGCGATGTCGAGCACCTTCATGCCCGGCTGCACGTTGGCCTGCCGCACCGTGAACGCCTTCCAGAGGCGGTGCAGCCCGACCGACATCACGTCGTTCATCAGGTCGTACTTCGACGCGACCGAGTCGAAGACGCCGGCGACGTGCTTGGCCTTCTCCGGCTCGGGCACTTCCTTGAAACCGAAATGGGTCGTCTTCTGGGCGTCGTCGGTCATGGCAAGGCGCACGCCGTCGGCCGACGAGTGTCGGTCGACGGGAAACTCAGTGATGGCCGCAGGCGGAACCGCCCTCGGGCACGAACGCGGCGTTGCGCGGATCGGCCGGATCGCGGCTGGCGCCGACCTCGTCGAGCCGCGCCAGGTACTCGGCCCACAGCCGCTCCTGGTTCGTGCCGAGGTGGTAGAGGTATTCCCAGGAGTAGATGCCGCTCGAATGGCCGTCGGAGAAATTCGGTTGGATCGCGTAGTGGCCGATCGGATCGACCGACGTGATCGTCACGTCGCGCTTGCCGACCTGCAGCGTCTCCTGGCCCGGGCCGTGGCCGCGCACTTCGGCCGAAGGTGAATACACGCGCAGGAACTCGAACGGCAGCCTGAACGTGTTGCCGTCGTCGAACGCGATTTCGAGCACGCGCGAAGCGCCGTGCAGGGTGATGTCGGTGGGTTGCGGTGAGCGAGCCATGCCGCAAGCATAGCCGCTTCCGATGCCGGTCGTTCCCCTCCGGGCGGCGCGGTTGCTATCGCTGCCAGCAGGCCGCGACGGTGCCGCTGCCGGTGATGCCGCGCACGCCCGCCTGGGTCAAGGTCAGGCTGCCGCACTCGGCGTCGGTAAAGGCGTCGCTGCCGGCGGGACAGGTCCCAGCGGTGCCGCAAGGCGTTGCGGTCAGGGTGTAGGACTGTCCCGTCGCGCTGCCGGTGAAGTCCACCGTCACCGCGTAGCTCGCCCTGCCCTCCGCGGGCGCGACGGCCGGTACCGTCGGCGCAGCGCCGGCTTGAGCCTGGCAGTTCGCCACGCTCGTTCGGTTGTAGCAGCCGTTGGTCGTGTAATTGCGCTCGAGCGCGTTGGCCGCATCGAGCAGCACGGTCTTCGCGCCGGCGCGCTTGGTACGCGTCACGTAGTTCGTGTAGTTCGGGATCGCGATCGCGGCGAAGATGCCCGCGATCACGATCACGATCAGCATCTCCACCAGCGTGAAGCCGCGCGTGACACGCGGGTCCGTGTTCATCGACCTCATCGCGTCACCTCGCGCCACGAATCTCGACCCAGCCGATTGAAGGTCCGGTTGCGTTCGATCTGGATGTTGCCCGACGTGCCGCTCATCACTTTCTGCGCGGTCGGGCTGCCCTCGAGCACGAGCGGCTGCTTGACGATGCCCACGCCGAGCGGAACGCCGCCGACGCGCGTATCGCTGTCGTTGACGAGCCCATCGCCGTTCGTGTCGAACACCGAGTAGGGCAGCTTGGCGCCGGTCTTCGCGTCGACTTCCATCAGCCAGCCCGAGCCGCCGAAGTTGCAGGGGTCGTCGGATGGAATCAGCGTCGTGAAGATCACCCGGCCCGCGCGAACGACCGCGCTGCCGATCACGCGCTCCTTGCTGGTCGGCAGGTCCATGTACCAGCCGCGCTTGGTCGACCAGTTGACCGTGTTGGTCGACACGTCGCGCAACGGCGTCGTGACGCCGCGGAAATTGACGTTGACCAGGCTGATCGTCTGCTGCTGGAGCTGGCTGCGATCGGTCGTCGTCACTCGCGTGCCGTTGTCGAGGATCCCGTAGAACGATTGCGTCGTCGTGTCGATGTTGTCGGTCGTCGTGAAGAAGCGGCCGGTGCCGAACAGCACGATCACGCCGGGAACGCCCAGCGGCGGACGCGCGAGCTCCACGCGCGGCTGGATCCACTGCACCTGCCCCGCCGCGTTGCGGGCCTGGAACAGCGGCGCGCCGTTCGGGAACCCCGTCGCGGCCGGGAAAGCGATGCCCCACAGGCTCGGGTTCGCGTTGCTCAGATCGAACTTCCAGACGTTGCCGCGCATGTCGGTCGCATAGGCGTAGTCGTAGACGTTGTCGCCGTTGGCGTCGTACAGCGTCGGCGTGCCGAGACCGTTCTGGTTCGGCGAGGTCGCGCTGCCCACGCCTGTGTCGATCTTTCGGATCAGCGTGCCGTCCGATACGCGAACGATGTACAGAACGCCGCGCTCGTTTGCGCTGCGATAGCCGTTGCCGAAGACGACACCCCACTCGCCATTGTTGAGCTTCACGACCACGCCCTGACCCATCGTGTAGCCGAGGTCGGCGGCGTAGTTCGGATCGGCCGCGTCGCCCGGACGCGCGGCCGTGCTCGAATTGATCTCCCAAAGCACCTTGGTCGCGTCGAACGCGTCGGGGTTCGTCACGTCGAGCGCGAAGATCGATTTCGCTCCGGCGCCCGTCGTGCCGATCAGCACCGTCTTCCAGGCGCTCCCGAAGAACGCGTCCCACGCCGACGGCGAGCCGTCGACGAAGTACCGATGCGCATAGGCCGGATCCGACAGCAGCGACAGGCTCGGGATCACGGCGTTCGGCACATAGGCGAAGCGCTCCTCGCCGGTCAGCGCATCGAACGCGCGCAGCATGCCGTCGTTGGCGCCGACGTACAGCATCTTGCGGCGCGACTTCTTCGAGTCCAGGAAATTCTTGTAAGGCGTCGAACCGGTCGCAAGCCCTTCCGGCAGCCCGGTGTAGCCGAAGTTCTCCGCGCCGACGAAGACCGGATCGGAGTTGACGATGTCGCCGAGGTTTGTGCTGCGATTGCGCCACGAGCCGCCATTCTTTTCCTCGCGGCTGGCGTCGCCGCGCAGGTACGCCAGCAGCTCGGGCGAACCGATGTACGACCACAGGCTGGCCGCGGTCAGATCGGACTCGCTGAAATTCATGCCCGCGCTGCCGCTCCACGAGTACACGTTGCGCAAGTCGTGGCGCGGGATCTTGCCCGGATCGGTCGCCTCCCAGACGGCGCTGCCGAGCGTACCGTCCGTGTTGATCCGGTACGCGGTCAGCCGGCCGGTCCAGTCGCCGCTGTTGAAGCGCGCCTGGAACAGCAGCGTGTCGGTCGTCAGTCGCGTCGAGTTCGTCGCCAGCGCAGCCGCTGCGCTCTCGCGTTCGAGGATGCGGTTCAGCGCCGTCGCGAGCGCATCGGCGAGCGCGCGCGGCGTGTCGGCGCTGAAGGACTGTCCGCGACTGTTGATGGCGGCGTGCCAGAGGTCGTATACGTTTCCGGGCGACACGTCGGCGCCCGTCGCCGGCCAAGTCCCTGCGCCACTCAGCAGGTTGGAATACCCGGTGCCGGCATAGGTCGACCCCGCCCACTCAATGCCTGGCTCGCTGAGCGTCTTGCTCAGACCGAGGCCGACCGTAAAGGTCACGAGGTGCTGCCACGTCGCCGGGTCGTTCTTCGGGTTCCAGTACTGCTGGTCGGCGGTGCCGTTGCGATCGACGCGATAGGCGATCAGATTGTTCGCCAGATCGGTCCGCAGATCGGTTGCCCAGTAGTGGAACGCGATATCGGCCACGCTGTCGCTATTGCCGTCGCGGTAGATCGACGTCCTCGCGTCGGTGATGCTGTAAGCGGTCCCGTCGGGCAAGGTCGTCGCGGTCCCATCCTTGTTACCGCACGCGTTGCCACTGCAATAGCTGCCAGCACCGTCGTTCCAGATGCCGTCGGTCATCAGGATGTGGAAGTTCGGGCGGCACGAGAACTCGGTCCCGACGGATACCTGCGGATCCTGCGCATACGGGCTGCTCACGCCGTTCGTTCGGAAGTAATCGCCGGCCCGTTGAGCCGCGCCCCGTAGCGGCGTGCCGCCGCTCGCCGGGATGCGCGACATCCAGCGATAGAAGTTGGCCCGATGCGTGCCATCGAGAACACGAATGCGCTTGTCGACGCTGCTGCTGCTACCGTCCCAGCCCTGGCAAGCCGAAGTGAAGAGCCGCCCCGCCGTCGTACCCGACGACGTCGTCGCATTGCAGGTGTTCAAAGACTGCCAAGCGACGCGCGCCGTTGTCGGCACGCCCGCGATTGCGCGCGTCGCTGCCGTCGCGGTCATCAGGTTGCGCGTGCGGTAAAAGGAATACCAGTTGGCGAAGTTCTGCCGTTCGTCGTCGCCGTCGACGACGCCGTTGCCGTCCACGTCGGCGGGTCCGGCCTGGTTGCCGACAGTGCGCAGTGTGTAGCACGCGTCGTTGGTCAGCGCCGGCGACGTGCATGCCGTGCCGGCGGGGTCGTACACGTAGTAATAGGCGGGCACGCCCACGTAGCGCCGATCGCCGCCCGTCGCGGTATTGAAGTCGGCGTCCGGGTTCGAAGCGAGATTGTTTCGGGTCGCGTTACTGCCGCAAAAGTTGAATCCGGCGGGATATGGGCTGACCGTTCGAGACGTATCCTGCAGGTTGTTCGCGGACGGGTCGTAGGCCCACGTCACCTGGTAGTTGACGGACAGATCGACCGATCCGCGCGACGGGTCAAAGCCGTTGATGTAGGCCGTCTTGAAGCTCGTCGAGTACGCCGTATACGTTCCGGTGGCGGCGTCGTAGTTGACCGGCGGGTCGTAGCGGCTGCGCGGGTTGTAGTAGATCGGGTTGTAATCGGACGATTTGGCGCGGCGCGTCGAATGATCCGCGCACAGCGGGTCCGGCGCATAGCCCCAGCGCATCGAACCCGAATCGTCGAACGTGATTACGATGTTCGGCGCCAGCGGCGTCGGCAGGAACGGCGGGTTGTTCGAGATGGTGAACGCCGCCGCGCCCTGCGCGAGGAGCAGCGCGCAGACGCCAAGCAGGCGCTGCAGCGGGAAGCGATCGGAACGGCTCGTTTTCATCGCGGTCTCCAAAGCCTTTGCTGACGCTCGCCTACGGGCGCACGTACATCGACTGCACCGTCGCGGACGTGCTCGCGTTGGCGCCAAAGCCGACAGCCGTGATGCGGTACACAGTGAGGGTGGTCGGAAGGCTTCCAGCTACGCGCGGCTGGGGCCACACCTCGATGTCATCAACCTGCTCGACGATGCAGCGCGGCTGGATCGAGACGTCCGGCAGCGGCGTCGGGATCGTTCGCACCTTCGCGGCGTTCTTCCAGTCCGTCATCGACATCTCGAACTGCTGCGGCTGGTCGGGCGCCGGCGCCGTGTACATGCCGTTGGTGCCGTTGAATAGCGGCAAACCGCCGCCGATCGGGGCGAGCACCGATTCGCAGTCGCGCAAAGACGCTTCGGCCGCCTCGAACGCGCGGATGCGATCGCGCGTATTGCCCGACATGCGCTCTTCCTGCGTGGCGACCGAATACGCGGCCACCCCCATCAGGCTCAGCATCGCGAGGAAAATCAGCCCGACGACGAGCACCGCGCCGCGCTCGCGCGCGCTGCGCCGACGACGGACCGAGTGAGCGGGACGTTGCGCGTTCATCGCCATACCTCAGAGCACCCGGTTGCGCAGCGCGACGGTCGTCGTGAACACCTGGCGCAGCCGGCGGTCGGGCGCAGTCTGCGTTTCGGGTACGCCGTCACCGTTCGTGTCGCGGAACGCGTACGTCTGCGCGTTCGTCGTGACGTTTCCTTCCGGACCGACCACCAACAGACTGATGCGCACGCTGACGACCTGCCGCCAGTTCGGAGTGGCCGGCGCGGCGACGAGCGCGTCGGCGCGCACGTAGATATCGGCGATGTCGTCCGGCTCCGGCATGCCCGTGTCGACGCCGTAGACGATGTCCATGTCCTCGACGTTGTCGACCAGCTCTTCGACGCCGTCGGCCGACACGCGATACAGGCTGCGCCGGCCGGCGGGATTGGTGCCGACGAAATACGTGGTCTCGATAAAGCGCAGCGCGGTGGCGCGGCTGCCTTCGGCGAAATCTGCGCCGGCCGGCGTGATGACCGCGGCGTTGCCGAGCGACCCGTCGGCACCACCGCCGCTGACGCCGAACGCGAGCACGGTCGGGAAGTTGCCGACGCCGGTCGTCACGGGGCTGTTCGTGACACGGAACATCATCGCCTGCCGGCAATCGCCCAGCACGACGAGGTCGCCGTTGCGAATCCCCGCGGCGTTATGGCGTAGCGTCACCGTGCGCGCTACCGGGTCCGAACTGCCGACGATGCTCGTCTGCAGGCCCGCCGAGCGGCGAACGGTCAGCACGTCGCCCGCAGCGCGCGCGATCGGCGTGGCGGTTGTGAGCGTCGGGTTGGTCCACCCCGCCCCATCTTCGAAGCCGACCACGCCGTCGCCGGCGCCGCTGAAGCCGATCGCCGGCTGCGTGATGTTGTAAAAGGTGCCCGCATCGGCCGAGAGGCTGCGCGAGCGACAACCCGTGTAGCTGGTCATCCGCAGGTCCTGCGCGATGTAATCGAGCGCGAAGCGACCGCTCTCCTGCACGCGCGCGAGGTTCTCGTTGGCGCGATACGCGCCGCGCGAACCGAGGTAGACGTACGTGATCGCGCCCATCACGATCAGCGCGATCGTCATGCTGATCAGCAGTTCGATGACCGTCAGCCCGCGCGCATAGGCGCGCCGCGCGCGAGAGCCGGAGCGGCGCCTCAGTTGTTCCATAGCCGCGTCACCACCGTGTAGTTGGCGTTGGCCGGTCCGCCGGCGCGGGTGTCGTCCCATTGCACCGTGATCGTCACCAGGTTGTTGCCCAAGTCGATGGCGACCGAGCCGTCGCCGCCCGGCAGCGTTCGCAGCTTCGCCAGCCAGTCGGCGAGATCGCGATCGCGCACCGACGTGCCGGTCGGCGCCGCATCAGCCAGCGCCAGGCCGTACGTGCGCGCTTGACCCAGGTTCGCGCGCATGCGCTCGGCCATGTCGTCGGCGTACTGCGCGGCCTGCGCGCGATAAAAAGAGCCCTGGCTCGTTCGCAGACTGGCGGCCTGCAGACCGGCCATGCCGAGCAGACCGAGCGACAGGATCACGATCGCGACGAGCACCTCGAGCAGACTCAGGCCGCTCTGACGGTGAATGCTTGGGACGAAGGGAATCATCGTCGGATCCTCCTGCAGTTCAGATCGCTATGGATTGGTGCAGCTTGCGACGGCGCCGCTGTCCTTCTCGGGGATGCCGTCGTTGTTCGAATCGACGCCGAATCGCACGCGCCCGGCGCCGTTGACCAGCACCGCGCGCGAGCGCGACTGGCCGTCTTCGACGAGGTTCGCGCCGTGGCAGATCACGAAGGCGCCGCCACCGGCCGTGGTCAGCCGGCCGCTCGCATCGAACGCGACGAAGTTGGCGAAGTTGGCGTTGCCGTACAGCGTTAGCGGCGGCTCCAGCGGTGCGCCAGTGCGCAGCGTCTCTTCTCCGGCGCAGGCGTTGTCGCGATTGCTGTCGACGCACATCGTCCAGCCGGCGCCCCAGTTGCCCGATCCCTCCGCACCGTTGTGCACCAGCGTGATCTGCTCGCCGCGCCGAACCGCCTCGCTGCGCGCGAACTGCAGTGCGGTGAAGAATTCGTGCGTGGCTGACGCCAGCCGGTTGTTCAGGATGAAGGTCTGCATGTTCGGCACGCCGATGCCGAGCAGGATCGCGGCGATCGCCATCACGATCAGGACCTCGATCAGCGACAGACCGCGATTCGCGGTTGGTGCCCGACACCGTGCTGTTGAGAGATCCACTGCCGCCCTCCAAGGCCGAACCGGCCGTATCCGAACGTGAATTCGGACTCGCACCCGGGGGCTAAAGGTAGGCGGTGGTCACCGGCGCGTAAGCGCCGATAAGCGGCGAAAACGCCCGGCGGCCATCGGCCGCTCGTCCCCGACCGACGGCAAAGCCGTCAGCGGCAGGGCGCGTCGGGAGCCAGGATCCGAGCCGACCCGTCGATCGCCACGCAGACTTGGCGTGACACCCCGTTGCCGCCGGAAGCGACCGCGAGGCGGATCGGCGTGGCGTGATCGAGGGCGCCGATCGGCCGGAAGCTCACCGCGGCAAGCGGCACGCCGTGCGCGACGGCGGATGCGCTGACATCGACACCGCGCCCGGTCTCGACGTGCAGCACGGTCTCGCCCGCGTCGATGCGACCGTTGCGATTCGCGTCTTCGAAGACGGCCCAACCGCGCGTCCAGGGCTGCGCCTCGCTGGCGCAGCGGACTTCGCGCAGCGGCCGGTCGCCGCCGCGCTCGTCGACGCCGCACACGGCCACCGGAACCCGTCGCGCGATCGCCGCGCTGCGCGCGAACTCAAGGCTCGCCACGAGCGAGCGTGCGCTCGCGGACTGCTGTTCGTTGAGGGCAAGCGCCAGCACCGAGGTCGTGCCCAGGCCGAGCGCGAGCGCGCCGACGCTGAGCGCGACGAGCGATTCGACGACGGTCACGCCGCGCTGACGGCGGGCGAACGAACGCTGGGGGAGAACGCGACGCACGGCGAAAACCTCTGCTCGGGTTTTCGACGCGCGGCTTGATCGCTTGAGTGCGCGCGATGCCGCGGGAGAACGTAGGAAATGCGCCTACATCGATGGTCCGCGGCTCACGCTGCGATGCGGGTGACCCTCAAGGGTCGGCGCGTCAGCGCCGCCAGCACTCCGCTGCGTCCCGGGTATTGTTGACGGCGCCGCGTACGCCCGTGTGGGTGAGCGTCAGGTCGCCGCACTCGTCGCCGCTCATCGTGCCGGCGCGTGTGGCGGTGAGCGTGTACGTCGTCGAGCCGACGCCACCACCGGCGCTGATCGCGATGTTGTACTTCGCGGCCGCCGGGGCTGCCGGCGTCTGTGCGAACCCCGCCGGCAGCGCGCACCGATAGTCGTTGTTTTGTGTGAAGCAGCGCTGAAGGAATGCGGCCGCCTCGAGTAGCGTCTGCTGCGCTTCGTTGCGGTTGGCGCGCTGGATGTATTGCGTATACGAGGGGATCGCGATCGCGGCGAGGATGCCGACGATGACCACGATCGTCATCAGCTCGATCAGCGTGAAGCCGCGCGTGCGTTTCGGCCAACGGTCATGTCGCATCGGGTCCGTCCCGTGCATCACTGGATGATCTGCCGCCACGTGCGGACGGCGCCGATTCCGCCGCGCGGCACGCACCGCCCCGAGATCGAGCCGTCGATACCGGTCGAGAAGATGTAGTCGAATCCCGGCGGGCACGTGCACGTCGCCCCCGGCGGACACGCCGGCGGTGGCGGCGGCTGCGTGCCACCAGCTCCCGGCGGCGGAACGCTTGCACCGGTGCGCGAGTAGAACGGCAGCAGGCCGAACGAACCTGGCACTTGGATGGCGCCGGAGTCCGGGTCGCCGAAGCTGCGCGCGCCGATGAAACTACCAGTCAACAGATCCAGCCGATAGAGGAATGAATCGCCGCCCGGGCTGCATGGGTCGGTCGAAGGAATGAACGACTGCGCGAGAAGATTCATGCCGAGCTGGATCGGCGAAACCACCATCCGTTCGCGTGGCGTCACGACCTGCGCGCTCGCCGTGTTGACGGCCGAACCCGCCACGCTGTACTGCACGCCGAGATCCAGATACCAGCCGCGCTGTCCCGCGCCGTAGTTGACCGGGAAGTTGGTCAGCCGATAGTTCGTCGGCTCATCGCCGACGACCGACGGATCGAACACGTCCTTCTGCGTGATCGCCTGCTGCACCATGTCCGTGCCGCTGCGGAAGGTCGCGCCCAGCGGAACGGCCGATGGCTTGTCCCACACGCCGTAGAGCGTCTGAACGTCGGAGTTGTCCTTGTCCCCTGGCGAAAAGAGCTTGCCGGTGCCAAAGATCACCATCGCTCCACCGTTCGGATGCCGGCGGAGCAGCGGTCGCGCGAAGATCGGCTGGCGCTGGCCGGCAAGATTGCGCGCCTGGAACAGTGGCTGGCCGCCGAGCGCAACGTTCCACGACGTCGGGTCGGTATTGCTCAGGTCGAACTTCCACAAGTTGCCACGCAAATCGCCGGCATACACGCCGATCAACTGCTGATTGGCATCGAACGCAGGAGCGGGCGTGCTCAGGCCGTTGGGATTCGAACTGTCGCCGTCGCCTGTGTCGATGATGCGGATCGGATTGCCGGTCTCGAGGTCGACGATGAACAGCGCGGCGCGCTGGTTATCGCTTTCCGGCCCGTTGCCGAACACGGCGACCCACTTGCCATTCTTGGCGCGCGCGGTGAACGCGGGCCCGAAGACGTGCCCTAGGTACTGATAGCTCGAACTCGACAGCGAGGTCGCGTCGAGCTCCCACATGATGCTGCCCGCGCCGAGTGTTGCAGGATCAGTCGCGTCGATGGCAAACACGGAACGCCCGCCCGCGCCGAGGGACCCGATTACCACCGTCCGCCAAGAGGCAGAGCCAATACCGTTCGGCGCGATGTACGCATCACCCGAGGCCGGAACGCCGTCGACGAAATAGCGGTGCGCGTAGTCCGGCTTCGTTAGTTCCGGCAGGTTACGAATGATCGAGCGCGGCACATAAGCGAACACCTCGACACCGGTGTTCGCATTGAACGCGTGGAACATGCCCGCGTTGGATCCGACCCAGATCAGCGGCGTGCGGCCAGCGACTGTACTCGTACCCGAGTTGGCACGAACGAACGCCTGGTACGTGTCGCGGCCCGGGGTGCCGGACGGCAGCAGGTCGAGCGCGAAGTCGTCGTCCTTCACGTACAGCGGGCTCGAATTGATGATCGAGCCGAGCACGTTGCTGTTGGCCCCGCGCGGGCGGTCGCGCAGGTTACCCGGCGGAATCGCGCTGCGTTCCTTGCTGCGATCGCCGCGCAAATAATTGATGACGTCGGCGGCGGATGCGGACGGGTTGCTGCTCAACTCGGCCATCTGTGACGAGGAAACCCCCGCGGATCCACTCTCCGGAGCAAACTCCACGCGCGATCCGTCAGGTCGCAAGGTGAAAATCCGCCGCGCGCCGGGTGCGGGCAGCCGGTCAGAAGCCCGCCACAACCACCGATTGCCGCCAAAGTCCTTGAACTGCAGCGTCGCCGGATCGATCTCGCGGCGATATAGGTTGCCGGTCCAGGTGCCCTGCGAGAACTCGGTCGTGAACACGCCATTGCCCACGTCCAGAAACGCCGTGGTTGCTGTCGCGGCCGAGCCGCTGTTCGCGCGCTCGATGATCTCGCGCAACGCCTGGGAAAGCCGCGCCGACAACTCCTGCGGATCGTTGGCAACCAGCAACCGCCCGCGACTGTTGATTGCCGCATGCCACAGGTCGTCGGCGGCCGACGGCGTCAAGATGTTGACCGTCGGCCAGTTGTCCGAACCCGAGTCGAGGTTGCTCAGAAAGGTGTCGCCTTGGCCGGTCTTCTGTCCGACCAAAGCGAGCGCGACGGCCATGATCGATAGGTTCTGCCAGAACGCGGGGTTGGCGGTACTCGGCGTGACGATGTTCGGCATGCCGGGTTGAAGGTCCCGGTACCAGAAATACATCGCGATGTCGGCCAGCGTTTGCGCTTCGGTGCCGACGTAGCGGCGATTGTTCGGATTGTCGAGCCCCGTGCTGAACGCGCCTGTCGTCTTCGCCGGGTCGTACTGATAACAGGCGCTGCCCGAACCGCCCGGCGGACAAATCACCGGACCGGTTGTGTTGTCGGCGTTCTGCACGCCGGAAGGCAGACCGCTGAACAACGACGAGCGGGTTTCGTTCCAGTAGCCGTCGGTCGAGTAGACGTGATAACTCTGCCGGCAGGCAGCGAACTTGCCGTCGCCAGAGCCGGGGTTGTCCGCCCATGGCCCGTTCGGATGGGGCGCGCCGCCGCCGTTGGTCCAAGCGAAGTAGTCGCCGACCTGATACAGCGCACGCCCTGACGGTGTGTTGCCGCCGACATCGTGGTTGTTCAGTCGGTTGTAGAAGTCCGTGCGGAAAGCCCCGGCAAAAGGCCGCACACCAAGCAGCACGGTGTTCGACGAGAAGCCGTCGACCGTGATGGTGCCGTTGTTGATCGTTCCAAGACCGACCCGGAATCCGTTGCCGAGCGCGGCCATCGCGTGGCCCATGGCTCCTCGTGCCAGGAGCGTGCGCGATCGGTAGTACTGAAACCAATTGGCGAAGTTCTGGATCTCTGCCGCGTAGGAACACACTGTAGTGCCCGCAGTCGTCGTACAGCCCGGATCGTCGCGCTGGTTTGGGGTAGGAACCATGTACGCGGAAACGCTCGGCACGACCTCTACGCGCGTGTAGCAGTCCAAGTCGGCGGCGGTCCCGTCGCAATTGGCGTTGGCGGTGTCGAACAGGTAGTACACGGCGAAGGTCGGCGTCCCCGACACGGACGGCGCTGTGTACGAGCCGGTAAACGCAGGCTCACCGCTGTTCGCAGGGGTGCCGCTGACACCGCCGTTGATCGTTCCCGACGCGAGGTTCAATCCCCCGCGCGATGGATGGTAGGGGTTGAAAAGTGCGGCGCTCGGGTTGGCATTTGCAAAGGCATTGCCATTGACGTCGGTTCCTATCCACGGCCGGTATCGCAGCCGCGGGTTGTAGTACATCAGGTTCTGAGACGCGGAACGGGCCCGAGCGACGTCGATTGCGTGCGCGAAACCCTGGAACTGGCGCGCTCCGGAAAGGTTGGTGTTCGGGCTCCCGTCGCCGGTCGACGCGTACGGCGAACCAAGCGGGACTGGAAACAGCCGGTCGACGATCGGGAAGCCGGGGGCATCCGGAAGAAAATCGGCCAACATCGAACCCGAATTGTCGACCGTGACGAACACGTTCGGGTCGGGTTGGCGCTGCAGGAACTGCGGCTCCTGCGCAAGCGACGCCGGCGGAGTCGTCGGCGCGGCGAAAGCGGCTGGCGCCCAAGACATCGCCAGATAGATGCCGAGCACCTGCCCGCACAGCAGTCGGCGCACCGCATTCGGAATCGGTCGTTCGGACTGTCTCATTGGAGGCCTCGCCATCGATTCCAACTAGGGTGCGATCGGGTTCGGACGCAACTGGCTCTGGACGGTGGCCGGAAAGTTCGTCGTCGAGTTGTCCCCGAAACCGCGCGCTGTGACGATGTACATGGTGGGGCGCGTACCGCGCGCAAAACGCACCGTGTAGCCGCCGCTGTCGCCCAACGCCTCTTCGATCATGCAGCGCGGCGCAGCGACGCCCATAGGCACGTTCGTTGGCGTGAGGCTCCTGACCGGATCGGCCCAGTTGGCGTTGGCGGCGGATGGCGGATCCCAACGCATACCCAACGGCGGCGATTCGACGTACTTGACCTCATCCAGTCTGATCGTCCCGGTCGGATCTGCGCCGTTCCAGACGATTTCTTCGCAATGGCGTAGCGCCAGCTCGGCCATCTCGAATCCGACCGACGACGAACGCAGGTTCGCGGCAATCCGCTCCTCGGTCGTCACGCCACGGATCGCCACGACAGCAAGCAGCGTGACCATCACGAGCATGACCAGGCTGAGCGGAAGCACGATGCCGCGGCTGGCGCGGACAGTGGCTGCGACGCGGTTCATCTTCATCCTCACAGCACGCGATTGCGCAGGGTGACGACCTGCGTGAAGGTCCGGCGTAGCCGACCGTCGGACGGGAAGGCGTTGCCGCGGCAGTCGACGCCGGCCTGCGTGCCGCTAGTCAAGCCCGCGCTTTCGGAAACGACCTGCACACAGAGTTCGACACCCAGCACGCGACCCCACTGTGCCGCCGTCCAGCCGACGGTCGACTGCGGATCGACGATTTGCTCGGTACGCGAATACGGATCACCCACCCGCAGTCGAATCTGCAGGTCCTCGACATTCGGCACCAACGGTGCCGCAACGCCATCGTTGCCGACGCACATCAGGGTCGACGCTCCGCCGGAGTTGGCGACGTAGAAACGGTTGCGCGTCGCCAGTTGCGGCGCGATCGGCGAGTTGGCCGCGTTGATCGTCGCGCCGAGACAATCGCGCCCCTCACCGGAACCGGCCGCCGCCGCGCCCCCGACGAGATAGGAGACTGCCAACGCATCGGCTTGTGTCGGCACATTGTTGCAGTTGGGCGTGGCCGCCGTCGGATTGTCGAATCCCCCCGAGCACACGCGCAGCGCTTCGCCGGCGAAGTTCGACGGGTTACCGACCAGCCAGAAGTCCGACGAGTTGATCTGGCCGTACCCGGCCATGCGCAACTGATAGGCAAGGCGGTCGAGCGCGAGCTGCCCTGCCGCCTGCATCCGTTGGACGTCGGCGCTCGCGCGGTAGGTTTGGCGATTGGCACCGTAGATGCTGATCACGCCGGCCGTGATCATTAGGCCGATCGTGATCGCGATCATTACCTCGATCAGCGTACGGCCGCGCTGCCGCGGAAGGTGAAGCACCTTCATGGCCGCACCACGATACGCATGCACTCGACCTCCGCCGGTGTGGCGTAACCCAGAGCCGAGCCGAGGGCCACGACGTCGCACGACGAGGCAAGCAGCCCGCGCGCGCGGAAACCGGTCTCGCTCCACATCAGCGTGACGTTCCACGCGCGATTGCCGGTGCCGCCGATTGGCTCGACATGAGCCCAGCCGCCCGGCAGCGTCTGATTGACGCGCGCCACCCAACGGGCGCGGTCGAACTGCGCCTGCTGCGCCTCGTTGCACACGCCGGCTTCGCAGTCAGTCGACGCCGTCGGAAGCGTTGGCGTACCGGTCGGGTAGGCGGTGGTGAACGCGTAGTCGATCGGCGGCGTCAGCGTTCCCGGCACGCGGTTGGCACGCATCCGGTCGGCCAGATCAAGCGCGAGTTGCGTGGCGATTGCGCGGCCGTGCGCATCTTTCTGAATCGAAAGGCCGCGCACCTGCAGCCCCGCCAGCCCGAGCAGTCCGACGGCGACGATGACCAGCGCGACCAGCACTTCGATCAACGTCACGCCGCGGGTGCGCCCCGGTCGCCAAGAGGTCGTGGTTCTCATGCGCAGGAGTCCCAAGTGGTCGATACGCGCGCGCGCCCCGTCGCGTTGATGCACACGGTGCGTCGGTTGGCGTTTTCCGAGCCGGCGACGTTGAAGCGCAACGGATCCGTCGCGCCCATCGCTCCCAACGGCGTGCTGGCGCTGTCGAACACCGTGCCGTCGCTCGTGACGTAAATGCCCGTGAGCGGCAGGTTTGGCGTCACCGTCACGTTGCCCGCACCGGGTGTATGCACGCGGATGATCTCCTCGCCTGCATCGCGCGTGCCCACCGTCGAGCCGTTGTCGACATAAACAATCCAACCGCTCCCCCAGGCCCCAGCGGCACAGGTGGCTCCGGACGCCGTCGGATTCGTCGAGGCGCACATGCCGACGCGCCCGCGCCGCGCCAGCGCCTCGCTTCGCGTCAGCGCCAGGTCGGCGATCAGTTCGTTGACTTCGGTGGCCACGCGGTTGCGATCGACGAAGGTCGAGAACATCGGCACGCCGGCCGCGAGCAGGATCGCCGAGATCGCCAGAACGACCATCAGCTCGATCAGCGTGACACCGTGCTCCGGTGATTTGGCGGGCCGAACGCCCATTGCCCCAGCTCCCTTGTCTTGAGATGCGCCGGTTCTCGCCGGCTTTGTTTGCGCGCCGATTATTCCGACGCGCCCGGTTGAAACCGAGCGAAGAAGGACCCGCCGGTTGGACATACCCGACAAGCGGACCTCAAGCTTTCCGACGCTAGTTCGGGCGGATGAGTGCTTGGGATCGAGAGAGGAGGCCCGCCCTCGCGGATTTGCGTGATGCCCCGCTGCACCTGCGGCGGGGCGCAAATTCGACATCCGCAACGGCGAGTGTTCGGCAGCCGCAACCCAGCGCGCTCGCGAGAATGCGCCGCATCGCTTTTTTTCGACTCGCAGATCGAGAAGACGCCATGACCCAGTTGCCCATCCGCCAGCCGCGGCGCCAGCGCGGCGTGACGTTGATCGAAACGGCGACCGCTGCGTGCGTCTCCGCCGTGCTCGCCGCCAGTGCGCTGCCGTCGATGTCGGCTGCGCTCGACGGTCATCGGCTGACGACAGCCACCAACGACCTCGTGCTTGCGGTGAATCTGGCGCGATCGACCGCGACCGCGCAGCGCGCTCGCGTCGTGCTGGCGCCGCGCAGCGGCGCCGATTGGACGTCGGGCTGGCGCGTCTACGTCGACGGCAACAACAACGGCCAGCTCGATGCCGGCGAAGCGGTCGTGCGCGAATTCGACCCCGCGCCCCGGGGCCTGTCGATCACGCCGCACTTCGGCACGTCGTACAGCGGCGCGTACCTGAGCTTCGACAACATGGGCAACGTGCGCCGCCTCAGTTCGGGCGGCTACGTGCTCGGCCGCCTCGTGTTGAGCCTTGGCCGCGAGGCGCGTTCACTGTGCTTCTCGGTGCTACAGGTTCGCACGGTCCGCAACGACACGTGCAGCACATGACGCCGATCGAAGGCGTCTTACGACCGAGCGCCGTCGAGATGGCGCGCCTGGCGGGACTCGAACCCACGACCCCTGGCTTCGGAGGCCAGTACTCTATCCACTGAGCTACAGGCGCTTGGCTTTCACGCGCGGCGGCCGGTCTTCGCCGCAGCGCATGTGACCGCGCGTCACTCGTGACCGAGATGGGACGCGCAGGGCGGCGAAGAATACGCCGATCGAATGCGAGCGTCCAACGCAGGCGGGTACGCCGCAGGTGGCGGATATAATCCGGCCCCGATTTCTCACGCGCCTTCCATCGTGCGGATGCGCATCGCCGATGCGCATGAATGCCGCCGCGGAGCCCCACATGTCCGAACAGCACAGCTCGCCGATCAAGACCCCGCAGCAGTTGATCACCATTGTCGTGCTGGCATTCGTCGTGCCAGTCCTGATCATCGTGCTGCTGGTCAAGTACGTCGCCGGGGCAAAGCTGGAGGGCGCGGGGACGGCATCGATGACGCCGGAGGCGATCGCCGATCGACTGCGGCCCGTCGGCACCGTCGTCCTCGCTGAAGGAAATGGTGCGCGTGCGCTGCAGTCGGGCGAGTCGGTTTACAAGCTCGCATGCAGCGCCTGTCATGCCGCAGGCGTCGCCGGGGCGCCGAAGACCGGTGACGTGGGGCAGTGGTCGCCGCGCCTGGCGCAGGGCTACGACACGCTCGTCAAGCACGCGGTCGAAGGCTTCAAGGGCATGCCGCCCAAAGGGGGGAACGCCAGCCTCGATCCGATCGAAGTTGCGCGCGCGGTCGTTTACATGGCCAACCTCGCCGGCGGCAAATTCAAGGAGCCCGCAGTCCCCGCGCCGAAAGCCGCCGAAGCGAAGTTCGGCGAGCGCACCGGCGAGCAGGTCGTCGCCGCGGCCTGCTCCAAGTGCCACGAGACGGGCCAAGGCGGTGCACCGAAGCTCGGCGACTGGGTCGCGTGGAAGCCGCGCATCGAAAAGGGCTTGGCGAACCTGACCGAAGCAGCAATCAAGGGGCATGGCGGCATGCCCGCGCGCGGCGGCATGGCCGAGCTGTCGGATGCCGAGGTGAGGCGCGCGATCGAATACATGTTCAACGTCGGCAAGCAGTCCGCGCCCGCACTGGCCGCGGCCGCTGCAGCGGCAACGCCTGGCGCAGCCAAGGTCGACGCGGTAGCGGGCAAGAAGCTTTACGACACTGCATGCACCGCCTGCCACGCGACAGGTGTGGCGGGCGCGCCCAAGTTCGGCGACAAGGCCGCGTGGGCGCCGCGGATCCAGACCGGCCTCGACGCGCTGACCGCGAGCGTGATCAAGGGCAAGGGCGCGATGCCGCCGCGCGGGGCGTCGACCGCGACCGACGCGGAACTGCGTTCCGCCGTCGAATACATGGTCGCCGCCGCGAAGTAGCTCGGCGCGGGGCCTGCGCCCCGGCCCAAGCGCGGCCGGCTCAGGGATTCAACTGCTGGTAGACAAGGCGCGCTACAGAGGCGAGCGAGTCTTTGTCGAGGTTGCCGGCCAACGCGTACCCGAACGGCCCGTCGACCCAATAGAACACGCCAGTCTCGCCCGACTGCGAGAAGCGGAACGCCGTGTCGCGATTGGACGATTCGCGGCGCACCAGCAGGGACAGCCGCCTGCCCTGCGCGTTCTCGTACATCAACAGCGCCACCGGCGCATTGCCGACCTCGCCGGCAGCGGGCAGCAAGCGGCCGCCGAGCAACTGGTAGCCGGCCGCCGCGAGCGACGGCGCCCTGACCGAAGCGCCGAGGCGCTTGGACAGCCAGCCGACGAGGTGCTGCTCCTCTGCCGCCGCGACTTCGACTGGGTGCCGGACCTCGGGCAGATAGGCTGCATGCGCGAGCACGGCCTGCTGCGCGATGCCCGGCGCCGCCGGCGCGACGCCGCGGCCAAACTGCCCGCGCGCGACGTAACCGATCGCGATGCCGAGCGCCAGCGTGGCGGCGATGCCGCCGAGCCGGCGCCATCCCCGCGCGGCGTTGGCGGCCCGCGAAGGCAAACCCACCCGCAGCGCGTGCGGTTCATCGAGCACCGGGTCGAACAGCCGGTGCAGCATCTGGTTCTGCGCAACGTACGCGCGAACGCGCGCGGCCTCGTCGGGGTGCGCGGCCAGATACGCGTCGACCGCACGGCGCTCTTCGGCGTCGAGCGCGCCATCGACATACGCGTGCAGCTTGTCTTCGTTCACAGCGTCCGTCATCACTTGACCCGGCGCAGGCCTTGCGGTCCTGCGCCGCCTTCGTCCAGCAGTTGCCGCAGGCGCTCGCGCGCACGCGACAACCGCGACATCACCGTACCGATCGGCACGTCCAGCGCCTGGGCCGCCTCCGCGTAGGAGAGCTGTTCCAGCCCGACGAGCAGCAGCACTTCGCGCTGCTCGTCCGGCAGGCGGCGCAGCGCCGCGTGCACGTCGCTCAGCGCGGCATCGGTTTCCGCGCTGGCGCCTGCGGACGCCGGCTCCGGATGCCCGTCGGCGAGGTCATCGAGCGAGTCGAACTGCCGCGTTCGTTTCACGCCATTGATGAACACGTTATGCATTACCGCAAACAGCCACGCGCGCAGCTTTCCATCCGGGCTGCCGGCCTGCTCGCGCCATAAACCGCGCTTGATCCATGCGCGCTCCAGCGTGTCCTGCGTCAGGTCGTCGGCCGCCTCGCGCGACCCGGTCAGCGCGCGCGCGTAGCGCCGCAGGCGCGGGATATGCGCCTGGAGCTGCTCCGCGGTGAATCCACTGCTCATCGGCGTGCGCGCGTCGCCAGCGTCAAGACCGGGAACATGGCGTTCAACAGAGCGGTGCGGTCCGTTATTCCTGTAGCCGACAACTCAGATCTCCTGTGGATCGACCTCGATCTGCCAGCGCGCCCGCGGAACGCCCTCGGGCGGAGCTTCGCGCAGGCCCTGCAGCCAACGCTTCAGGAAGCTCTGCAGCGCTGGGCGCCGATCGGCCTCGACCAGCAGTTGCCCGCGGTGCACCCCGGCTACGCGCGCCAACGGCATCGGCACGGGATCGTACAGTCGAACGCCGGGCGGGTCGCCCGCGGCCGAGCGCGCCGCGGCCAGAAAGGCAAGCGCATCGTCGAGCCGGCGCGCTTCGGCGCGGAGCAGTGCTTGGTGGACGAAGGGCGGCATCGCCGCGGCGCGCCGCTCGTTGAGCTGCCCGTCGGCGAACGATGCGAAGTCAAAACGCGCGAACGCGGAAAACAACGGGTGCGAAGGAAAGCGCGTCTGCACGAGCACGCGGCTGGCCTGCCCGCTGCGGCCGGCACGCCCGCCGACCTGCACCAGAGTCGAGAACAGGCGCTCCGGCGCGCGAAAGTCGTGCGAGACCAGTTGCGCATCGGCATTGAGCACCGCCACCAGCGTCACGCGGCGGAAGTCGTGCCCCTTGGCGATCATCTGCGTGCCGACCAGCACGTCGACTTCACCCGCATGCACGGCATCGAAGGCGCTGCTGGCCGCGTCCTTGCGGCGCGTCGAATCGCGGTCGATGCGCGCGATGCGCGCGCCCGGCAGCGCAGCGCGCAGGGCTTCCTCGATCTGCTGCGTGCCCTGGCCGATACCGCGCAGGTCCTGATTGCCGCAGGTCGGACAGGCGCGCGGCACCGCGCTCATCCAGCCGCAGTGATGGCAGCGCAGCGTCGCATCGGTTTTGTGAAACGCGGCGAAGGCGGCGCAGCGCGGGCAGTTCGACAGCCATCCGCAGGCTTCGCATGCGACCACGGGCGCGTAACCGCGCCGGTTGATGAACACGAGCGCCTGTTCGCCCCGCGCGAGCACGTCGGTCAACGCGTTGTGCAGCGGCGCGGACAGACCATGCGTCGGACGGTGCACGCGGACGTCGATCAGCTCGACCGCGGGCGGCGCGGCGGCGGCGTGCGCGCGATCCGGAAGCTGCAACAGCGCATACCGGCCGGCACGCGCGTGCGACCACGTTTCGAGCGAAGGCGTGGCCGAGCCGAGCACGACCGGGACGTCGGCAAGCTGGCCGCGCTTGAGCGCCAGGTCGCGCGCCGAGTAGCGCACGCCGTCGCCGGCCTTGAACGACGCGTCGTGCTCCTCGTCGACGACGACGATGCGCAGCCGCGGCAATGACGCGAATACCGCGAGCCGCGTGCCGACGACGATGCGCGCTCGCCCTTCGTGCGCGGCAAGCCACGCGGCCGTTCTCTCGCCGTCGGTCATGCCGCTGTGCAGGGTCGCAATCGCCTCGCCGGGAAACCGCTGGCGCAGCCGCGCCTGCAATTGCGGCGTCAGGTTGATCTCCGGAACCAACAGCAGCGCCTGTGCGCTTCGATCCGCGGAAAGCCTGCGCGCGATCGCTTCCAGGTAGACCTCGGTCTTGCCGCTGCCCGTCACGCCGAACAGCAGGAAAGCGCGAAAGCCCGTGGCCGCGTCGATCGCGGCGACCGCCGCGCGCTGCGCTTCATGCAACTGCGGGACCGCTGGCGCGGCCTCGGGCGCGGCAAATTCGATGCGCGCGCGCAGCCGTTTGAGCGCGGTAGCGAAGCGCGGCCCGGGCGGCGCGCGCAGCGCCGGCGGAAGCGAGGGAATCGCCGCTTCGCCCCAGGCGTGCTGGTAATAGTCAGCGGCGAAGCGCGTCAGCGCCAACCAATCGCTCGACAGGGGATCGATCTCGCCCAGTACGCGATGCATCGGGCGCAGCCGCGCGGCATCGAGCGCGCTTTGCGTCGAGGTCGCGACGATGACGCCGATGCGCTCGCGTCGCCCGACGGGAACGACGCACAAGCGTCCCGCCACGGCGCCGTCGCATTCGATTGTGTAGTCGAGCGGCTGCGCGATCGGCACGTCGACGATGACCTGCGCGTACATCCTCGCCTGCTGTCACTCGCTCACGCGAACCTGATGAGCCGCTGAACTTGCGATGCTAAGTGCATGATTTTTCGGTCGGCAACGCCCTCGGCCGAGGTTGTGGACAACTTTGTGGACAACGGCGCGATGCTTGCCGCAAAGCCGCATCGCGACGTGATTTTGCTGGGATGCCCAAGCTTTGATCGACCGAGGGGCTGGTTTATTAATCAAGCACTTAGCCCAGAAAGCAGGGCCGTTGGAGCACGCATCGCGGCGCGGCCCGCATGAAACGGTCGTGGACGCGACTTTGTGAATAAGTCAAGCGGCAAGAGGCCGCTTTTTGCGTTTCCCGCAAAGCCCGCCGGACCGCCGCCCGCGCGGGAGCAAATCTGTCACATCCGCAGCTTCCGGCTCTGCTCGTGGACAGCGTCGACCAGCACGGCGACGGCCTCCGCCGGCGTGAACTGTGAAATGCCGTGGCCCAAGTTGAAGACATGCCCCGCCCAGGTTCCGTCCGCATTCTTCGGATCGCCGAAGGACTGCAGCACCTTCGCTACCTCACGGCGAAGCGCGTCCTCGCCGCCGAACAGCGCCATCGGATCGAGATTGCCCTGCAGCGCGCAGCGCGCTCCGATGCGCGTGCGCGCCTGACCGAGATTGACGGTCCAGTCGAGCCCGACCGCGTCTGCACCGGTGTCGGCGATCTCTTCGAGCCAGAGCCCGCCGCCCTTCGTGAACACGATCACGGGTACGCGCTCGCCCTCATGCTCGCGCCTGAGCTGCCGCACGACGTCGCGCATGTAGGCGAGCGAGAAGTGCTGATACGCGCCGTCTGCCAGTACACCGCCCCAGGTGTCGAAGATCATCAGCGCCTGCGCGCCGGCGCGGACCTGCGCGTTGAGGTAGTCGGCGACGGCCTGCGCATTGACGGCGAGGATGCGCCTCAGCAGGTCCGGCCGCGCGTACAGCATCGTCTTGACCGTGCGGAAGTCGTCGGAGCCGCCACCCTCGACCATGTAGCAGGCGAGCGTCCATGGACTGCCGGAGAAACCTATCAGCGGAATGCGGCCATCCAGCGCCCTCCGGATTTCGCGCACGGCGTCCATCACGTAGCGCAACGAAAGCTCCGGGTCGGGCGCGGCCAGCGCGGCCACGTCCCGCTCATCGCGCACCGGTCGCTCGAACTTTGGCCCTTCGCCCTCGGCGAAGTGCAGCCCGAGCCCCATCGCATCCGGAACCGTAAGGATGTCGGAGAACAGGATCGCGGCGTCGAGCGGATAGCGATCGACCGGCTGAAGTGTCACTTCCGTGGCGTAGGCCGGTGACTTGGCCAGCCCGAGAAAGCTGCCCGCACGGCCGCGCGTCGCGTTGTATTCGGGCAGATAGCGGCCCGCTTGACGCATCAGCCACACGGGGGTGTACTCCGTCGGCTGGCGCAACAGCGCGCGTAACAAGGTGTCGTTTCGTGGTTTCACGCCGAAGCCGCATGACAGGCGAGAAAACGGATTCTCGCACGCGCGCTGCCGCGGACCTGCCGGCCTGGGTCAGCGCCGTTGCGGCGGGAACCGAGCTCGCATTGCACATTCAGCCAGGGGCGCGCCGCAGCGCGGTCTTGGGCGTGCACGCGGGACGTCTCAAAGTGGCGATTCAATCGCCCCCCGTCGAGGGGCGGGCCAACGGGGCGCTCGTCGAGTTTCTCGCGGCGGCGCTGAAGGTTCCGCGCCGACAGATCGCGCTCGTGGCCGGCGAGCGCAGCCGCGACAAGCGTGTCGAGCTACGGGGCGTCGACCCCGATACAGTGGCCCGGGTGCTGGCGCCACCTGACGGTACTGAGTGAAAAAAAGGGGCAGACCGACGGTCTGCCCCTTTTCGCTGAGAAAGAGCCGATTACTTCTTGGCTTCGGCTTTCTTCTCTTCCTTCTTCTCTTCTTTCTTGGCGGCCGGCGCGGCGTCCTTCTTCGCTTCGGCCTTGGCGGCCGGCTTGGCCTCCGCCTTCTTCTCTTCTTTCTTGGCATCCGCAGCGACCGCGGTGCCGGCCGCGAACAGCGCGGCGATCAGAGCAGCAAACAGCTTGTTCATGTCACGTCCTGATAACGGTAGGTTGATCACAAAGCAGGGCCCGCGCACCGAGTCCAAGGCTTTCCGGCTCGGAGGCGCGGGCCTGCTGCGGCTAACGAATAGCCGGCGCGCAGGTTGACACAAGCCGGGCCGGCCGTGGCTTGTCGCGGGCCAGCCCGTCCCGAATTCTGGCCGAGACTGACGTATTTTCGCGACGCGTCCCGCCTGTCTCGGGGACACGGACAGGGCTACAGGGGCCAGTCCACCCCGACCATCCACGCCCGCCCCGGCGCGGGCTCGAAAAAGCGGCTGTTGCCTTCATTGACGATGACGGAGCCGACGTAGCGTTTGTCGAGGACGTTGTCGATGCGCGCGAACGCGCGGGGGCGCGCGCCGCCCACCGCGAAAGTACGCGCTGCCGATAGGGCAAGAACCCCGTAGCCGGCGGCGCGGTCGGTGTTGCGGTCGTTGACGAACAGCGCGCTTTGCGCGCGCCACTCCGCACCGAGGTCGGCCCACCCCGCGCGATGCTTCAGCTCGAAGAACGCTGTCCGTGCCGGCACGCCCGGCAGCTTGTTTCCGGCCGCGACCGGCAGTGTGGGTGTCGTGCACGGCGGTGGGCCGCAGGTCAGGAAGTCGGTGGCGAAGCGGGCGTCGATCCATGCCAAGCTGCCGTACAGCGACCAGCGCGGGTTTGGCTTCCACTCAAGCGAGACCTCGGCGCCGTCGCGCCGCGTCTCGGCCACGTTGGCGAACGACGAGCGGCCGCCGACGTTGGTCCGCACGACGATGTCGTCGGTCGTGCGGATCGCGAACACGGCCACCGCGCCGCGTAGCGCAGGAGCGAGCACGAACTTGGTGCCGAGCTCTACGTTGTGGCTTCGGCTTGCACGCAACGCCGTGTTGAGCCCCGCGCTGCCGTCGGGCCGATAGGCGAGCTCGTTGAACGTCGGCGTCTCGAAGCCTCGCCCATAGGCCGCGTAGTAGGACACACGCGGCGTAGCGCGATAGACGATGCCCGCGGTCGGGTTCGCAGCGCGATAGTCGGTCGAGCCGGAATCGTCTCCGTTGGCCAGGAAATGGTCCTGCGTGCGAAAGCGCACCTGCGGGATTCGCACGCCCGCGAGCAGCCGCCACCGCTCGCCGGCCTTTGCCTCGGTCTGCGCGTACACGTCGATCGATTCGATGCGGTTATCCTCGTCGCGCCGCAAGTCGCCGAGCACGCCAACGGCGATCGGCGTCGCCGCGGGTCCGATGAAGTTCTGGTAGCCGCGCCGGTCTTCGTCTTCGCGCTCGAAAGCAAGCCCGGCACTGGTCGTGAACGCGCCGGCCTGCCAGGTGACGCGCAGGTCGGCTCCGCCGAAGTTGCGATCGAAATCAATGACCCCACCAGGATGGTTGATCGGCGTCTGCGTGGTCGTCGGAATCGCCTGGAACTGGGTGACGCTGCGCCGACCGAGCCACGCGATGGTGTTGAGTACGGACGCGTCGCCGAGCCTGGATTCGAGGTCGGCGCCGGCGGTCGCGTGCCGCGTCGACTTGCGCGTGTTGAACTGCAGCGCCGCAGGCGAAGCCTGCGTCGGATCCGCCTCGAGTTCGTCGCGCCTCAATCCGAGCGGATCCTGCGCATTCGGCATGTCCAGCGCGTTCAGCGAAATGCGGGCGCGGCCAAGCGGCGAGTCGAGAAACGCCGTGCGAATCGAAAACGTGTCGCGCCGCGCCGCACTGTGCTCGCGCTCGCCCTCGGTGCGGAAGCGGCCGGCGTCGATCGCAAACGCATAGGGCGCTTCACCGCCGACCGCGTTCAGTCCAACGCGCCACGTGCGGTTTGCGCCGAACGCCGCGCTCGGCTCGAACCGCTGCGGCTGCGGCTTCAGCTCGGTGGTCAGCGCGACCACGCCGCCCGAGGAGTTGCCGTACAGCGCCGAAAACGGGCCGCGCAGCACTTCGATGCGCTCGGCCGCGTTCAGCGGGAAGTGCGACACCTGCCCCTGCCCGTCGGGAAAGGTCGCCGGGATCCCGTCCACGTACAGGCGTACGCCGCGGACACCGAAGGTCGAGCGGCTGCCGAAGCCGCGGATCGAGATCTGAAGGTCTTGCGCGTAGTTCTGCCGGTTCAGAACGACGAGCCCGGGCACTCGGCCGAGCGACTCGGACAGGTTGACGCGAAGCTGCGCGTCGCGCAGCGTTTCGCGGTCGACGACATCGACCGAAGCGGGCACATCGAGCGCACCGCGCTCGGTGCGCGTGGCCGTGACCACGACGGGCTCGAGCGTCGCGGGTGTCTGTGCGTGGACGGGCAACGCGCCGCACAGCGGCGCGAGAACGAGCAGTCGGCGGGGGCTCATCGATAGCGGCGTCGAAATCGGTCCAGGCGCAGGGCGGTGCACGCTGCGCGTGTGCGGCTCACTGGGGCAGGGCCTTCACTTCGATCTGGATGGCACTGTAGTAGGCGGCGAGATCGCGTATGTCGGCGTCGCTCAACGTCCGGGCAGCCACCGACATGACTTCGTTGCGGCGCTCGCCGCCACGGTACGCGCGCAGCGCGCGCTCCAGATACGGTGCGGGCTGCGCCGCGAGATGCGGGGCGTCGGCGAGCTTGGCCAGCCCGTCGAGGCCATGGCAGGCCTGGCAGGCGATCGCCTTGCGGCGGCCTGCGGCGACATCCTGCGCGGCGACGGGTGGGGCCACGGAAAACGTCGCCGCCGCGACGAGCGCGGCGGCGGCGAGCCGTCGCGGGTTCATCCGCTCAGGGCTGGTACGAAATGCGATACAGCGCGCCAGCAAAGTCGTCGGACACGAGCAGCGACCCGTCCTTCATCACGGCGACATCGACTGGGCGTCCGCGGTACGTGCCGGTGGCGGGGTCGAGCCAGCCCTCCGCGAAAACCTCGGACTTGTCGGCCGTGCCGTCGGGCTTGAGCGAGACGAAGTTGATCAGCGCGCCGGTCGGCGTCGTGCGGTTCCACGAGCCATGCGCGGCGACGAAGATCCCGCCCTGGTACTTCGCGGGGAACATCTTGCCCGTGTAGAAGGTCATGCCGAGCTGCGCCTGATGCGCGGGAAACTCGATCTGCGGCGGAGTCCAGTTCGCGGGCGCCTTCAGGTCCTTCAGGTCGGGGGCGGCCGCCGTGCCGGCGACCTTGACGTTGCGCCCGTGGATGAACGGGTAGCCGAAGTGTTCACCCGGCTTGGTGACGCGGTTGAGCTCGCCCGGCGGTGTGTCGTCGCCCATGCCGTCGGTCTGGTTGTCGGTAAACCACAGGGTCTTGTCCTTCGGATTGAAATCCTGGCCGACCGAGTTGCGAACGCCGACCGCGACCACCTCGCGCTTGCTGCCGTCGAACGGATTCAGACGAATGATGCCGCCGATGCCGAGCTTCTCGTACAGCGCGACTTTGTCGCGGGGCTGAACGTTGTACGGCTGGCCCAGCGTGATGTACAGCATGCCGTCCGGGCCGACGCGGCAGGTGCGCGCGCCGTGGTTGAAGGACTCCTCCTCCACCGGGATCAGCCCGCCCTGCGGCACGACCTCGATCACCGCAACGTCGGGGCCTTCGTAGAAGAACTCGGCGGCGGGGAAGTTGAGCACGCGGTTGTGCTCGACGACGATCAGGAAACCGTCCTTGGTCCAGCAGACGCCGTTCGGAACGTTGAACTTCAGCGAAGGCGCGAACGGCTTGACCTCGTCGGCGACCATATCGCCGTTGCGGTCGGTCACCGCCCATACGGTTGTCTTGCGCGTGCCGACGAACAGCATGTTGGTGCTGGGCGCCACGGCCATGTGGCGCGCGTCGGGAACGATCGCGTACAGCTCGATCTTGAAGCCGGGCGGCAGCTTGATGCGCTTGAGGTTCTCGCGGATCGCGTCCGCGTTCTTGCCCGTCTGCGGAACGACCGGAATGTTCAGGTCGGTCCCGGATACCTTGAACTGCTTGAGCTTCTCGAGATTCGGCTGCGCTTGCGTCGGCCCAACCGCGGCGAGCGCGGCTGCGACGACCGCCGCCTTCAACATGCTACGCATAGATGTCTCCTGTCCGGTCTGTCGTTCGTTGTTCTATCGGTCACGCCGTATTGGCGTGAGGCGGCGAGTCTAGGCAGCGCCCCGACATACGGCAAGCCTGGCGGACATCCGGGCGCCGCGCCGCATCCCGCGAAGACGCGAGCGCGGCTTCACCGCACGACGAGTACAGGGCACTCGGCATGGGTCAGCACGCGCTGCGTCTCGCTGCCGAGCAAAACGGCGCCGAGCCCGCGACGGCCGTGCGACGCCATCACGATCAGATCGCAACCGGCGTCGCGCGCAGCGTCGATGATCGCGCGGTACGGCGCCGACGACTCGGCCATTCGCGACTCGTAGGCGAGCCCTGCGGCGCGCGCCGCGCGCTCGACCGCCGCGAGCCGGTCGTTGGCCAGCGCGGCCGCGTGCGCCTGAAAGTCGTTGTACGCGGCGGGACTGAATTCGCCCACGGCTGCGTACGGATACGCCTCGACGGCGGTCATACCGACGATGCCTGCGCCGACGGCCTTGGCGAGCTGCACTGCCACGTCGATCGCCTTGTTCGACAAGTCGGATCCGTCGGTCGCGACGAGGATTTTCTTGAACATCGCTGCCTCCGCAGAAAACCGCTGGAACTACGATGCCGTCTGCCGCGTGCGCGCGCTTGACGGCGGTCAAGCGTCGCAACGCGCGGTCCAATGCAAAAGGGCAGCGCGCGCTGCCCCTCGCGATCGTACGCGGACCCGGCGTCGAGCTACTTCCCGCGTAGCCGGCGAATCGCGGCGAGCTGTGCGGCGAGCGCGGACATCTCGGCCTCGACCTTCGCGATCTCGAGCTCGCTGGTGGCGTTCCTGCGTGCCTCCTCGGCGCGCTTCAGCGCTTCCTGCGCCTTGGCCTCGTCGAGGTCCTTGCCGCGGATCGCCGTGTCGGCGAGCACGGTGACCACGTTCGGCTGCACCTCGAGGATGCCGCCGGCGACGAACACCTGCTCCTCCTCGCTTCGGTCCGCGGTCTTGATGCGGACCACGCCGGGTTTGATGCGCGTGATCAGGGGTGCATGGCGCGGATAGATGCCGAGTTCGCCGGCTTCGCCTGGCAGAACGACGAATTCCGCTTCGCCCGCGAAGATGTTTTCTTCGGCGCTGACGACGTCGACGTGAATGGTGGCCATGAGAGTCCTTCGCCGCTCACTGCAGCTTCTTCGCCCGCTCGAACACCTCGTCGATCGTGCCGACCATGTAAAAGGCCTGCTCGGGCAACGCATCGCATTCGCCGTCGACGATCATCTTGAAACCGCGGATCGTCTCTTTCAGCGGAACGTACTTGCCCGGCGTGCCGGTGAACACTTCGGCGACGTGGAACGGCTGCGACAGGAAACGCTGGATCTTGCGCGCGCGCGCCACCGCCAGCTTGTCCTCGGGCGAGAGTTCATCCATGCCCAGGATCGCGATGATGTCGCGCAGCTCCTTGTAGCGCTGCAGCGTGGCCTGCACGCGGCGCGTCGTGTTGTAGTGCTCCTCGCCGATGACGTTCGGGTCGATCTGGCGCGACGTCGAGTCGAGCGGGTCGACCGCCGGGTAGATGCCGAGCGCGGCGATGTCGCGCGACAGCACGACGGTGGCGTCGAGGTGGCCGAAGGTCGTCGCCGGCGAGGGGTCGGTCAGGTCGTCCGCGGGAACGTACACCGCCTGGATCGAGGTGATCGACCCCGTCTTCGTCGACGTGATGCGTTCCTGCAGCTTGCCCATTTCCTCGGCGAGCGTCGGCTGGTAGCCCACGGCCGACGGCATACGGCCGAGCAGCGCCGACACCTCGGTGCCCGCCAGCGTGTAGCGATAGATGTTGTCGACGAAGAACAGAATGTCGCGGCCCTCGTCGCGGAAGCGCTCGGCCATCGTCAGTCCCGTGAGGCCCACGCGCAGCCGGTTGCCCGGCGGCTCGTTCATCTGGCCGAACACCATCGCGACCTTCGATTTGGACAGGTCTTCCTGCACGATGACCTTCGCTTCCGACATCTCGTGATAGAAGTCGTTGCCCTCGCGCGTGCGCTCGCCCACACCGGCGAACACCGACAAGCCCGCGTGCTCTTTCGCGATGTTGTTGATCAGCTCGAGCATGTTGACGGTCTTGCCCACGCCCGCGCCGCCGAACAGCCCGACCTTGCCACCCTTGGCGAACGGGCAGACGAGGTCGATGACCTTGATCCCGGTCTCAAGCAGTTCGATCGAAGGCGACAGTTCGTCGAACCTCGGCGCCGGCTGGTGGATCGGCCTGAACTCGTTGGTCTGGATCGGACCGCGCTCGTCGATCGGACGGCCGAGCACGTCCATCACGCGGCCGAGCACGCCGGGGCCGACGGGCACTTTGATGTTGTCGCCGGTGTTGCGCACCTTCATTCCGCGCTTCAGCCCGTCGGAGGAGCCCAGCGCGATCGTGCGCACGACGCCGTCGCCCAACTGCTGCTGCACCTCGAAGGTCAGCCCCTGTTCGACGAGCTTGTTGCCCGGGTCGACCTCGAGCACCAGCGCGTCGTAGACCTTTGGCATCTGTTCGCGCGGGAACGCCACGTCGACCACCGCGCCGATGCATTGAACAATGGTTCCGGTTGACATATTGACCTCGATGCTCAGAAAGCTCTGTTCACCACGGAGACACGGAGAACTGCATTCGAGCGATTTTCTCTGTGCGCTCTGTGTCTCGGTGGTTCACTCATTCGTTCATTACGCGACAGCAGCCGCGCCCCCGACGATTTGGCTCCGGCCGCTCGCGCTTCTCGCTCAACGTTCGCTTCGCTCACGTTAGCCTCGCCGAATCGTCGGGTGCAGCATCTCACTACGCGACAGCAGCCGCGCCCCCGACGATTTCGGAGATTTCCTTCGTGATGCCGGCCTGGCGCGTCTTGTTGTAGACGAGCTGCAACTCGTCGATCAGCTTCTTCGCGTTGTCCGACGCCGCCTTCATCGCGACCATGCGCGCGCTCTGCTCGCTCGCCATGTTCTCCGCGACCGACTGGTAGATCAGCGCCTCGACGTAACGCGTCATCAGCTCGTCGATCACGCGTTGCGCATCGGGTTCGTACAGGTAGTCCCACGCGTACGCACGCTTCTCCTCGTCGCTCTGTGCGAGTCTGTCGGCCGACAACGGCAGAAGCTGCTCGATGACGGGCTCCTGCTTCATCGTGTTGATGAAGCGCGAGTACGCGAGGTACACCGCGTCGAGCCTGCCTTCGGCGTACGCGTCGAGCTGCACCTTCACGGGCCCGATCAGCTTCTCCAGGTGCGGGCGGTCACCGAGCTGCACGACGTGCGACACGACGTTGGCGTTCAGCCGCTGCAGGAAGCCGTACCCCTTGTTGCCGATCGCGGTCGCCTGGAACTTCACGCCCTCGGCTTCCCACTGCTTGATCCGCAGCAGCGCGGCGCGCTGGATGTTGGTGTTCAACCCGCCGCACAGCCCCTTGTCGGTCGACACGAGGATCAGTCCGACGTTGCGGATCGCGTCGCGTTTGACGACGAAAGGGTGCCGGTACTCGGGGTTGGCGGTCGCCAGGTGCGCGACGATGTTGCGGATCTTGTCGCCGTACGGACGCGCGTGACGCATCCGGTCCTGCGCCTTGCGCATCTTGCTGGCGGCGACCATCTCCATCGCCTTCGTGATCTTGCGCGTGTTCTGCACGCTCTTGATCTTCAGGCGGATCTCTTTGGTGCTCGGCATGGGCGTTCTCCGTCGGACGGCGCGCTGGGTCTCAGTACGCGCCCGACTTCTTGAACTCCTTGATCGCCTCGTGCAGCGCGGCTTCGTCTTCCTTCGACAGGTCCTTGGTCGACTCGATGCGGTCGACCAGCGCCGTGTGCTTGCTCTTCAGGTAGTCGCGCATCGCGCGTTCCGCAGCGAGCGCGTTCTTCACGTCGATGTCGTCGAAGTAACCGTTGTTGACCGCGAACAGCGTGACCGCCTGCTCCCAGACCTGCAGCGGGTGGTACTGCGGCTGCTTCATCAGCTCGGTGACCATGCGGCCGCGCTCGAGCTGCTTGCGTGTCGCTTCGTCCAGATCGGAAGCGAACTGCGCAAACGCGGCGAGCTCGCGGTACTGTGCGAGCGCGAGACGCACACCGCCGCCGAGCTTCTTGATGACCTTGGTCTGCGCCGCACCGCCGACGCGCGACACCGAGATGCCGGCGTTGATGGCGGGTCGGATGCCGGCGTTGAACAGGTCCGTCTCGAGGAAGATCTGGCCGTCGGTGATCGAGATGACGTTGGTCGGCACGAAGGCCGTGACGTCGCCCGCCTGCGTTTCGATGATCGGCAGCGCGGTCAGCGACCCGGTCTTGCCCTTGACCTGACCCTTGGTGAACTTCTCGACGTAGTCCTCGTTGACGCGCGCGGCGCGCTCCAGCAGCCGCGAGTGCAGGTAGAACACGTCGCCGGGGTACGCCTCGCGACCCGGCGGGCGGCGCAGCAGCAGCGAAACCTGCCGGTACGCCCACGCCTGCTTGGTCAGGTCGTCGTAGATGATCAGCGCGTCCTGGCCGCGGTCGCGGAAGTACTCGCCCATCGTGCAACCTGAGTACGGCGCGATGTACTGCATCGCCGCCGACTCCGATGCGCTCGCGGCGACGACGATCGTGTACGCCATCGCGCCGTGCTCCTCCAGCTTGCGCACGACATTGGCGATCGTCGAAGCCTTCTGGCCGATCGCGACGTAGATGCAGGTCAGATCCTTGCCTTTGGAGTTGATGATCGTGTCGACCGCGACCGCCGTCTTGCCGGTCTGACGGTCGCCGATGATCAGCTCGCGCTGGCCGCGACCGATCGGCACCATCGCGTCGATCGCCTTCAGCCCCGTCTGCACCGGCTGCGACACCGACTTGCGCGCGATCACGCCCGGCGCGACCTTCTCGATCACGTCGGTGAGCTTCGCGTTGATCGGGCCCTTGCCGTCGATCGGCTGGCCGAGCGAGTTGACCACGCGGCCGATCAGCTCGGGGCCGACGGGAACCTCGAGAATGCGGCCGGTCGCCTTGACCGTGTCGCCTTCCCGGATGTGCTCGTAGTTGCCCAGCACCACGGCGCCGACCGAGTCGCGCTCGAGGTTCAGCGCCAGGCCGTACGTGTTGCCCGGAAACTCGAGCATCTCGCCCTGCATCGCGTCCGACAGGCCGTGAATTCGGCAGATGCCGTCGGTCACGGTGACGACCGTGCCCTGCGTGCGGATATCGGCCGTGGCCGCGAAGTTCTGGATCCGGCTTTTCAGCAGTTCGCTGATTTCAGATGGATTGAGTTGCATGTCCCAACTCCGAGTTCGTATCTAGGCGGCAGTCAGCGTGGCGTGCATCTGCGCCAGTCGCGTCTTCACCGTGGTATCGAGCACGTGGTCTCCGACCGTCACCCGCACGCCGCCGATCAGCCCCGGGTCGACCCTGACTTCCGGCTTGAGCTTCAAACCGAATTTGCGCGACAGCCCCCACAGCAGTTCGCTGACCTGCTGCTCGGTGAGCGGGAACGCGCTTTCGATCAGGCAATCGGCCGCGCCTTCGGCCTCGTTTTTCCGACGCCGGAACTGGCGCGCGATCTCTGGCAGCGCCGCGATGCGGTCGTTGGCGATCACGACTTTCAGAAAGTTCCGGATCGGCTCCGGCAGCGGCGATTTCACGAGTCCCGCCAGCAGATCGTAGATCTGCTCGTTCGTCAGCTTCGGGTCGCGCACGGCCTGCGCGACATCGGGATGCGATGCGACGACGGCGATCTCGTCGAGGATTGCGAGCCAGCGGTCGAGCGCGCCGGCACCGGACTGGTCCGCGCGCGCCGCCGCGAACAGCGCGTCGGCGTACGGACGGGCGATCGTTGACAGCTCGGCCATGGCTTATAGCTGGCCCTTGAGCTGCGCCAGCAGATCGGCGTGCACCTGCGCGTTGACCTCGCGCTTGAGGATCTGCTCGGCGCCGGCGACCGCGAGCCGGGCGACTTCGTCGCGCAGCGCGGCTTTCACGCGTTGCATCTCCTGCTCGGCCTCGGCCTTGGCCGCGGCGATCAGCCGGTCACCCTCGACCTTGGCGGCCTGCTTGGCTTCGTCGACGATCGCCTGCGCGCGCTTTTCGGTCTCGGCGACGATCGCCTGCGCCCGGGCGCGCGCATCGGCTTCGAGCTGGGCGATCCGCTTCTGCGCTTCGTCCAGGCTCTTCGTCCCGCGCTCGGCGGCGGCGAGTCCGTCGGCGATCTTCCTGGCGCGCTCGTCGAGCGCATTGCGCAGCGGCGGCCAGATGTATTTCATCGTGATCAGGACCCCGATGAAAAGGACCACCGTCTGGACGAACAGCGTTGCGTTGATGTTCATAGGAAATCCGGAGAACGCCGGGCGCGCCTGGCGGCGCGCCGGCAGTATCGGTCACGGGTCGGCGGCCGTCCGCGCGGCTAGGCGGCGGCGAACGGGTTGGCGAACGCGAACATCATCGCGATGCCCACGCCGATCAGGAACGCCGCGTCGATCAGACCGGCGAGCAGGAACATCTTGGTCTGCAGCGTATTCATCAGCTCGGGCTGGCGTGCCGCCGCCTCGATGTACTTGCCGCCCATGATGCCGATGCCGATGCAGGCGCCGATGGCTCCGAGGCCGATGATCAGACCGCAAGCCAGGGCGACGAGAGCAACGTTGGTCATTTATGACTCCTTGGGTTCAGTGAGGTTGCGAATGGGGTTGGGGGTCAGTGGCCTTCGTGCGCCTGGCCGATGTAGACCAGCGTCAGCATCATGAAGATGAAGGCCTGCAGCGTCACGATCAGTACGTGGAACAGCCACCACGCGAGCCCCGCGATCACGTGTCCGACTGCGAGCAGGATCGAGCCGTCGAGACGCCACGCCCAGAAGCCGCCCATCAGCGCGATCAGGAAGAACAGGAGCTCGCCCGCGTACATGTTGCCGAACAACCGCATGCCGAGCGACACCATCTTGGCGACGTACTCGATCAGGTTGATGCCGAGGTTGGCCACGCCGAGCAGCAGCGCGAAGATCGGGTTCTTCGACGTGCCGAACGGGGCGCATACCAGCTCGTGCACCCAACCGCCGAAGCCCTTGATCTTGATGCCGTAGTACAGCATCAGCAGCAGCACGCCGAACGACAGTCCGATCGTGCCGTTGACGTCTGCCGTCGGCAGCGGCCGCAGGTACTCGATGTGGAACACGTTGTGCGCGATCCACGGAAACCACTCGACGGGGATCAGGTCGATCGCGTTCATCATGAAGATCCAGACGAACACGGTCAGCGCGAGCGGCGCGATGAACGTGCGGTCGCCGTGGACGATCGACTTGCTTTGCTCTTCGACCATCTCGACGATGATCTCGACGAAGGCCTGGAAACGGCCCGGCACGCCCGCGGTGACGCGCCGTGCAGCAGCGCGCAGCACGAACAGCGTCAGCAGCAGACAGGCGATCGAGAAGAACAGCGTGTCGAGGTTGATGACCGAGAAGTCGACGATGAACTTCTGCTTCTCGGTCGCGTTGTGCGTCAGGTGATGGACGATGTATTCGGTGGCGGTGGGTGCCTGGCTCGTGGCCATTTTTCGTCCCGTCGTTCAGCGCCAGACTAAGGCGATCAGGTAACTTTTCAGAGCGGCGATGACCGCGACGATCAGCGCCAGCCAAACCACGTCGCGGTACGTCCAGGCGATCAACGCGAGCAGCGCGATCGTCGAACCCACTTTGACGAACTCGCCTACGAAAAACGTGGCTGCGCTGGTCCCCTGCGGGCGTCGGCCGGTCATCGCCAGCCGCAGCGCGAACATCCCGTTCGGAACGAAACAGGCGGCTCCGCCCAGCAACGCCGAGAACGCGGCCGCGCTTCCCCCCAGAGGCCACGCCGCCAGCGATACGACCGCGGTCGCGAGGATCTGCAGGCCGACGATCCGGAACATGCTCATCCGCCCCTGACGCCCGACGAACTCACCGTCGAACGCACAGGACCCTGCGTCGCGTCGTGCTGCGCCGCTTCGTTTTTCGTAAAGGCGCGGGATTCTACGGGTGGCGGCGAAGCCCGGTCAAATTGACGGTCCGGCGCAAGCGTCTACTTCCTGAGCCTCTGAACGATGCCGTCAAGCTGGTCGAGCGAGGAAAACCGGATCTCGATCGCGCCCTTGCCCTTGGCATCGGCGCGCAGACGGACGACGGCACCGAGCGCGTCCGCGAGTTCCTCTTCGAGCCGCTCGATGTCGCGGCTGCGCGGCGCGGCTTTCGCCGTCCGGCTCTTGCCTTCGCCCTGCTGCACGCGAGCGACCAGCGTCTCGGCCTCGCGAACGCTCATTCCCTTGACGACGATCTGATGACCGAGTTGCACCTGCGTGGCCGCGTCGACCGCGAGCAGCGCGCGCGCGTGCCCCATGTCGAGCTTGCCGCCCATCAGCATCTCCTGCACCGGCGCAGCCAGATTGAGCAGCCGCAGCAGGTTCGACGTCGCACTGCGCGAGCGGCCGATCGCCTGCGCCGCCTGTTCATGCGTGAAGTTGAATTCGCGGATCAGGCGCTGCACGCCCTGCGCTTCCTCGAGCGGGTTCAGGTCCTCGCGCTGGATGTTCTCGATCAGCGCCATCGCGAGCGCCGCGTCGTCCGGAACGTCTTTCACGAGCACCGGCACTTCGTCGAGCCCGGCCATCTGCGCGGCGCGGAAGCGCCGCTCGCCGGCAATGATCTCGTACTGGTCGGCACCGACCGCGCGGACCAGGATCGGCTGCATTACACCCTGCGCCTTGATCGACTCGGCGAGCTCGGCGAGCGCCTCGGCATTCATCTTCGTTCGCGGCTGATACCTGCCTGCGCGCAGCTTCGCAATCGGCAGACTCGTCGGCGCCCCCGCGGGCGCGGCCGCAGGTTCGCCGCCCAGCAACGCGTCGAGGCCGCGGCCCAGGCCGCGCACTTTCTTCATGACCACGTCTTCCTCGAATCCCTTACAGCGTCTTCACCCGTTCGATCATCTCCGCGCCGAACGAGAGGTACGCCTGCGCTCCACGCGAGCTGCGGTCGTAGGCAACGCCCGGCAGGCCGTAGCTCGGCGCTTCCGCAAGCCGCACGTTGCGCGGAATGATGGTTTTGAACACTTTGTCGCCAAAGTGCCCCTCGAGCTGTTCCGACACCTGCTGTTGCAGGGTCATGCGCGGATCGAACATCACGCGCAGCAGCCCGATGATCTTTAGATCGGCGTTCAGGTTGGCGTGCACGCGCTTGATCGTGTTGACCAGGTCAGTCAGCCCTTCGAGCGCGAAGTACTCGCACTGCATGGGGATGACGACGCCGTGCGCCGCGCATAGCCCGTTGAGCGTGAGCAGCGACAGCGAAGGCGGGCAGTCGATCAGAACGAAGTCGTAGCCTGGGTCGACCGACGCGAGCGCGGCCTTCAGCCGCGTCTCGCGGTCCTCGAGGTCGACCAGCTCGACCTCCGCGCCGGCCAGGTCGCGGTTGGCGCCGAGCAGGTCGTAGCCACCCGCCTCCGACTTCACGCGCGCCTGCCCGACCGTCGCCAGCCCGAGCAGGACGTGATACACGGAACGCGCGAGTGAGCGCTTGTCCACCCCGCTACCCATCGTCGCATTGCCCTGAGGATCGAGGTCGATCAACAGCACGCGTTGGCCCTGCGCGGCGAGCCCGGCGGCCAAGTTGACGCTGGTCGTCGTCTTTCCAACGCCGCCTTTCTGGTTGGCGATGCAGAAGATGCGCGCCACGGTTCAGTCCGCCACAGGTGCCGTCCTCGCTGGCCGCGTGCAGCACGCGGGCGTCAGCGACGCAAGCGTTCGGCAAAGGGCAACGCGCGGCATCAGCAGGGTTCGAGAATGATCAGGTGCCGCTGCGCGTCCAGCAGCGGGACGCGGAGTTTAACCGTGCGGCGCACGCGGGCATCCTTCGGCAACGCGGCGACCTCTTGGTGCGGCACGGCCCCTTTCATCGCGAGCCAGACGCCGCCCGGTGCGAGGAGGTGGCGTGTCGACGCGACCAGGTCGGCGAGTGACGCAAATGCGCGCGCGACGATCGCGTCGAAACGCTCGGCCGGCTGCCACGCCTCGACCCGCGCATGCACGACTTCCACGTTGGCCAGATGCAACTCCGCCCGCACTTGCCGCAGAAACGCGGCCTTCTTCTGGACCTTGTCGATAAGATGGAACCGCCACTGCGGGCGCACGATCGCGAGCGGTACGCCCGGCAGTCCACCGCCAGCGCCGACATCGAGCACGCGCAGCGCGCGCGCATCTGCAAGCGAGTCGATCTCAGGGAGTATCGAAAGCGCGTCGAGCAGATGCAACGGCACGACATCGTCGGGCCGGTCAATCGCGGTCAGGTTATGAACGGCGTTCCACTTGAGCAGCAGCGCGGCGAAGTGCGCGAGCCGCTCCGCCTGCTCGTGACCGAGCGCGATACCGAGCTGCGCCGCGCCGGATGCAACCGCGCCGATCAGCGCGCCGACGTCACGCGGCAAGCTTGCCCGCGTCACGTTTGCTCAGTCGTTTGAGGTGGACCAACAGCAGCGAGATGGCGGCCGGCGTGACGCCGGAGATGCGCGCCGCTTGACCGATGGTTTCCGGGCGATGGGCCTTGAGCTTCTGGCGCACTTCGATCGACAGCCCGCGCACGGCATCGTAGTCCAGCGCCGCCGGGATGCGCGTCGTCTCGCTCGACTCGTGCCTCGCGACCTCTTCCTCTTGGCGCGCGATGTAGCCCGCGTACTTGATCGCGATCTCGGCCTGCTCGGAGACTTGCGGGTCGTCGGCGCCGGGCCCGCCGAGCGGGCCACCGTCGGCGCCGCGCAGCGTAACCAAGCGCTCGTAAGTGACATCGGGGCGGCGCAGCAGGTCGGCAAGCGTGTACTCACGCTCAACCGGTTTGCCCAATACCCGCACGGCTTCAGCCTCGGGGAGAATGCGGGGATTCACCCACGTTGATTTTAGCCGCTCGATCTCGCGCTCGACAGCCTCGCGCTTGCGGCAGAACGCAGCCCAGCGAACGTCGTCGACGCAGCCCAGCGCGCGGCCGATCTCGGTCAGACGCAAGTCGGCATTGTCCTCACGCAGACTGAGCCGGTACTCGGCCCGCGATGTGAACATCCGGTAAGGCTCGGAGACGCCGCGCGTGATCAGATCGTCGACCAGCACGCCAAGGTAGGCCTGGTCGCGGCGCGGGCACCACGGGTCGCGCTCGCGTACCTTGAGCGCAGCGTTGATGCCGGCGAGGAGGCCCTGCGCCGCAGCTTCTTCATACCCCGTCGTGCCGTTGATTTGGCCGGCGAAGAACAGGCCTTCGATCGCTTTCGTCTCGAGCGAAGACTTGAGCGCACGCGGATCGTAGTAGTCGTACTCGATCGCATAACCCGGGCGCAGGATGTGCGCGTTTTCCAGCCCCTTCATCGAGCGCACGATCTGCAACTGCACGTCGAACGGCAGCGACGTCGAGATGCCGTTGGGATAGAACTCGTGGGTCGTCAGGCCCTCGGGCTCGAGGAAGATCTGATGGCTCGGCTTGTCGGCGAAGCGATGAACCTTGTCCTCGATCGATGGGCAGTAGCGCGGCCCGACTCCCTCGATAACGCCCGAGTACATCGGGCTGCGGTCGAGGTTGGCGCGGATGATCTCGTGCGTTCGCTCGTTCGTGTGGGTAACCCAGCACGGCAACTGGCGCGGATGTTGATCGGCGCGCCCGAGAAACGAAAAAACGGGCACCGGACTCAGATCGCCGGGCTGCTCCTCGCACTGGGCGAAGTCGATCGTCCTGCCGTCAAGGCGCGGGGGCGTACCGGTCTTCAGCCGGCCTTGTGGCAACTTGAGCTCTTTCAATCGGGCGGCAAGCGATATCGCCGGCGGATCCCCCGCGCGGCCTGCGGAGTAGTTCTGCAAGCCGATGTGGATCAACCCGTTCAGGAACGTGCCGGCGGTCAGCACGACGGCGCGGCCGCGGAAACGGATGCCGGACTGCGTGACGGCGCCGACCACGCGCTCTCCTTCGACAATCAGATCGTCGACCGGTTGCTGGAACAGCCACAGGTTCGGCTGGTTCTCGAGCCGGGTGCGGATCGCGCGCTTGTAGAGCAACCGGTCCGCCTGCGCGCGGGTCGCGCGAACGGCCGGACCCTTCGATCGATTGAGAATGCGGAACTGGATGCCCGCCTCGTCCGTGGCGATCGCCATCGCACCGCCGAGGGCGTCGACCTCCTTTACGAGGTGGCCTTTGCCGATGCCACCGATCGACGGGTTACACGACATCTGGCCCAGCGTCTCGATGTTGTGCGTCAGCAGCAGCGTCCTGCAACCCATGCGTGCAGCAGCGAGACAGGCCTCGGTCCCGGCGTGACCGCCACCGACGACGATCACGTCGAATTCGGTCGGATAGTCCATGGCTGGGCGCGTCCTGGGAAAGTGACTAAGCCTTTGAAAGGTCGCGCAGTATACGGTTCGCAACCGCTGCCGGAGTCTGTCCCGCCGCGACGTTTCACGTGAAACTTTGCCCGGCGCCCTGTTCCACGTGAAACCTCCAGCGATGCGACCGCAGCGCGCTCGGCCTCGGCCGTGACGACCGCTGCCGCTAACGGCCGAACTGCGGCTGCAGCGCCGTGCCGCGAACCCGGACATTCAGCGGCGCCTGGACCCGCTGAGCGCCGAGATCGACACGCAGCGCGCCGCTCAGTCCAAGATACGGCGCAACTTGGATCTGCCCGCGCGTCGCCATCGCCCCGGCCCGGCCGCGGATGTCGCTGACCGTCAGCCCCGCGCGCCCCAACGCGACCGATGCCTCGAGTTCGCTAAAGCGCGTGATGCCGCCCCCGGTGCCCGCCGCCACGCCGCCGCGCGTCGCCGCATAACCGAGATTGATGCCGTTCAACGTCGCCCAGCGCACTTGCAAGGGTCCTGCAGCGACCGACTGATCGATCGCCTGCGACAGCGTATCGCCCCGCCCCGCGACCAGAAGGCTCAGTACGGCCGTTCCATGCAACGGCACCGCGGACTGGCCCTTGGCTCGCTCTTCGGTCGCGCCGCCCCTCAACTGCAAGAGCACCGACTCGAGATCGAGGTTGGGCGCGCGAACAGTTCCGGTGATGGCCCACTCGACGTCCCGCGCCGCAATCATCAGCCCCTGAACGACGCCGAAGACGCCGCCCAAACTGTAGTTGTCGACTTCGATGAGATTCGCGCGAACCCGCCCGGTCGCGACGACGTCGCCCCAGCGGGCGGCAACCCCGACGGGCAAGGCCCAGTTCGCCGCGTCGAGCTGGAACTCGACCACATCGCCCCAGTCGCGATCGGCACGGGCAACGACGGTAAGCCTCATTCGCCCTTCGATGCCGATCTCGCTCAGCGTCGCCGGCGTGAAGCGCCCGTCGGGGCCGCGCCTCACGACGACCTCGTACCTGCTCGGCAGCAGCGGCATCCCCGTCAACTCGATCGACTCAAAACGGACGGTTGAGATCGTCGGCGGGATCGCCGCTGCCGCGGCATCGAGCGATTTCAGAAGCGCGAGCCCTTGCGCGGTATCGAGCTTGAGCGGCGCCACCGCGGCCTCGCCCCAGATCCAGCTTCCGCCACGCAGAGCGCGAAGCGCATCGTCCCAGTTGAAGTGCAGTGAGACCTCACCGAGCTGATATGTCCCCCCGACATCCACGCCCGTAACCACCAAGCGCGGCGTGGGCGTAAAGCGAAACTCGGTGGCAGCGACTCGCACCGGCTGCCCGAGGCCTTGGGTAAGGCGTGCCGCAATGCCCGCGGCTGAGACATCGTCGCGCAGCGGCAGCAGCGCGAGATAGCCGAAGTAAGCAATGGCGCCCAGAAGGGCCGCCAGAACGATGCGCTTGAACCAGACGCTCAGCCAGTAGGTGTCGAAAACCAGCCGCCGACGCGGCGCATCGTCATCCTCGTCGGCACGCGCGCGCACTTCTTGCATGTCGAGGCGGTCGGGCACATTGACCGTCGTGATCGCAAAGTCGGTCGCTCGTGTCGGTTCCCACTGCTGCGCAGTATCCGCGGACCGCTTGCTCGATTGTGAGCGCACACTCGCTCCTGTTACTCAGTTCTGCGGCGCGCGTCCGTAGGACTCGACAACGCGCTTCGACGTCGCCGGCTCCGGTTCGCTCGCGCCTCTCGTACCGCCGCACTTGCGGCGGCAATCTGCGCGCGTTTGCCGGCCACCCGCGCGCCAAAGCTTCGACGTCGCTGCGGAGTGCGGGACGGCGGACGGCATCATCGCGGCACGCCGACGCCCACGTCAATGCATGCGCGGCGCGGTGCTGCGCATTCGCGCGATGCGCTCGGTCGCCAGCACCGCCTGCTTCGCACCCAGCGCCACGCGCCCGATTCTATCGATGGCCTCATCGCCACATGCGCGCTCAAACGCGGCGCCGGCCCCACGCAATTCGAGCGTTCCGCGCGCGTTAGCATCCGCGAACCGATCAAACCACGGAGACCACGACGATGGCGCAAGCCGATCGATTCAAGCTGACGTACTCGACGATGTTCAATCCGCCCGCGATGCTGCACGAGCGATTCGATGCGGCGCTCGCGCGCGCGAAACGCGTGCTAGCGCGCGAGTATCCGCTTTGGATCGACGGGCGCGCACGCATCACCGAGCGCAGCTTCGAAGTGCGCTCGCCGATCTCGCGCGACTGGCTGATCGGCCGCTTCGCCGCGGCGACGCAGTCCGATGTCGATTCCGCCGTGCTCGCCGCGCGGAAAGCGTTTCCTGCGTGGGCGGCGACGCCTTGGCGAGAGCGCGTCGCTCAGTTGCGCCGCGTCGCCGCGTTGATCGAGGAGCGCGTGTACGACATCGGCGCGGCGGTCGCCCTCGAGGTCGGAAAGAACCGCATGGAAGCGCTCGGCGAGGTGCAGGAAACCGCCGATCTCTTCACCTGGTACTGCGACCAGATGGAAGCCAACGAGGGCTTCGTGCGCGAGTTGCCGAACGATCCGCTCGCCGGCTGGACGAGTCGCAACCGCACCGTGATGAAACCGTACGGCGTGTGGGCGGTCATCGCGCCGTTCAACTTTCCGTATGCGTTGGCCGGCGGTCCGGTCGCCGCGGCGCTCGTGACCGGCAACACGGTCGTGTTCAAGACCGCGAGCGACACCGCATGGAGCGGATGGCTGCTGCTCGAAGTGTTGCGCGACGCGGGCCTGCCCGCCGGCGTCGTCAACTACATCACCGGCGGCGGCAGCGAGGCGGGCGCCGCGCTGGTCGATCACCCCGGTATCGCCGGCATTACGTTCACGGGCTCATACGATGTCGGCATGGCGATCCTGCGCAAGTTCGCCAACGGCCGCTGGCCGCGTCCATGCATCGCCGAAATGGGCGGAAAGAACGCAGCGATCGTCAGCCGTCACGCCGACCTCGATCGCGCCGCCACCGGCATCGTGCGCTCGGCGTTCGGCTTGCAGGGACAGAAGTGCTCCGCGTGCTCGCGCGTCTATGTGGAGAAACCGGTCGCCGGTGCGCTGCGCGAGAAGCTGGTCGAGCTGACGCGCCGGATCGCGATCGGCGATCCGACCCAGCAGGCGAACTGGCTCGGCCCGGTGATCAACGCCGCCGCGTATGCGCGCTATGAAAAGTGCGCGGCCAATTTGCGCGCGCACGGCACCATTTTCATCGGCGGCGAACAACTGAAAGACGGCGCGCTCGCGAAGGGCTACTTCGTCGCGCCCACGGTCGCCACCGCGCCGTTCGACTACCGGCTCTGGCGCGAGGAGAAATTCCTCCCGCTGGTGCTGGTGGGCGAAGTGGACTCGCTGGACCAGGCGATCGATCTGGCCAATGCCTCCGAGTACGGCTTGACGGCGGGCTTTTACGGCGCCGGCGACGAGATCGATCGCTTCCTCGATCGCATCGAAGCCGGGGTCACCTACGTCAACCGCCCGCAAGGGGCGACGACCGGCGCGTGGCCCGGCTACCAGCCGTTCGGCGGCTGGAAGGCGAGCGGCACGACCGGCAAAGCGATCGGCTCGTTCTGGTATCTGCCCCAGTATCTGCGCGAGCAGTCGCAGACGGTGGTCGAGTAGCCCCGGTTAACACCGCAGCTCGGCCGCCAGCTCGCGCGTCAGTTGCGCGGCTCCGACCGCGCGGCAACCGGTCGCGTTCTGCCCGCACCACAGGGGCGAGAAATCGCCCGTGCCGCGTCTTTCTGCGGCCGCGCGCAGCGGCGCCAGAGCCGCCGCTGCGAGCGGAAAGGCCGGTGCAGCGTCGTTGATGGGGCCGAGTTCGCGCATCAGCCGATTGACGATGCCGCGCGCCGGCCGGCCCGTGAACAGGTTCGTCAGCGCCGTATGGCATGCCGCCTCGCTCTTCAGCGCCGCGCGATGCACGGCGCTGGTGGTCGCTTCCGGGCACAGCAGGTAGGCCGTGCCGATTTGCACGCCGGACGCGCCGAGCGCCAACGCGGCTGCCACCCCGTCGGCATCGGCGATGCCGCCGGCGGCGAGCACCGGAACGCTCACCGCGCGTGCGATCTGCGGCACGAGCGCGAACGTGCCGACCTGCGTCGTCAGGTCTGCGGACAGAAAGATCCCGCGATGTCCGCCCGCTTCCAGCCCCTGCGCGACGATCGCGTCCGCGCCATGCGCTTCCAGCCAGCGCGCCTCGGCGACCGTCGTCGCCGAAGCCAGAATCTTCGCGCCGGTGGACTTCACGCGCGCCAGCAGGTCGGGCGCGGGCAGGCCGAAATGAAAGCTCACGACCGGCGGCCTGAGGGATTCGACGAGTGCCGCGGCATCGGCGTCAAACGGCATCCGAGCCGGTCCGGCAGGTATCGCCTGCGGATCGATGCCGAATTCGCGGAAGTACGGCGCCAGCAACTCACGCCAGCGCGCTTCGCGCTGCGGGTCCGGCGCCGGCGGCGGGTGGCAGAAGAAGTTGACGTTGAACGGCCTGTCGGTGCCCGCTCGGATCTTTGCGACTTCTTCGCGCACGGCATCCAGCGTCAGCATCGCGCACGGCAGCGACCCGAGCCCGCCCGCATTCGCAACCGCGATCGCCAGCGCGCTCGCCTGCACGCCGGCCATCGGCGCCTGCACGATCGGCAGCTCGATGCCGAGAAGCTCCTGCAGCGTCGTACCCATGACGGCCACGCGCGCTCAGAGCGGTTTCTTGATCGCGTGCGCGATCTCGCCGATCACGCCGCGGCGAAACGCAAGCACGCAGACGACGAAGATCACGCCCTGCACGACGGTCACCCACGCGCCGAGCTGCGCGAGGTAGTTCTGCATCGTGATGATCACCGCCGCGCCGACCACCGGGCCGAAGATCGTCCCGAGTCCGCCGACCAGCGTCATCAGCACGACCTCGCCCGACATCGTCCAGTGCACGTCGGTCAGCGACGCGAGCTGGAAGACGAGCGACTTGGTCCCGCCCGCCAGCCCCGCCAGCGTCGCCGAAAGCACGAACGCGAGCAGCTTGTAGCGATCGACGTGGTAGCCGAGCGAAACGGCGCGGCTCTCGTTCTCGCGGATCGCTTTCAGCACCTGGCCGAACGGCGAATGCACGATCCGGTAGATCAGCAGGAAGCCGCCGATGAAGATCGCGAACACCAGCGCGTACATCGCCCAGACATTCGTCAGGTCGATCAGGCCGAAGAGTTTCCCGCGCGGAACCGCCTGGATTCCGTCCTCGCCGCCAGTGAACGGTGCCTGCAGGCAGAAGAAGAACACCATCTGCGCCAGCGCGAGCGTGATCATCGCGAAATAGATGCCCTGCCGCCGGATCGCGAGCAGTCCGGTCACCACGCCGAGCGCACACGCGCTCGCGGTTCCGAACAGGATCGCCAGCTCCGGCGTGAAGCCCCACACTTTCGCCGAATGCGCGGTCGCGTAGCCGGCCATGCCGAAGAACATCGCGTGCCCGAACGACAGCAGCCCGACGTAGCCGATCAGCAGGTTGAACGCGCACGCGAACAGCGCGAAGCACATCACCTTCATCAGGAACACCGGGTAGATCGCCAGCGGCGCGACGACGAAGAAGCCCGCCATCACCAGGAAGGCGATCTGCTGATGGCGCAATACGCTCGCGCCGCGCGCGATCGGAAGTCCGGGAGCGTTGCTCGTCATGCGGCACCTTACTTCTGCGTGCCGAAAAGCCCGGCGGGACGGATCAGCAGCACGATCGCCATGATGATGAAGATCACCGTGTTCGACGCCTCGGGATAAAAGACCTTCGTCAGGCCCTCGATCAGGCCCAGCCCGAAGCCGGTGACGATCGATCCCATGATCGAGCCCATGCCGCCGATCACGACGACCGCGAACACGACGATGATCAGGTCCGACCCCATCTGCGGGCTGACCTGGTAGATCGGCGCGGCCATCACGCCGGCCAGCGCGGCGAGCGCCACGCCGAAGCCGTAGGTCAGCGTGATCATGCGCGGCACGTTGATGCCGAACGCCTGCACCAGTTGCGGGTTTTCGGTCGCCGCGCGCAGGTACGAGCCGAGCTTCGTGCGTTCGATCACGAACCAAGTCGCCAGGCAGATGACGAGCGAGGCCACGATCACCCAGGCGCGATAGTTGGGCAGGAACATGAAGCCGAGGTTCTGGCCGCCCGTCAGTTGCTCCGGAATCCGGTACGGCAGTCCCGACGAGCCGTACTCGTTGCGGAAGACGCCCTGGATGATCAGCGCCAGGCCGAACGTCAGCAGCAGCCCGTACAAGTGGTCGAGCTTGTACAGGCGCGCGAGCATCGTGCGCTCGATGACCACGCCGGTGGCGCCGACCACCAGCGGCGCGATCAGAAGCGACCACCAGTAACCGATGCCGAGCTTCTCCAGCAGCAGGTAAGCGCAGAACGCGCCCAGCATGTACTGGGCGCCGTGCGTGAAATTGATGATATTCAGCAGCCCGAAGATCACCGCCAGCCCGAGCGAGAGCAGCGCGTAGAACGAGCCGTTGATCAGCCCGATCAACAGTTGCCCGAACAGGGCTTGCGTCGGAATGCCGAAGATTTCCATGCGTTTTCACCGGCGGCGGCGTCACCGATGCCGGTGACGCCGCCGACGCTCACGCTACTTCTTCACCAGCGGGCAATCGCCCTGATCCAGCGGGCGGAACGCCTGCTCGGCAGGGATCGTCGCGCGGATCTTGTACAGGTCCCACGGATGTTTCGACTCGGACGGCTTCTTCACCTCGACCAGATACGCCGGATGGATCTTGCGGCCGTCGGCACGCACGTATCCTTTGCCGAACAACGGGTCGTCGGTCGGCATCTTCTTCATCTGCTCGATCACCTTGGTGCCGTCGTCGGTCTTGATCGCCTCCACGGCCTTCAGGTAGTGCAGTACGGCCGAATACACGCCGGCGTGCACCATCGTCGGGTAGTTGTTGCGCGGCGCCTCTTTCGAGAAGCGCTGCGCGAACGCGCGCGTGGCGTCGTTCAGGTCCCAATAGAAGGTCTCCGTGAAGATCAGCCCCTGCGCGGTCTGCAGGCCGAGCGCTTTGACGTCGGTGATGAAGACGAGCAGGCCGGCGAGGTTCTGGCCGCCCTTGACGATGCCGAACTCGGCCGCCTGCTTGATCGAGTTGATCGTGTCGCCGCCGGCGTTGGCCAGCCCGATGATCTTCGCCTTCGACGACTGCGCCTGCAACAGGAACGAGGAGAAGTCCTGGGCATTCAGCGGGTGCCGCACCTTGCCGAGCACCTTGCCGCCGCTCTTCAGCACCACGGCTTCGGTGTCGCGCTCGAGCGCGTGGCCGAACGCATAGTCGGCGGTCAGGAAGAACCACGTATCGCCGCCGGTCTTCACGATCGCGCTGCCGGTGCCGTTGGCGAGCATCCAGGTGTCGTAGGTCCAGTGGATCGTGTTTGGCGAGCAGGCTTTGCCGGTGAGATCCGAGGTCGCCGCGCCGGAGACGAGGAACGCCTTGCCCTTGTCGCGCGTGACCTGATTGATCGCCAGCGCCACGGACGACGTCGGCACGTCGACGATCACGTCCACTTTGTCGGTGTCGTACCAGGTGCGGGCGATGCTCGAGCCGACGTCCGGCTTGTTCTGATGGTCGGCAGAAATGATCTCGACCTTCATGCCTTTTTTGGCCGCGCCGAAGTCCTCGACGGCCATCCGCGCCGCGACCACCGAACCGGGTCCGGCGATGTCGGCGTACAGGCTCGACATGTCGTTGAGGACGCCGATCTTGATCACGCCATCCGAGATCTGTGCGCCGGCCGCGCCCGCGCCGACCGCGAGCGCCGCGCCCACCAGCATCGAGATCAATCTGCGTTTCATCACAACCTCCTTTAGTTCGGTTCTCGCTGAAAAACTGCGCGCCGTCAGACGCCCAGGTACTCGTGCAACAAGTCCTTCTTCTGCTCCAGCTCGCGCGCCGCGAAGCTCTCTACGATACGACCGTGCTCCATGACGTAGAAGCGGTCCGCGAGCGGTGCGGCGAAGCGGAAGTTCTGTTCGACCATCACGATCGTGAATCCCTTCTCGCGCAGCGTCCGGATGGTGCGCGCGAGCGCCTGGACGATCACCGGCGCCAGCCCCTCCGAGATCTCGTCGAGCAGCAGCAGCTTCGCGCCGGTACGCAGGATCCGCGCGACCGCGAGCATCTGCTGCTCGCCTCCCGACAGCCGCATGCCGGGGCTCGCGCGGCGTTCCTTGAGGTTGGGAAACATCGCGTAGATCTCGTCCAGCGACACCCCGCCGTCGGCCACGGGCGGCGGCAGCAGCAGGTTCTCCTCGCAAGTCAAGCTGGCGAAGATGCCGCGCTCCTCCGGGCAGTAGCCGATGCCGAGCTGCGCGATCCTGTGCGGCGGCAGCCCGACCGCCTCGCGCCCGTTGATCGTGATCGAGCCGGAGCGCCTGCCGACGAGGCCGAGGATGGCCTTCAGCGTGGTCGTTCGGCCTGCGCCGTTGCGGCCGAGCAGCGTAACCACCTCGCCGCGGTTCACGGTCAGATCGACACCGTGCAGGATGTGCGACTCGCCGTAGAAGGCGTGCACATCCGTCAGGCGCAGGCACTCGACGCCGGAAGCCTTATCCATGTGCGCCCTGCAGCTCCACCTCCGCGCTGCCCATGTACGCCTCGAGCACCTGCGGGTTCTTCGAAACCGCCGCGTACGGCCCCTCGACGATGACCTGGCCGCGCGACAGCACGGTGATCGTGTCGGCAATGGTCTGCACCACGTTCATGTTGTGCTCGACCATCAGCACGGTACGGTTGGCCGCCACTTTCTTGATCAGCTGCGTGACGCGTTCGACGTCTTCGTGCCCCATGCCCTGCGTCGGCTCGTCGAGCAGCATCAGCTCGGGGTCCATCGCGAGCGTGGTCGCGATCTCGAGGGCGCGCTTGCGGCCGTACGGCAGCTCGACGGTCACGTAATCGGCGAACTCGCGCAGCCCGACGGTGTCGAGCAGTTCGAGCGCGCGATCGTTCAACGTGTCGAGCGAGCGCTCCGACTCCCAGAACCGGAACGTTTTGTCGGTCTTGCTCAGCAGCGCGATCCGGACGTTTTCCAGCACCGTCAGATGCGGGAACGTCGCCGAGATCTGGAACGAGCGGATGATGCCGCGCCGCGCGATCTGCGCCGGACGCTCGAACGTGATGTCGTTCCCGTTGAAAAGGATCTTGCCGCGCGTCGGGATCAGGAACTTGGTCAACAGGTTGAAGCAGGTTGTCTTGCCGGCGCCGTTGGGCCCGATCAGCGCGTGGATCGTCCCGCGCAGGACCCTCAGGTTGACGTCGTTGACCGCGACGAAGCCCTTGAACTCCTTCGTCAGTCCCTGCGTCTCGAGGATGACGCCGCCGCTCACGCGCCCTCCCCGGTCGGATCCGGCCGCGACGCGCGACCGCGCTGCGCACCGGTGCGCCCGACGAATCGCGCTCGCGTGATCCCGTGTATCGACGCCAAGGGCTGTCTCCTCGTGACCGACGCCGCCGCAGCGCGGATTCCGTCGGCGCCGAGCGTGTGTTTGTTGTGCGCTCGGCGGCGCGACTTTAACGCAGCCCGGTCGACTTGTCCCGTCGGGGACGGCCCTGTATGTTGCGCGGCTGCTTCCGATTCACAACACGAAACGAACCGTGAGTTCCGGTCCGGTCGCTCGCCTGCTAAACGTTGCGGCACTGTTGCGCCATCTGCGCGCGCACCGCGCCGGCCGCTCGGTTCACGATCCAGCCGACGATCTCGAACTCGCGTTATACGGCGCGATCTTCGGCAACGACTTCCTTCACTACGGCTACTTCCGGCAGCCGCCCGCAGACGCCGAGTCGATCAGCTTCGCCGACCTGAAGCGCGCGATGGACGACTACGCGACGTTGCTCGTCGAACGCGTGCGCCAGGGCGAACGCGTTCTCGACGTGGGCTGCGGCATGGGCGGTCTGCTCGCGCGGCTCGACGCCGTCGGCGCGCGGCCCGTCGGGGTGACGCCGAACGCGGCCCACGCGGCGCACATCCGCGCGCGCTGGCCGCACATCGCGCTGATCGAGAGCGCATTCGAGTCGATCGATGCGGCGGCGATCGCGCCCAAGTTCGACGCGATCGTCAACGCCGAGTCGTTCCAGTACATCGATCTGGACGCGGGCATGCGCAATGTCCGCGCGCTGCTCGCGCCCGGCGGGCGCTGGATCGTCATCGATTATTTCCGGCTGCGCCCGGATGCGAAGAACAGGTCGGGCCACCTACTCGCCGACTTCGAGGCCGCGCTCGCGCGCCACGGGCTGGCGGTCGCCGAGCGCGTCGACGTCACCGAGAACGTTCTGCCGACGCTCGCGTACGGCAAGCTGCTCGCGACCAAGTTCGCGCTGCCGCTGGCGCGCTTCGCGTCCGAGAAGTTCTTCCTGCGCCGGCCGCTCGCCGCCTACCTGTTCCAGCCGGCGGTGCGCGGCAAACTCGACGCGATCAAGCTCGATACGCTCGACCCCGACGTCTTCCGCCGCGACAAGCGCTATCTGCTGTTCACGCTGCGGCCCGGCTAGGCGCCGAGCCGCCGCGCGAGCCGTTGCCGTGTCGCTTCGAGCTGCGCCGGCAGTCGGTCGCGCAGCCTGTCGAACAGCTCCGAATGCGAGTGCAGTTCGTCGCGCCACGCCTGCGCGTCGACCGACGCGATCTGCTCGTACGCGGCCGGCGAAAACGCCAGACCGTCCCAGTGCAGATCTTCGTAGCGCGGCGAGAGGCCGAACACGTGCTCGACGCCGTTCGCGCGCCCTTCGATGCGGCGGACCATCCATTCGAGCACGCGCATGTTTTCGCCGAAGCCGGGCCAGACGAAGCGGCCGGCGCCGTCGGTGCGGAACCAGTTCACGCAGAAGATCTTCGGCAGCCGGGCACCGCCGGCCTGCAGTCGCGCGCCCATGTCGAGCCAGTGGGCGAAGTAATCGCCCATGTGGTAGCCGCAGAACGGCAGCATCGCGAACGGGTCGCGCCGCAGGACGCCCTGCGCGCCGGCCTGCGCCGCGGTCGTTTCCGAACCCATCGTCGCGGCCATGTACACGCCTTCCTGCCAGTCGCGCGCCTCCGTCACCAGCGGCACCGTCGTCGAGCGGCGGCCGCCGAAGACGAACGCGTCGATCGGCACGCCGTCCGGGTTCTCCCAATCCTCGTCGATCGACGGGCACTGGTTCGCCATCACCGTGAAGCGTGCGTTCGGGTGCGCGGCCTTGCGCCCGCAGTCCGGCGTCCAGTCCTTGCCCTGCCAGTCGAGCAGATGCGCGGGCGCCGGCCCCATGCCCTCCCACCACACGTCGCCGTCGTCGGTCAGCGCGACGTTGGTGAAGATGACGTTCGAGTGCAGCATCGCCATCGCGTTGCGGTTGGTCTTCTCGCTCGTGCCGGGCGCCACACCGAAGCAACCGTACTCGGGATTGATCGCGTACAGCCGCCCGTCGGCGTGCGGCTTGATCCACGCGATGTCCTCGCCGATCGTCGTCACCTTCCAGCCTTCGAACCCCGCCGGCGGAATCAGCATCGCGAAGTTGGTCTTGCCGCACGCCGACGGAAATGCCGCGGCGACGTGGTACTTGCGCCCCTGCGGCGACGTGACCGCGAGAATCAGCATGTGCTCGGCGAGCCAGCCTTCGGCGCGGCCCATCGTCGACGCGATTCGCAGCGCGAAGCACTTCTTGCCGAGCAGCGCGTTGCCGCCGTAGCCCGACCCGTAGCTCCAGATCTCGCGCGTCTGCGGAAAGTGGACGATGTACTTGGTCGCGTTGCACGGCCACGGCACGTCGCGCTCGCCCGGCGCCAGCGGCCTGCCGACCGAATGCACACAGGGAACGAATGCGCCGTCTTCGCCGAGCGAATCGAGCACCGCGCGGCCCATGCGCGTCATCATCCGCATGTTGGCGACCACGTACGGGCTGTCGGAGATCTCGACACCGATCTGCGCGATGTGCGAGCCGAGCGGACCCATCGAGAACGGGATCACGTACATCGTTCGGCCGCGCATGCAGCCGGCGAACAGCCCGTTCAGGGTCTTGCGCATTTCCGCCGGCGCGATCCAGTTGTTGGTCGGTCCGGCATCGGCGCGATCCTCGGTGCAGATGAACGTGCGGTCCTCCACGCGTGCGACATCGCTCGGATCGGACCACGCCAGGTACGAATTCGGACGCTTGTCCTGATTCAGGCGCCGCAGCGTGCCGGCGCGCACCATCTCGTCGCACAGCCGGTCGTACTCCTGCGCGGAGCCGTCGGCCCAGACGATTCGATCCGGCTGTGTGAGCCGCGCGATCTCGGCGACCCAGGCGATCAGCTTGCGGTGTTTGACGTAGGCGGGGGCGTTGCCGCCCGGATTCGACGGAACTGCGCTCATCGATCGGTCTCCCTCCGCGGAACCGCAGCGGTTGCCGCAGGAGCAAAGTTCAGGTGCGACTCGGCTTGTGACCGGCACGCGGCGGTGTTCTCGGAGGCGCCCCGATCGGGCGTTGGTACCGCGCGAAAAACGCGCGCAGTTTACCGCGCGGGCACAACGCGTCCCGGCGACGGCGCCGCCCGCGGACGGACGGCGCACCTGCGCCGATCGCGGCCGGGCATGTTGCGCGTAGCACCGGCGCCGGGCAAAGTCCGCCGATGCGCATCGCCATCCTCGACGACTATCAGGACGTGGTCCGTCATCTCGACTGCTTTCGCAAGCTGGACGGACACGAGGTGAAGGTCTTCAATCATCCGGCGCGCGGAACCGGACAGCTCGCCGCGCGACTGGCCGAGTTCGAAGCGATCGTGCTCATCCGTGAGCGCACGCGGATCACCGATGCGCTGCTCGCCGGGTTGCCGCGGCTGACGCTGATCAGCCAGACCGGCAAGGCCGGCGCGCACCTCGATCTCGCTGCGTGTGCGCGGCGCGGCATCGCCGTCGCGGAGTCGACCGGCTATCCGCCGGCAACCGCCGAGTTCACCTGGCTGCTCGTGCTGGCGGCACTGCGCCGGTTGCCGGCCTACATGGCGAACCTGTACGCGGGACGATGGCAGCACAGCGTGCCGGCGACCGCGGCGAATCCGCTCGCCGGCCTCGGCGAATCGCTGCGCGGCAAGACGCTCGGCATCTGGGGCTACGGTCGGATCGGCCGGCTCGTCGCCGGCTACGGACGCGCGTTCGGGATGCGGGTGGCCGTGCACGGACGCGACGCCTCGCTCGCGCAGGCGAGCGCCGACGGCTTTGATGCGATCGCCGCCAAGGATGCGTTCTTCGCGAGCGTCGACGTGCTGAGCCTGCACTTGCGGCTGGTCGACGCGACGCGGGCGTGCGTCACGCGCGCCGATCTGGCGCGAATGAAGCCGACCGCGCTGCTGGTGAACACGAGCCGGGCCGAGTTGATCGAGCGCGGCGCGCTCGCCGACGCGCTGCGCGCCGGCCGTCCCGGGCTGGCTGCGGTCGACGTCTACGAGCGCGAGCCGATCGGCGCGGACGAGCCGCTGCTCGGGCTGCCGAACGCGGTCTGCACGCCGCACGTGGGCTTCACCGAGCGACAGTCTTACGAATCGATGCTCGGCGGCGCGTTCGACAACGTCGTCGCGTTTGCCGCGGGCAGGCCAATCAATCTGGTACCGGTGTGAGCCCCAAAAAAAAGCCGGTCGGAAGACCGGCTTTGGCGAAGCTGAGCGCGCTCAGCCGATGGGCACGATCTCGACGGCCTGCGGGCCTTTCTGGCCCTGCTGCACCTGGTACTCGACGCGTTGGTTTTCCTTCAACGTGCGGAAGCCCTTGGCCTTGATGCCGCTGTAGTGCGCGAACAGATCCGCGCCGCCGTCATCCGGCTTGATGAACCCGAAGCCCTTGGTCTCGTTGAACAATTTCACGGTGCCTGTCGGCATGTCTGACTCACTCGAAAAAACGCGGGATGCGCCCGCGGCGCGCAAGCGACTCGTCGGATGTGGGCATGGCTGCGACAGGAACTGCCAGACGGAACCGGGGAAATGGCTGGAGGCGGCGCCGAGGACGGCAAACCGCGCGTGGGACGGACCGGGCGAGCACTGATTGCGAAAGTAGAACCACAGCGCAGAATCGACTGCGCTGCCAACGTACACCACGGCCTGCAAAAAAGCCAGTGGCAAGCGCGGCCGATCCGCCGCGCGCAAGCGGTATGCGGCGCGGCTCGCCCCGCTCGCGGCGAGGCATACCCGTGCTCCTGCCGCGCCGATCGAAAGGCCCAAGACCCGCCCGGGCGAGCGCCTTTATCGCAGGCGTCGCCGGTGCACCCGGCGCACGACGCGGAACAGGCCGCCGATCAGCAGCACGAGCGCGGCCAGGCGCACGCTGTGAAAAGCCGCGACGATCGGCGCGCCGAGCGCGAGCACTTTCGCGGTGATCGCCATCTCGCCGATGCCGCCCGGTGTGGTCGCCAGGATCGCGGTGGGGACGGGCACCCCGGCGTGGCCCGCGAGCCACCACCCATACAGCGCCGCCACGCCGAGCAGCCCGAGCGTGATCAGCGCGACCGCCGTCAGATAGCGCGGCGCGGCGCGAAAGAACTCGGGCGAAAAGCGCGATCCGAGCGCGACGCCGATCAGAAGCTGCCCGCCGTCGATCACCGCGCGCGGTAGCGAGGAAAACGCGTAGCCGCCGGCGCTCAGCGCCCCGGCGACGAGCAGCGGGCCGATCATCCACACGTTGGGCAGGCGCAGCCGCGACAGCGCGATCGCCCCTCCGCCGGTGACCGCGGCGAGCACGACGAGCCCGATCGGGTCGAACCGCTGCGCCGCCGGCCGGTACGGATCGGTCCCCTGCACCCCCGCCCACTGCAGCGCGAACGGAACGATCAGCGCGACGAGCATGATGCGCAGGCTGTGCGCGGCGGCCACGCGGTCGACGCGGCCGCCGTATCGCTCGGCCTGCGCGGCCATCTCGCTCGCGCCGCCAATCGCCATCGCGAAGAACGTGGTCGTCCCGCTCTCGCCGGTCGCGCGCTTCAGCACCCACGCGGCGACGAGGCCCAGCGCGATCATCGCCAGCGTCGTCAGGCCGACCCAGGGTGCGAGCTGCAGTAGCGCGCGTACGACGTCGGGCGTGAAGTAAAGCCCGAGCGCCGTGCCGATGATCCACTGCCCGCCGTCGCGCGCGCGCGGCGGGCTCGGCAGCCCCGCGCCGAGCATGTTGGCCGCGGCGACCGCGATCAGCGGGCCGGTGAACCACGGCAGCGGAAGCTGAAGCCAGACGGCCGCGGCCGCGCCAGCCAGCGCCGCGCCGAGCGACTTCGCGTAGTCGAGGAGTGAAAAGCGAGACGCCGCGCTCAATGAACGACGGCCGTCGATGCGGACAGGGATGCGGCTGCCGCGCGGCTCGCCTGCGCGGCGAACTCGCGCACCGCGCGGTCGTAGCGCTCGCCGCCGATGCCGATCACGCCGCGGTGATTGGCGCCCTCGATCTTGACGACGCGCTTGTATTCGGCCGGGACGCCGACTGCGGCCGCGTACAGCCGATCGGCCATCGCGTGCGGAACGACGCCGTCGGCGGTGCCGTGCAGCACGAGCAGCGGCTCGTTGACACGCGCGATCCGCCCGAGCGAGTCGAAATCCTGCGTCACCAGCAGGCGCACGAACGGCAGCCAGCCCCACTTGGTCTCGCGGACCAGGTCGGGGATGCTGGTGAAAGTCGATTCGATCACGACGCCGGCGATCCCGTCCTCGCGCGCGGCGAGCGCGATCGCAAGCGCGCCGCCCAAGCTGTAACCGTAAACGAAGCGCTTGGCCGGATCGGGCTCGCGCCGCTTCAGCTCCTCGAACGCGCGGCGTGTGTCCTCGGTCGCGCTCGCTTCGCTCGGCAGGATCGGTGTGGAGCGGCCGAAGCCGCGGTAGTCGATCGCGAGCACATTGAAGCCGAGCGACTGCAGGTGCGTGATGCGGGAGGCGCTGCCGTTGAGGTTGCGGCGCGCGCCGTGCAGAAACAGCACGGTCGGCGCATCGTCCGCGCCGGCGCGCAGGTACCACGCATGAACCTTGTCGCCGTTGGCGAGCGGCAGATCGTAGGTTTCGGCAGCGTCGGGGGCCGCGATGTGCGCAAAGCGCTCGGACGACGTGTGCTGAAAGATCGCCTTGCGCTGCCAGCCATCGAGCGACGCGCAGCCGGTCGCGCCAACGGCGGCGAGCGTCGTGATGATGACCAGACGGGCAGCGAGTTTCACGGCGAACCACATGAACGCCGGCGAGGCCCGGCGGATGACGTTGCAGCGGATTCTAGCGGCGAGGTCGGCCGCGCGAAGCCGAAGAATCCGCGGCGTTCACGCCGATGAAGCCGCTCAGCGGCGAGCGGTCGCCGGCCGGCGCCGCGCACGCCACTCGCGTTGCACCTTGACGAGCCACGGCACGAGCACCAGCAGCGCGGTCAGCGCGAGCAGCGCCGCCGAGATCGGATGCGTGAAGAACACCGACGGGTCGCCCTGGCTGATCGCCAACGCGCGGCGGAACTGCGATTCGGCCAGCGGACCGAGGATGAGCCCGATCACCGCCGGCGCGACCGGGAAGCCCCAGCGGCGCATCACGAAACCGAGCACACCGAAGACGTACAGCGTCGCCAGATCGACGACCGACTGGTGCAGGCTGTATGCGCCGAGCGTGGCGAACACCAGGATGCCGCCGTACAGCAGCGGCTTCGGAATCTGCAGCACCTTCACCCACAACCCGATCAGCGGCAGGTTAAGCACGAGCAGCAGCACGTTGCCGACGTACAGGCTGGCGATCAGCCCCCAGACGAGCGCGCTTTGCGTCTGGAACAGCAGCGGCCCGGGCTGCAGCCCGTAGTTCTGGAACGCCGCGAGCAGGATCGCCGCGGTCGCCGAGGTCGGGATGCCCAGGGTCAGCAGGGGCACCAGCACGCCGGTGGCCGCGGCGTTGTTCGCGGCTTCCGGTCCCGCCACGCCCTCGATCGCGCCGTTGCCGAATTCCTCGGGATGCTTGCTGAGCTTCTTCTCGGTCGCGTACGACAGGAAAGTCGGGATCTCGGCGCCGCCCGCGGGAATCGTTCCGAACGGAAAGCCGATCGCGGTCGCGCGCAACCAGGCCGGCCACGAACGGCGCCAGTCGTCGCGCGACATCCACAGCGAGCCCGACATCTTCTCCATCTCCTCGCGGACGCGGCTCTGGTACGCGGCGACATACAGCGCTTCGCCGACTGCGAACAGACCGACCGCGAGAACGACGACGTCGATGCCGTCGAGCAGCTCGGGAACGCCGAAGGCGAAGCGCATCTGCCCGGTCTGCTCGTCGATGCCCACGAGCCCGAGCAGCAGCCCGACGAAGAGCGACGTCAGCCCGCGTACGGTCGATGCGCCCAGCACCGCGGCGACCGTGACGAACGCGAACACCATCAGCGCGAAGTATTCGGCGGGGCCGAACTTCAGCGCGATCTCGACCACGACGGGTGCGAGCAGCGTGAGCAGCAGCGTCGCGATCGACCCGGCGACGAACGAACCGATCGCCGCGGTGGCGAGCGCGGGCCCGGCGCGGCCGCGCTTGGCCATCCGGTTGCCCTCCAGCGCCGTGGCGATCGATGCCGATTCCCCCGGCGTGTTCAGCAGGATCGTCGTCGTCGATCCGCCGTACATCGCGCCGTAGTAGATCCCGGCGAACATGATCAGCGCGCCGGTCGGGTCGAGCTTGACCGTCAGCGGCAGCAGCATCGCGACCGTCAGCGCGGGGCCCACGCCGGGCAGCACGCCGACCGCCGTTCCCAGCGTCACGCCGACGAAGCCCCACAGCAGGTTGATCGGCGCGAGCGCGACGCCGAATCCCGCGACCAGCGCGCTGAAGGTCTCGCTCACGTGCCGGCGGCGCCGAGCAGCGGCTTCAGCCAGCCGGCCGGCAGATTGACGTTGAGGAAGTGGACGAAGAAGGCGAACACGGCGATCCCCATCGCAAGCCCCGCCAGCAGATCGCGCAGCCAGCGCGTGCTGCCGAAGCCGCGCGCCACGCACGCGAAAAGCACGCCCGCCGCGAGCACGAAGCCGGCCGTGTTGATCAGCGCCATCTGCGCGAGAAGCCCTGCGCTGACCCAGCCGAATGCCCGCGGCACGAACGCGTGCTCCCCGCGCTCGGCCGCATCGTCCGGCACCGGCGAGCGCCAGCCGCCCGTAAAGCATTCGGCGAGCAGCCAAACGCCGACCAGGATCAACCCGCCCGCGACGAGCTTCGGAACGAAATTCGGACCGATGCGCGCGTAGCCGCCCGCCTCCGGCAGCCGCCACGCGACGACCGCCGCGGCGATGCCGAGCGCGAGCACGCCGAACGAGAGCACGAGCTCCGCGCGCGCCCCGCGACGTGCAGGCGGCATCGCGTTACTTCTTCAGGCCGAGCGAATCGATGATTGCGCCGATGCGCTTGACGTCCTCGTCGAGGAACTTCTTGAAGTCGTCGCCTGCGAGGAACCACGCGTCCCAGCCGAGCCGCGCGAGCGTGTCCTTCCAAGCGGTCGACTCGGTCGCCGCGCGCACCGCGGCGACCAGCGCGTCGCGCTGCGCCGGCGTGATGCCCGGCGCCGCGAAGATGCCGCGCCAGTTGCCGAGCACGACATCGATGCCCTGCTCCTTCAGCGTCGGGATGCCTTCGAGCCGTTCGGGCGAAGACACCGCGAGCGCTCGCATGCGGCCGGCCTTGATGTGCTCGGCGAACTCGCCGAGCCCCGACACGCCGGCCGAGACGTGGCCGCCGACGATCGCCGCGATCGCTTCGCCGCCGCCTTTGAACGGCACGTAGTTGATCTTCGCCGGATCGGCGCCGACCGCCTTGGCGATCATGCCGACGAGGATGTGGTCGGTGCCCCCTGCGGAGCCGCCGCCCCACGAGATCTTGCCGGGATCGGCCTTGAACGCCTTGACCAGGTCGGCCATCGACTTGTGCGGCGAACCGGCGGGAACGACGATCACCTCGTATTCGCTGGTGAGCCGCGCGATCGGCGTGACCATCGACAGATCGACCGGCGACTTGTTCAGGATGATGCCGCCGACCATCACCATGCCGCCGATCAGCACCGCGTTCGGATCGCCCCGCGAGCCGTTGACGAACTGCGCGAGCCCGATCGTTCCCGCCGCGCCGCCCTTGTTCTCGAACTGGACCGATTGCACGACTTTGGCTGACTGCATCGCAGCGGCGAGCGCGCGGCCGGTCTGATCCCAGCCGCCGCCCGGGTTGGCCGGGATCATCATCTTCAGCGTACCGAGCGACTGCGCGTACGCGGCGCGGATCAGCGGGAACTGCAGCGCGCTCGCCGCGCCCAGCGCGGCGAGCGAGAACTCGCGACGTTTCATGCTTGCCTCCTCGAAGTCGTTGTTGGCGCCAACTCTTACGAGCCGCAAGCATAACGGCTGCCGCGCACGCGCGCGATCAACCGCCGATGTGCAACTGGTAAGTCGCGCCGTTGGAGAAGGTGCAGCGTCCGGTCCCCTGCACGTTGGTGTTCATCGTGTACTGGCAGTTGGCGAAACTGCCGCGCGCGCCGTATGCGTTGGCCACACCCTGTCGGCTCGCCGCGCCGCCGCTGCGCGTGGCCTCGCCGGACATGGTTTCGCCGCCGACGGCGAGCGTGAACGTTCCCTTGCCGTTCAGGTAGTTGACCACGGTGCCGCTGATGATGCCGGTGGCGGCGGCCAGCTCATTGGTCGGATACAGCCGCACCGGCAGCGTAAGACTCGTCGGCGCCGCGGGCACCGCCACCGCCGGGTACGCCGGAACGGGCCCTTGATAGATGCTTCCGTCGGGGTTGACCGGAACGACCACGCAGCCGGCGACAGCCGCCACAGCCAGCGCAACACCTGCGCGCAGTGCGGTCGAAGCGGTTCGCGATTCCATCGTTTCCTCCTGAGGCCCGGGCACATGCCCGTGCGACGGATGCTCGGCGCGGTCGCGAGTCGCTTCAACCGTCGGACACGCCGTGGCACTCGCCGCGACGCGCAGTAGCGCGTGCCGATACCCGGCGCGATGCGCGCGCGTCGGCGAAGGAGGCGTCAGTCCGCGCGCAGCGCGTCGACGATCTTCATCCGGCTCGCCTTGACCGCCGGCAGCACGCCGCCGACGAGCCCCATCACGAGCGCGAAGATCAGGCTGTCGACGACGATGCGCGGCGTCAGCGTGAAGGAGAAAGCCAGCTCCGAGAAAGACTGGAAGTTGGTCGTCGAGATCGTGATCGCCTGCAGGAAGGTCGCGGCGACGAGCCCGACCACGCCGCCAGCGGCCGCGAGCAGCAGCGACTCGAGCAGGAAAGCGGTCAGGATCGAGCGGCGGCGAAAGCCCAGCGCACGCAGCGTTCCGATCTCGCCGGTGCGCGTGGCGACCGCCGCATACATCGTGATCGCAGCGCCGATGATCGCGCCGAGCGAGAAGATCACCGACAGCGTGACGCCGAGGTAGCTGATGAAGTTCGAAAGCGCGCGCGACTGGTCCTCGTAGAACTTCTTCTCGCGTTTGACCTCGACCGTGAGCCGCGGGTCGGCGTCGACCGCCGTACGCAGCGCATCGAACGCACCAGGCGACGCGAGCTGCGCGATCACCGAAGAAAAGCCGCCGAAGCGGCGGAACGCCTGCAGCAGCTGCTCGGCGTCGCCCCAGATCTCGGAATCGAATGCCGTGCGGCCGGCGTCGAACACGCCGACCACCGTCCATTGCCGCTGCGCGAACGCGAGCGCGCGGCCGATCTCCACGCCGGCGAACTGTCGCGCGACCGCGCTGCCCACGACGATCTCGTTCGAGCCCGGCCGGAACATCCGGCCGGCGACGATCTTCACCTGCGGCCGCAGCGCGAGCCCGACCGGCGGCACGCCGCGAATCGGCACGTTGCTGCGCAATCCCGTGTCGATCTTGGTCAGCGAGTTCAGCACGACGACCTCCTTCGACACGAGTGGCCGGCTTTCGGCGTCGCGCGCGATCTGCGGCAGCGTCTCGATCAGCGCCGCCTGCTCGCGCGCGATGCCGCTCTGGATCTCCGTCTCCGAACCCTTGCGGATGAACAGCACGTTGGCGTCGGAGCCGGTCGCCACGAGCGTGGCTTTCAGCCCGGCGTCGAGCATCAGCACGGCGGCGAACACGAAGACGACCAGCGCCATGCCGCCCGCGGTCAGCACGGTCGTCAGCCGCCGCACCCACAGGTTGCGCGCGACATAGCTCAACGGCAGTCGCATGGTCCGTTCTCAACACCGAGACACCGAGAACACGGAGACATACCGTCGTATTTCTCGGTGCTCTCGGTGTCTCGGCGGTGAAATCACTCTTGACGCTCGCGAAGACGCCACGACTTCAACCCACATGCCGCAGCCCGTCGACGATCCTGACGTTCGCTGCGCGGATCATCGGCACCAGTGCCGCGAGCGTGCCGACCGCAACCGCAGCCGCCATCTGCCAGGCGAACGTCACCGGCTGCACCTCGAAGCGCGCGAACACGCTTCTGCCGACCGACTCGAAGAAGCCGGCAGCGACGACGGGCGTCGCGGCCAGCGCGATCAGCCCGCCCGCGAGCGCGATCGCCACGCTTTCGGCGAGGATCAGCCGCGCGACGAAGGCCGGGCCGAAGCCAAGCGCTTTCAGCGTCGCGTACTCGGCGAGCCGCTCGCGCGCGGTCATCGCCATCGTGTTGGCGGCGACGGCGAGGATGATCAGGATCACGACGAAGCTCACGCCCGAGATCACCTGGATGATCGTCTCGACCATCGCGACGAACGAAAGCTGGAACGCCTTCTCGGTCTCGGTCAGCGTCTCGGCGAGCGAATTGGCGAACTCGGCGTCGATCGCGCGAGCGACCTCGGCCGCGCGGTTCGCGTCGTCGATCTCGACGATGAAAACGCCCACGCGGTCGGCGCCGCGCGGGAAGCGCTGCTTGACGAACTCGTTCAGGTACTCGTAGTGGAAGTACATCTGCCGCGTGATCGTCGTCTCGTCGCGCCCGTCGAAGATCGCGCGCACCGTGAACTCCCAGTTGCCCGGGTAGATCGTTCCGCGGATCGGCAGTCGGTCGCCGACCTTGAACCCGTACAGGTCCGCGAGCTGGCGGCCGATCGCCGCACCGCGCCGGTCGCGCAGATACGCCTGCCACTCGCCGGGCTCGAAGCGGAACTCCGGGTACATCGCGAAGAAGTTCGCCGAGTCGACCGCGAACTGCGCGAAGAAGCTGCGCTCGTCGCGCCAGATCCCGCCGAACCAGTTCGACACCGCCACGCCGCGCACGCCTTCGATCGAGCGGATGCGCTCGCGGTAGTAGATCGGCAGCGGGAACACGAGCGAGATCGCGTTGCGCGTGACGAGCCGCGCGCCCGACGCCGCCTCCGCGCCCGCGTACCACGACTTCACGACCGTCTGCAGCAGCCCGAAAGCGACTAGCGCGATCACCAGCCCGAGCACGGTCAGCACCGTGCGCAGCTTGGCGCGGAGAGCGTTACGGAGAACGAGCTTCAGGAAGAACATGGTTGAACCACCGAGACACCGAGAACACCGAGAAGTACTTATGATTTTCGCCGTGTGCTCCGTGTCTCGGAGGTGAATGCCGGTTCAATGCGCAAACGGGGAGGTGTCGGTGAGCTGCCCCTTGTCGAGGTAGATCAGGTGATGCGCCGCGCCGGCGGCGCGCGGGTCGTGCGTGACCATCACGATCGTCTTGCCGAGTTCGACGTTCAGCCGGTCGAGCAGCTTCAGGATCTCGGCCGCAGAGCCGCGGTCCAGATCGCCGGTCGGCTCGTCGGCGATGATCAGCAGCGGGTCGGTGACGATCGCTCGCGCGATCGCGACGCGTTGCTGCTGGCCGCCCGACAGCTCGTTGGGCCGGTGGTCCATCCGGTCCGCGAGCCCGACGAGGTCGAGCGTCATCTCCACGCGCTGCCTGCGCTCGCGCCGCGACAGATTGGTCAGCAGCAGCGGCAGCTCGACGTTTTCGTACGCCGTGAGCACCGGCATCAGGTTGTAGAACTGGAACACGAAGCCGACGCTCGCCGCGCGCCATGCGGCGAGCTCCGTCTCGTCGAGACGCGTGATGTCCACGCCGGCGACGACGATCGCGCCCTCGTCGGGCTTGTCGATTCCGGCGATCAGGTTCAGCAGCGTGCTCTTGCCGGATCCCGACGGCCCCATCAGCGCGACGAAATCCCCGCGGCGGATCACGAGGTCGATGCCGGTCAACACCGGGACGATCTGCTCGCCGCGCAGGTACGACTTGGCCACGCCGCGGATCTCGACCAGCGGTTCGCGCGCCGGCACGCTCGCCTGCGACGCACCGTCCTGCGCGCGCTGGTCCATCTTCACTTCTTCAGCGCGACGACCGCCTGCCCGTCGGCGAGCCGCTCGGGCGGTGCGATCACCACGCGCGCACCCGGCGCGAGCCCCTCGACGCGAACCAGGTCGCCGACCTTGCCGCCGACCGAGATCGGCGTCAGCTTGACCGCGGCGCCTTTGTCCTCGCCCTTGCCTGCTTCGTTCCCCTTTGCCGTATCGCCCTTTCCCGCGACGACGTAGACGTAGTCCTTGCCTTCGCGCTTGACGATCGCCTCCGGTCGCACGGCGGGCACCGGCTTGCGCTCGGCCGGCTCGAGCTTGCGCGACAGGAACGCGACCTTCGCGCTCATGTCGGGCAGCACGCGCGCGTCGGTCTCGTCGAAGCGCACCTTGACCAGCAGCGTGGCCTTGCTGCGGTCCACCGTCGGAACGATGCGCGACACCGAGCCGGCGAGCCGCAGGTCGGGGAAGGCGTCGAGCTGGATCTCCGCGGGCTGGTCGAGCGCGATCTTCGCGATGCTCGACTCGGAGACGTCGGCCTCGACCTCGAGCGTGCTCATGTCGGCCATCGTGACGACCGCGCCGGTCGTCCCCGACGCCGACGAGAACGGCGTGACGATGTCGCCGACGTTCGCGCTCTTGGTCAGCACGATGCCCGTGAACGGCGCGCGGATCAGCGTCTGCTCGAACGCGACGCCGGCGGCGCGCAGGTTCGCCTCGGCCACGCGGATGTTCGCGCGCAGTGACTCGATCGCCGCGCGCGCCTTGCGGTAGCGCGCCTCGGCGGCGTCGACCGCCGAGGCCGAAACGAAGTTCTTCGCAGCGAGCTCCTGCGCGCGTTTGAGCGCCGCCTCCGCGTCGGCGAGTTCGGCTTCGCCCTGTACGAGGTTGGCGCGCGCCGCTTCGACCGCCGCGGCGGCCTGCTCGCGGCTGGCGGCGACATCGCGGTTCTCGAGCCGCGCGATCAGCTCGCCCTCGTTGACGCGCTGGCCCTCCTGTACGCCGAGCCACTCGAGCCGGCCGGTCGCCTTGCTCGACACCGACGCGCGGCGCGCGGCGACCACGCGGCCGGTCGCGTTGAGCACCGCGATCGATTGCGACGGGTACGCGGCGACCACCGTGCCGATCTCGACGGCGAGCGGGCGGCCGCGCTGCAGCGCGCCCATCGTCAACGCCGCGACCCCGACCAGCGCGATCAGCCACACCCACCAGCGCGTCCACCACGGCCGGCGCCGGCGCAGCGGCGCGGCGCGGTCGATCGCGAGCTGGCTCAGCGACGCTGTTTCGGTCTGGGTTGCCATCGTCCTCACCGGTTGTGCGGGCGATGCTACCCGACGGGTTTGCCAGGCCCGCGACGATCGGCCTCGCGCAAATGCGCTTTCGCCCGCGCCGCCGATCGCGGCAGCGCGGGCGAAAGGATCAGGCGCGAATCAATCGGGGATCGTCAGCGTGGTGCCGTCGAACGTAATGCGATCGGCTGCCGGCGGATTCAGCGACCACGCGGGCACGTTGGCCGGTGTCAAAGCCGGCGCGGGCGACGTGCCGCCACGCGGCGTCGTGCGGACGACCTGTGAGGGTGGCAGCGGCGCGCCGTTCGCCAGGTGCGCGTACATCGCGTCGACCGCGCGGATGAAGTACACGTGCAGCGGCACGTAGCGCGTGTCGAATCCAGCGATCGGAAGGAATGCGTCGAAGTGCTGCGCGTTGGTCACCTCGATGTACGACAGCCGGCTCGCCCGCCCTTCGACCTGCTGATTGCGCGCGTAATACGGCCGCGACGAGAAATTCACCGGCACCAGCGTGTCGTTGCGGCCGTGCACGATGATGGCCGGTTTGCGGTTCAGATCCGCGGTCTTCTGCACCTGCGCGACGCCGAACCGCACGCGCAGCGAATCGCGCAGACGGTCGCGGTTCGCGCCGGTCCACAGTTCGCGCTGGCAGATCGCGCCGTCGATGTTGTAGTCGGGCAGATTGGTCGACGGTGAGATCGACAGCGCATCGCGGCGCGGCCCGCCGACCGAATCGTTGTTGATGATCTGGATCGCGCCGGTCGGCGGAATGCCGTTGCCGGTGCCGAAGATCGTCGCGATCGCCGCCGCGGACGCGGCGATCGGCGTACCCGCCGCGTCGACCGCACCGAAGCTGAACCCGCACAGGTTGTCCGCGACCGAGAAGCGCCCGTACGAGTTGCTGTAGGTCATCGCGATCGCCGGCGTGGCGAGCGCGTAGTGCGAAAGGTGCAGCAGCGCCGACTCGGGCTCCCAGCCGTAGGCGAGCAGCTTGTCGAGCGCTTCTTCGGCCTGCGCGGCGAGCGTCGTCGACTCGAGCAGCCCCTTGGCAGCGAGCGAAGCGCAGCGGTTCTGCGCGAACGGAACGATCAGGAAAGCCGCGCCGGGCGAGCCCGCCGCGCGCGCCGAAAGCGCCGCGCACGGCTGGTACAGGTTGGCGAAGGTGAAGTAGTCGTACAGCGGCTTGCTGCCGCCGGTATAGGTCAGCGCGCCGCGCTTGATCACCGGGTCGCGGCGCGGATCGATCTGGATCTGCGGCTCGGAGACCGCCACGCCGTCGATCAGGCCGTAGCGGTCTTCCTCGGCCGCGGCGAGCGCGGCGCCCGCGCCGTTGGAAACGCTCGATGCGATGACGATCGTGTTGGCCGGGACGATCGTGCGGCGCTTGCCGCCGTGCGGCCCCGGCGCGCCGAACTTCTCGTTGAGCACGTAAAAGGCGAACTCGATCGCGCGCAGCGTGTCGCGTCCCCAGTCCTGCTCCGGGTTCTGCTGCGAATGCGCGTGCTTGACCGCGAAGCGGTTCGGCGTATCGGCGTTGAACTGCTGGCGCGCGAGATCCGCGAGCCGCGCGGTGAAGTTCGAGTCGTCGCCGGCGATCGCTGCATCCGCGCGCACGCCGTCGATCAGGTTGATCGTGTTGTTCTGCAGGTCGTGCACGCCATTGCCGGTGCCCTTGTCGCTGTACGCGACCGCGCAGCCGCGCTTCAGCCCCCATTCGCCTGAGGTGCCGATCGCGCCGTAGACGCCGCGCGATCCGCTCGACGTGCCGGTGACGATGCAGGCCTTCGCCGGATCGAAACTCGCCGGCACCTGCACCATCAGCGTGACGTTCTGCCGGCCGCGCCCGCGATCGGCGAATGCGAGGTATTCGGTGCCCGCGATGCGGCCCTCGTCGGCGGTAACGGTGCCGTCGGCCTTCACGTTCGGACCGTACAGCGTTCCGTAGCCGCCGAGCGGTGTCACGTCGACGAGCGCGCGGTAGTTGTTGAAGATCGCCAGCCGCCGAAGCTGTTTCGGATCGGTCGGGTCGGTGACCGCGGGCGCTGTGCCGCCTAGGCCGGTCTTGCCGAGACCAGCGGTCAGCAGATCGTCGGTGACCCCGTCGTACTCGGCGGCGACGACTTCGCCGAGCCACGACGGCGCGATGTTAAGCGTACCCGCGATGAGTGGGCCGCCTTCATGGGCGGGCGCGGAAAGGGCAAAGCACGACAGCAGCGCTGCGGACAGCGCACCTACGGCACGTTTCATGTTGTTCTCCTCCTTCTTCCGCGGCGGCCGGCCCGCGCGGGACGGCAAGCTTGCACCCGCGATGTGTCCGCAGCAAGACCTGGCGTAGCGCCGCCGGCGACCGCGTGTCGGATCGCGGCGGGCCGCACCCGGCCGGTGCGCGCGGGCGGATGTGTCACTTGCCGATGCAGAAACGGCTGAAGATGCGCCCGAGCAATTCGTCGGCGGTCACCTCGCCGGTGATCTCGCCGAGCCGCTGTCCGGCGAGCCGCAACTCTTCGGCGAGCAGCTCGAGCTGGCGGTTGCCCTGCTCGGCGTGTGCCGCGGCGGCGTCCAGGTGCGTCTGCGCAGCGCGCAGCGCTTCGAGATGGCGCTCGCGCGCAAGGAAGGCGTGCTCGCCGCTCGCCGCGGAGTCCCAACCCGCGATCGCGAGCAGCCGCGCCCGCAGCGCATCCAGCCCCGCCCCGGTCAGCGCCGACAGCCAGATCGAATCGCCTTCGGCGCGCGCGGGCAGGCGCGTCAAGTCGACCTTGTTGAACACCGTAAGCACCGGCGCGCGCGGCGCGCGTTCGCGAACCCGCGCTTCGATCGCGGCGTCGGCGGCTTCGGCGGCGGCATCGCGCGCGGAGGCGTCGACCAGATGCAGCACGACGTCGGCGCGGTCGACCTCGGCCCAGGTGCGCTCGATGCCGATGCGCTCGACCAGATCGGTCGTCTCGCGCAACCCGGCCGTGTCGATGACGTTCAGCGGGATGCCTTCGACCTCGACCTGCTGCGCGATCCGGTCGCGCGTGGTGCCGGCAACCGGCGTGACGATCGCCAGTTCCTCGCCGGCCAGCGCGTTGAGCAGGCTCGACTTGCCGACGTTCGGCTGGCCGATCAGCACGACCGCGAGCCCTTCGCGCAGCACCGCGCCCTGCCGCGCGCGCTTCAGAAGCTGCGCGAGCCTCGTGCGGATCGACGCGAGCCGCCCCCGCGCATCCGATGCCTCGAGGAAGTCGATCTCCTCCTCGGGGAAGTCGAGCGTGGCTTCGACGAGCGTGCGCAGCTCGATCAGCGCCTCGGTCAAAGCGTGCACTTCGCCAGAGAACTCGCCCGCGAGCGATCGCGTCGCGCTGCGCGCGGCCGCGGCGGTCGACGCATCGATCAGATCGGCGACCGCTTCGGCCTGCGCGAGATCGAGCCGGTCGTTCAGGAACGCGCGCCGCGTGAACTCGCCGGGTTCGGCGAGCCTCAGCCCGATCGCGCGGCCCGCCTCCAGGCAGCGCGCCACCAGCAGCCGCAGTACGACGGGGCCGCCGTGCGCCTGCAGCTCGAACACGGTCTCGCCGGTATACGAATGCGGCGCCGGGAAGAGGATCGCGATGCCTTCGTCGATTTCGGCGCCCGACGCGTCGAGGAACTTGGCGAAGGTCGCGTGCCGCGGCGCCAGCGCCCGCGCTCGCGGACCCAGCACGGCCTCGATCACCGGCGCGAGATCGGCGCCCGACAGGCGAACGACGCCGATGCCGCCGCGCCCGGGCGCGGTGGCGATCGCGACGATGGGGTCTTTGTCGGAGGCCATGCGATCGAAGCTAGCACAGCGCCGCCGCTAGACTCGCGCGCATGCCCTGGAACGACAACGATCCGCTGATGAAGTACCGGCACGCGCTGGTCGCCACACTGCTCGCGGTCGTCGCCTCGGTGCTGATCGCCGCGTTCATCGGCGGCGCGCTGCCGATGGCGTACGCGGGCCGCGCGTGGACCTACGCGGGGCTGGTGTGCTGGATCCTCGCCGGCGCTTTCGTCGTGTTCCGCCTCACGGGCGAAGGCGAGAGGGAGCCGCTCACCGCGCCGCGTTTCGTGCGCTGGGTCGTGTCGCTGTGGATCTGGCCGGTGTTCCTGCTGCGCAGGCGCTGAGCCCGGCGAACGGCCGCCATCCCGCGTCGGCGTTAATTAGCCGACCGGCTTGGTCTTCGCGATCTGCCGGGTCACGTACCACTGCTGCGCGATCGACAGGATGTTGTTGACCAGCCAGTACAGCACGAGCCCCGCCGGGAAGAAGAAGAACATCACGCCGAAGATCAGCGGCATCAGCATCATCATCTTGGCCTGAACCGGGTCGGGCGGCGTCGGGTTGAGTTTGTACTGGACCCACATCGTGGCCATCATCAGCAGCGGCAGGATGAACCACGGATCGGGCGTGGCGAGGTCCTTGACCCACAGGATCCACGGCGCGTTGCGCATCTCGACGCTGGCGAGCAGCACCCAGTACAGCGCGATGAACACGGGGATCTGAACGACGATCGGCAGGCATCCGCCGAGCGGATTGATCTTCTCGTTCTTGTACAGCTCCATCATCGCCATGTTCATCTTCTGCTTGTCGTCGGCGTACTGCTCGCGGATCTTCATCATCCGCGGCGTGACCTCCTTCATCTTCGCCATCGACTTGTAGCTCGCCGCCGACAACGGATAAAAAGCCGCCTTGACCAGCACCGTCAGCAGCACGATCGCCCAGCCCCAGTTGCCGACCAGCCGGTGCAGGAACTCGAGCAGCCAGTAAAGCGGCTTGGCGATGAAGGTGACCCAGCCGTAGTCGACGACGAGGTCGAGCCCCGGCGCGATCGCCGCGAGCGCGTTCTGGTCCTGCGGACCGACGTACAGCGTCGCCGCCATCGACACCGCGCCGCCCGGCGCGATCGCCGGCAGCGGCAGGATCGATCCGACCGCGAACAGGTTCTTGTCGACCTGGCGCGTATAGATCTCGCGTTTGACGCCCTGCGGCGGTATCCAAGCCGACACGAAGTAATGCTGGATGATCGAGATCCAGCCGTTGTCGGCGCTGGTCACGTGCGAAGCCTTGCCCTTCTCGATGCTCGAGAAGTCGATCTTCTGGAACTTGCCCTCCTCCGTGTAGACCGCCGGTCCGGTGAACGTGTAGTACAGCGCGCTTTCGCCCTCGGGTTTGTTGCCGTCGCGCAGAAGCTGAAGATAGAGCGACGGCGACAGGGGTTCGGTGCCGAGGTTGTGCACTTCGTGCCTGACCTCCACGTCATAGCGCCCGCGCTTGAAGACGTAGGTTTTCGTCAGCCTGACGCCGCCCGCCTCGGCGACGAACTTCACCTCGAGCGCGTCCTGGCCGGCGCCGAGCTTCGTGGCGCCGCCGGCAAAAGTGAACGGCGTGCGGTGGTTGGGGAAGCTCGCGCCCTGCGGTGCGCCGATCAATCCCGTCTGCGCCAGGTAGACGCGGTTCGGGCTCACATCGAGCAGCACGACGTGCTGGTCCTTGTCCTGCTTCTTGCCGGTGAACAGCGCGATCAGTCCGGTCTGCGTCCAGTCGGGCGCGACGTTCTGCTGCAGCAACTCGAGCCGCGCGAGCACGGCACCGTTCGGATCGATGTCGGCGCGGACCATGTCGGTTTCGATCCGCACGCGCTCGGCCGCGGGAGAAGCCACCGGCGCCGCCGGCGGCGCAGCGGGCACTGCGCCGGGTTCGGTCTTCGCCGCGGCGGTCGGCACCGATGCGTCGGCCGGAACGGCGGACTGCGCCGGCGGCAACGACCCGTCCGCCTTCGGCGAACCGTCGGCCTTCTTTTCTGCGGTCGTAGCGGGCGGCGCGCCGAGCATCGACGGCCGACCCTGATAGGTCTGCCACCGGTCCCAGAGGAACAGCAGCGACATCGCGAAGATGACCCACAGGATCGTGCGCTGGAAGTCCATGGCCATGAGAGCTTTCGTCAGTCGATTCTGGAGTTCGTCGGCGCGAGCCGCGCCTCATCGCCCGCGCGCGGATGGCACCAGCAGCGCCAGCGGAACTGCTGCGGCACCGGATCGACGCCGCCGGCGCCGTACGGATGGCAGCGTGCGATCCGCGCGACCATCATCCACCCGCCCCGCAGCGCGCCGTGTGTTTCGATCGCTTCGCGCGCGTACTCGGAGCAGGTCGGCCAGAAACGGCAGCTTCCGCCGACCCACGGCGAAAGCACGTACTGGTAGGCGCGGATCAGCGCGAGCAGGATCGATTTCATGCGGAAAGCGGCGGCAACTGCGCGAGTCGGTTGGCGAGGGCGGCGAGCAACGCGTCGGCTTCGGCGCGCAGCGCTCGCTTCAGTTGCGCGAGCGGCAGCGCATCGCGTTGCGGCAGCGGCGACTTCAGGCGGAGCACGACATCGACCGCGCGTCCGGCCGAGACGGCTTCAAGGTCAGCGCGCGCATGGCGACACGCCTCGCGCAGGATCCGCTTGACCGTCGAGCGGTCGACCGCGCGGCGCGCATTGCGTTTTCCCACGGTCAGCCCGAATCGCACGCCGGCCGAATCGGCCACCCGCCACCGGGTCGAGATCGCCAGCCATCGGCGCGCGGCGCGAAAGCCGTCATCGCGCCCGGCCGCGGCCACTGCCTCGAACTGGCCAGGCGCCTTCAGCCGCGCCGTCGCCGGCCATCGCGGACGCGTCGTCGCGTTCAGACGCCGAGACGCTTGCGGCCCTTGGCGCGCCGCGCGTTGATCACAGCGCGCCCGCCGCGCGTCTTCATGCGAACGAGAAAGCCGTGCGTGCGCTTGCGCTTCACGATGGATGGCTGAAAGGTGCGTTTGGTTGCCATGGCAGGTCCTCAATCGGTCGCCGCGCGTCGTGGCGGGCGAACTGAACTCGTGCGCGCCCGACCTTTCCGGTGCCGGATTCGCTCGTCAGCTGCTGAAGCTAAGTCGCGGATTTATCGCCCCTTTCGAGCGCGGGCGAAGAAAAGCGCGGTATTAGACGCGATGCAGCGAGACGCGTCAAACGCGGCTGGCATCAGTCGACCAAGACCGGTTTTCCACGGCTTGTTCACAGCCCTCGGCGGCTTGTTCACAGGGTATCCACAGCCGATTCGGCAGCCCAAGAATTTGTCGCACCGCTCACGGGGCGCCAGCGATGCGTGTGAGCATGCGCTGTCGTGGAAATCTCGCAAACATGCCGGTTCCAAGCTGCCTGCCACCTGAGCAGCGGCTTGTCGTGCTGTGGATAACTCCCTTTCGCGCCGGTACAATGCGCCGCTTCGCCGACGGGTCGCGGGTATGTGAGGAGACGCGCCGAACGAGGAACAGGCGACCGGGCCGGCCGCAGAGCGGCCGGCTCAAGGCGAAGACGGCCCGGCATGACCGGCGCATGACAACGATGAGGTCGAGGTTCCGCGGGCGTACGCCCGCAGCGCCATCGGCCCTTGGCGGAAAATCGGATCGATGCTCCACTTCTGGCAAGACTGCTCGCGACTGCTCGAGCGTGAACTGACTCCGCAGCAATACTCCGCCTGGATCAAGCCGCTGAAGGCGATCGAGTACGACGCCGCGACGGGTCGGCTGAAGATCGGCGCGCCGAACCGCCTGAAGCTCGACGCGATCCGCTCGCAGTTTTCGACCCGCATCCAGGCGGCGGCCACCAGCGTGCTGCAGCGACCGGTCGATGTCGTGTTCGAACTCGACGCCCCGCCCGAGCCCGCCGCCGCCACCGCGGCGGCCGCGACCGAAGACGGCGCGCCGCGCGCCGATGCGGTCGCTCAGACGACCGAACAGATCGAACGAGCGCGGCTCAACCCGCTGCTGACTTTCGACAATTTCGTCACCGGCAAGGCGAACCAGCTCGCTCGCGCCGCGGCGATGCAGGTCGCCGAGAACCCGGGCGGCTCGTATAACCCGCTGTTCCTGTACGGCGGCGTCGGGCTCGGCAAGACGCACCTGATCCACGCGGTCGGCAACGGCATCCTCGCGCGCAAGCCCGACGCGAAGGTGCGCTACATCCACGCCGAGCAGTACGTCAGCGATGTCGTCCGCGCGTATCAGCGCAAGGCCTTCGACGACTTCAAGCGCTACTACCACTCGCTCGACCTGCTGCTGATCGACGACATCCAGTTCTTCGCCGGCAAGAGCCGGACGCAGGAAGAGTTCTTCTATGCCTTCGAGGCGCTGGTCGCCGGCCGCAAGCAGATCATCATCACGAGCGACACGTATCCGAAGGAGCTGAAGGACATCGAGGACCGGCTGGTGTCGCGCTTCGCGTCGGGGCTGACGGTCGCGATCGAGCCGCCCGAGCTCGAGATGCGCGTGGCGATCCTGCTGAAGAAGGCCGAGCTCGAACGTGCCGAGCTGCAGGAGGACGTGGCGTTTTTCATCGCGAAGAACCTGCGCAGCAACGTGCGCGAGCTCGAAGGCGCGCTGCGCAAGGTGCTCGCTTTCGCGTCGTTCCACGCGCGGCCGATCACGGTCGATCTGGCGCGCGAGGCGCTGAAGGATCTGCTGTCGGCGTCGACCGGCCAGGTGACCGTCGAGCTGATCCAGAAGACGGTCGCCGACTACTACAAGATCAAGGTCGCCGACATGTACAGCAAGCGCCGGCCGAGCGCGATCGCGATGCCGCGCCAGGTCGCGATGTATCTGGCCAAGGAGATGACGCAGAAGAGCCTGCCCGAGATCGGCGAACTCTTCGGCGGGCGCGATCACACGACCGTGCTGCACGCGGTGCGCAAGATCGCTTCGAATCGCGCCAAGGACGCCGAGCTGAACCACGCGTTGCACGTGCTCGAGCAGACCTTGAAAGGCTGAGCGGGACTCCGGAAAAGCTGTGGACAAGACTGCGATCGGCTGTGGACGGATGCGGACAAGTGCCGGGCGTGCGCGCGCGTTCGGGCGACTTGTCCTTTCGCTCCACAAGCCGGAGTACGCCGGCGGACGCGCTTGCCCACAGTTTGCCAACGATCGCAAGGCGCCGCTGCGCAAGGCCTTTTCCGTGTTGTCCCCAGCGCACAGGCACCCTTATTAACTGAACCTACGAAGAGGAAACAGAACAATGCAACTCGTCAAAGCCGGCCGCGATGCATTGCTCAAACCGCTGCAGGTCGTCAGCGGAATCGTCGAGCGCCGCCAGACGCTGCCGATCCTCGCCAACATCCTGCTGCGCAAGGACGGCGAACGGGTCTCGTTCACGGCGACCGACCTGGAGATCCAGATCCAGACCGCGGCCGACATCGGCGCCGGCAAGGACAGCGCCGCGACGACCGTGTCGGCGCGCAAGCTCGTCGACATCCTGCGCGCGCTGCCCGACGCCGACGTGGGCCTGTCGCTGACGAACAAGAAGCTCACGGTGCAAAGCGGGAAGAGCCGGTTCAACCTGCAGACGCTGGCTGCCGAGGAGTTTCCGACGGTGGCGCAGGCCGAGTTCACCGCCGACTTCTCGCTGCCCGCGGCGACGCTGAAGTACCTGCTGTCGATGGTCCACTTTGCAATGGCGAGCCAGGACATCCGCTACTACCTGAACGGCATGCTGTTGGTCGTCGACGGCAACACGGTCCGCGCCGTCGCCACCGACGGGCACCGGCTCGCGCTGTGCGAGGTGACCAAGGACACGAGCTCGCCGAAGATCGAGGCGATCATCCCGCGCAAGACGATCCTCGAACTGTCGCGGCTGCTGCCGGACACCGAGGACCCCGTCCGCGTCCAGATGGCGCCGAACCAGGTCAAGTTCAGCTTCGGTGCGATCGAATTGATCTCCAAGCTCGTCGAAGGGAAGTTCCCCGACTACCAGAAGGTCATCCCGGTCAACAACCCGAAGACCTTCCTGATCGGCCGCGAGGAACTGATGGCCGCGCTGCAGCGCGCGGCGATCCTGACGACCGACAAGTTCAAGGGCGTGCGGATGATGCTCGCTCCCGGAAGTCTGAAGATCACTTCGACCAACGCCGACCAGGAAGAGGCGCAGGAGGAAATCGAGATCGACTATGCCGGCGAACCGCTCGACATCGGCTTCAACGTCACCTATCTGCTCGACGTTCTCGCGAACCTGAAGAACGAGCAGGTGAAGTTCGCGCTCGGCGATGCGCTCGGCAGTGCGCTGATCACGATGCCGGACTCGGACAAGTTCAAGTACGTCGTGATGCCGATGCGCATCTAGATCATCGAGGCGTCGCCTCGCGATCCCGTTTCCCTCGTCCGTCGCGGCACAGGGCAACGGGAGACGGGGCGCACCAAGGAAAGAAATGGCAGCAGTTCCAGAGAATCTCCCCCCGCCGCCCAACGGAGCGGGTGCCGCCCAGCCGACCGCCGGCGCGCCGGCCAACGACTACGGCGCCGCGTCGATCCAGATCCTCGAAGGTCTCGAGGCGGTCCGCAAGCGGCCCGGCATGTACATCGGCGACACGCAGGATGGCACCGGCCTGCACCACATGGTGTTCGAGGTCGTCGACAACTCGATCGACGAAGCGCTCGCGGGCTACTGCGACGAGATCGTCGTCACGATCCACACCGACAACTCCATTTCGGTGATCGACAACGGCCGCGGCATCCCCACCGACATCAAGTTCGACGACAAGCACGATCCGAAGCGCAGCGCCGCCGAGATCGCGCTCACGGAGCTGCACGCCGGCGGCAAGTTCAACCAGAACAGCTACAAGGTGTCGGGCGGCCTGCACGGCGTCGGCGTCTCGTGCGTCAACGCGCTGTCCAAGTGGCTGCGGCTGACGGTCCGCCGCGACGGCAAGGTTCACTACCTCGAGTTCAGGCGCGGCGAGGTGCAGGATAGGATCGTCGAGACGGTCGACGGCGTGCGCGTGTCGCCGATGAAGGTGATCGGCGAAACCGACAAGCGCGGCACGGAAGTGCACTTCCTGCCTGACGACGAGATCTTCGGCAAGGTCGAGTTCCACTACGAGATCCTGAGCAAGCGACTGCGCGAGCTGTCCTTCCTGAACAACGGCGTTCGAATCAAGCTGGTCGATCAGCGCCAGGGCAAGGAGGAGGACTTCGCGTTCTCCGGCGGCGTCAAGGGCTTCGTCCAGTACATCAACAAGGCGAAGAACCCGCTGCACCCGAACATCTTCCACGCGAGCGGCGAAGCGCACGTCAACGGCGCCGCGATCGGCGTCGAAGTCGCGATGCAGTGGAACGACGGCTACAGCGAGAACGTGCTGTGCTTCACCAACAACATCCCGCAGCGCGACGGCGGAACGCACCTGACCGGTCTGCGCGCGGCGATGACCCGGGTGCTGAACAAGTACATCGAGGATCACGAGCTCGCGAAGAAAGCCAGGGTCGAAACAACCGGCGACGACATGCGCGAGGGGCTCGCGTGCGTGCTGTCGGTCAAGGTGCCCGAGCCGAAGTTCTCGTCGCAGACCAAGGACAAGCTCGTCTCGAGCGAAGTGCGCCCGGCCGTCGAGGAGGTCGTCGCCCGTGCGCTCGAGACCTTCCTGCTCGAGCGGCCCGCCGATGCCAAGATCATCTGCGGCAAGATCGTCGAAGCCGCGCGCGCGCGCGAGGCCGCGCGCAAGGCGCGCGAGATGACCCGGCGCAAGGGCGTGCTCGACGGCGTCGGCCTTCCCGGAAAACTCGCCGACTGCCAGGAGAAGGATCCCGCGCTCGCGGAGCTTTTCATCGTCGAGGGCGACTCCGCGGGCGGCTCCGCCAAGCAGGGGCGCGACCGCAAGTTCCAGGCGGTGCTGCCGCTGCGCGGCAAGGTGCTGAACGTCGAGAAGGCGCGCTTCGACAAGCTGATCTCGAGCGAGCAGATCGCCACGCTGATCACCGCGCTCGGCACCGGAATCGGCACGCCCGATTCGGCCGAGGGCTTCAGCATCGAGAAGCTGCGCTATCACCGCATCATCATCATGACCGACGCCGACGTCGACGGCGCGCACATCCGGACGCTGCTGCTGACGCTGTTCTACCGGCAGATGCCGCAGCTCGTCGAACGCGGCCACATCTACATCGCGCAGCCGCCGCTGTACAAGGTCAAGCACGGCAAGGACGAGCGGTATCTGAAGGACGATCACGAACTCGCGCAGTACATGGTGTCGCTCGCGCTGAGGGACGCCAAGCTGTATCCGGCGGCCGACGCCGCACCGATCGAAGGTAGCGCGCTCGAAACGCTCGCGCGCCAGTACCTGCTCGCCGACGCCGTCGTGCAGCGGCTCACCCGCGTGATCGACCCCGGCGCGCTTCGCGCGATCATGGCCGGCACGGAACTGAACCTCGACGACGCGGCCAGCGCCGAGCGCTCGGCGCTCGAACTCGCGCAGGCGATGGGCAACCACACGGTGCACGTGTACGCGCAGCACGACGAGAAGACCGACAAGCACCGGCTGCGCATCGAGCGGCGCCATCACGGCAACGTCAAGGCGAGCACGATCGACGCCGAGTTCGTGCACGGCGCCGACTACGCCGCGCTCGCCAGCGCCGCCAAGACCTTCAAGGGGCTGGTCGGCGAAGGCGCGCGAATCGTTCGCGGCAGCGGCGACAAGCAGAAGGAGGCGCCCGTTTCGGACTTCCGCGCGGCGATGGACTGGCTGATGAAGGAAGCCGAGTCCGCGGTCAGCCGCCAGCGCTACAAGGGCCTCGGCGAGATGAACCCGGAGCAGCTCTGGGAAACGACGATGGACCCGAAGGTGCGGCGGATGCTGCGCGTGCAGATCGAGGACGCGATCGGCGCCGACCAGATCTTCACGACGTTAATGGGCGACGAAGTCGAGCCGCGCCGCGCGTTCATCGAGTCGAACGCGCTGTATGCGGGGAACATCGACGTTTGAAGCCTGGCTCGCGGCGGCGCGCCGATCGAAAGCGGCGCCTCAACCCGCCGCCTGTCGCAGTCGAGCACGCACCATGCCGATGTGAGAACGCAGCGCGTACAGCTCGTCGGCGTGCGACAGCGGCACGTTGATCCGCTCGACTTTTGCGTCGAGCGCGTCGAGTTCCTTCGCGAGCTCGTCGGGCGCGGTCGTGCGGCGGCCCAACTCGTCCTCGATCTCGCGCAACTGGCCGTACCAGCGGAAGATCCGCGAGCGGATGCGGAACTCGTACAGCGGCGGAACGATCCGCGACAGCGGGATCAGCACCGCGACGATCGACACCAGCGCGACCCACATGCGGTCGATCAGGTTGGCGAGCCAGAACGGCAGATAGCGCTGCAGCAGCGGCGGCCCGCTGCGGTAGAAGCGCGCGGCTTCGCCGGCGAGCGGCAGCTCGACGTTCAGCGGCGAAGGAAACGTGCCGGCGCGCGCGAACCAGCCGGTGTCGCCGTGCACCGCCTGCGCGGTCTGCACGAAGAGCTGGATCAGCGCCGGATGCGTGTGTTCGCGCGCGACGAGCGAAGAAGTCGGCGCGATCAACTGAACGTCTGCGGGCGGGATGTCCTTGGCCAGATCGACGACGCCGCGCGGCAGCTTCAGCGCGCTCAGAAAAGGCAGGCGGCGCGAATACGCCTCGGCCTGCGCGAAGTCGAACAGCTTCACGCCGGGCGTCTGCAGCAGCATCTGAACGAGCGGCGACTCGGGCGCCGAGACGAACAGCAGCGCGTCCAGCTCGCCGGCGAGAAACGCGACGACGGCGGGCGTGGGCGCGAGCTGGCTCGCGCGGATCGACACCGGATCGATGCGGTTGACGTGCAGCAGCTTGGCCCACAGCGGAGGCGCGCCGCTGCCCGGTGCGCCGATGTTCACGCGCCAACCCGCGAGCTGCGACAGGTGCGACAGCGTCGCGTTCCTGTTCAGACGCTTGGCCGCGTCTTCGCGATAGAACAGCCACACCGGCTCGTAGAACAGGCTGCCGAGGGAAACCAGCGGAACGCCGTTCTTGTCCTCGTCGACGGCGAGCACCGCGGCCCCCGACCCGCCCTGAACGATGGCGAGATCGACGTTCTGCGCCGGGTCGCGCAACAGCGCGAGGTTCTCGGCGGAACCCTGCGTGCCTCTGAGCACGACTTCGATGCCGAGGCCCTTGAGCCGCTCGGCATACCGTTTGCCGAACTCGGCGTACGCACCCTGCTCGGGCCCGGTGGCGAGCACGACGCGTTTGGGCGGCGCCGGGTCGAGGAGCACGTATGCGCCCCACAGCAGCACGAGCGCGAGCGCGACAAACGGCCCCGCGCTGACCGCGAGGTCGCGGATCGACAGGATCGTATGGCGCAGCAGCCGCGGCATGGGCATTCGCGGCGATTATGCCGGCGCATCGACAAGTGGCGCCCTCACCCTCTGCCCGTTACCCGGGAGGGCGCCGGGCTCGATCGCTCAACGCTTGCGCGCGAGCGTGACACCGTCGGCGATCGGCAGCATCGCCAGGTCGATGCGCTCGTCGCGGTGCAGCTTGGCGTTGAGCGCTTGCAGCGCGCGCGTATCGTCGGAATCGGCGGGCCGCGCGACCGCGCCCTGCCACAGCACGTTGTCGATCGCGATCAGCCCGCCGGGTCGCAGCAGTTGCAGGCACTGCTCGTAATAGCCGTCGTAGCCGGTCTTGTCCGCGTCGATGAATGCGAAGTCGTAGCGGCCCGACTCGCCCGCGTCGATCCGCGCGGCGAGCGTCTGCGCGGCGGGAGCGAGCACCAGTTCGATCCTGTGCGCCACGCCCGCGCGACGCCAGTATTCGCGCGCCACACGCGTGTACTCGTCGCTCACGTCGCACGCGAGGATGCGGCCGTCGTCGGGCAGCGCCAGCGCGACCGCGAGCGCGCTGTAGCCGGTGAAGACGCCGACTTCGATCGTTCGCCGCGCGCCGAGAAGCTTGACGAGCAGCGCCATCAACTGACCCTGCTCCGGAGCGATCTGCATGCCGGCGCGCGGATGCGTGCGGGTGGCTTCGCGCAATGCGGCGAGCGCGGGATGCTCGCGCAGCGAGTGGGCGAGCAGGTATTCGTAGAGCGCGTCGTCGAGGACCAGCGTGCGGCGGGTCATGCCCGGCGATTATGCGCGCGGGCGAACGCGAAAGACATCGGGGTCGTCGCCGTGCTCGAGCAGCAGGCGCCGCACGCGGTCCTGCCACAGCTCGCCGAAGCGCCGCAGTTCGTCGGGGCTCGCCTCGCCGGCGGACGCGCGCGCGAGCAGTACCGGCAACTGCGGATCTGCGGGCACGCGCTTGATGTCCGCCTCGGCCTCGACGCAGGCGCCCGTATCGGCGCGCGCGAAGCGCAGCGCGAGCGGCTGCCCGGCGCCGAAGGCGAGCAGGTCGCGTCGAACGTACCGCCCGGCGATGCCCTTGAAGCCGCCTTCGTGCGCGGCGCCGGTCAGCATCGAGACCACGTTGGCGACCACGCCCGTGACGCCTTCGCCGACCGGTTCGCGGAAGCTCACTCGGATCGCGCCGCGCTCGGGCATGGCGTCGCTGTACAGCGCGGCGAGCGCGCGCCGCGTGATGCCGTAGGCGGAGGCCACCGTCGGGCACGAATGCCCCGCCAGACGCACCGCGTCGAGATAGGAGAACTCGACCAGCCCGCCTTCGAGCGCGCCGAGGAACTCGGCGAGCGGATCGCGCAGCGCGATGCGCGGAACCTCGTCGAAAAACGCCGGGTAGCGCATCACGATCGGGCTCACTTCTTCACGAAGTCGATCACGATCGCGCCGGGTCCACGCTGGCGGTAGGCGATCTCGACGCCCGCGCCGTACCGCGCCTGGAGTTGCGCGAGCAGCGGAAGCGGGTCGTGATCGTTGACGAAGCGCATCGTTTCGCCTTTGGTCAGCGCGTCGAGCGCGCCGAAGATCGCGGCGTGGCGGAAACGCTTGGCGATGCCGCGCGCGTCGAACGGATAGATCGCGTCGGGCGAAAGGTGCAGGTGCGGACGGTTCATGATTTCGCTTATCGGGTGGTCTCGGCGGCGGGTTGGTCGGCGCTCGCGGTCGCGCGTCCGCCGTCTCCGCGGTCGAGCAGATCGCGCTTGTCGCGGACCGCTGCCCACTTGTCCGCATCGGGCAGCGCGGGCTTGACGCGCGTGATCGGCTTCCAGACGCGCGCCAGCTCGGCGTTCAGTGCGATGAAGTCGCGCTGATCGGCGGGCACGTCGTCTTCGGCGTAGATCGCCTCGACGGGGCACTCGGGAACGCACAGCGCGCAGTCGATGCACTCGACCGGGTCGATCACGAGCGCGTTCGGCCCTTCGCGGAAAGCGTCGACCGGACAGACGGCGACGCAGTCCGTGTACTTGCAGGCGATGCAGGGTTCGGTGACGACGAAGGCCATCGCACGCTCGCGTTGCGCGGGCAGTTCAGCCGGCGCAGCACGAGTCGCCGGGCAGCGCCTCTTTCACGCCGGTCTTGCCGATGCGAACGCGCCAGACGTCGGGACCCTGCTCGAGATAGTCCCAAGTGAATCTGCCCTGCAGTTCGGCCTGGAACTGGTAGTACAGCGGCTTCGGGTCGTGGTCGTTGACGAGCTCGAAGCCCTCGCCGGCGCCGAGCGCCTCGAAGGTGCGGAAGATCAGCGGGTGGCGTTCGCGCGGCACGATCGTGCGCACGTCGATGGTCGTCGCGGCGGTCATGGTTCGACTCCGGGGTTATTAAAGATGCATCAACGATGCACGTTAACTTAACCGGTTCCGGCCGCAAAAGCAATACGTCGCGGACTTCTTTTAGGGATACCCCTTTCGGCGCCGCCGTCCAGAGCTGCTGCGCTCAGAGGCCGATCGCGCCGAGGCCCGGCCGCCGCCGATGCCAGTCGGTCGCCCGCTGGAACGCCCGGCCGATCCGCAGCAGCGTCGCTTCGTCGAACGGCTTGCCGAGCAATTGCACGCCGACCGGCAGTCCTTCGCCGCTGAACCCGGCCGGCAGCGCGAGCCCGCAGGCGTCGAGGTAGTTGCCGGCGCGCGTGAAGCTCGCCAGCGGCGTCACCGTTTCGTCGACTTCGCTCGCCGGGCAGGCGGGAAAGGGAACGGCCGGCACGAGCAGCGCGTCGGTCTCGCGCATCCATTCGACCCACGCGGCGCGCGCGGCGCGGCGGTGCTCGAGCGCGGCGATGTAGTCGGCCGCGCTCACCTGTTTGCCGCCGAGCACGCGCTTGCGTACCGCCGGGCCGAGCGGCAGCGATTCGTCATCGATGTAGCCGCGATGGATCGAATACGCCTCGGCCGCGATCAGTTGGCCGTTGCGCCGCATCAGCTCGCCGAAGTCCAGCGGCAGCCGCCGCTCGACGACCGAAGCGCCCAGTTCGCCGAGCGCGCGCCGCGCTTCGCCAACCGCCGCGCGAACGCTCGCGTGGACCTCGATCGGGTACTGCGCCTCGGGCAGCACGGCGATGCGAAAGCCTGCGAGCGAAGCCGCGTCGCTGCGCGCGAGCGCATCGTCGAAGCGCGGCGCGCACAGCGTCGCCGGATCGCGCGCGTCGGCACCTGCGATCGCGGCGAGCAGCAGCGCCGCGTCGTCCGCGCTGCGCGTCATCGGACCGATCGTGTCGAGCGAAAACGACAGCGGAAACGCGCCGTACAGGCTCACGAGTCCACCGGTCGTCTTCAGCCCCGTGATTCCGTTCATCGCGGCCGGGATGCGCACCGAGCCGCCGGTGTCCGACCCGATCGCCGCAGGCGCGAGCCCCGCGGCGACCGTCACCCCCGAACCGCTGGAGGAGCCGCCGGGAACCCGGTGCGTCGCGAGGTCCCACGGATTCCACGGCATGCCGAGCAGCGGGTTGGTGCCCCACGTGCCGAACGCGAACTCGACCATCTGCGTCTTGCCCAAGGGCACCATGCCGGCGGCGAGAAGCCGCTCGACCACCGTCGCGGTCTTCGTGCTGCGCCTGTCCTTCCACGCAGCCGAGCCCACGCCGGTGACGCGTCCCTCGATTTCGAGCAGATCCTTGAGCGCGATCGGCAGCCCGTCGAGCGGACCGAGCGCCACGCCGCCCGCGCGCCGCGCGTCCGCCGCGCGCGCGTGGGCGAGCGCGAGCTCGGCGTCGACCGCGACGAACGCGTTGAGCTTCGGATTCGCGCGCGCGATCCGCGCCAGATACAGCTCGGCCAGCTCGGTGGCCGAGACATCCCTGCGCGCCAGCGCGGACGAGAGTTCGCCGAGCGTCGAGAACGGATCGATCGTCATCGCGGCGACTCCCAGCGCGTGTGCGGATCGAGCGGGTAGATGGGTCTGCGCATGTGGCGGAAGCGGTAGAGGTTGTAATCGGAGCTGGTCACGCCGCGGCTGTCGCATTCGACGACGGCGGCGGCGAGCGGAACGAAACTCGGCCGGCAGTACATCCGCGACTTCAGGATCAGGAATTCGAACGCGCGCGGGTCGACGCCGGCGCTGGTGAATACGCCCAGATCGAGCGGTTCCATCGGACGCTCGGTGACGACGATCGTGAACGCGTCGTGCTCGAGCACGGCGGTGCGCCCCATCGCCCAGACCTCGCCGGTGTAGATCGGCCCGCTGATGCGGAAGCGCCCGTCGGTGATCGCGCGCACGCGCGCGTCGATCCGCATCGGTCGGCGCGGACCGCCGGCGACGTGGTCGGGACCGAAAGCGAGTCGATTGCCGACTTCGAGCGACAGACGCGCGCCGACGCCCGCGCCGATCGCCCGCGCAACCGCCTGCGGATCGCAGGTCGGGCCGACCGCGATCCTCGTCATGCCTTGCCGCAGGCATTCCTCGAGCACGTCGGTCGTGTCGCACGTGCCGCCGCTCATCACGTTGTCGCCGTGGTCGAGCAGCAGCACCGGACCGGCCGCGGAACGCGCGGCCTTCGCGCGGGCGACGCTCGCCGCGAGCGGCTCGCTCTCGTAGACGAAGCCTTCGCGCTCGTCCCAGAGCTGCGCGGCGAGCGCGTCGGCCGCGCGTTGCGCCTCGGCCTGCGTGCGGCCGACAGCGACCGCGCTCATTCCCGCGTCGCGGATGTCGGCGAGCGAAAAGCCGGCGAACACCGTCGCCGCGAGCAGTCCCTCGGCCTCCATCGCCCGCGCGCGGTCGACCGCGCGCCGCATCGCGCCTTCGCCGGTGGCGCTGCGCAGCGTGTGCGACAGCAGCGGCGGCTGCGCCCATGCGACGTGCGGGCGCGGCCCGCCGTCGAGCCAGCCGAACAGCAGCCGCGCCGCGTGCGCGCCGGTCTCGTACATGTCGACATGCGGATAGGTCTTGAAGCCGACGATCACGTCGGCGGCGTCGACCATCGCCTGCGTGACGTTGCCGTGCAGGTCGAGCGCGACCGCGAGCGGCGTTTGCGGTGCGACCGCGCGGATGCGGCGCAGCAGTTCGCCTTCGCCGTCGTCGTGCGCGGTCGTCACCATCGCGCCGTGCAGGTCGAGCAGGATTGCATCGCAGCCCGCGCGCACCGCGCCGACGACCGCGTCGGCGAACTCTTCGAACGCGGCCGCATCGACGCGCCCGCTCGGATTCGCGGTCGCGTTGAGCACGACCTCGAGCTGCGCGCCGCGCGCTTCGCATGCATCGATGTACGCGCCGAGCCCCGTGCGGGTACCCTTGGCCGCTTCGTACGCCGCGCGGCCGAAGCTCGGGCCGTCGGGGCCGAACGCCGCGATCGGCGTGGCCACCGGCGAGAACGTGTTGGTCTCGTGATTGAGTCGAGCGGCGACGACCTTCATGAATCGCCCCGCCGGAGCACGCGACCGGCGCGCGCGCCGGTCGGCTGGCCCTCGCTCCACGCGAGCGCGCCGTTGACGTAGACGGCCGCGATGCCGCGCGCGGGTTGCATCGGCTGCGCGAAGGTCGCGGCGTCTTCGACCGTGCGCGGATCGAAGACGACCAGGTCCGCATGGAAGCCCGGCCGCAACAGGCCGCGATTACGCAGCCCGAAGCGATCCGCCGGCAGCCCCGTCATCTTGTGGATCGCGACTTCGAGCGGAAACAGCCCGCGCTTGCGCGTGTAGTGGCCGAGCACGCGCGGAAAAGCGCCCCACAGCCGCGGGTGCGGAAACGCGTCGTGCGGCAGTCCGTCGGAGCCGATCATCGTCTCCGGGTACGCGAGGATGCGCTCGACGTCGGCCTCGTCCATCGAGAAGTAGATCGCGCCGGCGGGCTGCAGCGCGTCGATCAGCGCATCGACGCCGAGCTTCGCCTCGGCGGCGAGCTCGTCGAGCCAGCGTCCCGCCGCTTCGGGCCGCGCCTTCGACCAGGCGACCAGCACGCGCTGCGCCTGTCTGGCCGCGTCGGCGCGCAGCACCGTCGAAGACGCGGTGTACGGATAACAATCGAGGCACACATCGCGCGCGCGGCGCGCCTCGTCGAGCAGCGCGAGCGTCTCGCGCGAGCGGCCGAAGTTCGCGCGCCCGATGACCTTGTGATGCGAGATGACCTGCCGCACGCCGAGCTTCGCGGCGATGTCCATCGCCTCGGTCATCGATTCGAGCACGCGTTCGCCCTCGTCGCGGATATGCGAGGCGACCAACGCGCCGGTCCCGCGCAGCGGCTCGAGCACGTGCGCGATCTCGTCGGAAGTCGCGGCATTGGCCGGCGCGTAGTAGGTGCCGGTCGAGGCGCCGATCGCGCCGGCGGCGAGCGCCTCGCGCACGAGCGACTGCATCGCGTCGATCTCGCGGTCGTTCGCGGGCCGGTCGAGCGCGGCCATCGTCGCCACGCGCAGCGTCGTGTGGCCCACGAGCGCCGCGCAGTTGAGCGCCGGCGGATCGGCTTCGAGCGCCGCGAAATACGCGGCGAACGAGTCGAAGCGCTGCGCCGCGTCCTCGCCGGCGACGAGGTTCAGCGGCGCAACGGCCGAGCGCGCGCCGAGCGGCGCGAGGCTGATCCCGCAGTTGCCGACGACGACCGTCGTCACGCCCTGGCTGAGCTTGGGCCGCATCGCCGGATCGGCGAGCAGCAGCCGGTCGTCGTGCGTGTGCACGTCGATGAAACCCGGTGCGACCGCGAGCCCCGTCGCGTCGAAGTCCTTGGCTGCGGCGCCGGCGCAGTCGCCGATCGCGGCGATCCGTCCGTCGCGCAGCGCCACGCTGGCGTGCAGCGGCGCAGCGCCGCTGCCGTCGTAGATCGTCGCGTTGCGGATGCGCAGGTCGTAGGTGCTCATGCGAAGGCCGTTCGTGGGGGCGCATAGTGTGCGTCGGGCGGCCGCGTCGGCGCAAATCGGCCGCGGATCGAACGCAGCGCGCCCCGGCTTTACGTTCGCGCACAAGCGCACTACAGTGCGCCCTCGCGCGCACCAAAACGATTCGATTCGAGCGCGCGGGAGACAAGTCGACTGCGATTGCCGGTCCTGCGCCGCAGGAACGGAACTTGCAAGACGGTTCACCGGTTCGACCCAATGGCTGGCCACACGGCGCGCAGGCGGGCGTTCCGTTTTTTTTCTGGAGGAAGACGTGTTTTCTACCTTGGCACCCGCCGCCCGGCGTTGGACGGCCGGACTCGTCATCGCGGCCGGAGTCGTCGCGAGCAGCGGCGCCTTCGCGCAGGGCAAAGTCCTGAAGTTCATCCCCGAGGCCGATCTGCGCAGCCTCGACCCGATCTGGACCACCGCGTACATCACGCGCAACCACGGCTATATGGTCTACGACGTGCTGTTCGCGACCGACGCGAACTTCAGGATCCAGCCGCAGATGGTCGACAAATGGGAGGTCAGCAAGGATCAGCTGACGTGGACCTTCACGCTGCGCGACGGGCTGAAGTTCCACGACGGTGCGCCGGTGCGTTCCGCGGACTGCATCGCGTCGATCGAGCGCTGGGCCAAGCGCGACGTGTTCGGCCAGAAGCTCGCCGAGATGACCGAATCGTGGAGCGCGGTCAACGACAAGACGTTCCGGCTGAAGCTGAAAAAGCCGTTCCCGTACGTGCTCGACGCGCTCGGCAAGCCGTCGTCGAACGTGCCTTTCATCATGCCCGAGCGAATCGCCAAGACCGATGCGTTCACGCAGATCACCGACCCGACCGGTTCGGGCCCGTTCAAGATGGTCAAGGAGCAGTGGGTCCCGGGCAGCAAGGTCGTATACGTGAAGAACACCGACTACGTGCCACGCAAGGAGCCGCCTTCGTGGGGCGCCGGCGGCAAGGTCGTCAAGGTCGACCGCGTCGAGTGGATCTACATCCCCGACTCGGCGACCGCCGCCGCGGCGTTGAACAACGGCGAGGTCGACTGGTGGCAGCAGATCCCGCCCGACCTGATCCCGGTCGTCGCGAAGAACAAGGACATCAAGGTCGACAACACCGACCCGCTCGGTTCGATCGGCCTGCTGCGGTTCAACCATCTGCAGCCGCCATTTAACAACGTCAAGCTGCGGCAGGCGGTGCTCGCGGTGCTCGACCAGAAGGACTACGCGATCGCGATCGCCGGCGACCCGAAGAACGGCAAGCCGTGCCCGTCGTTCTTCACCTGCGGCACGCCGCTGGCGAACAACGCAGGCTCCGAGGCGCTCACCGGCAAGCGCGACTTCGACAAGGCCAAGCAGCTCGTCAAGGAAGCCGGCTACAAGGGCGAGAAGATCATCCTGATGACGGCGACCGACCAGCCGATCGTGCATGCGCAGGCGCTCGTCACGCAGGAGCTGCTGCGCAAGATTGGGCTGAACGTCGAGCTCGCGGCGAGCGACTGGGGCACGCTGATCACGCGCCGCTCGAGCAAGGAGCCGGTCGAGAAGGGCGGCTGGAGCGTCTTCCACACCTGGTTCGTCGGACCCGACATCACGTCGCCGGCGCTGAACTCGCCGCTGCGCGGCGCGGGCGAGAAGTCGTGGTTCGGCTGGCCGACCGATGCCAAGCTCGAGGAACTGCGCGACGCCTGGTTCGCCGCGCCGACGCCGGCCGAGCAGAAGAAGATCGCCGAGGAGATGCAGAAGCGCGCGTTCGAGACCGTGCCCTACATCCCGACCGCGCAGTTCATCGTGCCGACCGCGTACCGGACCAACCTGTCGGGCGTGATCGTGTCTCCGGTGACCTTCCTCTGGAACGTCGAGAAGAAGTAGCTTTGGGCCGTCGCCCCGGCGCAGGCCGGGGCCGAATTTCGAGCGCGGCAACTGGGTCCCGGCCTGCGCCGGGACGACAGCAACCGCCGTCCTCTCAATGCTCCGCTACACCGTCAAACGCTTGCTCGCGACGATCCCGGTCATGGGGATCGTCGCGCTGTTCGTCTTTTCGCTGCTGTACATCAGCCCCGGCGATCCGGCGGCGGTGATCGCCGGCGACATCGCGACCGCCGAAGACATCGCGCGAATCCGCGCGCAGCTCGGGCTCGATCAGCCGTACCTCGTCCGCTTCGGCCACTGGCTCGCGGATCTCGCGCGCGGCGACCTCGGCACGTCGATCTTCACCAAGCTGCCCGTCTCGACGCTGATCGCGCAGCGGATCGAGCCGACGCTCGCGCTGACAATCTGCACGCTCGTCGTCGCGGTGTCGCTCGCGGTTCCGCTCGGCGTCATCGCGGCGGCGCGCGCCGGCGGCTGGATCGACCGCGTCGTGATGGCGGTTTCGGTGATGGGCTTCTCGGTGCCGGTGTTCGTGATCGCCTATGGGCTGATCCTGTTGTTCGCGGTGCGGCTCGACTGGCTGCCGGTGCAGGGCTACCGCAGCCTCGCCGAGGGCTTCGGGCCGTTCATCCGGCACATGATCCTGCCGAGCGTGGCGCTCGGCATCGTCTACATGGCGTTGATCGCGCGCATCACGCGCGCGACGATGCTCGACGTCCTGGCGCAGGACTACGTTCGCACCGCGACCGCGAAGGGGCTCGCGCCCGGCACCGTGCTGACGCGCCACGCGCTGAAGAACGCCGCGGTGCCGATCGTCACGATCATCGGCATCGGCGTGGCGCTGCTGATCGGCGGCGTGGTCGTCACCGAAACCGTGTTCGCGATCCCGGGGCTCGGCCGGCTGACGGTCGATGCGATCCTGCGGCGCGACTATCCGATCATCCAGGGCATCACGCTGCTGTTCTCCGCGGTGTACGTGCTCGTCAACCTGCTGGTCGATCTGAGTTATTCGCTGTTCGACCCGCGCATCCGCTACTGACATGGCCGCGATCGCGATCCCCGCGCCGAAAGCGGCGTCGCCGACCTGGCGCTTCGTCCGCGACGCGTTTCGCCGGCACCCGACCGCGATCGCCGGCGCGATCGTTCTCGCCGCGATGGTGCTCGTGGCGCTACTCGCGCCCTGGCTCGGAACGGTCGATCCGCTCGCGGTCTCGCCGATCCGCAGGCTCAGGCCGCCTTCGGCCGAGCACTGGTTCGGCACCGACATGCTCGGCCGCGACGTCTACAGCCGCGTGATCTACGGCGCGCGCGTATCGCTCGCCGTGGGGCTCGCGGTCGCGGTGCTGGCCACGGTGCTCGGGCTGGCGATCGGGCTCGTCACCGGCTATTTGCGCTGGCTCGACGCGATCGTGATGCGCGTGATGGACGGGCTGATGTCGATCCCGTCGGTGCTGCTCGCGATCGCGCTGATCGCGCTGACCACCGCCAGCCTGCGCAACGTGATCGTCGCGATCACGATCACCGAGATCCCGCGCGTCGTTCGGCTCGTTCGCTCGCTGGTGCTGACGCTGCGCGAGCAGCCCTACGTCGAAGCCGCGGTCGCCTCCGGCACGAAGCTGCCGGCGATCCTCGTGCGGCACATCCTGCCGAACACGCTCGCGCCGCTGCTGGTGCAGGCGACCTATATCTGCGCTTCGGCGATGATCACCGAGGCGATCCTGTCGTTCATCGGCGCCGGAACGCCGCCCAACATCCCGAGCTGGGGCAACATCATGGCCGAGGCGAGGAGCCTGATCCAGATCGCCGGGACGATCCTGCTGTTCCCCGGCATCTTTCTGTCGCTGACGGTGCTGTCGGTGAATCTGCTCGGCGACGGGATGCGCGATGCGCTGGATCCGCGGCTGGCGCGGCGGATGTGACGATGAGCGCGAGCCCGCAACCGCTGCTGCGCGTCGACGGATTGAAGACGCACTTTCACACGCGCGACGGCGTCGTTCGCGCGGTCGACGGCGTGTCGTTCGACGTGATGCCCGGCGAAACGCTCGCGGTCGTCGGCGAGTCGGGCTGCGGCAAGAGCGTGACCTCGCTGTCGATCCTGCGGCTGCTGCCCACACCGCCGGCGCGGATCGCCGCCGGCCGTATCGAGTTCGAAGGGCGCAACCTCGTCGAGCTGCCCGAGCCGGAGATGCGCAAGATCCGCGGCGACGCGATCTCGATGATCTTCCAGGAGCCGATGACGTCGCTGAACCCGGTGCTGACGATCGGCCGGCAGATCGCCGAATCTCTGATCGTCCACCGCGGGATGAATCAGGCGGAGGCGATGGCGCGCGCGGCCGAAATGCTGCGCAAGGTGCACATCCCCGAGCCCGAGCGCAGGCTCAAGCAGTACCCGCACGAGCTCTCCGGCGGAATGCGCCAGCGCGTGATGATCGCGATGGCGCTCGCCTGCGGGCCGCGGCTGCTGATCGCCGACGAGCCGACCACCGCACTCGACGTGACGATCCAGGCGCAGATCCTGGAACTCATGCGCGAGCTGCGCGAGGACACCGGCGCGTCGATCATCCTGATCACGCACGACCTCGGCGTGGTCGCCGAGATGGCGCATCGCGTGGTCGTGATGTACGCGGGCCGCAAGGTCGAGGAGGCGCCGGTCGAGCCGCTGTTCGCTTCGCCGCGTCATCCGTACACGCGCGGGCTGCTCGGTTCGATGCCGCATCTGGGCGACTCGGTCGAGGAAACCGGCAAGCGGCTGGTCGAGATTCCGGGCATGGTCCCTTCGCTGCGGGAAGAGATTCCGGGGTGCCTGTTCGCACCGCGCTGCCCCAACGCGACCGAGCGCTGCCGGCGCGAAGTGCCCGTCCTCGAGCAGCACGAAGCGGGCCACTGGGCCGCGTGCTGGAACCCGGTCGCCGCGCCTGCGTCGGCGCGCACCGCGGAGGCCGCCGCATGAATTTGCGGCCGTCACGCGAAGTGCTGCTCGAGGTGCGCGACCTCGTCAAGCATTACCCGACACAGCGTGGCCTGTTCGGCGGCGGCGGCGCGAAGGTGCGCGCGGTCGACGGCGTGAGTTTCTCGATCGCGAGCGGCGAAACGCTCGGGCTGGTCGGCGAATCCGGCTGCGGCAAGTCGACGACCGGCAAGCTGATCCTGCGGCTGCAGGATCCGACCAGCGGAACGATCATCTGGCGCGGCCGCGACATCGGCCGGCTGTCGCAGGGCGAGATGCGGCCGGTCAGGCGCGAACTGCAGGCGGTCTTCCAGGACCCGTACTCGTCGCTGAATCCGCGGATGCGCGCCGCCGACATCGTCGCCGAGCCGATCCGCAACTACGACGCGCTTCCGCAGGCGCAACTGCGCGAGCGCGTCGCCGGGCTGTTCGAGCGCGTCGGCCTGCGGCCGGACCAGATGGTCAAGTACCCGTTCGAGTTCTCGGGCGGGCAGCGCCAGCGGCTCGGCATCGCGCGCGCGCTGTCGGTGCGGCCGAAGCTGATCGTCTGCGACGAGCCCGTCTCGGCGCTCGACGTCTCGGTGCAGGCGCAGGTGATCAACCTGCTGATGGACCTGCAGCAGGAGTTCCGGCTGTCGTATCTGTTCGTCGCGCACGATCTGGCGGTCGTCGAGCACATCAGCCATCGCGTCGCGGTGATGTATCTGGGCAAGGTCGTCGAGATCGCGCCGAAGAAGGCGATCTTCACGCGCCCGCAGCACCCGTACACCGAGGCGCTGCTCGACGCGGTGCCGGTGCCCGACCCGACCGCCCGCCGCAAGCGGCGCGTGCTCGGCGGCGACGTGCCGAGCCCGATCAACCCGCCGTCGGGCTGCCGCTTCCACACGCGCTGCCCGTATGTCGAGCCGCGCTGCAAGGTCGAGGAGCCGGCGCTGCAGGAAGTCGCCCCCGGGCAGATCGTCGCGTGCCACTTGCGGCAGCCGGTCGCGATGCCGAAGAAGGAAACCGTCGGATGAACGAACGCGCACGCGCGCTGCGCAACCCCGCCGCCGCGCCGCCCGAGGAGAGCTACGGCGCGCTGCGCTCGCGGACGCTGAACCAGGCGGGCTTCGACGCGGCGTACGCGGAGATCTCGAGCTGGCCCGGTTATGCGGCGACGCCGCTCGTGCGGCTCGACGGGCTCGCGCGTTCTCTGGGGCTGGCGCAGATCCATTACAAGGACGAGCGCAGCCGCTTCGGACTCAAGAGCTTCAAGGCGCTCGGCGGCGCCTACGCGGTCGCGAACGTGCTCAAGCGGCGCGTCGCTGCCGCGACCGGGCGCAGCGACATCACCTCGAAGCAGTTGCTGTCGGGCGAGTTCGCCGACATCGTCCGCGCGGCGACCGTGACCTGCGCGACCGACGGCAACCACGGCCGGTCGGTCGCCTGGGGCGCGCAGCTTTTCGGCTGCCGCTGCGTGATCTTCGTGCACGAGCATGTCAGCCCGGGCCGGCGCGACGCGATCGCCCGGTACGGCGCGGAAGTGCGCGAGGTCAAGGGCAATTACGACGACGCGGTCCGGCACGCGGCGGCGACCGCCGCCGCGAACGGCTGGACCGTCGTGTCCGACACCTCGTATCCCGGCTACCGCGACATTCCGCTCGACGTGATGCACGGCTACGGCGTGATGGCGCACGAGATCGCGGTTCAGTTCGACGGCGAGCCGCCGACGCACGTGTTCGCGCAGGCCGGCGTCGGGGCGCTCGCCGCGGCGATCTGCGCGAGCTTCTGGCTGCGCTGGGGTCCGCGACGCCCCTTTTTCGCGGTCGTCGAGCCGACGCATGCGGATTGCGTGTACCGCAGTCTCGAGGCCGGACGGCCGGTCGTCGTCGGCGGGGCGCTCGACACGGTGATGGCGGGGCTCGCGTGCGGCGAGGTTTCCGAGCTCGCGTGGGAGATCCTGCACGGCGGCGCGAACGCGGCGGTCGCGGTCGACGATGCGTATGCGCTCGAAGCGGTGCGATCGCTCGCGCGGCCGGCACCGGGCGACGCGCCGATCGTCGCCGGCGAGACCGGCGGCGCGGGGCTCGCGGCGCTGCTCGCCGCGCGCGATGATCCGGCCATCCGGCACGCGCTGGCGCTCGGCGCCGGCTCGCGCGTGCTGCTGCTCGGGTCCGAAGGCGACACGGACCCGGCGATCTACCGCGAGGTCGTTGGCCGTTCGGCCGAGGAGGTACTCGCATGAAGGCGGAACAACTTCGAATCAACCCGGCACGGCTGCTCGCCGCGCTCGACGAACTCGCGGCGATCGGCCGCACCGAAGACGGCTCGTGCTGCCGGCTCGCGCTGACCGACGAGGACAAGGCGGGCCGCGACCTCGTCGTTAAGCGGATGCGCGAACTCGGGCTCGAGGTGCGCATCGATCCGATCGGCAACATCTTCGGCCGCCGCGCGGGGAGCGAAGACATCGCGCCGGTGATGACCGGTTCGCACATCGACACGGTGCGCACGGGCGGGCGCTTCGACGGCTGCCTCGGCGTGCTGGGCGGCCTCGAAGTCGTCCGAACGCTGAACGACGCGGGCGTCGCGACGCGCCGCCCGCTGGTCGTGGCGGTGTTCACCGACGAGGAAGGCGCGCGCTTTCACCCCGACATGGCGGGTTCGCTCGCCTATGTCGGCGGCCTGCCGCTCGCCGAGCTGTACGACACGCGCGGCATCGACGGCAAGCGCTTCGAGGACGAACTGCGCCGGATCGGCTACCTCGGCGACGCGCCGGTCCCGCTGTACCGGCCGCACGCTTACGTCGAGCTGCATATCGAGCAGGGACCGGTGCTCGACATCGAAGGCGTCACGATCGGCGCCGTCGAGAACCTGCAGGGCATCTCGTGGCAGGAGGTGACGATCGTCGGCCAGTCGAACCACGCGGGCACCACGCCGATGCGGCTGCGCCACGACGCCGGCTATTGCGCGGCGGCGATCGGACACTTCCTGCGCCAGCTCGCGCGCGAGATGGGCGGCAACCAGGTCGCGACGATGGGCAAGGTCGACCTGCACCCGAACCTGATCAACGTGATCGCCGCGCGCGCCAAAGTCACCGTCGACCTGCGCAACACCGACGACGCGTTGCTGCAACAAGCCGAGCAGCGCTTCGCGGCGTTTCTCGCGCAGCTCGCCTCCGACGAAGGCGTGAAGATCGAAACGCGCTCGCTCGCGCGCTTTGCGCCGGTGACCTTCGACCGGGGTGTGGCGGACCTGATCGCGCGCACCGCGCAGCGGCTCGGCCACTCGTGCCGACCGATGACCTCGGGCGCGGGCCACGACGCGCAGATGATCGCGCGCATCGCGCCGACCGCGATGATCTTCGTGCCTTCGATCAAGGGCATCAGCCACAACCCGGCCGAGGACACCAGACCCGAGCACCTGGCCGCCGGCGCCGACGTGCTGCTGCACACGCTGCTCGAACTCGCTGCCTGAGGAGACCCGCTTCGAATGACCCGCATCGTCACCGTCGCCGCCGCCCAGCTCGGACCGATCGCGCGCAGCGATACCCGCGCGCAGGTCGTCGAACGGATGCTCGCGCTGATGCGGCAGGCCAAGTCGCACGGCTGCGACCTCGTGGTGTTTCCGGAGCTGGCGCTGACGACGTTCTTTCCGCGCTGGTACTTCGAGCGGCAGGACGAGATCGACGCGTTCTTCGAGCGCGAGATGCCAGGCCCCGAAACCCGGCCGCTGTTCGATGCCGCGCGCTCGCTCGGACTGGGCTTCTATCTCGGCTACGCGGAACTCGCGAACGAAGGCGGACGGACGCGGCGCTTCAACACGTCGATCCTCGTCGACCGGTCCGGGCGAATCGTCGGCAAGTACCGCAAGATCCATCTGCCCGGACACGCCGAGCACGAACCGTGGCGGCGCTTCCAGCATCTGGAGAAGCGTTACTTCGAGGTCGGCAACCTCGGCTTTCCCGCATTCCGAGCGAGCTTCGGCGCCGAAGGCATCTTCGGCATGGCGATCTGCAACGACCGGCGCTGGTCGGAGACGTATCGCATCCTCGGGCTGCAGGCGGTCGAGATGATCCTGATCGGCTACAACACGCCGGTGCACAACCCGCCCGCGCCCGAGCACGACGCGCTCTCGAACTTCCACAACGAGCTGGTGATGCAGGCGGGCGCGTACCAGAACGGAACGTGGGTCGTCGGCGTGGCGAAGGCGGGCAACGAGGAAGGCGTGGAGCAGATCGGCAATTCGATCGTCGTCGCGCCCAGCGGCGAGATCGTCGCCGCGTGCACGACGACCGGCGACGAACTGGCGATCGCGCGCTGCGATCTCGATCTGTGCGCGTCGTACAAGAACACGACGTTCAACTTCGCGCGCCACCGCGAGCCCGAGCAGTACCGGATGATCGTCGAGCGCAAGGGCGCGATTCCGCCGGCGTGAGGACCCGTCGATGACCTGGTCGATCGTCGCCCGCGACCCCGCTACCGGCGCGTTCGGCGTGGCGGTCGCCACGCGCTTCTTCGCGGTCGGCGCGCTTTGCCCGCACGGCGAAGGCGGCGTCGGCGCGCTGTGCACGCAGGCGCTGATCAATCCGACTTTCGGCCCGCGCGGGCTGCGGCTGCTTCGCGAAGGCGTTTCCGCGCAGATGGTCGTCGACGCGCTGATCGCCTCCGATCCCGGCCGCGCTGCGCGCCAGCTCCACGTTCAGGATCGCGAAGGACGGATCGCTGCGCACACCGGCGCCGATTGCGTGCCCTGGTGCGGGCACGCGATCCACGCCGGCTTTTCGGTCGCCGGCAACATGCTCGCGGGACCCGAGGTGATCGCCGAAACCGCGCGCGCGTACGAAGCGGCGAGCGAGCTGCCGTTTCCGCGCCGGCTGATCGCCGCGCTCGACGCGGGCGAGGCGGCGGGCGGCGACAAGCGCGGCAAGCAGTCGGCGGCGCTGCGGATCTTCACGACCGAGGAGTATCCGGCGCTCGACCTGCGCGTCGACGACCATCCCGATCCGCTCGCCGAGCTTGCGCGCCTCGAAGCCGTGAGCCGCGAGCGCTTCGTCCACTTCGCGAAGTTCTTCGCGACGCGCAGCTCGCCCGGCGGCGTCTGGGACCGCGCGGTGATCGAGGCCGAGATCGCGCGCGCGACGGGCCACTCGCCTCAATGAGTCCGCTGCTGGACGTCGAGGATCTGCGCGTCGCGTTCCGCACCGACCGCGGTCCGGCGCTCGCGGTCGACCGCGTTTCGTTCGCGCTCGCGCCGGGCGAGGCCGTGTGCATCGTCGGCGAGTCGGGCTGCGGCAAGAGCGTGACCGCGCTGTCGATCATGGGGCTGGTGCCGCGCGCGAACGCCGACCTCGGCGGCGCGGTGCGCTTCGAAGGGCGCGACCTGCTACGGCTTTCGGACGCCGACCTGGCCGACTTGCGCGGCGACCGCCTCGCGATGATCTTCCAGGAGCCGATGACTTCGCTGAACCCGGCCTTCACGGTCGGCTCGCAGCTCGCCGAGGTGCTGATCCGCCATCGCGGCGCGAGCAAGGCCGACGCGCGGGCCGCGGCGATCGAGATGCTGCGCCACGTCCGCATCCCCGCGCCGGAAAAGCGCATCGACGAGTTTCCGCACCGCCTCTCGGGCGGCATGCGCCAGCGCGTGATGATCGCGATGGCGCTGCTGTGCCGGCCGCGGCTGCTGATCGCCGACGAGCCGACGACCGCGCTCGACGTGACGATCCAGGCACAGGTGCTGGAGCTGATGCGCGCGCTGCGCGCCGAGCTGCGCACGGCGATCCTGCTGATCACGCACGACCTCGGCGTCGTCGCCGAGATGGCCGACCGAGTGATCGTGATGTACGCGGGCCAGATCGTCGAGGAGGCGCGCGTCGATGCGCTGTTCGCGCTGCCGCAGCACCCGTACACGGTCGGTCTGCTCGGCGCGATTCCCTCGCTCGCGGGCCGCAAGCGCAGGCTCGCGGCGATCGAGGGCATGGTGCCGGCGGCGACCGCGATGCCGGCCGGCTGCCGCTTCGCGCCGCGCTGTCCGTTCGCCGACGACACCTGCCGGCGCGAAGCGCCGCCGCTCGTCGAAGTCAAGGCCGGCCACCGGTCGCGCTGCTGGAAGGCGCCGCTCGAAGGCCTCGCGGCATCGCTCGCCGATCTTCCGGAGGCCGCATGACTTCGGTGATCGAGGCGGTCGGCCTGGTCAAGCACTTCCCGGTGCAGACGGGGCTGTTCGGCCGCGTGCAGGCGCGCGTCAAGGCGGTCGACGGCGTGTCGTTCGCCGTCGACGCCGGCGAGACCTTCGCGATCGTCGGCGAATCGGGGTGCGGCAAGTCGACCGTCGCGCGCCTGGTGCTGCGCCTGATCGAGCCGACCGCGGGCGAGCTTCGGCTCGAAGGGCGCGACCTGCTGAACGCTTCGCCCGCCGAGCTGCGCAAGCTGCGCGGCAAGCTGCAGATCGTCTTCCAGGACCCGTACGGGTCGCTGAATCCGCGGATGACCGTCGGCGACACGCTCGCCGAGCCGCTGATGCTGCACGAGGTCGTTGCGCCGTCGCGGCGCAGCGCGCGCGTCGCCGAACTGCTTTCGCTCGTCGGACTGCGCGCCGACGCGGCGCGGCGCTATCCGCACGAATTCTCCGGCGGCCAGCGGCAGCGCATCGCGATCGCGCGCGCGCTCGCGGCCGACCCCCGCGCGATCGTCTGCGACGAGCCGGTCTCGGCGCTCGACGTGTCGATCCAGGCGCAGATCCTCAACCTGCTCGCCGAACTGCAGCAGCGCTTCGGGCTCGCGTATCTGTTCATCTCGCACGATCTGGCGGTCGTGCGGCAGATCGCGACGAAAGTCGCGGTGATGTATCTGGGCCGCTTCGTCGAGACGGGCGACGCGGACCGTCTTTTCGAGCGCCCGCGACATCCCTACACGCGCGCTCTGCTCGCCGCCGTGCCGGTTCCGGTGCCGGGGGCGCGCACACGCGAGGCCGCGCTCGGCGGCGACGTGCCGAGCCCGATCGCGCCGCCGCCGGGGTGCCGCTTCCACACGCGCTGTCCACACGCGATCGAGCGCTGCCGCGTCGAAGAGCCCGTGCTCGAAGCGACGCCCGAAGGCGGCTCGGTCGCGTGCCTGCGCTGGCGTGAACTGCAGGGCGAAGCGCCCGGCACGATCCGTCGCGCGTCAGACAATCCCGCGCTCGTGCGCCTGCAGGCCGCGTTCGTGCGCAAGGCCAACGAAACGAAGCTTCCGGCTTGAACCGCTGTCCCGCCGATACTCAGAGAGAAAGGCAGACCCCCATGAGACTGAAACCGTTGTTGACCGCCGCCGCGCTGCTCGCCGCGGCGACCGCCGCGCAGGCGCAGAGCACGCTGCGCATCGGGCTCGCCGAAGATCCGGACGTGCTCGATCCGACGCTCGCGCGCACCTACGTCGGGCGCATCGTCTTCGCGTCGATCTGCGACAAGCTGTTCGACATCGACGACAAGCTGAACATCGTCCCGCAGCTTGCGCTCAGCCATCAGGTCTCGGCCGACGGCAAGACGGTGACGATCAAGCTGCGGCCCGGCGTCAAGTTCCACGACGGCGAGCCGTTCAACGCCGAAGCGGCCAAGTTCAGCCTCGAGCGGCACCTGACGATGCAGGGTTCGTTCCGCAAGGCCGAGATCGCGCAGATCGACAAGGTCGAGGTGGTCGATCCGCTGACGATCCGGCTGCTGCTGAAGGCGCCGTTCGCGCCGCTGATCGCGCAACTGACCGACCGCGCCGGCATGATGGTGTCGCCGAAGGCCGCGAAGGCGCTCGGCGACAAGTTCGGTACCGCGCCGGTGTGCGCGGGTCCGTACAAGTTCGTCGAGCGCGTGCCGCAGGACCGCATCGTCGTCGAGCGTTTCGCCGACTACTGGGACAAGGGGCGCGTCCACATCGACCGTATCGTCTACCGGCCGATCCAGGACTCGACCGTGCGTCTGGCCAACCTGAAGTCGGGGCAGATCGATCTGCTCGAGCGGCTGCTCGCGACCGACGTCGAGGACGTGAAAAAAGATCCGAAGCTGCGGCTCGCCACCGGCACCGAGCTGGGCTATCAGGGGCTGACGATCAACCTGAACAACGGGGAGAAGTCGAACAGTCCGCTCGGCAAGAACCCCAAGGTGCGGCAGGCGTTCGAGCTGGCGCTCGACCGCGACGCGATCAACCAGGTCGTCTTCAACGGACTGCAGAAGCCCGACAACCAGTGGGTCAGCCCGGCGAGCCCGTATCACCTCGCCAAGTTCCCGACGCCCAAGCGCGACGTCGCCAAAGCGCGAGCGCTGATCAAGGAAGCCGGCGTGGCCACGCCGATCGCGATCGACTTCATGGTGCCGAACAATCCGGAGAGCCGCGCGGTCGCCGAGGTGATGCAGTCGATGGCCGCGGAGGCGGGCTTCGACCTGAAGATCCGCGTGACCGAGTTCGCCACCTCGCTGAACGAGGCGGAGAAAGGCAACTTCCAGCTCTACTTCCTCGCGTGGAGCGGGCGCACCGATCCCGACGGCAACATCTACTCGTTCGCGTCGTGCAACGGCCCGCTGAACTACGGCAAGTACTGCGACCCCAAAGTCGACGAGCTGCTGAACAAGGCGCGCACCGCGACGACCTTCGCCGAACGCAAGGCGCTGTACGAGCAGGCCGCCGCCGAGATCCTGCCGAAGGGCGGCGTGATCTACCTGTACCACCGGACGCTGCTGTTCGCGCACACGCCGCGGCTCGAGGGGTTCAAGGTGATGCCCGACGGCCTGATCCGCGTCACCGACCTGCGATTGAAGTGATGCGCGCGCCCCGGCCGCGGCCGGGGCGGCCGCCCGGATCCGTATGCTGAAGTTCCTCCCGCGCCGCCTGCTGCAGCTCGTTCCGACGCTCGTCCTCGTGTCGGTGCTGATCTTCGGGCTGCAGCAGCTTCTGCCGGGCGACCCAGCGCTCGTGATGGCGGGCGAGGAACGCGACCCGGCCGTGATCGAGCAGATCCGCAGGCAGTACCGGCTCGATCAGCCTTTGCCCGTGCAGTACGTCTACTGGATCGGCAACGTGTTGCGCGGCGATCTCGGCGAGTCGATGCGGATCAAGCAGCCGGTGTCGCAGTTGATCGCCGAGAAGCTGCCGGTCACCGTCCAGCTCGCGGCGATGGCGATGTTCTTCGCGCTCGCGATCGGGATTCCCGCCGGCATCGTCTCGGCCGTGAAGAAGGACAGCGCGTGGGACGTCGGCGCCAACGTCTTCGCGCTGTGGGGCCTGTCGACGCCGAACTTCTGGCTCGGGATCATGCTGATCTTCCTGTTCTCGGTGAAGCTCGGCTGGCTGCCGGCGTCGGGATTCGTCAGCCCGTTCGACGACTTCCGGCAGTCGATCGCCGCGACGATCATGCCGGCCTTCGTGCTCGGCAACGCGATCGCCGCCGTGCTGATGCGGCACATGCGTTCGGCGATGCTGCAGGCGATGACCAGCGACTACGTGCGCACCGCTCGCGCGAAAGGGCTGCTGGAGAGGGTCGTCGTGCTCAAGCACGCGCTGCGCAACGCGTTGACGCCGGTGATCACGCTCGGCGCGCTCGAGTTCGGCACACTGCTCTCCGGCGCGGTGCTGACCGAGCAGGTCTTCTCGATCCCCGGCTTCGGCAAGCTCATCGTCGACGCGGTGTTCAACCGCGACTACGCGGTCGTCCAGGGCGTTGTGCTGGTCACCGCGAGCGTCTACATCCTGCTGAACCTGCTCGCCGACGTGCTGTACGTGCTGGTCAATCCGCGGTTGCGCGACTGAGATGGCAGCGGTCACCGTTGCGGTCGACTCGGCCGCCGCGCACGACAGCCCGGCGCGGCGCGCGCTGCGGCGGCTGCTCGCGCGGCGCACGGCGGTCTTCGGGCTCGCGGTCGTCGCGCTGATGGCGCTCGCGGCGCTGTTCGCGCCGTGGATCGCGCCGTTCGATCCGCTCGCGACGAGCTGGTCGCTCGTGCGCAAGGCGCCGAGCGCGGCGCACTGGTTCGGCACCGACGAAGTCGGACGCGACCTGCTGTCGCGGGTGATCTGGGGCGGCCGCGCGTCGCTCGCCGCGGGCGTGATCTCGGTGTCGATCGCCGTCGGCATCGGCGTTCCGCTCGGCATGCTCGCCGGCTACGCCGGCGGCGCGCTCGACGCGGTGGTGAGCCGCGTCACCGATGCGATGCTCGCGATCCCGTTCCTGATCCTGGCGATCGCGCTCGCCGCGTTTCTCGGCCCGAGCCTGTCCAACGCGATGATCGCCATCGGCATCACCGCCACGCCGATCTTCGTCCGGCTCGCGCGCGGCCAGGTGCTCGCGGTGCGCGCCGAGGACTACGTCGAGGCCGCGCGCGCGGTCGGCAATCCGCCGGCGCGCATCGTGTTGCGGCACATCCTGCCGAACATCCTCCCGCCGGTGACCGTTCAGGCCACGCTCGCGATCGCCGCTGCGATCATCGCCGAGGCGAGCCTGTCGTTCCTCGGCCTCGGCCAGCAGCCGCCCGCGCCGAGCTGGGGTTCGATGCTGAACACCGCGCAGCGCTTTCTGACGCAGGCGCCGTGGATGGCGGTGTTTCCGGGGCTCGCGATCTTCGTCACCGTCCTCGCGTTCAACCTGCTCGGCGACGGGCTGCGCGATGCGCTCGACCCGAAGAGCGCGTGAGTACGCTCAGGTCGCGGCCAGATACGCGATCAGCGCGACGCCGAGCAGCGCGATCAGCCCGTTGAGCCAGATGCCGACCGACGTCCGGTAGCCGGGCGGGATCTCGACCGGGCGCAGCGACGCGAGCGCGACGCGGTACTGCACGATCGACATCACCGCGGAGAGCGCGCCGAGCGCGACAAAACCGATCCCGATCCAGAACGACGCGCGGTCGACCGCGCCCGCGATCGGCGTGCCGGGCGTGTGCGAGACGTAGCGCAGAAACAATCCGAAGCGCTCGATCACGAAGCCGAACGCCATCAGGCTCAGGCTCGTGCGGTTCCAGGCGAGCAGCGTGCGCTCGGCGGCAAACAGGACGCGGGGGTCGTTCAGATCGGACATGGCGGGGCGAATTAGAGCAGAGCGCGCGGCGTCCGGCACGGCGGCATCGCGGCGGCGCGGCGCCGGCCGGTTCGGTTGGCACGACAGTTCGACGCGCGGCGCGCGCTCAGTGCTCGTTCTTGGCGGGGCGCGGGTCGTCGCCCGGGTCGTCGGTGCGCCGGTCAGTTTGTCGTGGTCCGTCGCCCCCCGACAGCAACTGGCCGGCCACGGCCACCGCGATGGCGGCGAGCGCCAGTGCGGCGGACACGCCGCCCGACTGCAGTAGAGCCGCTACGATGCTGCCCGCGAACAGAAGCAGCGCCACGATCAGCCAGACCATTCGATCCCCGGATTCGCCCTCGACACCCAGTCTGCGATTGTCCCGGCGCGTTCATTCGGTGCTTTTGTGTCGTATCAATCGCTGAATTCGGTCGATCGTCGACAGCCTTAAGCGCACTGAAGGAGACCCCGTTGAGCCTGCCCGCGCTGCTGAGCGACCGCCTCGCCCTGCCTGTGATCGGCGCGCCGATGTTCATCGTCTCGACGCCGGATCTGGTGATCGAGCAGTGCAAGGCCGGGATCGTCGGCAGCTTTCCGGCGCTCAACGCACGGCCCGCGCACGTGCTCGAGGAGTGGCTCGCGCGCATCACGTCCGAGCTGGACGCGTACCGGCGCGCGCACCCGGAGCGCAAGGTCGCTCCGTTCGCGGTCAACCAGATCGTTCACTCGTCGAACGACCGGCTGCAGCACGACCTGGATCTGGCGGTGAAGTACAAGGTGCCGATCCAGATCACGTCACTGCGCGCGCCTGATGCGGTCGTCGAAGCCGCGCACGGCTACGGCGGACTGGTCTTCCACGACGTGACCAACATCGCGCACGCCAAGCGCGCGCTGGCGGCCGGCGTCGACGGGCTGATCCTCGTGTGCGCCGGTGCGGGCGGACACGCGGGCCGGTTGTCGCCGTTCGCGCTGGTGCCCGAGGTGCGCGCCTTCTACGACGGGACGATCATCCTGTCGGGCGCGATCGCGGGCGGTGCGTCCGTCCTCGCCGCGCAGGCGCTCGGCGCCGACCTCGCCTACATCGGGACGCGGTTCATCGCGACGCGCGAAGCGAACGCGTCGGACGAGTACAAGCAGGCGCTGATCGACGCGCGCGCCGAGGACATCGTCTACACGAACCTCTTCACCGGCGTGCACGGCAACTACCTGCGTTCGAGCATCGAGCGCGCGGGGCTGGACCCCGACAACCTGCCGCAGGCCGACAAGAGCCTGATGAGTTTCGGCAGCGGCGGCAGCCATCGCAGCAAGGTGTGGAAGGACATCTGGGGCGCCGGCCAGGGGGCGGGACAGATCCACGACGTGCCGACGACCGCGGAGCTCGTCGCGCGGCTCGCCGCCGAGTACGAAGCCGCAAGGCGAAGGGTGGGCGCGGGGGGATGAGCCAGTCGCCTCAGAATGTTGATTGCGTGGGCAAGATGAACTTCCTCTCCCCGCCTGTCGGGGAGAGGGAGCGCGCGTAGCGACGCGTCGGAAAAGCCCGCCGGCGCGGCGCCGTGTCCAACACGGAGTCCATGGAGAAAACGCTCAAGTCTTTTTTCTCTTTGCTCTCGGTGTCTCGGTGGTGGATTCATCGGCGTTCGAAGGCCATGATTGTTACCACCGAGACACCGAGAGCACGGAGAACTGAGTTGAAGTGTGCCTCCGCGTTGAAGCCGACCCGCCGAGAGCGGGCGCCTACCCCGCCCGCCGCGCCAGCAGCGCGTGCAGGACGATCGCGCCGAAGGTCGCGGTGCCGATACCGCCGAGCGTGAACGCGCCGATCTTCAACGCGAAGTCGCCGGCGCCGAGGACGAGAGTGACGGCGGCGACGATCAGGTTGCGGTTCTCGCTGAAGTCGACCTTGTTGTCGACCCAAATCTTGGCGCCCGCGATCGCGATCAGTCCGAACACGACGATCGAAACGCCGCCGAGCACGGCTGCCGGAATCGTCTGGATCAGCGCGCCGAACTTCGGCGAAAAGCCCAGCACGATCGCGACGGCCGCCGCGACGACGAACACCAGCGACGAATAGATCCGCGTGGCGGCCATCACGCCGATGTTCTCGGCGTACGTCGTCACGCCTGTGCCGCCGACGCTGCCGGCGAGCATCGTCGCCAGGCCGTCGCCGACGAAGGCACGGCCCATCAGCGGATCGAGGTTGCGGCCCGTCATCGCGCTGACGGCCTTGATGTGGCCGAGGTTCTCGGCCACGAGGATCACGGCCACCGGCGCGATCAGCAGCATCGCGTCGAGCCTGAAGACCGGCGTGGCGAATCCCGGCAGGCCGAACCACGCAGCGCGCGCGACGCCCGAGAAATCGATCGGCTTGCCGAGCCCCATGCCGTTGGCGAGCACGAGGTAGATCAGATACGCGACGACGAGCCCGGCGAGGATCAGCAGCTTCTGCAGCAGCCCGCGCGTGAACACCGCCACGCCGCCGACCGCGAGGATCGTGATCACCGCCATCCAACCGTCGAAGGCCGCGCTGCCCACGCTCCTGACCGCGATCGGCGCCAGGTTCAGCCCGATCACCGCGACGACCGCGCCGGTGACCACCGGCGGCATCAACCGCTCGATCCACTGCGTGCCGGTCGCCATCACGAGGAGCCCGATCGCGGTGTACAGCAGGCCGCACGCGACGATGCCGCCGAGCGCGACGCCGATGTTCGGGTTCGGCCCCTGCCCCGCGTAGCCGGTCGCCGCGATCACGACGCCGATGAACGCGAAGCTCGATCCGAGATAGCTCGGTACGCGCCCGCCGACGACGACGAAGAACAGCAGCGTTCCGACGCCGCTCATCAGGATCGCGACGTTCGGATCGAACCCCATCAGCAGCGGCGCGAGAACCGTCGCGCCGAACATCGCGACGACGTGCTGCACGCCGAGCGCGAAGGTCTGCGGCGCGGGCAGACGCTCGTCCGGCGCGATCACGCCTTCGGTCTTCAGGGTCCAGCGGGGAAAGTACGTAGCTGCCATCGGCTTCTCCTTGTTGTTTTCGGCGGCGCGAGCTTACCTGTGGCCCGGATCACCGTCGCCACCGCGGTCGCGGGAGTAAAGTCGCCCACCCGCTGGACAGATGGAGCTCGCGATGAAAAACGCGTATGGATTCGGAAAGACGGTCGCGCTGAGCTATGAGCAGGCGCTCGAGAAGGTCACCGCCGAACTGCAGAAGGAAGGCTTTGGCGTACTGACCGAGATCGACGTCAAGGCGACGATGAAGAAGAAGCTCGACCACGACATTCCGCCGTACAAGATCCTCGGCGCGTGCAACCCGCCGTTCGCGCGGCGCGCGCTGGAGGCGGAGCCGACGATCGGGTTGCTGCTTCCGTGCAACGTCGTCGTCCGTCAGGACGCGGCCGGCGCGGTGCACGTCGAGTTCATGGACCCCGACGCGATGCAGAAGCTTTCGTCGAGCCCCGAGCTGGCGAAGGTCGCGGCCGAGGTGCGCGAGCGGTTGATGCGCGTGATGAACGCGATCTGACGAGGCGCGTTCAGCGCGGTGCCGACGAGCAGTGGCCGGTGCGGCCGCTCGGTTCGTGGCCGAGCGCCCACGCGGGCGGCTCGGCGAAACCGTCGTGTTGCGCGCGCGTGCCGACGTAGTCGAAGGCGACGAGGCCGAGCAAGGCGGCCCAGAACAGCGCGATCCAGGCGGCTCGCCGCATCGTCATCCCTTCAGCCCGAGCTTCTCACGCAGCCGCACGCCCGCGACCGAGCCCGCGAAGGCGGCGGCGAACCAGACCCAGCCGTGCACGCTGCCGGTCGAGATGCCGGCGAAGTACGCGCCGATGTTGCAGCCGAAGGCGAGCCGCGCGCTGTAGCCGAGCGCCAGCCCCGTGACGACCGCCGCGATCCACTGCTTCGCGTTCGCCTGCACGTGCGGCGCGAAGGTGCCGCGCTGAACCGAGACGATCAGCGCGCCGGCGAGCAGCCCGAGGTTGGTCACCGAGGTGGCATCGTCGAGCAGCGGCGCGGCGATCTGCGCCTGCTGCTCAGGGCGGCCCCAGAACGCGTTCGCGGCGAGATCCCAGCCGGCCCACGTCGCGATCTTCGCGCCCCAGAGTCCGAGCCCGTAGACGATCCCCCACGGCTGGCCGGCGACGATCAGGTTCAGCACCGCGAAGACGGCGAGCGCGACCGCGGCGACATAGACGCCCTTGCCCCTCCACCGAACGCCCGTCGCGCGGCGCGCGCGCCACAACAGCGCGGCGATCGCGGTGAGTGCGGCGAGCTGAACCGCGAGTGCGCCGCCGGCGCCGAGCGAGTCGATCAGCGACACCGGCGGCAGGCTGCCGAGCGCGAGCCACGTGTCCAGATGCGCAGCGCCCAGAAAGCTGCCGGCGATGAAGCCCGGCAGCACGGCGAGGTTGAACAGGTTGCCCATGCCGGCCTTGTACATCGACCCCGAGCCGCAGCCATCCGCGACCTGCATCGCGGCGCCGAAGACGAAAGCGCCGAGCACGAGGCTCACGGACAGCGGCGCGTACGCGCCCGACAGTTCGGGATGCGTCGCGAGCAGCGGGATCGACGCCATCATCGCGAGACCGATCAACAGCAGTTGCGCGAGGAAGCCGGTCGGGTCGCGCTCGCGGATCCAGATGCGCCAGCCCGTCGTGAAGCCGAACGACACCGCCGCCAATGCCGCGCCGAACCCGACGCCGATCGCGAACAGCAGTCCCGCGCGCAACCCCGCGGCGAGCGTCACCGCGAGCGCCGCGACGGCGGCGAGCAGGTAGAGCGCGACCAGGCGCGCGGCACGGCGCGCCGGCGCCGTCGTCGCGGCGGGCGCGGGCAGAGCGCTCGCAGCCACTACTGCGCCCCCAGCGCGAGCTTCAGTTCCAGCCACAGCCATTTGAGCCGAGACGGCACGTTGTCCATCGCCAGCCCGCTGCGCGACCACTCGACCATCGATTCCGGATAGAGCTTCACGTCCTTGCCGCCAAGCAGCTCGGACAGCACGAACCAGTTGGTCGCGGCCCAGTGACCGGTGTTGCAGAACGAGATCGTCGGCCGCGAGGTGTCGATGCCGTGGCGCTGCGCGATCTGCGCGGCCTCCTCGGGCGCGACGATCGCCGCCGAGCCGGGCCTGAACCACACGGCGTTGTCGACGTTCTTGGCGCCGACGATCGTGCCCGGCATCTTCGCTGCGGCATGCCGCTTCTCGCCTGCGAAGAACGCGGCCGGCCGCGCATCGAGCAGCGTGGCCGAGCGTTGGGCGACGATGCGTTCGACCTCATCGCGCGTGGCGACGAACTTCGGATCGACTCTCGCGACGAAAGTCGACCGTGCGACTCGCGCCGGTTCGGCCGTCAGCGGCAGCCCCGCCGTCTGCCACGCCTTCATCCCGCCGTTCAGGATCGCGGGCTCGCGCACACCGACGGCCTTCAGCGTCCAGTAAACGCGCGCCGCCGCGCCGAAGTCTGTCGAGTCGCGCCCTGCATAGACGATGACCGCGCGCGTGTCGCGATCGATGCCGAGGCGCTGAACGAGGTCCGTCAGCGCGGCATCGCCGGGCAGCCGGCCCGGGTTGTCGGCGGGACCGCGCCACTGCGCGTACGGCGCGTGGACCGCGCCGGCGATGTGCCCGTTGTCGTAGGGCGTGCGGCCGGCGTCGTCCTTGCCATCGCGGATGTCGACGACCCGCACGTTCGGATCGTTCAACCGCGCGAGCAGTTCGGCGGGCGTGAGCAGGGGATTCGCCCACGCCAGCGCGGGCAGCAGGGCGAGAACCAACGGTACGAGTCGCTTCATTTCGGCACCCAATCACGGTGAGCCCGGAGGCGAACGAACCGAATCTTTGCGCCGCCGCGCGCGACAGGGAAACAATGAGTCGTCATGTGCTTATGCCCCGGTGCGCGCGGCGGACTCGCGCTGCCTACAATCGGCCCTTCGCCTGAACGACCGGGAACGCGCCGTGTCCGCTCCGAAGACCATCGAGCTATCGCGCCTGCGCGAGTACGTCGGGCGAGAGCTCGTCGTCAGCGACTGGCTCGAGGTCACACAAGCGCACATCGACGAGTTCGCCGACGCGATCGACGACCGCCAGTGGATCCACGTCGACCCCGAGCGCGCCGCGCGCGAGTCGCCGTACGGCGGAACGATCGCGCACGGTTTCATGACGCTGTCGCTGCTGACGCGGCTGCTCGAGAGCGCGCTCGTCGTCAGCGGCGCGCGCGTCGGCATCAACGTCGGCTTCAACCGCGTGCGCTTCACCGCGCCGGTGCGCGCCGGCAGCCGCATCCGCGGCCGCTTCGTGCTCGCCGCGCTCGACGAGGTCGAAGGCGGCGTTCAGCTCACCTGGAACGTCACCGTCGAACGCGAAGGCGAGACGAAGCCCGCGCTCGTCGCCGAGTGGATCGGCCGTCTGCTGCGTTAGAAATCCTCGGGCGCGCTTCGCGCGCGGCCCCCTTTTCAAAGGGGCTCGGATGCCGCAGTTCGCGGATCGCCTCGCGGGCGCGGTCCTCGCGCCGTTCGCAACAGGGCGCCGGGGAATTTCAGCCGCCGGCGTGCGTGCGATACGCGGCGCGCAGCAGCTCGTGAAAGCGGAAGACGCCGGTTTCGTGCGCCGGGTTCAGCGGTCCGCTGTCGTAGGACCCGCTCGCCAGGCCGCGCTGGACGGCTTCGCAGATCGCGATGTCCTCGGCCTGCACCTGGTCGGCGAACTCGCGGTCTTCGGCGGCCGCGCGCGGATCGGTGCCGGGCGGGTAGTAGTAGTCGAACTCCACGCGGCAGCGCTGTGCGTCGAGCGGGATCACGCGATTCGTCTGCAGCCGCCCCGGCAGGACGTTGAGCATCGTGTTGGGCCACAGCCACCAGTACAGCGCCTCGTTGGATTCGCCGGGTGCGCCGTAAGGCGCTTGCGCCGGATCGAGCGGACTCGCCTGCAGCACAGTCCACGCCGCGAGCTCCGTGCGATAGCGACGCGCGTCGAGCGCGCGCGCCAGCCCCGGATGAACGCACCGCAAGTGATAGCCCTCCAGGTAATTGTCGATGTAGACCTTCCAGTTGCAGGCGACCTCGTAAACGACGCGCCGGTCGAATACGTAGCTCGCGAGGGCATCCGCGCCGGCGCTCGAATCGATGGCGGCGACGAGATCGCCGAACGGCGGCGCCGCGCCGACGGCGACGAAAACGAGGCCGCGCCATTCGGCCGCGCGTGCGGCCGGCAAGCGCACCGGCTCCGCCCCGAGCGCGGCGGCGTCCATGTCGGGCGCGCCGCGCAACGCGCCGTCGAGGCCGTAAGTCCAGCCGTGGTACCGGCAGACGAGCGCACGCGCGCCGCGGCCATCGCAGGTCGCGAGCGGCCCCGCGCGATGCCGGCAGACGTTGTGAAGCGCGCGCACCTCGCCGTCGTCGCCGCGCACCACGAGAACCGGAACACCGCCCGCTTCGCCGACCGCGTAGTCGCCGGCGCTACGCACCTGCGCAGCGTGAGCGACGAGCTGCCAGCTCGCGCCGAACACCGCGGTGCGCTCGAGCGCGACGAATTCGGGATCGACGTAACAGCGCGCGGGCAAGGTGCGCGCGCGTCCGACCTGCTGCGGCGCGAGCCATTCGCGGGCGCGATCGTGCATCGGTTCGTCTGCGCTCGTTCTGCGATGCCGATCCCATTGTAGGCAGCGACCGCCGACCTAAACTGACGAAATCAACCGCGGCGAGCGAGGTGCATCGGATGAGAGGCCGGCGAAGGTTCCTGATCCGCAGCGGCTTGGCGCTGGCGGGCGGACTGCTCGCCGCGTGCGCGTCGGCGCGCGACGAGCTCGTCGAGCGACGCCGCCGGCTGCTGCGCGAGATCGAGGCCGACATGCGCCGCACGGCGTCGTCCACCGGCCGCGCGCGGCTTTCGCCCTGCGTGGCGGCGGCGATCGAGCGCGTTGAACGGCATCGCTTCGTGCCTGCGGAAGTCGCCGCGCATGCGTACGAGAATCGCCCGCTGCCGATCGGACACGGGCAGACGATCTCGCAGCCTTTCATCGTCGCGCTGATGACCGAACTGCTCGACCCGCAGCCCGGGCACGTCGTGCTCGAGGTCGGCACCGGCTCGGGCTACCAGGCCGCCGTGCTCGCCGAGTGCGTGCGCAAGGTGTACACGATCGAGATCGTCGCCGCGCTCGGCGAGCGCGCACGCGCCGCGCTCGAGGCGCTCGGCTATCGCAACGTCGAGGTCCGCATCGGCGACGGCTACCTCGGCTGGCCCGAAGCCGCGCCCTTCGACGGCATCGTCGTGACGGCCGCGCCCGAGCACGTGCCGCAGCCGCTGCTCGATCAGTTGAAACCCGGCGGTCGGATGGTGATTCCGGTCGGCGCGCAGGCGGGCGGACAGGATCTGCTGCTGATCGCGAAGGAAGCCGACGGCCGAACGATCACGCAGCGCAAGCTGCCGGTGCGTTTCGTTCCGCTGACACGCGAGCGGCGTTGAGCGGCTCAGCCCGGGCCGAGCAGCAACTCGGCATAGCGTCGCACATCGACGTTGCCGCCGCTGACGATCACGCCGACGCGCTTGCCGCGAACGTCGAGCACGCCTTCGAGCACCGCGGCCGCCGAGAGGCAGCCGGTCGGCTCGACGACGAGTTTCATCCGCTCGGCGAAGAACCGCATCGTCCGCACGAGCTGCGCATCGCTGACGGTGACGATGTCGTCGACCAGCGCCTGGATCACCGGAAACGTCAGCTTGCCCGCGTGCTGCGTCTGAGCGCCGTCGGCGATCGTCTTCGGCACGTCGATGTGGACGATCTCGCCTTTGCGAAGGCTCTGCTGGACGTCGTTGCCGGCCTCCGGCTCCACGCCGATGACCTTGCACTCCGGCAGCAGGTGCTTGGCGGCGACCGCGCAGCCCGAGATCAGCCCGCCGCCACCGACGCAGACGACCAGCATGTCGAGCGCGCCGTGCGCGGGATCGAGCGCGCGCGCCTGCTCGATCAGTTCCTTCGCCGCGGTGCCCTGCCCGGCCATCACGTGCGGGTGGTCGTACGGCGGGATCAGCGTCATTCCGCGTTCGGCGGCAAGCTGGCGTCCGAGCGCCTCGCGGTCCTGCGTGTAGCGGTCGTACAGGATCACCTCGGCGCCGTAGCCGCGGGTCGCCTCGATCTTCACCGCCGGCGCGTCCTTCGGCATCACGATCAGCGCGGGCATGCCGAGCAGCCGTGCCGCGAGCGCGATCGCCTGCGCGTGGTTGCCGCTCGAAAAGGCGATCACGCCTTTCTCGCGTTGCGCCGGCGAGAACTGCGCGAGCGCGTTGTACGCGCCGCGAAACTTGAACGCGCCCATCCGCTGCAGGTTCTCGCACTTGAAGTACAGGTGTGCGCCGGTGCGCGCATCGGCCGTTCGCGAGGTGAAGGTCGGCGTGCGGTGCGCCACGCCGTGCAGCCGGTGCGCGGCGGCTTCGATGTCGGCGTAGTCGATGGCGAGCGTCATGGCGAGAGCGTACGGGTCGAGGCGCGGCGAGCTTAGCCCGGATATTCCACGCGGTCGCCCCCGAATGCGAGGTATCGGCAGCTCCGGCCACGACTTGCAGTGACCCAGGTGCGCAGCACTTCGGATCGTCGGGGCTACGCGGGTTTGCGCGGCGCCTGCGGGCGGAGGCGGGGCTTCGCGAAGCATTGCTTCGCGCCGCCGGAGCCGGTCGCGCTTGCAAGCGCGACCGTGGAACGCGGGCTTGCGCTCAACTCCTCGCGCGTGCCTCTGGGCACGCGACTGCGGCCGTCTCGCGCAATCCGCATCCCGCATGCATCCGCGCAGTTCCCACGTCCCCCGTGCAACATCCGGGCACCGCGCCGCGCCCGGCGCTCAGTTCGCCTGCAGCACGCGCAGCGCGGCGCGCGCCTCGGAAGCGAGCGGATCGTCGCGGTCGTCGGCGTGCCGCGCGATCCGCTCGATCGCCGCGGCGTCGCCGAGCAGCGCCAATCCGAGCAACGCGCGTGCGCGGTACGCGCGGATCGCCAGTTCGACGCGCTGCCGATGCACGATCTCGGCGGCCATCCGGCGCAACGCGGCATCGGCGGCCGCGGTCCGCGCGATCGACCCGACCTGCGCCGAGCGGTTCAGCGCGAACTCGAGCTCGTCCGCCGACGGGCCGTTTTCGACCGCGCGCGCGAACGCCTCCGCGAGCCGTTCTCGCCGCTGCGCCAGCTCGGCTGCGGCGATCGTGACGTCGTCACCGGCCGTCGCATCGAGTCGCATCCAGCGGGTGAATGCCACCTGCGCGTCGTGCGAAGCGCTGCCCGGCGCGGCCGCCTGCTGTGGCACGCCCAGCGAAAAGACAGCCGCCGCGAACAGCGCAGCTCGCGCGTACGCGTGCGTCGCGGGGGCAGGGTGCAGGGCCGCATCGACCGACATGCGCTCGAGCCTATGCGCACCGAGCCGATCGCGCGGCTGCATGTGCATGCGCGGCGCGTCGAAAATTCGGCGCGCCGCGCGTCGCTCAGCGCGCTGCGACCGACTTGGCTTGCGTCGCGTCGGGTGCGGCGTGGCGCTTGCCCAGTTGCACGCGCGGGGTCGCGCCGAGCACGTCGTATGTGAACACGCTGAACGGCGAGCCGACGCCGACGGTGGGCGCCTTTTGCTCGGCGCGCGCGGACGGCGCGGAACGCTCCGCGGCCCGTTGGTCGAGCGAGCCGATCGTCACGGGTGTCGCCGTACGCTCGGCGCGCTCGGTGGCGGGTTCGGCAGTGGTGCCCGCCCGTGCGGACAACGCAGCCGCAGCGAGCAACAGGGCGAGGGGAACGGTCTTCGTACGCATCTTCGGCTCCTATCGGACTGTGCGGCGGGTCGAACCGACATCGCCGCGTCGACGGGGCGTACAGTGCGCGCGTCGCGTCGGAAAGAACAGGCCTCTCGGAACAAAGTTCATGTCGAATCGTTCAACAAACGAGCGAGCGCGGACGACGGAACCGCAGTTCGACCTGCTCTCGGACGTGATGGAGCAGGTGCGGCTCGAGGCGACGGTGTATTTCACGGTCGATCTGCGCGCGCCGTGCGGCGTGGCGATCGCGCGCGCCGGCCGCGCCCCCTTCTACGCGGTGACCGGAGGGCGCTGCGAGATCCAGGTCAGCAAGCGCGGGGCGCCGCGCACGGCCGAGGCCGGCGACTTCATCCTGCTTCCGCACGGTGCGCCGCACGTGATCCGCTCGGCGCGCGACGCGCCGGTGTTGCCGTTCGAGCGCTTCGTCGAGGCGTATCCGATGGACGCGCACGGGCACATCCGCGGGCCGGGCGAAGGGGCGATCGTCGCGCGCGTCACCGGCGGCTTCTTCTCGTACGACGCGCTGAAGACCAACCCGTTGTTCGGCGCGCTGCCGCCGCTGATCCACCTGCGCGGATCCGATCCGGCGGTGGCGCGCTGGCTCGAGCCGACGCTGCGCTTCATCCACGCCGAGATCGACTCGGCCATGCTCGGCGGTCGCACGGTGCTGCGGCGGATGGCCGACGTGCTTTTCATCCAGGCCGTGCGCGCCTATGTCGCGCAGGCAGCGCCGCGCGGCGGCTGGATGCGCGGTCTGGCCGACCCCCGCATCGCGCGCGCGCTCGCGCTGATGCACGAGCGTTTCGCCGAGCCGTGGACGCTCGAGGCGCTCGCCCGCGCCGTCGGCATGTCGCGCACCGCGCTGTCCGTGCGTTTCAGGGAACTCGTCGGCGTCGCTCCGATGAGCTACCTGACGCACTGGCGCATCACGCGGGCGGCGAACCTGTTGCGAACCGGGCGAATGAGCCTCGATCGCGTGGCCGAGGCGGTCGGCTACAACTCGCAGCCGGTGTTCTCGAAGGCGTTTCGCCGCGTGACAGGACACACGCCGGCGCGCTGGCGGCGCGGCGAAGGCATCGCGGCCGGAATTAACATCGCGTCATGAACGCCGGCTTTGCCAATCCGAGAGACACATGGGACGCGCGCTTCGCGCGCGAGGACTACATCTTCGGGCTCGCGCCGAACGTGTTTCTGACGCGGCAGGCGCACCGGCTGTCGGCCGGCATGCGCGCGCTCGCCGTCGCCGACGGCGAAGGGCGCAACAGCGTGTGGCTCGCGCAGCAGGGGCTGGAGGTCGTCGCCTTCGACATCGCGCCGCTCGGCGTGGCCAAGGCGCGCAGGCTCGCGGAGCGCAGCGGCGTGCGGGTCGACTACCGCGTCGCGAGCGTCGAGGAATGGGACTGGACGCCGGCAGCCTTCGATGTCGTCGCGGCGATCTTCGTGCAGTTCGCCGCGCCCGCGGTGCGCGCGCAGATGTTCGAAGGCATGCTTCGTACGCTCAAGCCCGGCGGCTGGCTCTTCCTGCAGGGTTACACGCCGCGCCAGCTCGAGTACCGCACGGGCGGGCCGCCGTGCGCCGAGCACCTGTACACGCCGGAACTGCTGCGCGCGGCGTTCGGCGCGCACGAGATCGTCGAGCTGCGCGAGCACGATGACGTGCTCGCCGAAGGCACGCAGCACGCCGGCATGTCGGCGTTGATCGACTGTGTCGTTCGCAAGCGCGGCTGAACCGACCGCGTCGCGAGCTATGCTTGCGCCATGAACTACCGCCGTCTCGGCCGCTCTGGCCTCAAGCTCTCCGCGCTGTCGTTCGGCACCTGGGTCACCTACGGCAATCAGGTCGACGTGCACGCGGCGCGCGAGCTGATGGCCGCCGCGTGGGATCACGGCGTGAACTTCTTCGACAACGCCGAGGTGTACGCGCGCGGCCGCTCGGAGGCGATCATGGGCGAGGCGCTCGCCTCACTCGGCTGGCCGCGCAGCCGCTACGTCGTCTCGACCAAGTTCTACTGGGGGCTGGCTGAGGGCAAGGGCGAGTTTCCGAACGAACGGAACACGCTGAACCGCAAGTACCTGCTTGGCGCGATCGACGGATCGCTCGCGCGGTTGCGCCTCGACTACGTCGACCTCGTGTTCTGCCACCGGCCGGATCCCGACACGCCGATCGAGGAGACGGTATGGGCGATGCACGACATGATCGCCCGCGGCAAGGCGCTGTACTGGGGCACCAGCGAGTGGCCGGCCGACGCGATTCGCGCCGCGTACGAAATCGCCGAGAGACACCACCTGCACAAGCCGGTGATGGAGCAGCCGCAGTACAACCTGTTCCACCGCAAGCGGGTCGAGCAGGAGTACCAGCGGCTGTACGCCGAGATCGGCCTGGGCTTGACCACGTGGAGCCCGCTCGCCAGCGGTCTGCTGACGGGCAAGTACCGGCACGGCACACCGCCGGGTTCGCGCGGCACGGTCGAGAGCTACGCGTTCCTGCGCGCCGGACTGACCGACCCCGAGAAGAACCGCATCGTCGGCGCGCTCGAGTCGGTCGCGCGCGACCTCGGCTGCACGCTCGCGCAGCTCGCGCTCGCGTGGTGCCTGAAGAACCCGCACGTCAGTACCGTGATCACCGGTGCGACCCGCGTAGCGCAGATCGAAGAGAACATGAAGGCGATCGAGGTCGCGCCGAAGCTCGACGCCGAGGCGATGCGGCGGATCGACGCGATCGTCGGGGCGGCGTACGACTAGGCGCGATCTCAGTCCGCGCCGTCGGGGCTCTGGGAGGGGTCTAACCCTTTCGCTGCGCTTCGCGCGCCTCGTACTGCGAGGGCGTGGCGCCGCCGCGCGCAAGGAACTCGCGCAGGTGCTGCACCGCGTGGCGGTCGAGCGTGTTGCTGTGGTGCGGGCGGTGCAAAATCGCCTCGGCGTTGCCGAGCTTGGCGCGGATGCGCGCGCCGGAAAGCTGTTCCATTTCGACGCCGAGGTGCTTCAACAGCGACTCGACGTCGCGCCACTGGATGTTGCCGCTGATCGGATCGTGGAAGATCGTGCGGATCAGGCTTTCGTGCTTGTGGCTCATGAGTGCGGCCGGTGCGTTCCGTTGCGGGGCAGGATACTCGCGATCGCGCAAATCCGCGCAGGCGGCGCAGGTCGCGGAACGAAATCCGGCCGCGGGCCTCTGAACCGCTGAACGCCGTGCATCGGGAGGGAGGGCATGAACAAGACCACCGAACGTCTGATCTTCGTCGGGCTGGTGTTGATCGTCGCCGTCGGCGGCTATCTGTGGTGGACGCGGCAGGACGCGCCGCCGCCGCCGGCTGCCAAGGTCGAGCCGCCGCCTCCTGCGCCGGCGCCGTCCGAGCCGGCGATCGAGCATCCGATCGCGCAGGCCGAACCGCCCGAGCCCCTGCCCGCCCTCGCCGACAGCGATGCGGCAGTCCGCAAGTCGCTCGTCGACGCGGTCGGAGAAAAGGCGATCGGCGAATTCCTGATCGCGACCGGCATCGTCCGAAGGATCGTCGCCACCGTCGACAACCTGCCGCGGCCGAAGCTGTCGCAGAAGGTCCTGCCGGTCAAACCCCCGTCCGGGAACTTCGTCATCGCAGGCACCGGCGACGACGCGGTGATCGCCGCGGACAACGCAGCGCGCTACGCGCCGTACGTCAAGGCGGCCGAAGCGATCGACACGAAGAAGCTCGTCGACGTCTACGTGCGCTTCTATCCGCTGTTCCAGCAGGCGTATCGCGAACTGGGCTATCCGAAGGGCTACTTCAACGACCGGCTCGTGCAGGTGATCGATCATCTGCTGCTGACGCCGGAGATCAAGGGACCCATCCGCGTGGCGCAGCCCAAGGTGCTGTACGAGTTCGCCGATCCCGAACTCGAGTCGCGCTCGGCCGGCCAGAAGCTGCTGATGCGCATCGGCGTGGACAACGCCCAGCGCGTCAAGGCCAAGCTGCGCGAGATCCGCCGCGCGGTGGCGCGCAGCGAGGTCGCGAAGCCGAACTGAGGTTTAGCCGGCGGCGCACGCCGCGACGGGCCATTCGGTTTTCAGCGCGGGGGCGGCGCGGCGGATAGCGCCGCAGCGGATTCGACGCGCAATCGCGCCGTGCTTGCCCTCGGTCAACACGCGACAGCGATCCCCTCCTAGATTAGGTTGGTTCGCGGCGCATTCGCGCCGCGCAAGCGGGCTCGTCGTGAGGACGCGCCCCTCAAGCGGGACGCTTCCCTCGTCGGCGGGCCTCGATGGGAGAAGACATGAGAACGCCCAGCGTCCTTCGAACGGCCGAACGCATCGCACTCGCCGCCTGCACGGCGCTTGTCGTCTCCGCCTGCGGCGGAGGGGGCGGCGGCGGAACCGAGCCGCCACCCCCTCCGCAGAATCTGCTGCCGCCAACCACCGGACCGGGCGATGTCGCCAACCATTTTCCGACGGCGCTCGGCGATACCTGGTTCTACGACGCGTCGGCGAGCGCGGCCGGCATGGCGGAAGCCGGCTTGTCGACCGTGAAGGTCACCGGCACCAAGGCCGTGCTGGGTCAGACGTCGACGGTTTTCGCGGAAACCGCTTACGGCGCGCTGGCGGGTGCGCCAGCCTATGAGCTGTACTACACGAAGGGCCCCGGTGGTGTCGCTTACTACGGCAACAACGACGCGACCGACACGATCACCGCCGCGATCGGACCGTATGCCGAGCTGCTCTTTCCGGTGCAGGCGGGGCCGATCGTTTCATTCACCAAGACCGGGCTGAACTACGGTGAAGATCTCGATACGGACGGCCGCAACGAGACGTTCGACGTCATCTACGAGTCGAACATCAGCGGCTTCGAGTCGGTCACCGTGCCCGCGGGCACCTTTGCGGGCGCGGCGCGGCATGTCGCAAACGTCACCGTCAACGTGCGGCTGACTTCAAACGGCCAAGTCGTGACCGCCACAGGAACCGACATCACGTGGCTGGCGGCTGGTGCGGGCGTGGTCAAACGCACGAGCTCAGTCACCGCTCCCGGCGCGCCCGCAATCCAGTCAACGATCGAAGCGCGCGGCTACGCGGTGGCCGGCGTGCGGCGCGGCTACAGCGTGCCTGCGCAGGTGCGCGACGGCTTGGGTCCGCTGACGCAGGTGAACAGCGGCGAGCCTGCCCATTGGGCGGATACGCCGGCGATCGCGTCGAGCGGGCCGAGCTTCCTCGTCGTCGGCAAACGCTGGGTACCGGCTGGGGGTCTCTTCGGCGTGACACGGACCGCAGCGATCGTTGCCGCGGACGGCACCGTCGTGCGCGCATTCGACCTCGGACCGCAGGTCGTCTCGAACGATTCGCGCGACATGGCGGGCGTCGCCTTCCAGGCCGGGACGTTCCTCGCGGTGTTCGAGCAGCGCAATCCGCCGGCGGGCGGCGGGATCGGTGCAACCGAGCCGTCGGTTGTCATGCATCGCATCGCCTCCAACGGCGATCTGCTGGATCCGTCGCCCGTCGAACTCGTGCCCCAGGGCATCTTCCTCGGCGCCGGTCCGGGGCTCGATTCGCGCTTTCCCGCGGTGGCGGGAGGCGGGGGGAACTTTCTCGTCGTCAACTACACCGGGCTCTACCCGAACTCGTACCTCGAAGGCCGCTTCGTGTCCGCCGCAGGCGCCGTCGGTCCCGCATTCCGCATTTCGCTGAATCACGGTGCACAGGCGCGGCCGAGCGTCGTTCACGACGGGACAAATTTCCTGGTGGCTTATGTCGATGCGAGCGGGGTGCGCGTCGCGCGCGTCACCGCGTCCGGAACGGTGCTCGATCCGAACGGCGTGCCGGTGCACACGTCGTCCGTGTGGGCCGTGCTCGCCGCGGACGGCGTCGGCCGATTGCTCGCGTGGATCGAGAGCGGCACCGTCTTCGCGAAGCGGCTGAACGCCGACGGCACGCCGCTCGATTCTGCGCCGATCGCGGTAACGAGCGATGCACAGTCGAAGGCCGGACTGGCGGTCGTGAAAACCGGCGGCGAGTACCTGCTCGCGTGGGCGCGTCGACTGACGGCGCCTTCAAATGCGTTCGCGGTGAATATCGCCCGGCTGGGACTCGACGGGCAGGTCAAGAGCGCCGGCAACGCGGGCATGCAGGCGAGCGCGACACCGCTGCCTCCGGCGGGCGGTGCGACCGGCGGTTACATGCTGCCGGCTGTTGCGCGCGGCGACTCTTCGCTGCTCGTCTTCCTCGAGGGCACGGCCGATGCGCTCGATGCGGCAGCCCGCATCGCGAAGCTGCACGCCGTGTCCGTGTATCCGTTCATGCCTTGAATCGCGCAGTGCCACGCTTGAAAAGCGAACCGGGCTTACGAAACGCGGCGGCGCCGACGGCGCGCCAGCGGGATCACTTCCCCTTGGGCGGTGCCGCGCCCGCGTAGTCGGTCGCCAGTCCCGAGGCCAGCAGCAGCCACGGCTCCGGGAACCAGATGCTTTCGTTGGCGACCGACGCGCCTTTTTCCAGCACGCGCCAGTCGACGCCGCGCTGTGCGATGAACTCGTCGCTGGCGCGGTTGGCGCTCGCGACCACGGCGGCGCTGACGCCTTTGCCGCCGGCGCTGTGCAGGCCGAGCTTCGCGTGCGGCGCGATCAGCCGCCGCGCGCCGCCGGCGAACGCGGTCACGCACGCACTGCTGCACTCGCCGGTGACCAGCGTATCGACGCCGCGATCGCGCAGCAGCGCGCCGAGCGCGAGCCCTTCGGCGACCCGCCCGCCGCGGCTTTCGAGCTGAACGACGCGCACGCCCGGATGCGCGTCGAGCGCGGCGCGCACCGCGCGCATGCTGCCGAACTCCAGATCGCCGTTCAGCCGAACGACGCCGGCCGCGGTGTCGATCTGAACCGCGGCCGGCGGCGCGGTACCGGTCAGCGTGGCCCACACGTCGGGCATCACGTGGCGCGCCGACTGGTACCAGAACGCGCCGGCCCAGAAGAACGCGCCGACGCCGACCGCGCCCGTGGCGAGCGCCACCGGCATCGATCCGCCGAGCTCGACATGGCGGAACGCCGCGCGCTGAACGCCCATGCCCCACCACACCGCACCGACGATCAGCAGTGCGATCTCGGCGACGAGCAGCAGCGAAGCGGCCTCGGGATAGTCGGTCATCGGCACGCGCCGCGACGCGAACGCGACGAGCTGTACCGCGCCCCAGACGAGCGCGCCGCTGACGATGACCGCGGCGGCGAGCGGCAGCTCGCCGCGCCAGTGCCTGCGCAGGTACCCCGTGCGGTGCCGGCGGCGCGTGCCGCGCGTCAGCACGGCCCGCCGCGCCTGCTGCCGCTGCGCGTACACGCGCTGCTTGTGCGGCGACGGCGGATGCGGCGGCAGCGGGTTCGGGCCGGAGGGATTCATGCGCGCCTCCGATGCGGCGGCGAAGCCGCGCGCTAGCCGAACGGCCGCACGCCGATCCACCACGCGTGCAGCCAGAACGCGAACACGACGTAGGCTGCGAGTCCGATGGCGACCGCGGCGACGTCGCGCGACGCCGGCCCGGTCACGTAGACCGTGCCCGAGGCGCGATCGCGCCGGCGCGCGGCGACGTAGTCGAACACCGCCCACACGAGGAACGCGCCGAACAGCACCGCGTCGGCGAGCGTGCCGTTGGCGAGCAGGTGCGCGAACGCCCAGATCTTCACGCCCGCGACCATCGGATGCCCGACCGCGCGCTTGATGCGCGTGCCCGGCACATAGGCCGCAGCGAGCAGCACGAACGCTGGGATCGTCAGCAGCGCCGTCACGTGCCGCGTCCAGGGCGGCGGCACCCACAGCACGGTCGGCGCTTCGCGTGCGAGCCCGTAGCCGTAGACGAGCAGCGCGAAGCCCGCGATCGAGACGATCGAGTAGATCGCCTTCCAGCCGTTGACGCCCAGCCGCGCTATCTGCGCGGTGCGAAAGCCGTCGGCGACGATGCGCACGGAATGCGTTCCGAGAAAGAGCACGAGGCCGAGGATCAGCGGGGTCATGGGCGTTCCGCGCAAGGGGACCTGGCGCCAAGTATGCGGGATACCGTGCCTCGCCGTTGGGCGCGGCGCGCACGCGCGGTACATTCCGTCCGCAGATCTGCAACGGAAGCGGCCATGAGTCCGAAAGACCTGCCGGTCGACCCCGACCGGCGCTACTTCGAGGATTACGCGCCCGGCACGGTCGTCGAGTACGGCCCGATCGCCGTCGACGAGGACGAGGTCATCGAGTTCGCGCGTCGCTACGACCCGCAACCGATCCACATCGACCGCGAGCGCGCCGCGCGCGGCCCGTTCGGCGGCGTCATCGCGAGCGGCTGGCACACGGCCGCGCTGATGATGCGGGTGCTCGTCGACCATTTCCTGTCGCGCGTGGCGAGCCTCGCCTCGCCCGGCATCGACGAGCTGCGCTGGCTCGCGCCGGTGCGGCCGGGTGACAGGCTGTCGGTTCGCGTCACCGTGGTCGACGCGCGGCGCTCGACCTCCAAGCCCGACCGCGGCGTCGTCCGCTCGACGATCGAAGTGATCAACGACCGCGCCGAGGTCGTGATGACCGTCAAGGCCATTTCGATGTTCCTGTGCCGTAATCGCGTCCCGACGGCGGACTCCGACGCGAAGGCCGGTTCATGAACACAACCCGCAATCCAAGTGCGCGGCGCCGTGCGCTGGCGGCGTGCGGCGTGCTGGCGTTCGCGCTGATCGGCGGGACGGCCGCGCGCGCGGCCGAATACCCCGACCGGCCGATCAAGTTGATCGTGCCCTTTCCGCCGGGCGGCGGCGCCGACAACCTGGCGCGGCTCGTCATGCCGCGGGTCGAGAAGGCGCTCGGGCAGAAGATCGTCGTCGAGAACAAGCCGGGCGCCGGCGGCAACGTCGGCGCGGAATTCGTCGCGCGCGCCGAGCCCGACGGCTACACGCTGCTGTACGGCACCAACGGCACGCATTCGATCAACGCGAGCCTTTATCGCAACCTGCGCTTCGACCCGATCAAGGACTTCGCGCCCGTGGCGCGCATGACCTCGATCGCGACCCTGCTGATCGTCAATCCAAAGGTGCCGGCGAACACCGTCGCCGAGCTGATCGCCTATGCCAAGGCCAATCCGGGCAAGGTCAATTTCGCGTCGGCCGGCAACGGCACGACCTCGCATCTGGCCGGCGAACTGTTCAAGACGATGGCCGGCATCGACATCGTGCACGTGCCTTATCGCGGCGGCGCGCTCGCGGTCACGGATCTGATCGGCGGGCAGGTGCAGATGATGATCGACGTGATGCCCAACGCGTATCCGCTCGCCAAGGATGGCCGCGTGCGCGGGCTCGCGGTCGCCTCGGCGCAGCGTTTCCCCGGCGCGCCCGAGTACCCGACGATCGCCGAGACCGCGCTGCCCGGCTTCGAGGCGAGCGCGTGGGACGGCATTCTCGCGCCGGCCGGCACGCCCGAGCCCGTGATTCGCAAGCTCAACGCAGCGATCCGCGAAGCGCTCGAAGATCCTGCGATCGTGGCCGCGCTGCTGGCGCGCGGCGCGCAGCCCGTCCCCGGCACGCCCGAGGCATTCGCGCGTCATATCGCCGAAAGCACGGCCAAGTGGGCCAAGGCCGTCCAATCCTCCGGCGCGAAGATCGATTGAACGAATCGACTCCGTTCGCCAACAGCCATGCCGCCGTCTCTTGAAGATGGGGGCAGGGGCATTTCCAACGGCAATCACCCATGAACGAACCAAAACCGCCGCCGATCCCCGACTGGAAGAACGTCCCCGGCTTCAAGGACATCCTCTACGCGAAGGCCGACGAGGGCATCGCCAAGATCACGATCAACCGCCCCGAGGTGCGCAACGCGTTCCGTCCCGAAACGGTGCAGGAAATGCAGGCGGCGTTTGCCGATGCGCGCGACGACGGCAACATCGGTGTCGTCATCCTCACCGGCGCCGGCAAGGAGGCGTTCTGCTCCGGAGGCGACCAGCGCGTTCGCGGCAAGGGCGGCTATGTCGGCGGCGACAAGATCCCGCGACTGAACGTTCTCGACCTGCAGCGGCAGATCCGCACGCTACCCAAGCCCGTCGTCGCGATGGTCGCCGGCTACGCGATCGGCGGCGGCCACGTGCTGCACATGATCTGCGACCTGACGATCGCCGCCGACAACGCGCGCTTCGGCCAGACCGGACCCCGCGTCGGCAGCTTCGACGGCGGCTACGGGGCCGCATACATGGCCCGCATCGTCGGCCAGAAAAAGGCCCGCGAAATCTGGTTCCTGTGCCGCCAGTACGACGCGCAACAGGCGCTCGACATGGGGCTGGTCAACGCCGTCGTGCCGTACGAGCGGCTCGAAGAAGAAACCGTGCAGTGGTGCCGCGAGATGCTGGCCAACAGCCCGATGGCGCTGCGCTGCCTGAAGGCCGCGCTGAACGCCGACTGCGACGGTCAGGCCGGCCTGCAGGAGCTGGCCGGCAACGCCACGCTGCTGTTCTACCTCTCCGAGGAAGGGCAGGAAGGCCGCAACGCTTACGTCGAAAAGCGCAAGCCCAACTTCCGCAAGTTCCCCCGTTTCCCGTAAGCGCGGTCCACCCGCGCCCTTGTAAGCGGGCAGGGGAATTACGGGAGGCGGGCGGATTCCAGTCGCCGGCCGAAGAGCACTTCACGACGTGACCGACCCCTTCTCCATCTTCGCCGCCGCCCGCGACGCGCCCACGGCAATCGCGCTGCACGTCGAAGGCCGCCGATACACCTTCGCCGCGCTGGCGGAGTTGACTCACGCGCGCATCGAAGCGCTGCCGCGCGAGGCGCGCGCGCCTTACGCGCTCGTCGGCTCCAACACGCTCGAGACCGTCGTCACGCTCTACGCGCTGCTCGAGCGGCGCGTGCCGGCGCTGCTGCTGCATCCGAAGCTGACCGAAGCGGAACGCAACGCGGAGATCGACGCGACCACACGCGCGGCGCATGCGCTGCCGCCCGACGCCGCGGTGGTGATGTACACGTCGGGAACGACCGGGACCCCGCGCGGCGCGGTGCTCACGCGCGCGGCGCTCGCGGCGTCCGCGCAGGCGAGCGCCGCCAACCTCGGCTGGCGCGACGACGATTGCTGGCTGCTCGCGATGCCGCTGGCGCGAATCGGCGGCCTGTCGATCGTCACCCGCTGCCTGGCCGCGCGCCGCGCGGTCGCGCTGGCGCCCCACTTCGACGCGGTGCTGCTGCCGCGCTGGATCGATGCGTCGCGCAGCACGCTCGTCTCGGTCGTGCCGACGATGCTCGCGCTGCTGTTCGACGCGCATCCCGACTGGACTCCGCCGCCGTTTCTGCGCGCAGTCCTGCTCGGCGGCGCGGCGGCATCGGAGAAACTGCTGCAGCGGGCGACCGCGCGGCGCATTCCGATCGTGATCACCTACGGCTGCACGGAGACCTGCTCGCAGGTGGTCGCCACACCGTACGAAGGCCGCTTCGACACGGCGCGCTACGGCGCGGGCCGCGCGCTGCCGGGTGCGCAGTTGCGGATCGTCGACGGCCGGATCCAGTTGCGCGGGCCGATGCGGATGGCGGGCTATCTCGGCGAGCCCCCGCTCGCGGCCGACGCGTGGTTCGACACCGGCGACCTCGGCGCGATCGACGCGCAAGGCTGCCTGCACGTGCTCGGCCGATCGACCGAGCTGATCGTCACCGGCGGCGAGAACGTCTACCCCGCCGAGGTCGAACGCGTTCTCGAAACCTGTCCCGGCGTCGACGCGGCTGGCGTGTTCGGTGTCGCCGACGAAACCTGGGGGCAGATCGTGGCGGCGGCGCTGGTCGCGCCTTCGCCTCCGAGCGACGCGACGCTGAGCGAGTTCCTCGCCAACCGGCTCGCCGCGCACAAGCGCCCGCGAATGATCTGCTTCGTGCCGCGGCTTCCGGTCACGCCCGCGGGCAAGCTCGACCGCGCCGCGCTGTCGGCGTTCGCAACTTCGCTGCGGCCGCTGCGCGCGCACGGCTGACGCGCAAGGCCGCACGCTCGTCGCGTGCGGCCGCCTGCGATCGATCAGCGTCCAGCGCGCGCGTCGGCTTGCGCCGAGCCGCCTGCGCTCGCCGAAGCCGGTCCAGCCGAAGCATCGCCCTGCGCGCCTGCGGTGGCCTCGACGCTGCGCGCGCCACGCAACGGCCTGGCGTTGCCGGACGCCTGAGCCGCGCCCTGTGCGCCGGTCGATGCCGACAGCGGATCGGCCGACGGCAACGCAGGCCGGCGCGGCGAGGGCAGCGCGCGCTCCGGGGCATCCGGCCCGCGCGCGACCTCGCCCGCCGCGTGCCCGGTCGCGTCGCCCGCCGCTGCGGCGGTCGCTGCACTTTGCGAGCGGCCGGCGGCGAGCGCGCCTTCGGCGCTGCCCTGCGCGGCACCCGACGCCGACACGGCCGCGCCTTGCGCGCGATCACGTACGTCGTCGACCTTCGAGGTCGCCGCTTCGCGCGTCGAGTTCACGCCTTCGCGCGTGCGTTGCAGCGCTTCGCGGCTCATGTGCTCGGGGCGAACGACCCGGCTGCGCAGTTGCCCTTCGGCGCCCAGCGCGCCGGTGGCACCGACGCCGAAGTCACGGTGGCCGCCCGACAGCGTCCCCCCGAGCGCGCCCGCCGCACCGCCCGACAGATTGCCGAGCGGACCGGCCGTAGCGGGCACGGCAAAGGCCGTCGAAACGATCAGTGCTGCCATCGTCAGTCGCGTGTTCATGATTTCCACTCCTCGTGATCGCGGGGTCGCGGCCGATCCGCGGCCCTCAGAAAGCACAACGAACGAGGCGCCGGTTTTTTTCCATCGACGTGCATGCCCGCCAGCCGTCTATCGGTCCGCGGCGAGAGATGCGGGCCGGGGCGGTTGCGCAGGCAGGTTCGCGCGTCAGCGCGCGCGCGAGCTTCGCAGCACGATCGGATCGACGCGCAGCGCCCGCCCGACGAGGCCATACCCGTAGATCGGATCGCGGCCCGGCGGGCCGAGGTCGATCGCGTCGCGCTTGACCACGTCGACCGCATCCGCGGCGCTGCTTGCAGCGATCGCGAGCAACCCGGCCACGAGCGGCGCCGCATAAGAGGTGCCGCGCGCGGGCGCCAGATCATCGCTTCCGCTCACCGCGACCAGCATGTCCGCGCCCGGCGCGGCGAATGCGACGTGCGGGCCGCGCCCCGCTTCGGGCAGCACGCGGTCGCGCGCGTCGACCCCCGTGACCGCGATCACTTCAGGGTACGCGGCCGGATACAGCGGCGCTGCGGCTGGTCCGTCGTTGCCGACCGCAGCGACGATCAGATGGCCGCGCGCGGCGATCGACTTGATCACGCGCTCGAGCGCGGCGTTCGGCGGGCCGACGAGGCTCACGTTGATCACCGGCACACGCTCGCGCGCGAGCCACGCGAACGCGGCGAGCAGTTGCGCGGCCGCGCCGCCGGTCGGCTCGCCGCAGTAGACATCGGCCGCGTACAAGATGGCGTCGGGCGCGGCGCCCGCGAAACCGCGTGCGCGGCCCACCAGCAGCGAAGCGACCGCGGTGCCGTGCGGGCTCGGCACGCGCTGGCCGCCGCAGCCGAAGCTACGCACGTCGGCGTGGCGCAGCGCCGGGTGGCGCACATCGACGCCGCCGTCGATCAAGCCGAGCTTGGGTCGGTCCGCATGCGCCGGTGCATCCGACCGCGCGGCGGCCGCCGCGGCCGAGCCGGGGGGCGCGCCGCCCCCCAGATACAGATGGTTGAAGTCGTACGTGCCCCGCGGATCCATCGCGCGCAGCCGCTGCAGCGCCTGCGCCGCCGTCATGCCCGCCGGCGCGCGCAGCACGACTGCGCGTTCGTCCAAGCCTTCGAGCGCTTCCTCGCGCGCCACCGCAAAGCCCTCCGCGCGCGCGGCGTCGAGCGCCGCCGCCGACGGCGAAATCGCGACGACTTCGCCGCGCACCGCGAGCGCGCCGCTCGGGTCGGCTTCGAGCGCAGTGCCGTGCCGCTGCAGCAGATCGCGGATCGTTTGCGCGCGTCGTTCGGCGAGGTCACGCGGCGCGAGCGATTCGCGCACGCGTTGCGCGCTTTCATTCAGGTCGCGCACCGCAGGCAGGCTGGGCGCCGGCACGGGGATCTGCGGAAGACGCAGTTGTGCGCTGCCCGGCGGAGCCAACGCGAGCGCCGCTGCCACCGCCAAAGAACGCAGGAACATGGTGGATCGTTTCATCGCTTCGAGCCGGAGCGCCGAAGAACGGGCCGGCGCGCCATCGTATCGTCGCCGATTCGCGCCGGAACGGCCGTCCTTTCCAATGGACACAACGTCCGGGCCGCGGAAGAAAATCCCCCGCTCCGACGTTGTCGCTACAGGACATGACGCCCGCGGAACAGCAATTTCGCGCCGAGCTCGTGAACCTCCTGCCCAGGCTGCGGCGCTTCGCGCGGGCGCTCGCGCGCCATCGCGAGGACGCCGACGACCTGGTACAGGCGGCGCTCGAGCGCGCATTGACGCGCCGCGAACAGTGGGCACCCGGAACGCGACTGGACAGTTGGATGTTCAAGATCATCAACAATGCATGGATCGACGAAGTGCGCTCGCGCGCGCGGCGCGAAGCGCTGCTCGCCCCCGAAGAGCAGGGCGAGAGCGTCGGCGCGCCGCAGGCCGACTCGCCGGTCGACGCGATCGCCGTGCGGCGCGCGATCGCGCAGCTCAACGACGACCAGCGCGCCGCCGTCGGCCTCGTGCTCGTCGAGGGGTTGCCGTACAAGGAAGCGGCCGAAGTGCTCGGCGTTCCGATCGGCACGCTGACGAGCCGGCTGGCGCGCGCGCGCGAGCACTTGCAGGCGGTGCTTGGCGGTGCCGTGGAAGGTTCGGAGGCCGCGCGATGAACTGGTCCGACGAAACGCTGATGGCCTACGTCGATGGCGAGGTCGATGCCGACGCCGCAGCGGCGATCGGGCAGGCTGCGTCGACCGACGCGGCGCTCGCCGCGCGCATCGAGCGCATGCGCCGACTGCGCGCCGCCGTGCACGCCGCGTACGCGCCGGTGATCGAAGAGCCGGTGCCCGATCGGCTGCTCGCCGCGCTGCAGGCCGCGCCCGCTGCGCCGCAGACGCGATCCGGGGTGATCGATCTGGCCACCCGGCGCGCGGCGAGGACGGCGGCGCCGCGCCCGCGCTGGAGCTGGTTCGAGTGGGGCGCGATGGCGGCGAGCGTGCTGCTCGGCGTCGCGATCGGTGCGGTCGCGCTGCGCGGACCGGGCGAGCCGATCGTCGCAGAGCGCGGCGGGCTCGTCGCGCGCGCCGCACTCGCGCAGGCTCTGTCGGAACAACTTGCGCAGAACCCGCCGGCGAATGCACCGGTGCGCGTCGGGTTGAGCTTCGTGTCGAAGACGGGCGAGTACTGCCGCACATTCACGCTTGCGCAGGCCGCGCCGGTTACGGGGCTCGCGTGCCGCAGCGGCGACGACTGGCGCGTCACCGTCGTTGTTCAAGACGGAACCATCGCAGCGCCGGATCGGTACCGCATGGCCGCGACACCGCTGCCGCCGGCGGTGCTCGATGCCGTCGACGCGATGATCGCGGGCGATCCGCTCGACGCCGAAGCGGAGCGTGCGGCGCGCGAGCGGGGGTGGCGGCGCTGACAAAGGGCCGGATCGACGTGTCAGCGTCACGGCCTCCGCGGCGCGCTCAGCGGCCGAACAACTCGGGTCGGTGCTGCGGCCCTTCGCTGGGACGCTCGTCGCTGCGAGCCAGCGCGCCGACCCGCACGCCGAGCAGCCGGATGCGCTTGGACAGATCGACGCGCTTCAGGCATTCGCCGGCAGCGCGGCGGATGACCCTCGGGTCGTCGGTCGGCTCGGCGATCGTCGTCGCGCGCGTGACCGTGCGGAAGTCCTCGAAGCGCAGCTTGATCGCGACGTTGCGTCCCGCGTAGCGCTTGCGGCGCAGGTCGTCGGCGACTTCGACGCACAGCTCGGTGAAGATGCGCGATAGCAGCGCGCGGTCGCGCACCGGGTGCAGGTCGCGCTCGAACGTCGTCTCGCGGCTCATCGACACCGGTTCGCTGTGCGTGACGATCGGCCGGTCGTCGCGCCCGTGCGCGGCGTCGGCGAGCCACGTGCCGTAGCTCGCGCCGAACTGTTCGATCAGCCAGTCGGGGTCGGCGGCGGCCAGCTCGCCGATCGTGGCGATGCCGAGCCGAGCGAGCTTGGCGGCCGACTTCGGCCCCACGCCGTGCAGTTTGCGAACCGGCAGCGGCCAGATGCGCGTCGGCACATCGTTCATCGTGACGACGGTGAGCCCGTCGGGTTTGTCCAGCTCCGAGGCGATCTTCGCGAGCAGCTTGTTGGGCGCGAGCCCGATCGAGCACGTGAGCCCGGTGGCGTCGCGCACCGCCCGCTTGAGTTCGCGGGCGACCTCGCGCGCGCACCACCAGGCGTCGGCTTCGATGTCGGCGCCGGGTTCCTCGTCGGCGAGCCGCGCAGTCACCACCGGCGTCAGATCGATGTAGATCTCGTCGATGCCGCGGTCTTCGACGACCGGCGCGATCGCTCGCACCGCCTGCTTGAACAGCCGCGAGTACTTGCGGTACTCGTCGAAATCCACCGGAAGCAAAATCGCATCCGGCGCCAGCTTTGCGGCCTTCATCAATCCCATCGCCGAGTTGACGCCGAGCGCGCGCGCCTCGTACGTCGCGGTCGTCGCCACGCCGCGGCCCGCGTAGTCGCGCAGCCGCGCAAAGCGGCGGCGCCGCTCGCCGGTCTCGGGATCGGTTTCCCAAACCGGCTGATGGCGCGAGCCTCCACCGATCACCACGGGCAGCCCGCGCAGTTCGGGATAGCGCAGCAGCTCGACCGACGCGTAGAACGCGTCCATGTCCAGATGCGCGATCACGCGGGGAACGTCGGCCATGCGGGGCAGGTGCGGGGCGGCGGCCAGTCTACGGCGCACACGCGGGTTCGACGGTGGGTCGTTCGGACGCTGCCAACGGAAGGCCGCACGGACGGCCAGTGCCGCTGCAAGGGCCAGGATTCTTCGGCGGCCGGCGCGAAGTCTTGAGGGCGTCGCGCATCCCCCGTATGCGTCGAAAAGCGCGAATCCGGCGGCGCGTCTGCACCAACCGTAGGCGCCGAGGCGGGTTCACGCTGCGCACTCGAAACGCGCCGGACCGCTTCGCCCGTGCGCGGTCGGCCGGGAGCGTCCTCCACGCCCCGCCGCGATGAACCGGAGCTGCAGCCGATGAACTTCTCGCTGATCTATTCGAAGACCGCCAAGGGCGCGGCTGAAATCGCGGCCCGCAGCGGCGCGCTGACGCCGGCGATGCGCCGCGTGCTGATCATGGTCGACGGCCGTCGCACGGCGGCCGAGCTGGAGCTCGTCGCGCGCGACGGCGAGTTCGAAAGCATCATCGCCGCGCTGCTCGAGAAGGGCATGATCGAGCAGACGGGCACCGTCGAAGCCGACATCCCCGACTGGGTCGACGACGACGAGGAGGCCACCGTCGTCATGGAATCGCCGCGCGGCCCCGACGCGATTCCCGCGCTGCGCGGTGCCGCGCAGGCGGTGGCCGCGCCCGCGCCGGCACCCGCACCGGCGCCGGTCGAACCGAGAGCGCCGACCCTCGAGGAGCGCAAGCGCATGGCGGTACGCGCGCTGTACGACCGCCTGGGACCCTACGGCGAAGAGCCCGCCGCGCGCATCCAGGAGTGCAAGACGCTCGAAGAGCTGGGCGAGAAGCTCAAGCACGCGTGCCGCCGCATCGCGCTGTTCCGCGGCGAACAGGCCGCGCGCGAGTACATGGCGTCGATCGGGCAGGTCTGACGGCGGCGCATCTCGGCCCGCGCCGCGAAAGCCCCCGCACGCTTCGGGTGCGCCCCCTTGCAGAAGCGGGCGAGGTCTTCCCACGCCGCGGGGCTCCCGCATGAAACCCGTGACCTCTCGTAAAGGGTAGCAAGGGGGATTTCTCCGCCGCCGCCCTTCCGCGACAATGCCCGCCTTCGGCGATCCGCTTCGCAAGGAACGACGATGCTTCGACGCCTGTTCGCGCTCGTGCTGCTCGGTTTTAGCGTGGCCTTTGCGCAGACCCCGCACACGCACGAGCACCGGTTCTCCGGCGCCGAACGCTGGGCGCGCGTGTTCGACGACCCCGCGCGCGACCGCTGGCAGAAGCCCGACGAAGTCATCGCAGCGCTCGCGCTCGCGCCGGACGCCACCGTCGCCGACATCGGCGCGGGCACCGGCTACTTCGCCGCGCGGCTCGCGCGTGCGGTGCCCAAGGGCCGCGTGTATGCGGTCGACATCGAGCCCGACATGGTCCGCTACCTCGGCGAGCGCGCCAAGCGCGAAGGCCTGCCCAACCTGCGGCCCGTGCTCGGCAAGCCCGACGATCCGCAACTGCCCGAGCCGGTCGATCGCGTGCTGATCGTCGACACGTATCACCACATCGGCGACCGCGTTGCGTACTTCGAGCGTCTGCGCGCGCGGCTGAAGCCGGGTGCCGAGATCGCGATCGTCGATTTCACGCTCGACTCGCCGGTCGGTCCCCCGCGCAGTGCGCGCGTGGCCGCCGACGTCGTTCGCGCCGAGATGCAGCGCGCCGGTTACGCGCTCGCCGCGCAGCACGACTTCCTGCCGCACCAGTACTTCCTCGTTTTCCGCCCGCGCTAGCGACAGCGGACAGCGGGCCGGTCAGGCTTTCTGTTACCCCCCTTTGCCAAACGGGAAGGAGGACGAACGCACGCGCGCGATCCTTCGGCGCGAACGATGCGGCAGATTCCGTAGTCCGCCACGCGCGCGCTGTCTATCGTCGCGTTGCATCGCCGCCGCTTTGCGTGGGCGATGCGACCAACGGAGACCGCAAGCACCATGCCGCGCGACGGGCTGCCGCAAGCGATGCAAGACACCGGCGATCTCGCCGGCTGCCTGCCGCGCGGCTATCGGCTCAACGAGTTCGTCATCGACCGCGTGATCGCGGGAGGCGGCTTCGGTGTCGTCTACTCCGCGCTCGACCTGCGGCTGAAGCGCCGCGTCGCGATCAAGGAGTACATGCCTTCGCTGCTCGCGCGCCGCGCGGGCGACTTCTCGGTGCAGCCGCGCTCTTCGGTGCGGCACCAGGACGCGTTCGCCGTCGGGCTGCGGAGCTTCATCAACGAGGCGCGGCTGCTCGCGCAGTTCGACCATCCGTCGCTCGTGCGCGTGCATCAGTTCTGGGAGGACAAGGGCACCGGTTTCATCGTGATGCCGCTGTACGAGGGGCCGACGCTCAAGCAGTGGCTCGCCGCCAACCCGCCGCCCGACGAGGCGTGGCTGCGCGCTTTCCTCGACCGCATGCTCGACGCGCTCGCGCTGCTGCACGCGGCCGACTGCCTGCACCGCGACGTCGCACCCGACAACATCCTCGTGCTCAAGGACGGCGCGCCGCTGCTGCTCGACTTCGGCGCCGCGCGGCGCGTGCTCGACGAGCTGACGCAGTCGCTGACGGTGATCGTCAAACCCGGCTACGCGCCGATCGAGCAGTACGCCGACGTCGCGGGTCTGAAGCAGGGGCCGTGGACCGACCTCTACGCGCTGTGCGCCACCGCGCACGCGATCATCCAGCGGCAGCCCCCGCCGCCCGCGGTCGCGCGCACCGTGCACGACGAGATGACGCCGCTGTCGGAAGCCGCGTTCGGCCGCTATTCGCACGCGCTGCTCGCGGCGCTCGACGCGGGGCTCGCAGTGCGGCCCGAGCACCGCCCGCCTTCGGTCGAAGTGCTGCGCGCGCTGATCGCTGCCGGCGATCAGGACGACGCGGAGCGCACCGTGCTGCTGACGCCGGCCACTTCGACAACGACGCCGGACGTCGCGACGGACGCGGCGAGCACGAACCCCGCGCCGGTCGAGCCGAACACGGCCGCTGCGGTCGCGAGCAGTCAGGTCGAAGCGAACCCCGCCCCGCCAATGCGGCCGGCCGGCGCGCCGGCGCAGCCGCCGGCACCCTCGTTGCCCGCCGCGTTCAACCGGCGCAGCCGCGTCTTCGAGCTGCTATTCGAACGGCCGCTCAGTGCGCGCGAAGCGATGTTCGCGATCGCGGCCGCGTTGATCGGCGTCGGTGCGATCGCACTGCGCGCGCTCGACTTGCCTGCAACCCCGGGCGAGCCAAACATCGCGATCGAAGCGCAGATCAAGCCGATCGTGCTCGCGCCGATCGTCGAGCCGCCATCCGCGCCGGCGCCCGAGCCGACCGCCGCGTCGCCCGCGCACACGGCGCCTTCAGCCGCCGCATCGCTCGCCGACGCCGATCCACCGCCGCTTGTGAGCGCGACGGAGCCGCCCGCGCCGCGCGTCGTCCCCGTGCGCGCGTCGGCGGCCAAACCCGCGGCAGCCGCGCCTGCCGCCGCGTCCAAGCGTCCGCGCACGAGCGCGCCCTCCGCGCCCGCGCGCGAACCCGGCGGCGCGCCACGCGATGCTCCGACCGCCGCGCGCGTCGATGCGCCTGCGCCCGCTTCGCCGCGCGCACCGACGCCGGCAGCGGAACCGCCTGCGCTCGATCGCAGTATCGCGACGGTCGAAGTCCCAGCGGCGCCGCCGCCCGCGCCGAGCGCTGAACCGCCGCCGCGCGCCGCGCTCGTGCCGATCGCGCAGCCGCGTCCGAACTTCGCAGCCGAAGCCGCGCGCGACGGCATCACCGAAGGCCGCGTGCTCGCGCGGCTGGCGATTGGCGCCGACGGCCGCGTCACCGGCGTGCGCATCCTCGAATCCGCGCCGCGCCGCGTCTTCGACCGCGAAGTGCGCCACGCCGCGCTGCGCTGGCGCTACCAGCCGCCCGGCGAGCCGCGCGAAGTCGACGTCGAGTTCGTGTTCCGCGCGGAAGGGTGAGCCCGCGCGTATCGCCTCGTCACGGCCTCAGGCCGGCGAAGTAGTGCGCGAGGTCGGCAAGCACCGCGTCGGTCAGCCCGTACAGCGCCGCCGCCATGATCGTGTCCCGGCCCGGGCCGGGTGCGTCGCGCAACTGCTTCATCGCCTGCAGCAAGTACCCCTCGTCCTGTCCGGCGAGCCGCGGCACCTGCTTCTGCCCCGTGTAATCGGGTAGATGGCAGGTACCGCACAGCATGCGGTGCGCGGTCGCCTCGCCGCGGCGCGCCTTGTCGGTGTCGGTCTGCACCGGCTTCGGCGCCGGCGGCTGCGCGGCGAAGTGCGTGGCCAGCGCGACGATCGTCTCGTCGGTCACACCGGACATCGACTCGCGCATCGCCGCGACTTCGCGCAGCCCTTCGCGGATCAGCACGAGCTGATTCTCGATGAACAGTTTCGGCTGCCCCGCGAGCGACGGCACGCTCGCGGTCTGCGAGTTGCCGCCGGGCCCGTGGCAGGCCGTGCAGGCCGCGACCAAGTCGGACCGCGGCTGCGCGGCGGCGTGGCTGGCCGCTACCAGCCACGCCGTCGCGAGCGCGACAGCGCCCGCGACGCGCTCAGCGCGCATACGTGATGCGATAGATCGCGCCGAGCTGCTCGTCGGACACGAGCAGCGAGCCGTCGGGCAACTGCAGGAAGTAGGTCGGCCGGCCGCTGAAGGTGTCGCTCGCCGGATCGAGGAACCCCGTCATGAACGGTTCGATCTTCGCGTTCTTGCCGTCGGCATCCACGCGCACAGTCACCACGTCGAAGCCGAATTTCTTCGTGCGGTTCCACGAGCCCTTGCGCGCGACGAACATCACGTTGCGGTACTCGGCCGGGAACATGTTGCCCGTGTAGAAGTGCACGCCCATCGCGGCGGCGTGCGGACCCATCGTCGCGACCGGCAGCGTCACGCCGTCGCACGGATTGGGTTTCTTGATGTCCTTGTCGGGCACGCCGTTCGCATGGCAGTACGGGAAGCCGTAGAAGTCGCCGTGCTTGGTCAGGCGATTCAGTTCGTCTTCAGGCGTGTCGTCGCCCATCCAGTCGCGGCCGTGGTCGGTGAACCACATCTCCTTCGTCACCGGGTGCCACGCGAAGCCCTGCGTGTTGCGCACGCCGCGGGCGATCACTTCCATGCCCGAGCCGTCGGCGTTGTAGCGGCGGATTTGCGCGTACTCGGCAGGCGGCTCGCAGATGTTGCACGGCGCGCCGAACGGCACGTACAGCTTGCCGTCGGGGCCGAACGCGATGTACTTCCAGTTGTGATGTTGCTCTTTCGGCAGCTTGAACGCGGCGGTCATGTCGACGGGCGCCACGTTCGGGTTCTTTTCGATGCCGTCGAACCGCAGCGCCTTGTCGATCGCGATCACGTACAGCGCGCCGTCCTTCATCGCGACGCCGGCCGGCTGGTTCAGCTTGTCGACGACCACGCGGCTCGTGCGTTGCGCTCCCGTATCGGTGACTTCGTACACGCGGCCGATCGCGCGCGTGCCGATGTAGATCTTGCCGCTGTCACCGCGCACCATCGCGCGCGCGCCCGGAATGCCCGTGGCCCAGACCTCCGCCTTGAAACCCGGCGGCAGCTTGTAGTTGGCAATCGGAATCTCGCTCGCCGGCGTCGCGGTCATGCGGCCCGCGTGCGGCGCGAGTTTGGAATTCGCCTGGTCGGGGCTGCGCCCCTGTTGCCATGCAGGCGGCGGCGCGGCGGCGGGCGCCGCGGTCTGCGGCCCGGTCGATTGACATGCGGCCAGCGAAAGCAAAGAAACCGCGAGCGCGGTTCGTGCAAGCATCATCGTCTCCCTTGGTTATCGGTGTGTGCGCAGCGAGCGCGGCGCGCCGCGGATTATGCACACGGCGATGGCGATGTCGTCAGGCGCGCGGCGTAGCGCGCGAGGCGGACGAGCACGGGCGTTCGCGCGGGCGCCTTGCGCAAGCAACTCGCGCGCTGGCAGCATACGGATCGCCGAGCCCGAAGCATGGTCGCCGTCATCGAGCAGCATCTCCGGCAAGTTCAAGCGCTCCGCCGGCGCAACGGCGCGCGTTCGCTCGGCGCAATTGGCCGCATGCGCCACGCCACCATCGGCGCAAGCGGCTAGCTGCGCGGCGAGACGAACATGCCGACGGCAGAACAGCGCGCGCGCCAGACGATAGACGCCCTGCTCGCCGCCGCCGGCTGGGCGGTGCAGGATTTCAAGGCGGCCGATCTCGCCGCCGCGCGCGGCGTGGCGCTGCGCGAGTTCGAGCTGAACCCCGGCCACGGCACGGCCGATTACCTGCTTTACGTCGACGGCAAAGCCGCCGGCGTGATCGAGGCGAAGAAGCAAGGCGCCACGCTCACCGGCGTCGAGATCCAGTCCGCCAAGTACGCCCAGGGCTTGCCCGCCAGCCTGCCCGCTTGGCGCCGGCCGCTGCCCTTCGTGTACGAAAGCACCGGCCTCGAAACCCACTTCACGAACGGCCTCGATCCCGAGCCGCGCGCCCGCAACGTCTTCGCTTTCCACCGACCGGAAACGCTTGCCGAATGGCTGGCCGACTTGCCGCAGGCGACCGTGCTTGCCACCGGGCAGCCGCAATCCGGCGCGGCCAACCAAGCGACGTTCGCACCGGCCACCTTTCTCGCGCGCGTGCGCGCCATGCCCCCGCTCGTCACCGCGTGGGGCGACGTCAAGCTCTGGCCCGCGCAGATCGCCGCCATCCGCAACCTGGAAGCGAGCCTCGCGCAGAACAAGCCGCGCGCGCTGATCCAGATGGCGACGGGTTCCGGCAAGACCTTCACCGCCATCAGCTTCATCTACCGGCTGATCAAGTTTGCCGGCGCGCGGCGCGTGCTGTTCCTGGTGGACCGGGGCAACCTGGGCCGGCAGACGAAGAAAGAGTTCGACCAGTACATCTCCCCCGTCAACAACTACAAGTTCGGCGAGGAGTACATCGTCCAGCACCTGACCAGCAACCAGCTCGACAAGACCGCGCGCGTGGTCATCAGCACCATCCAGCGCATGTACTCGATGCTCAAGGGCCGCGAGCTGCCGGAAGAAGCCGACGAAGAATCCACCGAGCGCGCCGAAGCCCTGTTCAAGGTCCCGGAGCCCATCGACTACAACCCCGCGTTCCCGATCGAGACCTTCGACATCATCGTCACCGACGAGGCGCACCGCAGCATCTACAACCTATGGCGCCAGGTGCTGGAGTACTTCGATGCCTACCTGATTGGGCTGACCGCCACGCCCAACAAGCAGACCTTCGGCTTCTTCAACCAAAATCTGGTGATGGAGTACGGCCACCCGCAGGCGGTGGCCGACGGCGTCAACGTCAACTACGACGTCTACCGCATCAAGACCGAAGTCACCGAGGCCGGAAGCCGGGTGGAAGCCGGCTACTGGCTGCAGGTGCTGGACAAGCCCACCCGCGCCCGGCGCGACTGGCAGTTGGACGACGACTTCGAATACGCGCCCGAAGAACTCGACCGCAGCGTGCAGACGCCCGACCAGATCCGCACCATCGTGCGTACCCTGCGCGACAAGTGGAAGGCGGATCTTTTCCCCCAGCGTGAAGAGCTGCCCAAGACGCTGGTCTTCGCCAAGGACGACAACCACGCCGAGGCCATCGTCACCATCCTGCGCGAGGAATGGGGCCGCGGCAACGAGTTCGCGCAGAAGATCACCTACCGCACCACGGGTGCGAAGCCCGAGGAGCTGATCAAGGCCTTCCGCACCAGCTACTACCCGCGTGTTGCGGTCACGGTGGACATGATCGCCACCGGCACCGACATCAAACCGGTGGAGATCGTCGTCTTCATGCGCAGCGTCAAGAGCCGCAGTTTCTTCGAGCAGATGAAGGGAAGAGGCGTGCGCGTCATCAAGGACGACGACCTGCGCGGCGTGAACCCCGGCGAGCACGTGCACAAAGACCGCTTCGTGATCGTCGACTGCGTGGGCGTGTGCGAGCGCGACAAGACCGACAGCCGGCCGATGGACCAGAAGAAGAGCGTGCCACTGGACGCGCTGCTGCAGGCCGTGAGCCTGGGCAACGTGGAGCCCGAGGTGCTCTCCAGCGTGGCCGTGCGCCTGGCGCGGCTGGACGCCCAGCTCACCGATGCCGAGCGCGCCAAGGTCGCGGCGCAAGCCGGCGGCCTGGGCCTGAAGGAGCTCTCGCGGGGCATCGTGCAGGCGCTGGACCCGCGCGAGGACCGCAGCCCTCAGGAAGCCGAGGCCGCGCTGCGCGACGCGGTGAAGCCGCTGTCCAGCCCCGCGCTGCGCACGTTGATCCTGACGCTGAAAGCCAGCAAGGAACTGGTGATCGACACCGTCACGCAGGACCGCGTGCTCGAGGCCGGCTTCTCCGAGGCCGCGCGCGAGCGCGCGCAAGGCATCGTGCAGAGCTTCGAGGCCTTCATCGCCCAGCACCGCGACGAGATCACCGCGCTGCAGATCCTTTACAACCGCCCGACCAAGGCGCCGCTGAAGTTCGATGACCTGAAGGCCCTGGCCGACCGGCTGCAGGCCCCGCCGCATCTGTGGACCGAAAGCCAGCTCTGGCAGGCCTACGCCGCGCTGGACGCCAGCAAGGTCAAGGGCGCGAGCCGTCGCCGCATTCTGACCGACCTGGTCTCACTGGTGCGCTACGCGATGCACCAGGAGAACGAGCTGGTGCCTTACCCCGAGCGCGTCATGACCAACTTCCGCGCCTGGATGGCGCAGCAGGACCAGCTTCGTCGCCCCGGCGAAGGCCGGGGCCCAAGTTCGCAGCCCTTCACCGACGAGCAGCGCTGGTGGCTGGAGAAGATGGCCGAGCACATCGCCAGCAACCTCGGCATCGAGACCGAGGACTTCGGCTATGCGCCGTTCGACCAGCGCGGCGGGCTGGGGCGGGTGCATCAGCTCTTCGGGGCCGAGTTGCCGAAGGTGATCGATGAACTGAATCGGGAGCTGGTGGCGTGAGCAGCGCGACGATGGCTCGCCTTCGTGACCTCGGGCAGTGGAGTGGCGGCAACACGCCTTCTAAGGCGAACCCTACCTACTGGACCGACGGCAGCATCCCGTGGGTCTCGCCGAAGGACATGAAGGTGGACGAGATCACGTCGTCAGAGGATCGAGTCTCCGAGGCGGCGCTGGCGGAGGGCCGTGTATCGCTGCTGCCCGAGGGATCGGTGCTGGTCGTCACCCGAAGCGGCATCCTGTCGCACACGCTGCCCGTCGCCGTGACGAAGACGCCAGTCACGATCAACCAGGACCTAAAGGCGCTGATTCCAAAGCAGGGTGTCTTGCCGAAGTACGTCGCGCTCGCGCTCCGCGGAGCCAGCCGCCGCATTCTCAAGGAGTGCTCGAAGCACGGCACAACCGTTGCGTCGATCGAGACGAACGCATTGCTCGACTTCGAGATTCCGCTCGTTGATCTCGACGAGCAACGCCGCATCGTCGACGAAATCGAAAAGCAGTTCTCCCGCCTCGACGAAGCCGTCGCCAACCTCAAGCGCGTCAAGGCCAACCTCAAGCGCTACAAGGCCGCCGTGCTCGATGCTGCGGTGAAGGGGCGGCTCGGAACCGCGGATGCAGCGAGCGAAGGCGAAATGCCCGCCGGTTGGCAATGGAGCAGCGTTGGCGAACTCGCGACAGTTGGCACCGGCGCAACGCCCGCGCGGAGCAACGAGGCCTTCTACCGGGGCGGCACAATCCCCTGGGTCACCAGCTCGGCGGTCAACGAGCCTTTCGTGCATGCCGCGGATCAGTTCGTCACGGACGAGGCGCTGCGACAAACGAATTTGACGCTTTACCCGCCCGGCACGCTCCTTGTCGCGATGTACGGGGAAGGCAAGACACGCGGCAAGTGCTCCGAGCTTCGCATCGCGGCGACGACCAACCAAGCGCTGGCCGCGCTTCAGGCGGACCCCGCTGTGCGGCCGTGGCTCAAGCTGTTCCTCGAACACAACTATGACAACACGCGCCGAATCGCTTCGGGTGGTGTCCAGCCCAACCTCAACCTAGGATTGATCCGCGCGATCAGGCTGCCGCTCCCCCCGCTGAGCGAGCAGCAACGCATCGTCGCCGAAGTCGACCGCCGCCTGTCCATCGTCCGCGAGGTTGAGGCCGAGATCGACGCGAACCTGAAGCGCGCGCAGGCGCTGCGCCAGGCGGTGCTGGCACGGGCTTTCGCCTCGCCTAGCGAACGCGGACAATAGCGCCCAAGGAGGCAACCCATGGTCAATGAAGCCACGATTGAATTTGCCTCACTGCGGTTCGACGGCAAGCGCTTCGAGGGACACGCCCTGGACGTCGAATGCACGCAGGAACTGATCGCCTATCGCAGGCTGATTCTCGAGTGCGCGAAAGAGCTTTGGCGGCGCAAGAACCCGGGGCGCGTGCAACTGCCCAGGGGGTTCGAGGATGGCTTCCGGGTTCAGTTCGACCGCATCGAGGAAGGCTCGGCCGTCGTGCCCTTGCGGCGCGTGCGCGAAGCGGCACAGGCCGAGCTCGACCTCGGCGATGAGTTCGACGAGGCGGCCGTACTGGTCGACGCGGCGATTGCGGCTGCCGATCGGGATGATCTGCTTCCCGAGCAGCTGCCCGCGAACGTGGTCCCGCTGTTCGCCGGCTTCGGCCGGACTTTGCGAGACGACGAAGTCTTGTTCACGCGCGCGCGCGGCGCCACCGGCGAGGCGGCCTACACGCCAAAGGCGCGCGCGCGCCTGGCCGAGTGGGTAGGCCCCACGTACGAGGACAAAGTCGACCTCGTCGGCGAGGTGCGCATGGCGAACGTCGGCCCCGGCACGTTCCGCCTTCAGATCGCCGAAACGGGAGCGCAGATTGAGGGTCGGTTCGACCCGACGCAAGAGGCGCTCGTGCTCGATGCGCTGAAAAACCATCGCAGCGTGCGCCTGCGCGTCATCGGAGTCGCGGAGTTTTCTACCCGCGATCGCCAGATCAAGCGGCTGGTTCGCATCGACGATGTGGGATTGGCTTCGGCCGAAGCGCGCCCGTTCGACGAGTCGGCGCCTCCCATCTGGGAGCAACTGGCGAAGATCGGTCGGGAAGCGCCGGCGGGAACCTGGGACGCCGTACCGGACGACCTGTCGATGCGGATCGACGAGATCGTTTACGGACACGGGGACAACGGGCGGTGAAAACCGTTTTCGCCGATACCGGCTATTGGGTCGCCATTCTGAATCCGCAGGACCGGCTGCACGCGAAGGCCAGCGAGGTGTCGAAAACGCTCGGCAAGTTCCGCATCCTGACGACCGAGATGGTGCTGGACGAGTTGCTCGGCGCGCTGTCAAAGGTTCCGCTGCGGTCCTTTGCGATCAAGGGCGTCGAGGCGATACGGTCAAATCCGAACGTGGAGATCGTTCCGCAGACGTCGCTGCAGTTCCTGTCGGCCTTCGACCACTACCGCAGTGCGGTCGACAAAGAGTGGAGCCTCACCGATTGTGCTTCTTTTGTCCTGATGCGTGAGCGCGGCCTCAAGGAGGCTTTGGCTCACGATCACCATTTCGAACAGGCCGGCTTCGTTGCACTTCTGCGGTAATTAGTCGCAGTGGCTGGAGCAGCCTTGGCACAGGTCGACGGAGGGCACTGCCCCGAAAGACCGCGGACACGGGAGTGCACCTGCGGACTGCAGGCCCCGTCAATGTTGAGCATCCGTAATCGACCGTGAACTCGACGACCCTCGTCCAAAAGCTCTGGAACTACTGCAACGTGCTGCGCGACGACGGCATGAGCTATAGCGACTACGTCGAGCAGCTCACCTACCTGCTGTTCCTCAAGATGGCGGACGAGCGCAGCCGCCCGCCGTATAACCAGCCCAGCCCCATCCCGGCCGCCTACGCCTGGCCTGCGCTGCTGGCGAAGGACGGCGATGCGCTGTTCGACCACTACCGCCACACGCTGGAGGAGCTGGGCAAGCAGCCGGGTACGCTGGCGCTGATCTTCGGCAAGGCGCAGAACAAGTTCCAGGACCCGGCCAAGCTGCGGCGCGTGATCGTCGATTTGATCGACGCCGAGAACTGGTCGGCGATGGGCGCCGACGTGAAGGGCGACGCCTACGAGGGCCTGCTGGAGCGCAACGCGCAGGACATCAAGTCCGGCGCCGGCCAGTACTTCACGCCGCGCGCGCTGATCCAGGCGATGGTGGATTGCATCGCCCCGCGCCCCGGCGAGACGATCTGCGACCCGGCCTGCGGCACCGGCGGGTTTCTCTTCACCGCACACCAGTACATCACGCAGCACTACCCCAACCTCACCCGCGACGAGAAGCGCCATCTGAAGGAGAAGGCGTTCCGCGGCGTGGAACTCGTAACGGGCACGGCGCGCGTGTGCGCGATGAACCTGCTGCTGCACGGCATCGGTTCCGACAAGCACATTCCGATCAAGGTCGACGACGCGCTGAAGTCCGACCCCGGCGAGCGCTTCGACGTGGTGCTGGCCAATCCGCCGTTCGGCAAGAAGAGCAGCACGATGATCGTCGGCGAGGACGGCAAGGTCTCGACGGAGAAAGACATCGTCGAACGCGACGATTTCTGGGCCACGACCAGCAACAAGCAACTGAACTTCGTCCAACACATCAAGACGCTGCTCAAACCCCACGGCCGCGCCGCGGTGGTGGTGCCCGACAACGTGCTGTTCGAAGGCGGCGCCGGCGAAACCATCCGCCGCAAATTAATGCACGAGTGCGACGTGCACACCCTGCTGCGGCTGCCCACGGGCCTGTTCTACGCGCAGGGGGTTAAGGCCAACGTGATCTTCTTCGACAGGAAGCCGGCCAGCGAGACGCCGTGGACCAAGAAGCTCTGGATCTACGACCTGCGGACCAACAAGCACTTCACGTTGAAGACCAACCCGCTGAAGCGCGCGGACCTGGACGAGTTCGTGCGGCTGTACAACCCGGCCAACCGGCACGATCGCAAGGCGACATGGGCGAGTACGCCGGATCCGAATTCCGGTGCCGGGCCCGATGGCCGCTGGCGCGTGTACGACTACGACGAGCTGATCGCGCGAGATAAGGCGAGCCTCGACATCTGCTGGCTCAAAGACGAAAGCCTTGCCGACAGCGACAATCTGCCGCCGCCCGAGGTGATCGCACAGGAGATCGTCGAAGACCTGGAAGCGGCGCTCGAGCAGTTCCGCTTGATTGCGGGGGATTTGAACGGCGGGACCCGCGAGGTCGCGTGACGGCTCTCCGGTACGCACCCAATTTGGGCACAATCGAGCCCAATCTGGGTATGCTCACTACCGCATGCCACGCACCGTCTCCGCCAAGCACAAACGCGCGGCCAAACGCTCCGCGGAGCGGCTCAGCCTCGCGGACGCGCTGTTCAGCGGCACGCAGCAGCGCGTGCTTGCGCTCCTGTTCGGGCAGCCGGATCGCAGCTTCTACGCCAACGAGATCATCGCTCTCGCGCGCGCAGGCTCCGGCGCTGTCCAGCGTGAGCTGGCGCGCCTGGTGCAGAGCGAGCTGGTGACGGTTCAGGCATCCGGCAAGCAGAAGCACTACCGAGCGAACGCGGCCTCACCCATCTTCGCCGAGTTATGCGGCATCGTCGCCAAGACCCTGGGGTTGGCCGAGCCGTTGCGCGAGGCATTGGCGCCGCTGATCGATCGCATCAAGGCCGCGTTCGTCTACGGCTCGGTGGCCAAGCGGCAGGATGCCGCGGGCAGTGACATCGACCTGCTCATCGTCAGCGACGATCTCACCTACGCCGAGCTGTATCAGGCGCTCGAAGCGGCGGGCCGGCAGCTTGGCCGCGAAGTCAATGCGACGATCTACACGGCCTCGGAACTTGCAAAGAAGCGGGCTGCCGGCGGCGCGTTCGTCAGGCGCGTACTGCAGCAGCCCAAGATCTGGCTCAAGGGGGACGAGCATGCCCTCGGCCTTTGAGAATCTGTGTGGCCCGGGCAAGCCGTTGCGCGCCGAGCCACCCGACGCAGTGGAGTTCGAGGGTCTCAAGCACGCCAGCCTGGCAAGGCTCGCCGACGCCAGGAAGAGCGAGCTGTCGCTCGAAAGCCGGTTCGATCTCGCGTACAACGCGGCGCACGGCCTGTGTCTGGCTGCATTGCGCTGGCACGGTTACCGCTCGGCCAACCGCTACATCGTGTTTCAGCTCCTGCCGCACATGCTCGGCCTCGGGCCGGAGGTCTGGCGCGTGCTGGCGAAGTGCCACGATCTGCGCAATCGCGGCGAGTACGAGGGCGATTTGGACATCGACGTCCGACTGGTGAAGGACTTGCTCGCCGCGTGTGAGGCCGTTGCGGCGAAGGTTGCCGCGCTCAACCCCATCGGCAAGACGTGACTGCGCACGCGATCGCCGAGTGGCTGCGGGGCCGGCACAAGGCCGGCTATGCGTGGCCGCAGATGGCGGTGCTGTATCCGGAGCATCACATCGGCGAGCGCGTGGCTGCCGCGTGCGCGCGGCTGGGCATCCCGGTGGACGTCGCGAAGGTCAATCGCAACCGCATCACGGTGAGCACGCCGGCGGTGCGGCTGATGACGATGCACACCGCCAAGGGGCTGGAGTTTCCCTGCGTCGCGGTGGCCGGGCTCGGCGCGCTCGGCCGGCACGGCACCGCGCTCGACGACGACGTGCGCCTGGCCTACGTAGCGATCACGCGCGCCACGCACGAGGCGTTTCTCACCTACTCGCGCGTGTCGCCGCTGGTGGAACGGCTCGTCGCCTGAGGCGGGCCCGCCAAGGCGAAGGCGCGAGCCGAAGTCGCGCACAATCGCTCCATGCACACGCGACTGGTCTTCCTCGTCCCCGGCTTCTTCGGCTTCACGTCGGTCGGTGCGGTCAGTTACTTCGAGCGCGTCGAGCAGGCGCTCGGTGCGGCGCTGCGGCGGCGCGGCGTGGATGCGCGCGTCGTGCGCTGCGCGACGCAGCCGACCGCGTCGATCCCGCGCCGCGCCGATGCGCTGCGGCGGCAGGTGCTGCGCGCGGGCGGCTTGCAGGCGAAGGAGCTGCACTTCGTCGGCCACTCAGCCGGCGGGCTCGACGTGCGGATGCTGCTGACGCCGGGCGTGAAGATCGCCGCCGACGACTCGGCCGAGCGCATCGCGCGCCGCACGCGCACCGCGATCTGCGTGGCCACGCCGCACCACGGCACGCCGCTGGCCAACGTCTTCGTGACCGTGCAGGGGCAGACGCTGCTGCTGGTGTTGAGCGCGCTGGCCACCTCGGGCGAGGGCCGCGGCGCGATCTTCGCGGCGGCCAAGGCGATCGCCGCGATCGCGCGGCTCGACGACTGGATCGGCCGCCGCGAAGGGCCGCTCGACCGCATCGCCGAGGGCCTGTTGCGCAGGATCCGCTTCAACCGCCGCGATCCGCTGTGGAAGTACCTCGGCGAGATCGAGCGCGACCAGGGCGCGGTGCTGCAGCTCACGCCCGAGGGTGTGGCGCTGTTCGACGCGGCGGTCGTCGATCGCGCCGGCATCGACTATGGCTGCGTGGTGACCGGCGTGCCCAAGCCGCGCGAGAAGCTGCTGTCGGGCCAGTTGCTCGATCCGGAGTACATCGCGCTGCGCGCGCTGTTCCGGCTGCTGCATGGGCTGACGGCGCGTCCGCATCCGCACTATCCGTATCCGAAGCCGACGGCGGCGACGCAGAAGCGGCTCGATTCCGGCTTGGGGGCGAACGTGACGCCGGCTACCAACGACGGCGTGGTGCCCACGCTGAGCCAGGTCCACGGCCGGCTGCTGCACGTGGCGCGCGCCGACCATCTCGACGTGGTCGGGCACTACACGCTGGCCGGGGGGCGCACCGCGGACTGGCTGCCTTCGGGCGCGGGCTTCACGCCCGAGGCGTTCGACGCGACGTGGGAAGCGGTGGCCGCGGCGATCGCGGGCGAACGCCGCGCCGCGCGCCGAGTGGGCCAATGAGCGGGCCAATGAGCGGGCCGGCGCAAAGCCGCTCGTTCAGTAGCCCATCCGCATCGAGGCGTCGTCCTCGTCTTCGATGTCGAGCCGGGCCGACGGCGGCAACTGGGCGATGATCACCTCGACCATGCGAACGTGCTCGGCTTCTTCGTCGCGCAGTTCCTCGAACAGCGCCTTCACGTCGGGCTGCGTCACCTTGCGCAGCGCGCGGTCGTAGAAGTCGAAGGCCTTTTTTTCGGCGTGCAGGGCGACCTGGCACGCCTTGTACTCGGACATGTTCCGGTAGGTCGAGCCGACGTCGGGGGCCTCGACGTCGAAGATGTCGTCGAGCTTGACGCGCGGCGGCGTGTCGCCGAACAGCGCGGCGCGGCGCTCGGCGAGTTCGTCGGCGTGCTTCTTCTCGTTCGCGACCATCGCCTGGAAAAATGCCCCGGCATCGGTCGAGCTGCCGATCTGCTCGACGAACAGGTTGTAGCGTCTGTAGGCCTCGATCTCGATCAGCGTGGCGAGGTCGAGCGTGTCCATCAGGGTGAGTTCGGCGAGGTCGACTCGCGTGGGCATGGGGCCTCCGGTTCAGGCGCGCCTGGTTGGACTCGGCGCTTCGGTCATCGAACGCTGCACCCTAGCACTGCGCTGCGCCGACGGGGACGCCGCGCGCGCAAGGATTGACCGGACTCAACGGTTTGCGGCGCGAAGCGGCGCCAGCCCGCCTGTTGTCGGCGCTGTGCCGGCCGGATCGGTCCGCGACCACACCGAGCCGCACCGGACCGCTCGAGCGCGGCGCGCGCAACCGCCGGACGCGCACACTCGAAATAGAGCACTCGCACTGAGCGCCGGCCGCTCTGACGCGCCTCAAGTCGCGGAGCCTCCCGCGGCCGAACATGACAATGCACCGCAGCCCAACGGCCGGAGCAAGTGCGAAAGGAGGTCCTATGGTTTCGCGTTCAACCAAGACTGCCAGGGCGAGCCGTCGTGCGCCGGCAAGGCGTCCGGCCACGCGAGTGGCCCCGGCAACGGTTACACCGCCGGTGAGCGTGCAGCAAGTGACGGCGCGGCTGGCTCGCGCGGGTCGCGCGCTGCGGCGGGCCGGTATGGCCGCGCAGCAGTTCGCGCGCAGTTCGGTGCGCGAGGTGAGCCTCGCCGGACGGGCAGCGCGCGAGCCGATGCACGAGGTATGGCGCGCCGCGCGGCTTGCCGCCCGGCACATCGCACGCGACGCGATCGCCGCATGGCACGAGGCGGTTCCGATGCTCGCGCGAGTGCGCAAGCCTTCGCATCCGCACACGGCGTAGCGGCGCTCGCGGCCGGGTAAAGAACGGCGGCGGCGCCGCTGCGCTGCCCCCGGGGCGAGCGAAGGCCTTATCCTGCGCCGACCTTTCGGCGCAGGATGTCCATGCTTCGCTACGAAACGATTCCCGTCACGCCCTTCGCGCAGAACTGCGCTTTGATCTGGTGCGACCGCACGCACGAGGCGGCGGTCATCGATCCCGGCGGGGAACTGGAACGAATCACGGCCGCCGCGCGGCGGCACGGCGTGCGAATCGGGCAGATCCTGCTCACGCACGCGCACATCGACCACGCGGGGGGCACCGGCGCGCTGTCGCGGCTGCTCGGCGTGCCGATCGTCGGTCCGCATCCGGGCGACCAGTTCTGGATCGACGGCCTGCCGCAGCAGGCACGCATGTTCGGCTTTCCGCCGGCCGAGCCGTTCACACCGACGCGCTGGCTGGCCGACGGCGACACCGTGCAGGTCGGCGAGGTGACGCTTACGGTGCGACATACGCCGGGGCACACGCCGGGCCACGTGGTCTTCCATGACCCGGAGAGCAAGCGAGCGTTCGTCGGCGACGTACTGTTCGCCGGCAGCATCGGCCGCACGGACTTTCCCGGTGGCGACTACGAGACGCTGATCGCCAGCATCACGCAGCGGCTGTGGCCGATGGGCGACGACACCGTCTTCATCCCGGGTCACGGCCCGGAAAGCACTTTCGGCCGCGAACGGCGGACCAATCCGTACGTGGGCGGGACGTGATGCGCTGAGCGGTGAACCATGCGTTTCGAAGGCAAACTCGACAGATGGAACGATGACCGCGGCTTCGGCTTCATCGCGCCAACTCGCGGCGGCGATCCGGTGTTCGTCCACATCTCCGCGTTTCCACGCGACGGCCGCCGGCCGCAAGTGGGCGAGGCGCTGACCTTCGAGGTCGAGCCGTCGGGTGATGGCAAGAAGCGAGCCATCAGGGTCGAACGACCCGGCGTGCCGCACCGGGATCGCTTGCGGTCCGCGGCAGGCGAGCGTGCGGCGCGTCGGCCGCGCGGCACTGAACACCGCCGATCGTTGTTCGGCATCGCCACCGCCGTCGTGCTGGTCGCGCTCGGCGCCGGCCTCTACGGGCAGTTCAGCGGGAGGCAAAGCAGCGGCGCTCCGACGCCGTTGGATTCGATGCGGACGCCGGCGACCTCGCAGCAGTTCCCGAGTGCCTTCCGCTGCGACGGGCGCAAGCACTGCTCGCAGATGAGCTCGTGCGAAGAGGCGAAGTTCTTTCTCAAGAACTGCCCGGACACGCAGATGGACGGCGATCACGACGGCATTCCGTGCGAACAGCAGTGGTGCACGGGGATGTTCGGTCGATGATTCTCGGGCTCGTGACAGTCGCGTGGCTGCGCTCGAGTCGTCCGACCGCGTATGCGCTCATCGCCTTGGCCGGAGCGTTGAGCAGATTTGCTCAGGGCATTGAGTAAATTGTCGGTGCCGCTCGTCGGCATCTCGGAAGGGACGCCCCCGCTCGCGCGCTGTTCACTTGTCGTGGTGAAGCGAGGCCACCGCGCCCGTCTTACCAGGCCGAGGACGATTGCATGAGCGCGGACGATCGCGCGCTGCGCCTCGCTCACCACGTCTACGTCGTCGAGCTCGACCGCGCCGTGCTGCGCGACCGCCGCTTTCGCGCGCGCAATCCGAACTACGTCGACGGCATGCCTTGCGTGTACGTCGGCATGACCGGGCTCGCGGTCGAGGAGCGCTTCGCCAATCACAAGGCGGGCTACAAGAGCAACCGTTACGTGCGCAGGTACGGCCTGCGTCTGCTGCCCGAGCTGTACGAGTGCTTCAACCCGATGCCGTACGAGGCGGCACGGCGGATGGAGATGGATCTGGCCGACGAGCTGCAGGAAAAGGGCTACGCGGTGTGGCAGGGGTGAGCGGCGGCGCGTCGCTGCGGTTGACCGTCGTCAACGCGCTCGCCGCAGGCTCGACCACAGTTTGCCGTGAGGGTCGCACCGGCGCATCCGCGCCGCGCGCCGCACCGTCATGCCGATCCGAACGCTCGGCCCGCAGGCCACCCATGTGCTACGGCATCCCGGCGCATTCGCGCTGCAGACGCTGCGTGCGTTTCGCGCGAATCAGGGGTTGCTGCTGGCGGGCGCGGTCGCGTACTTCGCGCTGCTGTCGATCGTTCCGCTGCTGATCCTCACCGTCATCGCGCTGTCGCACGTGATCGACCAGGCCGAGCTGCTGCAGACGATCGGCCGCTACCTGGAGTGGCTCGTCCCCGGGCAGTCGCAGGCGCTCGTGCGCGAGCTCAGCAATTTCCTCGAGCACCGGCAGGTGATGAGCTGGGTGCTGCTGGCGACGATGCTGTTCTTCAGCTCGCTCGCGTTCACCGTGCTGGAGAACGCGATGTCGGTGATCTTTCATCACCGCGTCGCGATCCGCCGGCGCCACTTCCTGATCTCCGCGGTGCTGCCGTACTGCTACATCGTGTCGCTCGCGCTCGGGCTGCTGCTGGTCACGCTCGTGACCGGAACGCTGCAGGCGCTGGGGCAGGACGCCGTGCGCGTGCTGGGCCGCACCTGGTCGCTCGGCGGCGTCTCGGGGCTGCTGCTGTATCTGCTCGGCGTGACCGGCGAGGTCTTCATCGTCGCGTCGATCTACATGGTGATGCCGGTCGGGCGGCTGCGGCTGTCGCATGCGCTGATCGGCGCGGTCGTCGCGACCGTGCTGTGGGAGATCACGCGCCACGTGCTGGTGTGGTACTTCGCGACGCTGTCGCAGATCAGCACGGTCTACGGATCGCTGACCACCGCGATCGCGGTGCTGCTCAGCCTCGAGCTCGCCGCCACGCTGCTGCTGCTCGGCGCGCAGGTGATCGCCGAGTACGAGCGACTGGGCTCGCCGCGAGCGAACGCCGCGCCGGAGCCGATGCGTCTGGGGGCGGACTGAAGCAGCGCGTGTAGCCTGTCGTCGCGATGCCCAAGCAAAGCGCAGGTCTGCTGCTGTTCCGAGAGTCGCACGGCGCGATCGAAGTGCTGCTCGTCCATCCGGGCGGCCCCTTTTGGGCGCGCAAGGATGCGGGCGCGTGGTCGATCCCGAAGGGCGAGTTCGACGCCGGCGAAGAGCCGCTCACCGCGGCGCGGCGCGAGTTCGAGGAGGAGACGGGCCAAGCCGTGACGGGCGAGTTCATCGCGCTGCAGCCGGTGCGCCAGCCCAGCGGCAAGATCGTGCACGCTTGGGCCGTTCGCGCGGACTTCGATCCCGCGCGGCTGCGCAGCAACACGTTCACGATCGAATGGCCGCCGAAGTCGGGGCGGTCGCGCGAGTTTCCCGAAGTCGATCGCGCGGCGTGGTTCACGCTCGACGAGGCGCGCCAAAAGATCCAGCCCGGACAGCGTCCGCTGCTCGATCAGCTCGAAGCGCTGTTGCGGCGGGAGCGCACCGAGCGTTGATGAGCTGCGGCTTCTTCGTTGCGCACGTGAAGTTCCCCGCGCGCAAAGCGCGCTGCCCCTTTGCGAAAGGGGGCAGGGGATTTCACAGCGGCCCGCTCGACGCCAATGTCCCAACCGCAGCACCGTCCCAAAGCAGGAAACCACGCGCTATCGTCGCCGCATGACGCACCGTCACGCTGCGCACTGTCCACGATTCCCATGGCTTCGGAACCGCTGATCCTCGCAATCGACCAGGGCACGCACGCGAGCCGGGCGCTCGTGCTCGACTGGCGCGGGCAGATCGTCGCGCGCGGCGAAAAGGAGGTCGCGCTCGTTCGCCCGCAGCCGGACTGGGCCGAGCAGGACGGCGAAGAGATCGTCGCGTCGATCCACGACGCCGTCGCGCAGGCGGCTGCGGCGCTCGGCGGCCGCGCGCGCGATATCGCCGCGGCCGGGCTGTCGAGCCAACGTTCGAGCGCCGTGTGCTGGGATCGCGAGACCGGCGTGCCGCTGTCGCCGATCTTCAGTTGGCAGGATCGGCGCATGCATGCGTGGATCGACTCGCTCGCCGCGCGCGGCGACGCCGTGCATCGCAAGACCGGGCTCTATCTGTCGCCGCACTACGGCGCGAGCAAGCTGCGCTGGGCGCTCGACCACCTGCCGGCGGTGCGCCGCGCGCGCGATGCGGGCACGCTCGCCTGGGGGCCGATGGCGAGTTTTCTCGTGCACCGGCTGACCAGGGAACGCACGTTCGCGGCCGACCCGCAGTGCGCGGCCCGCACGCAACTGTGGAACCTGCAAGCGCGCGACTGGGACGCGGAGCTGCTCGCGCTCTTCGGCCTGCCGGCGGGGTTCCTTCCGCGCAGCGCGCAGACCTGCGACCGCTGGGGCACGCTCGTCGCGGGCGGCGTCGAAGCGCCGCTCACGGCGGTCAACGGCGACCAGTCGGCGGCGGTGTTCGCCTTCGGCTGGCCGGAGGCCGAGTCCGCGTACGTCAACATCGGCACCAGCGCGTTCGTGCAGCGCGCGGTTCTGCGTGCGCCGGGGCATGTGCCGCGGCAGCTCACCGGGATCGTGCTCGCCGACGGCGACACGACCGTCTACACGATCGAAGGCAACGTCAACGGCGCCGGCGCGGGGCTCGAGTGGCTTTCGAATGAGCTCGGCATCGACGACCTGACCGCGCGCCTGCCGGAGTGGCTCGAGCGGCCCGCGCCCGATCTGCTGTTTCTGAACGGCATCGCCGGACTCGGCGGGCCGTTCTGGCGCGCGGCGTTCGACTCGCGCTTCGTCGGCGACGACGCCGAGGCGTGGAGCAAGGCGGTCGCGCTCGTCGAAAGCATCGCCTTTCTCCTGCAGGCCAACGTCGATCACATGGCCGCGTACGTGCCGCCGGTCGAGCGCATCCGCGCCAGCGGCGGCGTGTCGCGGCTCGACGGGCTGTGCCGCAAGCTCGCAGCGCTGAACGGCGTGCCGGTGCACCGGCGCGACGACCCGGAGGCGAGCGCGCGCGGCATCGCGTATCTCGCCGCCGGCCGGCCGGCCGAGTGGAACGCCGGCGCGAGCGAAGAAGTCTTCGAGCCGCAGCACGACGCCGCGCTGCGCGAACGCTATCGCCGCTGGCGTGCGCTGATGGCCGAAGCCACCGGCGTTTGACGTCTCGCCCCCTTGGGCAAACGGGGTCTCTCCGCGGCCGGCCGATCGCCGCATTCTTGCCACACCGCAAAGCGCGCGGCGGGCCGAACGCCGATACTGCGCGCCCATGCTCGAACGAATCGCCGCGACGATCAAAGGCTGCGCCGCCGGCGCCGTGCTGGTGCTGAACACGCTCGTGCTGACCGCGGCGATGGTGCCTTTCGCGCTGGCCAAGCTCGTCGTGCCGGCGGCGGCCGTGCGGCGCGTGGTCGACCGCGTGCTCAACGCGCTGGCGGGCGCGTGGATCCGGGTGAACAACGCGTGGATGGCGGCGGTCGGCCGCACGCGCTGGGACGTGCAGGGCGTCGAAGGGCTGAACCCGCGCGGCTGGTATCTCGTGGTCAGCAACCACGCAAGCTGGGTCGACATCCTCGCGCTGCAGAAGGTGTTCAACGGCCGCATCCCGATGCTGAAGTTCTTCCTCAAGCAGGAGCTGATCTGGGTGCCCGTGATCGGGCTCGCATGGTGGGCGCTCGACTTCCCGTTCCTGCGGCGCGGCCGCGGCGGCGCGTCGGGACAGCTCGACCTGGCCGCGACGCGTCGCGCGTGCGAACGCTTCAAGTTGATCCCGACGTCGGTGATCAGCTTCGTCGAGGGCACGCGCTTCGCGCCCGCCAAGCACGCGGCGCAGTCTTCGCCGTACGCGCATCTGCTCAAGCCGAAAGCGGGCGGCGTGGCGATCGCACTGGCGACGATGGGCCGGCAGTTCGAAGCGGCGCTCGACGTGACGATCGTCTACCCGCACGGCACGCCCACGTTCTGGGATCTGCTCGCCGGCCGCGTCCGCGAAGTGATTGTCCGCGTGCAGCGGCGTTCGATCCCGCCCGAGCTCGTCGACGACAGCGCGCGCGCCGACGCGCAGCATCGTTCGCGCGTGCAGGCGTGGCTCAACGCGATGTGGGAGGAAAAGGACCGGACGATCGGCGCGCTGCTGCGGGCTAGAGGATCCGGTTGAACCAGAGCATCGACAGCGCGCCGGCGGCGAGCGCGAGCACCGCCGCAGCGCCGGCGAACAGCGCGGTCACCTCGGTCTCCTTTTTCTGCAGCACGATCTTCGAGCCGAGGGTCTGGAAGATCTTGTGCAGGTCGGCCGCATTGCCCGCGTAGAAGTACTCGGCGCGCGTGATGCCGGCGATCGCCTTCAGCGTCTCCTCGTCGAGCCGCGCGCGGAACGACCAGCCTTCGAACCCGACCACCTCGCCTTCGACGGTGCCGATGCCGACCGTGTAGATCCGCACGCCGCGTTCGGCGGCGCGCCGCGCGGCCTCGATCGGATCGGGCCCGGTCGTCCGCTGGCCGTCCGACAGCAGGATGATCGCCATCGAGTCGTTCGAACCCGGCGGCACCGGCTTGAACTCGGGCTTGTCCTTCTTCGGTTCCGCGTCGAGCGGCGCGCCGCGCTGGAACTCGCGGCCGTAGATCGCTTCGGTCACGTCGAACCCGCCGTCGGGAAACAGCGTGGCGAGCGAAACGATGATGCCGCTGCCGGTCGCGGTGGCGCGCTGGAGCTGAAAGCGGTCGATCGCGGCGAGCAGGTCTTCGCGGTTGGTCGTCGGCGCCTGCACCAGCGAAGCCGTTCCGGCGAACGTCACGATGCCGATCCGCGTGTGCCGCGGCGCGTCGGCGATGAATCCGCGCGCGGCGTTCTGCGACGCGACGAGGCGGTTCGGCTCGACGTCCTTCGCGCGCATGCTGCCCGACACGTCCATCGCGAGGATGATCGTCTGCTGCTGCGAAGGCAGCGTCACGACCGCGGTCGGCCGCGCAGTCGCCGCGACGAGCAGCGCCAGCGCGGCGAGGAACAGCGCCGGCGGCACGTGGCGGCGCCAGCGGCTGCCGGTCGTCATCGCGTCCTTGACGATCGCCAGGCTCGCATAGCGGATCGCGAACTTTTTCTTCCGGCGCAGCAGCAGCACATAGCCGACCACGAGCAACGGCAACGCCGCGGCGAGCCAGAGCAGTTCGGGCCAGAGGAACTTCACCGCACCGCTCCCGCCGCGCGGCCGTTGATCGGGGCCGCGCGGCTTTCCAAGTGCGCGGCGAGCCGGCTGCGCGCGGCCGCGCCGCCTTGGCCGCGCCGCTTGCGCAGATCGGCGAAGCGCAGCACCGCATCGACCAGATCGCCGCCGGCAGCCAGTTCCAACGCGTCCACCCCGGCGGCCGCAAAGGCCTCGCGCAGACGCGTTTCGCGCTGCTGTGCGGCGGCCGCGAAGCGGCGGCGAAACGCCGCGTCGTGCGTGTCGATGGCGATCTGCTCGCCGGTCTCGGCGTCCTGCAGCAGCACGAGGCCGAGGTCGGGCAGCGCCATCTCGAGCGCGTCGTACAGTCGGATCGCGATGACTTCGTGCCGCTGCGCGAGCCGTGCGAGCGGTTGCTCCCAGCCGGGAACGCTCAGGAAGTCGGACACGACGAACACCAGCGAGCGGCGCCGCGCGAGCTTGTGCGCGGCGACGAACAGCTCGGCGAGATCGGTCTGCGCCGCGCCGCGGGCCGCGGGCCGCGATTGCATCCTTTGCAGCAGCTCGAGCACGTGGCGCCGGCCGCTCCTTGGCGGAACGACCGCATCGACGCTGTCGCCGTAGAACACCGCGCCGACGCGGTTGCCGCGCCGCGTGAGGATGCGCGCGAGCAGCGTGACGAAATCGGCGGCGACCGCCTGCTTCTTGGTCGCGCCGGAGCCGAAATCGACCGAACCCGACAGGTCGAGGAGGAACCACGCGGCCACCTCGCGATCCTCGCGGTACTCGCGCACGTACGGCGTCTGCAGCCGCGCGGTGACGTTCCAGTCGATGTGGCGCACGTCGTCGTGATACTGGTATTCGCGCAGGTCCGCCAGGTCCATGCCGAAGCCGCGAAACAGCGTGCGGTAGTCGCCCTGCAGCAGGCCGTCGAGCCGCCGCAGCACGGTCCACTCGAGCCGGCGCAGGACCTGCTCTGCACTATTGGAGCGCGCGGGCATGGCTGGCATGCGTCTGCAACGGTTTGTCCGGGACCGCGACCTTGCGCATGATCTGCGCGATCAGCGCGTCGGCGGTCTGGCCGTCGGCGAGCGCCTCGTACGACAGCACGAGCCGGTGGCGCAGCACGTCGGGTGCCAGATCGACGACGTCCTCCGGCAGCGCGTAGTCGCGCCCGCGCAGCAGCGCGAGAGCGCGCGCCGCTTCGATCAGGTGGATCGTCGCGCGCGGGCTCGCGCCGAAGGTGATGTAGCGCGCGAGATCGGCGAGCCCGGCCTTGTGCGGCGCGCGGGTCGCCGTGACCAGCCGCACCGCGTAGTCGACGAGCGCCGGGTCGACGAAGCCGTTGCGGCATTCGCGCTGTAGCGCTGCGAGCTGATCGGTCGTCGCCACTGCCGCCACCGCGGTCGCCGCGCCGGTCACGCGCTCGACGATCACGCGCTCCTCGTCCTCGCTCGGGTAGTCGACCAGCACCTTCATCATGAAGCGGTCGATCTGCGCCTCGGGCAGCGGGTACGTGCCTTCGGTCTCGATCGGGTTCTGCGTGGCCATCACGACGAAGGGTTCGGGAACGCGGTGCGTCTCGCCGGCGATCGTGACCTGCCGCTCCTGCATGACCTCGAGCAGCGCGCTCTGCACCTTGGCCGGCGCGCGGTTGATCTCGTCGGCGAGCAGCAGGTTGGTGAACACGGGACCGAGCGAAGTCGCGAAGTCGCCGGTCTTCTGGTTGTAGATGCGCGTGCCGACCAGGTCCGCCGGCACCAGGTCGGGCGTGAACTGGATGCGGCGGAACGTGCCGCGGATCGTCTGCGCGAGCGTCTTGACGGTCAGCGTCTTGGCGAGCCCCGGGACGCCCTCGACGAGCAGATGGCCTTGCGCGAGCGTGGCCACCAGCACGCATTCGAGGAAGTGATCCTGGCCGACGACGACTTTCTTTACCTCGTACAGGATCCGCTCCATCGTCGAGGCGATGTGATGCTTGCCGGGGGTCGTGTCGTTCATCGTGGCGGGCCGGGTCGGTTGGGTGGATTCGCGGTCAGAACGGGTGCAGCCCCACGCCTTCGGCGGCGTTTTCGATCGGCACCGCGAAGCCGATGCCGATGAAGGTGCGGCTCTCGGACGGGTTGAGGATCGCGGTGACGATGCCGACGACTTCGCCGCCCATCGTCACGAGCGGGCCGCCCGAGTTGCCCGGGTTGGCCGCGGCGTCGAACTGGATCAGGTTCGTCAGCACGCGCTTGCCCTGGGGCGAGCGGAACTCGCGCTTCAGACCCGAAATGACCCCGGCCGACACCGACGGGCCGATGCCAAACGGAAAGCCGACCGCGATGACCTGATCGCCCGGCGCGAGCCCCTGCGTCGAGCCCAGCGTGGCGGGCTGCAGGTCGTCCGGCACGACCCTGGCGCGCAGTACGGCGAGGTCGTGCTCGGGTCGCAGCCCGACGACGGTCGCCTCGGACTCCGAGCCGTCGGCAAACACCACGCGCAAGTCCTTGGCCTGGAGAACGACGTGCAGGTTGGTCAGGATGATCCCCGACTCGACGATCACGACGCCGGTGCCGACCGCGTCGTCGCTGTCGTCCTTGCCGTTTTCGCCCGGCGTGGTGCCGCGCACCAGCACGACCGAGCGACGCACCGCTTCGTACGCTTTGGCGGCCGCCGAAGGCAGCGGCTTGGTGTTGAGGGTATGCAGCACCGCGCGGTCGATGTCGCGCTGCGTGATCGCGCGTGGCGCCGGCCTGAACGACGGCGCTGCGGCAAAGCCGAGCGCCACGATCAGCCCCCCAACGGCGGCCGGTCCCAGCACGTGGCGGCGCGCACCGAGCCGACGCAGCAGCGCGGTGCGGGCGGGGGTGTCGCGCGATGGCGCGGACGGTCCATCGGTCGTGGCTGACGGTGGCGCGGGCCGGGGCGCATCGCGCGAACGGCTGTATAGCGCTGCCCTTTTCGTCATGGCACCACTCCCTGAAGCCCGATCGCGGCCGGCCGAAGGCGCCTCACGCACGCGACGCGCCGAGAATCCCTCGGACCCTGACGGCGGTCGCGAGTTCGGCGTTCGCCGACCCGTGGCGGTCGGCCGCAGCGGCGGTTCCACGGTAGCACGCCGCCGGGCTGCAGTCGGCTCCCTCGTGTGGGTGACTTGCCGCGCGCGGGTTGAGCTAGCCCAACACCTGCGCCGCGCGCGTGGTGCAAAGTGTGCGCAATGAAGGACTCACTGCCGCGCCGGCTCGCAGTAGCAAGCGGATTGCCGCCCCGGAGCACGATGAAAGGTGCCGCGGCGATCGCGTTGGTGCTGACGCTCGCCGTCAGCGCGAACGCACAGGTGGCCAACTACCGGGTCGAGGGCGACGGCATCCCGCAGGCGCTGACCGGCACGCCGGGCAACGCGGCGCGCGGCCGCGCGCTGATCGCCAAGCGCGAGGCGGCCAACTGCCTGCAATGCCATGCGATCAAGGACCTTCCGGGCGGCGGCGACCGCGGTCCGGCGCTCGACGGCGTCGGCGCCCGCCTCACACCCGCACAGCTGCGCCTGTCGGTGGTCGACTACGCACGGGTGATGCCCAAGGTCGAGATGCCGAGCTTCCACCGCGCCGACGCTCGCGCGGCGGCGGGGGAAGCCGCGACCAAGCCGCTCCTGACCGCACAGGAAGTCGAGGACATCGTCGCCTATCTGGCCACGCTGCGTTACCGCTAGCGCCCGGATCGCACCCTCACTGCGCGGATGCGGCGCGCACGTCGACCGCCTCGAAGCGCCACGGGCTAGGTGTGAAGTGTCAAGAGGTTATTTCTGGACGCAGCGAGTCTGGCCATGGGTGCGAGACCTCCGATGCCTTGGTGGGGGCGATGCCAGTTGTAGTGGTGGATCCAGGAATCCAGAGCGG